>ERZ1034361.14-NODE-14-length-132906-cov-8.584375_pt1 | contig 132906 bp, 122 predicted proteins | sample MGYA00520617_ERZ1034361 | MGnify/ENA primary metagenome ERZ1034361 (study PRJEB33736, sample SAMEA104284507) | Azolla filiculoides | biome: Urban; feature: Water surface; material: Ditch water | place: Netherlands | collected 2015-10-28 | depth 0-0.1 m ... | reverse complement strand
TCTGCAATCACCTGCTCATAGATACCCGTGTAGATCTTGCCACGGTGACTCATTTCCATCACGCCACAACCGGCACCGTGCCAGTCGGGCAACTCTTCCCGCACCTGCTCAAGTACCGCCAACGGAATGGTGGCGGGGCCTGCAGCGAAATTCCAGTGACGCATCTTGTTTAGTCCGATGAATTAATTTTCTTCGTCGTCGTCAGTTTCAACGATCTTTTCCAGACCAGCCAGCTTCTCACCTTCATCCAGCGAGATCAGCGTGACGCCTTGTGTGGCGCGACCCAGCTCGCGGATTTCCTTAACGCGCGTACGGATCAGCACACCACCGGTGGTGATGAGCATGATTTCGTCTTCATCGCTGACCAGCTTGGCAGCAACCACACGACCGTTACGGGCGCTGTCGGCAATCGCCTTCACGCCCTGCGTGCCACGACCCGAGTGACGGAAGTCGGCCAGCGCTGTGCGCTTACCGAAGCCATTCTCGGTAGCCACCAGCACGGTTTCGGCATCATCATGCGCCACCAGCAACGACAGCACGTTCTGATCCTTCTGCAGCTTCATACCGCGCACACCACGGGCCGGACGACCCATCGGGCGCACATCTTCTTCATCAAACCAGACGGCCTTACCAGCATCCGATACCAGCATGATGTCGTTGTTACCCGAAGTTAACAGTGCGCCAATCAGGAAATCATTCTCATCCAGCGCGACAGCGATGATGCCGGCCTTACGCGGATTGGAGAAATCAGACAATGGTGTCTTCTTGACGGTACCCTGCGAGGTCGCCATGAATACATAACGGTCTTCGGCAAATTCCTTCACCGGCAGAATGGCGTTGATCTTTTCGCCTTCATCCAGCGGGAACATGTTCACAATCGGCTTACCACGCGAAATACGCGAACCCTGCGGTACTTCATAAACCTTCAGCCAGTAACAACGGCCACGGTTGCTGAAGCACAGGATGTAATCGTGCGTATTGGCCACGAACAAGTGTTCGACAAAATCGTCGTCCTTGATCGCAGCGGCTTGCTTGCCACGGCCACCACGACGCTGTGCACGATAGTCGGTAAGCGGCTGGCTCTTGATATAACCGGTGTGCGACAGGGTCACAACCATGTCTTGCGGCGCGATCAGATCTTCAACACCCAGATCCTGCGTATGCGTCACGATTTCGGAACGACGTTTGTCCTTGGTGCCGACAGCGAACTGCTCGCGCACATCGTTTAGTTCTTGCGCAATGATTTCAGTCACCCGTGCCGGGTTCGACAGAATGTCGAGTAGGTCGGCAATCTTTTCCATCACTTCGCGGTATTCGCTAACGATCTTGTCCTGCTCCAGACCTGTCAGGCGTTGCAGACGCAGTTCCAGAATGGCTTGTGCCTGAATATCCGACAGGCGATAGCCCTTGGCCGACATACCGAATTCTGGTGCCAGACCTTCAGGACGCGAAGCTTCAGCAGCAGCGCGCTTGAGCATCTCTTCAACGACCGGACTCGTCCAGGTACGCGACATCAGGCCGACCTTGGCATCTGCCGGGGTCGGCGCTGCCTTGATCAGTGCAATGATCTCGTCCACGTTTGACAGTGCAACGGCCAGGCCTTCGAGGATATGGCCACGATCACGCGCTTTGCGCAGTTCGAATACGTTACGACGCGTTACAACTTCACGACGGTGAGCCAGGAAGCATTCCAGCATCTGCTTCAGGTTGAGCAGGCGCGGCTGGCCATCGACCAGTGCCACCATGTTCATACCGAAGGTGTCTTGCAGTTGCGTCATCTTGTACAGGTTGTTCAAGATGATGTCGGGAATTTCGCCTCGCTTGAGCTCAATCACCACACGCATGCCGGACTTATCCGACTCATCGCGGATTTCCGAAATGCCTTCAATACGCTTTTCGTTGACCAGCTCGGCAATCTTTTCGAGCAGGGTGCGCTTATTGACTTGGTATGGCAGTTCATCAACGATGATCGACTGACGGCTACCCGATTTGTCCAGATCTTCGAAATGCGTCTTTGCACGCATGACCACACGGCCACGGCCAGTGCGATAACCATCGCGCACACCCGAGATGCCATAAATAATGCCGGCCGTTGGGAAGTCTGGTGCCGGAATGATATCGATCAGTTGATCAATCGTCAGATCCGGGTTTGCCAGCAGCGCCAGACAGGCGGCAATCACTTCAGATAGATTGTGCGGCGGAATGTTCGTGGCCATACCCACAGCAATACCCGACGAACCATTGATCAGCAGATTCGGGATACGTGCTGGCAGGATCAGCGGCTCATGTTCGGATCCATCGTAGTTCGGGCCGAAGTCAACGGTTTCTTTCTCGATGTCGGCCAGCAGTTCGTGACCAATCTTGGCCATACGAACTTCCGTATAACGCATCGCAGCGGCGTTATCACCATCAACCGAACCGAAGTTACCCTGCCCATCCACCAGCATATAACGCAGCGAGAAATCCTGCGCCATACGAACGATGGTGTCATAAACGGCGGTATCACCATGCGGGTGGTACTTACCGATGACGTCACCAACCACACGGGCCGATTTCTTATAAGGCTTGTTCCAGTCATTGGATAGCTCGTGCATCGCAAACAACACACGACGGTGCACCGGCTTAAGGCCATCTCGCACATCTGGCAAGGCGCGCCCCACGATCACGCTCATGGCGTAATCGAGATACGAGCGTCGCATTTCGTCTTCGAGGCTAATTGGCAGTGTTTCTTTGGCGAAATTGTCCATAAAACTTTCGTGACGGGGCAAAAATGGTACGGTTCAGAAACTTTCCGGCAAAAATCGGGTTCTAAGACAGCAAAACTGTCAGAAACCGGTATCCGGAAAAATTGTTCAAGTTTAACATGCAGAGCATGCCTAACCACGCACCTTCGATAACCCCTATTAAAGCCGACCTGATGGTCTGCCCACGCTGGATTATTCCGGTCGAACCCGCCGGGGTCGTCCTGGAAGACCATGCCCTCATTATTAATAGGGGCGAGATTGTCGACCTACTCCCCCGGGAAGCTGCTGCCCAACGCTACGTTGCAGACACCATTGAGACTTTGCCCGAGCATGTCCTGATTCCCGGTCTGATTAACACCCATACCCACGCCGGCATGACCCTGATGCGGGGCATTGCCGATGACCAACCGCTTAAAACCTGGCTAGAAGAGTGGATTTGGCCGCTGGAAAGCCGCTGGGTTAGCACCGAAATGGTGCGCGATGGCACCCTGCTCGCCTGTGCCGAGATGCTGTTATCCGGGGTGACCACATTTAATGATATGTATTTCTTCCCGGAAGCGGCCGCCGAAGCTGTTGACCAATCGGGCATTCGTGCCAGCTTGGGCATTCTGGCCTTTGATGTCCCTACAGCCTACGGGCATGGTGCCGATGACTATTTAACCCGAGGGCTCGCCACACGTGATGCGCTGCGCAACCACCCACGTCTCAGCTTTATGCTGGCACCGCATGCCCCGTATACAGTTTCGGATGCTACGTTCGACAAAGTGGCTACACTGGCCGCCCAAACCGGATTGGGCATTCATATACACGCTCACGAAACACAGCACGAGGTGGACGATAGCCTGCATCAATATGGGGAGCGCCCGCTAGAGCGCCTGGAACGCCTAGGCATTCTGGGTCCACAAACCCTGGCAGTGCACGCGGTTGCACTCAATGACGCCGACATTACTTTGATGGCAAAGCATAACGTTCAGGTAGCCCATTGCCCGGTCGCCAACCTGAAGCTAGGGTCTGGCATCGCCAGAACCACTGCTTTAAATGCCGCCGGTATTAATATAGGTATCGGTACTGATGGTGCCGCCGGTAATAACCGGCTGGATCTACTCTCGGAAACACGCCTTGCGGGCTTGCTGGCCAAAGGCACGCAGCAGGATCCGGGACTTTTTCCTGCCCATAGTCTTATATATATGGCAACACTGGGTGGTGCCCGCGCCCTCGGGCTTCAGGATCAGATCGGTTCGCTCACCATCGGCAAACGTGCCGATCTATGTGCCATTGCCCTGGACAACGCCACCACGCTACCCGTATTCGACCCGGCATCTCAGATCATTCATGCGGCAGGTCGTGAGCATGTCACGCACGTTTGGGTCGACGGCCAATGTGTTGTAAAAAAGAAACACCTCACGGAAATTTCTCACGGAGAGATATACGCCAAAGCCAAAACGTGGGAAAATCGATTCAGAGGTTAGGTGTGCTCAAACAAAGGAGTGCCCGTTCCTGCTGTTAATTATCTACAACACGAATGAGGAATGACCATGCGTATTTCTGCTAAGCAAGCCGTCCTGGCTGCAATCGTTGCCGGCCTGGGCGTGGGTGCTACCGTTGCGCACGCTACTACCCCGGGTATCGACCCTAATGGCACTGTTGCCTACCTGGTCGACAAGGATTTTAACGTAGTCAAGAGCGGTTCGGGCCTGTGCTGGCGCGATGGCTACTGGACTCCAGCCAACGCTATCGCCGAGTGCGATGGTGGTGCTAAGGCTGCTCCAGCTGGCGCCAAGATCACTCTGGCTGCTGACACGCTGTTCGCCTTCAACAAGGCTGATCTGAAGCCTGAAGGTAAGAAGGCTCTGGACAACGTTGTTGAACAAGCTAAGGCTCTGAAAGTTGAAGTTATCGTTGCTGTTGGCTACACCGACCGTATCGGTTCGGACGCTTACAACCTGAAGCTGTCGCAGCACCGTGCTAACTCGGTTAAGGCATACCTGGTTTCGAAGGGTATCCCAGCTGACAAGGTTTACACCGAAGGCAAGGGCAAGGCTAATCCAGTTACAGGCAAGACCTGTGACAAGATTGGTGGCGCACAGAACGGTACCAACAAGAAACTGGTCGACTGCCTGCAGCCTGACCGTCGTGCAGTTCTCGAAATCATCGGCACCAAGTAATCGCCGGTTTTTCGAAGCACGAGAAAAAGCCACCTTCGGGTGGCTTTTTTAATGCCTGCGCGCCGGATAACAAACGCGGGTGACCTCCCCTCGCTTTATAATCTGGGGATCATTCATCTACGCAGTTAGTTAATCCTATGAACGCCCCGCTACAGCAAAGCACTAATGCCGATCCGGCCGAAGTCCAGAAGTTTTCCGATCTCGCACACCGCTGGTGGGATCCGAATAGCGAATTCAAGCCCCTGCATGACATCAACCCGCTGCGCACAGCCTGGATTGATCAAGCTATTGGCTTATCGGGTAAGAAAATCATCGACATCGGTTGCGGTGGCGGCCTCCTCTCGGAAGCCATGGCCGCCAACGGCGCCGAAGTCACGGGCATTGATCTTTCAGATAAAGCACTCGGCGTTGCCAAACTGCACCTGCTTGAAAGCGGTGCCAAGGTTGATTACCGTCATATTGCTGCCGAAACCATGGCTGACGAGCACCCAAGTGCTTTTGATGCGGTTACCTGCCTGGAAATGCTGGAACATGTACCCGACCCGCAGCAGACCATTGATGCCTGCGCCAAACTGGTTAAAGCAGGTGGTGATGTCTTTCTATCAACGCTCAACCGTAACCCCAAAGCCTACCTCTTTGCCATTATCGGCGCCGAGTATGTGCTGAACATGCTGCCTAAAGGTACGCATGACTACGCCAAATTCATCAAACCGGCCGAACTGGTCCGTATGGCACGCAATGCCGGATTGGATCTGGTCGGCATGGTGGGTATGAGCTACAACCCCCTCACCAAGGTATACAGCCTGGGCGACGATACCAGCGTGAATTATCTGGTCCATCTGCGTCGTAGTGCCTAATGCCTAAAATCAAGGCGGTACTTTTTGATCTGGACGGAACGGTTGCCGACACCGCCCCTGATCTGGCCTATGCTGCCAACAGCTTGCGATTGGCCGACGGCGTACCACCCCTGCCGGTAGAGATTCTGCGCCCCCTTGCCTCACAAGGTGCACGCGGGCTGCTCAAAGAAGCAGTTGGCCTAACACCAGACGATGCAGGCTTTGAACACGCCCGCCTCCGCTTTTTATCCTTTTACGAACACAACCTCTGTGTCCATACCAAGCTGTTTCCCGGTATCGAGCAGTTACTAGCCGGTATTGAAGGCCGGGGCACGCCCTGGGGCATCGTCACCAACAAAGTGGAATTCTTCGCCCTGCCCCTGATGCAACAACTCGGCCTAGCCCAACGCTGTGCCATCACGGTAGGTGGTGATACAACACCCAACCCAAAACCAGCACCAGACCCCCTGCTTCACGCCGCTAAAGCCATTAACGTGGCGCCTGAGGCGTGTGTCTACGTAGGAGATGATCTGCGTGACATACAAGCCGCGCATGCTGCTGGTATGACGAGTGTGGCCGTCCGGTGGGGCTACCTAGGTGATGGGCCGCCTATCGAACAATGGAATGCCCACCACATTGTGAAGACCCCAAAAGATCTGCACGACCTACTTGAAACCCTGTGCTAGACTCCCCACCTATGTGATGTAGAACCTAAGGGGCCGACCTGGTTTCGACGGGGGTTACAAAGCAAGACAGGGCATGTCGAGGCTCAGCTACCTCGTAAATCCAACTGAAAACAACACAATCGCCAACGACGAGCGCTACGCTCTAGCTGCTTAATTGCAGCTGGCTCCCGAACTGACTTGCTCTTGGGTCAGGTAGCGAAAGCTACATCGGGATCATGAACATGAGATAAGGTTTGGCCATGTCACAGGGTCCGACTCGAAAATTTAGTGAATCGTCTGAAGTGAGCCTGTCCGGCCGGCGCACCAAGACTAAATTCAATTGACCGAACTACACATGTAGAACTGCTTGTCGCGGACTTTCGGACGCGGGTTCGATTCCCGCCGGCTCCACCAAATCTAAAGCCTGGCCAGAAATGGTCAGGCTTTTTCTTTTAGAGCGGGCAATCCATACACTGCCCGCGCCCGCGTGCATTGATCCGTCGGTTGCCCATGTGCATCATAGGGCTCTAGCTCCCTGCAAGGCGAGGGGCGATGCTCGTAAACTTTGCAGAGGCCGCCAGGCACCTGCCCGCTAAGCTGGGCGCAATGCGGCGCTTTCTGGTTGGTGCCTTTCATGCAACGTAGGCTGGGCGAGAGTTGTTCTGTGGCATCCACAGGAACCCAACCACCTGGCGCGTCATCGGCTTCTGCCCAGTAAAACGATACCCGGAAAGCGGCACAACAAGCGCCGCAGTTCATGCAGGGTGATGCCATGACGCTCACCCCAGCACTCAATTACAGAAAGCGATCCAGCAGGCGACGGCTGTGTTTGTCGAGCTGGCTGACGTCTTTGATCAGGAACTGGATGCCATGGTTATCCGAGATGAGCAGGTTGTTCCCACCCATACCGTTGATACGGCGAATATGTTCCTCGCCCTTCAACACAAGCTGGGTTTTACCCTGAGCCGTTTCTACCTGCCAGGTACTCGGCGTGTTGAATGAGGAGACGCTATCGATACGGGTAATCACTGGCATGAATTCACGGGTGGCTAATGCTTCATCAACCAGCACCCGATCTTCGGGTTTGAGATCGTTGATGGAATCTAGCCAGACCACTTCATGCGTTTCGGAATCCACGAGCGAAAAACCGTTTTCCGGATCGGAGAACGGAAAAGCCCGCACAGGCGTCACGCGTTCAACGATTTCGCCATCAGACCAGACCAGCTCCAGATGACCGAAATCATCCTTACGCAGACTATACGTACGGTGAAAACTCAGCAGATCATTCGACATCGTTGTCTCCCAGAACGCTCATGGCAGAGGCCTTGTCTTCGGCTTCCTGCCGGGCCTGTATTTCCACCATGCGGCGGTAAGTACCGTCTTTGATCATTAGCTCGTCGTGCGAACCCTCTTCGATGATCTGGCCACGATCCAGCACGATAAGACGGTTGGCCTTCCGCAGCGTCGACAAGCGGTGCGCAATGGCAATGGTGGTACGACCCTGCACCAGGTTATCCAATGCTTTCTGAATTTCCTTCTCGGTGGTGCTATCCACTGACGAAGTGGCTTCGTCCAGAATCAGGATCTGCGGATTGATCAGCAAAGCACGGGCGATGGAGATACGCTGACGTTCTCCACCAGATAATGCCTGACCACGCTCACCCACCACCGAGTCATAGCCGTGCGGTAAACGCAGGATGAACTCGTGCGCATGCGCGGCACGAGCAGCTGAAACAATCTCTTCGCGCGTAGCGTTCGGTTTACCGTAGGCAATGTTTTCGGCAATGGTGCCAAAGAACAGGAAAGGCTCCTGCAGGACCAGGCCGATGTGCTGGCGATACTCCGACACCGGAATTGAGCGAATATCCACGCCATCGATCTTGATGCTGCCCTCGCTGGCATCGTAGAAACGACAGATCAGGTTAACCAAGGTGCTCTTGCCTGAGCCACTATGGCCGACCAGCCCAATCATCTCGCCGGGCTGGATGTTCAGGCTCAGGTCCCGCAGCACGGCACGGTTACCGTAACGGAAGCCAACGCGGGTGATGTCGATACGACCCGTCACCTTGTCAATATGCACCGGATTCATCGGTTCCGGCACGCTGGACACATGATCCAGAATGTCAAAAATGCGCTTGGCACCCGTGGCCGCCTTCTGAGTGTGAGACACAATGCGGCTCATCGAATCCAGGCGGGTGTAGAAGCGGCCGATATATGCCAGGAAGGCAACCAGTACGCCCACCGTGATTTGGTGATGCGCCACCTGCCAGATACCGAATGCCCACAGAATGAGCAAGCCAAACTCCGTGAGTAATGTCACGGTGGGCGTGAACATGCTCCAGACTTTATTAACACGGTCGTTAATAGCCAGATTATGGGCATTGGCTGTACGAAAGCGGTTTGATTCCCGCTGCTCCTGGGCGAAGGCCTTGACCACGCGGATACCGGGAATGGTGTCGGCCAGCACGCTGGTGACTTCGGCCCACATGCGGTCGATCTTCTCAAAGCCGAAGCGCAGTTTGTCTCGAACGATGTGGATGAGCCACATGATCATGGGCAGTGGCGCCAGGGTGACCAGAGCCAGCCACGGGTCGATCGACACCAGAATGGCTGCCGTCATCAGGATCATGATGACATCGGTAGCAAAATCAAGGGCATAGAGCGAGAGGAAGACACAGATACGGTCCGACTCGTTACCGATCCGCGCCATCAGGTCGCCCGTACGTTTACCGCCAAAGTATTCCAGCGAAAGCTTGAGCAGGTGATCGTAAGTAGCCGTGCGCAGATCGGCGCCGATCCGTTCGCTAACCAGCGCCAGAATGTAGGTACGCGCCCAACCTAAGCCCCAGGCCACCAGCGCACTGGCCAGCAACCCACTCAGCAGCATAACCGTGAGCCCTACCGGAATGTGCTTACCGTTCTGGAACGGGATGAGCACTTTATCCATCAGCGGCATGGTCAAATAGGGTGGCACCAGGGTGGCAGCCGTACCGAGCAGCGTGAGTGCAAAGCCGATGATCAACTCTTTTTTATACGGCCGCGCAAAGCGCCACAGGCGCAGCAGCGTCCACGTGGACGGCGACGTCAGGTTCTCGCTATAACAGGCCGGACATTCGTCCTGATCCGGCGGTAGCGGTAGCCAGCAGTTCGGGCACAACGCCTGCTCCTCAGCAGTGTCCGGCGTATCAACGACCTCACCAGCCTCGATACGTTGTTTTTCACGCAGGCTATCGAGCTGACGCACCAGGCGCAGAGCCGAGGGGTTCTGCGCCAGCGTAAAACGCCAGCAAGCCAGACGACCGGCTGGCGACAACAGATCCAGCGTGGCAATGCCCGCATGATCGGTTAATTTGAGTGTCTGATCGGGAGAAAGCGGCCATTGCGACCATTCACCCGTGTGCGACAGGGCATATAAGCCCTGGTCGGTCAGGCAGATCAAGCCGCGCGCAAATTGCAGCTGCGCATCCAGATCAGTTTCAATCGTCGCCAGAACCGTTTCGCTATCAGGCACATGGGCACGTAGTGCCGGCAGCCAAAGCTCAGGGATCCGGTGGGGATTTGGGGCAGCGCGAGGTGCCTGCACGGGGGTAGCTGGTAGGTTCAATTGTGATGGTCTGACAATAAGCGCTTTCCGGTGATCCGGAATAGTTGGATTCTGACAGATTAACGCACAGCCACGGGCTTTGGCTGACAGCGCGGGTACCTTTTATCGATAAAACCTATTAACCGGTCATCCGTTCCATTAATGGTGCGTTATTGACTGCAGAATCTGTTTACAATGGCACGATAACGAAGCAAATTTGCAGCTGTTTTACCCGAACCGGGTCTTTCCGGACGGAACTTTGACACTCCTGTAGCCTAGATGAGTCATAAAACCATAAAAATCATCGACATCAAGTCGATTCGCGGTCCAAACATGTGGACCTACGTACCGGTTCTGGAAGCCTGGGTGGATATTGGCGATCTGGAAGACTTTCCATCTGACAAAATTCCCGGCCTGCCCGAGCGACTGGTCGCCTGGCTACCCGGTTTGATGGAACATCGCTGCAGTTACGAAGAATACGGCGGCTTCGTCAAACGGCTACATGAGGGCACCTGGCCCGCGCACATCATGGAACACGTCACCCTGGAACTGCTCAGCATGGCTGGCGTACCCGGTGGTTTTGGCCGTGCCCGCGAAGCTGATCGCCGCAGCGTTTACAAAGTCATCGTGCACAACCTGCACGATGAAGTGACCCGCCTGGCACTGACCACAGCCCGCGACTTAATCATGGCTGCCATTGAAGACAAGCCTTTCGATGTGGCAGAAGCGGTTGAAGAACTCAAAGACCTGGCTGAAGACCGATTACTCGGCCCAAGCACGGGCAGCATTGTTAACGCTGCCATGGAACGCAAGATCCCGACAATGCGCCTGGCAGAAAACAACCTGGTGCAATTGGGCTACGGCTCGAAACAGCGCCGCATCTGGACGGCTGAAACCGACCAGACCAGCGCCATTGCCGAAACCATTTCGCGCGACAAAGACCTAACCAAGAGCCTGCTTAAGGCCTGTGGCGTACCCGTACCTGAAGGCGTGGTCGTTGAAACAGCGGACGACGCCTGGGAAGCCGCCGAAGATATCGGCTTGCCCGTGGTAGTGAAACCGTCTGATGGCAACCATGGCCGCGGTGTGTTCACCAACCTGATGACAGAAAAAGAAGTCCGCACAGCCTTCTCGGTAGCTGTCGATGAAGGCAGCAGCGTGATTGTGGAACGCTTTATCCCCGGTAACGAACACCGCCTGCTGGTGGTGGGTGGCAAGATGGTTGCGGCGGCTCGTGGCGACTTTGCCTTTGTTAAGGGTGATGGCCAATCCACGATCGAACAACTGATCGAAACACAAATTAACAGCAGCCCGAGCCGTGGCCCTGCCGAAGAAAACACGCTGAATTTTGTGCGCATTGATTCTGCCGTCCGCCTGGAACTGGAACGCCAGGGTCTCAATGCACAGTCCGTGCCTGCTGTTGGCCATGATGTGCTGATCCAGCGTAATGGCAATGTATCAATTGATGTCACCGATGAAGTGCACCCGGATGTGGCCCACGTTGTTGCGCTCGCAGCACGTGTTGTCGGTCTGGATGTCGCCGGTATTGACCTCGTGGCTGAAGACATTTCAAAACCATTGGCAGGCCAGCGTGGCGCCATCGTAGAAGTGAACGCTGGCCCCGGCTTGCTGATGCACCTGCGCCCCTCGGCCGGCACGCCCCGCCCTGTGGGTAAGGCCATTGTGGATTATCTGTTCCCCCCCGGTGAAGACTTCAACCTACCGATCGTGGGTATCGCTGGTTCGCGTGGCAAAACACTGGTTGCCCAGCTTATCGCCAGCCTGCTGCAACTAACCAGTATGAATGTGGGGCTGGCTTGTAGCAAAGGCATGTATTTCAATCAGCGCCAACTGGATGATCGGCATTGTGCCGATTGGGAAAGCGGCCACCGCCTCATGCTCAACCGTCAGGTGGACGTGGCGATTATTGAAAACGATAATCGCGGCATTCTCAACGACGGCCTGCCTTATGAACGCTGCACGATTGGTGTCGTAACCAATCTGGACCCTACCGATACTGTGCCGGAATGCGCCATTAATGACGCTGAAGGCATCTATAAGGTCATGCGCTCACAGATCGATGTTGTCCTGCCTAGCGGCACAGGCGTGCTCAATGCCGACGATAGCGAAGTGGCCGATATGGCCCGCCTCTGCGATGGTGAAGTCATCTTCTTCAGCCGCTTCGGTGATGCCGCCTGCCTGACCGAGCACCTGGCCAAAGGGGGTCGTGCCGTATTCAGTCGTGATGGTCAGATCATCGTTGCCCGCGGTAGCGATGCACAACCGCTAATGGCTATCAACAGCATTCCTCTGCTGCAACTACGCAACGATGCACTCGAAAGCATTCTTGCAGCTGTTGCCGTGGGCGTTGCCATGAATCTCTCCCGCGAGATCATGAGCACGGGTATTCAAACCTTCAGTCACCTATAAGCCATGGAAATCGTCCGTCTACGCGCACTCCGCGGCCCCAACCTCTGGGGTCGTCACACCATGATCGAGGCGCTGATCAACTGTACTGAAGATGAATGCCAGATCACTAATCTGGCCGGCTTCGAAACCCGCTTACGCTCGCGCTTCCCGCAGATGGGCCCACTGGTTGCCGGTGGCCATAACGAACCGCTGACCCTGGCTCACGCCCTGGAAGTGGTGGCACTCGGTTTTCAAGCCGCCGCCGGTTGCCCGGTGACATTTAGCCGTACCGTACAAAGCCCGGAAAAAGGCACCTACATCACTGTAGTCGAATACAGTGAAGAGGCTGTTGGCAAACTTGCCTTCGAACACGCCATGCGCTTGTGCCAGGCGGCCCGCGAAGATCGCATGTTCGATCTGGATGCCGCGTTGCATGAACTCAACGAGCTGGACGAAGATCTGCGTCTGGGACCAAGCACTGGTTCCATTGTTAATGCCGCCATCGCCCGCAACATTCCTTTCCGTCGCATGACTGAAGGCAGCATGGTACAACTAGGCTGGGGCAGCAAACAGAAACGCATCCAGGCCGCAGAAACTAGTCATACCAGCGCTATTGCCGAATCGATTGCGCAGGATAAGGATCTCACCAAAACGCTGCTCTACTCAGCTGGCGTACCGGTGCCGCAGGGGCGTGTGGTCACTAACCTTGCCGACGCCCTAGCGGCTGCCGAATGGATCAAGGGCCCCGTGGTCGTTAAGCCGCGCGATGGCAATCAGGGCAAAGGCGTCGCCGTTAACCTGCAAACGGCAGAACAGATCACGGCCGCATTTGACGTGGCCTACAAAATTAGTGATGAAGTGATTGTCGAGCGCTTCCTGCCCGGCCATGACTTCCGCCTATTAGTTGTTGGTAGTGAGCTCGTTGCTGCCGCACGCCGCGACCCCCCTTATGTCATTGGTGATGGTCAACACACCATTCGCCAGCTGGTCGATGTAATTAACAGCGATCCGCTGCGTGGTGATGGCCATGCCACATCATTGAGCAAAATCCGCCTTGATACCATTGGTCTGGCAACGCTCGATGAACAAAAGATGACGCCGGAATCGGTGCCACCTCGTGGTGTGCGCATCAACCTGCGCAAGAACGCTAATCTGAGCACCGGTGGCACTGCCACCGATGTGACTGATGATGTGCACCCCGATATGGCAGCGAGCGCGGTAGCTGCTGCCCACATGGTGGGTCTGGATATCTGCGGCGTTGATGTGGTTTGTGACAGCGTCTATCGCTCACTTCAGGAACAAGGTGGTGGCATTGTTGAAGTGAATGCTGCCCCCGGTTTGCGTATGCACCTAAGCCCGTCATACGGCAAGGGGCGCCCGGTGGGTGAAGCGATCGTGCGCCAGATGTTTGCCCCCGGTGACAATGGTCGTATCCCTGTGGTTGCCGTTAGCGGCACCAATGGCAAGACCACGACCATTCGCTTAACCGCACACCTAATTGCCCAGACGGGCAAACGCATCGGCATGACCACGACTGATGGTGTCTACGCCAATGGCCGCCTGATTGATACCGGTGATTGCAGCGGCCCACGCAGTGCCCGTAACGTACTCGGCCACCCGGATGTGGATGCTGCCGTTCTGGAAACCGCCCGCGGTGGCGTGCTCCGTGAAGGCCTTGGCTTTGATCGTTGTGACGTGGCCGTGATCACCAACATTGGTGAAGGCGACCACCTAGGCATGAACTTCATCAACACTGCGGCCGAACTGGCTGCCGTGAAGCGCGTGATTGTTCAGAACGTGTCAGCCGAAGGCACTGCTGTACTGAATGCGGCCGATCCGCTGGTAGCACGCATGGCCCGCTACTGCACGGGCAATGTTACTTTCTTTGCGGCTCAAAGTGCTGCGCACCCCGTCATGGCCAAACACCGTGCACAGGGTCACCGCGTCATTTACCGCGAGAACGGCGAGATCATCGCTGCGCAAGGCAAAGCCATGTTCCGTCTGCCGCTCAAAGACATCCCGCTCACCGATGGTGGCCAGATTGGCTTCCAGGTAGAAAACGTCATGGCTGCCGTAGGCGCAGCCTGGGCACTCGACATTCCTTGGCAGGACATCGTGAACGGTCTCTCCAGTTTCATGAGTGATGCCGATACCGTGCCTGGACGCTTTAACCGCTTTGATTACAAGGGTGCCACGCTCATCGCCGATTACGGCCACAACCCGGATGCCATCCGCGCCCTGGCCGACACCATTCACGAGATGCCTGCGAAACGCCGCTCGGTAGTGATTAGTGGCGCCGGTGATCGCCGTGACGATGACATCCGCCGGCAGACACGTATTCTCGGCAATGTATTTGACTACGTTGTGCTTTACGAAGATGCCTGTCAGCGTGGCCGTAGTGAAGGTGAAGTGGTCAAACTGCTCCGCGAAGGTCTGGACGAAGCGCATCAGGTTAAAGAGATCGACGAGATCAAGGGTGAGTTCCTGGCGATCGATAAAGCGCTCTCTAAACTGGAACCGGGCGATATCTGTCTGATTCTGGTAGACCAGGTAGAAGAAGCCCTCGCCCATATTCAGAAGCGCGTTGCCGAAGCCGGTTAATTCCGGCTTTTCTAAACCATTGCCCATGCTTGCCGCCAGCAACCTTAGCTGCATTCGCGGCACGCAAACGCTATTTAACGACATCAATCTGCAACTTGATGCCGGACAGTGGTTATACCTGCAAGGTGAAAACGGTGCTGGCAAAACCAGTCTCCTGCGAATTCTGGCTGGGCTGTCGCTACCGGCAGAGGGCGAGGTGCTCTGGCAGAACGCGCCGATCGCTCAACAACGCAGCCAGTATCACCAGGATCTACTCTATATCGGCCACCAAGCCGGGCTCAAAGAAGACTTAACGCTCACCGAGAACCTACAGGCGCTCTGCCGTATGGATGGCCTGCGCATTAGCGATGCCGCGATCCGCGAAGCACTCACCCGTATGGGTCTGGCCAAGCGCCAACACTTACCGGCTCGTGTGCTTTCTGCTGGCCAGAAACGCCGTGGCCTCCTCGCCCGCGCCCTGTTGCGCCCGGCTAAACTGTGGATTCTCGACGAACCCTTCAACGCTCTGGACATCAACGCCATTGCGGATGTGCAGCGCCTACTCAAAGCGCATTTAGCCAGTGGCGGCTTGCTGGTGCTCACCAGCCACCAGACACCAGATCTTGGCATCGATGCACCGGGCTTTATTCTCAACCTCTCGGTGCCACGCTAATGCCTGTATTAGCTGCTTACTTTGCTGCCCTACAACGAGACTTACTGCTCGTTATGCGACGCAAGACCGAGGTGCTCACCGCACTCTTTTTCTTTGTCATCGTCACCACGCTGCTTCCACTCGGCATAGGGCCAGAGCCTGATCTGCTGCGCAAGATTGCGCCCGGCGCCATGTGGATTGCCGCGCTATTGGCCACGCTCCTAGGTCTGCAACGCCTATTTGCAGCAGATCATGCCGACGGCACGCTAGAACAGATGGTGCTATCGCCAGAACCATTGAGTGTTCTGGTTGCCGGCAAAATCACCGCCCACTGGCTCGTGTGCGGTCTGCCATTGGTGTTGCTCGCGCCAGTGATCGGCTTACAGTTTGACCTACCCGCCGATGCCATCGGTATCCTGATGCTCTCGCTACTAATTGGCACCCCGCTGCTCTCGCTCCTGGGTGCGATTGGTGCGGCACTCACACTGGGTGCACGCGGTAGTGCACTGCTCGTCTCCCTACTGGTAATGCCGCTCTACATACCCACGCTAATTTTTGGAGCAGGTGCTGTTGAGTCTTATATTGCTGGCTTAGGTGCCTCAGGGCACTTCTCCCTATTGGGCGCCCTACTTATTCTCGCCGCGGCATTTGCCCCTTGGGCAACGACCGCAGCGCTGCGCATCTCATTGGAATAAAATAGCGGCATGATCAACTGGTTCAAATACAGCGCCCCCAGCACTTTCTATCCGCTGGCAGGAAAACTCATCCCCGTCTTCTGGACGTTGGCTGCCCTATTAGGTGCCATCGGCCTCTATATCAGCTTTTTTGTGGCCCCGACCGATGCCCAGCAGGGTGAGGGTTACCGCATCATCTTCATCCACGTGCCCGCTAGCTGGATGTCGATGTTTATCTACTGCATCATGGCCTTCTGGTCACTGCTTGGACTAACGTTCAACACGCGCCTCTCCGGCATGATGACCCGTGCACTGGCCCCTACCGGCGCGCTATTTGCATTCCTATCATTGTGGACGGGTGCCCTCTGGGGCAAGCCGATGTGGGGAGCCTGGTGGGTATGGGATGCACGCCTTACCTCCGAACTGATCCTCTTCTTTCTGTACATTGGTTTCATGGCGCTGCAAGCCGCTATTGATGACCCGCGTCGTGCTGACCGCGCTGGCGCCCTACTCTCTCTCGTTGGCGTGGTGAATGTGCCGATCATTTATTTCTCGGTGAAGTGGTGGAATACCCTGCATCAGGGTGCCTCCGTTTCACTCACCAAATCACCCAGCATGGCGACCACCATGCTCTGGGGCATGCTAACCATGGCATTAGCCTTCTGGGCCTATACGATTGCCGTGGCGCTCATGCGCGCACGCACCATCATGCTGGAGCGTGAAGGCAATACTGAATGGGTACAACACCTACCCGACGTGAAGGAGGCCGCATAATGCAATGGAACAATGCCAGCGAATTTTTTGCCATGGGCGGCTACGGCTTCTATGTATGGGGTAGTTTCGGCCTGTGTGCGTTAGCCATGATTGCCGAGCCGCTACTGGTATGCCAGAGGCGCAATCGCGCTATCAAACAGATTCAAAACCAACTCAACTAAAATCAAGCGACTATCTGGATGGGCTCGGTCAGTTGATAGCCTTCAGATCGAATCGATCGAAGCAGATTTTCTGATACATCAATTTCTGCCAATTTCTTGCGTAATCTAAAAACCTGTAACTCTAATTGGCCTTTTGCTTGTTCACTTTGCGGACGTTCTGTCACTTCAAAAATCCGCCAATAAGACAATCGGCGTTCAGGCGCAGCTGCTAATGCTTTAAGTAAAGCAACATCATTTTTGCTCAACGCGGCTTCGCCCTGCGCCGAACTGATACTCAATCGACCCACATGCAGTGTTAGCTGATCAGATGAGGACGTGCCGTTTTGTGTGCGCCGCTGTACCGCTCTCACGGCTGCGGTAAGCTCGGCAGGCGATACGGGTTTTGAGAGGTAATGATCGGCACCACTGTCGTAACCACGAATGCGATCCTGCTCTACCGTTCGCGCAGTCAGCATAATGATGTGCATCATGGGGTGGGCGGGCCGCAAACGCCTTGCAATCTCAAACCCATTCTCACCTGGCAGATTAATGTCGAGAATAAGCAGATCGACGGGTTGCGTCACCATGAGTTCGTCAAGCTCTTCGCCACACACAACACCGGAAACCTCAAAACCCTTGCTGGCGAGATGCTCAACAAAGAGATGACGTAAATCCTGATGGTCTTCTACAACGGTAATTTTCATGCGGTAGTTAAGCTCGGTAACGATCCTGCGTCTATAAACCCTGCTGCTATTAAGGTCAGAATCTAACGGATTATGCCAAACAAAACTTTCAAAAACTTTCACTTAGCGTGTTTTAGCAACCATAGCTCAAAACAAATAATGCCTTCTGCTTCTTCATAGCGGATGCTACCGCCAAGCAAATCCACAAGCGCCTTAGTAAGATAAAGCCCCAGACCTGATCCAGTGCGTTCGTAGGCACCTGGTGCACGGTAGTACTTGTCAAATATATGTGCAGCATCAGGCACGCCTGCACTCCCGATCATGTTGCGCACAGAGATATCGACACTAGCGTCACGCTCGCGGATATTGATTTCAATAGGCGCGTTCGATGCGCCGTACTTAAGCGCATTCTCAATCAGGTTAGAAAGAATAATCTGTATAAATCGCGCATCGGACTCCATCATCAGTTCATGCGGGATATCCAATTGCATCCGGTGTTTCGACAGCTGAACCGCTTGAATATTGTTAAGCATCTCAATGAGATCAAATCGACTGTGCTGCACCGATAGCTGTTTATCGTGCAGCTTTTCTACTTCGAGCAAACGCTCAATAATGCCATTCATATCCTGAACCGCACGATCTGCCATGTCGTTAACGCGCGGCGTAGGGTTGTCCGCACCCACTGCCATACGCACAACAGAAAGCGGCGTCTTCATTTCATGTGCGAACATTTTTAAAAAATTAGACTGCTCTACACGTTGCGCGCGTTCCTTTTCCGCTGCGAGTTCGGCTAATGCAAGTTTGCGTTGCGATTCCTGTTGCAGCTGGACTCGGCGATAGAGCCGAGCCTGCACCAGAACGATCAAGTAAAAGCTGCTTAATATCGGATATATCAAGTTGATATACAGAGAAATTTCATGAGCAGCCATTATCCCCATAGAGGGCAATCGATTAAGTAAGACAATAACCAGAATCGATCCGTACATAAAAACTAGAAAGAGTTTGGAGACTACAGGTTTTTGAGGCGTGAGATTACTGGCAGATTCTTTCCACGCCTGCGTTGAGAGCGCACAGAAAAATGCCAAAAGTAGCGCAGGTAGCAAAATCATGGCATTAAGCAAAACACTCAGATAGAGCTTACCCAAAAGCAACCCACAAAGTTCCAAAGGCAGCGCCCATATCAAGCTTTTAAATAGTTGCAGCAGAAAGCGATTAGGCTTGAACTCCGCCAATAAGTAACTATCAAACCAGATAACAACTGCTACAAAAACCCAAATAGCGACATTAGAGAAAATGTCTAGTTGCTCACCAGTTAACCAGCCTGATGTGAAGATTCTAAAATAGCCGAGAATAATCAGCGCATAGAGAATTGAGAACGCTTCACGGCAAACATACAGTGCCACTAGCCTGTCCCGCTGATTGATCCACGCCAAAATACCCCACCCCATACAGATCACCAGGGCCGCCAGATAAAGCATCGTTAACAATTCCTGCTGTCGGTCAACCGCACGCGCCATGCTTTCGCTCATGACTTCAATAGACGTCATCGTGCTTTGCTTGGTCTGCAACCTTAACCAGATATCTCGTGGCTGATTACCTGCTGGCACTACGAAATTGAGGTTCAGAGAACGATACTCATCATTCATCCAGTCAAAATAGTCGCCCGTAGTTTTTACCTGATCCTGTGGGGCCAGAGGGTCGTATAACCAGATTTGGTCCTGAAAAGGAGGCCGTATGCGGATGACCAGCTTGTCGTTAGATGTAGCGACTTCTGATACTTCAGGGGTAATGTGTAGGCGGAACCAGAACGTAGACTGACTAAACCCATGGGTAAATATCGGGCTATATAGCGGCGATTGGGGCATCTGCTGCACTTCATCCAGCGTCATGCTTCCTGTCGGGTCTTCCACTGAGGCTCGTTCGGTGACGAAATCATGCGCTTGCACTGCCAAAGAGCATGCAAGGAGGATTAATGCACAGAAGGTTTGCCGCAAATTCATTGGCGAATTATGCGGAACAACCAACATCCGGGCAAATTGATAAAATGGCAGCATGAAACCACGTCACAAACGATTTGCTCTGATTATCGGGGCACTAGCCGTAATTGGTGCCGCAGCGGCGCTGATTCTCAACGCCTTTGAAGAGAACCTGGTGTTCTTCTTTACGCCAAGCCAGGTTGCAGCGGGCGAAGCCCCCAAGAACCGTGCCTTCCGCATTGGTGGCATGGTAAAAGACGGCAGCGTGCACCGGGATGGCGTAAATGTGCGCTTTGTTGTCACAGATACTGCTCATGATATTCCGGTGACTTACACGGGCATCCTGCCGGATCTATTTCGTGAAGGTAAAGGCGTCGTTGCTCAGGGCAAGCTAGATGATGCAGGCATAACGCCAACATTCAAGGCGTCGGAAGTACTGGCCAAGCATGATGAGAACTATATGCCGCCGGAAGCACAACATGCACTGGATAAAGCTGCCGTTGAGAAAGCCTCAAAAACGCTTAAATAAACGTACCACTCCGAGCGACAAACAGGGCCGTCCAAGTATCTAACTTTTGGCCCTGTTTTATTTAATACGCGATTTGGCTTCCGCAATATTTTCCTGGATGAACTGCGCTTCCTTTGAATTAGGCTCTACCAGCTTGAGCGCTTTCTCCCAGTAACGAATCGCCTCGGGGAAATTTCCCTGCTCGAAGGCTAAACCACCCGCCAGGAATATGATCTTGGGGTTCTTAGCATCCAGCTGCAGTGCTTTGTTGATCCAAGTACGGGCACCGGCCATATCACCCGAACCCGCCAGCGCTTCCACGTAATCGCCCATGAGATCCGGGTTCTTCTTAATTTCCGGCAGGATGCGGTTATAGGCTTTTACGGCATCAGCTGGGCGATTCATCACCAGATAGGCGCGAGCCAACAGTTGCCAGCCTTGCGCATCATTAGGGTTAGCTTCTAGCTTAGCGGCTAAGCGTGCCACCATCACTTCAGGGTCCGGGCCAGCTTTTGCGCGGGCTGGGTCGAGTGCTGCCGGATTACCTACCTTGAGGTAAACCAATGCGCCACCCAAGGGAATAATCGCCAGCATTAGCAGTACCAGCCAGCGCCCTGTCGGGCGTTTATCCACGGCAGGCACCACCACTGTCTCTAATACAGGTTCAGCGTCTTCTTCATCAACCAGCCCCTGCCGGCTACGCCGACGCAAAAAGACGATCAGCCCAATAATGCCGCCCGCCAGCAAAACAAAGGGACCAACCCATAGCAAGACCGTAGTGGTTTTGAATGGCGGGTTATAGAGCACGTAGTCGCCATAACGGCTGACCAGAAATTCAATAATCTCTTTGTCAGACTTCCCTGCTTCGATAAGATGCCGCACTTCGCGACGCAAATCTTCAGCTAGATCCGATCGGGAGGCAGCCAATGTTTCATTCTGGCAAACCAGACAGCGCAGATTTTCTGAAATGGCATTCAGGCGTGTCTCGACCAACGGGTCCTGCGCCAAAGGCTGTGCTTCACCTGCATAGGCTAGGCTGCTGCATGCCACAATGATGACAGCACAGGTTTTTACGAACCAGTTCATGGCGTCAACCCTTTTAACAGCGGATCAATCAAGGTCTGTACAACTTCCGGTGTGAGCGGCCCCACGTGCTTATAGCGGATGACACCCGCCTGATCGATGACATAGGTTTCAGGCACGCCGTAAACACCGTAATCAATACCTACACGGCCATCAGCATCAAAAGCCGACAATACATACGGGTTACCATGCTGCTTGAGCCAGTTAAGCGCATCCGGACGCTGGTCTTTGTAATCCAGGCCGATGAGCGGAATATCAGGATGCGAACGAGCAAAGTCAATCAACACCGGATGTTCGGCACGGCACGACACACACCAGGATGCCCAGACATTAAGTAGCCAGACACGCCCCTTCAGGTCTTCCGGTGCAAAGGTAAGTTTGGGATTTTGCAGTTGCGGTAGATCAAACGTTGGGGCCGGTTTACCCACCAGCGGCGACGGCACATAGCCCGGGTCTTTGGTTAAGCCACGGGCCAGAAAAAACACGAGCACGGCAAATGCCAGTAACGGAATCAGGAACCACCAGAAACGTTTCATCAGGATGCAGCTTTCTCTTCAATGACATCAGGCTCATTGTCAGCCGATGTCTTGCGTACGCGGTAACGGCGATCTGACGCTGCAAGAATCCCACCCAGGGCCATGAAGGCGCAGCCTGCCCAAATCCAGCTAACAAACGGCTTGTAATAGACACGCACGGCCCAGGCATTGTTGCCGGTTGGCTCGCCCATTGAGACATACAGATCACGTGTGATGCTGCTGTCGATGCCCACTTCGGTCATTGGCATGGTGGATGAGAGGTAGTTGCGCTTCTCGCTATACAGGGTACCGCTGATGCGCGAAGGATCGGCCACGGGTGCATACGTCACCTGGGCCCGCGTAGCTTCATAATTGGGGCCACGTACCTGCGTCACCCCCTGCAAGGTAAGACGCGTGTCATGGATGGTGACGGTATCGCCCGGCGCCATACTGACATCGCGCTCTACCTGATAGCTACTGACGAAGGTCACACCAATGACAAAGACCGCTAAACCCAGGTGAGCCAGTTGCATGCCCCAGAAGGCTCGCGGTGGCCAACTGCTGCGCACACGCACAATAATCTGACGAATGACAGCTGCCATTACCCAAACTGAGAGGCCGGCGCCAATAGCAATCATAGGGCGCCATGCCCCCATCAGAAGTGGCAACACAATGGCAGCTAGAATCGCCAGAATGGCTTCAATCTTGAGCGTGCTGAGAAGTGGGCGTAACTGGTCTTCTTTCCAGCGTGCCATTGAGCCGAGTGGCAGCACCAACAACAAAGGCAACATAATCGGTACGAAGACGGCGTTGAAATACGGGGGGCCCACGGACAGCTTACCAAGATTGAGCGCATCAACGATCATGGGATAGATCGTGCCTAGTAGTACGGCACCCGCACCTGCCAACAACAGTACATTATTGATGAGCAATAGCGTTTCTCGCGATACCAGAGCAAATGCACCACCGCGACCTACCGATGGTGCGCGCCAGGCAAACAGTGCGAGTGAACCACCCACAACCACAGCCAGAAACACAAGGATAAATACGCCGCGCGCCGGGTCAGACGCAAAGGCATGCACAGAAGTCAGCACCCCCGAGCGAACAATAAAAGTACCGAGCAACGATAGTGAGAAGGCACTAATGGCCAACAGCACGGTCCAGTTTTTAAAGCTGCCGCGCTTCTCTGAAACTGCGAGCGAGTGGATTAAGGCCGTACCCACCAGCCAAGGCATGAAGGACGCGTTTTCTACCGGATCCCAGAACCACCACCCGCCCCAACCCAACTCGTAATAGGCCCAGTTGGAGCCCAAGGCGATACCGATGGTGAGAAAGATCCAGGCAGCCAGTGTCCACGGGCGTGACCAACGTGCCCAGGCGGCATCGAGGCGACCCGCCATTAATGCGGCAATGGCAAACGCAAACGCCACCGAAAAGCCCACGTAGCCCATGTAAAGCATGGGTGGGTGAAAGACCAGGCCCGGATCCTGCAATAAGGGATTGAGATCCCGCCCCTGTTGTACCGCAGGCAAGAGCCGTGCAAAGGGATTTGAGGTGAACAGAATAAAAGCGATAAAGCCAAAAGCAACGATGCCCAATACACCCAATACACGAGCCACCATATCTGCAGGCAGCGAGCGGGAGAACAAAGCCACGGCAACCGTCCAGGTGGCCAGGATACAAACCCAGAGCAGCAAAGAACCTTCGTGACCACCCCAGACGGCACCGAGGCGGTATTCGATCGGCAGCAGGGTATTGGAGTGCTGCGCTACATAGGCGACCGAGAAGTCATTGGTGAGAAAGCTCCAGGTCAGGCAGAAAAAAGCTGCTGACATCAGAATAAATTCTGTGAGCGCCAAAGGGCGTGCCAGCCGAACCCATGCGGACACTGAACGCTGCCCACCGATCAGGCCTAGAATGGCCAGAAACAGCGAGACAAACAGTGATAGCGACAGGGCTAATTGCCCAAGCTCAGGAATCATTCGTAAACCCTTAAATAACGCTTGTCGACTATCACCGGAAAGACCCCGGAAACTCGTAGGACAATTGACGTTTCTTGAACCCATGATGCTAATGGAGCCAGCCCCCCGATGCAAGCCGTGAGAACAGGGTAAACTCCCGATAATTCAAGGAAATCAGCGTTTCGCTGGTCGTTAGCTACCCCTCTTTCTCCGGTTACAACATGGTCTGGGCTTTTGCCACTGATTCCACCTGGATTTACCTCTTTCACCCACTGATCGTAATGCTATTTGCACTACGCATTATCTGGGTGCGCAGGCCGCCGGGCGTTGCTATGTCATGGATTCTGATCGTAACGATCATGCCCATTGTAGGCATTAGCGCCTATCTGCTGATCGGTGAACGCCCTATTGGCCGGGCACGCAATCAGCGCATCGCAGAAATTGCGCCTGCCTATGCCCGCATGACGGCACTATTTGATGAGCGGTTCTTAAAAACAACCGATCAGATCAGCGATAAATTTCGTGCCATGGCAACGTTGGCAGAAAACCATGGTGGCATGCCGCCCGTACCCGGCAACCAGCTCACCCTCTATTCCGATGCACAAAAGATTCTTCACGGCATGATTGCCGACATAGATTCAGCCCATACCCGTTGTGATGTGGAGTTTTATATCTGGAACCCAGGTGGTACGGCTGATCTGGTCGGCGAAGCACTTATTCGTGCTGCGGCGCGCGGCATCTCCTGCCGCGTTCTACTCGACGAACTGGGTAGTGCGACTTTCTGGAAGAGTCATTGGCCAGAACGACTGAGTGCTGGTGGCATAAAACTCGTTAAGGCCTGCGCCGTCCATCCGCTCCGCTTGCAGTTTGGCCGTGCCGATCTACGCCTACACCGGAAGATTGTGGCCGTTGATCAGCATACCGCCTGGACCGGCAGCCTCAATCTCGTTGATCCTGGGTTCTTTAAGCAGGATGCCGGCGTAGGTGAGTGGGTCGATGCCATGGCCCGCGTTGTTGGCCCTGCAGCGGTAGCGCTCACCACCGTCTTTGAAGGCGACTGGGCCATCGAAAGTGGCAACATCCCCGGCTTCACTCAGTTTCTTGATGACATGCGCGCCGTACCTGTACCTGCACCGGCTGGTAACCTGGCCGTGCAGGTAGTGCCTACCGGCCCGAGTTACAAGATTGCAAACATGTCGCATATGCTGCTGAGTGCAGTACTGGATGCGCGTAAAGAAGTGGTTCTAACCACACCTTACTTTGTACCGGATGAAGCACTCTTCCAGGCTTTACAAACTGCCGCCTGCCGTGGGGTTGATGTCACCCTGATTGTGCCGCAACGCGTGGACTCCACGCTCGTACGCTATGCCAGCCGGAGTTATATGGCAGATCTGTTAACAGCCGGTGTGAAGATCCAGCAGTTCACTGGAGGCTTGCTTCATACCAAGAGCCTGGTAGTCGATCGTGAATTCACCATCTTTGGCTCCGTCAATCTGGATATGCGCAGCCTTCGCCTTAATTATGAAATTACACTGATGATCTACGATGCCGGTTTCAGCCAACAGGTACGTGCATTGCAGGATCAGTACCTCGACCGCTCTATTCCAATTGATGCTACCGCCTGGGCTAATCGCCCTTTGCGGGAACGCCTTAAAGAAAACGCTGCCCAATTGATGGCACCCCTCCTCTAAACAAGACACGCCCATGCTCAGCTATCGTCACGCATTCCACGCCGGCAACCCTGCCGATGTACTTAAACACCTGGTCTGGATTCAAGTACTGGATTACTACACCCAAAAAGACAAACCATTCATGGTGCTCGACACGCATGCGGGTGCAGGGATGTACCTGATTGAAAGTGATATGGCCCGCAAAACCGGCGAGTGGTCTACGGGCATCGGCAAACTATGGGAACAGGCAGATGAAGCGTTACCGGAATCTGTGGCACGCTACCGTCAGGTTGTTAAAGCGGCTAATGCCAGCCCATCCTTGAAACATTACCCAGGTTCTCCCTGGATTTCCGGTTACTGCACGCGCCATGCCGACCCGTTACGGTTTTTTGAGCGCCACAGTACCGATGCACCTTTACTGGCTCAGACGCTGCGCTTTGTACAAAAGCGTACACAGATTAACGTGGCCGATGGTCTGGCGGGTCTTAAAGCCTTAATGCCCCCACCACAACGCCGTGCTGCTGTCCTTATTGATCCTTCCTACGAAGATAAAACAGATTACGGCAAGGTCGTTGCTAGTGTGCGTGACGTCGTTCAGCGTTTTGCCACCGGCACATATGTAATCTGGTACCCGATACTTGCTCGCCGTGAGGCTGTAGAGCTGCCGGATCGTCTAGTGAAACTCGGCCTTCCCAGCTGGCTGCATGTAACCCTGACCACACAACCTCCTGCTACTGATGGCCTGGGCATGACAGGCAGCGGTCTATTTGTCGTTAATCCACCGTGGACCTTGCCTCAGACATTGGAAACGACCCTGCCCTGGTTGGCCGAAACACTCGGCGAACAAGACAGCGGTGCTTTTACGCTGGATTGGCAGATTCCCTAATCGCTTCCAGGCCGTTCAGGCCTTGCCGGTTTTAGCTTCCAGAGTTTCCCAGCTTTCCAGTAGCACAAGCAATTCTTCGTCAATTGCCGCCAGACGACTGGCAATAGTCTGCCCGGCGCCCGGATCTGTTGCGTATATCGTTGGGTCATTCATTTTCTCAAGCAACGCAGCCTGCTCAGTTTCCAGCGCTTCAATCTGACCCGGCAATGCATTTAATGCCTGCTGTTCTTTATAACTCAGCTTGGCGGCACGGCCAGCAGAGGCAGGGGCTGCCTCAACCGGCTTTGTTGGCGCTTTGACGGCAGTACTTTTCTCAGCGGCTTTATTCTGAGCTGCATGCCAGGCTGCCCAATCGCTATAGCCCCCCACAAATTCACGCCACTGCCCTTCGCCTTCGGCGGCAATGACCTGCGTGACGACATTATCGAGAAAGCTACGGTCATGGCTGACCAACAGCAACGTGCCCTGGTAATCCTGCAAGAGACTTTCTAACAACTCCAGCGTATCGATATCCAGATCATTCGTCGGCTCATCAAGCACCAGAATATTAGCCGGACGAGCAAAAAGACGGGCGAGAAGCAAACGGTTCCGCTCGCCACCAGAAAGCGATTTAACTGGCGAACGCGCACGTTGCGGGGAGAAGAGGAAATCGCCCAGGTAGGTCATCACATGCGTACGCTTACCGGCAACCTCTACATAATCCGAGCCCGGTGAAATGACTTCATGCAACGGTGCTTCAGGATCAAGCGCCGTGCGGAATTGGTCGAAATACGCCACCTGTTGTTTGGTACCGCGTTTTACGGTGCCACTATCCGGCTCAATCTCGCCAAGGATCAGGCGCAGCATGGTTGTTTTACCGGCACCATTAGGGCCAATTAGACCCACACGATCGCCACGCATGATGCGACCACTGAAGTTATCAATGATCGTGCGGCCTTCATAGGCCTTAGATACGTTAATCAGGTCAGCCACCAATGCACCAGACGAATCACCCGAATCAACGCGCATGGCTACCTGCCCCTGCTGGTTACGGCGGGCCGCACGTTCGTCACGCAATTGATCCAGTCGTTGCACACGGAACACCGCACGCGTACGACGCGCTTCTACGCCCTTACGAATCCAGATTTCTTCCTGCGCCAGTAGTTTGTCGGCGCGAGCCTGTTCTAGCGACTCTTCATGTAAACGCTGCGCTTTACGTTCCTGATACTTGGCAAATGAGCCCGGGTAGCTGGTGAGCAACCCACGATCCAGTTCAACAATGCGGGTTGCCAGGCGATCTAGGAAACGACGATCGTGGGTAATAAACAGTAAGGCGACGTTACGAACCAACAACAGGTTTTCTAACCAGTCGATGGCAGCAATATCCAGATGATTGGTCGGTTCATCAAGCAGTAGCACATCGGGCTCACATACAAGCCCTCGTGCCAGTGCCACGCGCTTTTTCTGTCCACCTGATAAATCATCAACGATGGCATCCGGATTGAGATGAAACTCGGCAATCACTCGTTCAGCCAGCGCGTTTTGCTGCCAGGCATCCGAGACTTCCAGCTCATGCTGCAAGTGCGCTAATTCATCGAGTGCACCAGCGCGATCAGCTTCGGGCATATCCCCCAGGCGATGCGACAAATCGTGATACTTGGCCAATACCCGGGATTGTTCGCCCAGGCCGCCGACTACGGCTTCAAAAACATTGGCACCGGGTTCAAATTCTGGTTCCTGCGCCACATAAGTAATGCGCAAATCCGGTGCTTTCCAGATCTGTCCGTCGTCCAACGCTCTCAACCCCGCGATGGATGCCAGCAATGAAGACTTACCGGTGCCGTTTCGGCCAATCAGGGCTACGCGCTCACCCGCATCAATCTGAAAATCTACATGGTCTAGCAACGGTACATCACCATAGGCCAGACAGCCCGCATTTACCGACAACAAGGGCATATTAATATCCGGTCAATTTTTTAAGGTCGGCAAGGACTTCTGCACTATGCTCGGATACAGAAACATCGGTATATACCTTGGCGATACGGCCATCGGGATCGATGATGTAAGTGTAGCGTCGAGGAAACCCGGTGATACCCAGATTCAGCCATGCGCCATATTGGCGTGCAAAATCACCGCCCGCATCTGAAAGCAATGGAAACGGCAAATGAAACTTGAGTGCAAATGCGGCATTTGCTGCAGGCTTATCGGCGCTAATACCTGCAAGCACAACCCCCATCTGCTGAAACGTTTGCCAGTCATCACGGAACTTGCAGGCTTCACGTGTACAGCCAGGCGTATCTGCTTTGGGATAAAAATAGAGCACTACCCAATGGCCCCGGTAATCGGCAAGCTTGTGTTGAACGCCACGCGTATCCGGGAGATCAAAGGCTGGTGCAACAGCACCCACAGCCGGAAGGTTGCCGTCCCCGGCTTTAGCACTCGCCTGTGATCGCCAAAGCCAGACCAGAAGGGCAATAACAACCAGGGTAATAAGGTATTTCATAGAAGACGGCATCCGCTAAATAGGCACACTGGCGTCCCCGAGAGGAATCGAACCTCTAATCTTCCCTTAGGAGGGGAAAGTTATATCCATTTAACTACGGAGACATCAGGCGGAATTATACCGGCTCAGCCCAAGATCCTCTGTGTTTTACTGGCTTGGCTGGATAGAGCAATTCCCACAATTAGAGTCCTACTTCCGGATCGTTCAAGTGACCTACTTTTACGTAAATGAGGCATCCAGGATCACTATAAGGATTGTGCACACTCATATGGGGACTACGAATCCAGGTGCCCGCCGGGTAGTCGCCATATTCGTCACTGAAAACACCTTCTAGAACCAATATCTCTTCCCCACCCCAATGGGTATGTGGCTGAAACTTCGTACCCGGCGCCCAACGAACTAATGCGGTATGTTCCGTGCCAAATTCATGAAGCGGCAACACCTTTAAACCCGGGACTAGCCCTTGTCTGAATGCCGCGTTCTTTGTATCAATGACAACCCTTGCGGAATCGGCCATCTTGAACTGTCGTACTTTAACGAATAGCTCGCAGCCTGCTTTAGAAAAAGCATGGTGCTTTGAGCCCGGTGGGTTACGAACATAGGTGCCCGCAGGGTAATCCCCATGTTCGTCCGAAAATACACCAGATAGAACTAGAAACTCTTCTCCAAGCTCATGCTCGTGAGGTTTAAAGCTAGACCCCGATGCAAAACGAACGATGCTCGTCGCTCGGGCATCTTCACCACCCGACCGATCAAGCATGTTCCGTTCTACACCATTCTCAGGTGACGGCACCCAGAAGGAGTTGAGCGTATCGATAACGATACGCTCATCAAAGTTGGCATTCAGTTCCAAGGCAGTTTTACGACTAGAAGCCGTTCTCGACAACCATGTCACTACTTGGAATAAACCCAGGCTTGGGCCAGGCAGGGGTGAGGCCTTTGCCAATAACCAGCATGGCGCCTACTGCATAATCTTTGGGCAGGTTGACCAACTGTCCGACCTTTTCAATATCGAAACCGATCATCGGGCAAGAGTCATAATTCATTGCCTTGGCGCCAATCATCAGCGTTTGCAAGATGAGGCCGACAGATCTCATCGCTTCGTCTCGCTGAAGCTGTTCTTTTCCGTTGTAAAACGGATGAATCCAAGGCACGAGAATATCTTGAGCTTCCTGCGGTGCATTGACCCAATAGCGCTGCGGATCTTTTTCCCATGCTTTGATATCTGTACAAACTACAAATAGAAGTGAAGCGTCAGTGACTTGTGCTTGATCAAAGGCTGCCTCACGTAATTGAACACGCAGCGCTGGATCTGTAACGTTCACAATGCGCCAGTGTTGGATGTTAAAGGATGATGGCGCCTGAGCAGCCACATCAAGGAGTAAATTAAGTTCATCCGAAGTTAATCGATGATTAGGATCAAAGTGCTTTACCGCACGACGTTGGCGTATCGCTTCAATAGCATCCATGGTCTTTTCCATTTAATTAGGTCTAAATTCAGAAATAAATTTAACAACACGTCTCAGCTAAACCATGACGCTAAATGCTGGATGCCTCTTCGACGATAGGCAGATCTGCTTTTGCTGATAGGGCTGCTCTGAACCGGGGCGGCAGCAAAAAGTAGGTTAACAAACTCGATCCTGCACAAATCAACCAGAAGAAAAGAAAGCCCAATGAGTAACTAGCGCTAAGCGATAAAACAACGGGCTTACCCATCCAATAGAGTTGTTGCGGATCAGTGAAAGCAAAGAAACCGAACTCAGCTATCGCTGCGGCAAAAAATGACGGCCAAAGTATCCATATAAGCGATCGCATTAGGAAGTGCCTCTAGATAAGTGAGTGACAATTAAAATCACGTTGTTTTGAAAAACGCTATTTTTAATGCTAGTACGCACACTGATGATACTAGTAACGAATGAACGAAACCTATTCTATAAAAAATAGAGCGTCGAAATAACAACACTGATCTCGCCCAGATCTTTCAGATGTAGCGTTTTACCAATCGACCAATGTCTACTCTAGCGCTAAGTCGTGCAGCCAATAAGTAGGTTCCTGCCAATTTTCTATGCAGAAAAAGAGAATCGATTGGTGGCGCATGCCAAAAGTTTCTATCTAGTGCCAATGCCATACCGGCAGCGTGCATTCGTCTCGGCAAATCAGACGCACCAAAATCATATCCACCTAGATGGCGCAAAGGTTCACATGCCATTTCTAAAAGCAGCATAACTAACTCTGCTTGCTGATCGCTTACCTCGTTATTGAAATAACCGATTGACTCTGCAGCCGCGTACATCGAGGGTCGGTCACCACTAATTGCACAGACCATTAGCTTACGATAAGCATTCGAAAAATCCTCTGAAATTTCGCGCGTTGCCCCGAAGTCAAGAAGAACTAACTGTTGGGATTCTCGTCTAAAGCGATAGTTCGCAAAATTGGGATCTGTTTGTACCACCCTAAAATCAAAGATTTCTTTGAGCACAAGTGCAAAGAGGTCCTCAGCGATCTGATCTCTAAGATCCTGAGTCTCATGCGCAAGGGATTCAATTGAAACGCCTTCCACCCAAGACATTGCAAGGATTTTTGGTGTAGAAAGCTCAGGGTGATGTCTCGGCAATAGGAATCTAGAATTTTGGCCCAGCAGCGAGGTGTATCTTGTTAACCATTGGCCTTCTGCCTGGTAATCTGCTTCAGCATGTAGCTGCTTTTTTGCTTCATCAAGGATTTCACGAATATCAAATGTGTTTGGTAACAAGCCTGACATTCGTAACAACGCTGCAACATTGTCTACATCACTATCGATGCTTTCACGCACACCTGGATATTGGACTTTAATTGCTAATCGCGAGCCATCTAAGGTTGTTGCTTGATGGACCTGCCCTATCGAGGCTGCTGCTGCGGGAGCAAATGAAAACCTCTCGAAGGAACTACTCCAATCACTCCCCCATTCCTTATCCAAGACTGTTACTAGCTGACTCATCGGCATTGAAACTGCATCACTGCGCAGTCGCGACAGAATCTCGGTAAGTGCAGGTGGAATCAGGTCGCCACCATCCATGGATAAGAGCTGACCAACTTTCATAGCAGCGCCACGCAAACGAGATAATTCTTCTGCAACACGACGTGCATTTGCTGGCGTCAGCAGCATTTCATCAATTTTAGGGCGCTCTCCTCTAGCCAACTGCCTAGCACCCTCAGCCAACATGCCACCCGCTACTGACGTAGCCATTACGCCCAGACGCGCTAATCTCGACCAACGACCCGAAGGGACGTTTAGCCCCAAGGGTTTTTTATCCATTAAGAATCACTGTGTAGGCACCAATAACCATCGAAAGACTCGCGACAATCGTTAATCGAAGTCTTAGGGGTAAGTACCATGCGGGCAGTGAAACCTGGCTAACTAGTGTTTGATCTCTGTAATACTGAGCCATGAAGCCCAGAATCAAGACAATGGCTCCAATAAAAGCTGGAAGAAAGTAGGTTGTCCAAGCCAATAACGCAGGCACCACGCTCCAAACGAAAGCTTTAGTGCGTAGTTGATTCGACATAACTGGTATTGTCATGGCGAATCCCCAGTGCAAAGCACCAACAAAACTGAGAATTACTGCGCCGTAAGCAATTAGTGCCGCTCTAAAAACAAGGCTATGCGTAGGTTCAACCACGCTCAGTGTGGCGAGGGCAATGAACGGGAGCAAACCGCCATAACCTAAATAGGCAACGCTTGTCGGCAACCTCGCATTTCCCATAGTCAAAATCCTTTGGAAATTCTTCAATTTGCTTTGCTTGATAGACATCTCACACGGCGCTTCAATGCAAAGAGGGCAACCTTAGCTGCCCTCTTCTGGTAATCCGATTAATCTATCAGATCATAGCGGTCTGCATTCATTACCTTAACCCAAGCTGCGATAAAGTCTTCAACGAATTTCTGTCGATTATCATCTTGAGCATAGACTTCGGCATAAGACCTCAGTATCGAGTTTGACCCGAAAACCAAGTCAACCCGAGTAGCTGTCCACTTCTTAGCACCCGTCTTACGCTCAATAATGTCATAGCTGTTTCGGCCAGTTGGCTTCCAGCTGTAAGACATATCCGTGAGGTTAACGAAGAAGTCATTGCTGAGCACACCTTCTCGATCAGTGAAGACACCATGCTTACTTGCTCCATGATTGGCACCCAGCACACGCATGCCACCAACGAGCACAGTCATCTCTTGCGCTGTAAGTCGCATGAGCTGGGTGCGATCAAGCATGAGCTCTTCCGGTGTAACAACGTAATCCTGCTTGAGCCAGTTACGATAAGCATCGGCGAGCGGTTCCAGAACCTCGAATGATTCGATATCTGTCATCGCCTGTGTGGCATCCCCACGGCCTGGCGCAAAGGGCACGGTGACATTAAAGCCCGCTGCTTTGGCCGCTTGTTCTATGCCGACACTGCCACCAAGAACGATGACATCCGCCACGCTGGCACCGGCTTCGGCAGCGATCTTTTCATAGACCGCCAATACCTTTTGAAGGCGGCTAGGTTCATTACCAACCCAGTCCTTCTGAGGCGCCAGACGGATACGTGCCCCATTAGCGCCACCGCGCTTATCAGAACCACGGTAAGTGCGAGCACTATCCCAGGCGGTGCTGACCATGTCACTGATCGAGATGCCACTAACAGCAATCTTGCCTTTAACAGCAGCAACATCATAATCTTTACGCCCAGCAGGCACAGGGTCTTGCCAGATCAGATCTTCCTTAGGCACATCAGGTCCAACATACCGGGCCTTGGGACCCATGTCCCTGTGGGTAAGCTTAAACCAGGCCCGTGCAAAGACTTCACTAAAATAGGCCTGATCCTTGTGAAAGCGCTCGGAGATCTTTCTGTATTCCGGATCCATCTTCATGGCCATATCGGCATCTGTCATCATCGGCATGTGACGGATCGAGGCATCTTCAACGTCAACGGGCTTGTCACCTTCATTGATGTTGACGGGTTCATATTGCCAGGCGCCGGCCGGACTCTTGACGAGTTTCCAATCATGCTTGAGCAGCATATCGAAGTACCCGTTATCCCACTGTGTTGGCTTGGAAGTCCAGGCACCTTCGATACCGCTAGTCACGGTATCTCGCCCAATCCCACGCGTCTTGTGGTTCATCCAGCCTAATCCTTGCTCTTCTAGTGGAGCCCCTTCAGGCGCTGGCCCAAGGTTAGCGGCATTGCCATTACCATGAGCCTTGCCGACGGTATGACCGCCAGCGGTTAGCGCCACGGTTTCTTCATCGTTCATGGCCATGCGGGCAAATGTGACTCGGATGTCATTGGCCGTCTTAAGCGGATCGGGCTGTCCATCAACCCCTTCAGGGTTCACGTAAATCAGACCCATCATCACTGCCGCAAGCGGGTTTTGGAGATCCCGCTCACCGGAGTAACGGCTACCCTCCCCGCCGCTCTTCTGCAACCATTCGCGCTCGGAGCCCCAGTAAATATCTTTTTCTGGGTGCCAAATGTCTTCACGACCAAAACCATAGCCAAAGGTCTTCAGGCCCATCGATTCATAAGCCATGGTACCGGCAAGAATCATTAAGTCTGCCCAGCTGATCTTGTTACCGTATTTTTTCTTGATCGGCCAAAGCAGTCGTCGCGCCTTATCGAGGTTGGCATTATCGGGCCAGGAATTAAGTGGTGCAAAACGCTGATTACCGGTACCCGCACCACCACGCCCATCCGCAGTGCGGTAGGTGCCTGCTGAATGCCAGGCCATACGAATAAAGAGACCACCGTAATGACCCCAATCTGCCGGCCACCAATCCTGGCTGGCTGTCATCAGTTGTTTAAGGTCATTCTTTAGTGCGTTTACGTCGAGTTTCTTAAGTTCGTCACGGTAGTTAAATGACGCCCCCATCGGATTCGTCTTCTGATCCTGCTGATGCAGGATGTCGAGGTTCAGCGATTTGGGCCACCAGGCAGCATTGCTGTTTGCAGTACCACTTTCGGTAATAGCGCCATGCATGACCGGACATTTTCCGTTTGTTGTCATTTTGCTTCTCCACGCGAATTTAATTTGATATTACCTAGTAAGAATTTCTGGAGTATCAACAACATTATTGACTGTTTACTCTCAAATCAGCCTGTAATTTGACCTTTAGACAATCTAGCTCATGACTACAAATCCAGTCTAATCGTATTTATAAATACTACCGATAGACTCAGACTATAGCCTAGGGCGCAGATCCATAGTTGGTCAGACTTATGCAGCCCATGAGCGGACTAACTGAAATACTTCTTCTTTAGCCATAGGGCCACAGATACAAGCCCAACCATAATCGGCACTTCAACCAATGGGCCGATCACTGCCGCAAACGCTGCCCCAGAATTGATACCGAACACACCAATTGCTACAGCAATGGCGAGTTCGAAGTTATTGCTGGCTGCCGTGAAGGAAAGCGTGCAGCAACGTTTGTAATCGACCCCCATCTTTCCTGTAATCAAGAAGGTCAGCGCAAACATCGACGCAAAATAGATGAGCAGCGGGATAGCAATTGTGACGACATCCATCGGAATGCTGAGTATGAGACTCCCCTTCAGACTGAACATCACTACAATCGTAAACAACAGGGCAATGAGCGTGATTTTTCCAATCTTCGGTACAAAGTGCTCGTGATACCAAGCTTTCGATACAAATTTAAGCATCAGAAAACGGGTTAAGAATCCGGCAATACAGGGGATGCCCAGGTAGATAAAGACAGTCTTCGCAATTTCAGCGATGGTGATATCGATAACCGAACCGCTCAAACCAAAATAGGGAGGCAAAACGGTTAGGAAAAAGTACGCATAAATGCTAAAGAACAACACCTGGAAGATTGCGTTAAAGGCAACAAGACCTGCGGCATATTCCGTAGAGCCTTTTGCAATATCGTTCCATACGATCACCATGGCAATACAAGGGGCTAGACCAATCAGAATCAACCCCGCCATGTATTCAGGCTGGTTTGGCACAAAGGTAATGGCCAAAAAGAACATCAGGATAGGTGCAATCACCCAGTTCAAGAGTATGGCGAGCAGAAACACCTGTTTATCCCGAAACACATCCGGCAGATCTTCATATCTGACCTTAGCAAACGGTGGATACATCATCAGTATCAAGCCGATTGCGATGGGTAAATTTGTCGTCCCTACCTGGAACGAATTAATGAAAGACTCAACCTGCGGGAAGAAGTACCCCAGGCCAATGCCTATCGCCATTGCCGCAAAAATCCAGAGTGTCAGGTAACGATCAAGGAACGATAGCTTTTTGGTAATTTCGCTCATGATTTGGCAATCTTTCGTACTTCGTTTTGCAGGCTTAGCGAGTCAAGCCGCTCTAATGGCAAATCAGCCAGGAGTTGAAGCCTCTTTTTAAGACCGAGCATGACGTCTTTAAATGCCCGCCGCTTATCATCATCGCTACCCTGCACTTGGGATGGGTCCGGAAAGCCCCAATGGGCCGTAGCAGGATTGCCGATCCAGACAGGGCAAGCTTCTCCTGCTGCGTTATCACATACGGTGATAATGAAATCCATCACCGGCGCATCCGGCTGTGCAAACTCATCCCAGCTCTTTGAGCGCAGTTTATCCACCGGATACCCCATTTCTGCAGCCAATTCCTGTGCAATAGGATTAACGTTCGTGCCTGGCGTCGAACCAGCGGAAAACCCAACGAATTTACCGCTGGGATGGGTAGTAGCCAGCGCCTCACCCAGTACAGAGCGAGCAGAATTGTGCGTACATAGGAAAAGGACGTTGTATTTTTTCATTATTTGCTACTCGCTATGCTTGATTTATTAGGGATACAGGATTTACCACCGCAGCAGTTATCCAGCAAAAAATCACTCAGTGCTTCTACCAACTGCGCATTGGGTCTGTAAATAAGGTGACGGCTTTGACGTTCTACGACAAGCAGATCTGCGTTAACCAGCTCTTTTAGATGAAAGCTCAGCGTCGCATTGGGAATACCGAGTTTCTCCACAAGATCCCCCGGCGTTAGGCCGACATCCCCCCGCTGAACAATCAAGCGGAAGACATTGAGTCGTGACTCATGGCCTAGGGCGAGTAAAACAGTAATTGCATCTTTGTTTTTCATATTTCCAATTTTATCGAAATATATGTTTCAAATGTATTACAACGCCCAGCGCTCCCGCTCAAGTCAAAGAAATTGAAGCTTCACCCTGAATGCCACTCTAATCGTCGTTGAGCTTATCCAGGTGTGAGCAGATATCATCAACGTGAGAGGTTACATGACCGTCTTCATCGTTCTTCTCGGTTTTCCACCAGCGAATAAGCACAAGAAGAATAGACACGACTGTGACAGCCAGGCCGAATAGGGCTTTGAACTTATTCAGGAATGCATCTGTCAGGAATGGCTGTTTCTGTGACAGGTAAAGTTCAGTCCCTTTAGACACCTGGAAACCAGATGGCAACAACATATCGTTCTCGGAAATATTGTGGCCAAAACGTGTCGTCACTCGTGGACCATAGAGCGTTTCCAGGATCCGAACGATGGCGTTTGGATCAACATTCTTGTTAGCAACCAGATGCAAGTTGACACCCACAACCTGTATATCCTTTTCCGGTACCGCAGGAATGATGCTGTACATGTATGCGAGGATTTTGGAGTCAGCCACCCAGCCCAGACGCATGGCTAACGATGGCGGGAATGACATTTCCAGCAGATGATATCCCCGCTGTTTAACGAGAAAATCAGCGATGTCCGAAGGTGCGTATGAAACCTCGACAATCACATCGGGCAAGCTGTCCGCGCGCATGCTTAGGATTTCTTCGTCGCTAAAGTTGGTCTCAGCGTAGTCCGTCTCTGCATTTAGTCCAGATATCCTGAGAATCTGGTTAGTCACTACGCTAACGCCGTCTCCCTTAACCCCCATATTAATGATTTTTCCACGAAGGTCTTTAACCTCATGGAGATCCGATTTCACCAAAAAGTGAATAAGTTCCGGGGATATGGTCGCCACATGCTCTACATTGGGATAGTTAGAATCCAGGCCGCCCTGCACCAACGCCAGATCAATTTTTCCATCATTCACTTCTTCGAGCGCTTCTAACGACCCGGCAGCATGCACAATCTTGAGAGATACATGCTTCTGCGCCAGTTCTTCTTGCAACACTTTGGCCAGAAAGTGACGTTGGCTTAGTACGCTACCACCCGTCATTGTTAGCAAATAATGGCGAGGCAAGAGCTCATAAACAAACTTGCCGCCTATAACCAACAACACAGCCAGGAAAACGAGCAAAACGCCGCGTTTTAGCTTTGCACTATTTTTGAACCTGTGCAGTAGATTAAACAGAGTTTGTTGAATTGATTTCATATCCGGCGATTCCTAACGAACTCGCGTAAGGCCACTGTTAGCCAATATCGTTTGGCTCTCATTAGACAAAACATAATCAATGAAATTTCGTGCGTTAGGCTTCTCCGGATCTTTGTACACGAGAAATAAATCACGAGTCAGCGGATATCGGTGCAGAAGAATACTCTCTTCAGTAATTTCAATGCCATTAATACGGAGTGCTTTGATATTTCTATCAATATGCCGTGTTGACAGAAAACCAATGCCAAAAGGATCTTCACTCACGGCTGCCAACATGGCCTCAGAGGACTCAAGCTCTTTAACGCTCCGGTGAAATGGCGCAGAACGCATAACCATCTGATCAACAGTCAATCGGGTTGTTGAGCCATCTTTACGACCATAAATATTCATAGATCGGTCCGGCCCGCCGACTTCTTTCCAGTTATCGATACTGCCATCAAATATTTTTCGTGCCTGCTCTAACGTGATGCCAAGAACGGTATTGCCAGGATTGACTACGATCGCTATCGATTCAATACCGATAAGGTAACTGTGAATATTCAAGCGATTCTCTTCCGGCGTGAGCTCTCGAGACATTAAAGCTAGATCAATACCACCTCGCTCAAGAGCGATCAAACCACCTGAAGATCCTCCACCCTCAACCAGCACATCCGCGAGTGGGTTGACTCTCTGGAAATCAGGCAGAATTTTTTTGATGAAGCGATCAACAATTGTCGACCCTCCCATCACAAGTGTTTCGCGCTCTAATTCACGATGTCGTACCCAAGTATAAACGCCGGCTCCGGCAATGCCGAATAGGGTAGTCATGCCGCCTAATAGCCCAATAAAATTCCGCCGGTTCATGACTTCGACTCACTATGCGCATGAACAACGCCCATTTTTTCGACTATCGCCTGTCCTTTTTCAGGATGCTGACAGTAAGCCAAAAATCGATCTACTTCGGGATTATCTATGCCTTTAGCCGTAATCAGTAAAAGTTCTCTGCGTATAGGATAAGTTCCCTCGTGAATACTTTCCTGGGTAGGCGCCACGCCGTTGACGGAGAGAATCTTTGAATTCATTTTATTAGCGGTTAGCACCCCAACATAACCTATCGCTGCCGGGTCTTCTTGTACCGACTTATAGATAATCGAGCCATTAATCACCGTTGCTTTCAAGGTAATAAAGTTGTTCTCACCAGCAACAATTCGCTTCCATGGTTCATAGCCGCCCCTACCCGGATCCTGACTATATACATGGATCGTGCCCCCTTTATCCCATCCGAGGGTCTTCCATTCGGTTACCTTACCTGTAAACACATCATGCAGTTGATTAAGGCTCAGATTAGTGAGGGGATTTGAGGGGTGGACAATGGCTGCTAAACCGTCATAACCAAGTAGCGTTTCATTAATCTGTACAGGCTGTTTTTTAGCCCATTTCTGCATATCTTGCGACATAGGGCTGCTTGCCAAACCGATGTCTGTGGTTTTATCCAGCACACACTTATATCCACGACTCGTACCTCCACCCAACAACGGCAGGCGGATACTTGGATACTCTCTCATGTATTCAGCCGCAACTTTCTGATTAATGGTTAGCACCGTGTCCGATCCTCTGCATTGGAGATAACTGTAGGTCTTTTGTGGTTGTTCTTTCATTGGTCTTTATCCATAAACTTGAGCGAACATAGCACAGAAAATGGCCCAGATTTATAACTTCACACTTAATCCATACAGAGTAATTTTATTTCCTTCTTATGCAATACAATTTGCCCATTAATTAATTATTGCTTGTCTGACAATGACTCTGAACCGTACTTACCGAATGATTTTCTGTTGTGGGTTTGCCGGATTACTCGCTGCTTGTGGTCAGCTCAGCAAAACGCAGATCAAAGACGAGGGCTTTATATCAGAACATGATATGGAGTTCAGCTATAGCCATCGTTCGGATCTACACATCATAGGCAGCAACAAGGGTGAAGAGTTTATCGTACCCAAAGCAACACTAAGAAATCTGCATGATGCACGCGACAAACTGAGTAAGGTAAGCGGCAAGACTTTCCAATATGCCATAGTCGACTCCGACTATCACTCACATACGGTCCTTACCCAGGGTGATCAGGAATATATCGGTTTCAGTCTGCATTTTCTGGACAAGTTCGGTGACGACCAGGATGTGATCGCTGCGGCCGTAGCACACGACCTGGCGCACATTGCCGATGGCGACACCGGCGACGCCCAAGATCAACGGGAAGTTGGTTTCTTTGTGGCTCGCCAGGTCATCAGCGCTGCCCTATCGTTTGTAGGCTCGCCGATTGCTGGTTATGGCGGCAGCCTGGCCATTGCCGGCGTGGAACACGGTGTGGCGGTTGCCCAGGAAAACAAAACCAATCCGGTTGGGTTGCAGTGGCTTGTTGATGCCGGTTATACACCCTGCGGCTATGTAACGATGAAGAAGCACGCAGACACAAACGCGACCCTCGACAATCCTACTGAATTTATTGCCAATCACCCAGGCGTTGATGATCGTGCCGATCTCGCAGAGCAGAAGATGGCAGAAAAGACCGGCAAATCGTGCGCCTCAATTATGCCAACACCAGTTGACGATCAAACTCCCCCTGTTAATGCGAAGCGGAAGCGTCGATAGTCCGGGTTGGTTTAGGCACGAGCCAGATCAGGAATGCCGAAAAAATCAGCATAAGCGCTACGACCAACATCAATTCGTTCGTGGCTAACATCACGCTTTGCTCTGTGACCATACGCTCCAGAACAAGCAGCGCCTGAGGTTCTGGCATGCCCTGGTCGATCAATTGGTTATAAGTGATTTGCCCGGGATCAATCACGCCGACAAGCTCGGCACGATTACGGGTAATTTCGTCTTCCCAGTAAGACGTCACGATGGATGTAGCAATCGCTCCCGCAAGCGTACGCATGAAGTTCATCAGCCCCGCTGCCGAGTTGGTTTCGGCTTCATCAACACTAGCCAATGCAGCGGCGGTCGATGGAATAAAGAAAAATGGCATCCCCAAGCCCAACAACATCAGCGGGAAGGCTACATCCCAATAACCCATATCTGTGCTCGCAACAGTACGGTAGAGCGTCATCAGCGCAATCCAGATTACACCGACAAAAACGAGCTTACGCGGATCCATCTTCATGGACATTGCAGCAACAAATGGTGCTGTAAAAAAGGCGGTGATGCCAATCCATGCCGTGGTCATTCCGGCACCCGTAGCGGTATAAGCCATAAAACTCTGTAACCAGAGGGGTGTGAGCACATTGGCGGCAAAAAAACCGGCAAAGGTCAGCGAGATAGTCAGCACAGCCGCTGTGAAGCCCCTGTGCCGGAATACCCGCAAGTCAACAATCGGGTGCTCCGCAGTGAATTCCCAGATCAGGAAAGCGATAAAACCTACAACCGCAACGATCGCCAAACCAATAATGGTTATTGAAGAGAACCAATCTAGGTGCTTGCCTTCATCCAGCATGATCTGCAAAGCACCTACCCAAACAAGTAATAGAACAAATCCAACCACATCAATCGGATTACGAACAATTTTGGTTTCGTACCGGCGCAATATTTTCCAGCAGATATAAGCACAAGCTCCTGCGATCGGCAGGTTGATTAGAAAAATCCACGGCCAGCTGTAGTTATCGCAAATCCAGCCCCCCAGAATGGGGCCAAGCACTGGCCCGACCAGCGTAGTCATCGCCCAGATGCCGGTTGCGGCTCCCGCCTTCTCTTTCGGGAAAATGCGTAACATCAAAGTTTGCGACAAGGGCATCAACGGGCCGCCTGCCATACCTTGCAATACCCGGGCAAAAATTAAAAAGCCCAATGATGTTGAAAGCCCTGCCAATGCAGAACAAAGGCCAAAAGCCGCCATTGCCACAACAAAAACTTTGACAGAGCCATAGCGCTGAGTGAACCAACCGGTAAGCGGCACGGTAATCGCTTCCGCGACTGCATAAGAGGTAATGACCCAGGTCCCCTGGGTAGGCGTTACAGCAAGCCCACCGGCAATGGTAAGCACGGACACATTGGCAATCGTCATGTCCAGAATGGCAATCAGGTTTGCCATCGACAGGAACATAGCTGCAGCCCATAACTGCCAGCCAGTTAGCGGTTGCAGCGCCTTATCCACTGACATCAGTCACTGCGCGTATCGACACGCACCTGCATCGACACACCCACACTGAGTGGATTGGCGATCAGCTCTTCCGGTTGCAGGCTGATACGAACCGGAACGCGCTGGACTACTTTAATCCAGTTTCCTGTGGCGTTCTGTGCAGGAATGGTTGCAAATGCAGCGCCCGTTCCACCGGAGAAGCCATCAACAACGCCCTGGTAAACCACTCGACTACCGTAAAGATCCGAAGTTAACCGGACCTTCTGACCCAGGTGAATTTTTTCCAGTTCGCTTTCCTTGAAGTTGGCATCGACGTGCAACTTATGCAACGGCACGATGACCATTAGCGGGGTGCCTGCACGCACGCGCTGCCCAAGCTGTACTTGACGCTTAGCTACTACGCCATCGATGGGTGATTTAATCGTGGTCCGTTCCAGGTTCAATGTAGCCTCACGGAAATTGGCACTGGCTTGAGCCAGATCATTCTCCGAACGTGTCAGCTCATCTGCCGAAACCGAGCCTGAACCCGAGAGCGCCTTCCGCCGATCAAAATCAATCTTGGCACGGTCAAAGTTGGCCTTAGCTTTATCATAAGTGACCTGCATATCGCGCGGATCGATCTCTACCAGAATATCGCCCGCCTTAACACTGTTTGTATCAACTACATTGACAGCATTGATCGTGCCATCTACCTCTGGCGTCACCTGGGCAATTTCGGTAGCGGTGTAAGCATTGTCCGTACTGATATAACGCGATCCATACAAACCCCAATACAGGCCAAAGATTAGCGCGCATACAGCAACGATGCTGCCCAGTACCATAAATGCTTTCTTGCGCTCGGCAAGTTGCTTCACGATCTGTTGTTTACGACTCATTGGGGAAATTCCTCACTCGTTTTATCTTGCTGTCGCACGGCAGCCGGATCAGTCTGATAGCCACCGCCTAGCGCTTTGGCTAGTGCCACATCGAGAATAAAGGCACGTGTACGCACATCGGTCTGTACGCGCCAACTGGTTAATAGCTCGTCTTCCGCAACAAGCACATCCAGGTAATTAGCCAGGCCACCCTTATAGCGGTTTGCAGCAACTGTTAGCCCCTGGGTCTGCGCAGCCACACTCTGATCAGCCAGGCGCACCTGCTTTTGCAGCTGTTTCAAACCAGCCGCTACATCGGCAACTTCGTTAAGCGCCTGAATCAGCGTCTTCTCGTAATTAGCGACGTTTTCATCGTATTCAGCACGTGCCGCCTTGAGATCGGCTCTTAGCTTACCGCCGAGAAAAATTGGGAGATAAATCGCTGGGCCCGCATTACTCATATAGGAGCCAGACTCGATCAACTTGTTAATACCTAGGGACTGTCCACCTACAAAAGCAACAATATTCACATTGGGATAAAAAGCCGCTTTACGTTGTTCGATGCGGCTTTGTGTAGCCTCTGCCTGCCAACGTGTCGCTACGATATCCGGGCGGCGCCCCACCAGATTGATACCAATATCCGCAGGTAACGCATAGTTCGCTTTGATCAAATTACTTGGGGGCTTAATCTGCAAACCCCGATCAGGACCCGCCCCTACTAAGGCAGCAAGGCGGTTTCGAGTCTCGGCAATCTTTACATCAATCTGGACCAGATCATTCTCTGCCAAATTCTTTTTGCCCTCGGCCTGACTGACTGCACCCGTATGCTCGAGACCCTGCTTCTGTCTTTCCGAAAACAGCACCCAGGTCTTGGTACGAATTTCCAATGCCTTTTCGGCTGTGGCGCGGTCTGCCATCAACCGTGCCAGATCGGCATAACTCCGCGCAATCGAAGTGGTGAGTATCAACTTAGCTTGTGCCACTTCGGCATTTCTTGCCTGGCTTTCTGAAACAGCGGCCGCTAATGCAGCACGATTCTTGCCCCAGAAATCGATTTCCCAATTGAAGTTAAGCGTGGCTTGACCGTACGAATACCAACCTTGTGGCGTGTAGGGTGCCGGCACAATGTAATTGGTACTAACTTCCTGACCGAATACCGTGCCATTGGCTGAAAGCTGTGGGTACAGAATCGAACCCACTGACTGAGACTGCGCTTCTGACTTACGCAGGCGTGCCTGCGCTGCCTTCAGATCCGGCGCATCGTCCAGTCCTTCCTGTATCAGCTGATTCAGCTGGACGTCACCATACTTTTCCCACCAGCGATCAGTTGGCCAGCTTGCTTCGGGTGCCTGCAAAGCCAGCGTGCTTTTAAAAGCCTCAGGTGCTTTAGCATCGGCCACAGGGCCCAAAGCCGGCAGCGGTGCACAGGCGCAGAGCGCTGCAGCGACAACGCCACAGCACCCCATCCATCGTAGATGCTTATTAAAGAGCCGCTTCATTAGCCACCTGTTGCGCACAACTTCCATGTGTCCCGGGCAATTACAGCTTCTTCATCCGTTGGGATGACCCATACTTCAACCCGACTTTGTTCGGTAGAAATCCGATGCGCCTCGTGTCTCTTGCTTCCATTGAGCGCCGGATCGATTTCTACCCCAGCCCAAGCCAATGCTGCACAGGCTTTGGCACGAATCATCGGAGATCGCTCACCAATACCGGCCGTGAACACAATGCCATCCAGACCCTGAATGGACGCCATGGCAGTACCCGTCTGCTGCGCCAGCATGTAGATAAATAGATCAACGGCCAATTGGGCCCCACTATCCACACTAGATTCCAGATCACGCATATCGTTAGAGATGCCCGATACGCCCAGCAAACCAGATTCTTTAATGAGTAGTTTCTCAATAGCAGCCGGCGCCATTTTGTATTGATCCATCAGATAAAGTGGGATCATCGGGTCCAGTGAACCACAACGTGTACCCATCATCAAACCATCCAGGGGTGAAAACCCCATTGAGGTGTAAGCACTCTGGCTGTTGACCAATCCGCAGAGGCTGGCGCCGCTGCCCAGGTGCATCACGACCGTCTTACCAATCGCAAGACGTGGTGACAATTGGGGCAGCTGCGTACTGATGTAATCGTAGGATAGGCCGTGAAAGCCCCAGCGGCGGATGCCTTTATCGCGATAACTCAGTGGTAGCGCGTAAAGATCAGCAATTTCCGATTTGGTACGGTGGAACGCAGAGTCAAAACAAGCCACCTGTTTAAGATCCGGGTGACTTGACCGCAGTAAGCGAATCGCTTCTATCTCGGCAGGCTGATGGCTGGGCACGATAGGGGCGTAGTGATCTAACACTTCCAGTACGGCATCATCAACCAAAACAGAATGCGGATACTCCGTACCACCAAGCACTACCCGGTGCCCCACAGCCGCTAGCTGATAGTCCTTAGCCTCGGTCTTAACATAATCAAGAATGATTTCGACCGCTTCAGCACGACGTTGAGGCTGCTCCCACTGGCGCTCATTAAGGGTATTGCCATCGGCATCTGTCGCTTTGAAATGGGGCTGTGTCAGCAAGCCCTCGATCTGACCACCAAACAGCAATTCCGGTGAACCATTAACGGCTTTATAAAGAGAAAACTTAACACTGGATGAACCTGCATTCAAACAAAGCAATGCGGGTAAAGTTTGATTCATGACGCTATCCGTTCAAAATAAATTCGTAGTCTGCCCTCGGCACATCTCAAAACGATGACAATGCGCTCGTCAGACCTTGTAGTAACTGCGGTACCAATCAACGAAACGACCAACCCCTTCGCTAACCGTCGTCGCTGGCTTAAACCCGACCCAGGCATCTAGTGCACGGGTGTCTGCAAATGTCTCAGTGACATCGCCCGCTTGCAGCGGCAGGTAGTTTTTCTCTGCCGTCATTGCCAATGATTTTTCAATGGCCTCGATGAAGTCCATCAGCGGCACAGGGTCACTATTGCCGATATTGAAAATACGATATGGCGCGCGGCCGGTATGCGGCAATGGCTGCTGCGGATCAAAGCTGGCATCTGGGGTTGCCGGTTTGTCGAGTACGCGGATAACACCTTCGACGATATCGTCGATATAGGTAAAGTCCCGACGCATCTTGCCTTCGTTAAAGACTTTGATCGCCTCTTTTTTCAGCATAGCGCTGACAAACAAGAAGAGCGACTGATCGGGGCGGCCCCAGGGGCCATAGACAGTAAAGAAACGTAGCCCGGTCACTGGCAAGTTGTATAGATGGCTGTAACTATGCGCCATAAGCTCATTAGCGCGCTTGGTTGCCGCATACAGGCTTACTGGGTGATCAACACTATCCGCCTCGGAAAAAGGCATTTTTTCATTGCCGCCGTAAACGCTAGAGCTGGAGGCATAAACCAGATGCCCCACTTTATTCTGGCGGCACCCTTCAAGCACATTCAGGAATCCCGTGAGGTTGCAATCAGCATAGGTATGCGGATTCGTCACGGAATAACGCACACCAGCCTGTGCGGCTAGATGCACGACGCCATCAAATTTCTCTGTGGCAAACAGGTCGGACATCAGCCCGCGATCCACCAGGTCTCCCTTAATGAAACGAAAACCCGGAAATTTAGCCAATACGTCTAGGCGACCGATTTTGAGGGCGGGATCGTAGTAATCATTCAGGTTATCTAGCCCCACCACCGTATCACCCCGTTCAAGGAGGCGCATAGCCGTGTGCATGCCGATAAAACCTGCAGCGCCGGTAACCAGAAAGTGACGAGACATGTATTAACACTCAACCATTTATAATGGGCACATTATCTCATTGACACCGCGATCCTGCCGATCCGGTCCTCCTCGTGACCCTACTATCGAATTTTTCCCCGCGATTCCGCCTTCAAAGCCTGCTTAGCCGACTGTGGCTGGGCGTACTGGCGTGTTTTATGGTCGCCTGTGCGGGAATTACCCAACAAGATCCGAACGAATACATCAATGCCGCGGATTATGACCGTTTAAAGCTGGTATCTACCCAGCCTGGCGTCAAGATTTACCGCTATCTGAACCCGGAATTCAAACGCAGCGACTACCGCGCTGTAATGGTTGACCCGATTGTGCTCTACCAGGCCGCTGAAAAGGACCTAGGTAAAACAGGGATCAGTGAAGAAACCATCTATCGCATCCGCAACACTATGGATATTTCCATGCGCCAGCTGGTACGTAAACAATTTGGCATCAGCTACAAACCCGGTCAACGCGTTGCCCGCCTGAGTACCGCCATTACCGGGGTCGTCGTTGAGGGCGGTGCTTTTCGACCCAAACAACTGGTCCCCATTAGCACCGTACTCAAAGCCGCCGGTAAGGGTACCAACATTGGCGGCAGCCAGCCGCAACTCATGGTAGAAGCCAAACTGCTGGATAGCGTTTCAGGCAAGCTACTGGGGGAAGGAGTCTATCTGGTTTCCAGCGAACAATTCCGCAGGGAAGTAGATTCCCCCGAAAAGTTCCAGGCGTTAGCCAGCCAGTGGGTTAAAACTGCGATTGGTGTGGCTTCAGGCTTGCGTTAAAAGTTTTCCACCAGAAGACCATAAGCACAGCAGACCCTAACGCACAGACCCCTGAGAAAACAAAGGCAAACTCAGCCGAGTAGTCCTGATAAAGCCAACCAAACACAATTGATGCAGGCAGTAGACATAGGCCTGTAATCATATTGAACCAACCAAATGCGGTTCCTTGATGCGCCTTATCGGCTAAATCAGCCACCATCGCCTTTTCCACGCCTTCAGTGGCCGCCAGAAACAAACCGTAGAGCGCATAGAGCGCAAATAACCATAAGCTGCCATGGCCCAGATAAGCCAGAACTATATAAACAACCCCATAAGCTGCATATCCGGCAAATAGTAGGCGTAACCGGCCGATACGATCAGACCAGGCGGCAAGTGGCGTTGAAAAAAGCGTTGGAATAACTGATACCGCTGCCCACAACAGCGGTATGTCCTGCTGAGCGATACCCAAATCTCCGGCCCGCAATAGCAAGAACATATTTGAAGCATTGCCTAACGAAAAAACCCCCACGACAACCAGATAGCGTTTCATGGCGCTACTTATCCGGTGGTCCCGCCAATTGAATTTGGGAAGATGTTCAAAAGACTCACCTGGTTCATCTTTAAGGCAAAGCGCAAGAATCACGCACAAACTGGCGGGCACCGCCGACCAGAGAAAAATTTCTTTTAACGGGATGTCAGAGGCCAGCAGCGCCCAGGCCACTAAGGGCCCCACTACCGCGCCCGCATTATCCATAGCTCGGTGAAAGCCAAACGCTAAGCCACGTTGATTGGGCCCCACCACCGCTGCCAGAAGCGCATCTCGAGGTGATGTGCGCAGCCCTTTACCAACGCGATCGCTAAACCGGATCAGCATGAGCCAGGGCCAACTTGTAACAAACGCGATAAGTGGACGTCCCAATCCCACCAAGCCATAACCGACCACAATCCATGGTTTAGCCCGACGAGTTCGATCCATCAGCACACCAGAAAATAGCTTGAGTAAGCTGGCAGTTGCTTCTGCGACGCCTTCAATCAGGCCCAAAGCCTTTGGCCCGGCCATCAAAACAGCCGACAGATAGAGGGGGATGAGCGGATACAACATCTCGCTGGCACTATCGTTCAACAAGCTGATCAAACCAATCAACCAGACCGTACGCGGCAAGCGTGCGAGGGTCTTGAACAAGCGCATCAGAGTCGGCTCCTATAAGTCACCTGGAAACTATAACCGACTATCGCCTTAATTTTGGGCAATAAAAAACCCGCTTAAAAGCGGGTTGTTCAGATGGCGGAGAGGGTGGGATTCGAACCCACGGTACCTTTCAGTACGCCTGATTTCGAGTCAGGTACATTCGACCACTCTGCCACCTCTCCGACTTTTCAATTATAACACGACCAACTTTACTATGCTGCCCTCATCGATTTCACCCCCATGCTAAAGTGGTCAAGTGCCGCAAAGATAGTTTCACCTAATGACGCTCCCGGACCCTCCCCTTTCTAAAAGTGCTCCAAGATTGTCCGCGCTCACCCGCCGGACACGGGAAGTCGTGCGCCGTTTCAATGCTGCACCACGCTGGGCGCTCTGGCTGAAGGCCACAGTATTGGCTGGCGGTTTGTTACTGGGTATCTTTTACCTCATGCCTCATATACAGCCGCTGATGCTTTCCCAAGATCTAGTGGTGGGGACACGTGAGACCCCTACCAGTTTCATGCGTGACAAAACCACTGACTCAGAAGGAAAAGCCATCCTCCTAGAAAGTGGCTTTGACCATGATCTGGTGGAAGCTTTTGCCAAATCGATGGGCAAGTCCGTCAAGTTCGTGGTGGCTGAAAATGAGGAAGCGCTGCACCGTCTCGTAGAACGTGGTGAAGTTCATATGGCGGCTGCCTGGCTCACCAAGCGGTTTGTAGAAGCGCCCAGCAACCGGAACCTAACGGGATCGGATGATGAGCAAATGCCACAGGCTTCTTTGTTGCGCGCCTCTTCAGCCTACGCCCAGGAACCACTGGTACTGGTGCAACCGGACGATGTTACCCCGCTGGAATCTATTAAACAGCTCCATAAGACAACCGTGCATGGGCTCAATGCCAGCAGCAACACACTCTGGCTTAACCAGCTCGAGCGTCAGAAGGTCGTGCCCAAACTAGAAATACATCAGGATTGGAACGAGCTGGATTTACTGAAGGCCGTTTCTGAACGAAAAATCGCTCTGGCCATTGTGCCGCGATCAGTTTTTAGAATCGGTATTAATTACTATCCCGGCATTGATGCAGCGCTGGCGGTTGGCGATACAGAAGATATTGTCTGGGCCTTTCCCAAACGCAGCGGTGATGCACTCGTGCTGCAGGCCAATAAATTTCTGGCAACCGCCGAGCAGGATGGCACACTGCGACAGTTGCGCGATCGGTATTTTGGTGCGGTTGAACGTTTGCAGGAAGCAGACCGTAGCGTGTTTCTTACCCGCATGAAAACCCGTTTGCCGCAATATCTGTCCCAGTTCAAACGAGCACAGTTGGCTAGCGGTTATGACTGGCGGCTTCTTGCCGCGCTGGCGTATCAGGAATCTCACTGGGACGGCTCATTGGTGAGTCCGACTGGCGTTCGAGGATTAATGATGCTGACAGGAGATACCGCCGACCGACTGGGTGTGCGTAACCGCCTGGATCCTTATGAAAGCATCATGGGCGGTGCACGCTATCTTGATATGCTGCGGGATGAAATTCCGGCGACGGTGCCGGAACCAGACAGAACCTGGATGGCGATTGCTTCTTACAACGTCGGGCCGGCACAGATTAATTCTGCTCGAAGCTTGGCAAAGAGCCAGAAGCTGAATCCGGATTCATGGGCGGATATTAAGAAAACCCTGCCGCTACTCGGCCAAACCAAAAGCGGCACCAAGATTCGCGGAGGTGAAGCCGTAGTAACCGCTGAGAATGTACGGATGTACTACGCAATCCTCTCGCGCAGCTACCCTGCCACCACCAGCTTTAGCCTTACGGCGCCCACGCGCACTTATGGCGTGAGCGCACCTAAATCTGGATCAGGCTTGCGCTGAGATAACTTTAAGACCGCCCATATAAGACTGTAGGGCCTCTGGCACACGTACGCTGCCATCTGCCTGCTGATAGTTTTCCAGAATAGCCACGAGCGTACGGCCAACAGCCAAACCCGAACCATTCAGGGTATGCGCAAGCTCCGGCTTACCTTGGGCATTACGGAAGCGGGCCTGCATGCGTCGTGCCTGGAAGCTACCAAAGCTGGAGCAGCTAGAAATTTCACGGTAGGTGTTCTGCGCTGGCAACCAGACTTCAAGATCGTAAGTCTTCTCAGCTGAGAAACCCATGTCGCCGGTGCAAAGCACGATGCGGCGATACGGCAAGCCGAGTTTTTCCAGCATGGTTTCAGCGTGACGGGTTAAAGCTTCATGTGCTTCGGCCGCAGCTTCCGGCGTCACGATCTGAACGAGTTCCACCTTGTCGAACTGGTGCTGGCGAATCATGCCACGCGTATCACGCCCACCTGAACCGGCTTCCGAACGGAAGCATGGTGTATGACAAACCCACTTCAGCGGCAGTTGTTCGGCTGGCGTAATCGTATCGCGCACGATATTGGTCACCGGTACTTCAGCCGTAGGAATCAGATAATAGGGTTCGCTTTCGCCACGGGGAATCTGGAATAGGTCTTCGGCAAATTTGGGTAGCTGGCCGGTCCCGTACAGACTGGCGCTGTTTACCATGTAAGGCGCATAGAGTTCGGTGTAGCCATGTTCGGCAGTGTGTGTATCCAGCATGAACTGGGCAAGCGCCCGATGCAGCCTTGCCACAGGGCCTTGGAGAATGACAAACCGGGAGCCGGTGAGCTTGGTCGCGGTTTCGAAATCCATGCCATTGAGGCCGGCACCAATATCTACATGATCTTTAACTTCAAAATCGAAGCTGGGCACGGTGCCCCAACGCTTGATTTCAACGTTGTCGTTTTCGTCAGCACCCACCGGCACATCTGCACCCGGTAGATTTGGCAATGCCGAGGTGAAGCGATTGATGTCATCGAGCAATACAGACAAGCGCGCTTCAGATGCTTTCAGCTCATCGCCCAACTGGCCGACTTCCGCCATCACCGCGCTGGCATCTTCACCCTTACCCTTGAGCATGCCGATCTGCTTGGAGAGGCTATTACGCTGTGCCTGCAGATCCTGCGTCCGCTGTTGCAAGGTCTTGCGTTCGGCCTCAAGGGCGTGGAAGGGTGCGAAGTCAATGTCGCCGCCACGGGTGGCCAAACGTTGAACCACTTCTTCAGGCTGGGTACGCAATAGCTGGATATCAAGCATTTCGGTCTAACTCTTTCAATTGGGCAAGTCGTTCTTTGATGCGGGCTTCAAGCCCGCGATCTACCGGCTGGTACCAGGACACGTCCGGGAACCCTTCGGGGAAATAGTTGGCGCCAGCAGCATAGCCACCAGCTTCATCGTGTGCATGCCGATACCCCTCACCATGTCCGAGTTCTTTCATCAGACGGGTGGGCGCATTACGCAGATTCATCGGCACCGGCCGTGACTCATCGTCACGCACGAATGCGCGAACCTGATTATACGCGCGGTATGCTGCATCCGATTTGGAGGTGGAAGCCAGATAGAGCACCGCATTGGCCAGCGCGAGCTCTCCTTCTGGTGAACCCAGACGCTCGTAGGTTTCTGCAGCCTGTAGGGCAATCTGAGCGCCGCGTGGATCGGCTAGGCCAATATCTTCCCAGGCCATGCGCACCAAACGACGCGCCAGATAGCGGGGATCTGCACCACCATCAAGCATGCGGACAAACCAGTACAGTGCGGCATCCGGATTAGAGCCGCGCACGGATTTATGCAGCGCCGAGATCTGATCGTAAAAGGCATCGCCGCCTTTATCGAAACGCCGTAAATTCTGCGCCAGGGTATTGGCCACGAAGTCAGCGCTGATTTCTGCCACACCACTGGCCTTGGCTGCCGCTAAAGTCTGTTCGATCAGATTGAGTAGTTTGCGTGCATCGCCATCGGCAACCCCGATCAAACGGGTGCGAGCTTCGTCACTGATTTTAGCCTCTGGCAATGTGGCCAGTGCACGGTCAAACAACTCAGCCAATTCCTCACTGGTCAGCGACTTAAGCACATAGACGGCTGCCCGAGAAAGCAACGCGGCATTGACTTCAAATGACGGATTCTCAGTCGTAGCGCCAATGAAGGTCACCAAGCCCGATTCAACATGAGGCAAGAATGCATCTTGCTGGGATTTATTAAAGCGGTGCACTTCATCCACAAACAGAATCGTCCGACGACCCGTCTGCCGTGCTTTTTCGGCAAAGGTGATCGCTTCGCGAATTTCTTTAACACCGGCCAGCACCGCTGACAAAGCAAGAAATTCGGCATCACAATGGCGAGCGACCAATCGAGCTAGTGTGGTTTTACCGGTACCGGGCGGCCCCCAGAAAATCATCGAATGCGGATTACCACTTTCCAGTATCAGCCTTAGTGGTTTGCCTGGCCCCAACAAATGCGTTTGCCCGACGACACTTTCCAGTGTCTGCGGCCGCAACTTCTCTGGCAACGGTGCATACGCCGATGGCGTTACGGTAGACGCAGCGTCGGCAAAAAGATCCATGATGCTTATTGTTTCAGCACATCTGCGCCCGCAGGCGGCGTAAAGCGAAACAAACTGGCTGGCGCATCGCCGTTCCGAATGACATTCGTAAACGCCAGCGTTGTTATCTGCCCAAAGCTATCTTCCAGCACCATACCCTTGAGTTCATTGCCCGCTAGACCGATGCGAATGCGCACAAAGCCGGTGTCGTTCTGCTTAGGTTCGGCAATCACCCATTCGGCACCGGCGTGTTCGCCATCGGCCTTGAAACTAAACCGTTGCTCGGCATCGTTATCGCCCGCCAGCAATGCCGCCGGCGTGCCGCCCAGGGCCTTCTCGGATTTGCGCACAATCACTTGCTTGAGTTCCGGGTCATAGAGCCAGATCCGACTACCATCACCCACCATCAGTTGCGTATAGGGCTTATTGATCGACCAACGGAATTTACCCGGCCGACTAATGGCCATGGTGCCTTGACTCTTGCCGCCACCGATGCCGCCTGCGGAAGACTGAGCAAAATCAGCCTTGAGGGTGCGTGTCTCACGCAGCCAGCTCTTGAGATCAGCGACGCTATCGGCCCAGGCACTACCAGAGACCAGACAAAATGCGGCGAGGCATGCAACGGTGCGTTTATTCAAAATCATGAGCCTTATTCATCACCGGCACGATTCGGTGCCAGCACTTCACGACCACCACGGCCATCCATCGTAGACACCAAACCTGCTTTTTCCATGGCTTCAATCAGACGTGCCGAACGGTTATAACCGATACGCAGATGGCGCTGTACCAACGAAATAGAGGCTCGGCGATTCTTGAGGACGATCTCAACGGCCTGGTCATATAGCGGATCGGCTTCGGCATCATTATCGCCACCTTCGCCTTCACCACCCTCACCTTCCGTTACCCCCGTCAGAATGCCTTCTTCATATTCTGGAGCGCCCATCTGTTTGAGGTAATCCACGACGCGGTGGACTTCTTCATCGGCCACAAAGGCACCGTGCACACGCTGCGGGTAACCAGTACCCGGAGGCAGATACAACATATCACCTTGACCAAGCAGCGCTTCAGCCCCCATCTGATCCAGAATAGTTCTGGAGTCGATCTTGCTAGAAACCTGAAAGGCAATACGCGTTGGGATGTTCGCCTTGATCAAACCGGTGATTACATCCACGCTTGGACGTTGTGTCGCGAGGATCAGATGGATACCGGAGGCACGTGCTTTCTGCGCTAGGCGGGCTATCAGTTCTTCCACCTTCTTGCCGGCCACCATCATCAGATCGGCCAGCTCATCAATGACAACGACGATGTGCGGCATGCTGCGCAGAGGTTCCGGCGCTTCGGGCGTGAGCGTCAGCGGATTAGGAATCGGCTCACCCTTCTCGGCTGCCTTCTGGATGTGCTCGTTGGCACTGGCCAGGTTACGCACGCCCAGTTTGGACATCACCTTATAGCGGCGTTCCATTTCAGCCACACACCAGGTCAGCGCATTGGCCGCCTGGCGCATATCGGTCACGACGGGTGCCAGCAGATGCGGGATGCCTTCGTAAATCGACAACTCCAGCATTTTTGGATCAACCAGGATCAGACGGACTGCCTCTGGCTCTGACTTGTAGAGCATGGAAAGGATCATTGCGTTAACACCCACGGACTTGCCAGAACCGGTGGTGCCGGCCACTAGCAAGTGGGGCATCTTGGCGAGATCGGCCACGATGGGAATGCCGCCAATATCCTTACCCAGCGCCACGGTAATCGGCGAGGTCATGTTGTGATACGGACGAGAAGACAAAATCTCGGAAAGACGCACGGTCTGCCGTTTGGCATTAGGTAGCTCAAGTGCCATGCAGGATTTGCCAGGCACGGTTTCAACCACACGGACCGACACCATGGCTAGTGCGCGCGCGAGATCCCGCGCGAGATTAACAATCTGCGAGCCCTTAACGCCTACGGCCGGTTCAATCTCATAACGGGTAATCACTGGGCCGGGGTAGGCCGCAATCACTTTCACTTCCACACCAAAATCAGCCAGGCGCGTTTCAATGAGGCGCGAGGTGAACTGCATGGTTTCTTCTGTCGGCATGTCGGTTGGCGGTTGTGCCGGATCAAGCAAGCTCAGTGGTGGCAGCGTGCCGCCCTCAACAGCCTCGGGGAACAGAGGCACTTGCTTCTCACGCTCTTTACGTTGAACCGCTTTGCGCGACACAGGCACTTCTACGGGGGCAGCCGGTTCAATAAAAACTGGCTCCATGGGTTCTGCGCGCTTTTGTTCGACCGTTGCCTCGCGCTGTTGCGCTACTTCCTTGCCGATGCGGCGATCCTGCCAACTCTCTACAGCACGACCACCCCCACCGACTGCACGTTCCATGAATGCGCCGGTCTCTTCAAAAAGCACCATCCAGGGAAGTCCACTAAAGGCACGCCAACTTAACAACAGCAAGCAACCCATAATCAATGTGGCGCCGGTAAAGCCAAAAGCCTGACCGATCAAAGTTGCCAAGCCTTCTCCCAGAACGCCACCCGGGCCCATGGGCAGAGAGCCGCCACTCGTGTGAAAACGTAAAGCGGCAAAAGTGGAAAGACAGACTAACAAGGCTAGAAAGCCGCCCATCGTCAGCCAGAGTGGTCGAACTTCCGGCTCAACCGCTTCACGCAGGGCACGCTGGCGCTCTCTCCAACCAATAAATATCAATACCAAAGGTAATAGCGCCCAAAGCCAGGCGGCGCCACCAAATAGATAAAACAGCAAATCCGACATCCACGCCCCGAAACGACCCATGGGGTTGGTTACCCGACCAGCAGGACCAGAATGTGACCAGGCTGGATCGGCGGGATTAAAGCCCCACAAAGCCAGGACGGCTACTAAGGCTATAAATCCCAGGACGGCCCAACGTGCCTCCTGCATCAGCGCCCTGATGCGTTCAGGAAGCGTACGGGGGCCATCAATGCGCTGGGTGACGGATCGGCTGAAAAGTCGAGTCATGGATAAATAGAATGCCCGTTATCGGGCTGGTGATGACGTAAGGAACGATTATAATCCCTGTAGTTAACGAATTTTCGGCCTTACCTCAAGAGTGCCGCACCACTTTCTGGAGCTTTCATGTCTGCCAACGCCCGTCATATCCCCCTACTGATTCTTGGTTCCGGGCCAGCCGGCTACACATCGGCCATCTACGCGGCACGCGCCAACCTGAAACCCGTGCTAATTACCGGCCTGGCGCAAGGGGGTCAACTGATGACCACGACCGAGGTCGATAACTGGCCAGCCGACGTCAATGGCGTGATGGGGCCGGAGCTGATGGCACGGTTTGAGCAGCATGCCGCTCGTTTTGAAACAGAAATGGTGTTTGATCATATTCATACCGTTCGCCTCGGCCAGCGCCCTTTTGAACTGGTTGGCGATGCCGGTACGTACACCTGTGATGCGCTGATTATCGCCACGGGTGCATCGGCACAATATCTGGGCCTGCCCTCGGAAGAGAAATTTGCCGGTCGCGGCGTGTCGGCCTGCGCCACCTGCGATGGATTTTTCTATCGCAATCAGGAAGTTGCAGTTGTCGGTGGCGGCAACACGGCGGTAGAAGAAGCGCTCTACCTCGCCAATATTGCCAGCAAAGTCACCCTGATCCACCGTCGCGAGAAATTCCGTGCCGAGAAGATCATGGTCGATAAACTGTACAAACGCGTTGAAGAAGGCAAAATTGTCCTGGAGCTCAATTCAACGCTGGATGAAGTACTGGGTGACAACACCGGCGTTACGGGTGCTCGCATCAAGGCTGCTGATGGTTCGACCAAGGATAAGGAACTACGCGGCGTATTCATCGCCATCGGTCACAAACCGAACACCGATATGTTCGCCGGCCAAATGGACATGGAAAACGGTTACATCATTACCCGTATGGGTAATAACGGCTTTGCAACAGCGACCAGCGTACCGGGTGTCTTTGCCGCCGGTGACGTACAGGATCACAACTACCGCCAGGCCATTACCTCGGCTGGCACCGGTTGTATGGCAGCACTGGATGCCGAACGCTTCCTCGACAGCCTGGCTCAAGGCCTTGATGTCGCACTTCGCGCCTGGACCCCGGCCGCCTAAGCTCACCGCTATTTATTGTTTACCGGTACGTAGCTATGCCGGCCAAACTTTCTGAGGAAGAGCAGGCGCTGTTTCTCTCGTATGTATCGGATGCAGCGCCACTCAAGGCAGACCCTCGGGCGGATTTGAGACCGAAGCCGCCACGTCCGGTGGCAAGACAACGCCATCTGGACGATCAGGCTGTGCTGCATGAACTGATTCATGCGCCGATCCAGCTGGCTGACCGGCTAGAAGGTGGCGATGAGCCCATCTACTTACACCGCGGCGTGTCTATGCAGGTGCTACGCGATCTACGCCGTGGGCGTTGGGTTATCCAGCGCGAAATTGATTTGCATGGCCATACGAGGGATGCCGCACGAGAGGCTCTGGCAAATTTTCTCAACCGGTGTTTACACCAGGGACTACGTTGCGTACGTGTAGTCACAGGTCGGGGATTGCGATCGCCGGGCCAAGTGGCTGTTCTGCGGGTACTGACGAGAAACTGGTTGGTACAACGCCAAGAAGTGCTGGCTTATTGCCAGGCAAAACCGGTCGACGGGGGAGAAGGGGCATTGATTGTGTTGCTGAGAAATCAGCATCGCCCACAGCCTAATGACTTAACGAAGGATGTGACGTGAAAATTTCTGCTATCTGGAAAACCGAACGGCGTTTATGGCAGATGGGTGCCGTAATCCTGCTCGTGCTCTCGCTCACGCTTACCCATTTCTACAAAGACCGTTTACTCAATCTGGTCATCGATGAGCCACTGGCAACCCAAGTTAGCCCGCCACCCTGCAACCTCAACCGTACTGCCTGTGCCCTCCCGATCATGACGCCAGTGGCATCTGAAGCACCATGGACTTTCAGTATTACACCCCGGCCAATCCCGGTGAGTGCACCGTTGGTGTTTACACTAACGCCACCAGAACGGGTGCTAATGCCCCATACACCTAGTGCCGTCTGGGTAGATCTCACCGGCGACAGCATGGACATGGGACTGATCCGAATCGCGCTGCAACAGCAAGCCGATGGACAGTGGCAGGGTACTGGCAGCATTCCCGTTTGTGTCACTGGGGCGATGCGCTGGCGTGCACGCTTACAAATGGCACTCACACAAACAACCTTGCAAGCCGACTGGATTTTTACGGCCCCCGAGTCTGACGCACGTCACTGATATCATCACTACCTCATGAAAATTGCCACCTGGAACGTCAACTCGCTCAATGTCCGACTCCCGCATCTGCTGGACTGGTTAAGCGCCGCCAAGCCAGATGTCGTTGGTCTCCAGGAACTCAAGTGCGAGGACGCCAAGTTTCCACTCGATGCTATTCGTGACGCAGGGTACCAAGCGGTTTTTGCCGGGCAAAAAACCTATAACGGCGTCGCCCTGCTCTCGCGGGAACCGGCTAATGATGTACAACGCGGCATTCCCGGTTACGCGGATCCGCAACAACGCATCATTGCGGCCACTATCGGTGGCGTACGCGTGGTGAACGGCTACTTTCCTAATGGGCAAGCGCCAGGCAGTGAAAAGTTTACTTACAAAATGGACTGGCTCGCTCACCTAACCGCTTGGCTCGACCACGAGATGCGTGCGCACCCGGCGCTATGTCTGATTGGTGATTACAACATTGCTCCTACGGACGCTGATGCGCACCCGGACTGGAAAGAGGCCATTCACGTCTCCCCCCCCGAACGCGAGGCTTTCGCCGCAATTGAAGCCCTCGGTTTACAGGATGTGTTCCGACGCTTCGAGCAACCGGAAAAGAGCTTTTCCTGGTGGGATTACCGAATGAATGCGTTTCGCCGTAACTTCGGTTTGCGCATCGACCATATTCTCGCGAGTGCCCCGCTGGCCGATCGCTGTACTGAATGTGTGATCGATAAGTCGACACGTGTCCTTGAACGACCGTCTGACCACACACCGGTGATCGCGACGTTTAAAAACTAGTGCGGCAGCTGCTTGGCCAGCGCAACAAAGTTTGCCTCACTGAGCTGTTCGGCGCGTTCCGTCGGGTCAACACCTGCCGCTTCAATCTGTTCACTGGTCAGCAAGGGCTTGAGCGTATTTCTGACCATCTTGCGACGTTGAGAGAAAGCCGCATTCACGACACGCCGTAACGCCGCTTCATCCACCGGCAAACGCTCTGCCATTGGTCGCGGAATCATACGTACGACTGCCGAATTCACTTTAGGCGCCGGGTCAAAAGATTCAGGCGGCACATCGAGCAATGGTTCCAAATAACAATAGCGCTGCAACATGACCGAGAGGCGGCTACGATCGGAATGACCCGGTGGTGCCACCATTCGATCTACCACTTCCTTTTGTAGCATCACGTGAATGTCACGAATCGCTTCGACTTTATCAAGCAGATGAAAAAGGATGGGCGTTGAAATGTTGTAAGGCAAGTTACCAACCACTCTGAGATCAGGGCCGAGGGTAGAAAAATCAAAAACCAGCGCATCACCACCGTGAATCGTCATTTGCTCACGTGTGTATTTCTTTTCCAAACGGGCAATCAGATCCCGATCCAGCTCGACCACATGCAGGTGACCGGCACGCTCGAGGAGCGGTTGCGTTAACGCGCCCAGACCCGGACCGATTTCCACAACCCGCTCACCCGGCCGGGGATTTACCGCATCGACGATGCCGTGGATGATGCCTTGATCAATTAGAAAGTTCTGGCCGAAACGCTTACGCGCTTTGTGTCCTGTTTCCTGGGCAAGCTTACTGTGCGGTCGATTCATTGGATCTGCTTTCTGGCAAGCTGAGCAGCCAGCGTCACTGCCGCGTAAAGGCTACCCGGGTCGGCAACTGGCGTATCGCCATCGAGCCGGTGGCCTGCCAGATCCAGTGCCGTGCCATGGTCTACCGACGTCCGAATAATGGGTAGGCCAAGGGTGATGTTAATACCCTGTCCGAAGGTGGCATATTTGAGTGGCGCCAGTCCCTGGTCGTGATACATCGCCAACACGGCATCTCCCTGCGGCAACACTCGTGGCGTAAACAGGGTATCCGCCGGCAAAGGTCCGACTAAGTGCATCCCTTCTGCACGCAATTGTTCCAACGTCGGGATGATCGTATCAATTTCTTCATGGCCCATATGACCACCTTCCCCAGCGTGGGGATTCAGCCCGGCCACCAAGATACGTGGGTCAGACAGGCCGAACTTGGTCCGCAAATCATGATCCAGAATGCGTAACACAGACGTTAATGTCTTTGCGTTGATTGCGGCTGGCACGTCTGCAAGAGGCAAATGCGTTGTCGCCAACGCAACACGCAAAGGTCCGTGCGGCGTATCGCCGGCGAGCATCATAACCACTAAGGGCGTATCCGTCTGCTCGGCAAGATATTCGGTGTGTCCGGTAAATGGTCGTCCTGCCTCATTGATCACCCCTTTGTGCAAGGGCGCAGTCACCATGGCAGCAAATTCTCCTGAACGGCATCCGGCAATGGCTCGATCCAGCAACGCAATAACGTAATCGCTATTAGCGGTATTCAATGCACCCGTAACGACTTGGCCGTGCGTGTGAATATCACACACGGTAATTTCGCCCTGCTTGGAGGGACCAATAGGTCCGTCCGCTTCGTAATGTCTAAAAGCAACCTGTGCACCGATTTCTTGCGCACGTGATTTTAATAACTTCAGATCGCACAACACCACGAGTTCATCCGGCCACGCTTTTTCAGCAAGGCGCAGGCACAGATCAGGACCTATACCTGCGGGCTCACCCGAGGTAATGGCAAGGCGAACTGGCGTCATTGGTCATCCAGACGGATCTCGACGTAAGCTCGGTCCCGAACCTGTCGTACCCATTCCTGATTGGCTTCTTCCAGTTTGCGCTGACGCAACGCCATGGTGGCGCGTTGACGTTGGCGTTCCTGGGAAACGTCCGTTGTGCGACGCTCCAGCACCTGAATGATGTGGAAGCCAAACTGGGATTGCACCGGATTACTGATTTCACCAATCTTCAGCGCATTCATTGCCTGATCAAAAGCCGGCACCGTATCACCCGGGTAAAGCCAGCCAAGATCACCACCCTTCTGAGCTGACCCATCCTGAGAGTAAAGCTTGGCCAGCGCAGCAAAATCTTCGCCACTCTTCAAGCGACTATGCACCTGATTAATCTTCTGCCGTGCCTCAGACTCCGAGGTGACTTCTGTCACCTTAATCAGAATATGGCGGGCATGGGTCTGCTGAATCTGCGGTAATGCACTGCCGCCTTTCCTGGCGATCAGTTTAACGATATGAAATCCGCTGGGACTACGTACCACATCACTGACCTGCCCCGGTTTCAGATTAGCGATGGCCGAACTCATTACCTGGGGCAGACTATCCACTGGGCGGAAGCCAAGATCCCCCCCCTGCATGGCATCGTTAGATTCCGAATAGGTCGCTGCGAGCTGCCCGAAATCTTTGCCAGATCGGGCTTGTTCATCAATCGATACTGCTTTCATGCGTAGCTTATTCAGCGTTTCAGGCGAAGCGCCTTCGGGAATACGAATCACGATGTGCGCAAGATGCACTTCTTCGCCAGCGCCTGTCGCACTCTGATTGGCGAGAAAGTTGTCTACTTCACCAGGTGTCACATTCACTCTGGCATCCACTTCCCTTTCACGCACACGGGCAATCATCATCTGATTACGAATTTCTTCACGGAAATCAGACCAGGCCACACCATCCTTCTCAATCATCTGACGCATCTGCTGCGGTGTCATTTTCTGATTGGCGGCCACACGCACCATCGCCTGATCCAAGTCGGCATCGTCTACTTGAATACCCGCTTCCTTCGCAGTCTGCACCTGCGCCCGCTCGGTAATCATCTGATCAAGCACTTGTTGACGAATGATATCTGCAGGTGGCAACTGTACTTTCTGGCGGTGCAGCTGCATGGTTGCCGAACGTACTCGTGTATTTAGCTGATTCTGGGTAATTACGCCATCATTAACAACCGCAATAATCCGATCCAGCGTCTGCGGCTGATTTGATTTTTGCGCAGCAGTATGTCCTGCTGGCGCGGCCTGTGCCACTCCTGCCGTCAGCACTGTGAAAGCCAATACCGAAAGAAACGATTTGAAACGATTAGGCATCTTCATTGTCAATGATCGATCAATAGTATGGATCCGTCAGCGGCGGCATAAAGGCCGCATCCGAGGTTCTCGTATAATTCGGGACGTTACGCCTCAGCACATCCAGCGGGCTTGAACCAATGCTACCCATACCCTTGAGTTCCAACTGTATAAAGAAACTGGTATTAAGGAAAGGCGTCTGCGTTGAACTGTAGGTAATCGCACGATGATAAACCGCCCGCGCCGTCCAACAGGAGGCGTTGTACTCTAGCCCCGCTAAACTTTCGATTTGCGACGACTGCACGGCTGAATAGGTATAACGGCCCACCGCACGTAATGGCCCCCAGAGTTTCCAGGCAGCACTGACATCGTTTTGCATCACTGCTGCTGCTGCTGGACCCGATGTTACTGCACCAGGGATGTAATCCTGGTTCTGATAGCGATAGGAATAATTCAATACGTTTTCACGGCTTGGTTGAAACTTTGTGCCGATACTGGCTCGATTAATACGATTAACCTTGGTGCTGTTGCTCGTCGAGCTTGATTGCGCATATGGGCTAACCTGCGCAAAACCATTAAGCGATGTATAGGGTGCAACCATGCCATTCGCCTGAGCGAAGTAATCGTTACTGCCATAGCTGCTTGTCGACAACCCCGTGCCCGAATAAAGATTCACTTGTTGCGGCTGGAAGAAAACGCGTTGCCCCACACTAAAGCCCATCAACTGCTGACCCGTTTTATCCATAGAGTAGCGTGTCGATAGTGCCGCCGTTACTTGGTTCGCGTTCGAGACCCGATCCCAACCGGTAAAGATGTTCTCGCTGAACATCTGCGCGTAACTCATATCAGCGATACCCGTATCAAACAGCGGTAAGTTTGTCTGACTGCGATACGGCACATACAAATAATACAACCGGGGTTCTAGCGTCTGATTCAGCGTGCGGCCAAAGTATTCTGTCTTTCGGTCAAAAACCATGCCCGAATCTAATGACAAAATTGGTAGTGTACGAGACGCGTTATCCGAGTTAATAGCTGTCGTACTACCGCTGCCGGAAGTCGTTAACTGACCCGCATTGGTGTTGTATTGCGTGTAGTGCACACCCGCTTTAGGCGTGACATAGACACCTGGCGATTGCCAGCTGGTTACAAACTGCGGATAGGCCCAGAGGCGATTACCCTGCACATAAGACTGCGTCTGGTTGGTGAAATAGGAACTGTTGGCTGAAACCACCGCATCCATTCGCGCCGGTTGATCAAACATACCGTTGCTGGACAGGACTTCTAGCTCATCATTGTCGTTGAGTCGTACGTTGCTAAATCCGGCCGCACCCAGCAAAGAACGGTTCATAGCAAAGTTAACCTGCGGCAACAACTGATAAGGTGTTGCCACTGATGCGCTGGGGTTGAAATTCAGCGTTTGATAACCCTGCGCAACCACAGAGGCATTCCATGTGGGTGCCGCGTAGTTAACGCGTCCGGTGCGCGGCAAATAAGACTGTGACATGGCTGCCAGAGAGTTATTTAGATCCGTAAAGTAATACGAGTCTGAAACACCCTGCAAATCCCAGGCACCCGATAATCCGGGCAATACGTTATTAAACTGCTGCTGGTGCTGAGATAAAAAGCTCCAGCGTTCACGATTTGCTAACCGGTCATTCGGCATGTAGTTGAAAGCATCTTTACCCGAATAGGTAGGCACTGGACTGTTGCCGGTGTTACCCAGGTAACGAAAATCCGTATTAAACGAGACGCCGCGCTTGCCATAGATAGCTGGCGCAAAACTTGCGTCGTAGTTCGGTGCAAGATTGAAGTAATACGGAACAATCGTCTGGAAGCCGTTAAGCTGCGATGAACCAAGGCTCGGTGCCAGAAAGCCCGAGTGCCTGCCACGGTCCAGCGGAAAGAACGCATAGGGCATGTACAGGAAAGGCACATTCTGGAAGTAAAGCAATGAATTCGAGGCGGTGCCCTCGTTCTGCTCATAATCCAGGTGATAAGTAGAAGCACGCGCATACCAACCGCTATCACCCGCCGGACAGGTGGTATACGTGGCATCTTCAGCCCGGTAGCGATTTTCGCCTTCCAGGTTAATCCGTGCTGCCTGACCATGCGACATGGTCTCCACAATCCGTGCCAAGGGTGTCTGTCCCGGCAAGAATGCAACATCGCCTGCTGCCGCTGCTTGTGCTTGGGTCTCAGCATCAGCGCCACCGGCAACGGCTTCATTAATTGCGGTTTGTTGCCCGGGTTGCTGCGTTAATGTCGAGCTTGCCGCCACGCCGTAGGAAGGCATAGTGGTGCCACCCATTGGCACGGCTGCGGCGCCGCTGGCATTAGGTGCCGGGCCAATGGGTGGTGCATTAAACGACCAGGGACCCTGATTAATCTGCGCAATCCGTTTTTTCTGACGGATCTCATAATTCGCGTTGTTAATGTACCCGGTTCTGGCGGCCACTACGATATCGGCATCGGTGCCGGACATGGTGGTGCCCTGCGCCGGGTCCCGATAAAGCACATTACCCTGCGCATCTACATTGTCTTCGACGATACTATAAACAATGCGATCCGCATTAAGCACCGTGCCATCGCGACGCAACTCGGCATTACCCGTAGCGGTAAGCTCCAGATCATTACGCCCCGTAATCACATCAGCCAGAAGCTCGGTCTGATCCTTGGCCAGTGCTGGCGATTTTGGCTTGGTTGTCGCCTCTGCAACCGATTGCGAAGGTGTCACTGGTGCAGGGGCGCGCGGCGCAACAGGCACAGTAGGCGCAACTGGCGCAGGTGCCGGCGCTGGTTCAGGTACCGGCTCAGGCACGGGCTCCGGAACAGGTTGCGACCTGACCGGTGCAGCCGCAACGGCTTTGCTCGGCGCCACAGGTGATGCAGAAGGCTCAGGAGGCGATGCTGCAACGACCGGCTGCGCAGGCGCCTGAATAATCGGCTGTTGCGCGACCTTTTTCGAAAGCGCCTTTTTGCTGGCGGCGCCCGATGTGGGCAGCCCCCCCAATGCGGCAGATCCCGAGGATGGGGCTGATGGCGCAATGCCTAGCAGCGCCGGATCCACGAGCAATGGTTCCATCCGAATCGGCACGGCACTACTTTGTGCGAAAACGGGTGTACTGCCCAGTAATGCACCGCCCAAGCCCACCGTTGCCAGCCAAACAACAAGCGGCAACCGTCTTCCCATAGGCGCAGATGCACCTTGAGTCACGAATTTGAGAGAGAAATCAGGCAAACGGGAAGCCACAGCAAGGGACAACAATCAATTCCAGAGGGGTGCGAAAAGCAGCTTCTTTCTGCCACCTGCTCGCACAAGGTAAAATAGGGTCAATTCTAGCATTTTTACCCTTTAAAGACGCCTTTAGGCTCCTCCTTGGTCACTATGAACACGATGATTGATGCCCGCTTGCTTGCAGGTACCGAATTTGCCGCCCAAAGCCAACTGCACCCGGGGCTACCCGTCCTGGCACCAGCTTCCGCTGATGCCAGCTTCCGTCGCTACTTTCGGGTGACCTGGCCTAATGGTGAAACAGCCATTCTGATGGACGCGCCACCTGACAAGGAAGATGTACGACCCTTCGTCCAGATTGCAGGCCTGATGGCTGATGCCCAGCTTGTCGCACCCAAAATCCTGGCAGCAGATACTGACAATGGTTACTTACTGCTCAATGACTTAGGAAGCACCGGCTACCTGAAAACACTTCACGCAGCCGATGTTAGTACTGCAGACACCCTAATGCGTGGCGCCACCCAAGCACTCATTCAGTGGCAGCTAAGCTCGAAGGCGGACATTCTGCCCGCCTATGATGAAGCGCTGCTTCGCCGTGAACTGGCACTCTTTCCAGAATGGTGTGTCGCACGCCACGCCGGCATCGAGCTGACGGAAAAAGAACAAGGCTGGCTTAATGGTGTCATGGAAGCACTGGTGGCTTCTGCGCTGGCCCAACCCCAGGTCTTTGTTCACCGTGACTACATGCCGCGCAATATGATGCTCACGGACGATCTATCCACACCTGCCATCCTGGATTTTCAGGATGCCGTCTACGGCCCGATCACTTATGACGTCGTGTCACTATTCCGTGATGCGTTTATCTCCTGGGATGAAGCGCGCGAGCTGGATTGGGTGATCCGTTACTGGGAACAGGCCCGCAAGGCCGGACTCCCGGTTCACGCCGATTTCGGTGATTTCTGGCGCGCTTACGAATTCATGGGGCTGCAACGTCATCTGAAGGTGCTAGGCATCTTCTGCCGCCTGAACTACCGTGATGGCAAGACGCATTACCTAGAAGATTTGCCCCGTTTCTTCAATTACGCCTATCGCACCGCCGAACGTTACGCCGAATTGCGCCCACTGGTTCCTATTCTTGAGCGCCTTTCGCCACGTGACCTACAGATCGGTTACACCTTCTAAGGCACAACCATGCGCGCGATGATACTGGCAGCGGGTAGAGGCGAGCGCATGCGCCCGCTCACCGACCACTGCCCAAAACCGTTGTTACCGGCCGCTGACAAACCGCTCATTGTTTATCACCTGGAACGCCTAGCGGCAGCCGGCTTCAAAGACATCGTCATCAACCATGCTCACCTGGGCGAACAACTGCTTGCTACGCTTGGCAACGGCGCGCAATGGGGGCTTTCGATCACCTGGTCGCCAGAACCAGGCGGCGCACTGGAAACAGCCGGTGGTATTTGCCAGGCACTGCCACATCTGGATACTGGAAACGATGATCCGTTTCTAGTGATTAATGGCGACATCTACTGCGACTGGCCGATTCAATCCATGCGCATGGCTCAGCAAGATCTAGCCCATCTGGTACTCGTTGACAATCCATTGCAGCACCCTACAGGTGACTTTGTTTTACAGGACCAGCGCGTCAGCGATAAAACTGCCGCAATGCCCACGCTCACCTTTGCCGGAATTGGTTTCTACCGACCCAGCTTGTTTAAAAGCCTCACTGCTGGGGAACCGGCAAAATTAGCGCCTCTCTTGCGCGCAGCCATGGTCGAACACTGCGTCAGTGGCGAACATCACCATGGTCGCTGGGAAGATGTTGGCACGCCAGACCGCCTGGCGGCATTAGATGCTGAATTGCGTGCAAACCAAGCCACATAGGCTTTTTGCAGGCGTATGATCAGAAAACACTTTTACGATCACACATAATGTCCGCCCATCGTCCACTCCCGCACCCATTGGCACCGCTTGCACCCAAAGCTTTTGACGCGACACCCTTTGTCCGCCGTCGCCAGCAGGTGCTGCTGGAAATGCATAAGAAAGGACGTGGCGTTGCCGTCATCCCAACGTCAACAGAATTGATTCGCAACCGGGATACCCATCACCCCTTCCGTTTCGATAGCAATTTCTGGTACCTCACCGGCTTTGAAGAACCCGATGCCGTACTGGTACTGTTAATTTCCGATACACCGCAAAGCCTGTTGTTCTGTCGCTCCAAGAATGAAGAGCGTGAGCTCTGGGAAGGCTTTCGCTTTGGCCCAGAAGCTGCCCGAGAAATCTTTGCTTTTGATGCCGCCTACGATCTCGATGATCTTGATCGGGTTGTTAGCGAACACCTGATCGGTGCGCAAACGCTTTGGCATAGCCTGGGGAGCAATACCCAATGGGACATGCGCGTCGGTCAATGGCTCGAACAGGCACGGGCACAATCTCGTGCTGGCAAACAAGCGCCAACTGTCGTTGCTGACTGGCGTGCGCTGGTAGAACCCATGCGCCGCAATAAAGACGCGGGTGAAATAGTGCTGATGCAACGTGCTGCAGATATTGCTGCCAATGCGCACCGTCGTGCTATGCGTGCCTGCCAACCAGGACTTTACGAATACCAGCTGGACGCCCAATTGCAATATAGCTTTCTGCAAGCGGGTGGTCATCCGCCCTCCTACCCGGCCATTATTGCCGGAGGCGCCAACGCCTGTGTGCTCCATTACACCGCGAACAATCAGCCCCTACGCGATGGCGAACTGGTCCTCATCGACGCCGGTTGCGAAGTGAGTGGCTACGCCTCAGACATCACCCGAACCTTCCCGGTCAATGGAAAATTCACTGCCGCACAACGGGACCTGTATGCAATCACTCTGGCAGCGCAAGATGCCGCCATTGCAGCAACATGCCCAGGCGCCGCATTCCATGCGCCGCATGACGCCGCCGTGCGTGTACTTGTTCAGGGTATGATCGACTTGAAACTCTGCGATGGCACTGTGGATTCTGTGATTGAATCGGGTGACTTCCGCCGTTTCTATATGCACCGAACCAGCCACTGGCTAGGTCTGGATGTGCATGATGCGGGGCCCTATCATGAAGATAACGAATGGGTTGCTTTGCAAAGTGGCATGACACTCACCATTGAACCAGGCTTTTATGTCAGACCTGCGGATGAGGTACCTGCAGCCTTTCACAATATCGGTATACGTATCGAAGATGATGTCGTCGTGACGGATAACGGCTGCCGGATCATGACAATGGATGCGCCAAAAACAATTGCAGACATCGAAAGCCTCATGGCTAACGAATCATGAGCGAGCACGCCGCAAGCCCCATTAACGAATACGATATTGTCATCCTGGGCGCCGGCCCGGTTGGCAGCACGCTGGCGCTGTTACTGGCCGGCACCCGCCATCGAGTATTGCTTTTAGAACAACGCGGTCTGGACGCGGGCAGGCAAGACCCACGCGCGCTGGCCTTATCGGAAGGCGCCCGCCAACTCCTGGCACCAGAAAACGCCTGGCCTACCGCCACCGGTCTGGGAGACGGTCGCTGCACCCCCATCGAAACCATTCATATTTCACAGAACGGTGGCTTCGGACGCACGCTGATTGATCGTAAAGATTACCGGGTACCAGCCTTAGGCTATGTGGTGCGTTATGGGGCGCTAATGGGCTGTCTGCACGATGCCTTACGTCAGGCAATGGTGCGCCATCCAGAACAACTCATCTGCCAAGACCATACCCGAGCTGAAGTCACTGAACGAAACGCTGGCGCAGATTCATTCTTCAGGACGCTGCAACTGGGTGACCGAACAATCCGCACCCGCCTGATCGTTCATGCCGAAGGTACCCCGCCCGACAACAGCACCGGAGTCATTGCACGTGGATACGGCCAACGGGCACTAATTTTCGAGGCTGGCCTAGCAGAAGGACATCAGCAACGTGCCTGGGAACGTTTTACGCCGGAAGGCCCGTTAGCACTACTGCCCGTAGATGGCATCAATGGGAAACGTGTTTCGGTGGTCTATACCGTTCCTGAAGCCGAGGCTGAGGCCCTGCTTGAGCTTGATGACCTGGCAATCCTGGAGCGAATCCAGGCTGCCATTGGTCCGCATGCCCGCTTTACCGATGTCGGCCCGCGTGCCAGCTTCCCCTTGAAACTACGTTTACGCCAACCTGCTCAGGACAATCGTGAACTATGGATCGGCAATGCCGCCCAGACCCTGCATCCAGTATCCGGTCAAGGTTTTAATCTGGGCCTGCGCGATGCGGCTTTGCTCGCACAGCACTTACGTCATGCCCTGGATCCGGGTTCCGCCCACACACTAAGCCCCTATGTACGTGGACGTCAGCTAGATCGTTATGGCGCAGCCGCCTTTACCGATGGCATTGTCCGCGCATTTTCGACCCCTTTCCCGCTGTTAAATACGGTGCGGGGTATTGGCCTGAGCACTCTGGATATCATTAGTCCACTGCGCCATTTCGTGGCGCGCCGCATGATCTGGGGCGCCCGCGCCTGGCCGTAAGTTTCGAAGAAGCGCGGTATTGCCTATCGCGCCGCAACAAAACTGACTAAATTTTAGGCAAAGAACCGAATTTCGGGTTATAATACAAGGCTTTCCATTTTGCCTTTATCGCCTGCCCGTCATGGATTTTGTCGGTTATCACCTCCGAAATAATCTGTTCGTTGCTCCGATGGCCGGAGTCACCGATCGACCTTTTCGTCAGCTCTGTAAAAAGCTGGGCGCTGGGCTGGCCGTGTCGGAAATGGTTACCTCGAATTCTCTGCTTTATGGCAGTGCCAAAACCCAACGTCGGGCGAATCACGATGGGGAAGTCGCGCCGATTTCTGTGCAGATTGCTGGTGCCGATCCGGCTATGATGGCCGAGGCTGCCAAGTACAACGCGGATCGTGGTGCCCAGATCATTGATATCAATATGGGTTGCCCGGCTAAAAAGGTATGCAATGTGATGGCAGGTTCCGCCCTGCTTCAGCATGAAACGCTCGTCGGTAAAATTCTCACGGCCGTTGTCAATGCTGTACCGGACACCCCGGTCACGTTAAAGATTCGCACGGGCTGGAACGTTGATAACAAAAATGCCCCGTCTATTCTGAGAATTGCTGAAGAAAGCGGCATCCGTGCCCTGGCCGTACACGGCCGCACACGCTGCCAGCAATATCGCGGCGAAGCCGAATTCGATACGATCACCGCCGTAAAGGCCGCTGCCCGTATTCCGGTGATTGCCAATGGCGATATCACCACCCCGGAAAAAGCCAAAGCCGTACTGGAAAGAACCGGGGCTGATGGCGTCATGATCGGGCGGGCCGCACAAGGTCGCCCATGGATCTTTCGTGAAATCGAACACTATCTAGCTACTGGCGAAAAATTACCGCCGCCTGCTGTTACGGAAATCCAGTCAATTCTGCTGGAACACCTGGAAGACCTTTATGGCTTCTACGGCACGGAAACTGGCGTACGCGTCGCCCGCAAACACATCTCCTGGTACACCAAAGGATTAACGGGATCAGCCGCTTTCCGACATCAGATGAACCGTCTTGATTCTGTTGGCGAACAACGCGCGATGGTAGAAGACTTCTTCAGCAGCCTGGGGCAACGTCACGAACATCTGGTTTATGACAGCAATAATGAACCCACTGATGAGGAGCTGGCCGCATGAGCACCCAGAACCCTTCCGAACTAGCGAAAGCCGTTACGGTCGCACTGGAAAAATACTTCACCGAACTTAATGGTGAAACGGCCAATGCCGTCTATGACATGGTGCTCACCTGCGTTGAGCGCCCGATGTTAGAAGTGGTTATGCGCCAGGCTGCTAACAATCAGACTGTTGCCGCTCACATTCTTGGCATTAACCGCAACACACTCCGCAAGAAGCTGTCCGACCACGGCCTGCTCTGAAACTCTTTTATCTTTGAACCTACCGCATAGTCATCATGAAAATTCGTCAGGCCCTACTCTCCGTTTCCGATAAAACAGGCGTTCTGGACTTCGCCAAGGCACTCAATGCCCAGGGCGTTGCCTTGCTCTCGACGGGTGGTACAGCAAAATTGCTGCGCGATGCTGGTCTGGCCGTCACCGAAATCGGTGATTACACGGGCTTCCCGGAAATGCTGGATGGCCGCGTCAAGACACTGCACCCGAAAGTTCATGGCGGCATTCTGGCGCGTCGCGATCTGCCGGCACACATGGCAACCATTGAACAACACGGTATCCCGACCATCGATCTGGTTTGCGTTAATTTGTATCCATTCCGCGAAACCGTGGCCAAAGCTGGTGTGACGCTGGAAGACGCAATCGAGAACATCGATATCGGCGGCCCAGCCATGGTGCGTTCGTCAGCCAAGAATTACAACGGCGTTGCCATCGTGACCGACCCGGTCGATTACACCGGTTTGATCGAAGAAATGAAGGCTAACGATGGCGCGCTGTCGCTGGCCACACGCTTTGGCCTGGCCAAGAAGGCCTTTACCCATACCGCCCGCTATGACTCGGCCATCGCCAATTGGCTAACCGGTCTAGATGCCAATGCAGAAGACAAACCGGCCGAAGCTGCACCAACACCGTCGATTTTCCCGAGCCATCTGCAACTAGCCTTTGATCGCGCAGAAACGTTGCGTTACGGCGAAAACCCGCTGCAAAAAGCAGCCTTTTACCGTGACAGCACGACAACAGCCGGCACCATTGCCAACTACAAGCAACATGGCGGCAAAGAGCTGTCTTACAACAACATCGCTGATGCCGATGCTGCCTGGGAATGCGTGAAGACTTTCCGCGAACCAGCCTGCGTTATCGTAAAACATGCCAATCCTTGCGGCGTTGCCGTAGATACTCAGCTCCTGAAGGCCTATGAAAAGGCATTCCAAACGGATCCGACTTCGGCATTTGGCGGCATCATTGCTTTCAATGGCATCGTTGACGTCGATGTGATCGAAGCCATGAATGAGCGCAAACACTTTGTAGAAGTGCTGATCGCTCCGGCATTCACGGATGCCGCTATGGCGCTACTCAACGCTAAAGCCAACCTGCGCGTACTAACCGTACCGCTGCCGGAAGGTGAGACTCCTGTCTATCACGCCCTGGAAATGAAGCGTGTGGGTGGTGGCCTCCTGGTACAAACACCCGATGCGTTCAATGTTCAGGCATCTGACCTTAAGGTTGTTACCAAAGTTCAACCGACACCATCGCAAATCGCTGATCTGCTTTTTGCCTACCGCGTTGCAAAATTCGTTAAATCGAATGCTATAGTCTTCTGCGGTAACGGCATGACGCTGGGCGTCGGTGCTGGCCAGATGTCCCGTGTTGATTCAACACGTATCGCTGCCATCAAGGCAGCGAATGCCAAACTAGCTCTGGCAGGATCAGTCGTAGCCTCTGATGCATTCTTTCCGTTCCGCGATGGCGTTGATGTGCTGGCTGAAGCTGGTGCCAAGGCTGTTATCCAACCGGGCGGCTCCATGCGTGACGAAGAAGTCATCGCTGCCGCCGACGAGCATGGCCTAGCCATGGTTGTCACCGGTGCCCGCCACTTCCGCCATTAACCCTTACCCCCCTGTTCGCCATGAAACCTTCTCGCCTACTCTCAAGCCTGCTGGCAGCGACACTGCTCGCATGTGCGGTTCACGCACATGCAGAAGACGAATCTTCTACAGCCACGCCACCAGCTACCAGTGTGGATAGCAGTTCGGCACAACCTGCTGCAAACGCTGCGGCCCCACAGAGCGTTGTCGTTGTAGGTTCCGCCGACAGCACAACCCCAGCCAGCAGCGAAAGTCAGAGTTGGTACGGCAAAGCCTGGGATACAGCGGGTCAACACTTATCTGACCTCTGGACCAAAGGTGATGTCGAACTGTATGTTCCCTTCTGGAGCTATCACTTACCGTTTGCCTACACACCAGAAAAGCGCGCTAGCTATACCGAATACCCAGCAGGTGGTGGTCTCGGCAAAGGTTGGTACAACGCGAGCGGTAACTGGGAAGGCGTTTATGTCATGGGCTTCCAGGACTCCCATGCGCAGCCGATGTACATGGCCGGTTACGGCTGGATTCCGACTTGGAATCCCATTAATGAACAATCCAGAGTGGGTATAGGCGCAACTGTGTTCCTCTTTATGCGCTCAGACATCAATGGCTACGCACCCACACCAGGCATTCTGCCGATGGCTACTGTGGGCTATGGCCCAGTCGATGTGCAAGTAGCCTACATACCAGGTGGTGAAGGTAACGGCAACGTACTCTTCTGGTGGGCGAAGTACTCCTTCAAATAAGCTGCAAACCGTCTAATTCGCAGGAAAGTTCCATGAAAATTCTCGTCGTTGGCTCAGGTGGCCGTGAACATGCCCTCGCATGGAAACTAGCGCAATCCGCCGGTGTACAAAAAGTCTATGTCGCACCGGGCAATGCAGGCACGGCACGCGAAGCAGCTCTCGAGAACCTGCCGATTACCGACATACATGCGCTCGCTGATTTTGCCGAGCAGAACAAGATTCATTTGACTGTCGTTGGCCCTGAAGCACCTCTGGCCGCCGGTATTGTCGACGTATTTCGTGCCCGAGGCCTCAAGATTTTCGGCCCGACGCAAGCCGCTGCACAGCTGGAAAGCTCTAAAGATTTCGCCAAGCGCTTCATGGCACGCCACAACATACCAACCGCTGGCTTTGAAACCTTCACCGATGCAGCTGCGGCTCATGCCTATATAGACCGCCAAGGCGCCCCGATTGTTATCAAGGCGGATGGTCTCGCTGCAGGTAAGGGCGTTGTTGTCGCCATGGATCTGACAGAAGCCCACGCCGCGATTGATGACATGCTGTCTGGTAACAAATTGGGTAGTGCTGGCGCTCGCGTTGTCATCGAAGACTTCCTCGATGGCGAAGAAGCCAGCTTTATCGTACTAGTTGACGGCAAGAATGTGCTCCCCATGGCTTCCAGCCAGGACCACAAGCGCATTGGTGATGGCGATACCGGCCCGAACACCGGTGGCATGGGTGCTTACTCCCCGGCCCCGGTGGTCACTCCAGAGGTTCATGCGCAAGTTATGCGTGAAATCATTCTGCCGACCGTACGCGGTATGGAAGCCGATGGTATTCCCTTCACCGGCTTTCTCTATGCTGGCCTGATGATCGGCAAAGATGGCTCTGTAAAAACTCTCGAATTCAACGCCCGCATGGGCGACCCGGAAACGCAGCCAATCATGATGCGTCTGAAGTCGGATGCCGTCAAAATGTTCGAGCATGCCATTGCAGGCACGCTGGATAAAACTGAAGCAGAATGGGATCGCCGTGTGGCATTAGGCATCGTGCTTGCTGCCGCTAACTATCCGGACACGCCACGCAAGGGTGATGTCATTCACGGCTTGCCCGCAGGTAACTCAGCCGGTCCCGACGCACATGTCTTCCATGCAGGCACTAGCGACGTTAATGGCGATGTTATTACAAACGGTGGCCGCGTCCTATGCGTGACTGCCCTCGGTGAAAATGTGGCACAAGCCCAAAAGCGCGCTTATGAAGCAGCTGCTGATATCCAATTTGATGGCATGCAGTACCGTAAGGACATTGGCTACCGCGCCATTAACCGCTAAGGCCTGAAACGATGAGCGCGCTGACTGGTGCTGAACGCTCCCTGGCTGTTCAGACATATCTGCAGGATCTCCAGTCCCGGATTGTCCAGGCGCTTTCAACCCTGGACGGTCAACCGTTCCGTAGTGATAGCTGGACCCGCCCGGCTGGTGGTGGTGGCACTTCCTGCCTGATTGAAGAAGGCAATCTCATCGAGCGTGGCGGTGTGAATTTCTCGCACGTCATGGGTGAGCAATTGCCGCCGTCTGCCTCGGCACATCGTGCAGAGCTAGCGGGCAGGCCCTACGAGGCGATGGGTGTCTCACTGGTCATGCACCCGCGCAACCCATACTGCCCCACAGCACATATGAATGTGCGCTACTTTGTGGCCCACCCGCCCAAAGACCAGCCCAATCTGGCACCTGTTTTCTGGTTTGGCGGCGGCATGGATCTCACCCCCTACTACGGTTTTCGTGAAGATGCGGTGCACTTTCACCAGACCTGCCATGATGCATTGGCACCCCATGGCAATGATTACTACTCACGTTTCAAAGCATGGTGCGATCAGTACTTCTTCCTCAAGCATCGAAATGAAGCGCGTGGCGTCGGCGGCATCTTCTATGACGATCTGAATGAACCCGGTTTTGACGCGTGCTTTGCACTAACCCGCTCGGTGGGTGATGCATTCGTTGCTGCTTACGCGCCACTTCTGGAACGTCGTCGAGACATGCCCTGGGGTGAACGCGAGCGAGATTTTCAGGCTTATCGCCGTGGCCGCTATGTAGAGTTCAACTTGGTCTATGACCGCGGCACGCTATTCGGTCTGCAGTCGGGTGGTCGTACCGAATCAATCCTAATGTCGATGCCACCTATCGTGAAGTGGCGTTATGACTGGCAGCCAGAAGCAGGCTCACCCGAAGCGATGCTTTATACCGATTTCTTGCCGCATCAGGATTGGTTAGCTTAGTACACGCCACTGTGTAGGCTCGGCACATGGTGCAAGCCCGGCTCTCATAGCGCAAGCGCTCGAAATCGAGCCAAACTTACCCCACGTACCGATCATTGCATGATTAGCGGGTTTTCTGCGTCTCAATAAACGCGCGCGCCTTGGCTGTCCATTCATCTGCCACCATACGGCTCAGCATGGCATCTGCCGCGTCCAGTAGATCGGCATCACATTCGCTGTGCGGAATCTGAACCAGATACATTGAAAAACGCTGTTGGTCACTCCGGTAGTGCCGCAGGTTACCCAGATGAGCCTGCCGGCGACAGCTGGCCAAAAAGCCCTGCGACAAGCCATCGCGTGGGCGCAATGAACGGACCTGCAGCAGAACGTCTTCCCAGCGTTCGGTACCAAGCAGTGCACGTAATTCGGTTCTGAGACTCGCCGTGCTTCTTGGTGGCTTTGTTTCACTCTGAGCCAGCATTAGCACCTGCAAGGCCGCCTCAAATTGGCGGCGCGCCACCAGCATTTCAGCCTCTTGCTCCAGGCGTGCAGCGACCAATGCACTGTCATCGGCATCAACTCGCCCCAACCAGACAGCCGCACGGTCTGGATCATCCAGCCCTTGTGCAGCACGCGCTGCCAACAGATCGGCATAGCCCATTGCAAAGCCAAACTTGCGGGCACGTTCCGCAGACTTAATGGAAGCATCGAAGTGACCTTCCAGCAAAAGTCGAAGTGAGGATAGAAAGGCCTGCTCACCTTTACGCTGTCGACGTAAAGCGCGATAACGCACAATCCGACCCGGCAACCTTAAAGTTCCCTGCAAAAGTTTGAGCAACAATGCGCCGATAAGAAGTGTGGCAAGCAAAGCCAGCACGAGGAAGTTCAGCGACATTTCGATGCGCCATGATGACAAGACAATCAAGGCATAGCCATCATTACGATGCATCAGATCTGCGACGACAACTGCAAGCGTGCCAAGCGCTAACCCCCAGATCAGCCACTTTTTCATTCGGTCGCTCCTTTAGCCTTGGCCTCACTTGCTGGCTTTGCATCCGACGCCACCATCTCAGTGGCGGGCAAAGATTCGCCCAGCAGCGCAGCACGGGCATCCGTTAATGCTGCACGTGTTGCTTCCAGGCTGACAGCAGCAGGATCAATGTTCAGTGCTGCCAGGCTTTGCAATGTAGCCAGATCGGTCTTAACCAGAGCGTTACTGCCATCACAGTATTTTTCGATCCAGGCACGCGCCTGACTTAATGTCTGTTGATAGGTGGCCGTATTACGCTGTATCAGTGAATGACGCGCATCCAGCAGCAAGAGTCGCAGTCCCTGCTGCAAAAATACACGTTGCTCCGGTGCTATCAAACCCGATTCAGCACGATCCAGACGTTGTACGCGAATCATGCCGCGGATCGATTGCCAGAGCTCCTCGGCTAATCCCGAAATGAGCATTCGTGCCTTATTCATCATCGTGCCATCAGACTCAGCCACCGGCACGACTACAACTTCAGGCTCGGATTGCGGCAAACGTCGATCTTGAACAAGGGGTAGCTTATCGATACTGGCAATCACGCCATCCAGTTGTTCAACAGTCTCGCGTAGATCAATCATGTGTTGCGATTTGATCTCAACCAGGTCACGGCTCATGGCCAGACGCAATGCCTGCGCTGCTGCAGCTGAATCCGTGGTCAAAACACCTTGCCCATCCTTGAGCGCGTTTACCAGCACCTTACTGTCACCCGTCGCCAACCAGATCTGCCATCCTGTATCCACACGCTCCTCGATGCGATCCAGTTGAAGCACCCGCCGCTCCTGCTGCAGCGCCTGACGCATGGAATCAATTTCCTGACGTGCCTGTTGTTGGTTAGCTAACGCCGCTTCCAAGGCTTCAAGTCTGGAATCTACCGTAACGACAGCAGCTGCTTCCTTATTGAGCCCTTCCCACAATCGTAGTGTCCAAACCTGCTGACCCGCCACCCCCACCAACAACAGCACCAACGCAACCGCGACCCAGCGTCGGCCACGCGATATGCGTTTTTTGGCCACATGTTTTGTTTCAGAATTCTGGTGATCGGTGTCGTGGGCTTCAGTCATAAGGCTTCCATTCCATGCTCGTCAATTAACGATCATTCATTATACGTTTGCAGAAAGTTCAGAATACCGTCATCGCCACCATCGCAAAGTCGCACTTGTTCAAAGCCCATGCGATTAGCTTCCTGGACAATGCGCTCGTGGGGCGCAATGATGGATAATTGTCGTACAGCCTGCCCCAGCACTTTGGGTGCAGCCATCATGAACCGTTGCAGAGACTCGCTACTTGTTATGATCATGGCGGATGGCCGATCCTGCATCGTATGCTCCGCTCCCAGTAATTGCTGCATATCGGCTACAGCGCGGGAGTCCAAGGAACGCTCATAGACACTGGCTTCATCAACCAGGGCACCCCGCTCACGCAAAGCACTGGCAATAAGATCCCTACCACCTACACCGCGAATCAAGGCAAAGCGTTGGCGCTTGCAGTGTTCTGGCGCAAAAAAGGGGAGCGCCAACAAGCCTTCACTATCGAACTGCGCTTCTGGCTGCTGGATCCGCTTGACGCCAAGTTGGCGCAGTGCTTTCGCAGTCCCCGGCCCTACTACTGCTGCAGTTAATTTTTCGGGCCACGGGCGCTGATCCGTCAACGTAGGCCACGCCGATTGCACGGCATTAGCACTGACAAATACACAGGCTTGATAGTCTGTTAACCGACTAGCAATCTCTTCAATAGCACGGTGATCGGCAACCGGATTAATCGCTAAAAAAGGGATATGGGTTGCCCGTCCGCCCAAACCCTCGATACCGGCCACCAGCTTCGCAGCCTGCCCTGCCGGCCGCGTAACCAGAATATGCTGCCCGACTAGAGGACCGGTCAGCGGCTGCCCCATGTTAACCCGCGTTTATCTGGCAAATCAGGGCATCCGCCCCTTGTGCCAATAAGGTTTCTGCAAGTGCAACCCCCAGTGATTCAGCGTCTGCCCACACACCACGGCACTCGCCCGATATGATCTTCGTACCATCTATCGAAGCCACCAGTCCACGGAGCCAAAATCGTTGGTTAGCTTCACTCAGGGCAAATCCGGCAATCGGCAAATGGCAACTGCCGCCTAGACGACGAGAAAAAGCCCGCTCAGCACGCACACACGCCGACGTGGCTTCATCAGCCAAGCCATCGGCGATACCTTGCATCTTCGGCTGACCTTCACAAATTTCAATGCCAAGCGCACCCTGCCCCGGCGCCGGCAACATATCCGCTGGATCAATCCGGGCACGGATCCGATCTGCCAAGCCCAGACGCACCAGGCCGGCAGCCGCCAGAATAATGGCATCAAACTCACCCTCATCCAGTTTGCGTAGACGTGTGTCCAGATTGCCGCGCAATGGTTTGATTACAAGATGCGGAAAGCGCGCCCGCAGCTGAGCTTCCCGGCGCAGGCTCGATGTGCCGACGATAGCACCCAGCGGCAAAGCCGCCAGCGAGTCATATTTGGTGCAAACGAAGGCATCCCGCGGATCTTCTCGCTCACTGATCGCCGCCAGAACAAAGCCTTCCGGCATATCCATCGGCACATCTTTCATCGAGTGAACCGCCAGATCGGCCCGGCCTTCGGCCATGGCCACTTCCAGTTCTTTGATGAAAAGACCCTTACCGCCTATAGCCGCCAATGGGCGATCCAGAATCTGATCACCCCGCGTGGTCATCCCCAGAATCTGCACATCCCTAGTGGGATTCTGTGCCTGTAATAGGCGCTGCACATGTTCGGCCTGCCACATGGCCAGGCGGGATTCGCGGGAAGCAATAACTAATGGTTCGGACATAAAACAGTTTCATAAAAACTATGGGCACGATTACCCTTAACGAATGCAATCCTAGCACGCGGACTCCCTTATAATGTGGGGTCTGTAGCCACTACACCCTCTTCTGCCATGTCAGCCAACGAAAAGACCACCGCCTCGACTCCTTACACTTGGGCAGGGCGTTTTGACGAACCCATGTCGGAGCTCGTTAAGCGATATACGGCTTCCGTTGATTTTGATCAGCGACTCTGGCAACAAGATATTCGTGGCTCTCTCGCCCATGCGCGCATGCTGGCTAAACAGAACATTATTAACGCCGAGGATCTGGCCGATATCGAACGCGGTATGGCACAGATTCTGAGTGAAATTGAAAGTGGTGCCTTCACCTGGTCTCTGGATCTGGAAGATGTGCACCTCAATATCGAACACCGCCTGACTAGCCTGGTTGGTGATGCCGGTAAACGTCTGCACACCGGACGTTCACGCAATGACCAGGTTGCCACCGATATCCGTCTCTGGCTTCGCGATGCCATCGATACATTGATTGAGTTATTCAAGCGCCTGCAACTGGCCCTGGTGACGCTGGCTGAGCAACACGCCGCTACACCAATGCCGGGCTTTACCCATCTGCAAGTAGCCCAGCCGGTTACTTTTGGTCATCACCTGATGGCCTATGTGGAAATGCTGGCACGCGATGCCGAGCGCCTGACCGATCTGCGCCGCCGTGTTAACCGCCTACCGCTGGGCAGCGCCGCGTTGGCTGGCACCACCTACCCGATCGACCGCCACTTCGTCGCCGAACAACTGGGTTTCGAAGCCGTTTGCGAAAACTCGCTGGATGCCGTTTCAGATCGCGACTTTGCCATCGAATTCTGTGCCGCGGCTTCGCTGGCTATGATTCACCTGTCGCGATTCTCGGAAGAGCTCGTCCTGTGGATGACGCCCCGCTTTGGCTTTGTCATGCTGGCTGACCGCTTCTGTACCGGCTCGTCGATCATGCCGCAGAAGAAAAACCCGGACGTACCGGAATTAGCCCGCGGCAAAACCGGCCGCGTCATCGGTGACCTCAATACACTGCTCGTTCTGATGAAAGGCCAGCCACTGGCCTATAACAAAGACAATCAGGAAGATAAAGAACCCCTGTTTGACGCAGCCGATACGCTGACTGACACACTACGCATCTTCGTAGACCTGGTGCCAGGCATCACCGTCCGCCCAGAACCGATGGCCAGTGCGCTACTGCAAGGCTTTGCTACGGCTACTGACCTGGCCGACTATCTGGTGCGCAAAGGATTGCCCTTCCGTGCAGCACATGAGGCCGTTGGATTAGCCGTAAAAGCCGCCGAACAGAAAGGCGTGGATCTGGCCGATCTGACCTTGGCAGAACTGCAGGCTTTTTCACCTCTGATCGAAGCCGATGTCGTACACGCATTAACAATAGAAGGCTCGCTGGCTGCCCGTAACCACATCGGTGGTACGGCACCCACTCAGGTTAAAGCCGCGATTGAGCGCGCCAAGAAGCGCCTCGCCTGATAAGTAGGGAGGCGCTCTCAGTCATTAAGCGCCTTTAGTTCTTCAGGTTTTCCAGCAAGGCTTGCAATTCGCCTGCCTGGTACATTTCCATCATGATGTCGCTGCCACCAATGAATTCCCCGTTAACGTATAGCTGCGGAATCGTTGGCCAATTGGCATAGGCTTTGACGCCTTCACGGATTTCCGGACTTTCCAGCACGTTCACGCTGTAAAAACTGGTGATGCCGCACTCGCGCAGCAGCTTGCAGGCACGCTGAGAAAATCCACACTGCGGAAACTGTGGGGTGCCCTTCATATACAAAACGACCGGATGGCCTTTGACCTGCTCGTCAATGAGGGCCAGGACGGGATTATTGTTGTCGTTCATGGTCTGACTCCGGAAACTGTTAGGGGTAATAACGAGCTGCGAGTCTAGCCAAGCCAGCCCTGCACGTCAAACCGAGTTAACAGCGATGACGGCATTTCTCGATCACGCTATAGAGAGCCATCCCCGCCAGCAGACTCACCACGTAGATCACGCCTTCGGGAATACCTGCACCCAAGAGCACCAGACCCGGTCCGGGGCAGATGCCGGTAATACCCCAGCCTATACCGAACAACACCGACCCCAGGATTAACCTGATATCGATTTTGCGACTCACCGGTAGATTAAGCGGTTCTCCCAACAAGGTCACCTGCCGCTTTTTCAATAAGGCAAAACCAACGCTACCCACAACCAGGCCGCCACCCATGACCAGACCCAGTGACGGGTCCCAAGGGCCTGCAACGTCGAGAAACCCGACCACTTTAGCTGGATTGGCCATACCCGAAAGAATTAGCCCCAAACCCAGTAGCAACCCCGCAAGACCCGCCGTCAACCATTGCAATCCGCGATTCATGCCGAGACTCCCAACAGATGACGCAAGACGTACACCGTCACAATGGCTGCCGTCATAAAACTACCAACCGCCATTAGAGACCGCAATGAGAATCGCGATAATCCACAGATACCATGACCGCTCGTACACCCATTGGCATAACGCGTACCGAGCCCAACCAGCAACCCACCCAGCACGAGACCGATAGAGCCAGTCTGCTGCACGCTGGCCGGCAGCGCCGAAAACAACATCCACAACAAGGGTGCAGCCAGGAGTCCCAACAGAAATGCAATGCGCCAGCCAAAAGCCTCTCGCTTTTGTTGAACCATTAATTCAATCAGATGCCCCAGGATGCCACTGATACCCGCGATACGACCGTTAGCCCATGCCAGCCAAACGGCAGCCAGGCCAATCATGAATCCCCCTAGCAACGCGGTAATTGCTGCGTAAAGCGTAAACGCCTGCCAATCAATAGTCATGAAGAACTGCAGCCTTTACCCTGAATCGCATTTGCCTTGCTCGGCGGCGGCGCTGAACAATACAACTGATGCAGCACTTCTAATATGACCTGCACATGTGGATGTGAGACGCGGTAATAGATGTACTTACCATCACGACGCGTTGCCACTAGCCCTTCATTACGGAGCACACCCAGTTGCTGTGAGAGTGTCGGCTGCTGAATATCCAGCAACTCTTCGAGTTCGCCCACGGCGTACTCACCTTGCAGCATCTGGCAAAGCAATAGCAAACGATCAGGGTTGCCTATGACTTTTAATAAAGAAACGACTTGTGCGGCCTGACTACGCATCCAATCCAGATCAAGAACCGCTGCGTTGGCGGCTCTTTGCTGCTTCAATAGTTCACTATCTTCGTATTTTTGTTTTTTTATTGCCATAGAGTCACCTAGCGCTGGCGTCATACCCAGCCTGTATCGTTTGCAACACTATACCACTATATATATAAACAACTGATGAAACTGACTCAATGACCTAGGTTAGAATTCGAGAATGAGCAGCTTTCCTACCTGGCGCAAACCCAGTGGCGCCCCCGTCTCGTGCGTTGAGAAAATCAAAGTCCTCAATGAGAACTTTGGCGAGCTGCGCAATCTTGCGCAAGAAACGCTTGATGACGCACTGCTACTTGGCTGTAGCGAGGCGCAGGCTCGAGAAGCCATTCAAAGCATGCTAGACGGCCTTACAGCCTCTTACGAGGAAATCCAGGAGTAACCCTTCCGGGTTAAAGCCAGCTTAGGCGCCTGCCCTGCCAATCAAGAACGGCTGTGCGGCTTATCATTTTTGGTGCCAGCAATGGATAAGCCTCTCCAATGACGGCTTGGGCAAACTCGGATAAGAATCGCGCTTTAAGTTCGGCTCGTGCCCGATCGACACCAATCGCATCGTAAGGGACAGACGACAGCAACAGGAATCCATCGTCCGGAATGCGCCCAGCAGCCATATTGGCTTCGATAATCCCTGCTGCTTTAATAATCGGCTCGGCAAGATTAGGGCTGTACGGACCAATAATCAGCGCCAGGTTGGGCGTATGCAGAAAATCAAACCCGCGACCCAGACAAATCATCCACTCCCGATGCTCGATGTCGAGCTGACGATGACCGGTCCGGGCTTGAGCTCTGATGGCCGCGACATGCTCGACATTGCCAACCACTAAAGGTAGCAGGTCATCGCACATGGTACTCGGCATATCTGGCAGCAAGGCTGCCAACTGCACCCTTAACGCCGCAGGATCGCAGTTTTCAAGCGCGGCCAAGTGAAGTGTCCGTCCACCAGGACCATGCAGCACTAGCGCATCTTCATCGGTTTCAAAACCGCAAACCAAGGGATATACCGTGCCATGCCCCTCACCAAAAATGGTGGAAATCTGCTGTTGAATTTCCTGTGTATGCCGGAATGCCGCCTGTTGATCATAACCAAAACCAGCACACCCCCGGTGATGATCACTTTTTGAGTAATGGTAAGTCACGAGAAACAATACCTGCCGTCCTTCATGTACTTTATCCATCACATACTGGGTAACAACCTCACCCAGATGCGGCCAACCCAAATCAAAACGCCCACCCAGATTGCGAAACGGCATCAATATGCCGATCGGCGTTCCTGTCGCCACCGGAATATTAATCCGACCATCCATACATTTAAGCACCGCAATCGCGGTCGGATGCTGGCTCTGGTATCGCGCTCTGGCCAATACCGCTTCCGGACTTCGATAGTCATCGCCATGACGCGCGGCCAACATCGAAAGCCAATCAATGCGTACTTGAATCGGTTTGGTATGAACATCGTTCACTTGAGCGCTCCCGTTTAAGCAAGAATATGCCGGTTGTGCATCAGACTGGCAATACGAAATTACTTAACGCCGATTAATGCTTCCCGGGTACGCTCACTGGCTAAACGATCAAGCCACCAGCGCTGTGCGGGGCCCGGCTCTCTGCCCCCTACCCGCCAGGCATAAGACAACAAGGCTGGGCGGCGCTGCGGTATACGTAACTTCTCGATCAAACGTCCCGCCTTAAGTTCAGCACGAATCAGGGGCTCAGGTAAGTAACCACACCCTAAACCACGCATCTGCGCTTCAATCTTCAATGCCATGGATGGCACCGTCAAGACATCCTGTCCAGGCAACAAACCAATCGTCATCGGCGTCATATGCTGCGCGCTATCAGCTAATGCCACCATTCGGTGAGGCATCAGAAGCTCATCCGAGATAGCCCCCGCCACATCTGCCAGTGGATGATCGGGTGCCACCACAAAAAGAAAGGGGACTTCCCCCAATGGTGCGCTCTGGATTCCGGCGGGCGGTGCCGGCTGATCAGCCACACCTATGGCCAAATCCGCTCGGGAGCTCACTAATGCCTCCCAGGTACCAGAAAGGGTTTCGCGCTCCAATCTAATACGCGTTGGGGGCTTCAAAGCGAGGAACTCGGCAATCAGATCAAGAATCGTCGCTTCGGTAATGATGCTATCAACAGCAATATTGAGCACCGGCTCCCATCCGGTCGCGACACGCTTGATCCGTTGCGCCACCGTATCTAGTTCCGCCAGCAGCCGGTCTCCCTCTTGCACCAGCTCCGCACCTGCCGGGGTGAGACGTGCCTGCCGCGAACGCCGATCAAAGAGCAGAACATCCAGCTGCTCTTCTAGTTGGCGAATGCTATAAGTGACAGCTGATGGCACCTTGCCTAGGGCTCGAGCTGCAGCGGCAAAGCTACCCGTTCGGGCAATCAGACTCACCATTTCCAGCAGTTCAGGTGTCAGCGGAGATCGTTGCATGGCAGACCCAATTGTTCAAATTATTTGAATGATGCCATCAATCGATAAAAGCCACATCCCTGTCCGTCAGACTAAAGTATAGACATCAAGGAGAGTAATCATGTTAATAAAACGACCCAGTGCAGAACGCGGCTTCGCAGACCATGGCTGGTTGCGTTCTTTCCATAGTTTTTCCTTTGCCGATTATTTTGATCGGAATCATATGCATTTCGGTCCGTTACGGGTGATTAACGAAGACTGGGTCGCTGCCGGCACCGGATTTGGTAGCCATCCCCACAAAGACATGGAAATTGTCACTTATATTCTGGAAGGCGAACTGACCCACCAGGACAGCATGGGACACCAAGAAGTCATCCGGCCGAATGAAGTGCAGCGCATGAGCGCTGGCACGGGTGTGTTCCATAGTGAATTTAACCGCCATCCCAGCGAAACCTGTCACCTGCTACAAATATGGATCATGCCCAATGCGGCTAATCTCACGCCGGAATACGAACAAACGGCTTTCGATCCTGCCGAAAAACGCGGCAAACTGCGCCTGGTGGCCTCACCGAATGGTACAGAAGGCTCCGTTACAATCCATACCGATGCACTGCTGTTCGCTGGCCTATTCAATGCCCAGGAACACGCAACGCATAGGTTATCCAAGAATCGCATGGCCTATGTGCACGTTGCCCGCGGCAACATCACGATTAACGGTGAATCACTAGAGGCCGGAGATGCCCTGATGCTTCGCGATGAAGCGGCCGTTGAAATCAGCGATGGCAAAAACGCAGAAATTTTGTTGTTTGATTTACCGAAAGACTAATTAAACCAATCCATGCAGAAAATCTCGTGACATTGCCCACGCTCTTCGTACCCCATGGTGCACCAACTTTCGCTCTCCGCCCAGGCGCGGCAGGCGCAGCGCTGGTGACTCTGGCAGAACAGCTGGAACGCTCCAAGGCCATCATTGTTGTCAGCCCCCATTGGGAGACACGCGAACCGACCGTGGGCAGCGCAACTGATCTAGAAACTATCTATGATTTTTCAGGTTTCCCACGTGAGTTGTATACCCTGACCTACCCAGCGCATAGTGATTCCCAATTCGCACAACGGGTTGCGCAATGTCTGCAAGCGGCCGGTTACGCGCCACGGATTGATACCCAACGCGGCCTTGATCATGGCGCTTGGGTACCACTACGCATGATGTTTCCACACGCGGATATTCCTGTCATCCCGCTATCCATCAAAGCTTATGCGGGTGCTGCCTATCACTACGCGCTCGGCCAGGCACTCGCACCGCTAGCGGCAGAAGGTTTTCTCATTATCGGCACTGGCAGCATTACCCACAATCTGCGGGATTACATGGTCTGTGTTCACAATAATCTACCAACGCCTGACTATGTGCCACGCTTCGCCGACTGGATTGATCAGCAACTTAAGTCGGGTGATATCACAGGACTCATCGATTACCGCAAGCAATCCCCCGATGCTGCGCAGGCTCACCCGACTGAAGATCACTTCATGCCATTCTTCGTGGCACTGGGTGCCTCTGGCACCAAAGCAAACGCCAGGCGTTTTTATGCCGGTGTTGACGATCTCGTCATCGCCATGGATGGGTACCAATTCGGTCGAGCGGTACAATAGCGTTTTATCACCCACCGATGAGTCACGACTATGTCCGCCATTCCCGCCTGCCCACAATGCACCCTTGAAAACACCTACCCGGATGGCAACAACTACGTCTGCGCTGACTGTGGCTTCGAATGGCCAGCAGTTGCTGAAGCGGCTGAAGAAGATGGCCCACGTATCGTCAAGGACGCCAACGGCAATGTATTGAGCGATGGCGATAGCGTTGTGCTGATCAAAGATCTCAAACTCAAAGGATCATCCAGCACGATGAAGGTTGGCACCAAAATTAAAAGCATTCGTATTGTGGACGGCGATCACGAACTGGATTGCAAATCGGATTTCGGCAGCATCATGCTCAAGGCCTGCTTCGTCAAAAAAGCCTGATCTACTGCTGGATAGCAGCTGCTGGGTTCGCATCAAGATGAATACAGTCTCTCAATACCGCATTGTTTTCAGAGATCATTCGCCACTCTTGAGCGGCGGCGAGTAGTGGCAGCTCATGAATAGGCTGTTTTTTTGCCTCATAAACGAGTGCATCTACCAAACGCATTGCCATTAACCCAAAATGCTGTGATCTATCCATTTGTCGCGACCAAAACCAATCTACCTGTCCAATCAAACGCGTCAAGGCATCTGTGAGCTCGATACCTTCCAGACCGATTTTCTGTCTCCGGAAACAACGAGCAATTCGCATCATGATTAACAGGGCTTGTATCGACTCACGGGCAATAATCGTTCCTTTCAGGCTGTCGATATCATTAATACGTCCAATACGTTCTTGCTGCCGGTCTTCCCACATCGCAAAGCGATCCAGCCGAAGAAAATGAGAGATCTGCATCAATTCACGCAGTGCATAGCGTTCGGTCCAGCGGGCTTTATCACGATTACGTCCCGGATAGAAAATAAGAACACTTGCGAGCGTCAGCATGGCTGCTGCAAAAAATGCTAACCCATTGTTCAGAAACAATTGCAAATCGTAATTCATCTGATTATCCGGCATACTCAAAAACATACCGAATAAGATAAATTGATTGCCCGCATCAGCTGTTCGAGGGAAAACACGCAGAATGCTGCCAGGAATAATGATCGTGACGGCAAAGCTCAGCATTAACCAAGGAAAGCCGCTGCCCAAAGGCAACAGGACTTGCTGGCAGAGCAACCCAGCGACGATCCCTCCCAAAAACCCGGGCAACATCCGCGTCATTTTGCCCACAGGATCTTCGGTTATGCTGACCATCAGCAGATAGATTGTCGTGACGATAATAAAGTTCATACCGGAAGGTTGCCATTCATTAACGATGAATACGCCCCAGGCCACCAGAAAAGTAAAAACAACAACGGCTGCATTGTAAAAATTGTGCCCGAAAGAAGCGGCTCGCCCTAGCGGCCGAATATCATCTTCATCAAAAGTCTCCCGACCGCGACGCACAAGGTTCATTGCATCGATTAACTCACCAGCTGCATGGACTTCAGCCAGCAGTCGTGTTCTGTCCAGCAAATTAGACGCTGTCTGTGCCGCAAACAAGGTCAATACACGCTGCTGAATCGCTGCAATTCGTTCCGTGGCTTGCCTATCAGTTTCTTGCAACCGTGCATCAAACGCAGCCAGAATTTCCCGGTGCACCTCATCGGCTATCGGTTTATCCGGTGAATCACGCAAGAGTAGACCTACCTGCTGAATACGAATATTGAAATCGGCAATATCCGCAAAAAAATCATTCAGGCCGCAACTGATTGCCCGAGTATGTAATGCTACCTCTGGATCCTCTGCCCCGCCGTATTCAAGGCGTTGATTGATCGCGGCAATATCTTTAGCCCATTCTTGCATTGTCGCCACATGGTCATAAGACTCGGGATCATTTATCACCTGTCTGACCTGAGCGATAATTCGATCATTCATTTCGCGCAGCGAGGGCAGATAAACTTTAAATCCTTTGCGGACGTGCATCACGCTGAAAACAAACATCACGGCCAGGATACCAATCAGAAATACACTTACCCGTTCGCCCGCAATACGCATGGCCTCTGTTGGAATATGCGTATCTGACGCCACAACGACAGCCGTCCATCCTGACAGAATGGACGCATAGGATGCAAAATATTTAAGCTTGCCACCCCAGAAAGCACAAATACCAAGCCAAACCGCCATTCCAGCGGCAAATAACCAAGGTGCCTGCGGAAAAACCCAGAACAGAACAACGCAGGCCGAGCCACCAAGTAGACAACCAACTATACGGGCATAGCTTTTAGCAATGACAGCGCCCGAATTTGGCATAGAGAGCATGGCAGCAGTCAAACCAGCTAGGCCTGCCTCGTCGATCAGTGCTTCAAAAGCCGTAAACAATGCCAGGGAAAATGCAGCAACTGCTAACATTCCCAACTTCAAACCGGCCCAAAGCCTCGCCATAGTCTGCGGCGATAATGGAATTTCCAGCGGTGGGAGCCAGCGCAGCGCAGCCATTACTTAGAGGCAAGCCATGAAATGAATAATATGAACTCGCTCCTTTAAGTATTCCCAGCACTGGCTTGGAACTACAGGTAGCACGCCCGCTGCACTGCAGCGGGCGTGCCTATGTTGATCAGCCCAGATTTATTCCATGGCTACCATTTGTAAGATTTATGGCTTGCTAGCCACATCCGCTGAACCTTGGTGCGTCAAATTGATCGGTACGACCACTTTGTCATATAGGTCTTCTGAAACACCATTGGCGAGAGCCGCTGCCTTGAGGGTTAATCCCTTGTCCATGGCGTAATGAGCGATAACCGATGCCTTGTCATATCCAATGACCGGCGCCAGTGCCGTAACCATCATCAACGAGTTATCAATGTTCTTCTTGATTTGCGCTTCATTCAGAACAGCGCCTTCAATCATATATTTCCTGAAGTGATCGCACATATCTGCCATGATGAGTGCTGAGTGCAGATAATTGGTGATAATGATTGGGCGGAACGCATTCAGCTCAAAGTTACCTTCAGCCCCCCCCATCTGAACGGCGACGTCGGAGGCCATGATTTCAATACAGACCATCAGCATCGCTTCTGCCTGGGTAGGATTAACCTTACCCGGCATGATCGACGAACCCGGCTCATTAGACGGGAAGGTAATTTCCATTAGACCCGTTCTCGGGCCCGAGCCGAGCCAGCGCATATCGTTGGCGATTTTGAAGAGGGTCACAGCCGCTGTCTTCAGCCCAGCATGCGCCCTAACCATGCGGTCTAGCGTACCCTGCGCGGTAAATTTATTGGGGGCAGTCTGGATGTTATAGCCAGTGAGCTGGCTGATGATCTTAGCGACATCTTCACCAAAACCTACCGGCGCATTCAATCCGGTACCAACGGCCGTGCCGCCCATAGCGACATAGGTGAGCCCTTCGGTCACGCGCTGCACTTCTTCGATGGTATCGTCGAGCGCACCCACATAGCCCGACCACTCCTGTCCAACGGTGATGGGTGTTGCATCTTCCAGGTGAGTCCGTCCAATCTTGACGACTTGGGCCCAGGCTTTAGACTTGGCGTCGATGGCATCGCGTAGTGCCTTGAGCGCGGGCAGCGTCTTTTCCGTCACCATTATGTAAGCTGCCAGATGCATCGCTGTAGGGAAGGTGTCGTTACTCGACTGTCCCATGTTGACGTGATCGTTGGGATGAATGGGAGTCTGACTGCCCAACTCGCCACCGACAAGTTGGATGCATCGGTTTGACATCACCTCATTCAGGTTCATATTGGACTGAGTACCCGAACCGGTTTGCCAGACATAGAGCGGAAATTCACTATCCAGCGCGCCCGAGATAACCTCGTCGCTCACTTGTTGAATGAGCGCCCCTTTCCATGCGGGCAGCCTGCCTGCCGCCGTATTGACGATTGCCGCCGCTTTTTTGACGTAGCCATAGGCCCGGTAAACCTCTTTGGGCATCAAATCATGTCCGATGTTGAAATGCAGCAGGCTTCGTTGCGTTTGCGCACCCCAGTAATGATTGGCCGGCACATCGACCTTACCTAGACTATCAAACTCGGATCGCACACCCGTTGCACTAATGCCAATGGGCAGGTCCAGAACCTTAGGGATTGCAGTGTCCACCATTTTAAATCTCCATTTCTTTTGATTCAGTGCTGCTGATACAGTACTAAATCTTGACCAACTTCTTGATTGACGCCAAAAGCTTTGGGGGCTCCTTGCCTGGGAAAAGCGTATGCCACTGACCAAAACCGCACTCGGCAATATAAATATCACCATGCGAGTCAACGGCAATTCCGTGGGGCGTTAGAAAAGCACCCCGTTCGGTGCCGGCGACCTTGGTGCCCAGCCTAGCCACTACCGACCCATCGGGATTGGTGATGGTGACTCTGGGTCCGAAATTAGGTGTATTGCGAACAATTTCTAAACCCGGGCCCAGCTCGGAAATATAAAACAGGGGATTTTTGCCGGAGGACATGCACAATCCGCAAGGCCGGGTCATGTTGTTCCATTGTGTTTCGTAGCCCCCATTTTTATCAAAAACTTGCACACGATGATTTTCTCTGTCAGCCACATAAACCCAGCCATCGTCATCACAAACCACGTTGTGCGGTAGGACAAACTGCCCCGGGTCTGTCCCACTGCCACCCCAGGTCGTGAGGTGCTTCCCGTCTGGTGAGTACTTGTGCATGACAGAATTGCCGTACCCATCAGAAACAAAAATATCACCGTTGGGTGCCAATGCACTGTGTGTGCACTGGTTAAATGGTAGCCCACTCATGTAGGGCTTAGGTTGATGCGGGATGCCAATGGTCAAAACCACCTGCCCATCCAGCGTGCACTTACGGACTGTATGGTCGCCGTTGTCGGTGAGATAGATATAGCCATCGGCCGCTATGTGGGATCCATGCGGGTTCGAAAAGAGGCCTTCGCCCCAGGTTCTCAACAGATTGCCATCCCGGTCAAAGACCATCACCGGATGCGGACCACGTACAAAGGCGTAAACGTTATCCGCCGCATCAATCGAAATAGAGGAGACGTCATGGATCCAATAAGGACCATCGGGAATCTTTGCCCACGTGTCATAGAGCATGTACTTATGCTCGCCGCCACCAAGAATAATGTCGTTGTTTACGGTATTTTCGGTGGTCATGATCACATTGTCTTTCACAAAGATCAGGCTAAGACTGGGACCCGATATACTCAAGTCCCAGAACTGCAGCGGTTTCGGCCCGGACCTTGTTACAAAGTGCCTCATTAGTAATTAGCGAGTCGCCATAGGAGGGAATGATCGCCTGCATGCGGTTCTTCCAGTCGGCTGGCAGCAGCCCCGTGGGCGTCATCCGTTCGATCACATGGATCATGATCGACGCCGCGGTTGATGCCCCAGGAGAAGCGCCGAGCAGTGCAACGATTGAGGAATCAGCAGACTCCACGATCTCGGTGCCGAACTCGAGGACGCCGGTTTTAACTTTATCCTTCTTGATGATCTGCACACGCTGCCCAGCTACCTCAAGATACCAATCCTTCGGATCCACGGTCGGATAAAATGCGCGTAAAGTGTTAAAACGATCTTTTTTGGATTGCAGCACCTGATCCACCAGATACTTCACTAGACTGAAGCTGGAGACGCCTACAGCGGCGAGCGGCAGCAGGTTACCCAGTCGGATGGACTTAAACAAATCAAGCCAGGTGCCATGCTTCAGAAACTTTGTGGAGAAACCGGCATAGGGCCCGAACAGCAAGGAGCGCTTGCCGTCGATGATGCGGGTATCAAGGTGAGGCACCGACATCGGTGGCGAACCCACTGATGCCATGCCGTAGACCTTAGCTTCGTGCTGGCTGGCAATTTCCTGGCTATCGCAACGAAGCCAGATACCACTGACCGGGAACCCGGCATAACCCTCCGACTCGGGGATGCCCGATTTCTGCAACAGCGGTAACGCGCCGCCGCCAGCACCCAAGAAAACGAACTTCGCTTTAACAAAACGCTCGTTATCGGTTTGACGATTTTTGATCGTCAAACACCAGCGGCCATCGGCCTCGCGATTGATCTCGGTCACTTCATCCTGGAAACTTGCGCTGAACCCGGGAAGCGATTTCAAGTAGTTCAGCAAGATCGACGTTAAGGAACCATAGCTCACATCGGCACCCGTAGCGATTCTAGTTGCTGCAACCTTTTCACTGGGGTTACGCCCTTTGATGACCAATGGCGCCCATTGCGCGATCTGCGTTTGATCTTCGGTGTATTCCATACCGCGGAAGCAATGGTGGGCACTGAGTGCGGCATGTCTTTTCTTCAGAAAGCTGACATGCGCATCACCTTCGACAAAGCTCATGTGGGGCACGGGATTAATAAACGACGAAGGGGTCTTGATGGCACCCTTCTGAGTCAGATATGACCACAGCTGGCGGGACAGATCGAACTCCACATTGACTTCAAGCGCCTTGGAAATATTGACGGTGCCGTCTGCCTCTAGTGGCGTGTAATTAAGCTCGCAATTGGCAGCGTGTCCGGTGCCGGCGTTATTCCAGCTATTCGAGCTTTCTTGAGCTTCGGCAGGAAGGGTTTCAATGATTTCAACTAAAAGGTCTGGGTGAATCTCTTTCAGAAAAACGCCCAGCGTGGTGCTCATGATGCCTGCGCCCACGAGCGCGCAGTCAACTTCGGTGATTTTTGCCTGATGATCCAATTTCAACCCCTTTAGTTCTTAACAAACACCACATCGCCATCCGCTTCCAGGATGACGTAGGCTCGACGCCAGGGATCATCGCCGATCAGCTTCCATGCATGTCCACTGCCAACGGTATCTTCAGCCAGCAGAATGTCGCCTGGAGTGATAATGAAGTGTTTACCTTCGCGTGTCACAAAATCGAGCGTCCCGCGCAGGGTGATCACAAACTGTTTTGCTGGGGCGCAGTGCCAATCCAGCGTCTGGCCGGCTTGTGTCTCTTCAAAAGAAATGCTTTTTGCGCCGAGCACACTAGAAAGCAAATTAACCGGGGAACCTGCTTTCAAGGCAATGCTACCTTCTTCAAACTGCGAATTACCCTCGGAATCACTCCAAATTCGAACGCAACGCATCTTTTATCTCCCTATACCCAACTCTATGGACAGTGCTACCAACAACACAGACTCACCGGCATCCTTTTAGGTTTATACAACATAATGATCACAATCCCATGCAAAAAGAATCACGCAGCCTTTTGATGGGACATCATAAATCAGTTATCAATCCCGTATCCTACTGGGTCGGTCTTGCCCGCGAACATGTGATACATGCGCAGGAAGTAGAAAACGACCAGCGGGAACATCACAATCGCACCCCAGAACATGAACTGCAGGGACACAGCAGGTGCTGCAGCCTGCTCAATCGTCAGCGAGTACGGCATCATGTAGGGCCAGAAAGACAATGCCAGCGAACCAAAAGCCGAAGCAATGATCAGCATGCACCAGGCAAAGGGGGCACGCTCATGCGGGCAATCATGACGACTGGTCTTAAATGCACCCAGTAGGCCAACAAAACCCAGAGCGGGCACGACCCAGTACCAGAGCGGTGCTTTTTCCCAGGCATGACGTACCGGTAGATCAACGCCCTGCGTAATCAGGAAAGCTACGAGCACAAATACGCAGAAAGCAATCGACAGGCCACGCAGCTGTGCGCGGGCACGCTTGGCAACGGCACCTTCGGTTTTAAGGATCAGCCAGCCAGCACCCAACATGCTGTAACCAACCACCAGGCCAAGCCCGCACAGCACCGGGAACGGTGCCAACCAGTCCCAACCGTCGCCGACATAAGTTGTGCCTTGAATAGGTAAACCCATAATCATGGTGCCGATAGCCGCACCCTGTACGATCGTTGCCACAGCGGAACCGACAACAAAGCCCCACTCCCAAAGACCGCGTGCCTTAAGCGCCTGTTCGCGGTACTCAAAAGCGACGCCACGGAAAATTAGCCCGATGAGCAGCAAGACGACAGGTAGGTAAAAGGCCGAAAGAAAGACGGCGTAAATCGCAGGGAAAGCACCGAACAAGCATGCGCCGACGATGATCAACCAGGTTTCGTTACCGTCCCAGAAAGGGGCAATAGCACCCACTACCGTATTGCGCTCTTCATCATTCTTGGCAGTAGCAAACAACATGGCAGCGCCAAAGTCATAGCCATCAACAATGATGTAAACGAGGATCGAGAAGGCAATGAGGCCTGCCCAGAAATATGGCAGCCAAGGGCTCATGGACTCTAGACTCATACGGCCTCCGAGGTGTTCGGGCCATCATTCGACGGGCCCTTCTTGAAAAGATTCCAGATGTAACGCAGGCCAAAGCTATAAATGATCAGATAGACCGTCACGTACAAAGTCAGACTGGTCAGTGCATGATTCAGCGTTAGTGAAGGCGTCACCGCATCGGAAGTCCGCAGCAAACCAGTTACGACCCAAGGCTGGCGACCGACTTCAGCGGTATACCAACCCGCCAAGACACAAATCCAACCAATCGGGAACGAAATCGCTGCCACATGCAAGAACCAGCGTGACTTCTCGATGCTCTTGCGATAGTTATGCCAACTGCCGTACCAGCCAATGAAGAGCATGAGCAGCGACAGGCCTACCATGATTCGGAAACCATAGAACGGCACCAGGAAAGGGGCGCGTTCATCAGCCGGCACATCCTTGATACCACGCTGATACGAATCAGGATTGCCCGAATCAACAACACTACCCAGCACCGGGATCGTAATTTCAAAGCTGTTCTTTTCAGCCTTGTTATCCGGCCAGGCGGCAACAACAAGCGGTGCACGTGTGCCACTTTCCCAGCGACCTTCAACAGCGGCAAATTTACCCGGTTGATAATCACGAATAATTTCGCCGGCCAGGTGACCAAAGCCCATCTGAATTGGCGTAAAGACTGCCATTAGGCCCATACCCCAGATCAGCATGGCCCGTGCAGTTGTCTTATAAAGACCCTTAAGGGTGTACCAGGCACCCGTAGCCGCCACAACCGTAGCCGTGGTGAGATAGGCTGCCAGCAACATATGCAACCAACGGGTGAGGAACACATGGCCGCCAATAATCTGTTGCCAATCCGTTGGCACAATACGACCCGTAGCATCAATCGCATGCCCAACCGGCACCTGCATCCAGCTGTTATTAGCCATAATCCAGAACGAAGATAGTGTCGTTCCCAGCGCAACCAGCACGCATGACATTAGAAAAGCACGCGGAGAGACGCGATGGCGTCCTAAAAGAACAACCCCGAGGAAAGTTGCTTCCAAAATGAAGGCGGTAAATGATTCATAACCAAGTAACGGCCCTTGAATCGGTCCAGTTTTTTCACTCATAACGCTCCAGTTAGTTCCAAACTGGAATGCCATCACGATCCCGGAGACCACGCCCATGCCGAATGAAACAGCAAAGATCTTGACCCAGAAGTCAAATAGTTTGCGATACACCGGATTGCTCGTGGCCTGATGTCGCCACTCCAGGACAGCCAGCCAAGCGGCGAGACCAATGGTGAATGACGGAAAAATTATGTGGAATGTCACCACAAAGGCGAACTGAATTCGCGATATGTCCAGCGCTGATAAATCCAAAACCTTCTCCCATGGCAAACCGGTTGATCCGATTGCCGTTAAGGCCCAACTATTAAGAACAAAAACTCATCACCCAATACAAAGATGGCTGATTTGCGGCCGTATAATCAACAAGATGCGTATTATATTTCACTGCAGCAAATTTCACACACTTGCTTTGGTAAATGCTCTTCCTGATCGGGATCGATAAAAACCATGCCCTACCCGACACATGACTTACTGCTGAACTTCTGGTCTCCTGAAGCGTTGCGGGTCAATATTGTGCTGTTGATGCACCTGGTGGGCTCTATGCTGCTGGGGATACTGGTGGGCTATGAGCGTTCGTTTCACGGACGCGCTGCGGGTATGCGCACTTTTTCACTGGTATGCATGGCATCAACGGCTATCGTAGCAATCTTTGGCTATCCCGAACTGTGGTTTGGCGGGCAGCACGTAACCAGCATCACCGCGGATGGCCCTTCGCGAGTAATCCAGGGCATTGTGACCGGCATCGGCTTTCTGGGGGCTGGGGTCATCATTCGTGAAGGACACTCCATATCCGGTTTGTCGACAGCCGCCTCTATCTGGAGTGCAGCCGCCATAGGCATCCTGATTGGCCTCGGCTTTTATGGTGCGGGTATTGCCTTGGCAATACTATGCGCTTTCAGCATGACGATAGTGTTGCAACTCGAACGCTGGCTGCCCCGTCGTAAACGCTACCTTTTTGAACTCTACTTCAATCTGCATGGCCACCCCAACGTGGAAACGCTCCAGATGCTAAGTGAAGCCCACGGGTTTACCGTAGGTACCGATACTATTTCGATCAGCCTCGGCAAAAATCGGCAATTCTGGTCCTATACCGCCACCACGCGCTCTCGTGTCAAACCAGACATGGCTAATTTGGCGCTTGCCCTTCAGCAGATGGATGGCCTGGAAAAATTTACGATTTCGCCAACGCGTATCTAACAACTAACAAAAAGCAGGACCATGGAATCTCCCAGCCTGATTGAAGTCATTGCCACAACGATATTCGGCCTGGCGCTGATCCACACCTTTCTCGCCAGTCAATTCGAGCATCTGGCACATACCCATCCAAAGCACGCCGGCCTCTTCCATTTACTGGGAGAAGTCGAAGTGGTATTCGGTATCTGGGCCGCCATACTCATAGTAGCTATGGCCATGCTCAGCAATGCCGACCAGGCCATTCAGTATCTGGATTCCCGCAATTACGCCGAGCCCCTTTTGGTCTTTGTATTAATGGTGATAGCCGCAAGCCGCCCACTAATAGAGGCAGCTGGCGCTATTAATGATGGCATCGCCCGTGTATTGCCCATACACCCAATGACAGCACGGTTCGTCGTTGCGATGTCAGTCATACCCCTGCTCGGATCATTCATCACCGAACCCGCAGCCATGACGGTCGCTGCGCTGCTATTGCGGGAACAGTTTCTACGTCATGAGCTTCCGACCCGCTTTAAGTATGCGGTGCTCGGTGTGCTATTCGTCAATATTTCCATTGGGGGCACCTTAACGCCGTTTGCAGCCCCCCCTATCCTGATTGTGGCTGCCAAGTGGCAGTGGGATATCGCTTTCATGATGAACCATATTGGCTGGCGAGCTGCGATTGCCGTACTGGTTAATGCCATTATCTTGACGGCGATCGGGCATAAGCTGTTAAAAAATATCCCGCTATCAACAGAAGCTTCTGATCAATCGGTGCGCGGACAACCGATTCCCTTGGTTGTCACCCTGATTCACATTGGATTTCTAGTGGCTGCAGTTGTATTTCATCATCATCCGGTAGTCTTTCTCGGCTTGTTTCTATTTTTCATGGGCTACACCACGGCCTACCCACAATATCAATCCCGTCTCCTATTACGTGAAGCGCTACTCGTGGCCTTCTTTCTAGCCGGACTCGTGGTACTGGGCGGGTTACAAGGCTGGTGGTTACAGGATCTACTATCGGGTCTCTCTCCCACTGCGCTCTATCTCATCTCGATGAGCCTGACCGCCATTACCGACAATGCGGCAATTACCTACCTTGGCAGCCTTGTCGAGGGCACCGATGCGGCTTTCAGATACGCATTGGTTACAGGCGCGGTCACAGGTGGTGGCCTTACCGTTATTGCCAATGCACCTAATCCGGCCGGGTACGCCTTACTCAAAGGATGCTTTCCGGGAAAATCAATTAGCGCAGTCGGCCTATTGTTGGCTGCACTCTTGCCTACACTAATGGCTGTCATAGCCTTCTGGATTATTCCGTGAATCTTCCTGCACTCATCAAGGAAATCGGCCGGGGCGCCAAAGGGGCACGTTCGCTACCAACCGATGAAGCAGAAATGCTGTTTAGTGCCATGTTGCAAGGTACGGTGCCTGACCTAGAGCTCGGCGCTATTCTTTTAGCACTTCGGATCAAGAGTGAGTCGGATGATGAGCTGATTGGCTTCTGCCGTGCCATGCAGCAGCGCACACACTTACTCAAACTGAATACGAACACCCCTATCGTTGTACTACCCACCTACAACGGCGTGAGACGACAACCGAATTTGTTGCCCTTACTCGCCTTGCTACTAAAAGATGCCGGCCTTAAGGTGCTGATTCATGGCCGTCATGATTTTGATAACCGTGAAAATCCGTTCCCGCTTTTCAAAGCCATGGATATAAACCTGGCCACATCACGCGAACAAGCCGAAGTGCAGATCAACGAAAGCGGCATCACATTACTTGATATCGAGCAACTCAATCCGGGCTTAAACCGTCTGCTCAGCTTACGTGGCCGATTAGGCGTCCGCAATACGGCGCATACACTGTGCAAACTGCTCGATCCCTGCCCCGGGCAATCTATTCGCGTAGTCAACGTGACTCACCCGGAATATCTGGTCCGTATGACAACGCTGCTCGCCGCCCAAGGCAATCGGGCTATGCTCTTACGTGGCACTGAAGGCGAACCTTTTGCCAACCCACGACGCCGCCCGGAATTGATGGGCTTTAGAAACGGTGTCGCCGAGCTTTTATTTGCAGCAGAAGAAGGTGGCACACCACCGATTGATGGCTGGCCAGAAACTGCCGACTTTGATGCCAATGTGCGATTGATTCAACAGCTACGCGCTGAACCGCAGCGCATTCCCCAACCCATTCTGGACCAGGTAAACGCTCTCAAATCACTTAGCGAGTAAGCTTTCAAGACTCGCGATGCGCTGCGCGACCTAAACGGTCACGCACAGCCAACCAGGCTGGCGCATCTGGCAATTCCTGCACATAAATATGGCCGTAGCTTTTGGTATCCAGCGTTCGTAACACGCGATAGAAGTCGTGCGCATAATCAGCCGGCTGATCGGCTAATACAACCACATTCGTATGCTGTCGCATTCCAGTGGGCAGGTCTGGGGTATCGCGCACGATGGCAGCACAATTGTCTGATAACTGCTCTGCTGTAATCGCATTGAGCGGCAGCACGGTCAGCGGTGTTAGCGGTGCGTAGTGAGACGCTAAACTGCCAGACACTCTGGGCGCAGCATCACCGATGCTTTCCGAATCGCTCACAGGCGCTATAAGCGGTTGCCCCAGCACCAGCTCAATCTGTTCGGCCGTAATTGCTCCCGGGCGCAGGATCACAGGCTCGCCACGCGAAAGATCAACAATCGTTGATTCGATGCCCACCTGACAATCACCCCCATCCAGAACCAGGGAAACGGCATCCCCCAGTTCCATCGTCACATGTGCTGCTGCCGTGGGGCTAATCCGTCCAAATTTATTAGCTGACGGCGCCGCCAAGCCACCACCCGTTGGATTAGCTTGTGCAAAGGCCCGTAGCAAGGCTAGTGCGATTGGGTGACCGGGTATACGCACACCCACCGTATCCTGACCGCCAGTCACAAGATCTGGCACGCCGGGTGCTTTTTTCAGAATGAGCGTCAAAGGGCCTGGCCAGAAAGCTTCTGCCAGCGCCCATGCAGCTTCAGGTATTTCTCTGGCGTAATTCTTCAACAAATCATCCGCGCCTAGATGCACAATCAACGGATGATCCGCCGGGCGGCCCTTGGCTGCAAAAATCTTTGCCACCGCCTCGGGATTATTCGCGTCAGCGGCTACGCCATACACAGTTTCCGTAGGCAAGCCAATCAGCTGACCGGCATTGAGTAGCGCAATGGCCTGATCAATTAACGCCGATGTGTGATCCGGCGAAACAATCTCAGGCATCTGTCATGCCCAGAATCGTTCGAGCCTTTAAAGCATGCTCATACACCTGTTTTGAATCTGCCCCGATGATGGTGAAGTGCCCCATCTTTCGTCCGATACGCGGTGACTGCTTCCCGTAAAGGTGCAAGCAAAGCCCCGGAATGGCTAACAGCGTATTCCAATCCGGCTCGCGCTCCTGGTTATTCTCAAACCACAGATCGCCCAGCAGGTTAATCATCACGGCTGATGAATGCGCATGGGCATCACCCAGCGGCAACCCGCAGAGTGCACGTACCTGTTGCTGGAATTGATTCGTCCCACAGGCATCCAGGGTGTAATGCCCACTATTATGCGGACGCGGGGCCATTTCATTAACCACCAACTGGCCGCGACTCACAAAGAATTCGACGCCCAGCGTTCCTACATAATTGAGGCACCCGGCCAGTTTTTCAGCAACTTCGCAGGCCGTGTCTGCTAGGCATACAGAGCCCCAGGCCGGCACAATGCTCACGTCAAGGATGCCATTGCGATGCCGATTCTCGGCCGATGGAAAAGCACGAACAGCCCCATCCTGACCACGCGCCAGCACCACAGAGATTTCATAATCTAGCGGTAACTTGGCTTCGAGAATGCATCGAACCGAGCCCAAAGAAACCCAGGCGCTTTCGGCCGCTGCGCGATCATCAACCACAGCCTGACCTTTACCGTCGTAGCCCAGACGCGCGGCTTTCAGAATGCCGGGAAAGAGATGGCTCGGCGCATTACGGAGATCTTCCAGGGAGGCAATTTCAACAAACGGGCCGTGTGGCAGACCGTGCACCTTGAGAAAGGTTTTCTCGGCAATACGATCCTGGCACACGGATACCGCTGCTGCGGATGGGCGCACGGGAACGCTTTCAGCAAGAATCGCTAATGTTTCAGCAGGCACATTTTCAAATTCAGTGGTAACAGCAGCACAGCCCCTGGCTAATTCTGCCAAAGCAGCTTCATCACTGTAATCAGCACACAGATGCCGATCAGCGATCCGGCCCGCCGGGCTATCGGCATCCGGATCCAGTACCCATACCTGGTAACCCAGTTCATGTGCTGCCATAACGAAGTAGCGGCCAAGCTGGCCGCCACCGAGCATGCCCAGAATTGCGGGCGCTGGTATCACCATTGTCGGCATACCACTCATACTTCAGGCAGTTGCATCGCCAGCACTTTGGCTGACTGCGCTTGCCGGAAAGCCTGCAAGCGCTCATTCAACTTCTTATCGTGATTAGCCAGCATAGCGACGGCAAACAACGCCGCATTCGCCGCGCCGGCTTCGCCGATAGCAAAGGTCGCCACAGGAATACCCTTCGGCATTTGCACGATTGAATGGAGCGAATCTACGCCAGACAAAGCCTTGGATTGAACCGGTACGCCCAACACGGGCACGGTGGTCTTGGCAGCCAGCATACCCGGCAGATGCGCCGCGCCGCCAGCGCCAGCAATAATGGCCTGCAGACCACGAGCGCCCGCTGTTTCAGCATATTGGAATAGCAGATCCGGTGTACGGTGGGCGGAAACGACTCGGGCTTCAAATGGCACACCGAACTCTTTGAGCATAACGGCAGCTGCCTGCATGGTTGGCCAGTCAGAGTCCGACCCCATGACGATCCCAATCAAAGGGGCTTTATTATCCGTGCTCATTTCACAGTTCCTTCAGCAAAGCGCTCGGCGGATGTCAGCGTATTCGCTAGCAACATCGCAATCGTCATCGGACCGACACCACCCGGTACTGGCGTGATCGCACCAGCGATCGGTGCCACCGAAGCAAAATCTACGTCGCCACACAAACCGCCACCCGCTTCAGCAGGCAGGCGATTAATACCTACGTCAATCACCAGCGCCCCCGGCTTAACCATGTCGGCCGTTACAAACTTAGGCTTGCCAATCGCCGCCACCAGAATATCGGCACGACGGGTATGTGCATTCAGGTCTTTGGTACGGGAATGACAGACCGTTACCGTACAACCGGCATGTAGCAACAGCATTGCCATAGGCTTACCAACAATATTCGAGCGACCGATGACCACGGCTTCCTTACCGTTCAGGTCGACGCCCGTTTCTGCCAGTAGCTTCATAACGCCGTAAGGCGTACACGGGATAAATCGTGGATCACCTTGCATAAGTGCCCCAACGTTGGCGGCATGGAACCCATCGACATCTTTTTCCGGGCGAATGGCAGCAAGCACTTCCGCTTCATCAAACTGTGACGGCAATGGCAGTTGCACCAAGATACCGTGTACCGCAGGATCGACATTCAGCTCGGCGATTTTCTGTAGCACGATCGCCGGAGCGACATCTGCCGGAAATGGAAAATCAAAAGAAACCATACCGGCTTCATGGCAGGCTTTGATCTTATTACGCACATAAACCTGCGATGCCGGATTTTCGCCAACCAGAATTACCGCCAGTCCGGGGCGGCTACCCTGCAGCGCCAATTCATCGGCACGCACTTTGAATTCGGCACGCAAACGTTTCGATAACGCGGCGCCATCAAGAATTTGAGCAGTCATAGGCTACTATTTTACTGCAAACCGCCAGCGCGCCGCTGAAATCCCCTGCGCAACAACATCTAAAGCCAAGCTTTTAACATCCGGACCAGAAACCAGCAGATCGGGACAACGGGCTGAAAAGTCTCGAATACGCCTTAAGGGCAATGGGCTGCTCCAGGCAAGCATCAATCCGTTGCCTTGTGCCATTTTCTCCTCGGGCAGCCAGCCCACCTGTAGCCAACCCGATTTTTCGCGAGAGCGCCGCACTTCTAGATTGAGCGCAGAAGACTCTATGGCACGGGTTAACGCCACTTGCCGGGCATTAAGCCAAGCCTGATCAGCTACTTCCTCACCCATGCCTGACGTCACAAAAGAGGCCTTAGGACCCGCACCACCAAAAATAAAGACTGGCACAAGATATTCGGCAGAAATTTCCAGCGCTTGCGTACACCAACTTTCTGCCACATCGACAGGCGCGCCATTTAATTCAAGCACTGGCACGCCGGCGTGGCGTAAGGCATGACGCAACAGCGCTGCATCCCCATGGATTTCAGGCTGATATATGTGGCACTGGGCTGATTCGCAACGCAACCGGCCTAAGTATTCGGCAAGCGCGCCTTCTTTTGTACTCATGTATCGATCATGCCACGGTCTTCTTTAAAGATCACCGGAACTGCTTGACGCGCCTTTGATCTCATTTTAGTATTTTCACATAACAATACGTTGTTTCACATTACAAAATATACAAACCGAGACATAAAGCAGTTGTGCGGCGCGGAACTTCGCAACGTCACATACGGCTATAGTCATCACGGGTTGTCCAAACCGAGTCTTAATCGCTGGTCATTACGGGTCCCCCATGGAATCCGTCTCAAGGAGGCAGCATGTCGGCAGCAAATGAAATGAATTCCGTACCCGGTCAGTCAGTTGATTCAGATCCCCAGGAAACCCGTGAATGGCAAGATGCCCTAACCGGCGTCATCAGCAATGAAGGCGATGAGCGCGCACACTTCCTGATCGAAACACTCATTGATCAGGCACGTGAAAAAGGCATCGACCTGCCTTACTCAGCCAACACCGAGTACATCAACACCATTCCGACTGCGCTACAACCGAAATACCCCGGCAATCCGGATATGGAGATCAAGATTCACTCCTACATCCGCTGGAATGCCATGGCCATGGTCGTACGCGCCAACAAACATACCAACGTGGGCGGTCACATTGCGTCATTTGCCTCAGCCGCTGCGCTCTACGATGTGGGCTTTTCGCATTTCTGGCACGCGCCTTCTGCCGAGCATGATGGTGATCTGATTTTCTTCCAGGGCCACTCGGTTCCCGGCGTTTATGCCCGTGCCTATATGCTGGGCCGCTTTACCGAAGATCAACTGGATCATTTCCGTCAGGAAACCACCGGCAAAGGTATCTCTTCTTACCCCCACCCATGGCTAATGCCAGATTTCTGGCAGTTCCCGACCGTTTCCATGGGTCTTGGCCCGATTCAGGCTATCTACCAGGCTCGGTTCATGAAGTACCTGGCCAGCCGTGGTCTGATTGATCCGGTGAAGGCAGAAAAACGTAAGGTCTGGGCCTTCCTAGGCGATGGCGAAACGGATGAGGTTGAATCCCTGGGCGCCATCGGTATGGCGGGCCGTGAAAAGCTCGACAACCTTATTTTCGTCATCAACTGTAACTTGCAACGACTGGATGGTCCGGTACGCGGCAACGGCAAAATTATTCAGGAACTGGAATCAGAATTCCGCGGCGCTGGATGGAATGTCATCAAACTCATCTGGGGCACCCATTGGGATAGCCTGTTCCAGCGCGATACCCAGGGCATTCTCAAGCAACGCATGATGAATCTGTGCGATGGTGAATACCAGACATTTAAGTCCAAAGATGGTGCTTACGTTCGTGAACATTTCTTCAATACGCCAGAACTTAAAGCGCTGGTTGCCGACTGGACGGATGATGAAGTCTGGCAATTGAATCGTGGCGGTCACGATATCTTCAAGATTTTCGCTGCTTATGACAGCGCGACGAAGCACAAGGGACAACCCACCCTGATTCTTGCCAAAACCATTAAGGGCTTTGGCATGGGTAAAGCCGGTGAAGCGATGAACACCTCGCACCAGCAGAAGAAAATGGACACGGAACAAATTGCGCGCTTTAGAGATCGATTCTCTCTACCGGTTAAAGACGAAGAAATCGAAGCTCTGCCTTATTTGAAGTTCGCTGAAGACTCGGCTGAATATCAATACATGCGTGAACGTCGCATGGCACTGGGCGGCTTCCTGCCACAACGTCGACGCAAAGCTGATCCGCTGCCGATCCCGCCGCTTGCAAGCTTTGATGCACTACTCAAAGCCTCCGGCGAAGGGCGTGAACTTTCGACCACCATGGCCATCGTCCGCATTATGAATATGATGCTCAAGGACAAAGTGGTCGGCCGCAATGTCGTGCCGATCGTACCGGATGAATCACGCACCTTCGGTATGGAAGGCATGTTCCGCGCCGTCGGCATCTGGAATCAGCAAGGTCAGAACTACGTCCCTGAAGACCATGATCAACTCATGTTCTACAAGGAAACCAAGGACGGCCAGGTGCTGCAGGAGGGTATTAACGAAGCCGGTGCCATGAGCGACTGGATTGCCGCTGCGACCTCCTACTCTGTACATGGTGTTCAAACCATCCCGTTCTACATCTGCTATTCGATGTTCGGCCTGCAACGTACGCTCGATCTTTGCTGGGCTGCCGGTGACCAACGCGCCCGCGGCTTCCTCATCGGTGGTACGGCTGGCCGGACAACCCTCAACGGCGAAGGTCTACAACACGAAGATGGCCATAGCCTGCTGTTAGCTAATCTAATCCCGAATTGCGTCTCCTATGACCCAACCTTCCAGTACGAAGTGGCTGTAGTCGTCCAGGATGGTATGCGTCGCATGCATGAGGATCAGGAAGATATCTTCTACTACCTAACCGTGATGAACGAGAACTACGAGCACCCCGAGATGCCAGCCGGTGCTGCACCGGACATCATCAAAGGGATGTATGCCTTCAAGAAGGGCGCCGCCGGTAATGGTCCACGTGTCCAACTATTGGGCTCCGGTACCATCTTCCGTGAAGTCATCGCTGCTGCCGAACTTCTGCGTAAAGACTGGGGCGTGGAATCTGATATCTGGGGCTGCCCAAGCTTTAACGAGCTGGCTCGTGATGGTGAAGATGTTGCGCGCTGGAATATGCTGCACCCGACCGATCCACAACGCATTTCTCATGTGGAATCCAAGCTGGGCAACACGGTGGGGCCAGTCGTTGCCGCTACCGACTACATCAAGCTGTACGCTGAACAGATCCGCCCATTCATCAAGAAGACCTTCATTGCCCTGGGCACCAATGGATTTGGCCGTTCGGATACGCGCGAACATCTGCGTAACTTCTTCGAGGTTGACCGTCACTGGGTCGCCGTCGCCGCGCTTAAGGCATTGGCTGATGAAGGCACCATAGGTCGCGACAAGGTCGCCGCTGCGATCAGCAAGTATCAACTTGACCCGAACAAACCTAATCCAATGACGGTTTAAGCGAGACAACAACATGAGCCAACTGATTGATATCAAGGTCCCGGACATCGGCGATTTCACCGATGTACCTGTCATTGAAGTATTCGTTAAACCCGGCGACGTCATCAAAATTGACGATGCCCTCGTCACATTAGAGTCCGACAAGGCAACGATGGACGTACCTGCTTCAGCTGCCGGTGTCGTCAAAGAAGTCCTCGTCAAATTAGGGGACCGCATCGGTGAAGGCGCAGTGGTCGTTCGCGTCGAAGCATCTGGTGCCGCTGCGGCCACCCCTGCTGATTCAACAGCTGCTTCAACAGCTGCAGCAGCAGCTCCGGTGGCAGCACCGCAAGCAGTCACCCCAGCTGTCGGTGGTGGTGTCATCGACGTAAAAGTTCCTGATATTGGGGACTTTGCTGAAGTACCCGTGATCGAGATCTTCGTAAAACCGGGCGATACCGTCAAAGTTGACGATGCCCTAGTAACCCTGGAATCGGATAAGGCCACGATGGATGTGCCCTCTTCCGCAGCCGGGGTTGTCAAAGAAGTACTGGTCAAACTAGGCGATAAGGTCGGAGAAGGCCGTGTCATTGTCCGCCTAGAGAACAGTAGCGCCTCATCAACCAACTCAACCACCCCTGAAGCTCCTGGAAGCGTCACGAGCGATGACAATGCGCGAAGCGCGAGCGCCGCTGTACAAACAAGTACTGCAAGCGAGCGCGACAAAGCAGTGTCGAGCGCAGTCGCTTCCTCGCTACCGAGTTTACCGCTGGGCGGTGCTGTTCACGCCAGTCCGGGTATTCGTGCGTATGCACGCGAACTCGGCGTCGATCTGACACAAGTCAAAGCAACTGGCCCCAAGGCCCGCATCCTGCGCGAAGACATTACAGGCTTCGTGAAGGGTGCTATGAGCACCGGCATCGTCCCCGGCAAAACGCCAGCCAGTGCTGGGGGTAGCAATGGCGGCGGCCTGGATCTACTGCCTTGGCCAAAGGTCGATTTCGCTAAATTCGGCCCGGTCGAAGTACAGGCGCTCTCTCGCATCAAGAAAATTTCCGGACAAAACCTCTCCCGTAACTGGGCAATGATTCCGGCGGTGACGTATCACGAAGATGCCGACATTACCGATCTGGAAGCTTTCCGCGTTCAATTGAACAAGGAAAACGAAAAGAGCGGTGAAACCAAACTCACCATGCTCGCCTTCCTGGTTAAAGCCTGCGTTAAAGCACTGCAAAAATATCCGGAATTCAACAGCTCTCTGGATGGCGACAATCTGGTGCTTAAGCAGTACTTCAATATTGCCTTCGCAGCGGATACGCCGAACGGTCTCGTTGTCCCGGTGATCAAGAATGCCGATAAAAAATCGGTCTTTGATATTGCCAAGGAATCTGGTGACCTAGCCAAACAGGCCCGTGATGGTAAATTGAAGCCAGCAGACATGCAGGGCGCCTGCTTCACCATCTCCTCTCTGGGTGGCATTGGTGGCACTTACTTTGCGCCGATCGTCAACGCACCTGAAGTCGCTATTCTGGGCGTCAACAAGAGCGCCATGAAACCGGTATGGGATGGCAAACAGTTTGTACCGCGTCTCACTTTGCCACTTTCGCTCACTGCTGATCACCGCGTGATTGATGGGGCTCTGGCTACCCGCTTCAATGTCTATCTGGCCCAGTTGCTGGCAGACTTCCGCCGCGTTGCGCTGTAAGGAGATTGAACATGAGCCAACTCATTGAACTCAAGGTGCCCGACATTGGCGATTTTGCCGAAGTACCGGTCATTGAAGTCTTCATCAAGCCGGGAGATGTCATCAAGGTCGACGATGCGCTCGTCACGCTTGAATCAGACAAAGCCACCATGGATGTGCCCGCATCTGCCGCCGGAGTTGTGAAAGAGGTACTCGTTAAACTGGGCGACAAAATCGGCGAAGGCGCAGTCGTTGCCCGCATCGAAGCAACCGACACCGCAGGAGTCCCAGCGAATTCGTCGGCACCGGCGCCTTCACCTGCACCGGCAACCATTCAACCCCCTGTAGCAGCTCCAGCACCGAGCACAGCCGTCGCACCAACACCTGCAACCAGCTACACAGGTACTGTCGACGTTGACTGTGACCTACTGGTAGTGGGTGGGGGCCCCGGCGGTTACTCTGCCGCGTTCCGTGCTGCTGATCTGGGTCTTAATACCGTTATCGTTGAACGTTATGGCACCCTAGGTGGCGTTTGCCTCAATGTAGGATGCATTCCTTCCAAGGCACTCCTCCACATTGCCGGTGTTATGGAAGAAGTGACCCACCTGCATGAGCTGGGCATTGTCGAAATGACTTCTGCCAAAGTTTCGGTAGAAAAACTCCGCGACCATAAGACGAAGGTGGTGACAAAACTCACTGGTGGATTAGCCGGCATGGCCAAGGGCCGGAAAGTTGTCCAAGTGAGAGGCCTTGGTACTTTTATCGATGCGCACCATATGAATGTCGAGGTCACTAGCGGTGAAGGACAGAAGACCACGGGTGAAAAAAAGGTAGTGCGCTTCAAACAGGCAATTATTGCGGCAGGCTCACAAGCCATTAAGCTGCCTTTCATGCCAGTAGACCCACGCGTAGTTGATTCTACGGGCGCATTGGAACTAAAGGATGTACCCAAACGCATGCTGGTCGTTGGCGGTGGGATTATCGGTCTGGAAATGGCCACCGTTTACGCCACACTAGGCACGCAAATAGATGTCGTCGAGCTCGGCCCGGGCCTGATGCCAGGCGCCGATCGCGATCTGGTTAAAGTCTGGGAGAAGATGAATCTATCGCGCTTTAACCGTGTCATGCTCAATACCAAGTGCATTGCCGCTAAAGCAGATAATGCGGGTATTACCGTTCAATTCGAAGGCGCTAATGGTGCCGAAACTCCGGCTGCAGGCAGCTATGATCGCGTCCTCGTTGCTGTAGGTCGGTCACCCAATGGTAATAAAGTGGGTGCAGATAAAGCGGGCGTTATCGTCGACGAACGTGGTTTCATCAAAGTCGATAACCAGATGCGCACCAATGTGCCGAATATTTTTGCGATTGGCGATCTTGTCGGCCAACCGATGCTTGCTCACAAGGCAGTCCATGAAGGCCATGTTGCTGCAGAAGTTGCTGCGGGGCATAAACGTGTCTTTGATCCACTACAGATCCCTTCTGTTGCCTACACAGATCCTGAAGTGGCATGGGCCGGCCTCACCGAAGAGCAATGCAAGGCCAGTGGCCGCAAGTTCACCAAGGCAATGTTCCCGTGGGCAGCGTCAGGTCGTGCCATTGCTAACGGCCGAGACGAAGGCTTCACCAAGCTCCTATTTGACGCAGAGACTCACCGTATTATTGGTGGCGGCATAGTCGGCACCAACGCGGGCGATCTGATTGGTGAAGTATGTCTTGCTATAGAGATGGGTTGTGACGCGGCAGATATGGGCCATACCATTCACCCGCATCCCACTTTGTGTGAGTCAATCGGTCTAGCCGCTGAAGTCGCTGAAGGCGCTTGTACCGACCTACCCCCCCAGAAAAAGAAGTAGTCTCGGGCGCTCTCGTTGTAATACGCGCCCAAAGAAAAACCCCACGTGAATCACGTGGGGTTTTTTACTACGTATTACTTAGAAAAAGACAGCTTACTTTTTCTTAGCTACTGGCTTCTTTGCAACAGCTTTCTTGGCTACTGGCTTCTTAGCAACAGCTTTCTTAGCTACTGGCTTCTTAGCAACAGCTTTCTTAGCTACTGGCTTTTTAGCAACGGCCTTCTTGGCTGCTGGCTTCTTAGCAACAGCTTTCTTGGCTACTGGCTTCTTAGCAACAGCTTTCTTAGCTACTGGCTTTTTAGCGACGGCCTTCTTGGCAACTGGCTTCTTGGCGACAGCCTTTTTAGCTGCTGGTTTCTTGGCCGCTGGCTTTTTAGCAGCAGGCTTCTTCGCAGCTGCTTTTTTAGCGGCTGGTTTTTTGGCAGCTGGTTTTGCAGCAGCGGCCGGTTTCTTAGCGGCCAGTGTTGCAGCCAGGGTCATGAACGACGAGGTTGTTTCAGTTGACATCTTGGCGTCTCCTTCCAGAATGGATTTGGTAAGCACAGTTTATACACTTCATGTGGTGTGTAAAGATTTTTTTATGCTTTTTTTCAATTAATTGAAAGAGGTGTGACAATTTTTTCATGCACTGCTTTGAAACATTTTCCTTCATTGGTCGTAACAAAAATTTATAGCGACGATTAAAGCGGATAATGTGCGGACGTTTTTTAACGTGGCTCACAGGAAATACGATGACACCAGAACAACAAAATCAACTCAAAAAATCTGTCGCACAAGCCGCTGCAGATTACGTTGCGCAAAACCTGCAAACCGGCGCCATACTTGGCGTTGGGACGGGGTCAACCGCCAACCTTTTTATCGATGCGCTTGTGCCGATTAAAGAAAAAATTCGTGGGGCGGTAGCCAGTTCCGAAACTACCGCACGCAAACTCATCGAGATTGGCATTCCACTAGTCGACCTCAATGACATCGACTCACTGCCCATTTACGTTGATGGTGCTGATGAAATTGATCACGGCTTCGCTATGATCAAAGGCGGGGGTGGCGCGCTTACCCGTGAAAAAATCATTGCTGACGTTGCTGACGTCTTCGTTTGCATCGCCGACGCATCCAAATGCGTTCCTGTTCTTGGTCACTTTCCGCTTCCGGTAGAAGTAATTCCCATGGCCTCCGCTCAAGTAGCGCGTGCACTTCGCAAACTAGGTGGCTCACCAGTTCTACGCCCGGGGTTCGTTACCGATAACGGAAATCACATTCTTGACGTATCCGGCTTAACGATTAACGATCCGATCAATTTCGAATCTATTCTCAATCAGATCGTAGGCACGGTCACCAATGGATTGTTTGCGCGCCGCGGCGCTGACGTCCTTCTACTGGGCACACTTGAAGGCGTTGAAAAGCGCACACGGTAATCATCACCGCTCAAAGCAAAAAGGGACTCAATTTACTGAGTCCCTTTTTTATACCCGATCAATTCAGCCATTAGGCTTTGGGTGGCGAAAACCCTTCTACCTGATCAGCACCTTCTCCGAAGAAATGCTTTTCACACTGCTCACGCAAATATTCACGATGGCGCATGTCTGAAAGATTCAGACGATTCTCATTAATAATCATTGTTTGCAACTTAACCCACTGCTGCCAGGCTTCCTTGGAAACCGAAGCCATCAGTTTCTGACCAAATGCACCCGGCACCGGTGGAAAATCCAGACCTTCGGCCTCTTTACCCAGTTTGATGCATTGAACTGTACGCGCCATTTTTATATTCCCTGTGGTGACGTTATTAGAGGTTCTTCACAAATACTTTGGAGTTGCGCTGATAGTTGTACATCTCGCGCTTCCGATCCGGCAAATCTTCAACCTTCGCAGGTTTGTAACCGCGCTCGATAAACCAGTGCGCAGTGCGGGTTGTCAGCACATACAAGCGACGAATACTCTGCGCACGCGCCCGAGCTTCAATCGCCTGCATAAGACGTTCACCATAGCCCCACTCACGATGCTCATTGTCCACGGCCAAACAGGCTAATTCAGCGTTCTCCGTATCCAGCAAATAGAGCGCCGCACAACCCACAATCACATTATCGTGCTCAAGCACAGTGAACTGACTGACTTCCTGCTCGATACGCTCACGTGGCCGCGGCACCAGCGTGCCATCCTGTTCCAGCGGATCAATGATGCCCAACAATCCGGCAATATCATCCGGCCGCGCATCGCGCAGACGATCCAGAGAGTCGCGGGTGATAATCGTGCCGACACCGTCATGGGTAAACAACTCGAGAATCATCGAGCCATCATCGTTATAACCCACCAGATGTACGCGCCCCACACCCGCACGACACGCACGAATAGAGCACGGCAGAAATCGGCGCATATCGGGTGATAACCAATCAGCACGCTTCAGCAACTTATCGGCGCCTTCGGTCGTCAACTCTTCAATCAGCGACCCGTCTGCTTCCAGCGCGCCAGCCGTATCACCTATATAAATAAGCTTATCGGCACGCAATGCTACAGCCACTGCCTCAGCCACTTCTTCCATGGCCAGGTTAAAAATCTCGCCGGACGGGCTGGCGCCCTCGCATGATTGCAAAACAATGTTGCCCAATGAGTGCTGCGCACGCATACCGTCTGCATCCACTTTGCGAACGATGCCGGCGTATTGCATATCAACCCCATCGATCACACCCATCGGTCGCGCAGTCAGGAAGTTGCCTGCCACCACACGAATCGTGCTGCCCGCCATGGGGGTGTTCGGCAAACCTTGAGAAAGCAACGCTTCGATTTCCAGATACACGCTGCCCACGGCATGCAATACACAATCGAGCGTGTCTGCATCCGTCACCCGATAGTTGCCATGAAAGACCGAAGGCAACCCGCGATCTCGTAACTCTTCTTCAATCTGCGGGCGCGCACCATGCACAACCACCAATCGGATACCCAGACTGGCTAACAGATTAATGTCGTAAGCAAAGGTTTTGGCCAATGGGCCACTAATCGCCTTGCCGCCGACGGCAATGACAAAGGTCTTCCCTCGGAAGCTATTAATATAGGGCGCAACCGAACGGAACCAGGCAACGAAATTTGGATCAGGCACGGCACTCTCCGCCAGCAGAATTCAAGCGTGGAATATTACCGCACATTAGCGCAGATCACCGGCTATTGCCTGAGTTACCGCCAACGCCACCGGACCGGCTGTCTCCGTTCTGAACACACGCGGCCCTAAACGGAAGCACAAAAACCCCGCCTCTTTCGCAGCAACAATTTCTTCCGGAGCAAATCCACCTTCCGGACCAATCAGTATCGTGAGATCCGTCAGCGCTTGCTGTCGTTCCAACCAGACCGGAAAACTTTCCGTAGCATCCGGGTCCAGCATCACGCGAACACCCGAGGCTGCTGTTTGCGCTAAAGCCTGTGTCAACGTCTGAACCGGCAACAATTCTGGCAGCTGGTTCAAGCCACACTGTTCAGCTGCAGAGACGATCACGCCTTGCCAATGTGCGTGCCGTTTTTCAGCACGGGCAGCATCCAACCGGGTGACGCAACGACGTGTTTCAATCGGCACGCACCGATACACGCCCAACTCAACAGACTTTTGCCAGGTGTAATCCATGCGTTCCGCTGCCGACACGCCCTGCCACAAGCTGATTCGTAGCTGACTCGCACGATCATCCGGTTGAAATTCGTCTAGCAGCACATCCGCTACAGTCTGCCGACTTTGCCGAGAGTCCCGCTGTTTTTTAGACGGTACCTCTTTTGTGTTTTCTTCACGCGCTAGCAGATGCCCGGCATAAGCCCCGCCTTCGCCATTAAAAAGCACCAGCGGATCACCCGGCTGCAATCGCAGCACACGCACGGCATGGTTCGCTACCGCTTCAGGCAGAGAAATACGCTGACCAACGGCCAGAGGCTGGGGCACATAAAAACGCGGAATCACCATGGTTGCTATTATAGAGCGCATGTCTGCTCCCCTGATCTCTGAAACTGCCTTCTGGGCAACCTGCGCCATTGAATTAAGCCAATCGCTACAGGCACTGTCCAGCCAAGAAGTCATGCCGCGCTTCGCACAGGCACAGGTCAGTACCAAAACAGATGGTTCCTTACTCAGTGACGCCGATCTGGCGGTCCAAGACGCCTTACCCGCCATGCTGTCTGCGCTATACCCTGCGCCCCTGCTTGGCGAAGAAATGCCCGTCGAAATTCAACAACAGCTCTGGCAAGATTGTCAGCTTGGCAAAACCAGTCTCTGGATTGCCGATCCGATTGATGGCACCACCAATTTTGCCAATGGACTCCCCTGGTTCGCTATTTCTGTAGCACTGGTTCATAAAGGCAATATGGTATTAGGTGCCACCATTGCGCCCGCCTTACAACAAAACTGGTATGCCTCTCTAGGGGGTGGCAGCTTCTGTAATGGCACACGCCTCACACTCGGCCAGGAGCCACGGCGTCTCAAAGACTGTGTGGTGGGTGTCGACATGACCTATCTTCCTGGCCACTTACGACAGCAGATCGCTCATATTTCCCCTGCCGGTATCGCCCGCGAAGATGGACAAACCGCACCATGGCGTGGCTGGCGCAGCCTTGGGGCTAGCACCCTGGAGTGGTGTGCACTCGCCTCCGGTCAATTGAACGCCTATGTTCATGGTGGACAAATGCCCTGGGATGCTGCCGCCGGCCGCCTCATTCTTGCGGAAGCGGGCGGTCACAGTGACAAGCTCACTCATGTGCTCGGGCTTTCAGAGCAAGACACAACCTTAAGCCCGACAGGCTATGCCGCTGCTGCACCTGGCGTCTGGAATACCTGGCAGCAATGGTTACGTGATCAAGCGGGTTGAACCCAGTACAATCTCACCCAATCCTATTTATTTAGCGAAATCCTATTATGCGCATCCCACTCTCACGCTTTCTGATCGAACAACAACGCGAATCTAAAACACTGGATCCTGATCTTCGCTTACTGATCGAAGTGGTCGCCCGAGCCTGTAAGGCCATTGCCATTGCCATTGGCAAAGGCAACCTCGGCGAAGCCATGGGAACCGCTGGCACCGACAACGTGCAAGGCGAAGTCCAGAAAAAGCTGGATGTTATTTCCAATGAAATACTGCTAGATGCGAATGAATGGGGTGGCCATCTTGCAGCCATGGCATCCGAAGAAATGGATCTGCCCTTCTGCATCCCGAATCGCTACCCGAAAGGTGAATACTTGCTGGTCTTCGACCCGCTCGATGGTTCCTCTAATATTGATGTGAATGTTTCTGTCGGCACGATCTTTTCGGTGCTGCGCGCGCCAGAAGGCATTGAGTGCGCCAATGGCGATGCCTTCCTACAAAAGGGCTGCACACAGGTTGCCGCTGGTTATGCCGTCTATGGCCCGAATACCCAACTGGTACTGACCTTTGGCCATGGCACCCATGTATTTACGCTGGACCGCGAAGTCGGCACCTTCCGCCTGACCCAGGAAAATCTCAAGGTGCCTGAAGATACCCGCGAATTTGCCATCAATATGTCGAACCAGCGTCATTGGGAAGCGCCGGTACAGCGCTACGTTTCTGAGCTTCTGGCGGGTAAAGAAGGCCCTCGAGGCGAAGATTTCAACATGCGCTGGGTCGCTTCGATGGTGGCCGATGTGCACCGCATTCTGATGCGTGGCGGCCTGTTTATGTATCCGATGGACGCCAAAATGGCTCAACAGGGGGGCAAACTGCGCCTCTTGTACGAAGCCAACCCGATGGCCATGCTCATCGAACAGGCCGGCGGCGCTGCGACAACCGGTCGCGAGCGCATCCTGGATCTGCAACCCACCACCCTGCACCAACGTGTGCCCGTCATCCTAGGCTCTAGGAACGAAGTCGAGCGGGTGACTTCGTATCACAAGGGTTAATCACGCACATCTGATTCATGCGCCGCCCTTAAAAAGCAGCGCATGAGTAAGCCATGACTTAACCATCATTCTGAATTACTTATCGCCCATTCTTTGCAGCCAAGCCGGTTTTAGCCGATAATTGCGTCTTTTGCCGGGCCTCTGCCGTGTCTTCACTGTCTGCCGCCAACGCACCATCCCGTCCCGCCCGCCCAGCACCTGCTGCACCGGCCTATAACGAACTGACGGGCGCAATTCGTGCCCTGGCCATGGACGCTGTCCAGCAGGCCAACTCCGGGCACCCCGGCATGCCGCTCGGCATGGCTGAAATCGCCGAAGTCCTCTGGCGTCAACATCTCAGCCACAACCCGGCCAACCCTGCCTGGCCTAACCGTGACCGCTTTGTGCTGTCGAATGGTCATGGTTCGATGCTGCTCTACGCCCTGCTCCACCTGAGCGGCTACGACCTCACCATCGAAGACCTCAAACAATTCCGCCAACTGCACAGCCGCACACCGGGCCACCCGGAATATGGCTACACCGCTGGTGTTGAAACGACCACCGGCCCACTAGGTCAGGGGATCGCCAACGCCGTGGGCATGGCGATTAACGAAAAGCTGCTGGCCGCTGAATTCAATCGCGATGGGCACACCATCGTAAACCACTACACCTATGCCTTTATGGGCGATGGTTGCCTAATGGAAGGTGTCTCGCACGAAGCCTGTTCACTGGCCGGCACCTTGGGTCTAGGCAAGCTGATCGCCTTCTGGGACGACAACGGCATCTCGATCGATGGACAGGTTGAAGGCTGGTTCACCGATGACACGCCGGGCCGCTTTGCCGCCTACGGCTGGCAAGTCATCCCCAACGTCAATGGTCATGATGCCGCTGCACTCGACGCCGCCATCAAAGCTGCCAAGGCCGACACCTCACGTCCGGCACTGATCTGCTGCCGTACCGCGATTGGCATGGGTTCGCCGAACAAGGCCAACTCGGCCGATGTGCATGGCGCACCGCTGGGTGCCGATGAAATCGCGGCAACACGCGCCGCCATTGGCTGGACGCACGCCGCCTTTGAAATCCCCGCCAATGTGTATGCCGCCTGGAGTGCCCGTGCGGCAGGTGCTGAACGCGAAGCCGCCTGGGACAAAACCTTTGCCGCCTATAGCAAGGTTTTCCCGACCGAAGCCGCTGAATTTACCCGCCGTCTGTCCGGCAAGCTGCCAGCCAACTGGGCCAAGACTTCGGCCGATTTCATCGCCGCCACGCAGGCCAAAGCGGAGACCGTCGCCACGCGTAAAGCATCACAACTGGCCATCGAGGCACTCGCCCCAAACCTGCCGGAACTGCTGGGTGGCTCGGCCGACCTGGCGGGCTCCAACCTGACCTGGTGGAAGGGCGCCAAGGGCGTCACCGCCAACGATGGCGGTAACTACCTGTTCTACGGCGTGCGTGAATTCGGCATGACGGCCATCGCCAATGGAATTGAACTGGCCGGTGGTTTCATCCCTTACACCGCCACCTTCATGGTGTTCTCGGATTACGCCCGTAACGCCATCCGCATGGCGGCGCTGATGAAAGTGCGTCAGATCATGGTCTACACCCACGACTCCATCGGTCTGGGTGAAGACGGCCCGACCCACCAACCGGTGGAACACGCGGCTTCGCTGCGCCTGATTCCGAATCTGGATGTCTGGCGCCCGGCCGATGCCACCGAAACGGCCATCGCATGGGTGAAGGGCATTGAAAACAACGGCGGCCCAACGGCTTTGCTGCTCTCACGCCAGAATCTGCCACCGGTTGCGAACAAGACGGCTGCCGCTGACATTGCCCGCGGTGGTTATGTCGTTTCGCCGGCGGCCAATGCAAAAGCCGTACTGATTGCCACCGGTTCCGAAGTAAAACTGGCGCTCGATGCACAAGCTGCACTGGCCGAAGCCGGCGTTGCAGTCAACGTGGTCTCGATGCCGTCGACCACCACTTTCGACCAACAGGATAAGGCCTGGCGTGACCAGGTATTGCCCGCTGGCCTGCCCCGCGTTGCGGTTGAAGCCGGACACCCGGATGGCTGGTACAAGTATGTGGGTCTGGACGGCGCCGTTGTCGGCCTCGCCCGCTTTGGCGAATCGGCGCCCGCCGGTTTGCTGTTCAAAGAATTCGGCTTCACCGTCGAAAACGTTGTTAACACCGTCCGCGGTGTGATTTCTAACTAATCTGCAGTCTCATATTTAAATACACGGAGATTTACCATGGCTATCAATGTCGCAATTAATGGTTTCGGTCGTATCGGTCGCTGCACCCTGCGTGCCATCTATGAGCTGGGCCTGCAGAAGGAATTCAATCTGGTCGCCATCAATGCATCGGGCGACCTGAAGACCAACGCCCACCTGCTGAAATACGACACCACCCATGGCCGCTTCCGCACTTCGGTAGAAATTGAAGGCGAAGACTGCATCATCATTGACGGCAAAAAGATTGCCTTCTACTCGACCAAAGACCCGAAGGCCATCAACTGGGCCGACCACAAGGTCGACATGGTGCTGGAATGTACCGGTGCCTACACCTCGAAGGCCAAAGCTCAAGCCCTACTGGAGCAAGGCGCCAAACGTGTACTGATCTCGGCCCCAGGCGGTAGCGATGTCGATGCCACCGTAGTTTTCGGTGTAAACACCGAAGTGCTCAAAAGCGATATGACGGTCGTTTCGAACGCCTCGTGCACCACCAACTGCCTGGCCCCGGTAGCCAAGATTCTGTCGGACAACGTCGGCATCAAGTCCGGCCTGATGACCACTGTGCATGCCTACACCAACGACCAGGTCACCGTGGACGTGCGTCACTCGGATCTGCGTCGCGCCCGCGCCGCCGCCCAGAACATCATCCCGACCAAGACCGGTGCAGCTGCAGCCGTGGGTCTGGTGCTACCGCAACTGAAAGGCAAGTTTGATGGTTTCGCCCTACGCGTACCAACCATCAACGTATCGCTGGTCGACCTGACATTCACCACCGATCGCCCGACCACCAAAGACGAAATCAACAGCCTGATGACTGCGGCTGCCAATGGCCCAATGAAGAATGTCCTCGCCGTGAACAACGATCCGCTGGTGTCGTCGGACTTCAACCATGATCCGCATTCGTCGACCTTCGACGCCACACAAACCCGTGTAATACAGGCCGAAGACGGCAGCACGCTGGTTAAAGTGCTGGCCTGGTACGACAACGAGTGGGGTTACAGCTGCCGCATGCTGGACACTGCCCGCGCTTGGATCAATGCCAAGTAATCACCGCTACCTCGGAGCCTGATCATGAATGTTAAGAAGCTGACCGATGTCGATGTGCGCGGTAAGCGCGTTTTCATCCGTGCCGACCTCAACGTCCCGCAGGACGATGCCGGCAACATCACCGAAGACACCCGTATCCGCTCCTCGATCCCATCGATCAAGTACTGCCTGGATAACGGCGCCGCCGTGATGGTCACCTCGCACCTGGGGCGCCCGACCGAAGGCGAAGTCAAAGCCGACGACACCCTCATGCCAGTAGCTGTACGTCTGGGTCAGCTGCTTAACAAACCTGTCCGTCTGATCCAGAACTGGGTCGATGGTGGCTTTGAAGTCAAACCGGGCGAAGTCGTCCTACTGGAAAACTGCCGTTGCAACAAAGGCGAGAAAAAGGACAACGAAGAGCTGGCGCAGAAAATGGCTAAGCTCTGTGATGTCTACGTGAATGATGCCTTCGGTACTGCACACCGTGCTGAAGCCACCACGCACAGCATTGCACGCTTTGCCCCGGTAGCCTGCGCTGGCATGCTGATGGGCGGCGAAATCGATGCCTTGGCAAAAGCCATTGAAAACCCAGCTCGCCCGCTCGTTGCTATTGTGGGTGGCTCAAAAGTTTCTTCTAAACTGGTCATACTCAAATCACTGGCCGAAAAGGTCGATCAGTTGATTGTTGGTGGTGGCATCGCCAACACCTTCCTGCTGGCATCCGGTCACCGCATTGGTGAGTCGCTGGCCGAACCGGAACTGGTCAAGGAAGCTCAGATCATCATGGACATGATGAAGGCACGCGGCGCCGAAGTGCCGCTACCGGTGGATGTGGTTGTGGCAGATGAAGTCTCGGCGCTGGCACGAGCCAATAAGGTTTCCGTAGACGATGTAGCGCCCCACGACCGCATTTTGGATGTCGGTCCTAAAACCGCTGCCCGTCTGTCGGACATCATCGCGCACGCCGGCACCATCATCTGGAATGGCCCGGTCGGCGTATTCGAACACGATCAATTCGCCGGCGGCACCAAGATGATGTCTTCGGCTATTGCCCACTCAGATGCCTTCTCGATTGCTGGCGGTGGCGACACACTCGCCGCGATTGCCAAGTTCAAGATCGCCGAGGATGTTGGTTATATCTCGACCGGCGGTGGCGCTTTCCTAGAATTTCTGGAAGGCAAGACTCTGCCCGCCATCGCAGCGCTTGAAGCACGCGCTAACGGCTAAAAGCAACTCATCACCTGAAGGATTGCCATGCTCCGCAGCACCAAGATCGTTGCCACACTCGGACCCTCCAGCTCTTCACCGGAGGCTCTGGGCGCCCTGATCGCTGCGGGCGTGGATGTCGTTCGGCTCAATTTCAGTCATGGCACGCCTGATGACCATCGGGCGCGCGCCAAGCTGGTGCGCGAACTGGCGCAGCAATATCGTCGCCCGGTCGGCATTCTGGTGGATCTACAAGGCCCCAAGATTCGCGTGGGCAAATTCGCCGATGGCAAAATCACCCTGGCCAAGGGTGCCGACTTCATTCTGGATGCTGCGTGCAAGCTGGGCACCCAGGAACGCGTGGGTCTCGATTATCCAGAACTGCCTAACGATGTGCATACCGGTGATGTCCTGTTGCTCGATGATGGCCGTGTCGTTCTGAATGTCACCGCTGTTAATGGCCCGGAGATTCACACCAAGGTGCACGTGGGCGGCCCGCTGTCCAATAACAAAGGCATCAACCGCAAAGGCGGTGGCCTGTCTGCACCGGCGCTGACCGACAAAGACAAAGCTGACATGATCACGGCTGCGGAAATCAATGCCGACTACCTAGCCATCTCCTTCCCGCGTGAAGCTGCCGACATTCATCTGTCACGAGACCTCATGAAAAAGGCCGGCGGCAAATCGCTCATCATCGCCAAGATTGAGCGCACCGAAGCCATTGAGAACCTTGCCGAGATTCTGGACGCGTCTGACGGCATCATGGTTGCCCGCGGCGACCTGGGTGTTGAAGTTGGCGATGCGGCTGTGCCCTCACTGCAAAAACGCATGATCCGCATGGCGCGCGAGATGAATAAACTCGCCATTACCGCCACGCAGATGATGGAATCGATGATTAGCTCGCCGATTCCAACCCGTGCCGAAGTTTCCGACGTTGCTAACGCCGTGCTGGATGGCACCGATGCCGTCATGCTCTCGGCCGAAACCGCCAGCGGCCAGTACCCGGTTGAAACCGTGGAAGCCATGTCGCGTATCTGCCTGGAAGCCGAACGCACCTACCCAGTCATGCTGGAAAGTGAATTCCTTGACCGTGTTTTCACGCGCGTCGACCAATCGATTGCTATGGCAGCCATCTGGACAGCGCATCACCTCAAAGTCAAAGCAATTGCAGCCCTGACTGAGTCAGGCTCTACCGCCTTGTGGATGAGTCGCCTCAATTGCGGCGTACCCATCTTCGCGCTCACCCCGGACGAAAGCTCACGCAATCGCATGACGCTCTTTCGCGATGTCTACCCGATGCTCATGCCACGTAGCCAACCGGACCGCGACATGATGCTGGCCGATGCCCAAACCGTACTGCTAGATCAAGGCGCTGTAGAACGTGGCGACCTCGTTGTCTTGACCATCGGCGAACCCATCGGCACCCCGGGCGGCACAAATACCCTCAAGATTGTTCATGTCGGAGATCACGCAACGCCCGATATCACCGGTTAACTTTTAAACATTTCACCCGGCACTCTGCCCTACGGAGAACTATATGTCGCTTGTCTCACTGCGCCAACTGCTCGACCACGCCGCCGAAAACAACTACGGCCTGCCTGCTTTTAACGTTAACAACATGGAGCAGGTCTGGGCCATTATGGAAGGCGCTCACAGGCTCAATGCACCCGTCATCATGCAAGCCTCTGCGGGTGCCCGAAAATATGCCGGCGAGCCATTCCTGCGTCACCAAATCCTGGCCGCGCTCGAAGCTTATCCGCACATCCCTGTGGTTATGCACCAGGATCATGGTCAAAGCCCTGCTGTCTGTATGGGCGCCATTCGCTCCGGCTTTTCATCGGTCATGATGGACGGCTCGTTGATGGAAGATGGCAAAACCGTTGCCTCCTTCGAGTACAACGTGGAGACCACGCGCAAAGTAGTCGAGCTGTCGCACAGTATCGGCGTGTCGGTTGAGGGTGAGCTGGGCGTACTCGGTTCCCTCGAAACCATGATGGGTGACAAAGAAGATGGTCACGGTGCCGATGGCAAAATGACCATGGAACAACTGCTGACCGACCCGGATCAGGCTGCGGAATTTGTTAAAGCCACGCAGTGTGACGCCCTCGCAATCGCCATTGGCACCAGCCACGGCGCCTATAAGTTCACCAAAAAGCCAACCGGTGACATCCTGGCCATCTGGCGCATCAAGGAAATTCACGCCCGCATCCCGAATACGCACCTCGTCATGCATGGTTCCTCATCGGTGCCGCAAGAACTACTGGCCGAGATCCGTGAATTCGGCGGTGACATGAAAGAAACCTACGGTGTGCCAGTAGAAGAAATCCAGGAAGCCATCAAGCACGGCGTACGTAAGATCAACATTGATACCGACATCCGCCTGGCCATGACCGGCGCCATCCGTCGTTATATGTTCGAAAACCCGAGCAAGTTCGACCCGCGTGATTACCTGAAGCCAGCCCGCGAAGCCGCCAAAAAGGTTTGCGAAGCACGCTTCGAAGCCTTTGGTTGTGCCGGCCAGGCCAGCAAAATCAAACCGATTCCGCTCGACGTGATGGCATTGAACTATGCCGAAGGCAAACTGAATCAAGTCGTTCGTTAATTTTCTCCGGTAACCCTTATGTCTCAAGCCCTATTCGAATCGACCATCACCAGCCTCCCCCTGATTGCCAAGGGCAAGGTACGCGACATCTACGCCGTGGGTGACGACAAACTCCTCGTCGTCAGCAGCGATCGTCTGTCGGCCTTTGATGTGATCCTGCCAGATCCGATTCCGGGCAAGGGCAAAGTACTCACGCAAACCGCCAGCTTCTGGTTTAAGAAACTGGCCGACATCGTTGCCACCCACAGTACCGACATCGATCCGGAAACAGTCGTTGCCGAGAACGAACGCGCCCAGGTGCGTAACCGTGCCGTGGTGGTAAAGCGTCTGCGCCCGCTGCCGATTGAAGCGGTGGTTCGTGGTTACATCATCGGCTCGGGATGGAAAGACTATCAGGACACCGGTTCGGTTTGCGGCATCAAGCTACCGGCTGGTCTACAGCAAGCTGATAAATTGCCACAACTGATCTTTACGCCGGCCACCAAAGCCGCTGTCGGCGACCACGACGAAAACATTTCCTTCGAACAAGCTCAGGCGCATTGCGATAAGGAACTGAACAGCCTGCTCCAGGGCACGGGCAAAACAGGTTCCAAACTGGTCACCGAAGCCCGTGACGCGGCATTTGCCCTCTACCAGGCCGCCGCTGATTATGCAGCCACCAAGGGCATCATCATCGCCGACACCAAGTTTGAATTCGGCATCGATGATAAGGGCACGCTGCATCTGATTGATGAGATCCTAACACCAGACTCATCACGTTTCTGGCCAGCCGATGCCTGGAAGCCAGGTAGCAACCCGCCATCTTACGACAAACAGTACGTCCGCGATTATCTGGAAACCTTGGACTGGAATAAAAAGGCACCCGGCCCCACATTACCTCAAGAGGTGATTGAACAAACGGCCGCCAAGTATCACGAAGCCTTTGAAAAACTCACCGGACAGAAAGTCACCGAGTAATTTCTCCGGAAACAATATAACAATAGCAACACAGGAAGCCCCGACATGAATCCACTCCTCGATTTTGCGGGGCTTCCCCGCTTTGACGTCATTCAACCAACGGATGTCCAGCCCGCCATCAGCCAGTTGCTGACTGAAGCACGTGCCGAGGTTGAACGTCTGCTAGATTCCAATGTGCCTGCAACGTGGAATGACTTCGCACAACCTCTGCAAGACAATCTGGAGCGTCTATCGCGCGCCTGGGGCATCGTCGGCCACCTGCATAGCGTCAACGACATACCGCCCTGGCGAGAGGCGTACAACGCCCTGCTGCCGGAAGTCACCCGCTTCTATGCCGAGCTCGGCCAAAATCTCGCACTATTTAAGCGCTATCAAGCCCTGGCCAGCAGCAGTGAGTTTCCTACGCTCAGCCCAGCGCGCCAGCGTATCCTGCAGAACGAGATTCGAGACTTCCGCCTTTCGGGTGCCGAGTTGCCCGACAGCGAAAAACCACGTTTCCAGGCGCTGCAGGAACGCCTGTCGCAACTGGCTGCCAAGTTCTCAGAGAACCTGCTGGACGCAACCAACGCCTTTCAACTGGACGTCACCCACGAAGCAGAACTCAACGGCCTACCCGCTGACGCGATTGCGGCAGCCAAGGCCGCCGCTGACAAAGCCGGTATCGCCGGTTGGCGCTTCAGCCTGCATGCCCCATCCTACTTGCCGGTGATGCAATACGCGACCCATCGCCCACTACGCGCTCACATGTATCGAGCCTACGCCGTACGCGCCAGTGAGTTTGCCGACTGTGCCAGCAAGCCGGAATGGAATAACGCTGCCCTTATCGACGAAATACTCAAGCTACGCGCCGAAATGGCACAGATGCTCGGCTACCAAAGCTATGCAGAAGTATCGCTAATCCCCAAGATGGCCGACAACGTGCCGCAAGTGCTAGCCTTCCTGCGTGACCTAGCGCAACGTGCCAAACCTCACGGCCAAGCGGATTTGGCTGAGCTGACCACTTTCGCCAAAACCGAACTGGGTTTTACTGAAGTGGAACCCTGGGATATCGCCTTTATCTCAGAGAAACTCAAACAAGCGCGTTACAGCTTCTCGGATGACGAAGTGAAACAGTATTTCCCGGAGCCTAAGGTTCTGGGTGGTCTATTCAACGTGATCGAGCGTCTTTTCAGCGTCAAGATCACGGCGGACAGCGCACCCGTCTGGCACCCCAGCGTGCGCTTCTTCCGGATCGCCAAAGACGGCCAACTGATCGGCCAGTTCTATCTGGATCTCTACGCCCGCGACGAAAAGCGGGGCGGTGCCTGGATGGATGAAGCGCTTACGCGTCGTCGCACCCAGAATGGTATTCAGACCCCCGTGGCGTATCTGAATTGCAATTTCCCGGCACCCGTAGGCGATAAGCCTGCCACCTTCTCGCACGATGACGTGATCACCCTCTTCCATGAAACCGGTCATGGCCTGCACCATATGCTGACCCAGGTGGAAGATCTGGCCGTATCCGGTATCCATGGCGTGGAATGGGATGCCGTTGAGCTGCCCTCCCAGTTTATGGAGAATTTCTGCTGGGAGTGGTCCGTACTGCAAGACATGACCGGCCATGTTGATACGGGCGAACCCCTTCCGCGCGCGCTGTACGACAAAATGCTGTCTGCCAAAAACTTCCAGAGCGGTCTCTTCACCCTACGTCAGCTGGAGTTTTCCCTGTTCGATCTGCTCATCCATAGCGATCCAACCTGCGCCTCACCGGTACTCGACACGCTGGCAAAAGTACGCCAGGAAGTGGCCGTGATTAACCCGCCGGCCTGGCATCGCTTCCCGAATAGCTTCTCGCACATTTTCGCGGGTGGCTATGCGGCAGGCTATTACAGCTACAAGTGGGCAGAAGTGCTGTCTGCCGATGCGTTCGCTGCCTTTGAAGAAAGCGGCAATCCGGTAGACCCTGTCACTGGCGCACGTTTCCTCAAAGAAATTCTTTCCGTGGGTGGTTCACGCCCAGCGATTGACTCCTTCCGCGCATTCCGCGGTCGTGACCCGCAGGTCGATGCGTTGCTGCGTCATTGCGGCATGACCTCTGAAACAGCCTGAATCCATTTAAAACCGGATACCTGACCCATGGAAACATTAACAAGCGCGCACACCCTTGAATTGGTGCCATTTTTTAAAAACCTTCCATTAGCCATTCTGGGGTTACTTGGCGCGCTGTGGATTAACGTATTCTTTTTGCGCAGAATTGCGATCAACTTTGAAATCCGCTCCAGGATCTGTCTTAACCGAAACCGTCCCACGGGTGTCTTTCTTCATTATTTCGCCGCCATCATCTATCTGATGATTGTGCAGATCATGGTCATCATTCTGTGGGGGGGGGCGCTCAAGGCCTTATCGCTGATCAAAGACCCACTGGAAGCCATTATGTTTGCAGGTAGCTGCTACACCACCATGGGTATCGTTACAGAAGTAATGCCCACCGGCTGGAAATTCATTGCGATTGTGATCGCGCTTTCTGGCTTATTTGCCATTGCGCTCGCTACGTCTTCGATGATCAACATGTCCGTTCTCTTCCGAAGGGCTTGGCTCATCAAACACGCACACCAGATTGACGCGATTCTTCAGCGCGAGAATATTGAGATCCCCGACTTTATGTCGATCGAAGAAACGATCAAGGTCAAAGAAACCATCAAAACCACGGATCACTCATGAGCCTGATCAAGTTTCAGTCCCCCACACAGGGTAGCGTGATCATGTTCGGCGATGACGCCAACACATTGCTCACTAAATTGAGCCTGCCGGATCACGGTGAAATGGCCACAGCCCAACTGCCAAACTACCTGGAACGACTTAACGTCGCCATTGCTGCGGACAAAGCGGCCCATCCGGTGATATGGCCTGAGCTGCTACAAACTGAAGAAGAAAAGAATGAGCCCGTCGTCGTACGCTTTTCACAGCGTGCAGCGCCTATGGTTCAACTGATGGAACGCTGCATCAGCGCCACAGAAACGATTAGCTGGTAGCCGCCTAAACGCAGAACGGAAGACCATCTTCCTGAGCCACGATACGCGCTATCAATGGCGTCAGGTCTAAGCCGGTGTCCCGGGTCAGTAAAGCGCTTCGCTCCCGAAGCGCCTGTTCCTCCAGAGACACAGTTTCAGATCGTGCTCCCAAGGCAATCACATTGCCACCCGGCGTTTGCGGCAACAACCGGCTCTGCCCGTGAAACGCCGCATCCAGCGCAATACAACTTTTCAGAAAACGTGGACTACGGCTCAAAAAGTTACAAACCAGCAACCCACCCTCAGCCAGCCGTGCACGGCAATGCTGATAGAAAGACAAACTTTCTAGGCTACCTGTATCGCCATCGGCATCAAAGCCATCAACCAGAATCAAGTCGTAGACTGTCGTTGACGCAGCCATCCAGGCAGCCCCATCCGCAATCTCTACCTGTAGCCGGTCGCCCAGAGGCGGCAGTTTAAATCCCTGTTGCGCCGCCCCCACCACCACCGGCTCCAGTTCGATCACCGTCTGCTGCGCTTCCGGCAGATTGGCATAAATAAACCGGGTTAACGAAGCTGCGCCCAAGCCAACCTGCAGAATACGTTTCGGCAACACGGGCCAATTCGGCGACAACAGCAACCCGACCATCATCTCCCGCGTGTAGGCCAATTCCAGCTCATTCGGCCGATTGATACGCATGGCGCCCTGCACCCAATCCGAGCCAAAGTGCAGTGTTCGCACCCCGCGTGCTTCACGAATCTCGATGGGACAAGACATACGAACTTTTCACCCGAAATAACGAACCAGACGCAGCAATGTTAGACTGAATCACCATATTGTCCAGCAGACCCGCCATGGCCAGAAAAGAGAAGCCCTCAGACGAACTGATCAAGCTTGATAAGCGCATCACCAATCGGGAGTTTAAACTGCTCTTCAAGCCACGGGGCCTGGATCGCCGTCATCGTATTACCGAATTACAAACGGAGATCCATAATCTCTGCGAAGAAAGTGGTCTGGTATTTACAGCACCAGAAACCCTCAACAGCGGCATGAGAAATATTTATTTCGTCGACACGCTCGATAATGGACTCCGACGCAACAAGCTTATTCTGCGCGTCCGCGAATCACGCAAAGAAGCCTGGACCGACGATTGGTGCGAAGTTACCTTCAAATGCCGCTCGGAAGATATCGACCGGGCCTGGCAGCTCAATCCGATCCCTAAAATAGAGATTCCGTTCCGCATCCGTTTTAAAGAAGAGATCCTGAAAGACGGCCCGATCGGCTCGATTCGCCGACTTTATTCCCATAACGCAATCCTTGATCAGGTCGCTATCGACCGCGTACCGACACGCAAGCTCTCGGTACTACTGCCGGTTTTCCCTGGCCTGGCGGAACTCAACCTACCCTTCGATCAAAAATTACGCATCGTCGGCAACGCCAAAAACAAGGTGCTTGAAGCCTGCGTGACGCTCGGCAATATCGCCTTTTCAAAGAATGTGCATGCCCATTGCGAAATTGCAATTTGGTTTCACACCGTCGGCGAACCCATGATCGGCGAACTGGCCTTTGCCTACCGCGTTCATAAGAACAATCGCAAAGATATTGAAACACATCGCTTGGCCGATGAATTTTTCAAAAAGCTACAACAGTTCTTTGCTAAAGACCTCGCACTCGGCACGACTAAAACCGCGATGATGTATGGCAGCAAAGAATAGCGCCACTTCACCAAAGATCTCGCTGCACCAGATCTTCTGGCAATTCTTTGTCGTTGGCGCCATTAGCTTTGGCGGCGGCATTGTCGCCTACTTAAAAGAACTCCTCGTCACGCGCTATCGCTGGGTCGATAACGACGAATTCATCGTCATGCTCTCGATTAGCCAGACCATGCCGGGGCTGAATTCTGTCAATATCGCCATTCTCATGGGGGATCGCCTTCGTGGCGCCCTCGGTGCCTGGGCGGCAGCCCTGGGTTTACTCTTACCCGGCGCCGTCATTGTCCTGAGCATTGGCCTGCTCTATGGCCTCAATAGAGAGCACCCCATGGCCAATCACGTGCTGGGAGGGGTTGCCGCTGCAGCGGCCGCATTATTGGCAACAGTCACCTGGAACCTGGGTGAACGCACCTTCAAAAAGCGCAAATCCCTCGCGCTGCTTGTACTGACATTCGTGCTGATGAGTATCGTTAAATGGCCACTCTATGTTGTGCTGGCTATCGCACTGCCGCTCGCGCTGTATATCTACCGACCAACGCAAGACCACACACCGGAGCAATCATCATGACGCTCTGGTTACAACTGGCCGGCGTTTTCTCCATGCTCTCGCTACTGGCCGTAGGCGGCGGTTCTGCCGTACTGCCAGAAATGCAAAGCATGCTGCATCACCACTTTAACTTCAGCGCCACCGAATTTGTACACGCCTACAGCGTGGGCCAGCTCGCTCCCGGCCCCAACATGCTGTCCGTACTCATTATGGGTGACATGATTGATGGCCTTACAGGCGCCCTCATCGTAGCCCTTGCCTTCTTCATACCCTCCAGCATTCTCTGCCTTTATGCAGGGCGCCTCTGGACACGTATTGGCGACACACCATGGCGACACTCGCTGCAGCAGGCACTGGAACCCATTTCTATCGGTCTAATGTGTTCTGGGGTTTACACCATTGCCAAAGAATCTCTGGTCAATTGGCAATCATGCGCCGTAGCGCTTTTGGTGGGGTTGCTTCTGGTCAAAACCAAAATCAACCCGGTAATTTTAATACTTGGTGCTGGAGGAATTGGTCTCTTAGGTGCTTATCTCGCCTGAGCCTAAAACAATAAGCCCGCTTCAATCATCACGCGTGTCTGGTTGTTATTGAGCCCATTGGCACCAAATGCCTGCCCCGCCAGCGGATTAAACGCTTTCACGTAGCTCAATTCCCCTCGCGCAAAAACTTTACCCCACTGCACAGTAGGTGTTAACGTCCCCGACCAGGCAGCGCTGCCCGGGCCATACATTAGCCCCGCCGGAATGTTAGCCAGGTTGTTATTGCCATAGCTTGACTGATATTCAAAACGGGCGGGAATCGACACATGGAACTTTGGCGCCACGCCATTTTCCAAAGGTGTCACGTGATACACGGAAAGCAACGCAAGGCCCAACGATTGAGATGTGCCATTAATGCCGATCGCCGTATTCATGGGCACATAGGTGTACTGCGCATAGGGCATGACACTCCAGCGATCATCCTGATACTGATAGATGAGATTTGCAATTTGGGAATTGTTTTGCAGAAGCGGTGTAACTGTTGTGTTCTGTGAATTGCCAGATAAGGCGCCCGTCCAGCTCACCGTGACATTGCTGTTGTCGCCGGTTTTAACCCCCGCCGAACCACCCAACCAGTTGTACACATCCGAATAGGCCCCGTTGTTCCAGGCCAGCGATGCCGTAAAAATATCTTTAGAGAAATTCAGCTGCATGCCCTGGGTGATCACATGCGTCTGCGTCCACAATAATCCTCGCTGGATATTAATATTCTGGTAGGTGAATACCGATTCACCACCGCCCAGCGCAGGCATTTTGCCAATGGCAAGCGACCAGTTCTCATTCGGCGTTAGAGATACATAGGCCTGAGGCAAGTAATCAAAATTGGATTCAGTTGTGGGCTGCGGCCGCACGTAAGGGACACCAATCGCAGGCAATGCATAAAGCCCCGTTTGCACCAACAGCTGCACTGGCCCATTGGTTTTCTGCAGAATCATCTGGGCATTCGAAAACCCGGAGTAATCGCTATCATTATTTGCGACAGGATTCGTCTGTCTAAACGACAATCCTGTGGCCACGCCTTGTACCGACCAATCACCGTATTGATCAGAATTTAACTGTAATGGGTTTTCAGTAAACCCAAGCGTTGAACCCATCGAGAAACCGAGCACCGGCCCCGGCGCTTCAGAGGCTGTCTGAGCAAAAACCTGTGAATAACCCAGCAGACTACCAAACAGAAACAACAGCCGGATTGCCTTGGCGCAGGCATTCATAAACCGCACACACTCAAATGGACTTACTACGTTAACAAAAAAATTGAGCCAAAGTTGCCTAACACGCCACCAATCAGTGGATATACAAGCAGTCAATACCAGATCAATAACTACTTTGTAGTTGAAGTTAGCATGATAACTCTATCCCAGGTCATGGCAAACATTGTCCATCTTGGAACGGAACCCCGCTGAGGCGGGTGCTAGGTTTAATGTTGTTCAGTTCAATCGCCATATCGACATAACTCTTGGACTTGTTTTTATTGGTGTATGGTCGACCTTTGACCCACTTACCTCCCTGGTAGTCTGGAACGACCCACTCGTTGGCTCTGTAGTTATCCGCAATGATGATGTTTGGTGGGTTCCATTGAGCCGCGCCACCCTCGATCCCCATGCGAAGGCGTTTACCCAGCCATCCTTCTTTGCAAGTACTGCTCGGATAATTTAACGGCACGTTGATTTGTTGTCGTGCGTAATCCAACAAGTCGTCAAATCCCATTAGGAATTCGACATACGATCCATCAGACGGGCGACTCACCAACTGCATAACACGAAGTTTCTTCTCGTCTGTAAAGCGGTTATATTTCGCTATTCGTTCTGTAAATGGTTGCAGATACTCTTCTAAGCTCCGTTCTTCAATCATAGAATTACAAGCTTTCAAGGGGTAGAACATTTGGCATAATTTGTATTTTTCTTCATTGGCCTTATCAAAATCGGCAACAAGACTTGTGCTCTTATAATCTCGAGCTATTTCGGTTTCCACAAGCGTTTTTATCTGCGCCGCTGTTCTCGCATTGCCCTCGTCGTAAGCACTGACCATAGCCGTGGTGCGGTTTGAAAAATTGTACCCAAAAACCATATCCCCACGCAATTGATTGGCCTGTAATTGCGGTCATTTATTTTGGTGTAAAGAAAATTTTCTAGGAGCACGATGACGCGATTGTTTTTGGCGACAAGCTCAGACATGGTTGCGTCCTGCCAGCGCCACACACGGTTATGCGTAGCAAGATAGGGGCCTAGTTCTTTCTGGATGTAGTAGAGAAGCACATTACGCGCACTCTCATCTTCATAGATAATCTTCGTGTCCTGAAAATCCAAAATAATCACTTCGTTTTCATTGCCAGGCGTTTTAAGAAATGTCTTAATTTCCTCGACTGCAGTCACAAGACGATAGCTATCCCATGTGTGATACAACCACCAAACACTTGGATCAGCGCAACCTCTATGGCTTGCCTCTCTAACACGTAAATCAAAATATCGAATGCCGTC
>ERZ1034361.13-NODE-13-length-136511-cov-14.354794_pt1 | contig 136511 bp, 156 predicted proteins | sample MGYA00520617_ERZ1034361 | MGnify/ENA primary metagenome ERZ1034361 (study PRJEB33736, sample SAMEA104284507) | Azolla filiculoides | biome: Urban; feature: Water surface; material: Ditch water | place: Netherlands | collected 2015-10-28 | depth 0-0.1 m ... | reverse complement strand
AATGCGTCGTTACCGCAATTTGAAGCCGCCACTTTATTTCATCTGCAATCCGAGCCGCATCGCTACAGTCGCATTCGCCTATGGGGGTCTGTGGGATTTATTGTGGCAGTGTTGGGGATTGGGCGTTTTTTAGATACGCACAGCATTAATTCATTGCCGATTATTGTCATCATGCTGTTTGCTAGTACTTGGTTTGCAACATTAATTGTTCCAGAAATTCAATTAGTTAGCCATGAAAAAAACACCTCTTCCGTCTTTGAAATCCTCAAACAACCGGAAATTATGGCGTTTTTTCTGGTCTATTTATTATTGCAAGCGGCGCATGGCCCTTATTATGTGTTTTATTCCATTCATCTGAAACAGCTGCATTATTCTTCCGCGCTGATTGGGCAATTATGGGCGTTAGGCGTTGTGGCTGAGATTGTGTTGTTTTTGTACATGAAAAAATTGCTGCGTGTGTTGTCGCTGCGCACTTTGTTATTAAGCAGTATTTTTCTGAGTATTGGGCGTTGGTTGATGATTGGTTTTGCTGCTGATTCTTTGTATTGGCTGGCGGGTGCGCAGCTATTACACGCGGCGACTTTCGGTTCAGCGCATGTGGCGGCGATTCATTTTATTCACCAGTATTTTCAAGACCAACATCAGGGTAAAGGGCAAGCGTTGTATGCGAGTTTAAGTTTTGGTTTGGGTGGAATGTCGGGCAGTTTGTTGAGTGGCTATTATTGGGATGATTTCGGCGCGAAAGTGGTTTATTCGGTTGCGGCGGGGTGTTGTTTGGTGGCATTGCTGGTGGCTTTTGTTTGGGTGGGGCGGAAGAAAATGTCTTAAGAACGCTTCAGATGATTAGTGAAGGAACAGTGCGAAGAGCCGCGACTTGAGTTTTTCAAGACTCTGTGCTGCTAAAAGTTGGATGAAAAGGCTGTTTTGTTAAAATAGTTGATAAGTATTTTTTTTAATTGATGACGCAGATATGACAGTAAATAAAGTGTTAAGTGGGTGAGAATAAGTTTCAAGGTATTATGAAATATTGGAGGTCAGGCTTTGCCTGACATTGCAAGCATAGCTTGCACTCCGACATACCGAAAAACTTTTGTTTAATTACTTACATAAAATAAATACATCTTTGAAATTAGAAAACTAAAAAGGCTCATTTATGTCAATTCAAGCAATTCAAAAATTCCACAATGAAATTGAAGAAATAAAAGACTTCAGTGGGGAAACAAAAGAACAGTCTATAAAAATGAGTTTTCTTAATTTATTAAATTATTATTGCAGAAAACGTAATTTATTAACTGTGAGTGAAATTAGCATTAAAAATAAAAACGGTGAAGTTATTCGTCCTGATGGCATTATAAAAAATCGTTCACGTTTTAATTGTGGCTATTGGGAAAGTAAAGCTAATTGTGTGTTAGAGAAAGAAATTGAATTAAAAATAAATTCAGGTTATCCATTAACAAACACATTGTTTCAAGATACTAAATTTGCCATTTTGTATCAAGATGAAAAATTTGTATTAAAAGCATCAACAGAGGATTATGCGGAATTTGATAAACTATTAACTCAATTTGTCAGCTACGAAATCAAAGAAATAAAGGAATTTAATACAGAAGTTGAAAAATTTAAGAAAAATTTACCTGATATTTTAACAGAGTTAAATGTCTTAATAAAAGAGCAAGAGATAAATAACAAAGAGTTTATTGATTCACAAAAAAACTTTTTTAAAATTTGTCAAAACAGTATTAATAAAAATATCACTTTAAACGATATTAATGAAATGTTAATACAGCATATATTAACAGAAGAAATTTTTATTAGTATTTTTAATGATGCACAATTTCACCATGAAAATAATATAGCAAAAGAACTTTATAAAGTAGAGTCTACTTTTTTTAAAGGAGCTATAAAACGCAATACTTTGGATAAAGTAAAAAAATATTATGCAGTTATTAAATTATTATCCGCCGCAATTGATAATCATCACGATAAACAAATATTTCTGAAAACAGTTTATGAAGACTTTTATAAAGCCTACAATCCTGATAAAGCCGACACAATGGGCATTGTTTATACTCCCAATGAAATCATTAAATTTCAACTTGAAAGTGTTGATACTTTATTAGAACAGCATTTTAAGAAATTCCTAGCTCACAGAGAAGTTAAAATTTTAGACCCGTGTACAGGAACAGGAACTTATATTTGTGACTTAATAAATCATTTGCCTAAAAAGGATTTAGAGTATAAATTCAAAAATGAGATTTTTGCTAATGAGTTAGGTTTATTACCGTATTATATTGCCAATTTAAATATTGAATATACTTATCGGCAAAGAATGGGGAGCTATGTTGAATTTGAACATATTTGCTGGACTGATACTTTAGATAATACGGGCTATTTAAAAGAAGTTAATATGGATTTATTCGATTCAGGTAATATTTTTATTGAAAATACCGAGCGAATTAAAAAACAAAACGAGCAAAAAATATCTGTAATCATAGGAAATCCGCCTTATAACGCCAACCAGAAAAATGAAAACGATAATAATAAAAATCGTGAGTATTATGATAATAATTTAGAAAAATTTGATAATTTACAAAATAATAAAGCAAAAAAGAAAGGCGGTATTGATGGGCGCATTAGCGACACTTACATAAAAGAAAGTAATGCACAAAAAACAAAACTTTATGACCCTTATGCACGTTTTTACCGCTGGGCTTCGGATAGAATCAGTGAAGAACAAGGAATTATTTCTTTTGTCACCAATAATTCATTTATTGAGAGCAAAACCTTTGATGGTTTTAGAAAATGTGTTGCGAGAGAATTTGATTTTATTTATGTCATCAATTTAGGCGGTGACATGCGTAAAAATACCGATAGTAATGATAATGTTTTTGGTATTACGGTCGGAGTTGCTTTGTTGTTTTTAGTCAAAACTAATAATAATCCTATTAAAAAAGCTAAGTTATTTTATTATTCTTTTCCTAATTGTGATAGCAAAGAAGATAAACTAAGATTACTTGAAGATTCAAAGTTTGAAGAACTAGAATCGGAGTTTGATAGAATTATCCCCGATGATAAAAATAACTGGATTAATCAAACTGATAATGATTTTGATAGTTTAATTCCATTGTGCAGCAAGGATGTTAAATCAGGAAAAAGTCAAGATGCAATTTTTAGTTTATATTCTAATGGTGTTTCAACCAATCGGGATGAATGGGTTTATGATTTTTCAAAATATAACTTAACAAAGAAAATGCAATTTTTCTTTAAAGAATATAATAATGAAGTTATTCGATGGAAAAAATGGAAAAAAGAAAACTTTTATACAGATATAAAAGACGAGTCTAATCGTGTTGTTGATAATTTTTTACATGAAAAAAACTCTATAAAATGGAGTAGCAGATTAAAAAGAGATAAATTAAGAAAACATAAAAAAGGAAAATTCTATAAAAACGATATAATAAATTGTCTTTATAGACCTTTTGTAAAAAATTATATTTATAATGGATATATTCCAATTGATATAAAAGGTGAGTTTAACAAAATTTTATTTAACGAAAATAAATTTATTGTTTTTAATAACGGTGCTTTGCTTCCATTTAATACAATTACTGTTGACTCAATTGTTGACTTACATTTTAATGGTGATTCTGTTTGCTTGCCAATGTATATTAAAAGTAATGCAGATATTCAAAATGAGAATATAACCAATTGGGCATTAAACGAATTTAAAAAGCATTACGCAAACCTTCCAGGTTTTAAAAACCTGGAAGGTTTAACCAAACTCGACATTTTCCATTATGTCTATGCCGTTTTACACAATCCAGCCTACCGCGAAAAATACGAACTCAATTTAAAACGCGAATTCCCCCGCATTCCTTATTATGAAAATTTTTCACAATGGGCAGAATGGGGAAAACAATTAATGGATTTGCATTTGACTTATGAAACCGTAAAACAATTCCCGCTCGAAAGGCACGACACAGAACAAGCCAAAATCCCCAAAGCGAAATTAAAAGCCGATAAAGAAAAAGGCATCATAATTTTGGATGACAATACGCATTTAAGCGGCGTTCCTTTGCAGGCGTGGGACTATAAATTAGGCAATCGCAGTGCATTAGAATGGATATTAGACCAGTACAAAGAAAAAAGAATTAAAGATGATACTATCCGTGAACAGTTTAATACTTATCGTTTTGCAGATTATAAAGAACAGGTCATTGATTTATTAATGCGGGTGTGTACGGTGTCGGTGGAAACTGTGAAAATAATTGCTTTGTTGCAAATTGAAAGCAATCAACCAACCGGCAGCTAATTAGAATTGCGTCAATGCAATATTCACGATTTATGTGGGTATAACTTTCTGAAGAATGAGCACGAAACAACTGATGCAAGGTTATTTTGTGTAGATGCGGATTTATCCGCACTGTGCGAATGAATGCGCACCTACAGTTGTCGAGATTATTTCATACACGTTCCTAAGTGGTGTTCAGATTTCAAGCTGAATTCCATGAATATAATAAAATCAATATTTTACAAGAGTATATGATTTTTTTAATCACAAAAATTTTTAAGATGACCAGTCGTCTTGAAAAATTCTGATGCAAATAATAACCGCCTATTTTAAATACGGAACTTAGTTTTAGCCTGCAATCAAAAAAACAACCGCTAGGTTTTATTTAATTTATCTGCCACAGCCTGCGCCATATTCAAAAACTCAGACGGTATCAAAATAATCGTGGTGGTATTTTGCTCCGCCCCCACTTCGGTAATCATCTGCATCCGCCGCAGCTCTAAGGACATCGGATTATTGGCAATTTCGCAGGCGGCTTCCGAAAGCTTTTGCGAAGCTTCAAATTCTGCCTCCGCTTTAATAATTCGCGCTCTTTTTTCCCGTACTGCCTCTGCTTCTTTTGCCATTGCCCGCTGCATATTTTCTGGCAATTCAACATCTTTCATTTCAACCAGCTCAATGTTCAATCCCCAAGGCGTGGTAATTTGGTCAACCATTTCTTTAATGGATTGATTGATTTTGTCGCGATCGCGTAATACTTCGTCTAACTGATGCTGCCCAATAATATTGCGCAATACGGTGAGTGCTGCTTGATACGAGGCTTTTCGATAGTCATAGACCGAGATAATTGCTTTTTCAGGATGAGTGACTTTGTAATACATCACCGCGTTGACTTTAATGGTTACGCTGTCTTTAGTAACCGTTTCCTGCGATTCAATATCAACCGTATTGGTGCGAATATCAACTTGCTGTTTGCTATCAATAAACGGAATAATCCAATAAAGTCCAGGGCCTTTGACACTTGAGAAACGTCCTAGCCGAAAAATAACGCCTCTTTCATATTCTTGATCCATGCGTAGTCCAAGGATAATTAAGGCGATTGTTGCAATAAGAGAGATTAAGTACGTTTCCATTGTTAATTCCTTAAAATATCAGCTAGTTTTTAAAGCTAAGTGAGTGAACATCAGTTTCAAGGTATTAAAAATACAGGAGGTCAGGCGTTAGCTGATATGGCAAGCAAAGCTTGCACTCCAAAACTTTAGTTTAATTACTTACCCATTTTTTAAATACACATCATAGCGCAACAATTTTCCTGAAAAACTTTGCTGCGGTTTGCCGCCTAAAGGCTCGGCATAATCAGGACTTTTCACCACAACTCGCTTGCCTGTCGCTTGCCACGCGGCGTTAAAAAGTTGTTCTCTATCATCATCTTGCCCAATCAACTCATGCAACATCTGCATGGATTTTTTTGCTAACGCAGATTTTTTTCGTTTTGGCGGAAACATTGGGTCTAAATAAATGCAATCGGGAGGTGTTTCTAACTTCGCTAATAAGTCAATTGCATTACCAACCAACAATTTCGGCACGTCTAATTGCAAGTTTTGCACCCACTCACAATGTGCCAGTCGCGCAAAAGCATCTTCCAACAACACCGCCATTACCGGCGAGCGTTCAATACACAGCATAGAAAAGCCCATCCGAAACATGAATAAGCTATCTTGTCCCCAGCCCGTTGTCGCATCAACAACGGTTTTACTTTTTCCTAACGCTTGTGCCAACGCTCCTTGTTTTGGCGCGGGAAAACTGCGTTGTTCACCGGGACGCGGTTCAATTTCCACCATCAAACCGCCTTTTTTCAGCAATTCTTTATCCAGCAGTTTTAAACAGCCGTCGCGATAACATAAAAAAAAGTTTTCCGGTGTTTCTTTAGCAACCGCTTGATAAAACGCAATATTTAATTGCGCTGCAAGTTGTTCAGCGCGAAGAATTTCACCTTCGCCGTTAAAAAGTACCGCCAGTTGTTGAAGCGCGTTTGTTTGGTGGGGAGTCATGCAAAAATCTCAAAAATTTTCTAGCGCACAGGCGGTGGCGGTGCAAAACCGCTATTATCCTCACGCCACATACGATTACTGGGCTGAGGGCTTTTTGGGGCGCATTCGGGTAAAATATTTTTACTGCATAAAGTTTCACGCCATTCGTACTTTAAAACGACTTTTTCCATTTGTTCGCTAGCTGGCTGAAACTCAACTTTTGTGCTGGGCGAATAACTTGCCTCACCAAAGCCAGTTCCGGGTGCTGGCGCAGCAGCAGGAGGTGCAGCAGCATCAGCTGCAGGTGCGCCTCCTCTAATGCCTCTATTTTGAGATCGTCCGCGCCCTCTGTCAGAAGACGCGCTTTCGCGTTGATAAACTTGAGGTGAATTAGAAGTTTCTGGACGTGGCTGTTCAGGATAAACCGCCATTGCAATCACCCCCATTGCCGAGGTGTCGCCCCACGCGGCGGCGTAAGAATTTTCAACTGCGGTGAAATAAAAACGATTGGTTTGGTCGGTGGCAGTGCGCCAGCCTTCATATTCCGCGCTTGTGTGTGGCGCAAGAATATACATACTTTCACTGTTGCTCAACCACGATTTTTTGCCACTGACGATATTGCGCCCATCCACAGCAATCACTAAGCCAACTCGTTGCTCGCTATTATTCGTCACATGCAGCGTATAACGTTGTTCAGGAAACGCCTGTAAATACGCACGATAATGCGACGGGTCATTATTCAGCGGAAATTCGCGTAACATGCCCTGATTATCACTTTCAACGCTTAAACTGACAGGTAAATACGGTTGCGTATTCCCATAATTAGCCGCAATCACAGCATTGCTGCCACAGGCTGTGATGCCAATTATTGCCACAAGCATTGCAAAAAACGGTTGTTGTTTCATTTTTTACCTCTCAGATTGCGTTAAAAGATTAATGTTATTCGGTTGAAATGGCTTCTTGTTGATTTTTGATGGCTGCATCCAATGTATGCCACGCTAAGGTTGCACATTTTACTCGTGCAGGATATTCACGCACGCCAGCTAAAACCGCCAATTTGCCAACCGCTTCCAGTTGAATCTCCTCATCTTTTCCGGTAGTCATCTTATGAAAAGTTTCAAACAATTCTTCGGCTTCGGCTTGCGTTTTGCCTTTGATAATTTCCGTCATCAATGACACGGAAGCGGTTGAAATCGCACAGCCTGAGCCTTGAAAGCTGGCATCTTCAATCACTTCGCCATTCAGTTTCAAAAATAAAGTTAAGCGGTCGCCGCATAACGGATTAAAACCATCCACTTTGCGGTCGGCATTTTCAATAATGCGAAAATTGCGCGGATTGCGGTTGTGGTCAAATATGACTTCTTGATAGAGGTCGCGTAGGTCTTCAAACATAATATTCCTTGGAATAAAGTAAAACCCTTCAGGTCTTTAAGACCTGAAGGGTTTGGGAGAATTAAATATCTTGCGCCAATTTTTCAGCATAACCGGTATAAGCACGCGGTGTTAATGCCAATAATTGTGCTTTTGCAGCGTCTGGAATCTCCAATTTTTCAATAAAAGTGCGCATTCCTTCTGCCGTCACTCGTTGTCCTCGCGTTAGTTCTTTGAGCTTTTCATAAGGTTTTTCAATCCCATAGCGACGCATGACGGTTTGAATCGGCTCGGCTAACACTTCCCAATTCGCATCTAAATCGGCTTCAATCACAGCGGGATTCATTTCCAATTTAGAAATCCCTTTTAATGCCGCTTGAATGGCAATACTAGTATGAGCAATTCCTACACCAATATTGCGCAAGACGGTGGAATCGGTTAAATCGCGCTGCCAACGAGACACCGGCAATTTTTCACTTAAAAAACCAAACAACGCATTCGCAAGCCCTAGATTTCCTTCAGAATTTTCAAAATCAATCGGATTGACTTTATGCGGCATGGTAGAAGAACCAATTTCGCCCGCCACCGTTTTTTGTTTGAAATACCCTAAAGAAATATAGCCCCACACGTCGCGGTCAAAATCTAACAAAATGGTATTAAAACGCGCCAAAGCGTGGAAATATTCAGCAATATAATCATGCGGTTCAATTTGAATGGTGTAAGGATTGAATTGCAGCCCTAAAGATTCCACAAATTCTTTCGCAAACGCTGCCCAGTCAATTTCAGGATAGGCGATGCTGTGTGCATTGTAATTGCCAACCGCGCCGTTAATTTTTCCTAAAAGCTCAACTTTTTCAAATTGTTGTAATTGGCGAAACATCCGCGCGACCACATTGGCAAACTCTTTTCCCATGGTTGACGGCGTGGCGGATTGTCCGTGTGTGCGGCATAACATCGGTTGATTTGCGGTTTCCAACGCCACTTTTTTCAGCGCGGCAACGCAATCATTCATTTGCGTAACGATGACTCCGCGTCCGGCTTTCAGCATCAGCGCGTAAGATAAGTTATTGATGTCTTCCGAAGTGCAGGCGAAATGAATAAATTCGCTGACGTTTTCCAATTCCGCATTGCCGGCAATTTTTTCTTTTAAAAAATATTCGACGGCTTTCACATCGTGATTCGTGGTTTTTTCAATGTCTTTAACACGTTGTGCGTCTGCGACTGAAAAGTTTTTCACGATTGCGTTTAAAACGTCATTCGCGCTAGCACTAAAGCTAGGTACTTCGGCAATTTGTGGTTGATTTGCAAGGGCTTGCAGCCAGCGCACTTCAACTTCTACGCGAAAGCGAATTAAGCCGTATTCGCTGAAAATAGGGCGTAGTTCATCAACTTTGTTACTGTAGCGTCCGTCAATCGGGGAAATGGCGGTGAGGTTGTGGCTCATTGTGTATCCTGTGGGTCAAATGTTTTTGTATGAATGAGGTTGAGAAAGTAAGCTTACTATTAAAATCTGTTAAGGATATAAAAATAAGTTTTTCGGCACAGCACGACTGCGGGTTCTTTAAAGGGCTGGCAATCGTAGTGACAAGAACTTTTGCGGATTAACTTACTTTTTAAACAGAAAGCTGTTTTTTCAATTCAAAGTCGGCAGGAGAAAAATAGCCTCGTGTTGAATCAATTTTGTCTGCGTTTGAGCATGTTAAACCAGCACTTCAAATGGAACAAGGCAAAATAGGCTGTTTTTGTGCAACACTGATTAGAATGAGCATAATTTTCAAGATTCAGGTTGTTGTTATATTCAGGTGTCAGTTGCGCTAAAATTTTTTAAGACGACTGGTCGTCTTGCAAATTTCAGAGGATTAAAGCCATTACTTAGTTTGTCTCACAACCACAACGGATAGCGTCTATATTTCTCATGTCTATTTCAGATGATGTTGCTCAATACTTAGGAACGAACATAAATCAACTTATGTAAATATTGAGTGTAGGTGCGGATTTATCCGCACAGTGCAAATGAATTCGCACCTACAGTTGCTGAACTTGTTTTGCGCATATCCTTATTCTATTTTGCACAACATCCGTTCATAAATTACGGAGCAGTAAATGCTGAATGATTTAAAAATCCGCTCTCAATCATGCTATCCTTATCCTCCGTTTTCTTTTTAAAGTGTGTTGTAAATGTCGAATAGCTATCCTGTAGTATTGTGTTTTTCAGGCCATGATCCCAGTGGTGGCGCGGGTGTGCAGGCGGATATTGAAACCTTAACCAGTCATCATTGTCATTGTGTTAGCGTGATTACCGCATTAACCGAGCAAGACTCGCGCAATGTAAAAAAAATGTTGCCACAACAACCTGAAAATATTATCAGCCAAGCCAATACTTTGTTTGATGATATGCCAATTGCCGCAATTAAAATTGGTTTGATCGGGCATTATGAAACAGCGCAAGCCATTCACAGCATTTTGCAACAACATCCGAATATTCCAGTGGTTTTAGACCCCGTGTTAGCAGCTGGCGGCGGCACTCCTTTGGCAAATACACAATTACTCGCTGCAATGAATGAACTTTTATTGCCCTGCACCACCATTTTGACTCCAAATAGCGAAGAAGCCAAACAACTCACCGGACTTACAGACCTTGATGCGTGTGGCTTAGCGTTATTAGAACAAGGCTGTGATTATGTGTTAATTACTGGCAGCCACGAACCTACACCGCAAGTGAAAAATCGCTTATTTCATCAGCAAGCGATGATAGAAGAATTTAGCTGGGCGCGATTGCCGCATAGTTATCATGGTTCGGGTTGTACGCTAGCAAGCAGCATTGCTGGACTTTTAGCGCAAGGTTTAGATGCGTTTTCAGCCATTACCGAAGCACAAGATTACAGCTGGAATGCGTTAGATGCCGCTTATAAAGTGGGCAAAGGTCAACATAATCCAAATCGTTTTTTCTGGGTTGAGGCATCTTAAATGAAATTCCCGCGTTCTGGTTTATATGCCATTACTCAAACTGAGAATAAAAGCTGCGCACAAGTGCTGGCAGAAGTAGCTTTAGCTCTGCAAGGCGGCGCGGTGGTGATTCAATATCGAGATAAAAATCCATTGGATGCAAAGTTTTTAGCCAGCGAATTATTAGCGTTATGTCATCGTTATGATGTTCCTTTAATTATCAATGATGATATTGAATTGGCTGCCAGCATCGGCGCGGATGGCGTGCATCTTGGCAAACACGATGGTGATATTGCGCAAGCAAAACAACGTTTAGGTAAAAATGCGATTATTGGTGTGTCGTGTTATAACGATGTGGCGTTGGCGATAGACGCTGAAAAACAAGGTGTAACGTATGTGGCATTCGGACGTTTTTTCCCCTCTTCATCAAAACCTTTAGCCGCGCCTGCACAAATTTCTACATTAGAACAGGCAAAAACATTGTTACAGATTCCCATTGTGGCAATTGGCGGTATTTTGCCGGAAAACGGCGGACAATTATTAAACGCGGGGGCGGATTTATTGGCGGTGATTGGCGGTGTTTTTAGCGATGACGTGGAAAAATCAGCGCGGGCGTATCAAGCTTTGTTTTAAAGCTTTGCTAAGGAACGATCATAAAATCACTCCGGCAGCATAACGACTGGCAGTCCTCAAAGGACTGCCAGTCGTGACATCTAGCGATTTAACAAACCACTAAATAGTTTTGTACATATTCCTTAACGTTTTTTAGCAAAATGAAAACGAAAGCCATTTTAATCTCACTCAGTTTATTCGTCTGCGCCTGTGCCAGCGTGGAAAAACCACCCGAACCCGTTGCAGTGGAACAAAATCGCGGCAAAAAAGTCGCGTTTACTTTTGAGTTAGGGAATTGTTTAGCCTGCCATGTGATTGCAGAAGGCGATTCCCCCGGAAATATTGGCCCCGAATTGAAAAACTTACCGCAGCGATTCCAAAATAAGGCGGAATTGAAACAATTTATTTGGGATGCAACCGCTTTTAATCCCAATACCATTATGCCACCGTTTGGAAAAAACAAAATTCTCAATGACGATGATATTCAGCAACTGGTTGATTATCTTTGGGAAATAAAATAACTGCCTAATCCGGTTTGATTTTTGTTTGAATAAATCGACTTATCCAAAAAACCAATACGCCGCAAAAACCGCGCCGGTAAATCCTGCTAAATCCGCAATAATTCCACACACGGCGGTATGACGAATATTTTTTACGCCCACCGAGCCAAAATAAATCGCAATCACATAAAACGTAGTTTCCGTACTGCCCTGAATAATGCACGCCAAGCGTCCAGCGAAAGAATCCGCGCCATGCGTTTTCATCGTATCAATCATCATCGCCCGCGCCCCGCTACCGCTAAACGGTTTCACTAATGCCGTCGGCAACGCATCCACAAAACGTCCGTCAAAACCCATCAGCTGTACTAAATAACGTATTCCATCTGCAATCAAATCCAATGCACCACTGGCACGAAAAACGCCAATCGCGACCAACATCGCCACCAAATAAGGAATAATTGTTACTGCCGTAGTAAAACCTTCTTTCGCGCCAGCAATAAAGGCTTCATACGCATTGATTTTTTTATACACCGCGCCGCCAATAAACGTAATCACCAGCGTAAACAACGTGACGTTACTCATCAACGCTGATTGCAGCAACATTTGTTCGTGCGGTAATTGCGCAAAATAAATCACAATCGCTACGATAAACGCGGTAAATCCTGCCAAATAACTGAAAATCACTTTTTCCAGCAGATTGATTTTTTGCACAATCGCAACCGACAACAATCCGAACATCGTCGACATATAAGTGGCAATTAAAATCGGAATCAATACATCGGTTGGATTCACCGCGCCGAGTTGCGCCCGATAAGTGAAAATCGTCACCGGAAATAATGTTACGGATGAAGCATTTATCACCAAAAACAAAATCTGCGCATTGCTGGCGGTATCGGGATTGGGATTTAAACTTTGCAATTCTTTCATGGCTTTAATCCCCAACGGCGTGGCGGCGTTGTCCAAACCCAACACATTCGCGGCGATATTCATCACCATTGCGCCCAAAGCGGGGTGATCTTTTGGAATATCGGGCATTAAGCGGCTAAATAACGGCGTTAATCCGCGTGTCAACAGATTGATAAAGCCACTTTCTTCACCAATTTTCATAATCCCCAGCCACAACGACAACACACCGGTTAATCCTAACGCGATTTCAAATGCGGCTTTGGAAAGGCTAAACATTGCCGTCATTAATTCGGTAAAGACTTGCTGGTCGCCTAAAACCAGCCATTTGAAACTGGCGGTGAAAAAAGCAATGAAAAAAAACACAATCCAAATAATGTTCAGCATTGATGAAATCTCGGTTAATCACGCGGGCGAAAGCGGGAAATCTTAACTAATTCCTCGTATAATCGTTGGAAATTTTTCATAAACGAAGTAAAGGAGTTGTTTAAATGAGTGATGTAAAACATTGTCGATTGTTGATTTTAGGTTCGGGCCCTGCCGGTTACACAGCTGCGGTTTACGCGGCGCGCGCCAATTTAAAACCTGTGATTATCACTGGAATGCAGCAAGGTGGACAATTGACCACCACGACTGAGGTGGATAATTGGCCGGGAGATTTTGAGGGCGTACAAGGCCCAGAATTAATGGACAGAATGCAAAAACATGCGGAGCGGTTTGAAACGGAAATTATTTTCGACCATATTCACACCGCTGAATTGTCTGCAAAACCGTTTAAATTAACCGGTGATGCGGGTGTTTATACTTGCGATGCGTTGATTATTGCCACAGGTGCATCCGCACGTTATTTGGGATTGGATTCTGAAGAAGCGTTTAAAGGTCGTGGCGTTTCCGCTTGTGCGACTTGTGATGGTTTTTTCTATCGCAATAAACCGGTAGCGGTGATTGGTGGTGGGAATACCGCAGTGGAAGAGGCGTTGTATTTGGCGAATATTGCTTCAAAAGTCACGGTTGTGCACAGACGCGATAAGTTTCGTTCCGAAAAAATCTTGTCGGATAAATTGATTGAAAAATCGAAATCCGGCAACGTGGAAATTGAATGGGATCATTATTTGGATGAAGTGCTCGGTGATGATATGGGCGTGACTGGAATGCGGATTAAAAGCACGAAAGACGGTGCAACCAAAGATATTGATGTGCATGGGGTGTTTATTGCGATTGGGCATACGCCGAATACGGGGTTGTTTGAAGGGCAATTGGAGATGGAGCACGGCTATATTAAAGTGAATAGTGGGATTGCTGGCAATGCGACTGCAACGAATATTCCCGGTGTATTTGCCGCAGGTGATGTGATGGATTCGGTGTATAAACAGGCGATTACTTCAGCGGGTGCAGGTTGTATGGCAGCGTTGGATGCTGATAAATATTTGGATGAATTAGAAGATTGATGACTCAGACCTTCCAGGTTTTTAAAACCTGGAAGGTCTACTTTGCGCTGTAAGGGGAATAAGTATGAGTGCTATTTTAAAAGATAACAGAAAAGCTTTTGGGTAAGCTATGAAAAGCAAACATTTTTCTATCTCGTTAGCTGAACTTGAGAAAATACCGCAGCCGTTTGGTTGGAAAGTAGAATATTACGATGACCAGGCTCATATTACGCCTAGAGATATGGCGATTAGAACTAAGCTTGATATACACCCTATTGTAAAAACAAGCACTTATAACTTACAACCGATTGATGCAGGTTATAAGCAGCAGATGATTGAAGTGTTTTATCAATCGTTTTTGGATTCGGCAGAGTTTTGTGACTGGACAAAGAAAGATCTTCGCAAACATGCGGACAGAAACATTAATAATTATTTTATAGGTTTTCGCGGTCAACCGCTGACACAATCGGTGATGGCAATAGAGCCTAAAACAAAACAAGTGATTGGTTTGGCTTTGTTTTTGATTCACAGAAAACAGCATTACGAATTAGATTTATTGCTAGTCAATCCCAAATACCAGCGGCAAGGTTTGGCAACAGCGATGGTGTCGCATGTAACACAGCAATTGCATGAGCAGGGCATTACTGAGTTATATAGTTTTTATCATATTTGTAATGAGTTAAGCCGAAACTGGCATCAGAAATTCGGATTTAAGGAGGAATATACCGCTTCTTTTGTACGTTTAAAATGTGCTTGGTATCGTGATGAAATTTGGCGGCTGGGAAAATTGGGGTTAATGGAAGACTTGCCAGAGTTAATAAGAGAGCAGGATTATTGGCTCAGAATCTTACAGTCCGAAGATTTGAGGCAGGATTTTTGGTGGGATGATGATTGAGAACATACAGCAGCTTTTACAAACCAACTTAGCAGAGAAAAACATGAGTTAAGCAATGAAAAGCCAACATTTATCCATCTCCTTTGCTGAATTTAAGCAAATGCCACATCCTTTTGGCTGGAAAGCTGAATATTACAACGACCAAGCACATTTTACTCCGCGTTCACACGTTATTAAGACCAATCTCAACATTCAAGCAAGTGTTATAAAATCAGACTTTTTGATACAACCGATTGATTTGCAATATAAACAGGAAATAACGAAGACTTTTTACCAGTCTTTTCGAGATTCAATCGAGTTTTGCGATTGGACAACGCAAGAGATTCGCAAACACGCTGAAAAAAACATCACTGATTACTTTGCTGGCGCAAGAGGTGTGCCGCTACCGCAATCGGTCATGGCATTAGAGCCAAAAACTAAGCAATTGATTGGATTAGCTTTATTTGTCATCACCAAAAAACAGCGTTACAAACTGGATTTGTTGTTTGTTAAACCGGATTATCAAAAGCAAGGTTTAGCCGCGTCAATGGTTTCGCAGGTAACTGGGCAATTACATGAGATGGGGATTGGTGAGTTGTATAGTCTTTATCATATTGGCAATGAGGCGAGCCGCAATTGGCATCAAAAATTTGGTTTTAAAGAAGAATATGACGCGCATTTTAGTCGTTTGAAATATGCGTGGTATTGTGAAGAAATTAACAGGCAGGAAAAGTTGCGGTTAATGGATGCGTTGCCGGAACTAATTCAGCAAAGGGATTTTTGGTATGCGCAATTAGCGGATGAGAATGTACAGCAGAATTTTTGGTGGGAAGATGAATGAGAATGTGAGGGATTTTTTGCAGATAGTTAAAATCAGTCACAATTGTCTGAAAAAATTGAATTTTAATCATAGCGAATGGGAAAAAACATGAACTTAACTTTAAACCTGAGCAGTACGGAATTATCAGATAACGAAGAACTACAACGTTTGACTCGACAATTGTGCGATAGCATTGCGGATGAAACAGAGATAGAAGCAGAAATTCCTAGCGGCGCAGTTCAGCAAGGACATAAAGGCGATATGGCAACATTGGCAACGATTGCTTTAACTTTTGTGAGTAGCGGCGCGGCGGTGGCATTATTTAATGTTCTCAAAGCTTATTTTGAGCGCAATTCTTCATTTACTATTAAGGCGAAAAAAGCGGATGGCACAGAAGTGGAAATTTCTGCGCAAAATATAAAAGTTGAGCAAATTCAGGCGTTATTGTCGCAATTTAATCATTAATTTTGGAATCCAAAACCTAGGTTTTGGACTCCGGTAAATAACTTTTTAGCAGGAAGAATAAGATGAATGCGGTTTTAAAAGATCACAAAATCACTGTAGAAGAGTATTTAGCAGGTGAATTGGTCAGCGACATCAAGCATGAATACGAAGATGGTTATGTTTATGCAATGGCGGGAGTGAGTAAAAATCATCAAAGTATTGCAGGGAATGTTTTAGCTGAAATTCGCCAGCATTTAAAAACAACACGTTGCCGCCCTTTTGGTACAGATGTGAAAATCAAAGTGGCTGGAAAGTTTTATTATCCCGATATGATGGTCGTGTGTGAGGATAAATCGGACAGTGCTTATTACACAGAGTCGCCAGTTTTAATTGTCGAGGTGTTGTCTGACTCCACAAAACAACGTGATAAAACGGTGAAAAAATTAGCCTATCAAAGTTTGCCGAGTTTGCAGGAATATGTATTGATTGAGCAGGATTTTGTGGATGTGGAAGTGTGCAGGCGTTCTACGCAGTGGCAATCGCAGCATTATTTGTTGGGTGATGAAGTTTGGTTTGAGTCTATTGATTTTAAATTGCCGATAGAAGAGGTTTATCGTTGGGTGGAAAATGAAGCGGTGAAAAAGGCTTTAGCCGATGTTGAAATTCAAGGGTTTTTTTCTGACAATCACGAAAACAATTAAAAATGAGTTTTTTGCATGAAAAAATACGCAGTTTTAATCGGCAATAGCCAATTTCCTGACGAAAGCGATAAAGCTAAATTGCCGGATTTAGCCTGTCCTGTGCAAGATGTGGAGGGATTAGCAAAAGTTTTAACTTCTGAACGCGGCGAATTTGATGTTTTAGCCTTGAAAAATGAGCCGAGTTATAAAATCCTGCGCGAATTACAACGCAAGCTGAAACAAGCGACGACGGATGATTTGTTCCTGCTTTATTATTCGGGACATGGCAAACCGAATAAGTCCAATATTTTGCATTTAACCACGTTCGATACGGTGGTGGCTGAATTGGCAACCAGTGCAATTTCCATGAATCGGATTTACGAAATATTGTCTGAGGCGAAGTGTCGAAAAATCGTGATTATTTTGGATTGTTGTTACAGCGGCGCGGCGGGGCAAGGTTTTAAAGGCGCGGTGGATGACCAGTTACAGCAACTCAATAACGCACGCGGCACTTATTTGGTGACGGCTTCTACCGAGTTGCAGGTGGCGCATGAGAGTGCAGCGGAGGGTTTGAGTTTGTTCACCAAGCATTTAATCGCCGGTTTGGAAACGGGGGAGGCGGATAAGGATGGCGATGGTTGGGTGAGCATGAATGAGTTGTATGATTATGTGCAGGGGAAGGTGGTGGCGGAAAATCCGGCGCAGCAGCCGACTAAAAATGTTAAAAAAGAATATGCTAATTTGTTGATTGCTAAAAGTGGACGTGATTCCAGAAAGGAACGAGCTGAAAAAATTAGACTGTTATTATTGGAGTTTGAAAAGAAAGATGAAAAAGTTGCTGAAATTAGAACAGAAGCAGTATTTATTGCAAAAACACCTTGTTCTAGGCTTTCAACACTTCAATTAAAACAAGATGGTTTATTAGATGACCTATTAAATCAAAAAAATGATTTCTTTTATTTTACTAAAGCTTGGAGACGTTTACTTAAAAGCGAAGAATGGCAAACAATTGGTAAATATAAAGTTAAAGATGGACTTGTATTAGACCCTAAAACAAATTTAATATGGCTACGATTTTCGCACGGACAAACATGGCAAAATAACACGGCAATTAATAAACTAAAAGAAGTGGATTGGTGGACAGCAGTTACAATTATTGAAGAGTTTAATCGAAAAGGTGGATATGGTGGTTGCAATCATTGGCGATTACCTACTATTGAAGAGTTATTAACCCTTATTGATAAAAACAAAGGAAAAAGTGGCAATTATATTGATGCTGATATATTTCCAAACAATGGAAAATTATATTGGTCTTCTTCTCCATCTATTACATCTATGAATTATGTCAGTCATTATTTACCAATGGTACTAATGCCTATTATGGCAGGTGTTTTAATAGACACTCCTATTAATTCTAGTAACGCATTTTTTTTAGATTTCCAAAATGCCAATAGTTCTGACCAAGAAAAAAGTTCATTTGCTGCCGTTCGGTTTGTGCAGGGTGGATGGTAACTAGCAAGTAGCCCATATGGAATGAAATGCGTAACAAACGCAACAATAACTCGTAAGGCGTAATAGCGATAGCGTATTACGCCGCATGTAAAACGCATCATTTGGCGGATTACGCTATCGCTAATCCGCCCTACATTTGTGAAATAAAAATCAAAATATTAATCACGGACAACAACAATGTACACACTCTACAAAATAAACACCGATGAGCTAAATAATAATTTTATTGCTGCCATAAAAGCACAATTTCCACATCAGCTTATTGAAATTGCCATTTCTGAAATTTCACAAATTGAACAAGACGAAACCGCTTATTTATTGAGTAATCCTGCTAATAAATCCAGACTATTAGCCGCCATTGCAAACGTTGAAAAAAATCAACTAATTGATGTTGATTTGGAAACATTATGATTATCAGCTTTGAATCCAACGCCTTTGATGATTTTAATCAATGGGCAATAGGTGATAAAAAACGCTATAAACGTATTATCACACTTATCAAAGATATTAGTCGCAATCCCTATCAAGGATTAGGAAAGCCCGAAGCCTTAAAACATGAGCTGCAAGGCTATTGGTCGAGGCATATTGATGACGAACATCGTTTGGTTTACAAGGTTGAAACCGATGCGATAATTATCATTAGTTGCAAATATCATTACAAAAAATAAAACCTGCGTTTAGCCTTTTGAATACGCACACTCAAACAATTACTTTATAGGATAATTAATATGCAAATCAATATCGCTTTAAATTCGCACTTTGAAACATTTATTCAAGAACAAATAAACTCAGGCTATTACAATGATATAACTGAAATTATAGGCGATGCTTTACAACTCTTAGAGAATCGCCAAAAACAAAAAAGGCTTGATTTAAGCTCTGCAATTTCTGCGGGATTACAAGGTCAAGGGCAAGCAGCAGAAATTGTTTTGAATCGCTTAGAAAACAAATATCAAGCAATGGCAGAAAAATAAGCGAATGAAAATTATTATTTCACCACTTGCAGAAATTGATATTGAACAAATCGGCGATTATATAGCACAAGACAATCCGCGCCGTGCATTAAGTTACATCAAAGAATTACGCAAACAATGCACTAAAATTGCAACATTTCCACAAGCCTATCGTTTACGTTCTGAATTAGGCGCGGGAATTCGCTCATGCGCTTATGGAAATTATGTTATTTTCTTTCAAATCAATGATAATGAACTTCATATTGTGCGTATATTGCACGGCGCAATGGATATAGAATCTAAATTTAACTCGTAGGCGTGAGCGATAGCGTCACGCCGCATGTAAAAACACATCATTTGGCGGATTACATTAATCGTTAATTCGCCCTACATTTAGTTTTTGAACAGGATTAACCGATTAAATGATTAGCAGAATTGGAGAATAAAAAATGAACACCGCAGAAATAATATATCAACGTGTGCAAACATTGCCTGATAAAGACATTGAAAAAATACTCTTATTTATTGACAGCCTGAGCAAAAAAACAACGGTTAATAAAAAAGTTTCTAAACAATTAAATGAAACCCAAAAACAAGAATTACAAATGATGCGTCATATTGCCCATCAATGCGCCAGTTTACCCGATATAAATCAACAACCCATTGAAAAAATATTAGATTACGGCATCAATGGGTTTTGCGAATAATGGTTATTGATACTTCCGCTATCATCGCTATTCTGCTCGAAGAATCCGAAGCCCCTTATTTAATGCAAGCCATTGCTTTGGATAAAGTAAGATTCATCAGCACGTTTTCTGTTTTAGAAGCCAGTTTTGTCATTGCCTCCCGCAAAGGCGATGCAGGTTTACAACAATTGAAACAGTTTTTAGAATTCATAAAAGTAGAACAAAAATCATTGACCGATACGCAAGTCAATTTAGCAACAGAAGCGTGGCTAAAATTCGGCAAAGGTCGTCATCCTGCCAGTTTAAATATTGGCGATTGTTGTACTTACGCTTTGAGCAAAGAAACCAATGAACCTTTGCTTTTTAAAGGAAATGATTTTAGTCAAACAGATTTAAAATTGGTTGATTATTCTCGATTTTTATTTGAATAAACATGCACTTAGTCTTTTGAACAGGATTTTTAGGATTTAAAGATTAACAGAATTTAGAGAGGAAAACAAAATGCAATTAGATGAACAATTACAAAAACACATTTTTTCACTACCGATTGAGCTAAAATCCGAAGTATTAGATTTTGTATTATTTTTAGAACAAAAACTCAAAAAACAGCAAAAATCAACGGCTATCAACAACGTTATTCAATTAAATAGTCAAGAACAAGAAAACTTTGCCAAAGCGTTATTAAATCCTGTAGAAGAAAATGCGAAATTAAAAAAATCTGCCCAACGCTATCAACAAAAAATAAAATCCTGATGGAAATCGTTGCTTTTAATAAATCGCAACAGCGACAACCATTTGATTGCGGCATAGCGGAATTAAATCGCTATTTACAACAGCAAATAAGCCAAGATGCCAAGCGTCATATTGCTGCGCCTTTTGTATTGCTTGATGATAATCACATTATCGGTTTTTACACACTGTCAGCAAGCTCGGTTAATGTCAGTGATTTACCCCTAGAATTAATCAAAAAATTGCCAAAATATCCGTTAATTCCGGTAGCTTTATTAGGGCGATTAGCGATTGACAAAAAATATCAAGGACAGGGATTAGGCGACTTTTTATTAATGGATGCGTTAAAACGTTCACTGGAATTGTCAAAAAAAATTGGCATTATGGCAGTTGTGGTAGATGCAATTAATGAATCAGCTTGCCATTTTTATCAACAATATGGATTTAAAATATTAACTCAGCAGCGATTATTTTTGCCTGTTCAGGATTTTTCTAATGAATTTAATAAAAGATAACTAAAACCATGTGTTTAGCTTTTTGAACAGCCACTCTCGCACAACGTGTGCAAAAACTGGATTAATGGAATCTCAATGCAAAGCATTTTTCAAGACGACCGATCGTTTTTAAAAATTTCACTGCAACATAATGACTAAACGAAGAAAAGCGAATTATTCAGCTATTTTTGCATTGAAAAATCGCCTATAAACACATCTTTTTAAAGCAACTGCGCCTTAATACAGCGCAACACTCCATAACTATAAACCCCGCCGAATAACTCAAACACAGGCTTTAACGCATTTTTCTGCTCCTCCGGCAACGCCAAAATCGCCTCTTGAATTTGCTGAATTTCAGACGCAGGCACAGCCACCGCCGCACTCAACTCCACCAAATCCGCCGCAATCGCCTCAGCCAAATGCGTGTAAATCGTATCCAATTTTAAATGCCGCTGCTCTGCAATCTGTTCTGCCGAATAACCTGCACGCAGCAAATTCACGGTTTCCGCAACCGTTTCTGATAACGAACTTTCTTGTATCTGCAAAAAATAATAAATCACTGCAATAAACGCATCACCATACAACGCCAATTTATGCTCAGTAACCCCAGAAACAGCCAGCAATTGCGCATGACTACGCGGTTTTTTCGCAAGCATTTCAACCAACGTGGCATCATCAAAGATCGCATAAGGCGGCACATTTTGCGCACTGGCAATTTCCAAACGTTTCGCCTGCAACGATTCCCACAGTAAAGCGTCACGATGCCGTTGTTTTTCTTGCGCTGTCACCGGCACACTTTCACTGGCTTTATCTTTCCGCAACATGAGCATTTGCTGACCGCGCAAAATCGGGCGGCATTGTTCGGTAAGCTTTAACGCGCCAAATTCTTCCTCATTCACTTCAATCAAACCAAACGCAATCAACTGTCTAAGCACCGAATGCCATTGCTGTTCTGTTAATAATTTGCCAATCCCAAACGTGGAAATTTTATCGTGTTGAAAATTTTTAATGCGCTCCAGCGTTTTTCCCAACAACACATCAATAATATATAACGCGCCAAACCGTTGTCCGGTGCGATAAATACACGACAACGCCTGTTGCGCTGGCAAAGTCGCATCCCATGTTTCCACAGGATTTAAACAATTATCGCAATTGCCACAGGTTTGCTTTAAATAATCTCCAAAATAAGACAGCAGCCGCTCGCGCCGACAAGAGACGGTTTCACATAACGCCAACATCGCTTGTAATTTTTGCAATTCCAAGCGTTTATGCGCTTCGTCAGCATCAGAGTTTTGCAGCATTTTTTTCAACATCACCACATCGCCCAAGCCGTAAGCCATCCACGCATTCGCGGGCAAACCATCACGTCCGGCGCGGCCGGTTTCTTGATAATAGCCTTCAATACTTTTCGGCAAATCTAAATGCGCCACAAATCGCACATTCGGTTTATCAATCCCCATGCCAAAGGCAATCGTCGCCACAATCACCACGCCTTCCTGCATTAAGAAAAAATTTTGATGTTGTTGTCTAATTTGATTATCTAAACCCGCATGATACGGATAAGCGTTAATGCCTTTGCTGCGTAGCCATGTTGCGACTTGCTCCACGCGTTTGCGTGACAAGCAATACACAATTCCTGCGTCGTTTTTGTGTTCGCTTAAAATAAAATGCAGCAATTGCTGTTTGTCTTTTTGTTTTTGCACAATCCGATAACGAATATTCGGACGATCAAAACCACTGACAAAAATCGCGGCTTGTTCTAAACCTAAACGGTAAATAATTTCGGCGCGAGTGCGCTCGTCAGCGGTTGCGGTTAAGGCAATGCGAGGAATGGCGGGAAAAAGCTGTTGCAGCAGCGAGAGTTGTAAATAATCGGCGCGAAAATCATGTCCCCATTGCGAAACACAATGCGCTTCATCAATGGCAAATAAGGCGATTGTTAAGCGTTGTAATAACGCCAACGTGCGTGGATTAGTTAAACGTTCCGGTGCAATATAAAGCAAATCAAGTTGTTGATTTAACAGTTGTTGTTCTACGGTTTCGGCTTGTTGCGCTGAAAGTGAAGAGTTTAAAAAAGCGGCGCGAACGCCTAATTGATGTAAAGCTTGCACTTGGTCTTGCATTAAGGCAATTAACGGCGAAATCACTACGCCGACACCAGTGCGCATAATCGCGGGAATTTGATAGCACAAGGATTTTCCACCGCCGGTTGGCATCAACACCAAAACATCACGCCCGCTTAAAACTTGTTCAATCACCTGTTGTTGCGGTGGTCTGAACTGATCATAACCGAATACATTTTTGAGAGTTGCCAGCATTTTTTGCATCATAGAATAAATCCAATCAAGTTATCGCACGCTTTTTGGCACAGAAGACGGAAAAAGTTTTTAGAACTGCGCAGCTGTGTTTGTTTTGTTATCATTTGTAGGTTAGGTTAGATTATTGAGCATAAGTATCTACACAAGTTTTTAACATCAATGTTATTAAAACCTATTGATAATAAATAGTTATTTGTAGGCTGGGTTAGATTATTGAGCGACAGCGAAATAATCGTAACCCAGCATCAGCGTTTTAAAACACTCTCTGCTGGGTTACGCTCTTTTTTCTATCGAAAAAAGCAGCTAACCCAGCCTACATATCAATGTATATTATTGATATACAATAGCTTTATAATTTTAAGATGTGTAGATAACTATGGTTATTGAGCGATAGCGAAAGAATCGTAACCCAACATTCAGCAATACAATAGACATCTACAGATTTTATCCTATCTGTGTTGCTCATATCCTTTAAACAACTGGAGTTTAATTATGCCCGACACCCGACGCGCTTTTTTAAAAGCCTCTGTTGCCCTGAGTGCGTATAGTTTAGCAACTGCCACAGGTTTAGTTGCGCCTGCGACGACGGAGGCAGATTGGATTGCGGATTTTTTCTCTCCCGGCACATTGGATGAAACGATTCAAAAAACCTTTCACACCACAAAAATTTACAACACTGATAAAATAGAGCTGAAATTGCCCAGTATTGCTGAAAATGGCGCGGTTGTTCCCATCACGATTACCAGTACGTTGGATTTGATTGAGCAAGTGTTTATTTTAGTGGAAAAAAACCCCATACCTTTGGCGGCGGTGTTCGATTTATCCCCTGATGTTGAGGCGTTTGTGTCTACGCGCTTAAAAATTGCTGAAACGTGCAATGTGATTGTGGTGGTGAAAGCAGCGACACAATTGTACAAAACTCAGCAAGCTGTGAAGGTCACTATTGGCGGTTGTGGAGGCTAACATGTCGAGTATTAAAATTCGCACCAAACGTTTGGACGGCAAAACCCAAATTAGAACATTGATTTCGCATCCGATGGAACATGGACGCAATAAAGACCCGAAAACCAATCAACTGATTCCAGCGCATTTCATTCAAGAACTCACTGTCAAACATAATGACAAAGTGCTTGTCAACAGCAATATAGGCGCGGGGGTTTCCAAAGACCCTTATTTTGCTTTTATGCTCAAAGGTGGCGCAGTTGGTGATAAAATCATTATCAACTGGCGAGATAATTTAGGCAACACCGATTCTGAAGAACACATCATTGAATAATTGCCTGATTAAGTCTTACCCCGCCATGTCTAAAAAAACATCTCGATTTTTTTATCTAAACTCCTGCTAACTTTTCACTAAACGTTAGCGTGGCATGAGCTGTACCCCAGCAGTTAGAGTGCTAAACACTGCATCGTTGTCAGCTCAGGCTGCCATTCTTCATTTTTCTTTTGAATATTTTTTCAAAGCTGTTTTGATATAACAACTATGGTAGAAGAACGTTATTATTCGGGTGATTATGCGGTTGAATCGCTGAAAGTTCCCCCGCATTCCATTCAATCCGAGCAATCGGTATTAGGCGGATTGATGCTGGATAATCAAGCATGGGATGCGGTTGCCGATAAATTGGTGGAAACTGATTTTTATCGCAAAGATCATCAATTGATTTTTCGCACCATTTCGCGTTTAGCTGAAAAACAAGAGCCGTTTGACGTGATTACCTTGTCGGAATCATTGAAAAGTGCGGGCGAATTTAATCCTATGGGCTGGCTGGTGTATTTAGGGATGCTCGCCAGAGATACGCCCAGTGCCGCTAATATTGCCGCCTATGCTGAAATTGTTCGGGATCGCTCTATTTTGCGGCAGTTGATTCATGTGGGCACAGAAATTTCTGATTCTGCCTTTACGCCAGAAGGTTTGGAAACACAGGCATTATTGGAAAATGCCGAGCGCAAAGTCTTAAGTATTTCTGAACAAACTCAGCGCGAAGGCGGTTTTAAATCCATTAAATCGTTATTGGCTCATGCGGTGGATAAAATTGAGACCTTGTTTGGACAAGAAGGTCATATTACTGGCGCGGCAACGGGTTTTACTGATTTTGATGAAAAAACTTCCGGCTTGCAACCTGCTGATTTAATTATCATTGCGGGAAGGCCGTCGATGGGTAAAACGACAATAGCCATGAATATCGCCGAAAACATTGCCATTCGCGGCGATAAACCCGTCGCAGTGTTTAGTATGGAGATGCCCGGCGACTCCTTAGCCATGCGGATGATGTCTTCCTTAGGACGCATCGACCAATTAAAAGTGCGCACTGGAAAATTGGAAGATGACGAATGGCCACGCTTAACCTCCGCGATTAATATTTTGGCAGAAACCAAATTATTTATTGATGACACCCCCGCGCTAACCCCCACCGAACTCAGTGCCAGATCGCGCCGCTTAGCACGCGAACACGGACAGCTCGGATTGATTGTGGTCGATTATTTGCAACTGATGCAATCGCCATCGAGCGGTGAAAATCGCGTACAACAAATTTCTGATATTTCACGCGGCTTGAAAGCCTTGGCGAAAGAATTGCACGTTCCCGTGATTGCACTTTCGCAATTAAATCGAAACTTAGAGCAACGTCCAAATAAACGTCCGGTGATGTCCGATTTACGCGAATCGGGTGCGATTGAGCAAGACGCGGATTTAATCGTATTTGTGTATCGCGACGAAGTGTATAACGAAGACAGCCCCGATAAAGGCATTGCCGAAGTGATTATCGGCAAACAGCGAAATGGCCCACTCGGTACAGTGCGGCTCACCTTTTTAGGACAATTTACCCGTTTTGAAAATTTTGCCGGAAACTCTTATAGCAACGAGGATTATGAATGAAACCAGCGGCTTACGCAGTGCTTAATTTGGATGCAGTACAGCATAATTTGGCAGTGGTGCGCCACTATGCACCTGCGGCAAAAGTGACGGCAGTGATTAAAGCTAACGGATATGGTCACGGTTTATTGCGGATTGCGGAAGCTGCCAAAAATGTCGATGGTTTTGCGGTAGCGCGAATTGAAGAAGCGATTCAATTGCGTGAAGCAGGTTTTCAACAGCGGATTGTGTTATTAGAAGGTTTTAGTTGCGCAGAAGAATTAATCGCGATTGCACATTATCAATTAGAAACCGTGATTCATTGTGTTGAACAAATTAGTTTGTTAGAACAATGTCAGGCAACAGAAAAAATCAGCGTGTGGTTAAAACTCGACAGCGGCATGAATCGCTTAGGCTTTAAAAGCACTGAATTTTTATCCGCACATCAACGTTTAAAAAACTGTGCCTTGCTCAATCCCAAGATTAATTTAATGACGCATTTAGCCAATGCCGATGATAAAAACGACGCAAAAACGCTTGCGCAAATTGATTTGTTTAAAGAAGTCGTCAGCGATTTAGATGGCGAGTGGAGCATTGCCAATTCCGCAGGCTTGCTGGCATGGCAAGAATCTTTAACCGATTGGGTGCGTCCAGGTTTGATGCTCTATGGCATTTCGCCATTTCCTGAAAAAACCGGTGCGCAATTGGAATTAAAACCTGTGATGAGTTTGTATTCCAAATTGATTGCGGTAAAACAAATAAATCCAGGCGAAACAGTCGGTTATAGTGGCAGTTGGGTGTGCGAAAAACCAACGCGCTTAGGCGTGGTGGCGATTGGTTATGGTGACGGTTATCCGCGTTATGCGAAAACTGGCACGCCCGTGTTAGTGAATGGTTTGCGAGTGCCGCTGGTTGGGCGGGTGTCGATGGATATGATTACGGTCGATTTAAATTCGCAACCGGAAGCAAAAATGGGCGACAGTGTGACTTTGTGGGGCATGGATTTGCCGGTTGAAGAAATCGCACTTAATTCAGATACGATTCCTTATACCTTGGTATGCGGGATTACGCAGCGCGTGCAAATTGTTGAAAATAAATAATTAAGTCGACAAGCAAAAGTTTTAACCTTCAAACCTTTCAGGTCTCAAAGACCTGAAAGGTTTTTTTATACCTGAAAACATCAGTTCAAATGTTAAACCTCATCTAATTTGAGAAACGTAGTTTTTGTTGAACCGTAGAGACGCAATATTTTGCGTCTCTACACGTTTACATAGCATCTAACCATTTTAAAAAACTATGTGTTTCTGAATGGATGCGGTTTAAGTTGCGCAAAAAATTTTCAAGACGACTGGTCGTCTTGAAAAATTCAGCACGTTTTTTCTGCGTAGAGACGCAAAATATTGCGTCTCTACCGAAACTTTTTAATTATTTAGCGACTTTTTCCAAAGCACTCAGCAAAAAATCCACATCACTGGCTTGATGATTTGCCGAAAATGTCACCCGCAACCGCGCTTTTCCTTGCGGCACAGTCGGCGGACGAATTGCAGACACTAAACAGCCAAGTTCCAACAATTTCTGGCTTAACAACATCGCTTGCTGACTCTCACCGATTAATAAAGGTTGAATCGGCGTATCCGAATCCATCAAAACTAAACCCAGCTGCGCCGCGCCTGCACGAAATTGTTTCACCAACGCAGTCAATTTTTCCCGTCGCCAATCTTCAGCAATAATCAGCTGCAAACTCGCTCGAGTCGCCTCTGCAATTGCCGCTGGCATCGCGGTGGTATAAATATAAGTGCGAGACTTTTGAATCAAAATTTCAATCAATTCCTCAGAACCTGCCACAAACGCACCAGCCGTGCCAAATGCCTTTCCCAATGTACCGACTAAAATGGGCGCATCGTTTTGACTACAAGAAAAATGCTCAACCACGCCGCCGCCTGTTTTGCCCAACACGCCTAAACCGTGCGCATCATCAATCATCAAACCGGCTTGCGAGTTGTTCGCAACTGCAATCAGTTCTGCTAACGGAGCTAAATCGCCATCCATGCTGAATACGCCATCACTGACAATCAACGTTTTTTTAGCAGTTGATTGCGAGATTTTCGCCTGTAAATTTTCGCTGTCCGCATGTAAATAGCGTTTGAAAATCGCACCGGATAATAAACCGCCATCCAGCAAAGAGGCATGATTCAGCTTATCTTCCAGCACCAAATCATTTTTATCCAGCAAGGCAGAAATCACGCCCATGTTTGCCATATATCCAGTGGAAAACAGCAAGGCGCGATCGCGTCCGGTAAACGCGGCTAATTCTTCTTCCAAAGCATGATGCGCGGTGCTGTGTCCGCAAATTAAATGCGCCGCGCCGCTACCAACACCATATTTATCAACGGCTTGCTTAAAAGCGGCGATAACGTTTGGATGATTGGCTAAGCCTAAATAATCGTTGCTGCAAAAATTTAGCACTTTTTTGCCGTTGAGAATCAGCTCAATCCCTTGCGGTGAATCAATCACGCGCCGCGAGCGGTATAAATCCTGTTGTTTTAGGTGGTTTAGCGTAGTGCTCAAAGAAAATGCAGATAAACTCATGGGATATTTTTTTGGGTGAAATTCGGGATTTTCAGAAGATTAAATTGCAGATACTCATGCCGACGACTTCCAGTCCTCAAAGGCATAGCTATTTACACATCTTTAGTTTAAAAATTTCTTACATATCAATGGTATATAGAAATATGTAGGTTGGGTTAGCTGCTTTTTTCGTCAGAAAAAAGAGCGTAACCCAACAAAGTGCGTTTATTTTGATGTTGCATGTTGGGTTACGCTTATCTCGCTTCGCTCAATAATGCTAACCCAACCTACAAAATCTCTTTATTATCAATGATTTTGTTATAAAAACTATCAAGTTATCTTGTGTAGATACCTATGCCTCACAGGACTGGATGTCGTTTTCTATCATAGACTTGTTTTAAAAAGTATTTTTATATATCAAGTTGTTATGCTTTAAAAACGGGAGTACAAAACATGTTTTGTACTCCCTCTTTAATTTCATACCGTAAAACTTATGTTTAGTGATTTATCTATTTTGACAACTCAGCCAGCTCTGCATACGTTGTTGCTGGCAATTTTGCCACCACCACACAATTTCGCCCATTTGCCTTCGCCGCATAAACCGCCTCATCCGCATGTTTGAGGGTACGATTAAAATCAGGATGACCATCATGGATTGCCACGCCCACACTCACCGTCACGGAGATTTCCTCTTGATTTTTCAAAATAAATTTTGTGTTTTCCACTTCCAAGCGCAGTTTATTGCCCGTTTTTTCCAAAATTCTTTCATTAATATCGCTTAAAACCACCAAAAATTCTTCGCCACCTAAACGAAACACAAAATCGCCCGCCCGCACTTCATGAATCAAAATATCGGCTAACTGAGCTAACACGGCATCACCGTTATCATGTCCAAAGCTATCATTAATGTTTTTAAAGAAATCAATATCCAACATAATCAAGCCATAAATTAAATTCTTTTGTAAACTGCATTCAGTTTCATGGCGCAATACCGTATCTAAATAACGGCGATTAAATAAGCGAGTTAAAGGATCGCGTCCATTATCTTTATCAATAATGGCTTTGGTAATATCATTTAAAATCCATAAAGTTTTTGAAACAAACACATTTAAAGAGGTAAGATTCGCTTTTCTTTTCTCTAAATCGCCAAAATCCTCTATTAATGCAATCATGGCATCATCCATGCAATTTAATAACTTGGATAAGGATTCATATTCAGTATTTGATAAAAACAGTTTGGATTTATGCACCACCCATAAACCAAAATCAGAATGTCTAATCGTGGCATTATTTGAAATACAAAACTTTTCCTGCTGAATGGCTAACAATAATTCACGCATCCAATTTGCTAATGACGTGCGTAACCTTTCACAATCAAAAGCTAAATTTCGCGATGAAAATTGTAATTTAAACGCTTGTGTTTCTTTTTCATTAAAAACCAAATCACCTTGATAAGTTTCATTCATTAAAGCCAGTCCTATATCAAGAATTTGATTGGTAATAATTAAGGACGCTGCCATCTCATCAAAATCAGAAAGTGATTCTTTTAAAATTAAACTGATTTTTTCTTTAATTAAATACATTCCATAATTTACAAAACTAACCGGTAAATCAATCCGACCATGTATATGACCTATTTGTAATTGATAGCTAATATAATCAGCAATCATTTCATCTGTGTTTTTATACGTCAGAGAGCGATTAATCCACGTTGTTAAACTTTTATGTAAACGTTGTTTAACAGTATCGTGATTAATAAAATAATTGGCTTTTGCATTGCCGAGCATCGTATTATAAAAATGCGTTGCTATTGATTCACTGTGTGGTTTAATTATTTCAGAAATTTTTATAATCAGGTCTTGATTATTTTTGCAATGTATTTTGCTAAGTAATAGGTGGTAATGCTGATTGGAAATTGACATGTTATTTTTTATTTTTGTGAAGTATTTGAATAAACTTTTAAAGGATATGTAGATTCGGATTTATCCGAACAATGGCGAATTTATTGCCCCTACAAATAACATTAAGACCTTGAGATTTATGCGCTGTTACTTAGTACTGCTATTTTTTTAGTGAATTGTTCTAAGTTTTGTGTGTTTTTGTGTTGATAATTATGCGCTTCCCTTCGTTCAGCACATCCTATTGTACTTCTTTCTTCATTTCTTTTAATGTTTCCATGGGCATCCCCCATGAATATTTACTTAAAATTTTCTGATAAATAGTTTTCCATTCAGAGCTCTTGCTGTTCTCAAGAGAGTGCTTATCTTTTTTTAGCAATGATTTTATTTCTACTACATTATGATACGCTGGCGATATTTTTTCCGCCTCTGTAAAGGCATAAATCGCATTATTTACATCCTTATTTAAGATAGATTCAAAGCCTAAAAGCTCCCAATCTATAACTGTTTTTGGTTCTGACCCAGCGTTAATACTATTATCTGGGGTCACATCTTCAGACTTCTGAATATTAGTTTGAATTGCTTTAATTTCTTCCTCTACTCCTTTTTCAAAGCCATCCAAGGAAGAAATAAGAACATTTGAATAATGAATAACTTTATCAGGATTTGTTGCAAATTTTTTGATAAGATTTAATTCATCTCTCTGCTTAATTAATTGAGTTTTTATTGATTCATCCAACGAATCAATTTTACCAGTAATTTTAAAAATACCTCCAACTTCTAAATTTCTATTTTTTAAAATATGAATTACAGAATCTTGAAAATAAAATAAAAAAAATATAACTACAGTAGGCCAACTCAGAAGAACTTTTAAAAATTCCAGAATAATTTCTATTTTTGATTTGTTTTCTTCAGTCATGTTAAATTCACCTTTTAATGCCGTAAATGACAATTTAACCATTCTTACGAGGAGTAACCGCAGGAATTGGCAATAACATCGTTTCTTGTATCACTTTCTCTAACTGCGGAGCGGGTTCATAAATAATCTCATCAGCACAATGCTTATGCTCATCAAAACCTAACGCGGGTTTATGTTTGGCATTATCGTAACGAAACAACAACTGATTCGATTTATCTTGAAAATGATAGCTGTAAGCCACTTTATCGAGATAACCCTCAGAAAAATCAACAAACTCGCGAAAATGTAACGCGCTTTCATCAGCAAAAATCAACACGCCAAAAATATGCGCTTGCTCTTGACCGCGCTTATCAATGGTCAACGAATGAATAACAACTAAAGGTGCAACCTGATTTAACACTGCTTTGATGTTGTTTAAATACTCATCCAGCAACATAATCAATATCTTGCAAGGTTTTTTGTTTGGCTAACAACTTTTGATACAGCTTAAATTCCCCCATCCAACAGATATATTCATCATCACCGCCTGCCAAATCTTCTGCGGTCATCGAATCCATAAAATATTCAGAAGAAACCCGATATTTATTTTCGTAAACAGCAAGCTTTTGTTTAGCTAACTCAATCGCCAACTGTAAACGGCTGACTTCTGCATCAATCGTTGAATGAACCAAATGCAATACATTGTTTGCATTGCTACTGTTACGAATCGACAAAATGGCTGACATTACTATCTCCGTTAAAATAACACCTGACAAAAAATGAATTAATCATCTTTACGCGCCTTGCTTTCAGGAATCGGCAACAACGGCACTTGATAACTTTTCAAAATCGCCTCAATTTCGGCTTTATTTTCAGTAATTAACTTATCCAAAACCGCTTTACGTTTGCCATCACTCTGCCGCACACCCATTGCCATCGAAAAATCAAACTTCACTGTCGGGCGAGTCGCCATCGGCAACACAATAAAACTATCCTTTGGACTTTGCGACAATACATAAGCCGCCATTGGCCCCCACAAAATCGCAATATCAATTTTTTTATCGCGCAAATCCTGCGCAATCGTCATCGCCGCATTATTTTTTTCATCACCGCTCATGCTTTGATACGGCACACCTTGTTCCAACAAATTGGTTTGTTGCAACCAATCCGTGCCGGGCCCGCGATCAAACATGGCAATTTTTAACTTTTCTTGGCTTGCCAATGGCAACGAACCTAACTGCTCAGGAATCGTAATCCCATCCCAGCCGCGCCCTTTCGCAATCAACATCACATATTGCGAATGATAATAAGGCTTAGTATTCAAGGTTAAATCATCACCCGCCGCCACGCCCATCACCACATCACATTTGAATTGGTCTGTGCCTTCAATTTCGGCTTTTAAGGTATTGCGAATAAAACCAATTCGCTGCGGCAACCAAGTGTATTCCAGTTCTTGCCCCAGTTTTTTGGCAAATAATTCAGCGATTTTATTTTCATAGCCGTCTTTGTTTTTGCTGGAATAAGGCGGATTTAAAGGGTCGGCACAGACTTTGAATTTATCGGCGGCGTGGACAGCGGCTGTGTTGAATAATAAACCGGAGATGAGAGGTAGAGCGTAGGACAAAATTTTCATCATGTCTCCTTTGGAAAATTTCTTAAGATAGACCTGACAGGTTTTAAAAACCTGTCAGGTCTGGAGCATTTAAACGTCCGCTTTTTGCGGATGACAACGCTGATCAGCACTGTTTAATTTATTCACGGCATTGATATACGCTTTTGCAGAAGCAATCACAATATCGGTATCCGCGCCTAAGCCATTCACGATGCGTCCGGCTTTATCTAAGCGCACAGTCACATCACCTTGCGCGTCTGTGCCATTCGTGATGTTATTGACTGAATACAAAGCCAAAATTGCATCGGCTTTAACAATGCTTTCAATCGCTTTCAAACTGGCATCCACCGCGCCACTACCGTAGGCACTGCCGGTGATTTCTTCATTGCCAACGCGCAAAGTCACGGTAGAAAATGGTGTTTCGCCCATTTCTGAACAGACTTTTAACGCCACCAATTTGATATTTTCTTCTTCACCATGAAAACTGATTTCAGAAATCAAGGCTTGCAAATCTTCGTCAAAAATTTCGTGCTTTTTATCCGCCAAAATTTTGAAGCGAGCAAAAGTTTTGTTCAAATCTTCTTCACTGCTAAAATCAAAACCTAATTCAGTCATCCGACTTTTGAACGCATTACGCCCTGAATGTTTGCCCAACACCATTCGGTTTGCTGTCCAGCCCACATCTTCAGCCCGCATGATTTCATAAGTCTCGCGGCTTTTCAAAATCCCGTCTTGATGAATCCCCGCTTCGTGGGCAAACGCATTTGCGCCGACAATCGCTTTATTCGGTTGCACGGGGAAACCTGTGATGGAAGAAACCAATTTTGAGCAAGTCAAAATTTCGCGCGTATCCAAGCGAGTTTCACAACTGAAAATGTCGTGGCGAGTACGAATTGCCATCACCACTTCTTCCAATGACGCATTACCGGCGCGTTCACCCAAGCCGTTTATTGTACATTCGACTTGCCGTGCGCCATTCATCACCGCTGCCAATGAATTGGCTACCGCCAAGCCTAAGTCATTATGACAATGGACGGAAAAAATCGCTTTGTCAGAATTGGGGATTCGCGCTCTTAAATTGGCAATGGTTGCGCCAAATTGTTGCGGAATGCTGTAACCAACGGTGTCTGGAATGTTTAATGTGGTTGCGCCTGCATCAATCACCGCTTCCAAAACGCGACACAAAAAATCTTCTTCCGAGCGTCCGGCATCTTCGGGTGAAAACTCCACATCATCAGTATATTGCCGCGCTCGTTTTACCGCCCGCACTGCGTGTTCAATCACTTGTTCGGGTGTCATCTGCAATTTCATTTGCATGTGAATTGGCGAAGTGGCAATAAACGTGTGAATTCTGGAACTTTTGGCTAACTTTAATGCTTCACCCGCGCGATCAATGTCTTTATCCAACGCCCGCGCCAAACCACAGACGGTGCTGTCTTTAATCACACTGGCAACGGCTTGTACCGATTCAAAATCACCCGGACTTGCCGCAGGAAATCCCGCTTCAATCACGTCAACTTTTAACCGCTCTAACGCTTTAGCAATGCGCACTTTTTCGTCGCGCGTCATAGATGCGCCGGGGCTTTGTTCGCCATCGCGCAAGGTTGTATCAAATATAATTAATTTGTCTTTCATGAAAAACTCCAGCCATGAAGAAGTATCAACGCTTTATCGTTGATAAATAAAAAAGGAAAAATTTTGTGCAAAGAGAATGTAAAGATTAGATGCCCGTTAGGGCAGCAGCAATAGCAGGGCAAAAGCGTGATAAATACATATCGCAGGCGCGGGGTTATGTATTATTTTTACAAACGATGTGTTCATTGATGGAATCTTGAAAAATATTTTGAATGTGCAATATATCACGCTGTTTCGGGTTCAGCATCCATGATAAAGAATAAAGTGACTCATCATCCTCTACTTCAATGTCACTTTTTTCAAATTGATCACCGTATTTGGTAAACCATTGATTAAAAAGTCTGTGCCTTCCTTTTTGTTTTTTATCCAGACTATCACAAATAAACAACAGGATATATCCTTTTAATAATAAAGACTTAACAATTTTAATAACTGTTAGACAAATACGTTCATCCTGTTTGGTTTTAAGAGATTCGCAATAGTTAAGGCAAATTTCGTAACAAATCCGATGCAGTGACAAACTTTCTGGAAAGTAAGTTTCGCCGACCTGATTAATTTCAATCTCATAAGTTACGTCATTATCGGTATTAAATACAAAAACTTGCTTTACTTCATCAAACCTGTAGTTATAAGGGATTAACAAGATGAATTCCCCGTTGATTCAGCTCTTCTTTTGTAATTTCCCCGCGTGAATAAGCTTGCATCAGTTTTTTATTTTCCAGCATTTTCTTAACGATTGGTGGAAGTTCACGAACTTGAATTTTAATGGTTGAATGATTTTTTTTCATCATAACACCTTCTAAAGATTAAGCTTTTCTGTTTTGACGTTTGCGCCGACGCATCACTAAAGTGACCACAGGCCCTGAAATCGCATAAGCCATGAACAACACAAACAACATAGTTTGCGGTTGTGCCATGATAAAGGCAAAACCTAACATCACAGCAATTGCAACGATAAAGGGAACTTTGCCTTTGAAATCAATTTCTTTGAAGCTGGAATAGCGAAAATTGCTGACCATTAACAACCCTGTACAAACCGTCAAGAGTAAAACGATATATTTGATGGATTCGACATCGTAGCCGTATTCTAAACTCATCCATAAAAATCCCGCTAAAATCGCAGCAGCGGCAGGACTTGGTAAGCCTTGAAAATAACGTTTATCGGCTGTTTCCACTTGAGTATTAAATCGTGCTAAGCGCAACGCGCCACCTGCTGTATGCACAAAAGCTGCAAACAATCCTACTTTTCCTAGCGAGGAAAATGCCCATAAATACATCACTAAGCCGGGCGCGACACCAAAGGAAACCATGTCTGATAAGCTATCATATTGGACACCAAATTCACTTTGTGTATTCGTCATCCGTGCGACTCGACCATCTAAGCCATCTAAAATCATAGCGATAAACAGCGAAACAGCTGCTGCTTCAAAGTGGTGATTAATTGCCGAGGTAATTGCGTAGAAGCCGGAAAACATCGCTCCGGTTGTGAATAAATTAGGCAACAAATAAATGCCACGATGACGATGGGTTGGTTGATTTTGTTCGGTCATTTGCCTCAATCCTTCTAATTGTAATGTGTGCAGAAAGGGGGTTCTTAACTGCAATTATACAATGAGCTATTAAGCTGACCTAATTAAGCTGAATCTGAAATATCAAGCGAATCAAAAAAATACACTTTAAACAGGCTGTTAAAGCATAAAGATTTTGTTAAAAAATATACGTTGGGGGATTTAAAGCGAGGAAGTGAAAATATTGCGGGCAAAAAAAATCCCCCGTTTGACCGGGGGATTGCTGACATTATTCTGTGAATTTGTTGCCAGGATGGGTCGCTTTTTTAAGAAGCTCTTCTTTGCTTAATTCAGGACTCAATTTGTGATGTTTTACTTCATCTTGTTTCAGCATCATAGCTAATATAGCAGTTAAAACAACAACGCCACCAACATACAATAAGAAATTGTCTTTTTCTTTTTCTTCAGCCATTTTTTGATCCTCTAGGATTAATTATTATAATTAAGGATAACTCTCCTTTTATTATTAAAAGGAGAAAGCACTGTAGCTATGGAGACCTAAGCTAAAATGCTCCTTGTCGATGAAACTTTTCTTAACGACGGGTATATTTTTATCACGCGCTTTAGTCTGGTGTCAAAACAATCTATAAAATTTATAACTGTAATAGAAAAGCCTTATCCCTTGAAAAGCAGGCTAGGTGCTATTGCAGCAAGGTTCAGCTTAGGTTCAGGTTGCATTTAGATTGCTTAAAAATAGTTAAACAATCATGCAAAGACTGCGGCATAAAAAGCCTAAAAATAACGTGCTAACAACCCTTTTTCGCAAGCGGCTTTTGGCAATGGAATTTTAACTTCATAGCCTCCGCCTGATGCTTCGTGCATTTCTTGTCCATACATCCCTTCCATCCGTTCCACAATAATATCTTGATTGCCGCCGGGTAAAATCAATTCCAGCTTATCGCCGACCGAAAATTTATTTTTCACGTCAATTGAGGCTAAACCCGATTCATCATCGTAATCGACGATTTCACCACAAAACTGCTGTTGATGACTTTTGGAATAGCCAGTAATGTAATTTTGATATTCATGGGTGTGATGACGTTGATAAAAACCATCGGTATAGCCGCGATTTGCCAAATTTTCTAACACACCAATCAATTCTGGTTGAAACTCACGCCCCGCCAACGCATCATCTATCGCTTGCCGATAAGTTTGCGCAGTTCTGGCAACGTAATAATGCGATTTTGTCCGCCCTTCGATTTTCAAACTATCAACACCAATTTCCACTAAACGTTGAATATGCTCAATCGCACGCAAATCTTTGGAATTCATAATATAAGTGCCATTTTCATCTTCCATAATTGGCAACAACTCACCCTTGCGTCCTTCTTCTTCCAAGAAATACACTTGATCGGCTAAAGGATGACGTTCCGCGCCGCCGCAACTCGCCGTGCTAATATCGTTCATCGACAACGGAGCTTGCCCTTCTGCCAAAACATAATCACCTTCTGCATTTTCCTGTGCCGGTTTGGTGTCATATTTCCAACGGCAAGAGTTTGTGCAAGTGCCTTGATTCGGGTCGCGGTGATTAAAATAACCTGATAACAAGCAGCGTCCAGAATAAGCAATACACAACGCGCCATGCACAAACACTTCCAATTCCATGTCTGGGCATTCTTGGCGAATTTGCGCAATTTCATCTAAAGACAGCTCTCTGGACAAAATAATTCGTTCCACACCCATTTTTTGCCAAAACTTTACCGTCGCATAATTCACAGTATTCGCTTGCACGGATAAATGAATCGGCATATCAGGCCATGTTTCGCGCGTCATCATAATCAAACCGGGATCTGCCATAATCAGCGCGTCTGGCTGCATTTCCACCACCGGCTTCATATCAGCCAGAAACGTTTTAATTTTCGCATTGTGCGGAATCACATTCGCAGCGATAAAAAACTTTTTGCCCAATTGATGCGCTTCTTTAATACCAATACTTAAGTTTTCGGCTAAAAAATCATTGTTGCGCACTCGCAAACTATAACGCGGTTGTCCCGCATAAACCGCATCCGCGCCATAAGCCAAGGCGTAGCGCATATTTTTTAAAGTGCCAGCGGGAGAGAGAAGTTCTACTTTTTTCATTGTGATATTTTGTGAGGTTAAACAGAAGATGGGAGCATTTTAACGTAAATTCAGATAATTTTATGATAATAACCAACTATTTTACTGCGAATATCAACAACATCTTTTTACCTTTTGCCTTGTTTTTAAATTAGAATTTGATTTTAGTTTGTTTTGAACGATCAAAATTAACGAATTAATCACATTTCTAAGGCACTATGAACGAACAGCGGCTGATTTTTACAGATTCTCAAAAAAAACTCCTTAGCCTATTAGCGGATGGCAAATTCCATTCCGGCACAGTATTGGCAAACACTTTAAACATCAGTCGTTCAGCAATTTGGAAACAAATAGAAAGTTTATCCAGCGAATATGGCGTGGAAATTATTGCTGTAAGCGGCAAAGGTTATAAGCTGAATCGTCCGTTGGAATTATTATCAGAAACGCAAATTAAATCAGGATTATCCCAACAATCCGCTGAATTATTGTCAAATTTAGAAATTTATCAGCAAATTGATTCTACCAATCGCTATTTAGTTGAACGCGCTCAGACGGCAACCGCTTCCGGTTTAGTCTGTTTTGCAGAATCGCAAACCGCAGGCAAAGGCAGACGCGGACGACAATGGGTGTCGCCATTTGGCAGCAATATTTATCTGTCTATTTTATGGCGTTTTCAAAATGATCCTGCCAGCATTTCTGGATTGAGCTTAGCTGTCGGTGTTGCGGTGATTCGTGCTCTACGCGAATTACGTTTAATCGACATCGGCTTAAAATGGCCAAATGATATTTATTGGCAGCAAAAAAAATTAGGCGGCATTTTGATTGAAGTCTCAGGCGAGGCGGGCGGCAGTTGCAGTGCGGTGATTGGTTTAGGGTTAAATTTGTATTTGCCTGAAAAAGAAACCGCTAGCATCACTCAGCCTTGGGTTGACCTTGAGCAAATTAGGACTGCCAGTCCTTTAAAGGACTGGCAGTCCTGCTCCCGCAATCACATTTCCAGCTTATTACTCAATCATTTATTACCAGTAATTGCGCATTTTGAAACCGACACTTTGCAACAGTATTTATCAGAATGGCGCAGTTACGATGTGATGCTAGAGAAAGAAGTCAGTATTTATATCGGCAATCAGGTTATCGACGGCATTGTGAAAGGCATTAATGATGACGGCATGTTGTTGTTGCAAAACAATGCTGGAGAATTAAAAACCTATGCCTCTGGTGAAGTGAGTTTTCGAGCATCGCTATGAATATATTGATTGATATTGGTAATAGTCGGGTGAAATGGGCGTGTGAAGCTAATGGAAATCTCACGCTGCACACAGCGTTATTACATATTGCTAGCCCAGACCTTCCAGGTTTTAAAAACCTGGAAGGTCTCACCGAAACACCGTTTGTGAATTGGCAAACACAGCTTTTTCATACATGGCAAACGTTAGAAACACCAAAGAAACTGATTATTTCCTCTGTTGCTCAGCAAACTGTTTTGGAAACAATTGTTAATTTAGCAATACAACTTTGGGAAAACGTAAAAATCGCAACTCCTAACAGCCAGGATACGCTATTTGGTGTAAAAAATAGTTATTTACAGCCTGAAAAACTCGGTGTTGATCGTTGGTTATGTTTGCTGGCAGCGCATTATTTTTATCCAAACACGGCGGCATGGATTATTGATTGCGGCACGGCAATCACCGTAGATTTTCTTAATGCCGATGGCGAACATCAAGGCGGGTTAATTTCTCCCGGTTTAACCTTGATGAAAAAATCGTTGTTGCAAAATACGGCGGCACTGAATTTTAGTGCGCAAACGTTTGAGTTAGGCTTGGCAAATTTCACGGAAGCGGCAATTTTCAGCGGAACAGTGTATGCGGCAGTTGGATTAATCGAGAAGGCGTTGAAAACTCAAACAACAGAGGTTGTGATATTATTAACCGGTGGTGATGCTGAGTTAGTGAGTCAACAGCTACAGCAACCTTTGATAATAGAGCCGGATTTAGTTTTAAAAGGATTGTCCATTTTTAGCCATTTAGACTTATGAAAATTCTGTTTTTTCTTGCCCTGCTTGCTAACGTCATCTTTTTCCTTTGGCTTTATCAAATAGGCACGTTCAACCATTCCAATATTGAGCAAAAAATTGATGCCAGCAAACCTAAGCAAATTTTGCTGTTATCTGAGCTAAAACAACAGCCAACAACTGTCGCGCCTATCGTGCAAAAACAACCCGCTGTCGCTAGTTTAATTGCCCCCGCTAGCGTGATAGCGCGTCCAGCAGGCAATAATCCGCAGCAGTTAGTCACTTCAACCGTTGTTAATCCCGCTACAGCTTCTGCAAATCAGCCAGCACCCGCCTCTGCTCCCACAGCAAATGTTGCAAAACCTGAGGTGATTACAGCACCAACGCCAGCAGTTGCCATTGCGCCTAAACCGTCTTATTGCTATCAAATTGGGATGTTTAACGACAAAGCTTCCGCCAAACGTTCCGCGCAACAGGTGATTGGCAAAAGTGCTGTGCAAATTAAAGAAATTCCCCCCGCTATTGCAGATTATTTGGTGTATTTTCCCGCTGCTGCAAATTCACCTGATGGCAAAAATAATGCAGAAGTATTGAGAGAACAGGGCATCAACGATTTTTTTATGATTAACAAAGGTGAGTTTAAAGGCTCGCTTTCATTGGGCGTGTTTAAAAATGAAAGACGCGCAATCAAGTCGCAACAGCTATTTATTGAAAAAGGTGTGCAGGCGCAAGTGGCAAAACGCTACAAAACCGAGGCGAGTTTTTTTTACACGGCTGAAACTGATAAAACCAGAGTTGAAATAGTGGCAAGTTTGCCAAAATATAAATTCAAGCCGAATGTAAAACGGGCAGCGCACTGTGATTAACTTTAATTTTGATAAACTTATTAATCAAGTTGATGCAGAAAGGAAGTATTAACAACAATTTTTATTTCGTTTTACTATGTTTTAGTTTTATGAAAAAAATAATGCAGTAAATAAAAAACTGGAGTTTTATCGTTACACTCTTAAATCCATAACAAACACAAATGTAGGAGATTGTATGAAGATCGGTATTCCCAAAGAAATTCACGAAGGTGAAAAAAGGGTCGCCACCACACCTGAGGCGGCAGAAAAAATCATCAAATTGGGGTTTGATGTTTATGTAGAAACGGGCGCGGGGCAAGGAGCGGATATTTCTGACGAAGCTTATCAAGCGGTTGGGGTGAAAATTGCCCCTAATGCAAAAGCGTTATGGAGCGAATCGGACATTGTGATGAAAGTTCGCGCTCCTGAAGTTCATCCCGAATTGGCGATGGATGAAACAGAATTACTGCACGAAGGCGCAACCCTGATTAGTTTTATCTGGCCAGCACAAAATGCTGAATTATTAGAAAAATTAGCCAGCAAAAACGTCAACGTGTTAGCGATGGACAGTGTGCCGCGTATGTCGCGTGCACAAAAACTCGATGCGTTAAGCTCAATGGCGAATATTGCAGGCTATCGTGCTGTGATTGAAGCCGCGCAACATTTTGGGCGTTTTTTCACTGGACAAATTACTGCGGCTGGAAAAATTCCTCCGGCAAAAGTATTAGTCATCGGTGCAGGCGTAGCAGGACTTGCCGCGATTGGCGCAGCAAAAAGCATGGGCGCAATTGTCCGCGCTTCTGACACGCGCCCCGAAGTGAAAGAACAAATCGAAAGTATGGATGCTGAGTTCTTAGTGGTTGATTATCAAGAGGAAGGCACAGGGACGGGTGGCTACGCGAAAGTGATGTCAAAAGGCTATCAAGATGCGCAAATGGCAATGTTTGCTCGCCAAGCGATGGAAGTTGACATTATCATCACCACCGCATTGATTCCAGGTAAACCTGCACCGGTGTTAATTACTGAAGCGATGGTGGAAACCATGCGCGACGGTAGCGTGATTGTGGATTTAGCAGCCGAACAAGGTGGCAACTGTCCGCTGTCCGAAAAAGATAAAGTCGTGGTGAAACACGGCGTAACCATTATCGGCTACACCAACTTACCCAGTCGTTTAGCCAATCAATCCAGCCAACTGTACGGCACAAATTTACGTCATTTATTAACAGAACTGTGTCCTGAGAAAAACGGCGTGATTAACATCAATATGGAAGATGAAGTGTTGCGTGGTGCAACCGTGATTAAAGAAGGCAAAATCACTTGGCCACCACCACCGCCTACGCTGTCTGTCGGACATAAACCGCTTACCGAAGCTCCAGCAGTCGTGGCAAAAGAAGTCAAACCACCGTCTTTATTGCAACAATTTTTGCCAATGATAATCGGCGCAGTGATTCTACTTAGCTTAGGCGCAGTCGCTCCGGTTGCGTTTATGGAACATTTCACCGTATTCGTATTGGCGTGTTTTGTCGGTTATCAAGTGATTTGGAATGTCAGTCCATCGTTGCACACCCCGTTAATGAGCGTCACCAACGCCATCAGCGGTATTATTGTGGTCGGTGCGCTGGTGCAAATTTCTGCGGTCAACCCGCTGGTGATGGGTCTGGCAGCGGTTTCGATTCTGATTGCCTCAATTAACATCGGCGGCGGCTTTTTAGTCACGCGCCGCATGTTAGAAATGTTTAGAAAATAGGAGCGTTAAAGATGATGTCACAAGGTTTAGTTACGATGTCTTACATCGGTGCTTCTATTTTATTTATTTTGAGTTTGGGCGGCTTGAGCAATCAAGAAACCGCACGGCGTGGCAATTATTACGGCATGGCAGGAATGGTGATTGCGATTCTTGCCACTGTGCTGAGTGCGGCAGTGACCGAAAATTATGCCGTTTTGGTGGTGGCTTTATTGGTCGGCGGTTCTATTGGCGGTTATGCAGCAAAACGTGTGGAAATGACACAAATGCCAGAGCTGGTCGCGCTCATGCACAGCTTGGTCGGGATGGCAGCCGTGTTAGTCGGATACGCAAACTTTTTAGGCGAATCTGATTTAACAGGCGTAGAAAAAACCATTCATGAAGTTGAAATTTATTTAGGCATTCTCATCGGAGCGGTGACTTTTTCCGGCTCAGTGATTGCGTTTGGCAAACTGTGCGAAAAAATCAGCGGCAAACCGATGTTATTGCCTGCTCGCCACTATTTAAACTTGATGTTATTGCTGGGTTCGATTGGCTTGAGCTTTATGTTCCTCAATGGCGAAACCCAAGACGAGAGTTTAATCGCTTTAGGTGCGATGACCGTTTTAGCGTTGCTGTTCGGTATTCACATGGTGATGGCAATCGGCGGTGCGGATATGCCCGTGGTGGTTTCTATGCTTAACAGCTATTCAGGCTGGGCGGCGGCAGCGACTGGTTTTATGTTAAACAACGATTTGTTGATTGTCACAGGCGCGTTAGTGGGTAGCAGCGGCGCGATTCTGAGTTATATCATGTGTCGTGCGATGAATCGGCATTTCCTCAGCGTAATTGCGGGTGGTTTTGGTTCAGCTGGTGGACAAGCGGCAGAAGTCACAGGTGAAGTGCAACCGATTGATGTAGCAGAAACGGTGCAATTATTGCGCGAAGCTAAAAACATCATGATTATTCCAGGCTATGGGATGGCGGTCGCACAAGCGCAGCACACCGTGAACGAAATCACCAAGCAATTGAAAGCGAAAGGTAAAACCGTGCGTTTCGGGATTCATCCGGTTGCTGGACGGATGCCAGGACACATGAACGTGTTGTTAGCGGAAGCGAAAGTGCCTTACGACATCGTGTTTGAAATGGATGAAATTAACGAAGATTTTGCTAATGTTGATGTCACCATCGTGATTGGTGCGAATGATATTGTGAATCCATCCGCGTTGAATGACCCCAACAGCCCAATCGCAGGAATGCCTGTGTTAGAGTGTTGGAAAGGCGAAACTACGATTGTGATGAAACGCAGTATGGCATCCGGTTATGCAGGTGTCGGTAATCCCTTGTTTGTCTTGGATAATACCCGCATGTTGTTTGGCGATGCGAATGTGAAATTGCAAGAAGTGTTGAAAGCGTTACAAGAGTAATTTGTTTAAAGAAGCCTCGCGGGTTATTAATAATCTGCGAGGTTTTTTTTGCCTGTTATAAATAGCAAGATACAAAAAATTAGCAACAAAAAACCGCCTTTAGTTTTGCCAGGAGGCGGTTTAAGAAAGCAACCGTTTTAATTTTTTGTAAACATCATCATCGTTACGCTTCCCAATGATAATAACTTGCAGCTCGTCTTCTTGAGTCTGATAAATAATTCGGTATTCTCCACAATCAACTCTGCGATAAGGATAACCTTTAAGCTCTTGAGAGTCGTGCGGTATTGGATTTTTCAACAGTGAAAACTGCGCGTTGACAAGTTGTTTGAATTGTTTTGCAGGTAAATTTTCCAAAAAATCTAAGGCTGAATGGGTTAAATTAAGTTTCAGCATTCATGCGTTCCTGTAAGCGGTTTAAGGTTTTTTCCGTTCCTACAAAACCGCTTTTTAATGCAAGTTCGGCTTGTTCTGCCCAATAAGCATCATCTAAACGCATTTTTTCAAATTCTGCGAACCACTGCCGTAGTTTTGCAAAAGAATCATTATCTAGCTCTTCGATTTGGTGTTCTAAAATTTCAAGCGAATTCATATCGTTATTTCTCCTGTAAATTAATCAGTTTTTTGCAAGTATACCATCAAGCCATAGGCAATAAAAAACCGCCTTTGGTTTTTGCCGCTGGCGGTTTTGTTATGCTGTGGAATACGCTACTTAGGTCCATCGAGCTTACTATCGTATATTTTTTCCCATTTATGCTCTTGGGAGGGGTAGTTACTTTTACATCCTTTCTCATCTGGTTTCCATTCAGAACTGTATCTTCTTTCTCCACATTTTGTGCATCGCCATTCTTTAACTCTATCCATAAATTTAACCTCATCAGAAAATTAAAAACACTAACAATTTAAACCTCTGCAAATTTGTTCTATTGTTGTCGAACTACTAGAGCCGCTACCGAACTCTACAGATTTTTAATGCTAGACATTGTGCTATCTCCTAATCTTTTTTCTTTAGTGCATCATTAACTTTCTCTTTGACACTTTTGCTATGAGAGTCTGTATTTTCAGAGCCTCTTTTATAATTTTGTTCAACACGTCCTTCGTTGGTTTCTTTTCCCTTGCCTTGATTATCAATGAACATTTTTAGTTTCCTCGTTTTCTGTAGAATGAAATTGTTATGGATTAATTATGCTAGAATTCAGCTTAAAAATCGCCACACTTAACTACTACATTTTGTCAACAAATTATCTACATTATGCAAACTCAAGAGCTACAAATTAAAATTGGCAAAAAAGTCAAAGAGTTACGGACTGTTAATGATTGGACGCAAGAGGAGGCGGCTAAACAACTGCATATGTGTAGAAATACTTACAGCGATATTGAATTAGGCAAATCTGACCTTTCACTTTCACGTTTAGTGCAGTTGGCTAATTTTTATAAAGTTGATGTTGATTATTTTGTAGATGACAAAGAGAAAATCGTTTTTTATTTATCAGGAACTCAAAATTCGCATGATACAAGTCAAATAAAAAATTTGTGCAATGAGTATCACGGCAATTTAGCAGAAGAAAAACTGCAATTGCAGCTTGAAATGAAAGACAAAGAACTTGCTATGCAACAGCGTGAAAATGAAAATTTAAGAGAAATCATTGCATTATTAAAAGAAAAATCGCAAAAAACTACCGCTACGATATGATTAACTTGCTTGAATAAACCTCGCGGATTTTGAATCTGCGAGGTTTTTTTTGCCTGTTATAAAATACCAAAGCGTTTTGAAAGTATTTGATTTTTGACTTCATTCATTTTGTCATCTACAGAGTTTTGTGTTGTAGATTTTAAGCAAATACGTTAATTGGCAAAAATAAGCGTTCAGCATTTTCTGGTAGCGGTTTAAAGCCAAAATGTTGATAAAAAGAAGCAGAAATTTGATCTTTGGCATCTACCATAATCCCTGCTACGGCAAGCACTGTACTGGCTTGCGCCACTTTTTGACACGCCTCTGCAAGCAAAATCGAACCTAATCCTTTTCCCTGAAAAGACTTGTCAACCGCTAATCGCCCCAATAAGGCAACTGGAATTGGGTAACGCGGTAGTTTTTTAGCTAATTCCAGTGGCAAGTCTGAACAGTTTACGCTGCCTGCACTTAACGTGAAAAAACCTGCCAACGTGTTTGAGTTTTGCGCTGTCGCTACAAAAACACGGGTCAGATTGCGTTTCATATCTTGTGAAGCATAGCGACGAATATAGTTGTCCAAATCCTGACTGCCGCAACAAAACTGGTCTATCTCAAAAGTTTTATCAAACGTTTGAATGCGATAATTCATCAACGAACAACCTGCTCGGCATGACGCGCAAAAGCCCGTTTTAAGGCGGGATTTGGCTCTGTCGGCATATCAAGTGCAGAAAGAAAGGCTTGAAAATCCTCAGGTGAGAGCGTGATTGATTCGTGATTCTGTACAATTTGTTGGGCAGAGGCGACAGCATGAGAGAGGACAAATTTAGAAACGCTGACATGGGAATAGGCAGCGGCCTTGTCGAGCAATTGTCGGCTGTAGCTGTCACAGCGGATATTTAAACGACCTTCTTTAGTGACTGCGGTGTTCATTGATAACTCCAAAGTATAATTTGTATGTCAATTGTACATCCAGTTGTAAAAGGTGTGTCATTTTTATCGTGAGAAAAAACAGGCAATAAAAAACCGCCTTGGGTTTTTGTTTTTTTGTAGGGCAGGCACGCTTTTTTGCTCGCCATGAAGTATTCAATGTTGCGCTGTTTGGTGTGTTACTTGACTAAAACTATTTTGAACACGATGACACGGATTAAGGGAATAACAGGATGTGCCTGCAATCGAATAATCTGTGTCATCGTGTTCGAAGCGGCAGAAAAAACGTACTTTTCCAACAAAATTTTTTAAGACGACCAGTCGTCTTGAAAATTTTTCGCAAAAATAGAATGCACTAACCGAAAAGATTAATTTTTTGCAATCCTGATTAAGCCTTTATAATATCCAAACACTATGAAGACTAAAGGGACGTAACCCACCTGATGAATATTTCAACCATTGACTCGCCACGACTGCGTTACCTGCTACAACACAACCAACAACACCTGCTTTGCAAAGGTCTCAAAGGCATTGAAAAAGAAAGCCTGCGCATTTCCAAACACGGGCATATTTCGCAAACTGACCATCCCCGCGCGTTAGGTTCGGCTCTCACTCATCCTTATATAACGACCGATTATTCTGAAGCTCTGCTCGAATTTATCACCCCGCCGTTTGAAAATATCTGCGATACGCTGGATTTTATGCAAGACATTCACCAGTTTGTTTATCAAAATCTGGACAATGAAATGTTGTTAGCAAGCAGTATGCCGTGCGGAATTGATGGCGACGAAAGCATTCGGATTGCAGAATATGGCAGCTCTAATATTGGGCAAATGAAGCATATTTATCGGCGCGGATTGTGGCATCGTTACGGACGCACCATGCAATCGATCGCTGGCGTGCATTTTAATTATTCTGTGCCGACCGATTTGTGGGCGATTCTTTACGACCAAGAACAAAGTGACCTGAGTTTGGATGAATTTATTGCAAAAAGTTATTTTGGCATGATTCGCAATTTTCAGCGCAAAGGCTGGTTGATTCTGTATTTGTTTGGCGCATCTCCTGCAATTTGCAAACAGTTTTTCAAAAGCAGACCGCAATTAATGAGTCAATTTGCAGAATTTAACGCCAATACGTTATATCACCCTTACGCAACCTCATTGCGGATGAGCGATATTGGCTATAAAAGCAAAAATCAGGCGAATTTAAAAATAGATTACAACTCACTCAACGGCTATGTAGAAAGCCTCAGCGCGGCAATTAATACCCCATATCCTGAATACGAAACCATTGGCGTGAAAGTGGATGGCAATTATCAGCAATTAAATAGCAATATTTTGCAAATTGAAAATGAGTTTTACAGCACGGTGCGCCCAAAGCAAATTATTCAATCGGGGGAAAAACCGACCTTAGCTTTAAAACGGCGCGGCGTGTGTTATGTGGAAATTCGCTCGTTAGATTTGGATCTCTTTAATCCTTTAGGCATTAGCGAGAATACTTGTCGCTTTGTGGAAGCGTTTTTGCTCAGTTGTTTATTAAAAGACAGCCCATTGCAAGGCGAAAACGAACAACAAATTAATAATGACAATCAACTGACAGTGGCAAATTTTGGCAGAAAGCCGAATCTAGAACTCAATCAAAACGGTGAATCTATTTTGTTGCAAGAATGGGCAATGGAAATCATGGATGCCATTGAGCCGATTTGTGAAATTTTAGATGCGGATAATCCAGATAAACCGTATTTAAAAGCCTTAGAGCAGCAACAACGCTTAGTTGACAATCCAGACTTAACCCCGTCTGCACAAATTTTGGCGGGTATGTCTAAAAATAAACAATGTTTTGGTGATTTTGGCGTAACCGCTTCCACAAAGTATGAAGCTTATTTTAAAGACCGCGAATTGGATGCTGTAAAAATCCAAGAATTTCAACAAATGGCAGTGACTTCTTTACAACAGCAAAAAGCTTTAGAAGGCAATGATAAATTAGGATTAGATGAGTTTTTGGCGCATTATTTTGCCCAGCATTAAGCGCATTTAAATGTAGAGACGTTGCAATGCAGCGTCTCTACGCAGCGATTATTGCAATGCGGCAGCAGTAAAAACGTAATCGTTATCTTTCACTGCGGTATGGCAAGCAAAACACTCTTTCGATTTTGCCTCTTCAAACATCACCAAGTTTTTCCCTTCCCAATGCGCAAAACCCCAGCCGCCGGTGCTGGCGTATTTTTTACTGTCTTTAATCATGGCTTCCGCTTTTTCAAACGCGCCCGGCACAATTGCTTGTGGCCAGCTAGGATGTTTGCTTTCTTTCCAAGCCACTTTTGCAAGCACTGCGCCATCTGGCCAAGGTTTTGTACGTCCATGTCGCGCCGCTGTAATCGCTGCACTGTTGCCTAAAATAGCGCGTAAGGTTTTTTTATCTTCGCGATGAGATACCGCCAATAAAGACCAATCTTGATATTCACCAAACACAGGTTTTACTGTGTAAGTGGCAGGTGCGGTTTCTGCATTTGCAACCGATGCCAGAGATAATAGCGCGATTGCTAAACTCAATCCCAGATTAAAGTCTGATGTTTTTTTCATTATAAATTCCTGTAAGTGTTGAGCGAAAAATGGTTATTTTGCTTAAGCGATTCATGTTATATCAAAAAACAACACAAGATGGCATAACTTTAGATAAAATGGCGCGTTACGAGCAGAACCCCCAATAATAAATACAGCGCGTCTGCATGGTTCTAAACCTTTGTTTCACGACTTTTAACACTAAATAGATACACTATGGACCTCAAATTTCTTGATTTTGAACAACCTATCGCTGAATTGGAAGCGAAAATAGCAGAACTTCGCAAGGTGGAGTTTGATAATGATATTAATATTTCGGATGCTATTGAGCAGCTAGAAGAGAAAAGCGAAGCTCTGACTTCCACTATTTTTGCCAAACTGTCAGACTGGCAAATTTCACAGTTATCGCGTCACCCCGGTCGTCCTTATACCTTAGATTATATTGAGCACATTTTCACTGATTTCCAAGAATTGCATGGCGATCGAACTTATGCGGATGATCCTGCGATTGTGTGTGGTTTGGCGCGATTAGATGGTCAAGCCGTGATGATTATTGGGCATCAAAAAGGGCGCGATACCAAAGAAAAAATTTATCGCAACTTTGGAATGCCGCGTCCTGAAGGCTATCGCAAAGCGTTGCGGGTGATGAAAATGGCAGAGCGGTTTAAATTGCCGATTATTTGTTTAATTGACACACCGGGAGCTTATCCGGGCATTGGTGCAGAAGAGCGTGGACAAAGCGAGGCGATTGCGAGAAATTTGTTTGAAATGGCACAACTAAAAACACCGGTGATTTGCACCATTATCGGCGAAGGCGGTTCAGGCGGCGCATTAGCAATTGGGGTGGGTGACCGTTTGATTATGATGGAATACAGCACTTATTCGGTAATTTCTCCTGAAGGTTGTGCGTCAATTTTGTGGAAAAGTGCGGATAAATCACAATTGGCAGCTGAGGCAATGGGGATTACCTCGGACAGAGTGAGAGAGCAAGGTTTTCTGGATGAAGTGGTGCGTGAGCCTTTAGGCGGGGCACATCGTGATTTTAAAACCACTACTGGGAATTTGCGTGAAACGTTGTTGCGGCATTTGGCTGAGTTAAAAGTTGAGCCGTTAGATACCATGCTTGCAAAACGCTATCAGCGCATGATGAGCTATGGAGCGTATAGTGATGAACCTGTAAAGGCTTAAAACTTTAACGTAGAGACGCAACAATTGCGTCTCTACAGGTTAGAGTTTTTTAACTCTTTGAAAAACTATGCGCTTTTGAATTTCACGGTTGTGAAAATTATTGCGCGTAACTTGAACCGCCTGAATGCAAACCTAAACGATTGAATAGCGAAATGTCGTGATTTGTCATCGGGTTATCAGTGGTGAGTAATTTATCGCCGTAAAAAATCGAATTTGCACCCGCCAAAAAGCACAACGCTTGCATTTCATCACTCATATTGCTGCGTCCTGCTGACAAACGCACACGCGATTCCGGCATTAAAATTCGCGCTACTGCAATCGTGCGAATAAAAATCAGCGGGTCGAGTTGTTCTGTGCCCATCAGCGGCGTGCCTTCCACTTGTACCAACATATTAATCGGCACGCTTTCAGGATGTTTCGGTAAGTTTACTAATTCAATCAATAGTTTGGCTCTATCAGCATCCGATTCGCCCATTCCCACAATCCCGCCACAACAGACGTTAATGCCTGCGTCACGCACTCGCGCCAAAGTATCTAAGCGATCTTGATAAGTGCGGGTGGTGATAACTTCTGAATAATATTCTTCTGAGGTGTCGAGATTGTGATTGTAATAATCCAAACCGCCGTCTTTTAACGCTTGCGTTTGGGTGTCGGTGAGCATTCCCAGCGTGGCGCAAGTTTCCATCCCCAACGCTTTTACGCCTTGCACCATTTCTACCACGCGCTCGATGTCTTTGTCTTTTGGTTTGCGCCATGCCGCGCCCATGCAAAACCGCGACGCGCCTTGGTCTTTTGCGCGTTGGGCGATTTGCAACACTTCGTCAATCGGCATTAAGCTTTCAGATTTTAAGCCGGTGTCATAACGTGCGCTTTGTGGGCAATAGCCGCAATCTTCTGAACATGAGCCGGTTTTGATGCTTAATAAGCTGCTGACTTGAATTTGATTCGGGTCAAAATTTTCGCGGTGAATGGTTTGTGCTTGAAAAATCAAGTCGTTAAAGGGTAAGGCGTATAAGGCTTGTACTTCGGCTAAAGTCCAATCGTGACGCAGAATTGACATGGCGTATAATCTCCAAAACGGTGTTTTTGTTGACGGCAAGTGACATTAGTCAACTGTGATAAATGAAAAGTGTAAACAACTGGCTGAATATTATACAGGATTGTTTGAATTGTTCTGAAATTCGCTTGTTGTCTAACAATTTCTAATATAAACTCAGCGGCGTTTGCAGTTTTTTAGATTTAAGTTTCAGCGTAATGCGTATGAACAGTGAAAATACATTAAGAACAGAATATTCTGCGGATTTAATTAAGTCCGGTGTGCGTGGAAACTATGCAAGTCGTTATCGCGAAGGGACAATATTGTGTTAATTGAGCCTGATTTGCATAAACTTTTTCCAGATTCGGATGCTGTCAATCGGGCTTTGCGCAAGTTTGCTGAACAACATCAAATGGCATTTCTTTAGTGCAAACAGGATTTAATCGGTTATTTGCTTGAATTGTAAGCAGATATTTTTCAAAATAATTTATTTAGATGCTTGTGAAGTGGTTTGTTGGAGTATCTAATTATCAGCTATTTCAAGAGTAAACATGCGTTATCAAGGAAAAATTACAGGCTGGAAAGATGAACAAGGATTTGGTTTTGTTATGCCAAATGGTGGTGGTGAAAAAGCCTTTGTGCATATAAAAGCCTTCTCTATTCATCAACGTAGACCAATTGAAGGCGACCTTATCACATACGAATTGGCAACTGATGAAAAGATGCGATTTCAAGCAAAAAATGTTCAGTTTGTCGCAAAACAATCAATTGCTTCAACAGCATCTCAATCAAAAGCAACATTTGGCAGTGTTTTCACTTTTCTATTTTGTTCGTTTTTAGTTTTATCTGTACTTATACACAAAATTCCTCTCGTTATATTGTGTATTTATTTAAGCGCAAGTGTTATTACTTTTTTTGCGTATGCGATAGATAAATCATCAGCGAAAAATAATCGTTGGAGAACCAGAGAAAGTACACTGCACTTATTTAGTCTTATAGGCGGTTGGCCAGGAGCATTGCTTGCGCAAAAAAAATTGCACCATAAGTCGAAAAAAGAAGAGTTTCAATTTATATTTTGGGTGAGTGTTATTATCAATTGTTTTGCTTTAGGATGGGTTCTTGTGAACTTTTCAACAATAACGTCAAATTTAACTCTATTGTCGGGTTACGCTTTTTTGCTTATACAAAACTGACATAACAACGGCAATTTTATAATCAAAAAAATCTATTGTGAAACTTCCCAAAAACACAGTGATTGCAACTGAAAAACTAACAAACTATTTGCTAGTTTTTAAAAAACGCAATGATAAATCACAATGGTTGGCACAAGCTGGGTATTCAGCAGAGAATTGGCAAGTATTAGAAAATGATTTACGAAAACAAATTTTATCGCTTGATGCTCAACTTTCTGAAATAACGCCTTACGGACAAACCTATGAAATTATAGGAAATTTAACAGGTGTAAATGGAAAAACGATTGCTGTTCATACGATATGGATGACAGAAACAGCAACGAAAATCACTAAATTTATTACGCTATATCCTGAAAAAGGAGAAATACAATGAAATACCCATTATTTGAAGAAGTGGTTTTATTAATAGATATTCCATCAAAAAACTTGAAACAAGGCGATGTAGCAACGGTTGTTGAGTTTCACCCTGTTGCAAACGGAGAAAATGGCTATTCTATTGAGGTTTTTAATGCAGTAGGCGACACAATCGCTGTAATAACTGTGGCTGAATCAGCTATCAAACCTTTAAGTAAAGATGAAGTTTTCAATGTTCGTTTGTTATTGGCAGCATAATTCCAACCATAAATGTATTCTTCCTGTGTCGCTGCATAAAAATCGTTATCAAGAACGCGGCTTTAATTAAGGTATTAAAATCGCCAGCGTATTGAAAAGTGGCGTGGAAAAAGTCGATATTTGAGAGTGTACGAGCATATTATTAATTGATGTAACGCAGTGAGATGTAGAGCAATTTTATAAACAGCGTGGTTTTTAGTTTTCATAAAAAACGTGAAATTTTTCAAGACGACCAGTCGTCTTGAAAATTTCAGAAGATTGAAACAATTTATATTTCATATTTCGACTTCAAATGATTTTCGCCAACAATTAATCTGTTATGCGTAACATCCGTTAAAAATATTTAGCAGGAGTGCAAACTTAAGCTTGCACTCCCAGTAACACAAAATTTACTTTTTTTATCATCCGCACTAAAACTAACGACATACACCCACATAGTTAAGCTGTGCACCGGCAGCCAGTCGCGCACAATCATTGCTATACGTCACCCCATCACAACCACACACAGGCGCGTAAAGCGTTGTGCAAATTTCAGGTTTAACTTCACACGTTCCCTGAGCTGTCGCCGTACCACAAGCATTCGGCGCACTTATATTACACACTTGCCCCACAGCACAGCTTGCTCCTGTTGTGCCGCCACACGCTTGCGCAGCGGGTTTAGTTGGCATTGGCAGATAAAATTGATTGGCAATTAATAACTTAGTTTTGCCATCGCTGGCTAATTTATGCTTGCCTGCCGCCAAAATTCCAGCTTCTGATAATGTTTTATACCCCGCATCTATCTGCGCTTGGCTCGCCCTTGATGCCCCTAATCGCACATCGCTAATTATCTTATCTTGAACTGTCCACGCATTTGCCAATTGCTCTATCACATCGTCCATGCACGGCGCGGTAATACAAACAATCCCCATATCTTTAACGTGATATACAGGGTCAATAGAAACATTTTTACTTTGCGCCTGCCACGCTTCAGTTATGGTCAATGTATCAGTCATATTGCCGACAAAAGGTGTTTTCGCATCCAGCGCGTGAGCAAAATTTCCGCGAACTATCCCTATTTTTTTTCCTAAAATATTAGAAAAATAATCATCTGCCTGTGCTTGCGTCCAGCCCATTGCTTTCGCATCCAGACCTGCGACATGACATTCCTCACGCCACACACCATCTGCACACAATGTTTTTAAACTATTGACTTGTTTCACAAAATAACCGCCACACATAGGCGATGGACATAAACGCATATCTTCATGTGTCACAGTGTAATAATAAGATGCACCAATAGGCGTACAAATCTCAGCGGCATTCACAGAACAGCTAAAACCAATGAGTAAAGTAACTATTAAGCTATTGAAAAATTTAATGAATGACATGATAAACCTCCGAAATTTAGTTTTAATACAACAAAGGGTCGCCACAAGTTAAGTCGATAAAATTACGCAACATTTTGGCTTCCATTGTATTGTTGATATTTGAAGAACCCTCGCCATCTTCCCATAACACAACCTTTTTTAAACTACCATTTGCTTGCAGTTGATACGCATGATATTCAACGCGACCACCATCAACCGGAGCGATTCCTGTGGTAATTGAACCTAATGCCGCCGTTTTAATGACTGAGCTTATTGTTGGAAGATTCAACTTAAGCGCAATCGTGCGAGTTGATGAAAGTTGCCCTAGATTGCGATTAATCACAAGACTGCCGGTGCGGTGAATGACACAACTTTTGCTTATGGCATATTCCGCCATCACAAACCCCGGTGTAGTAATTTTTTCCAGCAGTGGCACAGCCAAAACGCTGTGAGTGGCGAGCCATAAAGCCAGCGTAATAAAATATTTATTTTTCATAGTGTTATATCCTCTAAAATTGAAAAAAAACGCATTAAATCGTATTGCGTTACTTAACAATAACAGAATTTTAATACCGTAAATTATTATTTTTGCGAGGAATTTAGCAAATTTTAAGCAAAAAAAAGACTGGCAGTTCTGCAATGTGCGAACTGCCAGTCTTCATATCCAATGTTAATCTATAACAGAATTACTTTAACGATAAAACTTCGCTTCTGCCATTCACTTCAATCAAAATTTTATCTTCTTTAGCCAGCCAACCGATAGCACGTTGCAATTCTGCTTTAGCCAGTCCACCTTCTTTTTCAATTTTAGAAGGGCTTGCTGGGCCATTTGCTTCTAAAAAAGCCCATAATTTACCTGCTGATTCGCCTATTGTTGTAGACATATTATTTTCCTCTGGTTTTAGTTGAATTAAGATTTTTAAAATGATCTTCATCGGGCAATGTGATATTGAGCTCCAATGTTTCTCGTTCGTCGTCCTGTTCCAGACTCACTGAAATTGTCTCTTCGTTCACATCGAAATATTTTTTGATAACTTCTAACAATTCTTTCTTTAATTGCGGTAAATAAGAAGGTTGGTTTCGTGATGAGCGTTCATGTGCTACTAAAATTTGCAACCTTTCCTTTGCAATAGCTGCTGAACTAGGTTTATTTGTTTTAAAGTAGTCCAGTAAACTCATTATTTACCCCTAAACAGCTTACCAAAAAGACCTTTCTTTTCAGCATCAATAAAACGGTGCGGTTTATCTTCACCTAAATAACGCGCCACAATGTCGCTATAGGCTTGTCCTGCATCGCTTTGTTCATCTAGGATAACAGGAATGCCTGAGTTTGAAGCGTTTAAAACTGATTTAGATTCAGGAACTACGCCGAGTAAATGCAAGGATAAAATTTCTTGTACATCATCCACACTCAGCATTTCGCCTAATTTCACCCGCTCAGGTGAGTAGCGTGACAATAATAAAAATTCTTTAATCGGCTCTTCACCTTTTTCAGCGCGACGCGATTTACTGGCTAAAATCCCTAACATTCTATCCGAGTCTCGTACTGATGAAACTTCAGGATTAGTGACAATGAAAGCGTCATCTGCAAAATACATGGCTAAATGCGCACCCCGCTCAATGCCCGCAGGAGAATCGCAAATAATATATTCAAAATCTTTTGAGAGTTCTTCTAAAACTCTGCCAACCCCTTCTTCTGTTAGGGCATCTTTATCGCGTGTTTGCGATGCTGGCAGAATATATAATTCACCGCAACGTTTATCACGAATCAAGGCTTGATTCAATGTGGATTCATTATGGATCACGTTAACAAAGTCGTAAACAACACGCCGCTCACAACCTAAAATCAAGTCCAAATTGCGCAAGCCCACATCAAAATCAATCACTACAGTTTTATGACCTTTTTTTGCCAGCCCCATAGCAACAGCAGCACTGGTCGTGGTTTTACCTACCCCACCTTTTCCAGATGTAACAACGATAATTCTAGCCAATGGTTTTTCCTCTAAGAAACAGTGTGTTATAGCTTTTTAATCAGCAAGGTCTGATCGTGTAAATAAATTTGTACTAACTTTTGCCGTAAGCTTTTATCAAAATCTTCACTCAAACGATACACGCCAGCAATTGAAACTAACTCCGCTTGCAAATCAGAACAAAAAATACAGCTTTTGGTATTGCCCTGTACTCCTGCTAACGCGCGTCCTCGCATCGGTGCATAAATATGAATATTGCCTTCGGCTATGAGTTCCGCGCCGGGATTAACGGGGGCTAAAACGGTTAAATCACCTTTTGTGTAAATCCGTTGTCCAGAGCGTACAGGTTGCATAATGAGTTTATTTTCAATCTCTGAAACAGTTTTAGTTAACGGCTCTATGGACTCAATTTTTTCAGTTACTTCTTCTACCGCAGGAATTTTTTCTACCACAGGCGGCTCTATCAAAATATGCTTAGTCTGCACTGCAATCCCTAACTCAATGGCAATGCTATTTTGTTTACGGGTCGCTCCTGAAATAGCAATCGGTATTAAATGCAAACTTCGCAGTGTTTTAATTAAGCTGCGTAAATCAATTTCAACTTGTTGCTCAGTCAACTCATGCAGTTCAATTAATAACGGTGAGTTTTTAAAAAACTCAGGAGCTTGTAAAATTTTTTTTTGTAATTGCTGTTTAATCTCGACAATTGAATGGCTAGACAAAATCAATGCCGGTATATTAAAGGCTGAACTTTTAATTTCTACCGCGACTTTTTGATTCGAGATAAGAGTGCTGTCAATTGACATCTTGTTAATATAACCGATAGTTCATTGAGGGTAATTCTATCATTCTTAAGAAAAAAAATCATTTCTCTCGAAATGTGAACGGTGTTTTTTTTAATATCGAATCAACAAGTTCGTGAAAATAAACCGCTTTTATACTTGTAGCTTATATTAAGGATAAGGATTGCTTTTCTAATTGCGATTCTAAATTGTTAATCTGCAAAAAAAACTTGCATTCGTAAATAATCGGTAAGGAGTTTTGAAGTATTCTTTGAAAAAAAAACCTACGAGCATTTAACTTCTCGTAGGTTTTATTGCGGAAAACAAAAGCTAATTTTTTTAAACGGCTTTCAATCCTAAAACATCTTGCATGTCATATAAGCCATTTTCTTTATCCGCTAACCATATCGCTGCACGCACTGCGCCGTTAGCAAATGTCATGCGGCTAGTGGCTTTGTGAGTAATTTCAACGCGCTCGCCTTCATCAGCAAACATCACGGTATGGTCGCCGACAATATCGCCCGCGCGAATGGTAGAAAAGCCGATTGTTTTTCTGTCGCGTTCGCCAGTATTGCCTTCTCTGCCATAAATTGCACAGTCTTTTAAGTCGCGTCCTAAAGCACTTGCTACCACTTCACCCATCCGTAATGCTGTGCCAGAAGGCGCGTCGACTTTATGACGGTGATGCGCTTCGATAATTTCTATATCGGTGTAATCTCCCATCACTTTCGCGGTCATTTCTAACAGTTTTAATGACAAATTCACGCCTACACTAAAATTCGGTGCAAGAATAATGGCAATGTCTTTTGCTGCTTCAGCGATTTGAGCTTTTTGCGCATCAGTGAATCCCGTTGTGCCAATCACAATTTTTTTGCCCGCTTGTTGGCAAACTTTTAAATAATTTAGCGTTGCTTCAGGACGGGTAAAGTCAATCACCGTGTCAAAATCAGCGAGCGATTTATCTAAATGTTCAGAGATGGCGACACCGATATTACCGATAGCCGCTAATTCGCCTGCGTCTTTACCAAAACGTTCTTTGTCTAAAGCAGACACTGCAACTGTCAACTGCGCACTGCTTTGCGTGACTGAATTAATTAAATTTAATCCCATGCGCCCTGTCGCGCCAACCACTGCAATTCTTGTCATCGCGATTATCCTGTTAATTTGTCAAAAAAGTTTTTTACGCCATCCATAAATGAATGCTCTTGTGGGCTATGTTGTTTGCCACCACCGAATAAGGAATCACGCAACTGCTCAACTAACGTGTTTTGTTCTTTGGTTAAATTCACAGGCGTTTCAATTTGCACACGACAAAGCAAATCACCTTGCAAACCGCCACGCACGGGTTTTACACCTTTGCCACGCAAGCGAAATAATTTGCCAGTTTGAGTTTCGGCGGGAATTTTTAATTTAACTTTACCATCCAAAGTCGGCACTTCAATTTCCCCTCCTAAACAAGCGGTTGGAAAACTAATAGGTACTTCGCAGTATAAATCAGCATTGTCACGAGTAAAAATCGCATGATCTTTGACTTGAATTTGCACATACAAATCACCCGCAGGCCCTCCGCGTTCTCCCGCTTCGCCTTCGCCAGCTAAACGAATTCTGTCACCCGTATCTACGCCAGCCGGAACTTTGACTGATAAGGTTTTGGTATCTTGAACGCGACCTTGACCGTAGCATTTGCGGCATGGATCTTTGATTTGTTTGCCCGTGCCATGACAAGTTGGGCAAGCTTGTTGCACAGAGAAGAAGCCTTGTTGCATCCGCACTTGCCCGTGACCGTGACACGTTGAACAAGTGATTGGACTAGAACCTTTTTTCGCCCCAGAGCCATTACATTCAGTACACGACACCAAAACTGGCACGCGAATCTTAACTTCTGTGCCAGCAACGGCTTGTTCTAAAGTCAGTTCAAGGTTGTAGCGTAAATCCGAACCGCGTTGTACGCCGCTGCTGCGTTGCCGTCCGCCACCGAAAATATCGCCAAATACGTCGCCAAAAATATCGCCAAAGCCTTCTGCACCGCTAAATCCGCCGCCACCACGCATGGATGGGTCAACGCCTGCGTGACCGAATTGGTCGTAAGCGGAGCGTTTTTTCGGATCGGATAACACTTCATAAGCTTCTTTAATTTGCTTAAATTTAACTTCCGCTGCTTCGGGTGCATCGCTATTGCGGTCTGGATGATATTTCATCGCCATGCGTTTGTAGCTTTTTTTGATTTCCGCATCGCTGGCGTTTTTATCAAGTTCGAGGAGTTTGTAATAGTCTTCTTTGGCTGCCATGTCTTTTCGTTTTAATAAGATGAATTTTGAGTTTTAATGAACTTTTTATTGAGCCACGTTTATTTTTCTAACCTTAAAAATCAAGCAATTCGGTTAATAATTCATTGCAAATTTCAACACTTTGTTTATAACCGCTGCAATCAATTAAGAAATTATAACGATATTCTTCAGCGCATACCGTAATCACTTGTAATGCCATAATGTATTTAGATTTATCCGTTCTAAATGCTGTATATGCAATTAACTCTTCTAACAGTTTTTGCAGTTTATGCGTTCTACTAAATGCTCCGAATTCACTTTTAGTTTCTAATAAATGCTTAAAAAAAAGTTCCAGCATTTGTTGATAATGAAAGCAATGAATTGAGCAATCTTTGATATTTGTCGCATTTAAAACGTCCAGTGCAACCGCATGTTCCCAAGCTTTACCGGCTAAACTTTCGACATTTTCAAAATTTTGGAATTTTTCTTGATACATGGCTAAGGATAAAAATCATCGTTCAATAATTGCTCTTCAGTATAAGGGCAAATGGATGGGAAAGAGTCAGTGCCGGATTCTACTGTTGCTAATTCAGCAGCACGATAGTAGATATTCTCAATAGCTGATGGTAAATAGTTTTTTAAGCTTGGCATATCTTTAAAAAAAAGTGTAATAAGCATTCTTTGTTCAATGATTTTACAGAGCCACTCATTACAGCGATAAACTTTTTGATATTGCCACTTTAATAAATAAGCAATAAGAATTAATAAGTTGCTCTCTAATTCCCGCTTATCTCTTCTGATTAATCCTTCTAGTTCTTCTATAAGATTTTCGCTATCCATTTCACTAAAGCGCGATTGTTTTAGCAATCTGATATTTTCTTGAATCCAAGAGTTAAAATCTGTTTCGTATAATGCCTGAATATTCATTGTTTTCTCAGTACCAACTCAATAACTCAAACCAATGATTATTTTTTAATCGAAAAACAGAAAAATCAGTTTTATCAACGGTTAAAATTTCTCGTTGTTGATATTCATTAGCCAGCCAAATTAAAGTTGCATCTGTAAAATCAATATCATGGTCAGCATATTTTTCAATAGATTCCGCAATTTGAGGATATGCTTTTATTGGAATATCTATAACTTTAAGCCCACCTCGCACAACCCATTGTAATAATTCAACTTTCGCTCTTGTATCTAGGAAATAACAACTTTCAACAATAACGGGAGCCGTTGTTATTAAGGGTTGTTTATTGACCTGTAAAAAAGCCAATGCTTGAGAATGTAATTTATCTCGTTGAATATAGAGGGCAACTAAAAAACCAGTATCAACCAACATTGTTAAACCGCGCTTTTAATAAAGATTTCGTATTTTGCGCTATATCGCCCTCATGGGTTTTATCTGCTCCGAAACCTTCCTGTCCTAATTCCCACGCCGTTGGCTGATGTTTTTCACGCATTAAATCTTCTAAAAACTGCTGAAATAACAAAGAAACATCTATCTTTTCTCTTTCAACAAAAGATGCTAATTCTTTTTCAAGTCTTGGATTTAAATCTATCGTAATTGACATAATAATTTCAAAATAAAATGTATTTTAAAACAGTAGAGACGCAATATTTTGCGTCTCTACAAATGCGTTTAAGGCAGTAAGCTGGTAGCAGTAGCACTGATAATTAATGCCCAAAGTGTTTCAAAGTAATTTCCCATAAGACCTCCTTTCTTGAATGTTGCTAATTTAATGCTTGCGTTTCTCAAAAAGGTTAAAAGAATCACCACTGCTAAGGTTGTCAACCCACCTACTCCTACAGAATTTACTGTCTTAAACACATTTTAAACGTAAGGTGGGCATTACCCACCTTACAAAATGTAAAACCTTACTTCTTGACTTCTTCAAACTCCGCATCTAGCGCATCATCATCCGGTTTTTTAGAATCCTGCGCTTGATGTTCATGCTCACCACCTGCTGCACCGCCAGCCTGTTCAGCTTGCTCTGCATAAACACGCTCTGCTAATTTACCAGACAACTCGGTCAACGCATTGGTTTTAGCTTCAATTTCTTCTTTATTGTCGCCTTTTACCGCCGCTTGCAATTCTTCAATCGCTTTATCAATCTCTGCTTTTTCAGCCACATCCACTTTGCCATCCAAATCTTTCAACGATTTTTCAGTCGCGTTAATCATACCTTCTGCGTGGTTGCGAGCATGAACTAACTCAGTGATTTTTTTATCTTCTTCTGCATGAGCTTCGGCATCACGAATCATGCGTTCAACTTCTTCATCCGACAAACCGCTAGACGCTTTGATGATGATAGATTGTTTTTTGCCAGTCGCTTTGTCTTTTGCAGAAACGTTCAAAATACCGTTTGCATCAATATCAAATGCTACTTCAATTTGTGGAGTGCCACGACGTGCTGGAGGAATATCTGCCAAGTCAAAACGACCTAACGATTTATTACCGACAGCGACTTCACGCTCACCTTGCAACACATGAATCGTAACCGCAGTTTGGTTGTCTTCCGCCGTTGAGAACACTTGTGACGCATTGGTTGGAATGGTGGTGTTTTTCTCGATGAGTTTAGTCATCACACCGCCCATCGTTTCGATACCCAACGACAATGGCGTTACGTCCAACAACAATACGTCTTTCACGTCACCGCTTAAAACACCCGCTTGACGTGCTGCGCCTAATGCCACTGCTTCGTCTGGGTTGATGTCTTTGCGTGGCTCTTTGCCGAAAATGTTTTGCACCATTTCCTGCACTTTTGGCATACGGGTTTGACCGCCGACCAAAATCACGTCGTTGATTTTTGAAATATCCAAACCTGAATCTTTCAACGCCATTAAACAAGGAGCTTTCGTGCGTTCAATTAAATCATCCACCAAAGATTCCAATTTAGCGCGAGTCAATTTCACATTTAAATGTTTTGGCCCTGTCGCATCCGCAGTGATGTAAGGCAGATTGATGTCCGTTTGTTGTGATGATGACAATTCAATTTTTGCTTTTTCAGCCGCTTCTTTTAAACGTTGCAACGCGAGTGGATCGTTGTGCAAATCAATGCTGCTGTCTTTTTTGAATTCATCGGCTAAAAAGTCAATGATTCTTAAGTCAAAATCTTCACCACCTAAGAATGTATCACCGTTAGTGGATAATACTTCAAATTGATGTTCGCCTTCGATTTCTGAAATTTCGATGATGGAAATATCAAATGTACCGCCACCCAAATCATACACTGCAATGGTGGTGTCGCCTTTGTTATCCATACCAAACGCTAACGCCGCCGCAGTTGGCTCGTTAATAATCCGTTTTACGTCTAAACCTGCGATACGACCTGCATCTTTGGTCGCTTGACGTTGTGAGTCGTTAAAATAAGCTGGCACAGTGATAACCGCTTCAGTCACTTCTTCGCCTAAAAACGCTTCTGCGTCTTTTTTCAATTTCATCAACACGCGCGATGAAATTTCAGGTGCTGCCATTTTTTTGCCATGACATTCGACCCAAGCGTCACCATTAGGGGCTTTAACGATGTTGTAAGGCACCATTTTAATGTCTTTTTGCACAACATCATCTTCAAAACGACGACCGATTAAACGTTTAATCGCGAATAATGTGTTTTTAGGATTGGTGACGGCTTGACGTTTTGCCGATTGTCCAACCAACACTTCGTCATCATTTGTAAACGCGATAATAGAAGGCGTAGTACGCGCCCCTTCACTGTTTTCAATCACGCGCGGCGTGCCATTGTCTAATACTGCTACGCAGGAATTGGTTGTTCCTAAGTCGATACCTATCATTCTAGCCATTGAATTCTCCAAACTTGTTTTAAGTTACAATTAAAAGTTGCTTTAAATATGGGGGGCGATGTGGGTTTTTCAAGCCTTATTCAGGGGCTTTTGCAACCACAACCATCGCAGGGCGCAATAAACGTCCGTTTAACAAATAACCTTTCTGAAACACAGTCAACACGCTGTTCGGTGCGAATTCAGCAGAAGGCTGCATTGCCATCGCTTGGTGATGTTCAGGATTAAACGGTTGCCCCAACGGATTAACAGTTTCAATATTGGCTTTGGCGAATGCCGCTTCAAATTGTTTTAAGGTTAATTCGCTGCCTTCACGAAATTTTTGCACTTCAGGAGAATCACCTGCAATCGCTTGCAAGCCCAGCTCTAAACTATCAATCACGCTGATTAATTCTTTCGCAAACCGCTCGACCGCATATTTGCGTGTGTCATCTAAATCTTTTTGAGTTCTACGTTTCAGATTTTCCATTTCTGCCTGAATGCGCAACGCTTTATCCCAATTTTCTTGTGCCTTTTGATTGGCTTGCTCAAGTTCTTGTTGTAATTGGGCAATTGCTTCTTCCGGTGATGATGCTTCTAACAATTCAGTTTCAGGAGAAACTTCGGTTTCAGTCGCTTGATTTTCAACGGTAGACTCGGCTGCGTTGTCAGGGGTTTCCTGTTCGGTACTCATTCTCTTTCTGCTCCAGAAAAATAGTTTAAAAAAGTCGCGCACTTTTTTGCGCAAAGCGTTATCTTTCAAAATGGGGTCTTAAGATTTAGGATTCAAGGCTGCGCCTAATAATTTTGCCGTCACATCCACAAACGGGATGATTTTTTGATACGCCATGCGGGTGGGGCCAATCACGCCTAACACACCAACCACTTCATCATTCACTGAATAAGTGCTAGTCACCAGGCTGCATTGTTCAAACGCTTGATAGCCGGATTCTTCACCGATAAAAATTTGTACACCGTCAGCGGTAAGGCATTGATCTAACAGTTGAATCACGCTGTGTTTTTGATTAAATGCTTCAAATAATTGTTTCAGTCTATCCATATCGGACAGTTCCGAAAAACTCATTAAGTTCGTTTCGCCACTTAACACATAATCTTCTTTTTGCTCATCCACCAATGCCAATTTTGCCATATTAATCGCGTCTAACATGCCTTGATTGAGTTTTTGATGATCTTGCTGCATTTGCGTTAATAGCACATCTCTCACGGAAGATAAACTGCGTCCGGCATACACCGAATTCAGATAATTCGCGGCTTGCTGTAATTCTGCTGGGGAAAAAGTTTTGCTCGGTTGAATGATTTTGTTATGAACTTCCTGTTCATCGGTGACAAAAATCACTAACACCCGATTGTGTGAAAGGGGCAAAAATTCGATATGGCTTAAACACGCCATTTCGCGGCGCGGAATAGTGACGATGCCTGCCATCTGCGTCACATCCGACAGCACTTTTGAGGCAATCGCCACCACGTCAGTATTATCGTTAGGATTTTCTAATCCTTGCGAAAGATAACTCAACTCTTGCGCCGCTAACGGTTTCACGGTAAGCAAACTATCTACAAATAAACGATAACCTGTGGCGGTGGGAATGCGTCCGGCAGAATGATGCGGGGAATAAATCAAGCCTAATTCTTCTAAATCTGCCATCACATTACGAATGGTAGCTGGGCTAAGTTTTGCATCGAAATCTTGCGCTAACGCCTTAGAACCAACGGGTTGTCCGCTTTGAATATAGCGTTCCACCAAGTTTTTCAGTAATTGTAATGACCTATCGTTTAAATTCTGACTGTTTCCCACGCGAGCCTCTACTTTGTTAAATTAGCACTCTCCACAAGCAAGTGCCATTCGTGCAAAGTATCAGCTAGGTTAGTGCTTGTCAATACATTGAAAATCAATGACTAAATTCAAACACCAGCCTTTTTTAAGAGTTATCAGCGCGATTTTTTCAGTTGTCGTCCTTCAAATAAGGCTGTGATTAATAAATAAAGCAGCATTAACGCGCTGGCAAAAATCCAAGGTTGCCAGCCCACAAACTCAAGCAAGCGTTGGTTTGCAAAATACAATCCCACGCCTAAGCCGATATAGCCTAAAACGCGCATCACGTCGTAAGCCACCGGATAATATTTTCGCCCCAATAAATAAGAAACAATCGCCATTCCCGCGTAACACGCCAACGTTGCCCACGCTGAGCCAACATAGCCATACAAGGGAATCCAATACAGATTGAGAATCACCGTTAATACCGCACCTGCCAGTGAAACAAACGCGCCCAGTCCCGTGCGGTCGGTGAGTTTGTACCAAATCGACAAGTTGACATAAATCCCTAAACACAAATTTGCCATTAATAAAATGGGCACAACCTCTAAACCAGCGCGGAATTCTTTACCAATAAAATATTTAAAGAAATCAATGTATAACGTGACCAGCAGAAAAATAAACACGCAGAAAATCACAAAGAATTTTAAGACTTGCGCATAGACTTTTGTGGCATCGTTTTTATCAGAATAAGCAAAGAAAAATGGTTCAGCAGCATAGCGAAAGGCTTGAATAAACAATGACATTAAAATAGATAATTTATAACACGCACCATAAATACCCAGCATTTTTAAATTGGTTTGGGTGTCATAAGGGAGCAAATATTTCAATAATGCTCTGTCCAACATTTCATTAATAATTCCCGCAAAACCAATCACGACCATTGGCAAACAATAGAGCAATAAACGTTTAAATAATTGCCAATCAAATCCCCAACACAATCCTTTTAATTGCGGCGTTAACAACAAGAATTTCACAATGCTGGCACACAAATTCGCAATAAAAATATAACCCACGCCAATTGCGGGATCGTAAATTAAATCTAATTCAGGATAGCTATGCTGTGCGGCAAGTTTGGGGCAATAAACAATAAACAATAAACTCAACGCAATGGTGGTGAGAATTTCAATGACTTTAACGCTGGCAAAACGCAGAGCTTTGTTTTCGGCGCGTAAACGAGCAAATGGAATTGAGCCAATGGCATCGAGAATTAAAATAATGCTGAACCAGCGTAGATATTCAGGATGATTTGCATAATGCAATGCAGCAGATAGTTGTGAGTTGATTAATAAGATTAAGCCGAAAAAGCTTATGTTAATCAATATAATAAAAATAAGTGCGGTGGAATAAGTTTTATCGCGTTGTGGTTTTTCTTTGTCTCGAAAACGAAAATAACCGGTTTCAAATCCGAATAATAGGAATACTGAAAAAAATCCGGCATAGGCGTAAAACTCGGAAACCACACCATATTCAGCGGCGGTGAAATAATAGGTGTAAAGCGGGACTAATAAATAGTTGAGAAAACGACCAAAAATGCTGCTAAGTCCATAAATGGCGGTTTGTGAGGCGAGTTTTTTTAAAATACTCATGTTATAGATTTAAATATTGGATTGATTTACTCAATCAGGTTGTGTATTTCAGAGATGTTTTGCCGCATTTTGTAATATTGGTTTGAATTCGGTCGGCTATTTTGTCGGAAAAATGGATTTGTGTATCAATCATTTTCAATCCCTATTTGAAATGGTAAGGGGATTCATGATTGTTCCAAGCTTGCATAATAGCCATCTATTTCATTGCAACTTAAAATAACAGGTCTATTTAAACCATTCAGCGAAATATTATTAGTAGATTGAATTAGCTTTTCCATAATAGTTTGTTTTATTGTGTCCATTTTTTCACTTCCATCACCTGCCAAATAATCATACAGAAACAATCTATTTTCTAATGGAGACTCAATGTCAGTTGTAATAATAAAATTTTTAGACTTATTGCGATATTCATCCAATGCACTTTTACCATTAACAGTAAATTCTTCACATCGAATGATATAATCCAAGATGAACGAACTACTTTCTATTTTTTCTCTAAGATTAAAGTCTTTAATTTGACTTTCAATTGAGTCATTTGTGACATCTTGATATTTAATAAATTTTTCAAAACCTTTTAGTTCAATGAAATCAACGCGATTATGTTTGGGGATGATTTTTAGAGCATCTGCTGATTTTGGAGTGCGTATCTTATTATTTAACTCTCTTTTTATTTTTTTTGCAGTTTCATCGTAATCGATAACTTCTAATATTGATTGTGAACAACAGCTTGAATTTAATTGACCTAAATTTTTAATCTCAAAAAATCCTTTTTTAATTCCAAAAACTAGCAACTCTTGAAGCATCTCAAACACCTCTCATTAACTCGCGCAAAGGCTGGGTTAGTTTAATAAAAATTTTATTAATATTGCCTGTTACGTCATTAATATCAGACACCGTACCATCACTTTCAGTTAGATAATAAGCCGTTCTGTCTTGAACGCCGAATTGTTCACTAAAAACAGTTAAAGCGTGAATTATTTCTGGACTATGTGAAGTTAATAAAACCGGAATGTCATTTTTGACCAAAGCAACAATTAATTTAGCGTATTCAACTTGCCATTTTGGGTGTAAATGAATTTCAGGTTCATCAATAATCAATAAACTTCTTTCATTTAATATGTTTGCCTGAATCAGTAATTGAATAATACCGAACGATTTTAAGCCAGTTGCTGTGTTAATAGACTTGAACTTTGTATTTTCGTTTTTATTAAAGTAAAAATCTCTTTCTTCTTTTTCAAAAGAAAACCCAGATCCTTTTGTTATATTCATTATGCTATTCAACAGGTTATCTAAGTTGTTTCCAGATAAAATTTTCTGTTGAAAAGAAAAGTATTGGGCATTTTCTAATTTTGATATTAAATCTCTTGTATGAAGTGCTACTTTAGAATATCCCATCCTAATAAACTGTCTATCCTCCATTTCAAATAAAGATGAAGATGAGCGGATTAAATCATACAATTGTAAAAAAATAGGTGTTTCAATAAAAGTTACATCCTTGAACAATAAATCATCATAAATACTTAGGTCAATTATTTCATCACTTTTAATAAAAATATCAGAAATATCATTAGCTCCTTCTGAAATATTTATATGTGATATTAAGTCAGAATTTTTTGGGGATAACTCAAAATAAAACTCAGAAGCACAAGTTATAGTCAATAACTTTTTTATGATAGTTGCTTTGCTTCTATCTTCCAAATATATAGCTTTTATTGTTTCGAGATTTTGTATAGACATCAAAGCATTTATTTTTACTAGAAGAGAAATTTTATCATTAATAAAGCTTACAATATTATCTTCATTTTTTTTCAACTCTTTGATAAATGTAGGAGGGTAAAAGGCAGTCTGAAGTTCTTTTTTTTCTTTAAAGTTGTAAGACTTTTGTAATCTAAAGTATGTTTCTTTAATTAGCTCTATAATTTCATCTGATTTACTGTCACTTAAATCTTGCTCATAACGGTTAAATGCTTTGATTAAAGAAAATATAAGCTTTCCTACGGTACTTTTACCCGTATCATTTTCACCCGCAATAATAGTCAAACCATCCAATCGAATATCAGCATGGCGTATCATTCCTATATTTTCTATTTTCAATCTCATTTTCGTTAATCCGTTATCTTGTAACTCTTAAAAAGTAAGGGCGTTTATCACGCCCTTACTATGTCGTTACTTTGAAATAAAACCTAAAGTTTTAAATTCTGTTAAACGCGCTACGACCTGCATAAACCGCTGCGTCGCCTAATTCTTCTTCGATTTTCATCAAACGGTTGTATTTTGTCACACGGTCAGAACGGCTCAACAGCAAATAACTTAACGATTGTAATCACGGGCAAATACAGCCTGTTCTCACTTTCTGTCAAAAACTGAAAGCCAAACTTCTGATAAAAAGTAACTGCTTCCGGCTTGGCATCCACAATCACACACATCACACCCATTATCTCAACCGCTTTTAAAGCCTGTTTCAAGGCATGAATCACCAATTTAAAACATAACTTTAACTGCGCCTCGCGTGTCACTTTATCGCAAGCCAACCGCGAAATTAAAATAGCCTGAATCGGATATTTGGGACATTTCCATTGGCAATTCCGCGTGACTGATAGAAGCAGACGACAAGGTGTAATAACCTAAAATTCGATTGCTGTTTTTTTCCAACGCCACATAAGCTTGTACTAAATTCTGTTTTAAATTTTGACTCAAATGCTGTTTCAGATACGCATTCAAAACATCATTGCCACAATCAAAACTATCACGCTGATGTTTACTTTTATCAAACAGCTCAATTTCTTCTGCCAATTGCAGCATGATTATCTCATACCACTGTCTTGATAATCTTCCAAAGCCGCTTTTAAAGCCTCATTTGGCAATGGCGGATTTTCTAACGTAGCCATCAAACTATTCCATTCCTTGGGTGATAAAACAATCTCCTGATGGTTTTTCAAAATTTCCCGTGCCTTATCTATCGCCGCTTGCACAATTAACGCCGTCAAAGAACAACCATCAATCTCAGCCGCTTTAGTTAGCATTTCTTTAACCGAATAAGAAACTTCAATATCGAAATGTTCGATTTGTTGTGAAATCATGTTGCACCTCTAAAGAATTGAAGATGATAGATAAAAGAAAGGGCATGATTGCTCACACCCTTTCAAACGTCAATCAGAAATAAAACGGTTAAGTTTTAAATTCTATTAAACGCACTACGACCTGCATAAACCGCTGCATCGCCTAACTCTTCTTCGATTTTCATCAAGCGGTTGTATTTTGCAACACGGTCAGAACGGCTCAAAGAACCGGTTTTGATTTGACCTGTGCCCGTTGCCACCGCTAAATCAGCAATAGTCACGTCTTCAGTTTCGCCTGAACGATGCGACATAACCGCAGTGTAACCTGCGGCATGAGCCATGCTCACCGCTGCCAATGTTTCAGTTAAAGTACCAATTTGGTTCACTTTAATCAAAATAGAGTTCGCAATGCCTTTCTCGATGCCTTCTGCCAAAATTTTTGGATTGGTCACGAACAAATCATCACCGACCAATTGGATTTTGCTGCCCAATTTTTCGGTTTGATCTTTCCAGCCAGCCCAATCGTTTTGGTCTAAACCGTCTTCGATAGAAATAATGGGGTATTTTTCGACCCAAGCGGCTAAAAAGTCGTTCATTTCAATCGAAGTGAAGCTTCTGTTTTCCGCAGACAGAACATATTTACCGTCTTTGTAGTATTCAGAAGCCGCTGCATCCATCCCTAAGAAAATGTCTTCACCTGCTTTGTAGCCGGCTTTTTCAATCGCTTCTAAAATCACTTCAATGGCTTCTTCGTTAGAAGACAAATTCGGTGCAAAACCGCCTTCGTCGCCTACCGTTGTAGCCAAACCGCGTGATTTCAACACTTTTGCCAAGTTGTGGAACACTTCCGCGCCGTAACGAATCGCTTCACGGAACGTCGGTGCACCGACTGGCAGAATCATAAACTCTTGTAAATCAACGCTGTTGTCCGCGTGTGAGCCGCCGTTGATGATGTTCATCATTGGCACAGGCATAATGAATTTGCCGGTTTTGTTCAAGAAACGATATAACGGTACGCCTGCTTCGTTGGCTGCCGCGTGCGCTGTTGCCATGGAAACCGCTAAAATCGCGTTTGCACCTAAACGGGCTTTGTTGTCTGTGCCATCTAACGCAATCATTTTAGCGTCAACTGCTTCTTGGTCGTTTGCGTCCATGCCAACAACAGCGGCTTTAATTTCAGTATTGACGTTGTTGATTGCGTCCAACACGCCTTTGCCCAAATAACGATTTTTATCGCCATCACGCAATTCAATCGCTTCGCGTTCACCGGTTGACGCGCCTGATGGCACCATTGCGCTGCCGACTGCGCCGGATTCTAAAGTGACTTCTGCTTCTAAAGTGGGGTTGCCGCGTGAGTCTAAAACTTCTCTTGCTTTAACGTTTACGATTTTACTCATTAATATATATCTCCAGGGGTTAAAAAATAAAAGCAACCAAGGCTGCGTTTTAAAGTTAAAAGTTAAATTAGAAAATAGTTCTTATAAAGTTGTTTCAATCAACGGCTGTGCTTTCACGGCTTTATCTAAAATCATCAAGGTTTCCAATAATTCGCGCATTCTGTGCAATGGCCAAGAATTTGGCCCATCACTTAAGGCTTTTTCAGGATTCGGATGGGTTTCCATAAACAAACCGGAAATTCCCACCGCCACTGCCGCACGCGCTAAAACCGGAACGTGCTCGCGTTGACCACCAGAACAGTTACCTTGTCCGCCTGGCAATTGCACAGAATGAGTCGCATCAAAAACCACCGGACAAGCCGTTTCACGCATCACTGCGAGTGAGCGCATATCCGAAACTAAATTGTTATAGCCAAATGATACGCCGCGTTCACACACCATAATGTGTTCATTACCAGTCGCTTTGGCTTTTTTTGCCACATTCGCCATATCCCAAGGTGCTAAAAACTGTCCTTTTTTGATATTAACGGGAATGCCTTGTTTCGCCACGTTTTGAATAAAATTGGTTTGCCGACATAAAAACGCTGGCGTTTGCATCACATCAACGACTGAGGCGACTTCCGCTAACGGCGTATCTTCGTGAACATCGGTTAAAACGGGTACACCAATGTCAGTTTTTACTTTTTGCAAAATCCGTAAGCCTTCTTCAAATCCAAGCCCACGAAAACTATCCATTGAGGAGCGATTGGCTTTATCGAATGAGGATTTATAAATAAAGTTGATACCTAATTCAGTCGTCAATTCTTTCAAGTAACCAGCGGTATCTATGGCAAGCTGTTCGCTTTCAATTACGCAAGGACCTGCGATTAAAAATAAGGGTTGATTTAAGCCGACTTCAAATCCACATAATTGCATAGAAATTCTCTTTATAGTTGAATGAATGTAGTTACCAGTACCGTTTCTGGCAATATGCTTTTATAAAATATTTAAAACGATTGATGCAGCATGAAAAATAACGGCTCTTTGCGCATTAATCGCATAGCGTTATAGTTTTCTTTATTATCGGGATTAGAACTGCCTGTGGCGAAATTCACAATCCAAGCATCATCATTATTAATTGTTGAAGATGTCCAAAAATTAACCGCTGGAGTAGCAGGAAACACCGTTTGCATAATCGTGGGAGCTCCAGCATAGCCAATAGCGCAACCATCGCTTGTATTAGATTGTTCACTTTCACAGGTGACTAAGCGTTTTAACTCTAAAACACCGCCAATCGCCCAATCGCTATACCCTGCATATTCAAAATTTTCAGCAATCATTTGTGCTTGCATCCATGAAATTTTAGCCGGCTTTCCTTGGCAAGAGTCGCCTTCCCATGTTTGTCCAAAGCTACAACGCATCCATATAACACCTGTGACAGGATCTTTCACCAAGCCACCTTTTACTAAATAGCGATCTAGTTTTTTCCACTCTTCGGTCACTATTGGTTTTGAGGATTTCGGTAAATCCTCAGGGCAATCTAAACCTCGATAACATGCGTAGCTTTCAGAAGTGATGAATAACACCAGCAATCCTAAGAAAATAGTTTTAATGCTCTTTTTAGTCATATTCTTCTTTCCTGCCCTACATTTTTTTAACTAGATTCATGCCAGCTATTGCAACTTCATGAATATCAAGGTTATGCGTTAAGCCCATTTTATAGCCTTCTAACATCGCATCTTTGCGTTCAGAGGGCGTGCCGTGATGACCGCGCGAATAAAAGTGCGTATCACCTTTAAGATACAAGCTATCTAAAAAAGCTTTAATATCTATCTCAGTATCATTCGTGCGCAATCGCTTTAAGCCTAAATAGTAGCCAGCCAAATAATCAGCGTGCAATTCCAATAATTTATGCGTTGGTTGTGATCCCAATAAAAGTTCATAAAACTCGCTTTGCATCTGATAAATATGCGCGAACTCATGCGCCATAATCCCTGCGACAGCCAAGCCTCCCCATTTATGCCGTGCTAGTTCATTCGCCAATAGCTGTTTGCCAAATATCACTGTGCCGCGCGTATCAGGGATAATAGATTCTCTGGCTGCAAAAGCATTTTTAGCTGCACTGTCATCATAAAAACCAAAGCCGGGTAATACTTTAAAACTTTCTGCAATATGCGTCAGTTCTAAGCTAATACTCTGATCAAGTTCTGGATTGCCAGATGAATCCAAGATTTCCAAACCATTCAGAAAAAGTCCGCTTTGCAGCGAGCAGTATTCCGGCAAATCTGCTGAATCGGCATAAACCGCTTGATTGAATAACAGAGCGGCAATTAAAACACAGATGTTTGTTAAAAGTTTTTTACACTTTAGGTTCATTTTCTTAAAAAAAGGAATGGATAACATCATTGATAACCTACTTGCCAATTTGATTCACCAACATGGTTAGTTAAGTGCTTTAGTTGCCGCGCTTTACGTTCTTCTATTTATTCACACTCTTTTTTATGCAAAGCGGCGGCTGCAACAAATCCTGAAAATAATGGATGTCCGCGTCTTGGTGTAGAAGTAAACTCAGGATGGAATTGGCAAGCTAAGAACCAAGGGTGTTCTGGAATTTCAATCACTTCCACTAAACGCCCATCAATTGATTTACCAGAAAAACGCATTCCTTTTTGTTCTAATTGCTCAAGATAATTGTTATTAAATTCATAACGATGGCGATGACGCTCAGTAATCACTTCTTTTTGATACACGCTAAATGCTAATGAATCCGATTGCAAACGACATTTTTGGCTGCCCAAGCGCATTGTGCCACCTAAATCAGAATCCTCAGCGCGTGTTTCCACTCGTCCGCATTCTGTCATCCATTCGGTAATCAAACCGATGACAGGATGTAATGTGGTTGGTAAAAACTCGGTGCTATACGCGCCTTCCAAACCAACCATGTTGCGAGCAAACTCAATCACCGCCACCTGCATTCCTAAGCAAATCCCTAAATAAGGGATTTTATTTTCACGCGCAAACCGCACCGTGGCAATTTTGCCTTCCACTCCGCGCTCACCAAAACCGCCAGGTACTAAAATCGCGTCCAGATTTTTAAGTTGCGCCACGCCTTCGTCTTCAATCGTTTCAGAGTCAATGTAACTGATTTTAACTTTGTTGTGCGTGCGAATTCCGGCGTGGATTAACGCTTCGTGCAAAGATTTATAAGCGTCAGAATGATCAACATATTTTCCTACAATCGCAATATTGACTTCATTGGAGGAAGTGGTCAGAGCTTCAACCACTGCTTTCCATTCTGACAAATCCGCAGGCGGCACGTCTAAACGCAGTTTATTGACGACAACATCATCTAAACCTTGTTCATGCAGCATTAAAGGAATCCGATAAATCGTATCTGCGTCTACTGCTGAAAAAACCGAGTTCTCAGAAACATTGGTAAATAAGGCAATTTTGCGCTTTTCACTGGCTGGAATCGGGCGTTCTGAGCGACAAATTAAAATATCCGGTTGAATACCAATAGTTCTTAATTCTTTAACGGAATGCTGAGTGGGCTTGGTTTTGATTTCGCCTGCCGAAGCAATATAAGGAACAAGCGTTAAATGAATGAAAATGGCGCGGTCGCTACCGAGTTCCACACGAATTTGCCGAATCGCCTCTAAAAAAGGTAACGATTCAATATCGCCCACTGTGCCGCCGACTTCGATAATTCCAACATCCATGCCTTCTGCACTGGCATAAACTCGTTGTTTGATTTCGTCGGTAATATGAGGAATAACCTGCACGGTCGCGCCTAAATAATCGCCTTTGCGTTCTTTGCGCAGTACCGCTTCATAAACTTGCCCGGTCGTAAAATTGTTCTTTTTGGACATGGTGGTTTTTAAAAAACGCTCGTAATGTCCTAAGTCCAAATCGGTTTCCGCGCCGTCTTCGGTGACAAACACCTCGCCATGCTGAAAAGGACTCATTGTGCCGGGGTCAACATTAATATAGGGGTCTAATTTAGTCATGGTGACTTTTAGCCCGCGTTCTTCAAGAATGGCTGCGAGGGAAGATGCCGCAATGCCTTTGCCTAATGAGGATACGACCCCACCTGTAATAAAAATAAATTTTGTCATGGAAGAGAACTACCAGCCTTAAAAGTAGGATGAGTCAAGGCGATAGCCAAAACTCATATTAAGCGATTATCAATGCGATGGGGGTCGCGTTGCTACGCCCATCCTACTGCACTGCACTCAGGTTGAAAAACTTTGGCATTTTAGCAGTTTTAACTTAAGCGTTTATGATTTTTTATGATAGTTTTTGCCATTTTAACTTATAACAAAGTTCCTGATGTTCAATTTGAACCTGAGAACTTAGCCATAAATCCGCTACTGCAATAAGGATATTATCAAAATAGAGCAAGGGGATTAAATCTCTTTCCCAAGGTGGTATTGCGTTTTCTTGAAATAAATTTTTTAAAGTATGTTGACCTTTTCTTCCGGCTAAACTGATTTTTTCCCCGCCTTGCCTAAATTTAATAGTGACGTTTGCAGCTTGCCATAAAGAAACCGGGATGCCTGAGTGTGCTGGATAGCGTTGCAAAATGCTGTTATCTGGTAACAGAATTTGATTTTCTGATTGCACCCAAACTAGACCTTCCAGGTTTTTAAAACCTGGCAGGTCTTTGCTGCAATACAATTTATCTTGATAGCGACGAATTACGATACCGGATTTTTTAAGCTGTGGCTCTGCACTCGGTTTTGCTGCAATCACCGTTTTAAAAATATTGTCTATAAAATCAGTGCTAGGCATTTGCAAATTTTGCTGTTTAAACCATTGCCGAATCACGAGTTGTTGTTGATTAGAATCAAGCTGCAATAACTTGCTGATTGATAAAGTGCTTGTGCATGACTGCCAGTCGTTTAAAGGACTGCCAGTCATAACCTGTGCAAATAAGTTTTCCGCCAGTTCGTTTAAAAGTTGCTGCGCATTAGCACAATGATTAGCTGAGCGCGAGACCGTTTTCGCCACGTTTGTCCAGCGTGTTTTTAATAACGGCACGATTTGATTGCGCAAAAAATTGCGATCAAAATCATCACATTGATTGGTCGGGTCTTCCACCCATGTTAAATGATGTGTTTGCGCGTACTCTTGAATGCTTTGTTTGGAAACATCCAAAAAAGGTCGCAGCATTTTTCCTTGGCTAAAACCAATCTCCCTCGGCATGGCGGCTAAACCTTGCACTCCCGCGCCGCGAAATAATTGCAGCAATACGGTTTCGAGTTGGTCTTCTTGATGCTGCGCAACCAGCAAGACATCATTTTCGTGAATTAATTTTTCTAACGCTTGATAACGCGCATCTCGCGCAGCTTCTTCGGGGCTTTGTCCGTTTTTAGGAAACGCATTCACTCGCAATAGTTGAAATTTAACTTCTACCTGTGCGGCTTGTTGCTGACAGTGAATCGCCCAGCTTTCGGCTTTGGGTTGTAATCCGTGATGGACGTAAACGGCGGTGATTTTGGCTTTTAATTCAGGATATGTGGCGCAAAGGTGCAGCAAAACGTGGGAATCTATGCCACCACTGTAGGCGATGTAAATATGCTGTGCTGATTTGAGTTTTTGTAGATAAGCTGTGAGTTGTGGCATGTTCAGCAAGTTATTGGAAGAGATTATGTTGTCTGAATCAGGATTTGCAGGATTTGCAGGATTTTAGGATGTTCAGGATGGTGTTTTGGATTGTAAAGTTTTTTGAATTGCAGGCTGGTTGCGCCAAAGTTGATGAGTAAGCCAATCGGGAAATTGTAAGCAACAACGTAATTTTTGGCTTGGGCTAAGTGTACGTCTTCTAAATTGATAATGGCTTTCAATTCGACAACAATTTGGTTTTCAACGATAAAGTCGGCGCGGCGTGTGCCGACCATGTAGTCTTCGTAAAAAATCGGTTGTTCTACTTCCCTGCCAAAATTTAATCCTGCTCTTTCTAGTTCAATCGTTAAGCAGCGTTGATAGATGACCTCTTGAAAGCCGTTGCTGAGTGTGTTGTGAACTTTCATGGCACAGCCGTTGATGCGGTAGGTGATGGGGTCTAAATTATTCATTTTTGTTGTCTGAATCAGGATTTGCAGGATTTTAGGATTTTCTTGATGATTCTATGACTTATTCGCCAACCTTGATAATGACACCCCGTTTTTATCCTGTACATCCTAAAATCCTGCAAATCTTGATTCAGACACTTTTTCCCAACGCGGCATTAATTCCCATTGTCCGATTTCTTCAATCCGATTTTTGGCTTTTTGCAAATAATAGTTTGCTTAAAAAACTTCATCAAAAAAATCATCTTTATCTAAAGTTTTTTGCCAAGCTTGATGTCTTAGAACCGAATCTAGTCGCTGTGAAGATTTAAGTGATAAAAAACGGTTGGTATCGGTTGTACCTAATTTTTCAAGCAAAATCATAATTGCTTGTTGAATAAGTTGAGATTCAGTGGTTAAAACGGCTTGTTCCATTATTGCAACTCCTCAGATGAAACGAATTCAAGTGGATTGACAGCGATTATTTTTGCAGTAATTTCTTTTTGATATTTTTTCAACAATTTATCATCACAAGAAATAAAAATATCGGCTAAGGTTTCAGCATAAGCTAAATGTGCAGCATCGGCAATGCCAAATCCCTGTTGATGCAAGTATTCTGCGCGAGTGCGAATCACTTGTTTATTATCAACGAGTGGATGAACAAATTTCTCCAGTTGCGCTTTTAATAACAGTCGTTCTTCAACCGCACTAATAGCTTCAATTTCTTTGAGATGAACGGGGGAAATGACAGATTGATAATAATTTTGCTCGATGTGTTGCAGAATCAGGTAAAACGCTTCGGTTTCTAAGCGTATGCGTAGAGCATCTTGATTATCAAAGGGGCGACAATAGGTGCATACGTCTAAATAGAGGACTTTCATTTGACTGCATCTTTTTTCAACAAGGCAATGATTTCTCTTAAATTTTCATTTTCCCTATCTTTCATGGCAAGTTCTTTTTTTTGTAGCTCGTTAATCAGTAACTGTTCTTTCAATTCAGCATTTGATGAGCCAATATATACGTTATTTTCATGTCTTGTTTTGTTTCGTTGACAAGGAAAATTTATATTTAAAGTTCCTTTTTCAGTTAAATCTACTAATTCAGATAATTGTATTTCAAAAATCTCTGCCAGTTTTTGTAGTTTCGATAGTTTTGGGTCATTTTCTCCGCGCTCAATATCACCGTAAGCACTTTGGGAAACTCCTAATTTTTCAGCAACTTGTTCTTGAGTTAAGTTTTTAGCTTCTCGAATAAGTCTGATTTTTTCATTGACTGACATTAAATATCGCTCCTACCCATAAAATACCTGATTTGCTTGATTGTAACAAATTTCAGAAGGTTTAAAATCATAAGGTTATATATTCATGCGAAATCTTGGGAAGAAAATATGAGTGAAGATAAAAGTAAAAAAAGTGGAATTGGTTCAGCTTTGTTAGAGACTGCAATACTAGGTACAACAGTTTATCTTCAAGCAAAGAAAAATGCAGAAGAACAAAAGGCAAAGCAAAAGTCTTGGGTAAAAGACATTCTTGTAAGTATTATTTCTAGCGTCTTAGCTGGAGTTATAATATGGTACTTTGGCTTTAATAAGTAGAGGTAGGAGTTAATTCAATGATTATTGAAATAGAAATTCCAGATACTTTACCAGAAGGTCGGCGTTCTTCTTTTAAAAAGGAATTGCTGACGGTTTGCTTGAAGCGGCAACAACCGAAACTGAATTTAATTACACACCTAAGGGGCATGAAAGTTACAGAGAACAAGGCAAAGAAGTAGGGAAAACATTGGCAGAAAAAATACAAGAATTTTATCCTAAATGAATCCTAATTTGAGCTAAATAAATCAACTTAAACCGCTAGAGGCAAAACCAAAGGCGGTTTTTTATTACGCATTCATCGGACGGTCAAACAACCCCAACAACTGCAAAAAAACAGGGTGAGGCAGCAAAACCTCCCGCTCAATTGCAGCCAAGCTATTTTGTTTAGCCAAACGCAAATCATAAAAAGTTCGCAAATTAAACCAAAAATGCGCATCGCCACCAAAGTAGCACAACAAGGCATGGCGGATTTATAGCAAAATTTTTAAAGACGACCAGTCGCCTTGAAAAATTTCAGGCTTTGGGCGAGTTATGAAAATCATATCCCCACAAATAATAAAACCAGACAGATTTTTAAGACCTGTCTGGTTTACGATTTGTTTAATCCATTCGGTGATTTGCGCCGTATGATACTGTTATCTACGCCGCCCACCATGAGATCGAAAACCAAAACCCCCAAACGGACGAAAACCACCGTAATAGTTTCCAAAATGCCCGCCTAAATAGCCACCATAGCCGCCGTAACCATAACCCCCATAATAACCCACCGGAGAACCATACCAACTATTATAATAACTGTTGTAATAGCTATTTCTCATATAGGTTAAATACAAATTGTACGCTGCCAAATTTTGCTGCCGAAATGCCGCATCCACTTCTTTAGGGCAAACCGACTGATATAAATGTCCACTTAAACCGGTTGTTACCGCATTTTCCAATTTGCAATAATCCAGCAAGCCTGTTTCGCGTCCTGCAAAATATTGATTTTCATCAGGAATAATCCCGTATTCAAAACACGCCTCTTTATGCAAATTCAACTCGCCTTTCGTTTTTCCCGCCAAACCATCTTGCACACCTAACGCATTCCAATCGCCACGCAAACAATCTTCACGACTTAACGTCATATTGCTACAACCGATCAGTGATAACAGTGGCAAAAGCATTGCCATCATTTTCATAGAGTTCATTTTTCACTCCTGCAAAGTGTGTACAAAAAAACCTTTCAGGCATTCAGCACCTGAAAGGTTTTAGCAAAGGGATCTTAAGATTTTTTATTCAATTTGTCTTTAATAAAAGGCAATAGCGAGTTTATCCAAATATCGGCAACAACAGCAAAAACGGTTTTAGAAATCGTAAAGACATTGGTTAAAAAACTAGCATTGGTATCGCCACCTAACGGAGCTAGTTTTTCTAAAATCACCGTACTTAATTGTTTACGCGGCTCGCCTGACGCTTTATTAATAAAGACTTGTGGATAGAACCACATTTCTAAAATGGAAATCGCCCACATAAACATGAAAGAAACGCCCATCCCCATCCCAGCGAACACCACTAAGATAGCAAACATCGGGTGAATTTTCGTCAGCCACCACGACAAAATATCCACCAGCAAAAACGCATACGGCATTCCAATCGCAATACATTTATATTGCATGGTCGGGCTTTGCGCAAAGCTGAAAATAATGCCGACAAACATAAAAATAAAGCTGATACCGAATAAATGGATATGCGAAACGCGGGTCAACGAAGCAAATGTTGCGCCTTGATCTTCAGTTGTAACGGTTTTCAAAACTTCAACATCGCTAAAGTCTGGAATTGTGCCGGCTTCTTTGTTGTGACACATCACGCAGCGTTCATCAATGATTTTTTTCACGCCTGAGGATTCGTAAGTTTTCACATCTGCACCGTCGCGCACCCATTGCATAATTTCAAAACGCTCTTTTTCGGAGGCATTTTGTTTCATTGAGCCGTTCAGTTTTTTCTCCAACACGGTGCCTGAGCGGTTGCCATAATAGCTATAAACAATATCGTCCAGCGATAAGCCCAATTTTCCGTCCGCCATGCCATGCGTGAACAGAATTTGGATTAACGCAAAGAAATATCCAACCGCAACTGAACAAAGATAGCCGGTGAATAAAACTTTAATCGGGGTTTCATGGTCTTTTAACGGAATATATTTTTGAGTCATAGTTGTGTTTTAGGTTGATAAAAGAAAACGATGCAGTATTTAGCAATTCGCGTAGCAATGATTTTGCCCTGCTAAGATACTTTTTTAAGCTGTGTTTGACTAAAAAAGCACTGCCAATCAGCGTGTTATTTGCAGCATATTTTGTGCCGTTGCAATAAAGTTGTGTGCTTTTTAGTTGTGGTGGTTTGTATTTGATGCGCAATTATACGCTGGATAGTCGCAATTGCGAAAATTGCTAAGATATGTGTGGAAAATAAAATAGGATAACTTTTTGTATTTTCAGTGTTTTTTAAATCCATGCTGACTCTGCAACAGATACTTTTCAAAAAAAATCCGTGTCACTGATGAATATCACAATGGAAAATGCGCCGTTTTTGCAATTTTAGGAACAAATAGATTTTGTAAGAAACTGTTGTTTGCACTTTGCCAAACTCATGTTTGCTGACAATCATCGCAAAAACCGTGCAACTCTAAAGTTAATTGTTGTGGTTGAAACGCATTGTTTCTGCCAATTTCATAAATCGCTTCGTACACTTCCTGCGCTTCCACTTCTTTTGCATCGTGGCAATTATCACAAATGAGTAACACCGAATTATGTGCCGTTTCTGGATGCGAGCAACCAACAAACGCATTTAAAGACGCAACTTTGTGAATCAACCCCGCGCTTAATAAAAAATCCAATGCTCGATAAATGGTCACTGGTTTCGCTTTCGGGTCTTCTTGCTGCAAACTCGCTAATAAATCATACGCGCCCACCGCTTTGTGATTTGACCAAATCAATTCAAAAATGCGCTGGCGAATCGGCGTTAATCGAATATTTTTTTCAACGCACACATTTTGTGCAGATTCTAAAGCATGGCTGATACAGCAATCGTGGTCGTGGCAGTGAATAACAGAAGATGATGTCATAGTTTTAAATCTAAGTAGTGAGAAGTTTTAGATAGGTTGCATTTTGTTATGTTATAACATAACATAGAAAAACACCCTAAACGATCCTTCCTACGTTTTTATGAAAAAAGTTATTGTTATGTTTTTTGTCTCTCATGTTGCTTTTGCGGCGAATGAACCAGCAACAGAGGAACTCCCTGAAACGGAATTAAATGAACTTGTTGTTTCCGCTCCTTTTTCTTTAAAAGTATCAGAATCTGCAAAACCTGTGACTGTATTATCCGGTGAAAAACTGCGCACTAAAATCGCTGGCACGCTCGGTGAAACCTTAAAAAATGAACTTGGCATCACCACACAATCTTTCGGTTCAGGGGTTGGTACGCCCGTGATACGCGGACAAGCAGGCCCACGAGTGCGGGTGATGCAAAATAGCATTGGTAACAATGATGTTTCCACTTTAAGCCCAGACCACGCCAACAGCGTTGAACCCCTTTTAGCCGAGCGCATTGAGGTGTTACGCGGCCCTGCAACCTTATTATACGGTAGCGGAGCCATTGGTGGTGTAGTGAACGTGATTGATAATCGCATTCCCGAAACTTTACCTACAAAACTGATCGGCGGTGCGGCAGAACAGCGTTATGATTCTTCTAACAACGAAACCGCCAGCGTGGTAAAAATAGAAGGTGGCAAAAAAGGCATCGCTTATCATTTAGACGGATTTTATCGCAGTCACGGCAATTTACGCATCGGCGGCAACGCGATAGACGAACAAAACGCCCGCGCCACTGATCCCACGTTAGCGGATGTACCTGTATTGGACAATTCTAATGGCATGATTAAAGACACACGCGGCTGGTCGCGCGGTGGTTCGGCAGGTTTATCCTATATTGCTGAACAAGGGTTAATCGGCGCATCCATTAACACGTTAGAAAACAGTTATGGCATTCCGGCAGATGGCACGGGGGCTGATCCTGTGAGTATTTTATTAAAACAAAGCAAATATGATTTAAAAGCACAACTGAATAAACCGTTACCCGGGGTGGATTTTATTCGCTATAAATTTGGCTACACGGATTATCAACACACAGAACTGGATAACGGCGTTCCCGCGACACGCTTTTTAAATGAAACCTTTGAAAATCGCTTGGAATTACAACATCAAGCGATTGCAGGCATGAAAGGCACGATTGGTTTTCAATCTACCAACAGCAAATTTGCAGCACTCGGTGACGAGGCAATTGTGCCAAAATCCGATATTGACACTTATGGTGTGTTTTTAGTGGAATCGCTGAATGCTGGCGATTTAACGTATGAGCTTGGTGGACGAGCAGAAGTGCAAACCATTAAACCTGAAAATGCTACAACATTTTCATACACGCCATTCAGCGGCTCTGCGTCTGTACTGTGGAAAATAAACCCACAACATCAATTAAGTTTTGCTGCCACGCATTCGCAACGCGCACCGTTAGTGCAAGAATTGTTATCAAAAGGCGTTCATGCAGCCACGCGCAGTTATGAACTCGGCAGTGCTAATTTAAACAAAGAATTTTCCAATAATCTCGATTTAGCCTATCGTTTTCAATCCTCTGCATTAAATCTTGAGATTAATCTATTTAACAATTGGGTAAATGACTATATTTATCAACAACGTAGTGGTGATATTTTTAATACCAGTCTTGAAGCAATGGAAAGCGCGTGTAGCACCACATCCGCCGATTGTTTGCCTGTGGAACAAAGTCAGCAAAAAAATGCGATTTTTCGTGGTTTTGAAGCGAAATTGCTCGCACCGCTGTTGAAAAATGAGCTTGGTGCAGTGGATTTGACGCTGTTTAGTGATTACACGCGCGGTTATTTTGTGCAAGGTGGCAATGTGCCGCGAATGCCGCCGCTGCGTTTTGGGTTTCAGTTGGATTATGAAAAGAACAATTTCTCCAGCAATTTGCGTTTAACGCGAGCGCAGGCACAAAATGATGTAGCAGAAAATGATTCAAAAACAAAAGGTTATTTTTTAGTCAACTTAGGTGCGCAGTATAAAGTGGCAAGTTTTCAAAACAGCAATATTCTGTTGTTTGCGAATGGCAAAAATTTGTTGAATGAAAACATCCGTAATTCGACTTCGTATTTGCGCAATTTCGCCCCCGATGCAGGGCGCAGTGCAGAACTGGGAATTAGAATTAGTTATTAGACGGGCGATTGACTTGCAATTCCAGCACCGTAAGTTTGATAAAGCAACCTAGCAAAAGGGTTATTTAGAAACAGGTGCTGGGGTAGTTTGTCTTCGATAGATTCAGCGAAAATCTCCAAAGTTCTGAAATTTTTTAAGACGACTGGTCGTCTTAAAAGTTTTCTAAAAAAATCGACAAAATAATAACTCCGATTACTAAGCTGAATCGGAGTTATGTTTATCTTGAAGATATTCGATTTAATTACTTAGCGGTAATCTCAGCGTGCAACGCTCTAAACTCATCGGTTAATTTATGGGTCGGCGCGTAATGTACTAACGGTTGTGAATGGGAGTGAGATTCACGCACTTTCACCGATGGGGAAATTTTACTTTCTAGCACGCGATGTCCTTCCCTTAACAACTCTTCCACTAATTGCGTTGGCAAATTCGCTTGGCGTTGAAATTGGTTCACCACAATCCCTTCAATTTCTAGTTTTTCATTATGATCGGCTTTCACCTCTGCCAACGCCTGCATCAATGAAAATAGCGCGTCGCGAGCAAACGCATCACAATCAAATGGAATCAAACACTTATCGGCTGCAATTAACGCAGATTGGCTATAAAAATTCAAAATCGGCGGCGTATCAATATAAATAGCATCAAATCCTGTGAGCTGATCTAACGCTTCTCTGAGTTTAAAAATTTTGTGCCGTGATTCTAATCGGCTTTGTAACGGCTCTAATTCAGGATGCGAACCTATCACATATAAATTAGGAAACGGGGTTTCATGCACCAAGCTGCTCAATCCAACTGTTTGTCCACCAAACAAGCCTAAACTCAGCGTGTCTTTAAAAAACAGTGCAATGGTTTTATTGGCATCGGAAATTTTGTTGCCTAATAAATATTGCGTGGCATTGCCTTGAATATCAAGGTCTATCACCAAGGTGCGTAAGCCTTCAACCGCACTAATCGCTGCTAAATTACAAGTGATGGTTGACTTGCCCACTCCGCCTTTTTGATTAAAAATGACCCTGCGCATAATATTTTCCCCGTTAAATCAAATAGATATTGTTTTTATTATAAATCCGCACTGTCACATCTTAACTGCGGATAAAAGTATTTGCCTTACAGTTTGGGCACTCTGGAATTTGGCTGGTGGATTTAAAGGCAATTTCTTTGCCGCATTCTTCACACATAAATGTGCCAGGCCCTGTGATTTCGCCGCTGTGATAAGGATGATAATTTTTGGCTTGTTGTTCGATAATTGCTAATTCAAGGCGCGTTTTATCCGCTACATTCATAAACGCATCGAAGGCAAAGTCTTCAATTAAATCAATCCCAAATTTTATCCATTTTGAATATTCATCAACACTTCCTGCTACAGCATCTGTACTGCGTTTGCTATCAAGACTGCTAACATAATGATAAAACCAATAAATATCGCGCGTGACATAGCCAGCAACCTTGGAAACTTCTTCCTCAGTTAAATCACTTAACTCACTGGTTTTGTTTTTTGCAATTTCTAAAGCATCAGCAGAAGAATAATGAGTATCTCCCATTGTTTCGTGAAGATGCTGCATGAGATTGTTGTACGCTTGGATAAAATTATCTTTAATCATAGTAATTCCTTAAAAATGACGCTTTAGATTTAAGCGGCGGTGCTGTATTCTAACGCTTTTGACTGATAAATGAAGAGTAACATCACAAATTTAGCGCAAATTCGATAATTAAAAAATCAAATAGCCGCTCAATAAAAGTTTAAGGATATTTCGGAGTGCAAGCTTTGCTTGCCACGTTACGCAGAGCATCATCACCTTAGATTCTATGAACGACTGAAATTTAAAAAAACAGCCAAACTATTACAGCTTAACAGTTTATAAGGATTGGACTTCAATTTACGGTTTAGGTGAAAAAAATCTTGTTTAACAACTTAAACCTCACTTGCCTTTATGAATTAACCGATTATGAAATGGCTTAATCTCATCCAAAATGGTTTATTTCCTCCCACCTGCATTTTGTGTGACAACGTAAGCCACTGCGAAAAAGACATCTGCCAACCCTGTTTAAATCAACTCATTGAAAATACAAACTATTGTTATCAATGTGGCACGCCGTTTAAACAACCCACGCCGCAAAACACTGTTTGCACAGCCTGCTTAAAAAATCCGCCCGCTTATAACCGCACCATCGCGCCGTTTGCTCATCAAGGCATCATGCGCCATTTGGTGACGCGCTTAAAATTTAACGACAATTACAAAAACGCGCGGCTTTTAGGAATGCTGTTAGCTGAAAAAATCCAAGCAGAAACGCAATTACCGCAATGTATTATTCCCGTACCGCTGCATAAAAATCGCTATCAAGAACGCGGCTTTAATCAATCCATTGAAATTGCCAGAACGCTTTCCAAAAAACTGAACATTCCGTTAGAACTCAATGCCTGTGTTCGACACCGCGACACACCGCATCAAGTCGGATTATCGAAACAAGAACGCTTGGTGAATGTGAAAGATGCGTTTTCGCTGCAAAAACCACTGCCGTTTTCACACGTTGTGCTGTTAGATGATGTGATGACGGCGGGGGCAACTTTGCATGAAATCGCCAGCGTGTTGAAAAAAAACGGTGTGGAAAAAGTGGATGTTTGGGTATGTGCGCGAGCGTATTAACTATTTGTCTGAATCAGGATTGACAGGATTTTAGGATTTATAAGATGTGCAAAAATTATTCTGCTAATCCTTTAATCTTGAAAATCATGATTCAGACAAGATTTTATACTCTTGCCAAAATATAATTTTCTTCAACCTTTTCTAACACCGCTGGCTGAATTTTATTTTCTAAATCATCCGCTTCTGCAACAACACACGCGACACGCAAATAATTTGGCGTATAACCAAAGCGCAAAAACTCACCTGCTGGCGTTTCTTCACGCTGACCTTCCCACAAAATCGGGAACTCTTGCCCTAATTGCGCCGCGATAAAATCTTGTTTCATACGATGCGCTAACTCATGCAATTGCTGGCTGCGTTGTCTTTTCACTTCGTTTAGTACCGGATTTGGCAATGTTGCCGCTTTTGTACCTTCGCGCGGTGAATAACTGAAAATATGAATATGCCCAAATCCAATCGACTGAATAAAATCAAAGCTTTCCTGCCATTCTTCCTCTGTTTCACCGGGAAAACCGACAATAATATCGGTGGTAAGATTAAAGTGCGGAATTTGTGCGCGGGCTTGTTCGACAATTTTGGCAAATTCTGCGGTTTTGCAACGCCGTGCCATGCGTCTTAACACGGTATCCGAGCCACTTTGCAACGGTAAATGCAGGTGCGGCATTAGGCGTGGATTTTGAAATAACTCAAAAAAGTTTTCCGGCAAATCCCAAGGCTCTAACGAGCCGAGTCTTAAGCGTGGAATTTGCGTGTGCGCCAAAATTTCAGTAATCAACGTTGCCAAATTGCTATCAATATCACCGCCATAACCGCCTAAATGCACGCCGGTTAAAATCACTTCATTAATGCCTTGGTTGTGCAGGGTATTAATTTCATCAATCACCGCTTGCACGGAGCGACTGCTCTCTTCGCCACGCGCGACAGTGACAATACAAAACGTGCAACGATAGCGGCAACCATCTTGCACTTTCACAAAAGCGCGTTGCCGCCCACGACTAAACAGCGAGTTTTCGCCCGGTTCGGTGGACATCGCGGGCATGGTTTGCAGATTTAATTCGGTAATGGTTTTTTCCACCAATTGGTCTTTGTCTTTATTGCTGACCACTAAATCCACGCCTAATAATTGCTCGGCTTCTTCTTGGTTCAATGTCGCATAGCAACCACTGACAACTAATTTGGCATCCGGTTTATCGCGATGAATTCGGCGAATCAATTGCCGAGATTTTCGTGCCGCGTCAGATGTAACGGCACAAGAATTAATCACCACCACATCTGCATTTTTAACTTCGCAGCTGATGTGATGTCCTGCGTTTTGAAAAGCTTGCGCCCATGTTTCCAATTCGGCTTCGTTCAAGCGACAGCCTAAAGTTTTTAGATGTATTAACATTCGATTTTTATAACAGTTTGATTCAGGTAGAGACGCAAAATTTTGCGTCTCTACAGTATTTTGCTTGTATTGGGGGCGGCGCAAATTGCCAAACAAACCAATAATAAAGTTTCCCACGCATCGCCGCTTTGTTGCCCTTTGCTTTGCCTGTCTGCTTTCGCAGTTAAAACAAAAATATGCTGCAATTGCGCTAAACTCAAGCGGCTTAAGGCTTGCGTGATGGCTTGTTTGCGTTTATCCCAAATAAAATGCTTTTTAAACACCGCTTCTTTATTGGTTGCGGTTTTCAATTCCATTAAAGCCCGCGCTTCACGGCTTAATGCCCATAAAATCACCGGCGCGGCAATGCCTTCTTCTCTCAACGCATGTAAAACTCGTGCGGCACGATTAACTCGCCCAGCTAACACCGCTTCTGTGAGTTTAAACACATCAAAGCGCGAGCTATCCGCCACCGCGTGTTCCACCATTTCAGTGGAAAGTTTTACTGCACCGTATAAAACATAAAGTTTTTCAATCTCTTGCGCTGCTGCGAGTAAATTGCCTTCAATCCGTGAGGCAATAATTTTTACGCCCGCCGCTTCCACTTGTAAGCCGCGTTTTAATAACCGATGTTGCAGCCATTGAATCAGCTCTTGTCCTTCCAATGGAAAAACTTGCACCACTACGCCAAGTTTATCAATGGTTTGAAACCATTTGCTTTTCAACGAGGTATTGTCCAGTTTTGCGCAGCTAATTAACAGCAAATTATCCGGCGATAAATTTTCGCAATATTCACTGATAGCTTTACTGCCTTCTGTGCCAAATTTACCGGAAGGCACGCGCAAATCGAGAATTTTTTTATCAGAAAAAATCGAGGAGCTATCAGCGGCAAAGCTTAGCTGTTTCCAATCAAAATGACCTTCCGCACTAAATACTTCGCGATTGAGAAAATCAGATTTTTTTGCAGCAGCGCGAATGGCATCAGCGGCTTCACCGGCTTGCAGCGGTTCATCGCCTGTAATCAAATAGATAGGCGCGATGCGTTTGCTTAAATCCGTGCTGAGTTGAGAAAGACTTAGGCGCATATTATTTGGTGATCGCCTTGTTTTCCATTGCCAAATTAATGCGGCTCATAATTGAACTGACGGCTTGTTGATACATTTCAACGCGAATCACGACTTCTTCATTGTTTTTACCCAAAATCGCGGTTTGGTCGTTGAAGTAGTCGCGTTTAATGTTGACGTTTTGATCGCCTAAGAGCAGTTTGCCAGCGGGGTCGTAAATGGCAAAGTCCACATGATAAATTAATTGGAATTGATTGGCGCGACCTGCGGTGTTGATTGCCATCACGCGCGATGTTGTTTGTTCTTTGGCAAATTTTATCACGATGCCTGCTTCAGATTGCGTGGTAACTAATTTGCCTTGCGAGGACTTGAGAGCTTTTTTCATCTCTTGTTGTAATGCGTTGGACGCGCCTTCCACATAGATATTTTCCATGCCGGCAGGTAGTTCAATGTCACCGCGTAGGTGATAGCCGCAGGCGGTTAAAAGCAATAATGCGAAAATGAGGGGGATTTTTTTCAAAAACATAGGGATAGATTGATAAATTAAAATGGTTTTTTATGCGGCAACTAAATATTCTCTCACATCGATTTGTACACCCATTTCTACCGCTTGTTTAGCCGTTTTAAATAATTCAGATGAAATAGTTTCATTAATGAATTCTTCGCCACAATTATTACAAACAGTAGCAGGAACTTGTTTAAAAATAAGCGTGGTTTTATAGCGTTCTAAAACAACCGTTGCAAAACCTTTTTCTGTTTCGCCGTGTCTGCAAATGGGGCATTTCATGATTTTTTCCTCGTAAAATCGGCATTCCAAATTAATGGGTCAGGATAATAGGCGGTGATAATGATAATTTCATCCAATTCACTTTTAGCATAAACAATATGTAGTGGTTTATTTTCTTTCCAGCCTAGCAACAAACAGCTTGGATAAGGTTGGTCTTCTGGATAATCCACGATGATTTTCCCTGTTTCAATAACGTGTTTTATATCTTCAATATCAATGTCACGTTCAAACATGCGTTTTAAAGCGTGATTGCGAAAAATCAGATTCATCGTTTAATCCTAAAAGTCCTGTTCAAAAACTGCCGCCCGTGCTTTAGACTAGAGGAACACAAAAAAAGGTAGCGCGGGGTGATGTTTTTGTTTGCTAACCAATAATCTGGTCATATTCAGCGTGGCTACCTATCCAAATCCATTGAATACCGCCCTCTGAATCAATCCCTAAAGCGCGGTAGCGTTGCCTTGTGCAAATTCACGGCGGGCTTTTTCTATCAAGTGATTTAATTTTCCGGCGCGAAAATCGCGGGCGATTTGTTTGTCCCACATTTCGTTTTCAAATTGATAAAACCAGTCACGGAACAAGGCAAATTTTTCGTTGGGTAATTCGCTGACTTTGGCTTCAAGTTCTTCAATCTCGGTCATGTTATTTCTCACGTTGTTTAAAGGAGCATCCTATTCATCATTTAATCCTAAAAATCCTGTTCAAAACCCGCCGCCCGTGCTTTAGACGAGCGGAACACAAAGAAAGGTGGCGGTATTTTTGTTTTTAAAGATTAAAATCCTCACGGCTTAATCCTGATTGCTTAATAATCGAATACAGCGTGCCGATAGGAATTTCTTTTTTAGGTGCAGGCACAATTGCAACATGATTACCCTTGCAATATTTCTGATGGCTGCCTTTTTGACTGACTTTGACAAAGCCATGCACCAATAAAACAGCAATAATTTCTTTAGAGGACAGTAACTTAGGCATGAACCGCAAACTCACCCAGCATAAATTCACCGACTTCGTGAAATTGGCTTGCTGTGTTGTCATCTTCTAAATACAACTCCACAGCTTCTTTTAAATTGGTCAATGCTTCGTCAATCGTTGTGCCAAAACTTGCGACTTCGACATTGAGGCATTGCGAAACAAAATAGTCGCCTTCGCGGTAAATCAGATATTTTAAGTTTTTCATAGTGGCGTTTTCCTATAAGTGCGTTTTGTTAAAAACATCCCATTTCTCTTTCAATCCTAAAAATCCTGTTCAAAACCCGCCGCCCGTGATCTTGGATGTTTTTTCTTAGATTTCATCAAGGCTATTATCCATTTTTAGCCTGAATTTTGTTAAACCAAAAGCAATCGTGAAATTTAGTAGGGGCATTTGTTATTCCTTCATAACTTCTTTCTACAGGATTTTTAGAATAAAAACTAGATCCAATTTTAAGAATCATATTAATACTCAAATCAGTATATTCATCTGATTCATTTTTAAATACTTCAAAAAAATCCCACCATTTACTTTGGGACGGATGCGCTGCAAACTCTGACCTTATTATATGCAATGATGTCATCATTTTTATTTGTTTTTCATTAAAACCAAGTAATGCTAGGTTGGAATTTTTACCATGTGCTTCCTCGCATCTCATTCTTACTAAACTTGCTATGCAATCCATATTCACAAATGCGTCTTCTGTAAAGTCATTATTTAACAAATTCCACATTCTTATGTAATGATAACAAGCATTATGAACCATTGGATAGTCACAATTTATTTGTTTTACAAAGGCACTCAATTCTTTATTTTTAAAATTCTCTTGAAACTCTAAATCAGAGAAATTTTCTTGATTAATTGTAGGTGACCCTACCCATTCAGCACTAACGTTATAACGCCACATCAAAAATACAAGAATAGGGGTTACATTGCAACGATGCCAATATTGAGTGAGAAAATGAAAGTAATAATCAACTAATTCTCTTGTTTGTTCTTTCTTTATATACTGTCTCCATCCATTTCTCCACGCAGGAACAGCAGATGAAATCCATAATTCGTTATTAACTTTATAAATTGACCGATACTTATCAGACCAAGATATATTGATTTCATAATCAGTTACTACACAACGACTTTCAATGAAATATTTTCCATGATAATCCTCAATACGCTTTTTAACGGCGGTTTTCCAATTACATTTTAGAGACTCTTTTACACCTTTAGGATAATCTTGATTATCAATATAATCACTGAGATATTTTATAACTGACATATTTTAAATCTTATTAAAAATGCTAAGTTTTGCCGAAATTTAAAAAATCCAGCCGGTTTTTTATTTAAAGTTAAATCACAATACTGACCAACTTATTTTTTACAACTTTTCAATTTCAGCCTCACTTAAACCGGTTAATTTAGCAATGAATGCGTGGGAGAGATTTTCTGCTAACATATTTTTAGCAATATTCTTTTTTTCAGTTAATACTTCCTCCAGACGATGATTTTCCTCAATTAAATCATAACGCTCTTCATTTGTAATATTATCTGTCTCAATTAAATCAAAAATTTCTTTAATTATCGGATTCTCATAATCCATTTCGTTTACTTCACCATCTAAAGTATCTTCAATGGCTTTTAGCCATTCCCGATATGCAATCGGCGTATTTTCATTAACAAAATGCGGACATAAATAAATCACTTTATGGGCAATTTTATTAATGCCATTGCCTTGTAAATCTTTTGGGTCAAAATCAATCGTTAAAACATCTTTTCCTTCTTTATTTTCTGATGTTAAAACTACAATGGTAAATACTTTTGTTTTAGGCTGATAATCTTTTGAGTTTTTAATTTGCTCCAATATCGCCATGCAATGGTAATGCAAAAATCGGTCATAATAATCCTCATGCTGCATATGTTGAATATCCACAATCACACGCTTTTTAACATCTTCTGCAAACAAATCAAACCGCGATTTAACCTGTCCTATTTTTGTGTCAAAGGTTTTTTCCATATCTACATTAGTTATTTCTAACTCAATACCTAAAACCGCTTTTACAAAAGCTTTAAATATTTCAGGCTTAGAAAAGGCTTTTTTAAAAATAACATCATATTGTAACGAAGCAACTTGTTTCATAAAATTTTCCTAAACTATTGAAATAGGTTAAACCTGCCAAATCAAAAAATCCGGCAGGTTTTATTTTATGCCATTAAATCACAATACTGACCAACTTATTCGGCACTACAATAATTTTCTTAATTGGATTATCGCCAATCAATTTTTTAATATCCTCTTGTGCCAACGCTTGCGCTTCAATACTTTCTTTCGTCGCATTTAACGCCACGTCAATTTTTCCGCGCAGTTTGCCATTCACCTGAATCATCATTTGCACAGAATCCTGTTGCAACGCCGATTCATCCACCGTTGCCCACAATTCATGCACGATGTCGTTGTTATGTCCTAAATCAAACCACAGTTGTCTGGCAATATGCGGCACAATTGGCGATAACATTAAGACAATGCCTTCCAAAATTTCTTGCCGAATTGCTTTGCCGTTTTCGCTGGCATCTTCAAATTTGCTCAAACTATTCAGCAATTCCATATTCGCCGCAATCGCAGTATTAAAAGTATGGCGACGATTCAAATCATCACCGACTTTCGCCAACGTTTGATGTAACTGGCGACGAATCGCTTTTTGTCCATCGGTCAACGCCGATTTATCCAAACTCGAAACATTGACCACGCCTGCGCTGACATGCAAATGCGCTTGTCGCCACAACCGTTTTAAGAATCGCTGCGCTCCTTCCACACCCGCATCATTCCATTCTAACGACTGTTCTGGTGGGGAAGTGAACATGGTGTAAAGCCGCACGGTGTCCGCGCCATATCTATCAATCAACACTTGCGGATCAACGCCGTTGTTTTTCGATTTCGACATCTTTTCCATTGCGCCAATCGTCACCGGCGAGCTATCAGACGCTAGTTTAGCCGCGCAGATTTTGCCTTTCGCATCGCGTTCAATGTCCAACTCTGTCAAATTAAAATAGTTTTTATGCCCTTGTTCGTCCGTTTGATAAAAGGTTTCCGCAACGACCATCCCTTGTGTTAGGAGATTTTTAAATGGCTCGTCGCTAGTGACTAAGCCTTCATCACGCAGTAACTTGTGGAAAAAACGCGCATAGAGTAAATGCAAAATCGCGTGTTCAATGCCGCCAATATATTGATCCACTGGCAACCAATGATTCGCGCTTTCAGCCAGCATTTGGTCAGCTTTGGGTGATGCGAAACGGGCGAAATACCAAGACGATTCCATAAAGGTATCGAAAGTATCGGTTTCGCGTTTAGCGGCTTTGCCACATTCTGGGCAAGTGGTATGCGGAAAAGTCGGATGCGCCGCCAGTGGTGATTGCGAACCGTCCAAAACTACGTCTTCCGGTAAAGTCACAGGCAATTGTTCATCAGGCACAGCAACCGTGCCGCAATCATCACAATAAATTACCGGAATGGGTGCGCCCCAATACCGTTGCCGCGATACGCCCCAATCACGCAGACGGAAATTGGTTTTGCGCAAACCTTTGTTTTGGCTTTCTAGTTTTTCAGCAATGGCGACAAAGGCTTGTTGTGAGGTTAAACCGTCAAATTCAGCGGAATTTTTCAATACGCCTTTTGTCGTGAATGCTTGAGTTGCAATGCTGTCATCTTCGCCATTTGCAGCTCCGATGACTTGTTTAATCGCAATGCCGTATTTTTGCGCAAATTCATAATCGCGTTGGTCATGCGCTGGAACCGCCATCACCGCGCCCGTGCCGTAGCCCATTAACACGAAATTCGCAATCCAAACCGGAACTTGCTCGCCTGTAATCGGATGAATCGCGGTTAAACCGGACGCAATGCCGCGTTTTTCCATGGTTTCCATTGCTGCTTCGGAGGTTTCCATTTTTTTGCAGTCATCAATAAACGCTTGAATATCTGCATTATTTTCCGCCGCGCGTTTCGCCAATGGATGCTCCGCCGCCACTGCAACGTAAGTCACGCCCATTAAGGTATCAGGGCGGGTGGTGTAAACGCGCAACGGTTCGCCACTGTCCGCGACGATAAAGTCCATTTCCACGCCTTCGGAACGCCCAATCCAATTGGCTTGCATGGTTTTTACTTGCTCCGGCCAGCCGTCTAAAGTGTCCAAATCTTTCAGCAATTCATCCGCATAGGCGGTGATTTTCAAAAACCATTGCGAAATTTCTTTGCGCTCAACAGGCGTATCGCAACGCCAGCAACAGCCTTCAATGACTTGCTCATTCGCCAATACGGTGGCATCGTGCGGACACCAATTCACGGGCGCGGTTTTTTTGTAAACCAAGCCTTTTTTCAGTAATTTCAGGAAAAACCATTGCTCCCAGCGATAATAAGCGGGGTCGCAAGTGGCAAATTCGCGTGACCAATCGTAAGCAAAACCTAAGCTTTTCAATTGGGTACGCATGTAATCAATATTTTCATACGTCCATTTGGCAGGATGTACGCCGTGTTTCATCGCGGCATTTTCAGCGGGCAAGCCAAACGCATCCCAACCCATCGGCTGCATCACGTTTTTGCCTAACATGCGTTGGTAGCGGCTAATCACGTCGCCGATGGTGTAATTGCGCACATGCCCCATGTGGAGTTTGCCGCTCGGATAGGGGAACATGGCTAAACAGTAGAATTTTTCTTGATTTGGGTTTTCGACTGCGTGAAATACGCCGGAGGTTTCCCAGTGTTGTTGTGCGTCTTGTTCGATGGTGGCTGGATTGTAAATTTCTTGCATGGTGTTTTTAATGAAAGGTTTAAAAAAGTTTTTTATTTGAAAAGATTTTATTTAAGCTAATTGAATTTCAGGTAAAAACTTAAAATCTTTTTTATTGTAGGTTAATAACGGCACTTGATAAAAGATAGCCGTTGCTCCAATCACGGCATCCGGCAAAGCTGAATTATGTGATAAACAATAGGTGCGGACATAGCTCGTTGCTAAATCGAAAATCGGTTGTTGTAGATTTAGCAAGCGAAAAGATTGCAGTTTTTTCTTAATCACTGCTAATTCTATTTTATTTCGCGCGCCTTGCAATAATTCCATTTCAATCACCGAATTGATAAATAGAACCTCGCCATTATCGAATAAATCGTTTAGCGTAGTATTGCGTTTGTTAATGTAGTCAATAATAACGCAAGTATCCACAAGCAAATAATCAGGCATGATGGTTTCTTTGCCAAGCGTTGGTTCTTAATTGTTTGCTAAAGGCGGCGGTATCTTCAATATCAGTAAAAGCGAGTCCGTCTTGCGTTTCTGCTTCAGGGTAATGAATAGGGCGTGAATTAGCGAATAAATCGGGTTTAGATTTTTTTTGATGAGGAAATTGTTGTAATAGCCGAAATACCAAATCTAAATAGTTATCGTCTAATTGTTCTATTTCTTGCTTTAATTCTTCTTTAGTTATCATGGCGGTATTCCTACTCGGCTATTTAAAATAATTCACTATGCGAACCTGTCCGCACCAAAATCAGTTTATTCTCAACCCGTTGATAAATCAGCAACCAATCAGGCTTAATATGACATTCACGATGTGTTTGCCAGTTTCCGGTTAAGAGATGGTCTTTATGTTTTTCTGCCAGTGTTTTGTCGTTTGCTAATAAATCCACAATCACCAATAAATCGTCTATTTTGTAGCGGTTTGAATGTTTGACTTTTTTCAAATCCTGCTTAAATTGCGAAGTTTGGACGATTTCTCTCATGCCTCATCCCATTGTTTTTTTAAATCATTCAAACTGACCGTTTCATATTCGCCGCGATTGGCAGATTGCATGGCTTCTATTGTGGTTTGATTGGGTATTTGTTGTTTGAACTTTAAAAAATCAATAAATTTTAAAACCTCTTCTTTTAGATTTTCAGGGAGTTGGTGAATTTCATCAATCAGTAATTGTTCGGTTATCACGGTGTTTTCTCTTGGGTTTTATTGTCATGGATGTTAAGGACAAGGTGCGTTGTTATTTTCTGCAATTGCTTGGGCAATGATAATACGATCAAATGGGTCGCGGTGATAAAACGGCAATTTGTTTTGAATCAAAGTATGTTGAAAATTAATCGCTAATATTTCAATATCATTTGCAATTACGTCATTGATTACGGTTTCGTAGCCACCGTTTATGTCTAATTTACCCAAAGAATTTTTAATTGCCATTTCCCATAAGCTGGCAATGCTGATAAAAATTTGATTGTCGTTATTGGCAATTTGTTCATTAGCCTTTTTGCTTAAATTTTCTGCACCAGAAACAAACCATAAAAATGTATGCGTATCAATTAAGAATTTCATTGCATATAGTCGCTAAAATCTTCTAAGGGTTTATCAAAGTCAGGCGATAATTGATATTTATTTTTGGCACTGCCAAATACTCTTTTTTGTTTTTTCTCAGTTGTTAAAACAGATAATGATGTTTTGTTATAACGGGCTTTCAATTGGGTAATGTATTGCCAAACCTCTTCTTTTAGGTTTTCAGGTAATTGGTGAATTTCATTAATTAGTAATTGTTCGGTTATCATGGCGTTTTCTCTTTGGCTTTATTGTCAGGGATATTAAAGGCAATGTGCGTTTTTATTTTCTGAGGTATTTTTTATTTTTACGTTAGGTAAAAAGATTGTTTATGCTATTTGGCTATTGAAAAAATTAGAATAACGTCCCATTGTAGAGGTATCAATAATCACTAAATTTCTTTGTGTCCTCGTTAATGCGACATATATTAATTCATCAGAAGAATTAATATCTTTTTCAGAAATAATTAAAATAACTGTGTCAGCTTCCCAACCTTTGAAAGAGTGAATAGTAGAAAATTTTGTAGTACCAGCATTACCCCAAAAATGAAGTTTACGCCCTCGTCTTATTTCTTTTAACTTTTGTTTAGCATTATGCTCTGAATAACTTGCTGTAATATCATCGTATTCTTCTTTAGTCTCACAGGATTTAGATGTATTTTCACGATTTAGCTTGCGAAATCTATATTCAAGCTCTCTAACTGGTTCAACAGTTGATGCCAATATTGCAATATTATTTGGGTGTATGCCAAGTGATAAAATTACTTCTCGAACAAAATGATATAAATCATCGTGAGGAAAACTAGATTTTGAAATATATTGAACTTCCCCTAGCTTAATTGATTCTTGCTGTGGTTTTGCATTCGCTTCATCAATTTGATAACGCTTTGTAAAATATTCGCGTTGAAAAGCTTGAGCAATTGGCATCACCACACTATCAAGACGATAAGATTGATTTAGTAAATTATAACGTCCCGTAATTGTTGGAACTTGAGGAAAACTATCTGCTCCCATTTCTCGGTCATAGATATTTTGTTTTTCATCACCAAATACAACAAACTCTCCGTTTGGTGATAAAAAATATTTAAGTAAAATTTTTAACCACGTTTGCTCATAATCTTGAATTTCGTCAACCAATATCGTTTCATAGCGTTGAATTAGACCAGTTACTGAATCAAAGAAATCCTCATTATTGAAATCATCAAAACTATTACAAGAAAGACTATGGTTATTCGCTTGCGATTTAAAGAATTGGTGATAATTGGTAATTTCAAATCCAGACCAAGGAAAAGGTAAACGAACTTCGTTAATACGGTCATGTATATAATTACGAAGCGTAATATTAAATGTCAAAATGAGTACAGTGCTTTGAGTGCGACAATACGCATTTGCTGCACGTCCTGCTAAAACTTGTGTTTTTCCACTACCTGCCACACCTTTAATTTTTTGTCTTGTATTCGCACTACTTTTGACAAGTCTTTCCTGTTCTTTGTTATAAATAATATTTCTACCAATGTCTGGAGAATGCAAAGGAGGATTTAGAAAGCGGCGAAAACTCTGATATAAGGCTTCATCAAATAAATAAGACTCTCTATTTAAACGAGTTAATTTAAGTAAATTATTGATTCCATCTTCATTCACACCATCGCGTACTAGGAAATGTAAATAAGGAACATTTCCACAAAAGTTATCTATTTGATTATTAGTTGCATTGTGGAAATAGACAACAGGCTGGACAATAGCAAAAGCTTTGCTATTTTTGATATTTTTTTCAAACAATATATCTATATGAAGGGAATAGAGGTTTTCTTTATACGCTTGTACTTGAGCGAGAGGCGATTTAATTCGACAATTATTTTTTATAAGATACCAATCATTTAATGCGCCATTGGGATTTGTATAGCATGATAAATCCCAATCTTTGACTTCGATTATAACTATGCCAAAACCTCTTCGCATAATAACAAAATCAGGTCTATCTCCATTAAGAAATGGTTGGACAAAAATTTCAAAACTATCATCTAAATAATTCTGTAAACTTTGAAGTAAATAAGCTTCACCTTCGGTCAATTTGACACGAAACTTATCTATTTCATTTTGAGATGGAAAGCAGTGAGCCATTTCTAATCCTTGTTTGTGATGATATAAACACAACCTTTAATTTTTCTTTTTCCATTACATTCAACAACCGCGTTTCTAAAATCTGTTTAAATTTCCAAACCTAAAACTTTCTGTAAATCCGCAACAGCAATTATCGCATCGTATAAAACCAGCCTTTTATAACGGTTCAATTTCTTTAGCAGTTAATCCGGTTATTTTTATGATGAATTCAATTGGCATATTTTCAGCTTTTAATGCTCTTGCCGTGCTGTATTTTTCTTTCATAATGCCTGAAATCTCACCATCATTGAAATAGGTATCCTTAACATTCTTCAACTCCCAATATTCCAATAAACTTTTTTCATAAGACTCAACCTGACTGGGTTTTAAATGTGCAATTTCGGCAATTTCAAATCCTTTCTGAAAAATCGGTTCATTTAATATCGCCGGAATATGGTCAAAACTTTCTAAATTTTTTAAAAAATAAAGCCATTTATCAAAATGCGATTCTAATTCGTTTTCGGTTTTAGTAAACAAGGGCATTTGCAAAAACTTAAAATGCAGTTTGTCATAAAAAATTTCGCCATCTTGGTCTTTTAAACTCACCGCGCGTAAAAACTTTTGTTTTTCTTCTTTTTCATCATAAATAAAATCCAAAATGGCAATAAAATAAACCGGCATGAGTTTAAAATCCCAACCGCCTCTTTTCGCCTGCTCTTTAATTGGAAAGGTTGAATAAAATAAGGAACGGTCTTTAAAAAAATTCACTTTCGCTTTTTGCATTTCCACGATAAAGCGAGTGCCTTCTTTGGTTTGGCAATAGATATCAAAAATCGCTTTACGTTCTTTAGGGGTACTGGGAATTTTTTCAGGGTTTTTAAAACTCAAATCGGCAATTTGATGATAATCGGGTAATAACTGATTTAAAAAATCCATTAATAAATCTTTATTACCTTCTTCACCGAAGAGTTTTTTAAAACCAAAATCGGTATAGGGATTAATATATTTTGTATTCATCTCTTAAATTTCATAGAAAAAATGTTTAAACTTGCGGCTTATCATAAAAATCCGCAATCGTTTGTAATGCACCTAAAAGGCGCGGCAAATCCTGCATATAATAACGTTCAGTATCAATCAATAACATATTCTCTTCTAAACGCAAAAATACCCATTCATAACCATCAGTCACCGCGCCATAAATAATTTTATACGGTTCATTTTTCTGCTCATTAAACAATTTTGCCGCATACATTTCTGCCCCGCATTGTCCATACCAATTGTCCACGTTATCATCTTTCGCTTCAAACATTGCGATAACAGGGGCGGCAATATGCAAAGAAAAATGTTTGGTAAATAAAAAATCACAACGCCCTTTCAAAGCTTTTTCAGGTAACACATCAAAGGTATTTCCCGAAAAATATTGCAATTTATTCGGATTATTTTGCATCCATTCGACTAAAATCGGCGTAACGATTAACTCAGAACGGGCTTTTTCAGAATTAATAGGCAATGTGTTATTTCGTTTTAATGCTTCTTGTAAAAATTCAGAAGGCTGAATGAGTTGATTGCATAAATTCAAAGCTCTTTTCGTATTATCAATATGGCAATTATCAGAAAGTGCATTTAAAGAATAATCAGAATAACTGCGTAATTTTTTCATTTTTAATATTCCTTACATTAAGACAATAATCTCGTTTCCAAAATCTGTTTAAATTTGCGCAAAATAGCAATAATCTGTAATAAATCATTGTGTTTTGTGCAATCATAACTTTCAGAAATAAAATAATTTTTTCCTTCCAAAATCACAAAACTCCAATATTTTCCGATGACTTCGCAACCATACATCGGAAATTGATATTGATTTAATTCCTGAGCAATTAATAAAGCTTCTAACAATTGCGCCATTGAATCACCGGTTGGTTTTTTGTGCGGTTTATATTCCTGAAAATGAAAATAAGGTAACTGTGGCGTATCAAACACACCTTTCGCAATCATAAAATCGGTTTTGGTTTTCAAAAAATGTCCTTCAACATTAGCTTGTACCGTGCGTTCAAAATACGCTTTGAATTCGCTCGCATCCATGAAATGCCCCAAGCGCAATACAAAAGCAATAAAGCGCATTTTCAATTCTTCTTCATGCCAACTGTCTATATTTTGTTTGGCATCTTTTAAAATCATTTCAAAAATACTTTGTTCAACAGAATCAAGTGTGGTTTCGCAATTGAGCCATTCTTGCAATAACGCACTTTGTTCCTGTCCAACACTGCGTTTTAAATTGTAAATTGTAATTAAATCAGCTTCTGAATAATTGCGTACTTTATTTTGTTTTTCCATGATATTGTCAATCAATATTAATGAGTCATCGTATTTCTAAAATCTATTTAAACTAACAAACCTAAAATGGCTTGCATATTATCCGGTAATATAAACCCGCAAAGCCCCCGCCAATGTAAATTCCTTAAATGCCTGTGCCATCGCATATTTAAAAAAACGAAATTGCCTACCATACGTTTCCATCGAAACTTTCCCTTCCATCGAAAGCAACAAACAATCGTAATTCACATCAATATCTGAAAATCCCTGCCTTAAATAATCGCATGTTCCATACTCATCAAACTGAAAAGCCTCTTCCGGTTTGGTTTCTGCCCACGCCAACCATTCCGCAGGTGGCAAGGTTTCCAATTCTTTTAAAACACTTTCATAATACGCTGACTTATCATAAAGCAGCGGATAAAGTATTCTCAAAAAAGGCACAAGTTGTTCATATAAAATAGATTCTTTCAATTCAAAATAATAAGAATCCTCTGTTTCATTTATTTCATACAGCTCAGGCAAAAAATAACATTCCTGCTGCATTTTTTCTTGTAATTGATCAATCGAAATTTGCGCTTTATTGACTTGTTTTTTTGCTACGCTAATTTTGCTGACAATACCAATCGCTAAAAATTGTCCCATGATTTCACCTCTTTAAAGTTTGAACGATGTTATTTAAGTGAGTATTTAAATTTTAGAGAAAAACTTTATGTGGCGTGGCTTTGGCTGATGTGTGTTCAGCGGGTCAAGTGTTTTATAAGTTAAGCTGAGGAAGCTGTGCTAAATAAGTTTTAGGCGGTAAAAACCTTTCAGGTCTTAGAGATCTGAAAGGTTTGGGTAATAAAACAGCTGCTTTAGAAGGTTTTTTCGCTGAAATTTAAGCTTTCGGACGCAAATGCGGGAACAATAATACATCGCGAATGGATGGCGAATTGGTAAACAACATCACCAAACGGTCAATCCCAATTCCTTCACCAGCCGTTGGCGGCAAACCGTGTTCCAACGCGACGATATAATCCGCGTCATAGTGCATCGCTTCATGATCGCCGGCTTCTTTATCCTCAACTTGACGTTGAAAACGCTCTGCTTGGTCTTCTGGGTCATTTAACTCATTGAAACCATTTGCGATTTCACGCCCACCAATGAAAAATTCAAATCTGTCTGTCACATGCGGGTCTTTATCATTGCGCCGCGCAAGAGGCGAAACTTCCACCGGATACGCCGTAATAAAGGTTGGATTAATTAAATGATGCTCAACGGTTGCATCAAAAATTTCCACTTGAATTTTTCCCAAACCATAACTGTCTTTAATCGGCAAACGCAATTTTTTTGCCACTTCTGCTGCGGCTTCACGCGTGCTGATGTTTTCCGCAGTTAAGTCTGGATTGTATTTTAAAATCGAATCAAAAATCGAAATCCGCTCAAACGGTTTTTCAAAATCGTAAGTATGTTCCTGATACACAATCGTAGTTGTGCCGCATAAATCGGTGGCAATGCCGCGCAACATATCTTCGGTTAAATCCATCAATTCATCATATTCTGCATAAGCTTGATAGAACTCTAACATGGTGAACTCAGGATTATGGCGGGTTGATAAACCTTCATTGCGGAAGTTGCGATTCACCTCGAACACGCGCTCGAAACCGCCGACGACAAGGCGTTTTAAATACAATTCTGGGGCGATACGCAAATACATATCCATATCCAGCGTATTGTGATGCGTGATAAACGGACGCGCCGAAGCTCCGCCCGGAATAACGTGCATCATTGGCGTTTCCACTTCCAAAAATTGCCGCTCAATCAAAAACTGGCGAATATACGCGATAATTTTTGAGCGCATTAAAAACGTTTGCCGCGATTCTTGGCTCATAATCAAATCTAAATAACGTTGCCGATATTTGATTTCTTGGTCTGCAATGCCGTGAAATTTCTCGGGTAATGGACGTAAAGCTTTGGTTAATAAGCGAATATTATCGACTTTAACGCTCAGCTCACCGACTTGAGTTTTAAAAAGTACGCCTTCCGCGCCTACGATGTCAGCAATATCCCATTTTTTAAACTGGTCGTTATACACGCCTTCAGGCAGATTATCGCGAGCCACATACAGTTGAATTTGCCCTGTCATATCTTGAATATGGCAAAAAGAGGCTTTGCCCATAATCCGGCGCGTCATTACTCGCCCGCCTAATTTCACTCTGATAGGCTCGGCTTCTAATTCTTCTTTGGTTTTGCTCTCGTAGGCTGCCAAAATTTCAGCGGCAAGGGTGTCACGGCGAAAATCTGTCGGAAAAGCAATGGTTTCTTCACGCAGGGCGGTGAGTTTTTCGCGGCGTTGTCTGATTTGTTCTTGTTCGGTTACTTGTGTCTCAGTCATGGTGTTTAAAATGTAAAAGTTAATGTGCTAAGTTTACCCTAACAGCTTGCTGTTTGCAGAATCGTTTGTGGATTTGAGAGGGATAGTTTGTATCACCGCTGTTTGGAGCATTTTAGCAAAAAACAGCCTGAAAAATGTTATAGTGGCACAGGCTGAGGGGCTTTCTAATTAAGCGTGTGTGCGAATGTTTTATATAAGTTTGCAGATTGGCGATATATATAGAAAAGCAGCAATAGGCGCAAATGAAATAAAAAGTTGTTTTAAATTTTCAATTGCATGTGATGGATTTAGTCGTTTTTCTAGCCATCATAATTATGCTTTGCAAAAGTACCATATTTAAAAAAGCTAATACTTAACATGAGGATACAAAAAATGAAATACATACTATATTTTCTTAAAATTGGATTAATTTTTCCTATGCTCGCCAATGCGGGGGTCATAGGAGCTAACTCGGATTTAAAATTAGCAAAAGTTACTCCGGTAAGCCAAAATAAACTTCACTTAGAAAATGTAATTCGTAACGGTAAAGTCTGGAATATTGATTTTGTGCGTATTCCAGGTACATCAACATATAAAGAAGTTCTTAGTTCTAAAAAAGTTAATTCTTGTTTTCAAAAAGCCCCTATTGAACAACAAAGCGTAAACAAATATGGGAATGCAGAAATCGTATCTCCTCCGCTTGGTTACAAAGGTATTATCGGATGGATTGCTGCTGTAAATAATGGTTCTCAACCTGGGCAAGTCAAAGTTAGAAGTTTAAATATCTATGCCATTGACCCTATTACGAAAAATCGCACATTATTAGATTTAGATTCAAAGTGGGCATGTTGGGATAACTATAATACAGGGATGTGTTGGAGAGCATTGGGCGGAGCTGGATTCATAATGGAGCGTAAAGATTGGCAGTGTCCAGATGGTAAGTGTTGGGATTTAAAACAGGAGTATTCTGCTTCGTATGATTATGGTTCTTTGGATGGAAAAGCAGACCCTATTGATTATGCAAATTATACGGACGCTAATAACCCTAGTTCATTAGGTCATCAAATTGTGAAAGTTGAAAGTAATTACATGACTTCAGTTTTACCATCATCTGATGCAACAGTAGTTTTTCCTACATCTACTTATCCAACAAAAGTTTTTCATGCTTGGAACACTAGATGGCCTGTAGCGGAAGCATTGCCCAATAAGCAATATGAAGTCGTGGCAGAAGTATTAATTGAGGGCGCAGGAATGATTCAAGTTGGTTATGATTTTCTGCAAAAAAGGAATTCCAATCGAGCAGGTCACATACAAGGAGCTATTTCATCTTGGGAGTGTTCTTCAACTGCTGGCAATTGGATAAAAATTAAAGCAGGGCTTCCTTTTTCCATTAATTATGCTGATTAGCTTGGTGGGATGGGGGAGAGTAACAACGAACCCCATCACACTTGCCGCATAAAAACTAACATCACTCAATACCCACAAGGACAAAAAACATGAGAGCCACGATTGTATTAGACGATGACTTATTGGAAAAAGCCCAAGCCCTCACCAATTTAAAAGAAAAATCTAATCTTATCAAAGAAGCACTAAAAGCCTTGATAGAACGTGAAAGCGCAAAAAGATTAGCTTTGCTGGGTGGTAGCGAACCAGACTTAACGACCATTCCACGCCGCCAATCCACTGTTTAAAAATGATGGTTTTAATTGGGATCGTTCATCCGTGTTTATTTTTACAAAATAAACTATTGGACTAATAAAAAATTTGTTTGTGGTTGCTCAGAGTTCAATGCGGAATCAGTGGTTTCATCTTTCAAATTTACCCCTGAAAGTTGCAATTTCTCCGCTTCTGCGATTAAAAATAACAATTTTCTTAACGCCTCACTATAACTTAAGCCATTGTGATGAATATTAGAGATGCAATTGCGCTCGGCATCGGTGCTAATGCCTGATTTAGCGTGAAAAGTGAAGTAAATCCCCATGCTATCGGGCGAGCTTAAGCCCGGACGCTCGCCAATCAACACAATGCACAACCGCGCGGCAAACTGTTCGGCAATCGCATCACCAATCGCAACCCGTCCATGTTTGACTAAACACAGTGGTGATAAGCTGTAATTTTGTTTTTTTAATTCAATCAACAATAAATCTAAAAAACTGACAGCGTGTTGCGCAATCGCTTTTGATGACAAACCATCAGCAACCACAATCGCCACATCTGTTGTTCCTATCATATTGTTTTTTAAACTTTCTGTTGCTGACAAACTCAATAACCGCCCTAAATCGGGACGCTGTAAATACATGCGTTGATTTTCAGCTTGAGTTTGCAACGTTAAAGTTGGAAATCCAAGCGGCTGCAAGCTTTGTGCAAGCACTGCAAAATCCAATGGAATATGCACCGCATCACGCGCTAAAGCATGAGCCAGTTGAAATTCTAAATGCGCTTGCGTGGGCAAACTCATTCCCGCGCGTCCTAATGCAATTCGCGCTGGCGTAAATTGTTTTAAATCTTGCCAAGGATTTGCGATAGTTGTAGGTTGGTTGATGTTCATGGCTTGCTTATTAAAATTGGGAGACGTAGGTTGGGTTAGCCGTTTTTTTCGCAAGAAAAAAAGGCGTAACCCAACGCTCAGAGTATAAATTAATGCTTTTGTTGGGTTACGCTTATCTCGCTTTCGCTCAATAATGCTAACCCAACCTACGGCTTAAAGTTGATTTAACGCCGGTTTAAACAAAGCGGGAATTTCTGCTTGCAGAGATAATTGATTGTGCTGGGTAAAAATCTGTTGTTGTTGCAACCATTGTTCAAATTCGGGCGCGGGACGCAAACCCAGCACTTGCCGCACATACAGCGCGTCGTGAAAAGACGTAGATTGATAATTCAGCATCACATCATCCGCACCTGGCACACCCATCACAAAAGTGCCACCCGCCACCGCAAATTGGGTCAGCAACATATCCATATCATCTTGATCTGCTTCGGCATGATTGGTATAGCAAACATCACAACCCATTGGCAAGCCTAATAATTTTCCGCAAAAATGATCTTCTAAACCCGCGCGAATAATTTGTTTACCATCATACAAATATTCAGGGCCAATAAAACCGACCACCGTATTCACCAACAAGGGTTTAAATTTTCGTGCCACTGCATAAGCTCGCACTTCGCAAGTTTGTTGATCCAAGCCTTCATTGGCATTCGCTGATAACGCGCTGCCTTGTCCGGTTTCAAAATACATACAATTATTGCCCACTGTACCGCGATTTAACGACAAAGCGGCAGAACGCGCTTCTTCTAGTAAATTCAAATTGATACCAAAACCCGCATTGGCTTTTTGCGTTCCGGCAATAGATTGAAACACCAAATCCACAGGTGCGCCGTGTTCAATGGCTTTTAAGGTGGTGGTGACATGCGCTAACACGCAGGATTGGGTGGGAATTTGATAACGTGCAATCACGTCATTGAGCATATTCAGCAACCGCGAGGTAGCCTCCACATTATCAGACGCGGGATTGATGCCAATCACCGCGTCGCCGCAACCATACAGCAAACCGTCTAATAAACTGGCAGCGACTCCTGCAGGATTGTCAGTGGGATGATTGGGTTGTAAACGAGTGGATAAGCGATTTTCTAAACCAATGGTGTTGCGAAAACGAGTAACGACGCGGCATTTTTTCGCCACTAAAATCAGGTCTTGAATGCGCATGATTTTAGACACCGCTGCGACCATTTCAGGGGTTAAGCCTGTTGCCAGAGCGTTTAAAACGTCAGAAGTTGTTTGTGGGGATAATAACCAGTTGCGAAAATCGCCGACGGTTAAATGACTAATCGCTGCAAATGCCGCGCTGTCGTGTTCATCCATAATTAAACGGGTGATTTCATCCGTTTCATAAGGCACTAACGCTTCATTTAAAAACTGTTTTAAGGGCACATCCGCGAGCACCCATTGTGCTGCAACGCGCTCCAGATGATCTATTGCCGCCACGCCTGCCAGATAATCACCGGAACGTGGCGGCGTGGCTTTTGCCATTAAGTTGGCTAAGGTTTTAAAATCGTAGCTTAGGTTGGCTATCTGGGTTTTGTACATGATGATTCAATTGTTAGGGAGCAACGGTAATTGCGTATACCGGTATTATAGTTTGGAAATCATCTATTGTTATTCATCAAGTTTGTATTGCGGCAAGGTGTTTTTTTAAACAATTGTGCTTTGATACACCGCTAACGCTGCACTTGCTAGTTGAGTCGGCGTAATAATAAATCAATTTAAACAATACTCTGCACATAAAAACTTACATCTTGATGAAGATTAGCGGAGTTTAAAGTTGCGACTTTGAGTTCTTAGCTGAAATTTTTCAAGACGACTGGTCGTATTGAAAAAATTCAGTTATTTCTACCAGAGTCGCTTTTAACTGTTGCGAATGGGGCGCAAGAATCTGGCTAGTTTTTGTTGTGTGAATCCATAACAGCAACTAAGTTTTGAAGATAAACTTAACCACTTGGTAATTTCGCCCCAGTTCTATGATGTTACAATGATTCAAAAATAACGCACTCCCCACTTTTTATTTTTAAGATGAATTTATGGAACTGATACAACAAGGCATTGCACAAGGTTTAATCTCAATCAGTGATGATGAAAAAAAACATTTCTTATCTCCAGCAAAACAAAAAATACCGTTATTCAGACCCCGAAGAAAAAATTCGGGCGGTGATTTATTGTTCATTGGTTATTAAATATGGCTATCCTGCAAAACACATTGATTTTGAAGTGAAAGTTCCGCACCGCACCCCGAATAACTTAGCTGATATTGTCGTTTATGAAAACCACGAATTCACCGCGCCGTATATTGTTGTTGAATGTAAAAAGCCTGAAATCTCGGAGGCGGAATTTACCCAAGCCATAGAACAAGGTTTTGGCAATGCCAATTCGATTAAAGCGCAGTTTTTATGGATAACCGAAGGCGCGAAAGAAAATTTTTACAACGTTGCCGATTATCCTTCAATGGAGCGCAACGAAAACAAAATCGCTGATTTACCGCGTTACGGACAAAAAACCATCAGCAACTACAAATGGGTCAAGGGTGGTAAAGATGGTTTTGAAATCGAAGTTTTAACCGAAAAAGAATTGACCCAACTGTTTAAAAAAGCCCATGACGCGCTGTGGGCGGGTGGTAAACGTAATCCATCGGAAGTGTTTGATGAATTAATTTTTGTAAAATCAGGGTTGAAAAAACACCAAAGAATTTGTTTTTTCGAGTCTAATAATGTAGATTATAAGTCTCTTTTTTTGGGGAGGGGGTAGGTTAAGTAATTATGAAAGCAATTAGTTTATTTTCCTGTGGTGGCATTGGCGACCTCGGCTTGCATCATGCTGGTTTTGATGTTTTAGTTGCAAATGAATTACTAGAAGAACGCGCAGAAGTTTTTAAGTTTAACTATCCCAATACACAAATGATTGCAGGGGATATTTGGCAAAAGCAACAAAATATTCTTACTCAAACTAAACAAGCACTTAATGGTAAGCCGCTAGATCTTGTTTTTGCAACGCCGCCGTGCCAAGGAATGTCAAAAAATGGGCGTGGTAAATTATTAAATGCAATTCGTCAAGGTTTGAAACCAGAAATAGATGAAAGAAATTTACTTATTATGCCAACTTTAGCGATTTTTTTAGCCAGTGGCGCACATACGTTGGTTTTAGAAAATGTGCCAGAAATGGAAAATACTTATATTCCAAATCCCTCTCAAGATGGAGAAATGATAGGAATAATCGACTTTATTAAACAATCACTTGGTTCTGAGTTTTCAAATTCAATTCGAGTCGTTGAATTTGCAGATTACGGAGTACCTCAATGTCGGCAGCGTTTGATTTCTATTTTTACCAAGCATGAGAAATTAAAAAGGTATTTACAACAGACTGGTTCTCTTTTCCCCGATAACACCCATAGTAAAAACGGTAAACAGCTTTTACCTTGGAAAACCGTGCGTAATGCAATAGCTCATTTACCCGCTTTAGATGCAAGCAAAACAGAAACAGCTAAACATAAATTTATCCCTTATCACAGCGTCCCCTTATTGGATGAAGAAAAATATTTTTGGGTTTCTAATACGCCAAAAGAGAAGGGAGCTTTTGATAATCAATGTATTAACCCCTTATGCTACTTTGATAAAAATCCAACACATGGCTCAAGTGTTGATGAAAAAGGAGTTAATCGTTATAACACTGAAACCCCTTTGTTCTGTGCTAAATGTGGTGATTTATTACCGCGTCCTTGGGTGAAAGAGAATGGGCAATACCGTTTAATGAAAGGTTACACCAGTGCTTATAAACGCATGAGCTGGGATAGTCCCGCCAGCACTTTAACCCGAAATTTATCGTATGCGTGTAGTGATAATAAAGTGCATCCTGAGCAAAATCGGGTGTTATCTCTTTATGAAGCCATGATTTTACACACGATTACGGATTATGAATTTTATTGGCAACGCGCCGATGGTAAGAGGGTTAGCGATAAATTGATTCGTGAATTGATTGGTGAAAGCATCCCACCCGCCGGATTAGAAAAGATTTTTTGTCATTTAGCGCAAATTTTACAAGACATTGATTTACCTGTTAAACCGCGATTAGGACAGCAAGAATTAGATTTTGCTTGAAATTAAATTGCCGTGATTGTAGCGATTAAGAAAATCAATATAGCGTGAATCGTTTTTTACCAAAATCCAATTTTGATACATTTTCTCAATACCTGAACGAGTCATAATTGAAACACTGGTTGTTCTGCCGCCGCCTTCTTTCGGTTGCACAATTTTTCCCCAATCATCTTCGGTTAAATGATTGCCAAAGAAAACAGCTGCAATTTCAGGTCGGCGATTTTGAAAATCCCAAAGAATACCGATAAGGTTATTAGTTTCTCTATGATGCGCTTTCCAATCGTAGCCTTGTAAAACACCAATTCTTGTATCGCCCATATCCGGTTTTTCAATGTTTTTTCGAGCGCATTGCGCAGGTGTTGGTACTGAACCGCAAGTGGCTTTAATTTCCAGTCCGCCATTAGGAAATGGACTAAAAGGTGCTTTATCACGCAGTTTTACAGATTGGGTTAACGCGTTGTAAAGTGTTTGACCGTGTGCATCTATCAGCAGTAAATCAGGATAGCCATCTTGATGTGGATTACTAATGAACAAGCCATTGGCTTCTTTGGCAATGCTTCTGGCAAACAATTCACCGACAAAAGCCGAAAGATTACGCATTCCTAAGATTGAAAAAATATCGACGGGGATGTCATCCATTATTTTTTTGACAACCGAATCGACATCAATAACAGCGCGTTCAAATAATGCTCTGTCTAAAACGGATTTATAACCACTTGTTGAGGTTAAACAAGTATTAGCTGATTCATTAACGAGATAGCGCATTAAATTCCTCCGATACTTTGGTGAAAAAAGTTTGTACATCAACATTTAGTGCACTAATGATTTGCTCTAAAGAATCTAACGTAATATTTCTAACGCCGCGTTCAATGCCTGAGATATAGGTTCTGTCTAAATCGGCTTTATCCGCTAAGGCTTCTTGGCTTATCTCTGCCAATTTACGAAAATGTCGTATTGTTGAGGCAACCGCTTGTACCAGTTTCCGTTCCATAAAGTTACAATCATCTGAAAATAAAAGGCTCTATTGTCCTTTTCTGTAGACTATAAATACACGGACTATAAGTTTCTTTTGTGCTGTTTTTTGGAAAAAAAACCGAAATCGCTAACCACATCAGCGCAATTCGCAGCCAAGCTAAACACAAACAACAACAAGCCGCCGCTGAATTGGAACAGGCAAAACAACACGTTGAAAAGCTAATTTTAGGAGAATAGCGCAGTTCAAAGTCACGACTTTGAACTCCAGAAAAAATTAAACCCGTTCCGATGGGCGACTATTGGAACGGGTTATTTTTTGGTTTTTCAGTTTGCTTATCGGCTCTTTTAAACAATGTTCGTTTTAAACGCCTGCTTAAGCTCTTCGACTGAATAGCACGGTTGTAATAATGGACATAAAAAAACCCGCTAACCGTTGCCAGTTGCGGGTTTTGTGTACTTCTTTGAACATCCTTGATTCTATTATTGGTGCCGATGACTGGACTCGAACCAGCACAACTTGCGTCACCACCCCCTCAAGATGGCGTGTCTACCAATTTCACCACATCGGCTAAACTTTTTTACGTGTTACTGCGTTATTTTTTGTCTTTTTTATCAGCATCAGATTCATGCTTTTTTTCATGTTTATCTGAAGATTTTTTCTTATCAGATTCGTGTTTTTTCTCTGATTTTTTATCCGCTGCTTTCTTTTTATCAGATTCATGTTTTTTGTTAGAATCTGCTTTTTCAGATTTAGCTGTTACGTCTGCGCCTGCTGTATTATCAGCAGTTTTGCTATCTGTATCAACTTTGCTTGCGGGAACTGAACTGTCTTTCTTTTCACTATCAACAACTGGAGTAGCGGTTACGGATACTGGAGCTTCTGTGCTTACTCCTACTGCTGGAGTGTCAGAAGCGGGTGCTACTGGTGCAGCATCTGTTGTTGTTTTTGCTAATGGGACATCCGTTGTTTTTTGCTCAACTTCTACGGTATCCATTAAGTCTGCTTTTTTACTTTGCTGACCGTTTAAAACAGCAAGCGTTAAGCTAGTCGTGAAAAATAATGTTGCAAGAATAGCTGTTGTCCGTGACAAAAATGATGCCGCGCCTTGCGCTCCAAACACTGAGCCTGAAGAACCACTACCAAACGCTGCTCCTGCATCTGCTCCCTTGCCTTGTTGCATTAATATGAGACCAATAATGCCCAAACCTAATAATACATGAACAACAATTATTACTTGATACATAAAACTTACAGTGCTCTAAATCGAACGATAAATTGCTAAAAAGGACTGTGCATCTAACGAAGCCCCACCTATTAAACCACCATCTATATCAGGCATTGCCAATAATGCTTTTGCATTATCTGCTTTCATGCTGCCGCCGTATAAAATTTGTATTTTTTCTGCGATAACGGCATCTAAACCAGCCAGTTTTTCGCGAATCGCTTTGTGAACTTCTTGTGCTTGATCATCAGTTGCAACTTTGCCTGTGCCAATTGCCCATACTGGTTCGTAGGCAATCACAGCGTTTGCAAATGCTGCAATACCTGCTTTAGCAATGACTGCGTCCAATTGTGTATTAACTACATTAAAAGTTTCGCCTTGTTCGCGTTCTGCTAAGGTTTCACCAATACATAACACTGGAATCACACCTTGTGCTTGTGCTTGGCAGAAACGTTCAGCAACTGAGGCATCAGTGTCGCCATAATAAGTACGACGTTCAGAATGTCCAACGAGGGCATATTCACAGCCAAATTCTTTCAGCATAGTTGCTGAAATTTCGCCAGTGTAAGCACCTGATGCTTGGTTAGCCACATTTTGTGCGCCTAACGCCAACGGACTATTGCTGGTTAATGTTTGTAAATCAGCTAAATAAACAGCAGGGACACAAATAGCGATGTTTTTATCGTTTTCATTCAAACCTGCCATAATTGCTGTACATAATGCTTTGCCACTCTCACGAGTGCCGTTCATTTTCCAGTTTCCCATTATCAGAGACTGCCGCATCACATTTACTCCAAACAAAATCAAACGGAGTATGATATATGCTAAGGACTTCAAATTCAAGCAATGATTGCGTTTTTCACATCTTCGGCTAATTGTTGAGCGAGTGCCGTGACTGTTTTTTCATCACTACCTTCTACCATCACGCGAATTAATGGCTCAGTGCCTGATGCTCTTAACAAAATACGCCCATTTTTGCCTAAAACTTGTTCGGCAGCCGCAACAGATTTTTGAATTGCTGGTATTTCGGCTAAATTGACTTTTTGAGCAACTTTTATATTTAGTAAGATTTGCGGATATTTTTGCATTCCAGACTTTAATTCGTGCAAGCTTTTTCCCGTTTCGTGCATTTGTTCTAGCACTTGTAACGCTGCTACAATTCCATCACCTGTTGTGGTTTTGTCCAAACAAATAATATGCCCAGAGTTTTCTCCACCTAAAATCCCCTTATGTTCCGTGAGCATCTCCATTACATACCGATCTCCTACTTGCGCCCGCAATAAAGAAATATTCAATTCTGCTAACGCTTTTTCCATTCCTAAGTTTGACATTAAAGTGCCAATCACAGGCGTATTTAACTGGTTTTTAGCTAGTCTGGATTGCGCAATAATATAAATTAGCTCATCACCATCGACAATTTCTCCTTTGTGATCAACCATCACTACGCGGTCGCCATCACCATCAAAAGCGATTCCTAAGTCGGCCTGTTGTTCCAAAACTTTTGCGATTAAATTATTGGGTTTTGTTGATCCGCAATTATCATTAATATTCAAACCATTAGGCTCGCAACCGATTTTAATAACTTCTGCACCTATTTCGCTAAACACATGAGGTGCTATGTGATATGTCGCACCATTGGCACAATCTAATACGATTTTCAGCCCTTTAAAATCTAATCCAGCAGGAATGGTGGCTTTACAAAACTCAATATATCGCCCTGCGGCATCCACAACTCGTTTAGCTTTACCTAAATTAGCAGAATCTACAGTGGTGATTGGTGCATCTAAATAGGCTTCGATTTGATGTTCCAAGTCATCGGGAAGTTTTGTACCTTCCACCGAAAAAAACTTAACCCCATTATCATAATAAGGATTATGCGATGCGCTAATTACAATCCCTGCTTTGGCTCGCAATGTACGGGTTAAATAAGCAATTGCAGGGGTTGGCATAGGCCCTAAAAGTCTTGTATCTACGCCAGCGGCAGAAAGTCCAGCTTCGAGTGCTGATTCAAACATATAACCAGAGATGCGCGTGTCTTTTCCTACTAATACAAAACCTTTGCCCTCATTCGCAAAAACACGCCCGACTGCCCAGCCTAGTTTTAGAAAAAAATCCGCAGTAATCGGTGCTTCACCCACTTTGCCTCTAATTCCATCTGTCCCAAAATATTTTTTTGCCATTTTCTAACCTTTTTAAACGCTAAAAAAAAGGAGAGACCGAGGCCTCCCCTTTTTTTGATTGACGATTAAAACAACGAGAGCTGTTTTATTTCAATTTTAAACTTGCTTGGCTGTATCACCTAAATGTGCTTCAGCTTTTTTTTCAAATTTATCATCTGATTTTACGCCACTGCTAGGTGGTGTGCTGTCATCCCAGCCTTGTGGTTCACGCACTGGTTTACGATTCATCAAATCTTCAATTTGATATTTATCAATTGTTTCATATTTCATTAACGCATCTGCCATGGTATGCAAAATATCTTCATTTTCTTTTAAGATTTTTTCGGCACGTTGGTAGTTTTTGTCAATAATAGAGCGAATTTCTTCATCAATAGTATGCGAAGTTTCTTCTGCTACTGATTTATGTTGTGTGACAGAGCGACCTAAAAAGACTTCGCCTTCTTCTTCACTATAAGCCAGTGGCCCTAAACGTTGCGATAAGCCCCATTTTGTTACCATATTCCGTGCTAATTCTGTTGCACGTTCAATATCGTTAGAAGCTCCAGTTGAAACTTGTTCCCAACCAAAAATCAACTCTTCGGCAATTCGTCCACCGTACAGACTAGAAATCATACTGTCTAGTTTTTGCTTGCTAGCACTGTATTGATCTCTTTCCGGCAAGAACATGGTTACACCTAATGCACGACCACGCGGCATGATGCTGATTTTGTAAACAGGATCGTGCTCAGGTACGATTCTACCAACAATCGCATGACCTGCTTCGTGATACGCTGTCATCCGTTTTTCTTTTTCGTCCATCACCATTGAGTGACGTTCTACACCCATAATCAGCTTGTCTTTGGCTTTTTCCAAATCGACCATGCTGACGACACGTTTGTTTTCTCTAGCAGCAAACAAAGCAGCTTCATTGATTAAGTTAGCTAAATCAGCACCGGAAAATCCAGGTGTGCCTTGCGCAATGTATTTCACAATAACATCACTGGCTGCGGGTACTTTTTTCATGTGGACATTCAGAATTTGTTCTCTGCCACGAACATCCGGCAAACCAACATTCACTTGTCTGTCAAAACGTCCTGGGCGCAATAACGCACTATCTAAAACATCAGCGCGGTTTGTGGCAGCAATCACAATAATGCCTTCATTGCCTTCAAAACCGTCCATTTCTACCAATAATTGATTTAAGGTTTGCTCGCGTTCATCGTTACCACCGCCTAAACCTGCACCACGTTGCCGACCTACAGCGTCAATCTCATCAATGAAAATGATACAAGGCGCATGTTTTTTAGCTTGTTCAAACATATCCCTAACTCGTGATGCGCCAACACCTACGAACATTTCCACGAAATCAGAACCGGAAATAGTAAAGAAAGGTACTTTAGCTTCACCTGCAATCGCTCGTGCTAACAAGGTTTTACCTGTTCCTGGAGGCCCTATCATCAATGCGCCGCAAGGTACTTTGCCGCCGAGTTTTTGATATTTGGATGGATCTTTTAAAAAGTCTACCATTTCGGTGACTTCTTCTTTTGCTTCATCACAACCTGCCACATCAGCAAAAGTGACCTTGTTTTGGTCTTGCTCTAGCATTCGTGCTTTGCTTTTGCCAAATGACATTGCACCACGACCGCCTGCTCCGCCACCTTGCATTTGGCGCATAAAAAACACCCAAACTGCAATCAATAATAAGATTGGCCCAAAAGAAATAAAAATCTGCATCAGCATTGAGGGCTGTTCAGGGGGTTGGGCTTTTATTTCTACGTTATTAGCTAACAAATCATCGACTAAATGTGAATCATTAGGCGAGTAAGTTTTAAATTGCTCTCCTGTTTGCAATTTACCTTTAATGATTTTTTCGTCAATATTAACCGTTTGTACTTGACCTGCTTTGACTGCGTCAATAAATTGGGAATAAGACCAAGAATCGTCCGCACGATTATTAGTTCGTGAGCCAAAGCTATTAAATACCGACATCAATACTACGGCGATGACGACCCATAAAATTACATTTTTAACCATATCGTTCACGTTACTCGCTCCTGACCAGAACAGTCCTCATTATATAAATACACAGCGATTGTATCAGGAATTGCTATTCCTGCCTTTCGTAAATTTAGTTTATAGTCCCAAAACTATAAGTGTTGCGTAAAACTTAAATCCGTCCGAGAGATGTGGGGGTAGGGCAGTATTATTTAAACCCCCTAGCAAGAATATAAACTTCAGTGCTTCTAGGGCGGGATGCTTTTGGTTTTCTAATCACTACAGAGGAAAAAGAGTTTTTTATTTGTTGATGATAAGCATCAAATCCCACACCTTGGAACATTTTCACCAGAAAAGTTCCTCCTTTACTCAAAACGTTTACAGCAGTGTCTAAAGCTAATTCACCCAAATAAATAGCACGCGCTTGATCAGCATCTTTATTACCACTTAGATTTGGTGCCATATCGGATAAAACCACGTTAATGACCTCGCCGTCAAGCACTTCATACAATTGATTAAGCACTGATTCTTCTCTAAAATCACCTTGAATAAAATCGACACCTTCGAGAGGTTCCATCTCCAAAATATCTAAAGCAATGATTTTATCTTGTTTACCAATAATTTGCCGCACATATTGTGACCAGCCCCCCGGAGCAGCTCCTAAATCGATAATATTCATTCCGGGCTTGATGATTTTATCTTTTTCCTGAATTTCTATCAGTTTAAAAATGGCTCTGGAACGATAACCGCGAGCTTGCGCGAGTTTGACATATTCATCGTTAAAATGCTCTTGTAGCCATTGATTGCTGCTTTTACTTCGTGTCATAGTGTTTTCGTGTAGAATTGCATTATTTTTTTGTGAGGAATCAGTGTGAATGCTGCTGAAATAAGAAAGTTAAGAGCAACCGCTCATAATTTAAACCCTGTAGTGATGATTGGTCAGGCAGGGCTTACCGCTGCTGTGTTGGCAGAAATTGATGGAGCTTTAAATGCACATGAACTGATTAAGATAAAGATTCGCGCTGAAAAAGAAGAGCGTATTCAGATTAGCCAACAAATTTGTGCAGAATCAGGTGCGGAACTAGTGCAAAATATTGGTCAAATTACTGTGGTTTATAGGAAAAACCCGGATAAATAAAAATAGTAGACCTAGCTTTTTTTTAACAGGCTAGGTCTGCCTTACTGCGAAAACTTAAATATATTGAATCGCCAAAATTTCGTATTCAATATTGCCACTAGGAGCTTTCACAATCACAACATCTTCAACTTCTTTGCCAATCAAAGCTCTGGCAATGGGCGATCCTACTGAAATTCGACCTTCTTTAATGTCCGCTTCATCTTCACCGACAATTTGATACGTCACAACATCACCTGTTTCGATATTTTCAATTTCGACTGTTGCACCAAAAATCACTTTTCCATTAGCCTCAACGCGGGTGACATCAATAATTTGTGCGTTAGATAATTTCGCCTCAATTTCGGCAATGCGTCCTTCTGAAAAGCTTTGTTGCTCTTTTGCAGCGTGATACTCGGCATTTTCTTTTAAATCGCCATGTGCACGGGCTTCAGAAATTGCGGCAACAATGCGTGGGCGAACCACAGATTTTAAATTTTCTAACTCTGCACGCAATTTATTTGCGCCATTAATGGTTAGAGGAACTTTATTCATTGATAACTCCAGATGTTATTATTTTTATTCTGCAATGCAGTTAAACACAAAACAATATTTAGTAGACACAACGCCCGATGACAAACATCAGGCGTTGATAAAAGAAAAAATGCAGGGTGAAATTTTAAACTTGAGTTTCCAGACTCTTGTGCAAATCCTGCAAACAGTTGACGCTACCCGCGTCTAATTCTCCCAACGCATAACAAGCCGCTCTTGCCCCTGCTAAGGTTGTGTAATAGGTGACTCTATGTTGTAGAGCTTCTCTACGCATGGTAAATGAATCAGAAATCGCTTTTTTGCCTTCAGTGGTGTTTATAATCATTTGAATTTGATCATTTTTAATCATATCGACGGTATTAGGGCGACCTTGATTGACTTTACACACTTCAACGCATGGAATTCCAGCTGCTTTTAAAACCCGTGCTGTGCCGCGTGTGGCAACAATTTCGTAGTTTTTCTCGACCAGCATTTGCGCAATTTCAGCAATTTTAGGCTTATCGGCATCACGAATACTCATTAACACTTTGCCGCTATGACTTAAATCTACGCCTGCCGCACGTTGCGATTTTGCAAACGCTTCACCAAACGTTTTGCCAACCCCCATGACTTCGCCTGTGGATTTCATTTCGGGCCCTAATAAAGGGTCAACGCCAGGAAATTTAATGAATGGGAATACTGCTTCTTTCACTGAAAAATAATCAGGAATGCGCTCTTCAGTCACACCTTGTTGTTTCAACGACTGACCAACCATCACCCGCGCGGCGATTTTAGCCAGTGGATAACCTGTCGCTTTCGAGACAAACGGCGAGGTGCGCGAAGCTCTAGGGTTCACTTCCAGCACATAAATATCTTCACCTTGAATCGCAAACTGCACGTTCATCAAGCCTCTAACCCCTAAAGCTTCAGCCATCACGCCCACTTGGTAGCGAAGTTTATCTTGAATTTCCATCTCCAAATCATAAGGCGGCAATGAACAGGCTGAATCGCCAGAATGTACTCCCGCTTGTTCGATGTGTTCCATCAAACCGCCAATCAGCACAGTTTCGCCGTCATAAATTGCATCCACGTCCATTTCTACCGCGTCATCTAAAAAGCGGTCTAATAGCACAGGCGAATCATTAGAAACGTTAACGGCTTCTTTCATGTAGCGGCGCAAACCTTCTTCATTAAACACAATTTCCATCGCCCGACCGCCTAAAACATAAGACGGACGCACCACCAATGGATAACCCAACGTTTTGGCAGAATTCACCGCTTGGTCAACTGAACGTGCAGTGGCATTCGGTGGTTGTTTCAGGTTCAAACGCTCTAATAATTTTTGGAAACGTTCGCGGTCTTCCGCTAAATCAATCGAATCAGGTGAGGTGCCGATAATTGGCGCACCTGCGGCTTCCAAAGCGCGGGCTAATTTCAGCGGTGTTTGTCCGCCATATTGCACAATCACACCTTTGGGTTTTTCTAACTGAATTATTTCTAACACATCTTCCAGTGTTAAGGGTTCAAAATACAGACGGTCAGACGTATCAAAATCGGTCGAAACAGTTTCAGGATTGCAGTTAATCATGATGGTTTCATAGCCATCTTCACGCAATGCTAACGCGGCATGAACACAGCAATAATCGAATTCAATCCCTTGTCCAATGCGATTCGGGCCACCGCCTAAAATAATGATTTTTTCTTTATCAGAGACTCGTGCTTCGCATTCGCGCTCATAAGTGGAATATAAATAAGCAGTATCGGAAGAAAATTCGGCAGCGCAAGAGTCAATGCGCTTATAAACCGGACGAATGCCATGTTTATGGCGCACATTACGCACTTCTGATTCGCTGGAATCCAATAATTTTGCTAATCGCGCATCGGAAAAACCTTTACGTTTTAATTGGAATATTTCATTGGCTTTTAGTCCTGATAACGTTTTGTTTTTTAAAGATTTTTCAGATAAAACTAAATCTTCCAGTTGCGCCAAAAACCACGGATCAATTTTGCTGGCATCGTGGATTTCTTCCAAGCTCATGCCCGCACGGAACGCATCGGCAACATACCACAAGCGGTCTGCGCCCGGATGACGCATTTCGCGCTGCATGGTGTCCATTGCATCTTCTTCCGTTAAATCAACGATTTCATCTAATCCGCTGACCCCAATTTCTAAACCGCGCAAAGCTTTTTGCAACGATTCTTGAAATGTGCGCCCGATTGCCATCACTTCGCCCACCGATTTCATTTGCGTGGTTAAACGGTCATCAGCTTGCGGGAATTTTTCAAAGGTAAAACGCGGCACTTTTGTGACCACATAATCAATCGAAGGTTCAAAAGAAGCCGGAGTTTTGCCGCCCGTGATTTCATTTTTCAACTCATCCAGCGTATAACCAACGGCTAATTTCGCAGCAACTTTAGCAATCGGAAAACCTGTCGCTTTTGATGCTAACGCGGAAGAGCGTGACACGCGCGGATTCATTTCAATCACAATCAAGCGACCATTTTGTGGATTCACAGCAAATTGCACGTTAGAGCCGCCAGTGTCCACGCCGATTTCCCGCAATACTGCGAGCGAGGCATTCCGCAGAATTTGATATTCTTTATCGGTCAAGGTTTGCGAGGGAGCTACAGTGATAGAGTCGCCCGTATGCACGCCCATCGGGTCGAAGTTTTCAATCGAGCAGACGATGATGCAGTTGTCTTTCCGATCCCGCACCACCTCCATTTCGTACTCTTTCCAACCGAGCAACGATTCTTCAATCAATAGCTCGTTAGTCGGTGACAGATACAAACCGCGTTCACAAATCGCCACAAATTCTTCTTTGTTATAGGCAATGCCACCGCCGCTACCGCCCATTGTGAAAGACGGGCGAATCACAGTGGGATAGCCAACTTCTTTTTGTGCAGCTAAAGCTTCTTCCATGGTGTGAGCAATTCTGGATTTTGCCACTTCTAAATTGATGCGGCGCATGGCTTGGTTGAACAAAGCACGATCTTCCGCCATGTTAATCGCGTCTTTGGTTGCACCGATCATCTGCACGTTATATTTTGCCAATACGCCGTGTTTGTCTAACGCCAGAGCGCAGTTCAGCGCGGTTTGTCCACCCATCGTTGGCAAAATTGCATCGGGGCGTTCTTTTTCGATGATTTTTTCCACCGTTTGCCAGTCAATCGGCTCGATGTAAATCGCGTCCGCCATGTCGGGGTCGGTCATGATGGTGGCAGGATTGGAGTTGACCAGAATCACGCGGTAGCCTTCCTCGCGCAAGGCTTTACAGGCTTGAGTGCCGGAGTAGTCGAATTCGCAGGCTTGTCCAATGACGATAGGGCCTGCGCCTAATAATAGGATGGATTTTATGTCGGTTCTTTTTGGCATGTTGATACTACTTGAAAACGATTAATGAGCGGCGTGATTTTTTGCGGTTTCCATGAGTGCAATGAAATCATCAAACAATGCTTCTACATCATGTGGCCCTGGACTGGCTTCAGGATGCCCTTGAAAACTGAATGCAGGAACATCTGTGCGTTTCAGTCCTTGCAAGCTGCCATCAAATAAAGAGTGATACGTCGCAACCATATTCGCTGGCAAGGTTGCCTCATCCACCGCAAAACCATGATTTTGACTGCTAATCATCACTTTACCTGTCGCTTTTTCTTGCACCGGATGATTCGCACCGTGATGACCAAATTTCATTTTTACGGTTTTTGCACCACTGGCTAAGGCTAATAATTGATGACCTAAACAAATGCCGAACACAGGAGTTTTAGTTTCCAGAATGATTTTAATCGCTTCGATTGCGTAATCACAAGGTTCAGGGTCGCCAGGGCCATTGGATAAAAACACGCCATCAGGATTCATGGCTAAGACATCAGCAGCAGAGGTTTTTGCAGGAACTACCGTCACGCGACAACCGCGATTAACCAATAATCGCAAGATATTACGTTTAATACCAAAATCATAAGCCACCACATGTTTGGTTAAGTTTTCACCAACGCTGTGTCCGCTTTTCAAATTCCAAGTATTTTCTGTCCATTCATAAATTTCAGCAGTTGTGACTTCTTTTGCTAAATCCATGCCTTTTAAACCAGCAAAGCCAGAAATCGCAGCTTGTGCGGTTTCAACATCCACAGATTCACCAGCGACAATCGCCCCACGTTGTGCACCTTTATCACGCAAAAGTCTAGTTAATTGGCGGGTATCAATATCAGCAATGGCAACGACATTATTATCTTCTAAGTATTGTGATAATGTTTTTTCAGACCGCCAGTTGCTTGATAGCAAAGGTAAGTCACGAATCACTAAACCGCTGGCAAAAACACCAACTGACTCATCATCTTCGCTATTTGTGCCAGTGTTACCAATATGCGGATAAGTCAAAGTGACAATTTGCCGTGCATAAGACGGGTCGCTTAAAATTTCCTGATAGCCTGCCATCGCGGTATTGAATACCACTTCACCCGCGCAGCAGCCATCTGCACCTATGGAGACACCGTTAAATACCGTTCCATCTTCTAACACCAACAATGCAGGTTTACTCAAAATCTCACCCTCACACGAAAAAACGGGATGCGCTTTTATCTAAGGGCATCCCGTTGTAAAAAATAAAAATTGGCTAATTGTACGAGATTATGCGTTATTGGTCATTAAGAATCTTCTAATCAGAGCTGTACGTTATATCCTGTGCCTTACCTCGTAAATTACAAAACGCTGTATATATTAATACCACAGCATTTTAATGGACATTAAAAATAAGATTAACGCAAAATAACGTTTTAATTTTGCTGCGGGCAAGACATGAGCTAGCTTTGCTCCGATTGGAGCAGTAAAAATACTGCACAAAGCAATGCCGAAAAAAGCAGGTAAATAAATATAACCAAAGCTGCCATCGGGTAAGCCTGTATGTTTCATGCCTAAGATGATGTAGCTGATGCTAGCTGATAACGCAAGTGGAAAACCACAAGCACTTGAAATGGCAACGGCATTTTTCACATTCACTTTTCGGTGCACTAAATACGGTACAGTTAATGTGCCGCCGCCTGTTCCTAACAAAGCAGAAACGCCGCCAATCAAAATACCTACCATATAATCAAGTAAAGGAGTTTCTTCTAACTCATCTGGAGTATTAGGATCGAGTTGTAACAATATCTGCAATGAAAAGAAAAACAAAAATGTGGCAAAAATCAGTTTTAAATGATCTGCACTAATATGTTCTGCTGCAAACGAACCTGCAATCACTCCTATCGTAATTCCAAAGCTCAGATAAAGCACTTTGTCCCACAGCACATAACCGCGTTTATGATGTGCAAAAGTGGAAGAAAGCGAGGTAAACATGACAGTGGCTAAAGAAGTTGCGATTGCCATAATCATCACCAGTTCTTCAGGAATACCGTGCAATGCCAACATCCAAACTAAGACTGGCACAATCACCGTGCCTCCGCCTATTCCAAATAGACCCGCAGTTAAGCCCGCGATTGCACCTAATAATAAACTTGCTAAAAAAAACTCAATCATTTGTTCCTGTTACCTGTAAGAATCTAAAATATGCTTTGACTATGCTATTCTACCTACATCTTTCAGATACGCTTAACAAACATGATGAAAACTTTTTTAGTTGGCGGTGCAGTGCGCGACCAATTACTGAACTATCCGGTGCGAGAACGCGATTGGGTGGTAATCGGCGAAACACCAGAAACCATGCAGGCACAAGGATTTTTAGCCGTAGGAAAAGACTTTCCAGTCTTTTTGCATCCGAAAAGCCACGAAGAATATGCGCTAGCACGAACAGAACGCAAAACGGCACACGGTTATAAAGGTTTTGCCGTTCATGCCAGCCCAGAAGTCACATTAGAAGAGGATTTAATTCGTCGCGATTTAACCATTAATGCAATGGCGATGGACGAAAATGGCAACATTATTGATCCTTATCACGGACAAGTGGATTTAAAAAATAAAATCTTTCGGCACGTTTCGCCCGCTTTTACAGAAGACCCGGTGCGGGTGTTGCGAATCGCCCGTTTTGCCGCACGTTATGCACATTTAGGGTTTCGTTTGGCAGAAGAAACTCGTGAACTGATGGAGCAAATGGTCGCAGAAGGCGAGGTTGACCATCTAGTTGCGGAACGAGTGTGGGCTGAATTGCATAAAGCATTACATGAGCAAACACCGAGTGCATTTTTTTATACTTTGAAAGAATGCCAAGCCTTGCAGCGGATTTTTCCTGAAATTTATAATCTATTTGGCGTGCCACAACCCGCGCAGCATCATCCTGAAATTGATACAGGCATTCACAGCTTGATGTGTTTAGAACAAGCGGCGCAATTATCAGCAAAACCTACGGTACGATTTGCCGCGCTGGTGCATGATTTCGGTAAAGCCTTAACCGAGGCGGAAATTTTGCCGCATCATTATGGACACGAGAAAAAAGGTTTAAGAACTTTAGAGAGTTTTTGCCAACGATTGCGTGTGCCAAATGAATTCAAATACTTAGCTATGCAAGTGATGGAGCATCATACTCATTGTCATACTGTGTTTAAATTACGCGCAAACACATTAACCGATATTTTGTTAAATTTAGGCGCGTTTAAAAAAGGGGCTGACCTCGAAGATTTTTTGCTCAGTTGCCAAGCCGATGCGCAAGGGCGATTAGGGAAAGAAATACAGCCTTATCCGCAAGCCGATTACATCAGAAAAGCGATGCAAGCCGCCAATCAAATTGACACAAAAGCAGTTCTGGCAAGCGGCAAACGCGGGGCGCAAATTGGTGAAGCGATTCGTGCTTTACGAATTAACGCCATTACGCAAATGATTAAAAATGAGTATCCAGCTTGATTATTAAAATCTTTTTAACGCTGTTTTTTGCAGCTTTAATCGTATTAATTGTTGCGGATATATTGTACGAATTGAATTTAGGCTATTTTGCCACGCTGGTTTTAAAACTGGGCGATGACGTATTATTACTGTCTTTTGCCTTACTTTTAATCAGCGGCATGATGTTTTTTTCCAAGCAAATAGCAGAAAATTTAAAACGCTATTTTTCAGCAACTGAACGCGCACAACGACGGGCTTTTTTTTCAATTGCGCAGCATCGTTATTTACAGCAATTATTAGCCAGTAAAAAACAGCAAATACTGTATTTTGCCACGCTAAAAAAGCAGGCGTTATTACATAAAAATGATAAAAAACAAGCAGCGTTATTGGCAAAAGCGGTGTTAAAAGAATTGCAAAGGCATAAAACACATTTGTCAGAAATAGAGTTTAAAAACTATCGGCAAGCGATTAAACAAGCCGCCGCACAGCAAAAAATAGAGGTTTTGTTAAACTTGCAACAAAACATCTCCACTTTTAAGTAAAAAAACCTTTCAGGTCTTAAAGACCTGAAAGGTTTGAAGGAAAACTTTTTAACGTAGCTTCAAAATAATCCTATGTCACAGTTAAATAGTTGGCTGCTTTCCTTGTTTTCGGTTTTTCATTCGGCAAAAACAGAAAATTTAAAATGGCAACAGCAGCATCAACACACGCAGCAACAGCTTAAATCGGCGCAAATTTTGGCTGAAAAAGCGTTGGAAATTGAATTAAAAAAAAGAACCGTGCAATTGGCGCACGACATTGATTTGTTAACGACTGAAAACCAAACGCAGTTGGCAATGCTCAAAATCAAATGCCAGCAAGATATTAAAGATTATAAGCAATATCTAAATTCACTCGATCAATTAAAGCTTTCGATTCAAAAAAGCTATGCGCATTTGCCAGAAGCGGTGGCTTTTACGATTCATCATCATGCCAAACAATTGCTTAATCAAATGTGGGAAGAGGAAAATTTTCAAGACAAAATGCAGCTTGAAATGCAGTTGTTAAAGTTTATGACCACTGTGCATGAAGAGGCGCGATTGTTTTTGGAAGGTAATACTATTGAAAATTTGCCGGAAAAAACGTTGGCATTGATTCAAAATAAATCGCATTAATTGTTGAAGAAAATCAACTGAAGTCGAGATAAGAAATGTCGCGACAAGCGTTCTTTGTAACTACGGATTTATTCTGAATGTTGTTTTTAATTATCAGAGATTTTCAAGACTACTGGTCGTCTTGAAAAAATTTCTCGTAAAAATATTGAATGAAATCGAAATAACTTGTACAGATGCCGGAGTCAAAAGTCGCGACTTTTGACTCCAAAATTGAATACTTTCACAGCTTCTAAAACTATCAAGTAAGCCACCGAGAATTTTATGAAAAACGATGCCGTGCAGGTTAAAAAAACCTACAAAACTTTTCACATCTCGTAGGTTTTTATTGTGGAAAGTCTTATTCGATTATTTCCAAATGCCGCGCCACCATTGATTTTTAGCCGGTTTTTTACCTCCACTTTCAATATATTGCGCTTTTTCAGGATTCATTTTTTGCGCAATATCATCTTCATTCCAACCGGTTAATTCAGCTAGATTTTTCGCTTCTTGCTCATGGCGCACGGCTAATTGTTTAAAATATTCTTTTGCGGCAGGGCACATCTCAGGATTGCCATCCCACGCATGATGCAATACATAACGACCTTGAAAGTTTTCAGTATCGCCAGTTTCTTGAAACACTAAATCTTCAGGAAAACTTTGATTGTCATAACGCACATGCAAACGGGTAATTTGCACAGGTACACCACCGCCGCCACGACGACTAGCCGCATAAGAGTTTTCATCGAGCCAAAATACGCCCAATTGTTTTAATTCATCAGGATTTAACGGCTCAGCAGCACACGGATCGCACCAACCCATATTCCAAAAATATTCAGTAAATACCGCGTGCATGTTTTGTTCTTTCACTTGTTTATCAAACATGGCTTTATAAAAAGCCGGAAACTCATCTTTAATATAAACCGGAATATCTATATTGCTGGGTAATTTTAAAGTTTGATAATTGTTTGATTCTACACGTCCTTTTTCAGTCAGCACATACAGCATTAAATCCTGTGCACCTTTCGCATTAATCATTCCTAAGCGAATGGGCAACATGAACTTGGGCGATTCAAACGCAAATTGCAAAGGTCGCAGCATTTTTGAACCGGTTTTAATTTGCTCTTTTAAATTGACTTTTGCGACAAAAAATTTCAATCCTTGTTTAATATAAGGTTTCAAAGCTTTATGCGCCCCTTTGGGGATTTTATAACCACTCAAATGTAGCCATTTTTCTAAGCCATTGGATTCTTTCGCCGATAAAATCACAATGTCATATTCACCGATGGTGTATTCAGCTTCCACTTTTACGCCTAATTTTTTTGCCTCTGATTTCATCATTCCAGCTCGCATCATTAACGGTGCGGCAGCATCTGCGGCAGGAGCGGCTGCCATTTCTGCCATTTGGCATGGATTGTCATCGTGATATTCAACCAAGCGTGGCGCAGAAAAATCATCGAGGTGTTTAAAAATAGCAGCGTCGCCAATGTGAATTTGTTTTTTCTGTAAAATCTGCGGCACGGGAATCACCAGTGCGAAATCTTTTAATTCACCTTGATAGTCATTCATTAAGCTCAAGACTGTTTTGCCGTCTTTGCGCACCATGGCGACTTGCGAAGCTTGGTTGTAAAGGCTGGCATCGGCTTTGGCGACATAAAATCCGCAAAAGGCTTGGCTTAAGTTGGGTGTGGCTAAAGCAAGGAATAGCAAACAGAGTTTTTTAATCATTTAGTGCTCCTACAGAAAGAGTGCGCCATTGATACAGCGGCGCGGGAAATAAGTAGTTCCATAACGGTACAAAAAAACTGGCAAAAAATAATCCCCAGATGATGCCTTGATTGCCATAAAACACATATTGCCAGAGATAAGCAAAGATTGCCACTAATGCTGCGTGTATGGCTCTGCCGGTACGATGGCGCGGAATGGTGAGCGGGTCGGTAATCATAAAAAACGTGAAAAGCAGCAACGCGCCGTTTTCAAACTGGTGCAGAAATACATCAAGCGAATAACCGTACCAGAACACGCGAATGCTTAAAAATAACGCGGCGTAACAACATAAAAAATAAGCACTGATGTCGATGCGCCGTGCATTGTTGGCAACAAAAAAACCGGCGGCAATAAACCACAGCGCGGTGCTTAAATCTGCACCCCATTGTCCACTTGTTACCCACGTTTGCGGGAAGAGCGTTAAGCCTAAAATCACGCCTAAATTTGCTGGATTAAACAGATGCGAATGTTGAAAACGGATTAAAAATTTGGAGGAAATCGCAAGAATGGCGACACAAGGATGTACCCAAAGATTGGAGCAGCGCAGCAATAAACATAAGCCAAAACAGGTGATAAAGCTGCTTAAAAAACCGCGCTGTTGTAGTTGAAAATAATGCAGAAACACCGCTTGCGTCAGCAAACCCGCGCTGAAGGTGAGAGCGATTTGTTCAGGTTTTAAACTGAAATCGCGTAGCCAAACGCCTATCATTAACAAACTTGTCATCACCAGAAGTTGCCACAGGCGCGAGTCGGTGTTTTTTATTTTTTCAAAAGATTTAACATTTTGCATAGGGCAGGGTAGGGATGGCGATTTAGAGTCTGAATAAAAATTCATAGTGAAATTTGAATTCAAGGATGTTTATAGCAGTATTTAAGGCATAAAAAAACCTGTCAGACTTTTGCGCCATGACAGGTTTGTTTTTCTGTGTTGCGAGCTAAAATCTAAAAATTAATATTTAAATTCGTCATCCAGATACTGTTGTTTTGATCTGCGCTACCTGCTCTTCTCCAAACATGTTGTTCTAAATAACCTGATTCAATTTGAAATTCGGGGCTGAATCGGTAGCCAAGACCAATATAGGCACGATTTTGTTGTAACCCAGCTTGCAATTGACGATTATTTTCATTGTCACTTAGGTTGATAAATAGTTCTTCAGAGGCAATGATGGAAATGGCAGGAAAAGCGGGGATTAACTGTTCGAATCTAAAACGAGTACGCCAACGAATGCTAGGGTCTGAGTTTCTGGGTAAAAACCGCTCTTCTAAACGATTGCGCATTTCCCAGATAAATTGTTTATCTTCGGTCATATCTTTCCACGTTAAGCCTTGCCACACGCGGTTTTCAATTAGGTATTTATCGGTGTATCCAATTGAATCTGCTGACATCAAATAACCTGCCCACAGCGTCACAGTGGGTGTGACCGCCCAGCCGAGTGCTGGTCTAATTATCATCGTGGTTAAATGGGATGTATCGTCACCAATACGCGGTTGAAACTCTAAAAAACCACGCAGTTGCTCGCCTAATTTCAGATTAATATTGATAGGTATCCACGTTTGAAAATCAGAGTTTACCGATGCTTGCACATGCGTTGTTGATAGCAATGTCATTGCCAAAGCAGCAACAAGAGTACGAAGAGAATGTTGTTTTTGTTTTAATATTTTCATTTTTCAATCCAGTCGATAAAAACCGTTCACATTGTTAGGTAATGTTTATTTTTAATCAATCAATTTGTCTTTCTCAATACAGGGCATCTGTCAAGTCCTATAAGTTGAGTATAGTACATATTTTTCATAAGGGATTAGTTAGAGTATGGTTTTGATAAAAGGGATTTTTTAAGACACTTTTTTCAACTGACTTAAACCATTAGGTTTTTTCACCATTTCAATGCGCGTTTTAATCCGTTTTTTCACTGCATCCACATGAGAAATTACTCCAACTGTTTTGCCTTGCATCCGCAGACTTTGCAAAGTATTGACAACAGTGGTTAATACTTCTGCATCTAAACTACCAAAGCCTTCATCCAAAAATAGTGAATCGACTGCTTTGCCGTTGTTCGCAAGTTCTGATAAGCCTAATGCCAATGCCAAACTGATGACAAAACTTTCTCCACCGGATAAAGATTGTGGCAAACGGCGGCTGTTTTGTTGTTGCGTATCTTCTATTTCTAGTGCCAAACCTTGCTCAGTCGGTTGTTGACGTAAATAATAGCGACCACTGATTTTTTCCAGCATTTTGTTAGTTTGCGCCAGCAATTGATTAATCATTTTCAATTGCACTTGTCGTCTGAACGCCATTCCGTTTTCTTCACTTAAGCGCAAACTCTCTGCCAGTTCCGCAAATTGTTGTTCTTGCTGTTGCAATTGCGCGGTGAGCACGGCATGTTTTTCCTGCAAACTGGCTTGTTTACGTTGTTTGTCTTCAATATGACGCACTTCTTCAGTCGCAATCGCCAATTTTTCTGTAACGCTGCGTTGCAAGGCCTCCAATTCTGCTTCACTTGCGGTTGTTGCCGATAGAGCTTGTTCAGCAGCAAGTTGAGCTTGGGTTTTTTGAATATCTTGCTCAAAACGCTCCAATTGATTTTCCAAAGCCAATAATTGTTGTTCCAAATTGGCTTGATTACTCATCAAAGCTAACGCTTCAGTGACTTGTTTAATGGTTTTAAACGGCGTATTGGCTAATTTTGCTTCTATAGCTTGCTGCAAATCGCGTAATTGCTGTTGTTGCGTGTTGTAAAGTTGATCTTGTTCTTGCAAGAGTTTTTGTTTTTCAATCAACGCCAATTGCAAGCCAGCGGATTCTTCAATTTGCAAAGCCGCAGACAATTCTTGTAGTTTTTGATTATGTTGATCTATTTTCAGTTGATTGGTAGCCGCTTTTTCTTGCAACGGAATTAATTCTTCAGAGATAGCTTTGTCACGCAAAACGTAGGTGTAATAATCACGTCGCCGCGTGGTGAGACGCTCCATAAACGCATCTTCTTTCTCTTTTTCCGGCATCACTTCGCCTAATGCGGCTAATTGTCCGAGCACTTCTTCCGCTAAGATTGTTTCCTCAGCACGCAGCTTAGTTAAAGCGGCTTCCAAATCTTGCATTTCTTGCGGCAAAATTCCGGTATCGCTGCTTAATTGTCCACGCGCATTTTGCAACTGTGTGATGGAAGTTTGCTCTTTTTCAAGATACAGTTTCAGTTTGCTGATTCTATTTTGCTGTTGTTGGTGATCTTTTAATAACCGATTAATATTGTTTAATTCGTCTTGCTCGGCTTGCAATCGTGTTTTTAAATCAGACAAATTGTGAATATTGCATTCGCCTGCAACATTCAATTTATTGCTCAGCGCATTAAATTCAAACTGAACTTTCTTAAGATTGAGGTCTTTGGTTTTTGCGTTTTGTGCTTGTTTTTCTGCAAACGCAATTTGTTTTTCAATGCTGTCTGCTTGCGCAACTAAGTTTTCCAATCTGATTTTCTGATTGGTTAAAGCTTGGCGTGAATCAATATTTTGCGGCGGAATGCTCGCGTAAGGATGTTGTAACGATCCGCATAAAGGGCAAGGTTTTCCATCAACTAAATGCGGTCTTTCGTGGCGTAAACGCTGAATCAAAACTTCATTTAACACCGCTTGTTCTAAGCTGTTTCTAATGTTTTTTGCGTGAATAATTTGGTCTGCCAAATCCTCCGCTTGACGTTGTAAAGCCGGAATATCAATTTCTTCTGCGTCTTGTTTTTTGGTGAAAAAACTGAAAAAACCATTGGAGCTGACTTTTTGATTCACACGCGCCAGTGCATATAATTCATTAAAATCGACCGCGCGTTGTTGCTGCTCAACCAGTAAGGACTCAAGCTCGGCTAAAGTATTGCCTGCTAGAATTTGCTTTAGTTCATCTTCCGCGACAATTAATTGTTGTTCATAATCAACACATTTGGCTTTGGCTTGCTCTAAAGTGGCATCATTTTTTTTCAGCGATTGACCTGAAACTTTCAGCTTTCTGGAATGCAGTTGATGCTGTGCGTCTAATTCGGTGATTTCATCGCGCAGAGTTCTTAATTTTGCGGTTTGAGGAAAATGATCTAATAAGCTTTTTTCACCGCTATGATTTTCTAACCAGCGCAATGTGGCTGTTTGAATCGCTTGTTTTTCGTTGATTTGTTTGGTTAAAGCTTGTTGCAAACCGGATTCAGAACTTAATTCCAGTTTTAACTGCCCGACTTGATGTTTTAAGCCGTCAATCGCTTGTTTTTGTTCCGCGGGGCTTTTTAAAACGGGCGGCGTTGTCTCTGAAACTCCGAGCGCGGCAAGTTGGTTTTTGAGTTGATTTGATTCCAGCTTATACGCATTGCGCGTTTTATTGCTTTGTTCAACTTGTTTTTGAAAATTAGTAATCGTGGCAACATCGTCTTTAAAAACTAATGCACCTTGCACCGCATTGATTTTTGCTAACGCACTGGTTTTTTGTTCAATTTGTTCAGTGGTTTGGCGTTGATTTTTTTCCAGAGATTGCAGTTGTGTTTCCAGCGCGGTTATTTTATTGGCTGTTGCAAGTTGCTCACGAATTTGATTTTGTTGTTGTTTGTAATCGCCAACCTGTTCTCTAAAATCCGCTAAATCATGCTCGCTAGCTTCAAACGCAGCCGCATCCATTAATGGCAAGGTCGTTAGTTCTTGTTTTATTTGCTCAATATTTGTCTGCGCAGTCGCGGTGTTATCACGCAGTTCTTGGCGATGTTTTTCATAAATATCGCTGCTGTTCATTTTTTCTAAAATATCCATCCGCTCACTGTCCAGAGCGTTTAGAAATGCAGAAAAATCACCTTGCGCCAACATAATGGAGCGACTGAAATTGCGAAAATCCATGCCAATAATGTCAGTGATTTTTTCGCATACGCCTTGTGGTGTTTGTTCTAAAAGCTCTTCACCGTTAGCTGTTAGGGCAATTAATTGCATTTGCGGCGCAAGCAATTCACCTTTGGGCTGATTATTTTCGCGTTGCACTTGCCAGCGAGTTCTAAATTTTTCCTCACCTAATGCAAATTCCACTTGCGCAAAACATTCTGCGGTATTGGTTGTCATCACATGTTCGGCGGGGCGGTCAAAGCGAAAGGTTTCACCGTAAAAAGCCAAACTAATTGCGTCTAAAATACTGGATTTACCTGAACCATTTGGCCCTACAATGGCAAACACGCCAGCATTTGCGAGTGGGTTTTGCGCAAAATCAATTCGGCTTTCGCCTTCTAATGAGTTGATGTTTTTAAAATAAAGAGTGAGTATTTTCATTGCGCAGTGACTTGAGGCTAAGACAGGTGATTTTTTTATGTGAGTTATTATAACGCTGTATTCGTATTTTCCCTAAAAATACGCTAACTTTATGATTTTATTATTAATTATTTGGTATGGTTACATATCGAATAGCATCATTGGCACGCCATAGGTGAACACAAAATAGCTAAGAGCCAAAATAAAGCTTTTCCAAAAATCAAAGCTGAAAAATTTACGCAAAATGTAAGCGATGATTAACAAATACCAAAGCACATATAAGAAAGCTAAAAAACCTGTGACAGCTTCCGTGAAATATTTAGCCGAAATTCCGCCGTAACTGACATGGTTAAGCACCATATAATGATATAAACCCCCGTCCGTAATTCCTGCTAACGGCACAATCACATCTTCACAAATAAAAACTGCGGTTAATAATTGCCAAAAGCGTTCCCATTGCTTCATAGACCACACCAGCGTTGCAATCGCCAGTGTTGCCATTATGGCTCGTAACCAAGCTTCCATCACGCCTTCATAATCGGCAATCAATCCCTCAATAATCGAACTACTGATGAGAAAGAAAATAATCACTTTTTTGGTAAAAGCTTTATCAGGAACTAAAAGTGTAGGGTCGTTTTTAAAGAAACAAAGCGAAAGGTATTGCAATAGTAGGTTCATAACAAAAAGTTGCGATTGAAAAAGAGTAAATATTGTAGCGTTATTTTCGCAAAGATTTTAGTAGGGGAGTGCTAATTTAGAGTCTTCTCTGTTTTTTTGCAGTGGTTTCTGACAGAAATAAAAAAGCCCCGATTTACGAGGCTTTTAAGTGAATGATTTGCAAGTGATTTGCAGGCTTAAATTTCTAAGCGCACATTCAAGCTGCCAGTTAAATAATTGGTTGTTTTATCATTCAAATCATTTTCGATTTTCGCGCCAACCAATAAACCTTTTCTGATGGCGTATTCTGCTCCATAGCGCATCCACACTACGTCATTGCCATTAATTTTTATACTGGCAGCACTGGCTTCACGCACATAGTGGTTATACAACGCACCCGAATAAATGGTAATGCCATTATCAAAACGGTAGTCAAGTTGCGCATCAACAATGCCGGTGACTTCATCAAATGTGCTATCTCTACCCCATGCGCCTGTTTGTTGAGAGGAGAAAGTATGTTTATACCGCACACCCGCCCGTCCTTTCAGTGTGAAAGCATCCATGACTTTAAAAGCATTGATATTGGCCTCGCCACTGTAATCATGTGTATCAATTTCATTTTTAAGACCGAAGGTGTTGCTGGTGTTTGAATAGTTGTAACTAGCAAGTCCTGAGGCAAATAAATAATCGTTGATTTTATACGCAATGTAAGGCGTGACTCCTACCGTGTGCATGGTGGAACTACTATTATTGGGTAGAGAGTTATCCGAATAAGCGTAAGTTAAGGTTGAACCATAAAAAATATCACCGTGTCGTTTATCAAAACCACCTGTGAATTGATAAATGTTGGTGGAAAATTCACCAAATTTTTTATCGTGATCGGTTAAGTTTGAAAAATTAGTTTCGCCCCAAAAAGTCACAGGCGAAGAACTTGCGTCAGCAGACGCACTTTGGGTGTTTTGGCTTTTAGCCGCCAACGACAGAGACGATTGCGTGACAATCTGACTGGTAATATGCTGATTGAGAAGACTGAAATTGGTTCTTTCAATTTGAAAAGTATTGGTGGTGGTTGTATCCGCTGATTCGCGCTGGCTTCCTGATGCTAAGCATTCATAAATAGCCGTACCTGGAGTGACTGCAACAAATGCCCCCCCTGAAATAATGCCATTTCCTACAAAGAAAGAGGTATAGCCGCGGGAACAAGTACCTGAAGTAAGGTAGGCATAAGCAGGATGGGCTGCAAAAAGAAGGGGCACAATCAGTGCGGTCGTTAGTTTTTTATTCATCATAATAGAATCTCCCAATATTTCAAATAACGCTCTTAAGTCTTTTAATGTGTTGAACTAAAAGCTGTTTTAGATTGCATTTAACGGTTGATAAAAATGAAAGATTGCGTAAATGCGCCGTGTGTATTTAGATGCTTTAAGAGTATTTTTTGAGTCTAGCATACTGTTAATTTCAAAGCACTTTTTAAAATAACCAAGCTAAAGAGACAGTGAAAGTATTCAAAACCAGCGGTATCTTAGAGAAAAAAAACACTGAAAAATTAGAAAAATGCTGA
>ERZ1034361.11-NODE-11-length-144207-cov-4.890314_pt1 | contig 144207 bp, 142 predicted proteins | sample MGYA00520617_ERZ1034361 | MGnify/ENA primary metagenome ERZ1034361 (study PRJEB33736, sample SAMEA104284507) | Azolla filiculoides | biome: Urban; feature: Water surface; material: Ditch water | place: Netherlands | collected 2015-10-28 | depth 0-0.1 m ... | reverse complement strand
CATCAGTCCCGACAAAACCATGAACATGGTGGAGTTTTACTATCCCGAAGAAATTGTCGCTTTCGAGCGCGAGTTCGTGGAAGCGCAGCAAGCGGCCTACATGGAAACATGCATCGAGGACGATGAAATTGGCGAGCGCATGGACGCCGGTCGCAAAGCCTTGCTCAAGCGCGGCGACAACGAAGTGGGCCCCTACCAAAGCCCCATGGAAGATGGCATGCAACATTTCCACGAGTGGTACCGCCAAAAAATGGGCCCGTCCCTTACCGACTGAAGCGCATGCAAGCACTCTGGATGGTTCTGGCCTCGCTGTTTTTCTCAACCATGAGTGTGTGTGTGAAGTTTGCGTCAACCCACTTCAACACCTTTGAGTTGGTTTGCTACCGAGGCGCCATTGGCACCTTGATCATGGCAATCGCTTGCCAGCGCCAAGGTATTTCACTCAAAACCTCAGTGCCTAAAATGCACATTTGGCGCTCTGTGGTGGGCGTCACATCCTTGGCCGCATGGTTTTATGCCATTGCCTATTTGCCCTTGGCCACGGCCATGACCTTGAACTACATGAGCGGCGTGTGGGTGGCCGCATTTTTAGTCGGCAGCACCATTTGGGCCGGGTCTTTGCAAAATGCCAAACAGCAATTGCCCGTCGCCCTGACTGTGTTGGTGGGTTTTGTGGGGGTGATCATGATTTTGCGCCCCACCTTTGAGCAAAACCAAATTGTGGCGGGCCTGGTCGGGGTCTCATCCGGCATGATTGCTGCCATGGCTTATTTGCAAGTTGCAGCCCTGGGACGAGAGGGTGAACCGGTCGAGCGCACCGTGTTTTACTTCTCTTTGGGCGCCACCGTCACTGGGGCTGTCAGCATGTTCTTTACAGGCACCAGCGAATGGGTGTGGCCGCAAGCTTGGCTGCTGTTGCCCATGGGTATTTTGGCGGCATTGGGCCAATGGTGCATGACCCGCGCCTACAACGATGGCGCCACCATGGTGGTGGCCAATTTGCAATATTCAGGCATTGTGTTTTCTGCATTGTTTGGTTTGGTTTTATTTGGCGATCAAATTCCCTTTATCGGCTGGGCTGGCATCTGCGTCATTGTGCTCAGTGCCATTGCTGCCACAGCGCTGCGAGCGCGCAGCGTCGTACCGCTGCCCACGGAAGATCATTGACACTGCAAGGATGCATCTGATGTACACCACCCTCATTTCTGTGCAACAACTCAAAGAGTTACAAGCATCTGGACAAGCCTACAAGGTGTTCGATTGCAGCTGCGATTTGATGAAACCTGAAATGGCCGATGTGATGTTTGAGACGGCACGAATTCAGGGGGCGCATCAAGCGCATTTAGACCGCCACCTCAGCACACACAAAGCCACAGCCATGAATGGTGGGCGTCACCCCTTGCCAGCGCGCGAAACAGTCGCTGCATGGCTTGCCAGCTTGGGTTTTCAAAATCACATGCAGGCCGTGGTTTACGACCGCAATGGCGCCAACTACTGTGGCCGCTTGTGGTGGATGCTCAAATGGCTGGGTCATGATGCGGTGGCCGTACTCGATGGGGGCCTGCAAGCCTGGCAAGCTGCTGGCGGTGCACTGGATGTCGGACCCGCTTCACCCGCTACAACGGGCGCCCCCGCGTTTGAATTGAAACCGGCACTGCGCGAGTGGGTCAGCACAGCGCAACTGGCGCCCCAAATCGGACACCCCAACCTCACCCTCATCGATGCCCGAGGTGCTGCGCGCTACCGCGGCGAAATGGAGCCCATCGATCCTGTGGCCGGTCACATTCCAGGTGCGTTAAATCGCCCCTTCAATGAAAACTTAACAGCCGAGGGTTTTTTCAAATCACCCGAACTGTTGCGTGCCGAATTTGACACAATTTTGGCGGGTCGTGAGCCTGCCAGCGTGGTTCACCACTGCGGCAGTGGTGTTAGCGCCGTGCCCAACCTCTTGGCCATGGAATTGGCGGGCCTGGGTGTGACGCGTTTGTATCCTGGCAGCTGGAGTGAGTGGTGCAACACACCGGGTCTGCCCTGCGCCAAATCATAAGCGGCGTGAGTGCAGGCCATGCAATCAGTGCAGGCTGGACGAATGGGCCAACAAGCTGACGCCGCTGACCAAGCCCATGCCCGCAAGCAACCACACAATTTGGGCGGCCGTTTCGCGAGAGCTCAAGCGCTTTTGAAGCTGCGGAATCAAATCGGCCAGCGCCACATAAATAAAACTGCTGCTGGCAATGGCCAGCATGTACGGCAAAATGCCATGCAATTGGTCAAGCAAGGCATAACCCGTGACACCGCCCAAGGCTGTGATGGCACCCGCCAAAGAAACTTTCAAAACAGCAGTTTGACGACTGCGTGAACCTTCGCGCAGCACCACCAAGTCGCCCATGTGATGCGGCACTTCGTGGGCCAGCACCGCCAACGCAGCCACAATGCCCAAACGCAAATCCACCATGAAGGCCGAGGCAATTAGCACACCGTCGCCAAAACAGTGCACGCTGTCACCCGCCAAAATGGCCCAGCCACCCGCCAAGGGTTTGGATGGTGCGCCATGATCATGGACATGTGCATGGTCATGATTATGGTCATGACCATGGTGGTGCTCATGACCGTGATGCCAAAGCTCTGCCTTGTCTAGCAAGAAGAAAAACAGCAGGCCAAACAACAAGGTCACAAAAAGGTTGTGGGGTTCGACGCCCGCTTCAAAAGCTTCAGGCAACAAATGCAAAAAAGCAGTGGCCAGCAACGCACCTGCCGCCAAGCTGAGCATGTGCTGCGTATAACGGCTCACAATGCCAAAGCTTAGCCAAGCTGCCAACCACACACTGCCAATGCCGGCCGCCAAGGTGCCCAACAAAATAGCCAAAAGAGTCATGCCAATTCCTACGCCCAGAAATACACTGAGCACAGCCTAAATTATGCCTGTGTACTGCAGCCCCAAGGCAAGCCCTTAGCTGGCCTCGTCAATCACCACATCGATGGGCACGCCCCACAGTTCGGCTTGGGCCTGCAATTGCGAAATCGGTTTGCGCGCCCAATCGCCTCGAATGTAGCCAAGTGCCACCATTGCACCCGCCTCGAAGCCCCAACCTGCAGATGTAATTTCCCCCACAAATTGGCCATTCACATTCAGAGGCTCACCACCCCACAAAAAGAACTGCGGGTCTTTGGCCACAATCTTGACCAACTTTTTGTCAAGCGACACCTGAGCTTGCGCTTTGCGCGCAAGCAATGCTTTCTTGCCTTTGAAATCTGAGGCTTTGTCCAGTTTGACACCGGCCCACAAGCCGGCTTCAAACGGAGTTTCATCAGGACCCATTTCTGCGCCCCACGCGCGTCTTTGGCGCTCAATGCGCAACGCATCCAATGCGTAATAGCCCGCATCTCGCAAACCCAAGTCCTGGCCTGCAGATTGCAAAGCGAGATAGACATGGCGCGTCATTTCGACTGGCACATACAGCTCATAGCCCGGCCCCCCCACATAACTCATGCGTGCAGCGCGCACTTTGGCATGACCCACATCAATTTCACGGGTGTGGGCAAACGCCAAGCTGGCTGGTGACAAATCATCTGGACAGACACGCGCCATCAATTCTGCAGAGCGCGGCCCCATCAGGGACAGCACGCAAAACTGAGCGGACACATCGTTGATGTAGACTCGCATTTCAGATGTCACATGACGTTGCAACCAGTCAAGGTCACGCGTGGTTTGTCCCGATCCCGTCACAATCATGAAGCGATCGGTGGCCAAACGAATCACGGTGAGGTCACTCTCAAAACCGCCTCGATCGTTGAGCAAAGGCGTGTAAACCATTTTGCCGATGGCCACATCCACATCATTGGCGCACATGTGTTGCAGGAAACTGAGTGCGTCGGGGCCTTGCACCCATAACTTAGAAAACGAGCTTTGATCGTAAAGCGCCACGGCTTCTCGCGTGGCCTGTTGCTCGGCTTGCATCCAGGGCAACCAGTCGGGGGTGTCCAGCGTATCGCGCGCAGGCGCGGCTCCCGCTGGTTTGAAATAGTTCACACGCTCCCAGCCGTTCTTGCTGCCAAACTCGGCACCCTTGGCAGCCAAGATGTCATACAGCGGCGAGCACCTCAAAGGCCGAACAGTTTGCAACTCTTGGCGCGGCCAGCGCATGGCATAGTGCAAGCCCAAAGTTTCGGCAGTTCTTTCAGACAATGCTTTCCGGTTACCTGTGAAGGGGCCGAATCGCCGTACATCCACGTCCCACAAATCGACACTGGGCTCTCCGCCCACAATCCATTCGGCCATCAAGCGACCGGCACCACCTGAATTGGCAATGCCCGCTGAATTGAAGCCCGCGCACACAAAATAATTTCGCACTTCAGGCGCTTCACCCAAAATGAAATTGCCATCAGGCGTGAAACTTTCGGGGCCATTTAGCAACATTTTGACCTTGGCTGTTTCTAAGCAAGGCGTGCGTTGAATGGCGTTTTCCATCAGGATTTCAAACTGATCCCAATCTTCGCCTAAGAGTTCAAATTGGAAGGTAGAAGGAATGGGGTGCACGTTCCAGGGCTTGGCCACAGGCTCAAATCCGCCCATCACCAAACCGCCGACTTCTTCTTTGTAATAAATGTACCCGTCGGGGTCGCGCACCACGGGCCACATGGGGTGAATGCCTTCAATTTTGTCCGTCACAATGTAGAAGTGTTCAGCCGAATACAAAGGCACGTTGACACCTGCCAACTGACCAAATTGACGCGCCCATTGCCCCGCACAATTCACCAAAATGTCGCACTGAATGTCACCTTGTTTGGTTTTGACGCCTTTCACGCGGCCTTCATGCAACTCAACACCCGTGACTTCAATGTCCTCAAAAATCTTCACGCCATTTTGGCGTGCGCCCTTGGCCAAAGACATGCACAAATCGGCAGGATTGGCTTTGCCATCTCCTGGGATCCAAATGCCGCCTTCCAAATCATCGGTGCGCAGCAAGGGGGCACGTTCACCCACTTCCTTGGGCGTGATTTCATGCACTTCCACGCCGAAGCTGCGCGCCAAAGCAATTTGTTTGCGCAGCACTTTCATGCGCTCAGGCGTGCGCGCCACATTCACGCTGCCACATTGTTTCCAGCCAGTGGCCAATCCAGTTTCTGCTTCCAGCGTTGAATAAAGTTCAATGCCGTATTTGCTCATGCGCGTCATGTTGCGATTGGGTCGCATCTGCCCCACCAAGCCAGCCGCATGCCACGTGGTACCGCTGGTTAACTTGCCCTGCTCCAGCAAAACCACATCGGTTTGCCCCAGCTTGGCCAAGTGATAAGCCACCGAGCAACCGGCAATGCCGCCACCCACAATCACAATTTTGGCCTGCGTTGGAAACTGTTGTGTTGCCATGATTGAATCCTGTTTGCGTTAACCTAAACGAAGCGCTGCCACACCCGACAAAATAGCCACCGTGCCTGCAATTCTTTGCCGTGTCCAGACCTCTTTCAAGAACCATGCGCCAATAAGGGCCGCAAAGAATACCGATGTTTCACGCAGCGCGGCCACCATGGCCACAGGCGCCACCGTCATGGCCCACAGCGCAATGGAATAAGAGCCGATGGAGGCAAGTGCACCCCCTGTTGCCACAGGCCAACGTGTGCGCACATAGGGCCACACTTGACCTTTACGCTGCATGAACACCAGGGCAGCAAAAGGCCAACCATCCAGCACAAACAACATGCTGATGTACTGCACCACGTGGCCTGAGTTGCGAGCACCCTTGGCATCAATCACGGTGTAGATGGCAATCATGATCGCATTGCTTAAGGCAAACACAATGGCTTTTCGATGAGACCACCATGCCTTGGTAAAGCCCAAAAGCAACACACCGCCACAAATGCTAGCCACACCCAACCACGCCAGATGTGACAAAGTCTCCCCCATTAAACCGAATGAAGCCATGGCCACCAACATGGGCGCCGTACCCCGCATCAAAGGGTACGTGAGACCCAAATCACCGTGCTTGTATGCGCCGGCCAAGGCAAAGTAATACCCGACATGCACCACCAACGAGCCAAAAATGTAAGGCCAAGATTCAGGCGGTGGCGGACCGACATACCAACACACAGGCATGGCCAGCACAGAACACAGCACATGAATGAGCGCCGTGTCCAAGGTTTTGTCGGTGCTGGATTTGACCAGCGCATTCCAGCTGGCATGCAGCAGTGCGCCAAAGAGCACAATGAAAAGCACTGTCCACGTCATACGCAGCTCAAGCGCTTAAAGCGCAGCGTCTTGCAATTTGCATGTAGTGCGAAAGGCCAGGGGTTTGAAGCGTGGGCTGCTTGGCCAAATCGTCCCACAAACGCAAGCGCACGGCATCGGGTGCACCAGGTTCAGCGATGAACTGATCGGCTTCGGCTTTAGAAAAAATTCCACCTTGCAGCTTCAAGCTGCGCTTGGAGTCTTCCGACAGGCCTTCGTAGTATTCGGGCCGCGTTGCACACAAATAACGCTTAGCGTCGACGTGACGCTGAATGGCGTCAATCACAACATTGGGAAACAAGCCACGTAAAAATGGCACCACACGGTATTGATGCACATCGTCCACACCGTGCAAGCTGGGTGTGTCGCCCAAGTCGTGTAGCAAATGGCCTAGGTCATGCAAAAAAGCAGCTGTGACCAACGCATCATTGGCGCCCTCTTGTTCCCCCAAAAATCCCGACTGCAGCGCGTGCTGAAGCTGCGTGACGGGCTCCCCGGTGTACTGTTCATGGCCTTTTTTCTCAAACAGTTTTTCAATGTCATCTATGGTTAAAGCCATGTCATTCCTGCAAAAAATATGAAAGAGAAGTTCAGTCGGCCAACAAGTCTGGCTGTTTCAGTCGGGTGCTGGTGAGGGCACCTGCCTGCTCTAATATAGGGTATGCAATGGAGCATATGTGCGAATTGATTCGCTTCAAATCGCTGATCAAATCGATGTGCAAAGAGCTGGTGCCGATGCTTTGCGGTGTGTTTTCTTGCAGGCGTGCCAAATGACGGCTAGCGTATTCATGCTCCAAGTTTCTGAACTGGACTTTTTGCTCTAGGAGGGTTTGCGCATTGCGCACACCACCATCCAAAAACACACTCATGCCCAATTGCAAATTGGCCACCAAACGTTGATGCAAATCTTCGATTTCAGAAAAACCCGCTTCAGAAAACTTACGCCCCTTCGCAATTTTTTTATCTTCGATGTCTTGCAACACACGTTCAATGATGTCCCCTACTTGCTCCATGTTGATGGCAAAAGACATGATGTCAGCCCAACGCTGCCCCTCACGTTGAGACAAGGCTTCGCGCGAGATTTGCGTCAAATAAAACTTGATGGCCGAATACAAATCATCCACACCATCGTCCATGTCTCGAAGTTTTGCCGCCAGTTCGGCATCGTCGTTTTGAATCACCGGCACAATGCCGCGCAGCATGGTCTCCACCACATCGGCCTGATGCAGCGCTTCGCGCGCGGCGCAGGCAATGGCCAAAGACGGCGTGCTGAGTGCCGTCGGATCTAAATACTTCGGCTGAACTTTGTTGCTGTCCACTTTGGAAGAAGGCAAATGCTGCGTCAACCACACACCCAACTTGCCCGTAAACATCACCATTGACACAGACAGCAACACATTGAACAAGAAATGAAAACTGACCACCGCATCAAAGCCCCAGGCTTGAATGTCATCGGCCACTGGCATGTAAAAACCCAAGAAAGGCACAGCCAAAGCACAACCAATGGCCTTGAACATCAAATTGCCCATGGGCACCCTGCGCACTTCAGCTGGCGACTTAGACATGGTTAAGAAGGCCAGCAAACCGCTGCCCAAATTGGCACCCAACACCAATCCCAGCGCCATGGCCAAAGAAACCACTTGCGTTTGACACAAGGTGGCCGTCAACAACACCATGGCCAAGCTGGAATAAGAAATGACTGTCAAGACTGCGCCGATCAAAATCAAGATCACAGGGTCGTTGGGCAAGACACTGAGCAATACATGCATGCCATGTGACTGTGTGATGGGCCGGGTGGCTTCGACAATCAGGTGCAATGCCAAAGTCATCAAACCCAAACCGATGGCCACGCGGCCCCAGCGGCCCCATGTGTTGTTTTGATTGGCCACAAACACCACCACACCAACCACAATCAGCAAAGGTGACAACCAACTCAAGTCGAAAGAAAACATCAGCGCCATGAGGCTGGTGCCCACATCGGCACCCAACATCATGATCAAGGCGGTTGACGTCAGGAAAATGCCCTGACCCACAAACGAACTCACAATCAAACAAGTGGCGGTGCTCGATTGCAGCAAACTGCTGACCCCCACGCCAGAGACAAATGCCCAAACAGGCTTCTTGACACCACTGGCCAGCAACTCACGCAACGAAGCGCCCAATACTCGCAAAATGCCTGTTCGCACGGTGTGCGTGCCCCACACCAACAGTGCAATGGCGGCCAGCAAGTTCAGAAGGTTATGCATTTGTTAAGCCCAAGGCATTGAATAAGTTTTGATGTTGGTAAAGCTCTTCATGGCCTCTTGCACGCCTTCTTTGTAGCCCAGGCCCGAGTCTTTGATGCCACCAAAAGGTGTGAGCTCTAAACGGTAGCCAGGTACTTCACGCACATTGACGCTGCCCATTTGCAACTCATTCACAAATCGCACGATGTAATCCATGCGATTGGTACACACACCACTGGACAAACCGTACACCGTGCCATTGGCGATTTGAATGGCTTCATCAATGTTGCTGAACTGAATGATGGGCGATACGGGACCGAAGGTTTCTTCTTTGACCAACAGCATCTCCGGCCGCACTTGGTCAACCACCGTTGGTGCATACAAAGCACCGTGTCGCTGATTGCCCACCAGCAAGCGAGCGCCGTTGGCAATGGCATCGTTGACGCGGGATTCAAAGAACTTGGCGGCAGCTTCGTCAATCACGGTGCCCATCAAATTGTCTTTGTCAGCAGGATTGCCATACGACCAGGCCTTGGTCTTTTGCACCACCAAGTCGGTAAAGTCTTTGGCCACCGCTTGGTGCACCAGCATGCGTTTGACAGCCGTGCAACGCTGCCCCGAATTTTTGTAAGAGCCTTGAACTGCCAAATTGGACGCTTCCTCTAGGTCGGCATCTTCCATGACGATGAGCGGATCATTACCGCCCAATTCCAACACAATGCGGCGATAGCCGGCTTTGTCAGCGATGTACTTGCCAATGGCCACACCGCCCGTGAAAGTGATCAAATCAACCGCCGGATGCGTCAACATTTCATCGGCAATTTCTCGCGGGTCACCCGTGATGACACTCAGCATTTCAGGCGGCAAGCCAGCTTCGTACAGCAGGTCTGCAAAATAAATGGCCGAGTACGGCACCTTCTCTGAAGGTTTGAGCACCATGCGGTTGTTGGTGGCCACACTGGGTATCACCTTGTGGGCCACTTGGTTCATCGGATGGTTAAATGGCGTGATGGCCGTGATCACGCCCAACAATGGCGCGCGCTGCGTGTAAACCCGGCGTTGCTTGCCATGGTGCGTTAAGTCACAACTGAAAATTTGACCATCGTCTTTCAGAACTTCTTGCGCACCAAACAAAAGCACATCACTGACACGGCCAGCTTCATACACCGCATCTTTCAAACACAAACCAGCTTCTGCAGAAATCAACTGCGCAATGTCGTCTAGATGGTCTCGCACCAAAGCAGCTGCTTTGTTCAAAATGGCGGCGCGTTCAAAGCGAGACAATTTCGGTTTGTAGGCATGTGCCATTGCATAGGCTTCGCGTACCTCTTCCAATGTCGCTTTGGGCACGGTGCCTAGACGCTGTTCTGTGAACGGATTGAACACTTCAATGAAACGGTCGCGACCTGCGCCCAATTTTTTGCCACCGATGCGCATGGCATCGAGTTGATGGTCTTTGATGAATTGTGCAACTTGACTCATGACGGTCACCTTCAAAATTTAAGCGTTCTGGCCAAAGTTGAGCGCCAAATCGAACGCATCAAAATTGCGCCAGCGACGCTGGCGGTCCAAGTTAGGCACCGCACGGTTCATGACCAAGGGCACACGTTGCTCACTGATACCACCATGCGATCTCAAAGGCACGTCCAATCCCGACAAATCATGCTTCGATTTGGCCGTTCCCAACACGGTGTCGTAGTCAGACACCACCACCAAATCACCCAAACGGTCTGCTGGCAATTCAAATTTTTCGGCGGCTTGTTCGCGCGTCAGTACCACCTCAATGCCCTGCTCGGCTTGCAACTTTTGACATGCCTTGACAGGGTCGGCGCCCGCTGGCAAATAGATGGTGGCAAACGAGCCCAGTGCGCCATGGTGTACCACGTAGGGGTCGGTAATGGGCAAGATCACACGCACGGCGCCTGCACCCAACCAGCCATCAAACCAGTCTTGCAAATAAATCACTTTGGGCTGGCCATCCATGCCCACTTTGGCGTTCATGCCGTGGTCTGCGGTTAGCACTACGACGCAACCCATGGCATCAAGTTGCGCCATGTAACTGTCCATCATGGCGTAAAAAGAATTGGCGCCATCTGTGCCAGGCGCAAACTTGTGTTGGATGTAGTCGGTGGTCGACAAATACATCACATCGGGCCGTTGGTTTTTCATCAACCACACCCCTGCTGCAAACACAAATTCCGACAAATCAGCGCTGTAAACGCTTGGCAATGGTTTGCCCACCTTGCTGAGTACGTCATCAATGCCATGCTCTGCCACAGTGGCTTTGTCGGCCTTCTCAGCAGAAAAACAAATGCCCTTCATGTTGTGTCCCAACAGTTGGCGTAACTTGTCTTTGGCGGTGACCACCGCCAACTTGCAGCCCGCATCGGCCAAGGCCGCCAACAATGAGGGCGCACGCAACCACTTGGGGTCGTTCATCATCACCTCTGCATCATTGGCACTGTCGTACAAGAAGTTGCCACAGATACCATGCACACTGGGCGGCGCGCCTGTCACGATGGACAAGTTGTTGGGATTGGTAAAACTGGGCACCACACAATCCGCGTGAAGACCCGTACCCTGCGCCAAAACTTTTTTCATCCAGGGCATGTGACCGCCTGCCACGGCCTGCCCCAAGTAATCGGGTTCGCAGCCGTCGACACACACCACCACGATGGGCTGCTTGGGCATTTGATACGTGCGATTGTTCACTTGCATGATGTTTCCTTTTTAAGGCGCTGTGCGCGCTGAATATTTAACGTAATTTCGAATGGTTCGCTCACGACTCATGAGCACGTGCTGACGCAGCGCCTCTGCGGCTTTGGCCGCATTTCGAGAACCAATGGCATCCAAGATGTCACGGTGTTCGTTGACCGAGGTGACCAACAAGGCGTGGTCGGAAAAATTCCGACGACGGAACAAACTCAACTCCCGCGTCAGCTTTCGATACATTCCGATGAGTTTTTTATTGCCTGCATACGACACCATGGACTCATGGAATTCAACATTCAAACGGTAGTACGTGGCTTCATCTTCAACCTTGACTGCATGTTCCATTTGCGTGACCAACTGGCGCAGGTATGTCAATTGCGCCTCCGACGCATTCGCGGCCAAGGTGCTGCCCACATGCGCCTCAATCATGGCGCGCAGGTCAAATATTTCGAGCGCCTCTTCCAGTGGAATTTGCCGCACATAGACGCCTCTGTTTTTTTCCAGCTGCACCAAGCCCACTTCTTCTAAAACGCGAAACGCTTCGCGCACAGGCCCTCTGGAAACGCCTAGACGCTCGGCCAAAGACGCTTCTGTCAGCTTGTCGCCGGGGCCCAACTCACCCTCGTTGATGAGCCGCTCTATCTCCTGCTGCACAGCACCCGTGAGCGAGTGGTTTTGCAGCATGGTGATGGTGGCATTGGCCTCACTGACGCTTGAAAGCGGTGCGACGGGTAGTACTGTTTCGATCGACATGCACCGAATTTGATCACATCTTGGTAAATTGTCAACAATTTACAAAAAACAATTGACATTCCAGAATTCTTCGATTCCAATGATTTTCACGGGCTTGTCACAGCGCTGTCACAGCGCCAGTGGAAAGTAGTTGGTTTTAACTTGATAAGGATGACGTATGCGCGCACTCTACAAATCTGCCCTCCTGGTGGGCGGTCTGTTGCTAGGCTCTATGGCCATGGCTCAAAAAACCCAACTGCTGGTCTACACAGCGTTGGAAGTCGACCAATTGAAGGCTTATCAAGAAGGCTTCAACAAGGTTCACCCCGAGATTGATCTCAAATGGGTTCGCGACTCTACAGGCGTGATCACCGCCAAGTTGCTGGCCGAAAAAGCCAACCCACAAGCAGACGCCGTGATGGGTGTCGCCGCCACCAGCCTTGAGTTGATGAACAAAAACGGCATGCTCGAGCCCTATGCGCCTTTGAATTTAGACGCCATCATGCCGCAATACCGCGACCCCGCCAAAGTGCCGGCATGGTGGGGCATGGACGTCTGGGGCGCCACCATTTGCTTCAACACCATCGAAGCCAAAAAACGCAACATTCCCAAGCCTGAAACTTGGAAAGACCTCACCAAGCCCGTGTACAAAGGCCAAATCGTGATGCCAAACCCCGCCTCCAGTGGCACCGGTTACTTTGACGTCATCGCTTGGCTCACCTTGTTTGGTGACCAAAACGGCAAAGGCGGCGGCTGGAAATACATGGACGGCCTGCATGAAAACATCGCCCAGTACACCCACTCTGGCTCCAAGCCTTGCAACATGGCGTCTAGCGGCGAGTATGTGGTGGGCATTGCCTTCGAATACCGTGCAAACGCCAACAAAGCCAAAGGCGCCCCCATTGACTTGGTCTTCCCCAAAGAAGGCTTGGGCTGGGATTTGGAATCCTTTGCCATCCACAAAGGCACCAAGAAATTGGATGCTGCCAAAAAATTGGCCGATTGGGCTTCTAGCAAAGACGCGATGAAACTGTATGGCAAAAACTTTGCCATCACCGCACACCCTGGCGTGGCTGCACCGCTGCCCAACGTGCCTAAAGACTACGAGTCACGCTTGGTCAAGTTGGACTTCAAATATGCCGCAGAGCAACGTGAGCGCATTCTGACTGAATGGAACGCCCGCTACAACGGCAAATCTGAAAAGCGTTAATTTCACCAAACGGCCGCCTGGCCTTGCCAAGGCGGCCTTTTTGTTGGTCACTCATGTCTGCTAGTCCCTACCTCTCCCTTACCCATCTGCACAAAGCCTTTGGCAATTTTGTGGCTCTTCAAGACATCAACTTGGACATTGTGCCCGGTGAATTGGTCTGTTTTTTAGGTCCCTCTGGCTGCGGCAAAACCACCCTGCTGCGCATCATTGCGGGTCTTGAAGTGCAAACACGCGGCGTGATTCACCAAGCCGGCAAAGACATCTCCTCGGCCCATCCAGCAGAACGCGATTACGGCATTGTGTTCCAAAGCTACGCGCTGTTTCCCAACCTCAGCATTGCGGACAACGTCGCCTATGGCTTGGTCAACCGCAAAGTGGCGCGCGATGTGGTGCAACAACGCGTCCAAGAATTATTGAAATTGGTGGGCCTGCCAGGCAGTGGCGCCAAATATCCAAGCCAACTCTCGGGCGGTCAACAACAGCGCATTGCCTTGGCGCGGGCCTTGGCAACCTCACCTGGTTTGTTATTGCTTGACGAACCTTTGTCTGCCCTCGATGCCCTTGAGCGTGTTCGGCTGCGCGACGAAATTCGATCACTTCAACAAAGCTTGGGCGTCACCACGATCATGGTGACACACGACCAAGAAGAGGCCCTGAGCATGGCCGATCGCATCGTAGTCATGAACCATGGCTGCATCGAACAAGTGGGCACACCCACCGAAATCTACAGAGAGCCAGCCAGCGCTTTTGTTGCCGACTTTGTGGGCCAGGTCAACGTCTTACCGGGCACTGTTGTTGCGCAAGAATTAAGACTGGGCGACATGCGCATTCCGTTGGCTGACATACCCGCCAAGAACCATCAAACAGGTGACATCAAAGTGTATTTGCGTCCTGAAGATGTGTTGGCGCGTCCCATCTTGGCCGGTGATGCCTGCGTCTTTCAGGCCAGCATTCTTGAGATTGATTTTTTAGGCGCGTTTTGTCATGTGCATGTCATGGCCCCCGCCATCTCAGCGAAACCTCTCACTGTGTATTTGTCTCTGAACTTTTTAGCGGAGCAAAACCTGCAAGCAGGCTCCACGCTTCCCCTGAAACTGATGCCAGAACGCATCAAACTGTTCTGAACCCGGCATGACGATTGCATTTCAAGTGAAACAAAAAACCCATTGGAGCGAATGGGTCGGCTTTGTGGGTCTGGCCCTTGTTCTGATGCTCTTGCTGGCATTTTTGGCAGCACCGCTGTTGGCCATCTTGCAACAAGCCGCGCAAGACGATCAAGGCCACTTTGTGGGCCTTCGCAATTTCCTCAACTACATGCAAACGCCCTCTTTGCTGCACAGCTTGTGGAACAGCGTGTGGGTGTCTTTGTTGGTCACCTTCATTGTGGTGCCCCTGGCATTTGTCTTTGCGTATGCGCTCACACGCAGCTGCATGCCCGGTAAATCACTGTTCAGAGCCATCAGTCTGATTCCACTTTTGGCGCCCTCACTGTTATCGGCCATTTCACTGATTTATTGGTTTGGCAACCAAGGGGTTTTGAAAGATGCCATGCAAGCCGTCGGCATCGATCAGATTTATGGACCCGCCGGTGTGGTCGTTGCGGAATGTTTTGCGGCTTTCCCGCACGTGCTCATGATTTTGGTCACCGCACTGACCTTGGCTGACGCGCGCTTGTATGAAGCCGCAGATGCATTGGGCACCAGCACACAACGCAAGTTCTTCACCATCACCTTGCCAGGGGCCAAATACGGTCTCATCTCCGCCTCTTTGGTCAGCTTTACCTTGGTCATGACCGACTTTGGCATCCCCAAAGTGATTGGTGGCAATTTCAACATGATGGCCACCGACATTTTCAAATTGGTCATTGGCCAGCAAGACTTCGCCAAAGGCTCGGTGGTGGCGCTGTTGCTGCTGTCGCCGGCTGTTTTGAGCTTTGCAGTTGACCGCTATGTGAGTGCGCGACAAACGGCCATGCTGAGTGCACGTGCCGTGGCTTACCAACCCAAACCTGATGCGCGGCATGACACCCTCATGATGGCTTATTGCACTTTGATTGCCTTCCTCATGCTGGCCATGTTGGGCATGGCCGTGTTTGCGTCGTTTGCCAGTTTCTGGCCTTACGACCTCACGCCCAGCTTGCGTCATTACACCTTGGGATTGGTCGACGGCGAAGTGGGTGAAGGGTTCATCAACAGTTTGGAAATGGCCAGTGGCACGGCCTTCTTTGGCACTTTGTTGGTATTCGTCACCGCCTACTTGCTTGAAAAAACCAAAGGCATGAACGTGGTACGCGCCCCCCTGCAATTGCTGGCGGTGATTCCCATGGCCGTGCCAGGTTTGGTCTTGGGCTTGGGTTACATATTTTTCTTCAACATGCCCAACAACCCTTTGCACGGCATGTACCAAAGCATGGCCTTGCTCACGCTCTGCACCATCGTGCACTTCTACACCACTGGACACCTCACGGCCACCACCGCTTTGAAATCTTTGGATGCAGAGTTTGAATCCGTCAGCGCCTCACTCAAGGTGCCTTTTTACAAAACCTTTTGGCGCGTCACCTTGCCCATTTGCACCCCTGCCATGGTGGACATTGCACGCTACTTTTTCATCAATGCCATGACCACCATTTCTGCGGTGGTGTTTTTGTACTCACCTGAAACCAAAGTGGCGTCCATTGCCATATTGAATTTGGACGAGGCCGGCGACATTGGCGCAGCCGCAGCCATGGCCGTGCTGATTGGTTTGATTTCGGCAGCAGCCACCGTGCTGTTTGCTTGGCTGAGTTGGTTTGTGGACAAACGCACACAAGCTTGGCGCGGTCGTTAATTTTCATTTGATACTTTTTTGAACTCCTTTTAAAAATAGAGACACCTTCACCATGCAACGCGAAGCCATTCTTCTGACACCCGGCCCTCTCACCACCACTTTGCGCACCAAGCTGGCCATGCTGCGCGATTGGGGCTCTTGGGACAACGATTTCATTGCCGTCACAGCGCGCGTGCGCAAAAGCTTGCTGAACATTGTTCATGGCCACGACTCCCATGTGGTGGTCCCTTTGCAGGGCAGCGGCACTTTCAGTGTTGAAGCTGCTGTCGCCACGGTGGTGCCCCCCAGCGGTCACATCTTGGTGTTGGACAATGGCGCATATTGCAAACGTGCCGCAAAACTCTCCACCATGATGGGCCGCAAAACCACGGTGGTGCCCACCGCGGAAGACAAAGCGGTCTCCCCCTCTGAGCTTGAGGCCTTGCTGGCAAAGGATCCCAGCATCACGCATGTGGTGTTGATTCACTGCGAAACTGGCGCGGGGGTTTTGAACCCACTGCACGATGTGGCCAAGGTTTGCGAGAAGCACCACAAGGGCTTGATTGTGGATGCCATGAGCTCATTTGCCGCGCTTGAAATCGATGCACGCACCACCCGCTTTGACGCCCTCATTGCCGCCAGTGGCAAATGTTTGGAAGGCGTACCCGGCATGGGCTTTGTGTTCATTCGAAAAGCCATTTTGGACAGCTGCGCTGGCAACAATACTTCCCTGGCCATGGATCTGCACGACCAATATGTGTACATGGAAAAAACAGGTCAATGGCGCTTCACCCCGCCCACCCACGTCATGGTGGCTTTGGCAGAGGCCATTCAGCAATTTGAAGACGAAGGCGGTCAACCGGCCCGCCTCAAACGCTACCAAAGCAATTGCAAAACCTTGGTCGATGGCATGGCTGCACTGGGCTTCAAACCCTACCTCGATCCATCTGTGCAAGCACCCATCATCGTGACCTTCCATGCACCCGCCGACGCCAACTACGAATTTAGAAAATTCTACGAAGCGGCCAAAAAACATGGGTTCATTTTGTACCCTGGCAAGCTCACAGAAATTGAAACATTCCGTGTGGGCTGTATTGGCGCCATTGGCCCCATTGAGATGCAACAAGCCGTTCATGCCGTCGCGCTCACTCTGCAAGAGTTGGGCATTGCCAGCGGTGCGCCCGCCTGAATGACTGAAACACATTGAGTTTGTGAATTGACAAAGGACTGATCATGGCCACTTCGAAATTACACCCCGCACTCAAAGCGGTTGAAAAAAGTGGCGCTCAAAAAGTCAAAGTGGCGGTGAGCGACATCGACGGTATTTTGCGCGGCAAGTATTTGCACATCGACAAATTCAAAGGCGCAGCCGAACCCTACCCTGCAGGCGGTTTTGGCTTTTGCGATGTCGTTTTTGGCTGGGACTCTTCAGACCAGTGTTATGACAACACCACCTTCACAGGTTGGCAACACGGCTTTCCTGATGCCTTGGCGCGCTTGGACTTGAACACAGCGCGCAATGTGCCATGGGACAACAATGTGCCCTTCTTCATTGGCGAGTTTGTCAACAGCGATGGCACGCCCCATCCCCTTTGCCCACGCCAAACCCTGAAGAAAGTCTTGAAACGCGCCGAAAAATTGGGCGTCAATCCCATGTGCGGCATGGAGTTTGAATGGTTTAACTTCTTAGAAGACTCGCATTCATGGCAGCACAAAAAAGGCGTGGACCCTACGCCCTTAACGCCCGGCATGTTTGGTTACTCTTTGCTGCGCATGAACCAAAACCGGGAGTTCTTCAATGCCATTCAAGACGAGATGCTGCAGTTTGGCGTGCCCATCGAAGGCTTGCACACCGAAACTGGGCCCGGCGTTTACGAAGCGGCCATTGCTTTCAGCGATGCCCTGACCCAAGCCGACCGCGCCATCTTGTTCAAAACCGGCACCAAAGAAATTGGCGCACGCTTTGGCATCATGCCCAGCTTCATGGCCAAGTGGAATGCCGCGTTGCCTGGCTGCAGTGGCCACATTCACCAAAGCCTGAGCGATGGCAAAAAGAATTTGTTTGCCGACGCCAAAGGCCGTCATGGCATGAGCAAAGTGTTTGAAAGTTACTTGGCGGGCCAAGTTGCGCACTTGATGGAATTTGCCCCCATGTTCTGGCCCACCATCAACAGTTACAAACGCTTGGTGGATGGCTTCTGGGCACCGGTCAAGCCGACCTGGGGAGTGGACAACCGCACAGCCAGCTTCCGCGTGATTTCTGGCTCACCCAAATCAACCCGCCTTGAGACACGCTGCCCTGGCGCTGACGTCAACCCCTACTTGGCAATGGCCGCGGTCATTGCCGCAGGTTTGGATGGCGTGGAAAAAGGCATGAAACTCACCGCCCCTGCCATTCATGGCACCAACGGTGGCGCCGAGAACATTCCCCGCGCACCGCGCACCCTGATCGAAACCACCCGCAATTTCCAACAATCCAAAGTGGCACGCGATTGGTTAGGCGATACATTTGTGGATCACTTTGCCGCCACCCGTGAATGGGAATGGCGTCAATGGTTGGATGGCGTAACAGACTGGGAACTCAAACGCTATTTTGAAATCATCTAATTGCATTTTTCAGATCGAACTGGACACCTTATGAGCATTGATAAATTTTCATTCCCCACCCCCATTCACTTTGGCGTGGGCGCCCGCAAGTTGGTCGGCCAACACTTAAAAGATTTAGGTTACAAGCGCCCTTTGATCGTGACCGACAAAGCCATGGCTGATTTGCCGTTGATGGCCGAATTCATTGGCCATTTGGCTGGCTTGGATGTGGCCGTGTATGCAGGTGTGCATGGCAATCCCACTGCGTCACAAGTGACGGCTGGCGGCGAGGCTTTCAATGCACACAAGGCAGATTGCGTCATTGGTTTGGGCGGTGGTGCTTCACTGGATGTGGCCAAAGTGGTGGGCTTGTCGGCCACCCATGACGGTCCCATTTTGGAATACGCATGGGACCACCCCAAGGTTCGCAGCATATCTGGTGCACTGCCCTACTTTGTGGCACTGCCCACCACCTCTGGTACTGGCTCCGAAGTGGGCCGTTCAAGCGTGGTCAGTGAAGATGACACCCACCAAAAACGCGTCATCTTCCATCCCAAACTGTTGGCACAGACCGTCTTTGCCGATCCGGAGCTGACTGTAGGTTTGCCCGGCAAGATCACGGCAGCCACTGGCATGGACGCCCTGACGCACAACATCGAAAGCTACTTGTCACCTGCCTACCATCCCTTGTGCGATGGCATCGCTTTGGAAGGCACCCGCATTGGCGCAGCAGCGCTGCACACTGCAGTCCACCAGCCTGGCAACCTCAAAGCCCGCAGCGACATGATGATGTCGTCCATGATGGGCGCCATTGCGTTCCAAAAAGATTTGGGTGCGGTGCACTCGTGCGCACATGCATTGGGTGCGGTGGTCGACATGCACCACGGCTTGGCCAATGCACTGATGATCGATGTGGTGATGGCTTGGAACTACGAAGCCGTGCCAGAAAAGTTCGCCGAATTGGCCCATGTCTGCAATGTCAAAGGTGGCGGCAGTGCCTTCGTGCCATGGCTGAAAGAATTGAAATCCTCCATCGGCATCACGGGCACCTTAACTTCACATGGCGTGAAGCCCGAACACATGGCACGCTTGGTCGAAATTGCCACGGCCGACATTTGCCACCAAACCAACCCACGTCCTTGCACTGCAGCAGACTTTGAAAAGCTGTTCACGGCTGCCATGTAATTGAAGGCTTGCGCAGTCATGTCGTCTAATTCCAAACGTCTCAAAATTGGCATTTCAGCCTGTTTTTTTCACCCAGACAATGAGCGGCCAATTTTCAAGGGAAAGACGCTTCAGTACATTGAACAATCTGTGGCGCACTGGGTCATGTCGCAAGGCGACTTGGCGGTGATGATTCCGTCGCCTGAAGGCGATACGCAAGTGGGCGATGCGCAGATTACCGATTACGCCGACTGGCTAGATGGCGTGGTGCTGATGGGCGGCAGCGATGTGTGGCCAGGCAGTTACGGCGAAGAAGTCATGGACCCACGCTGGACCGGCGACCGCGTTCGCGACGCCTATGAAAAGAAATTGATTGAAGCCTTTGTGGCTGCAGGCAAACCCGTACTGGGTGTGTGCCGAGGCATGCAAATGATCAACGTGGCGTTTGGCGGCACTTTGTACCAAGACATTGCCACTCAAAGGCCTGAAGCCTTGATGCACCGTGACGGCGTGCAATACGACCTCAACATGCACGAAGTTGCGTTCGATCCCAACAGCAAATTGTCGCAACTGCTAGGTGGCACAAAAACCGCCAAGGTCAACAGCATTCACCACCAAGGTGTGAAAGATCTGGCGCCCAACTTTGTGGTGGAGGCCTACTGCCCTCATGACCGCATTCCGGAAGCCATTCGGCATCAAGGCAAAGCCTATGTGGCTGCGGTGCAGTGGCATCCAGAATTTCACAAGCCTGCACTGGGCACCTTAGACGACAGCCCTATCCTGACCGATTTTTTGAATGCAGCCCGCCACAAGCCGACAGCGTGAGCAAGCTGCATTGGCCAACACAGACATTGAACCCATTGAACCCATTGGACCCCTATGAAACTGCTTGACGTCATCAACCCCGCCACCGAAGAACTGATCACCCAATTGCGCATCGACGATGGCGCATCGGTGGCCATCAAAGCGCAAAAAGCGCGCAATGCACAGACAGCTTGGGCCGCGACGCCATTGTCCGAGCGCGTGGCATGTCTTCAACGCTTTCGCGATTTGGTTCAAGCGCAACTGGACGATTTGGCCAAGATCATGACGCTAGAAACTGGCAAACCCCTGGGCCACTCACGCAATGAACTGAATGGTTTTTTAGGCCGTGTCGATTTCTTTTTGGCCGAAGCTGAAGGCATTCTCAAAACAGAAACGGTTTTCAATCAAGACGGCATGTGCGAGCAAATTCAGCACGTCCCCCTGGGCTTGATTGGCAACATTTCAGCATGGAACTATCCCTGGTTTGTCGGTGGTAACGTGTTTGTACCTGGCTTGCTCATGGGCAATGCCATTTTGTACAAGCCTTCCGAATTTGCTGCCATGAGTGGCCTGGCCATGGGCCGTTTGCTGCATGAAGCAGGCATCCCCGAAGACGTATTTGCCACCTTGATCGGCGCGGCTGACACGGGCAATGCCTTGCTGGCACAACCACTCGATGGCATGTTCTTCACAGGTTCTTTGGCCACCGGCCAGCACATTGCCAACGTGATGGGCCCGCGCATGACCAAGCTTCAATTGGAATTGGGCGGCAAAGATCCCACTTATGTGTGCGCCGATGCCGACCCTGTGGCTGCAGCGCAATCATTGGCCGATGGTGCCATGTACAACGCCGGGCAAAGTTGCTGCTCTGTCGAGCGAATCTATGTGCACGCCAGCATTCACGATCAATTCGTACAAGCCCTGGTCGATACGGTTCGCACTTTTAAAATGGGCGATCCTTTGGCCGCCGACACCTACCTTGGCCCACTCACCCGTGCCCCACAAATTAAAGTGCTAGAGGCACAAATTGCAGATGCCAAAGCCAAAGGCGCGCGTTGCCTGCTGGGAGGCCAACGAAGCCAAGGTCCCATGGGTGGCAAAGGCAATTGGTTTGAAGCCACCGTCTTTGACAACGTCAGTCACAGCATGGCCCTGATGCGTGATGAAAGCTTTGGACCCATCATTGGCATTCAAAAAGTGAACGACGATGCAGAAGCTGTTCGCCTCATGAACGACACACAGTATGGCTTAACCGCTGGCGTCTACACCCCCAACGAACAACACGCTCGCGAGGTCCTGTCACAAGTTCGTGCAGGCACCGTGTATTGGAACTGCTGCGACCGCGTCAGCCCACGTTTGCCATGGAGCGGCTACGGTCACTCGGGTGTGGGCCTCACCTTGTCGCGTGAAGGCTTGGCCACCTTCACACGCCCCAAAGCTTGGCACCTGCGCAGCAACTGACATGCGCCTGGCCCTGTTTGACCTCGATCACACCCTGCTGGATGGCGACAGCGATCAGCTGTGGTGTGACTTTCTCATCGCGCAAGGCATGCTCGACAAGTCCATCTTCGCGGCCAAGAACGAGGCCATGGCCCGTGACTACAAATCTGGAGCCGTGGACGTTCAGGCGTTTTGTGAGTTCTACATTGGCACACTCACGCTGAAATCGCCGCGCGAATGGGAACCCCTGCGGCAAGCGTTTTTGAATGACTGGATTCTGCCGCGCTTGTGTGCGGGCGGCAAAGCCCAAATCAAAACCCATCAGGCCAATGGTGACCGTGTGGTAATGACCACCGCCACCAATCGCTTCATCACCGAACTGACGGCGGCACATCTGGGCATGACAGAATTGATTGCAACCGAGGCCGAGGTTCAAAACGGTCTGTTCACTGGGCGCACGCAAGGCGTGCTGAACATGCGCGAGGGCAAAGTGAGTCGTCTGATGGCTTGGTGTGCTGAGCGCCAAATCGATTGGGCGCAGCTTGAAACATGGGGCTACAGCGACTCCATCAACGACTTGCCGCTGCTGAAAGCCGTCACGCATGCCACCGTGACCCAAGGCGATGCGCTACTGCGGGCAGAAGCAGCCCAAAGAGGTTGGCCGCAAATCGACTGGTTTTAAAGTCATTCAAGCGGCTAGGGCTAGGGCTTGACCATGGGCCAGCCTTTGGCTGCCCATTGGCTCATGCCACCCTCTACATATTGAATGTTTTGATAGCCCTGTGCTTTGAGTTTTTCAAGCGTGGCTTTGGACCTGTTTTGCGTGTTGCAAATCAACAGAACAGGCTGCGCTGAGTTTCGCGGTATCAGGCTTGTATTTTGAGAAATTTGACTCATCGGTAGCAAAACAGCACCGTTTGCAACACCTGTTTGATGCTCTCGCGTTTCTCGAATGTCGATCAGCACCACTTGGCCGGACTCATGCAGTGTTTTGGCTTGCTCTAAGCTCACTTTGCTGCCTTCGTCTGACGAAGAACAAGCGGCGAGCGAGATCAGTAAGACTGAAAAAAATAAATTTTGGAAGACCGCTAGAACATATTTCATAGGTGGGTTTTGCAACGTTAAATGGCTCAAGCGCCTTTGAGAATCAATCCTGTGGAATCTAACACCCTTGTGTGCACTGGGATGCCTTGCCCCACACTTTGTGTCACTGTGCAAAAGGCCTCAAACTGTTCCAGCACGCGGTCTAAGTGTTCGAGCCGATGGGCCTCAACACCCAAATGCAACTTGGCTTCAATTTTGAGCACACGCATTCGGCCGTCAGCATTGCGGCCCACCTCGGCATGAACCACTGTGTGAATGGGTTCAGGCGATTGTTTGAACTTGGCCAACGCAAAATACAAAGAATCACTCAGGCAATTGCCAACGGCCGCCGCCAGCAATTGAACAGGCGATGGCCCCTTGCCTTCACCCAATGGCGCAGGCTCATCTGTCATCAATTTGGGCATGCCTTCACTGAAATCGATGTCAAATTGGTATTTTGACTTTTGGCGAAGTTCAACGGTGATGGTTTTTTCTGACATGCAGGGTCTCCTCAAAAAGGCATGGCGCTGTGTGTTCAATCGAGCGTGTTCTCAAATGCTAGTGGTTTCATCGAATTTGGAATTAACTTAAATCAATTCAACCCAAGCTAACTGCGGCATGATGGACTTGAAAAAATATCAAAAGCCACCAACTGCGAACTGACAGGTTTTAAAGGAGTACGCATGAAAACACATTTGGTTTGCCCCCACTGCAATAGCACCAACCGCGTTGCCACAGAACACTTGGCGGCAGCCTTGTCTTGCGGCAGCTGTCACAAGCCGCTGTTTGACAAACACCCTTCAAATTTGTCCTTGATGGGTTTAGACGCCCAAATTGCAAAAAGCGAGATTCCTGTCGTGGTCGACTTCTGGGCTCCTTGGTGTGGCCCTTGCCGCATGATGGCACCAGAATATGAAAAGGCATGCGCTTTGCTGGAGCCCTTCGCACGCTTGGTCAAAGTAGACACAGAAGCCCACCAAGATGCAGGCGCCAAACACAACATCCGAAGCATCCCAACCCTTGCTATTTTCAAAGGAGGTCAAGAGCTTGCCCGAATTTCTGGTGCACGGCCTGCGTCGGACTTGGTCAAATGGGTGCAAGCACACATGGGCGCATCAACGGTTTAATGGGTTTCAACGCTGGCATTGGGCACGTCAGCCCGTGATTTTCCCAAGGCGCATTTCAAGCTATATTCAAGCCTATGCGAGCCAGCAAAACCAAACCCATTCCCTTCGAGTCACTCGAGAAAGATGACGCCACGTTCAACCGTGCCGCAGAAATTTTCCGAGTCATGTCCGCCCCCATGCGCTTGCGCATCATGAGCAGCCTGTGCACGGGCGAAAAAAATGTGACCGAGCTGTTGGATGACGTTGACACGACCCAATCCAACATGTCGCAACACCTGAGCACCTTGTTTCAGGCGGGCATACTCCAAAAACGGCGCGATGGTGTTCAAATTTACTACAGCATCGCCAACCCCAGTTTTGTTGAGCTTTGCCGCGCTGTTTGCTCACAAATTGCAACTGAAAGTCTCACGTCAGTTTGAAGTCGGGTTATTACTGTGATCGCCAGACAGTAGAGACGGATAACATCAAGATAAATAAGGAGCGGCTAATGAATACACTATTTTTCATCCGCGCATGCGTGGTGTCATTGACATTGAGTGCTTGCGCCACAGCCTTTGCACAAGTCAAAGTTGTCTATCACCTCAATGAGGGCGTCGCCCAGGCGTATCGCGCCATGGGCAACATTCGAAATCATTTGGCGGCCGATCCAACGGCCAAAATCACTGTGGTGACCCATGGCCCTGGCATTGACTTTCTGCTCGATGGCGCTACCAACGCCATTGGTGAAAGTTTTGCTGGCAGCATTGGCGACCTGGCATCCAAGGGTGTTCAATTCAAAGTTTGCAACAACACCCTGACCACCCGCAAGATTCCCAAAGACCGTGTGGTCATGGAAGCCTCGGTGGTGCCCTCTGGCGTGGCAGAGGTGGCGCTACTCCAAGCCAACTCGGGCTTCGTTTACATCAGACCTTGATCACTTTGTGATCGCCCCCCTTTTTCTCCAAATTCACCTTTGAGACATCTTATGAAAAAACTGAATTTAATCCTCGCAAGCTTGGTGTTTGCCAGTACAGGTGCAATGGCACAAACAGCACCAGACCCGATGCAAGTTCGCAGCTGGGCTGCCAGTTGCTCAAACTGCCATGGCACCAACGGCCGCGCCGAAGCAGGCAACGAGGCCTTGGCTGGCGCCAACAAAGACGACATGGTCAAGAAAATGCTGGACTTCAAAGCTGGCCGCAAGCCCGCCACCATCATGCACCAATTGGCCAAAGGCTATAGCGACGATCAAATTGTTGCCATTGCTGGTTATTTCGCTGCACAGAAAAAATAAGGAGTTGTCATGAAACGTCGTCAATTTATTCAAACCGCTTCAGCAACTTCTGCCCTGGGTGCCGTGGGACTCATGTCCGGCTGTGCATCCATCGGTGGTGCCAATGGCCCCAAAGTGGTGGTGGTGGGCGGTGGCTATGGTGGTGCAACCGCCGCCAAGTACGTCCGCATGTGGTCAGACTACGGTATTCAAGTTACCTTGATTGAGCCCAACGCCAGTTTCATTTCCTGCCCTATTTCCAATCTGGTCATTGGTGGCAGCAAAACCATGGCCGACATCACCACGTCCTACGACAACTTGGTTAAGCGTCATGGCGTCAACTTGATCAAAGACTACGTCACACAAATTGACCCAGACAAGCGCGTTGTCAAGTTGGCAGGCGGCTCTGAAGTTCCTTACGATCGCCTCATTCTTTCACCAGGCGTCGATTTCATGTTTGACGCTTTGCCCGGCCTTCAAAAATCTGGCGCGCAAGACAAGGTATTGCACGCATGGAAGGCGGGTGCACAAACTGTGGCACTGCGCAAACAATTAGAAGCCATGCCCGACGGCGGCGTTTATGCTTTGTCCATTCCTTTGGCACCCTACCGCTGCCCACCCGGCCCCTACGAACGCGCTTGCCAAGTGGCCGAGTACTTCAGCAAGGCCAAGCCAAAAAGCAAGGTGCTTATTTTGGATGCCAACGACGATGTCACCTCCAAAGGCCCCTTGTTCAAAAAAGCTTGGGCTGAGCGATACAAAGGCATCGTGGAATACCGTGGTAAACACAACGCCACAGATGTTGATGCCACCACCAACACTTTGAAATTTGAGTTCAACGACGACGTCAAAGCCAATGTCTTGAACGTCATCCCCCCTATGCGCGCTGGCGACATTGCCGTCAAGTCAGGCTTGGCCACTGCCAACAAACGCTGGTGCGAAGTTGACTTCCTCACGTTTGAATCCAAAGCGGCTAAAAACATTCACGTGTTGGGCGACTCCATTCAAATTGCACCCGCCATGCCCAAATCAGGTCACATGGCCAATCAACATGGCAAAACCTGCGCTGCGGCGGTGGTTGCATTGTTAACAGGCAAAGAACCCAACAAATTGCCCATCTACAACAACACTTGTTACAGCTTTGTCAGCTCGGAAGATGTGGTCCATGTGGCAAGTGTGCACGCTTACAACGCCGACAAGAAGACCATGTTGACCGTGCCGGGTTCCGGCGGGGTGTCCAGCGCTGCCAACGAATTGGAAGGCCGCTACGCCTTGGCTTGGGCCCGCAACATTTGGGCAGACACACTGGCTTAAGACACCAACATGAAGATTGCTTCGTTTATCAAAGTCCTGGCTGCCGCGCTCACAACGCTCAGCTTTTGTTCATCGGCACTGGCCCAGGCTGACGAAGCCCGTGCCAAGAAAATCATTTCTGGTTCTTGCTTTCTCTGCCATGGCGCTGCAGGCGATTCTTCCAGCGAGGTGTTTCCTCGCTTGGCGGGTCAGCACCATGAGTACATTGCCAAGCAACTGGAAAACTTCAAAACAGGTGCTCGTAAAAGCACGGCCATGCGCGACATGGTGGCCAAGCTAACCCCAGACGAGATGCTGGCCGTCGGCAAATTCTTTGAGAAGCAAAGTTTGCCCACAGAAGCCCCCAAGGATGAAGGCTTGGCAGCTGTTGGCAAGTATGTATTTCACAATGGCAACAAATTCAGCGGCGTGCCCGCTTGCGCAAGTTGCCATGGCGCTGAAGCCAAGGGCACCGTCTCTCTGCCCCGCCTGGCCGGTCAATACGCCATCTACACAGAAACGCAGTTGAAGCAATTCAACACCCGCGAACGCACCAATGACAATGCCGTGATGCATTCCATTGTGGTCAAAATGACCCCCCTTGAAATGGCGGCGGTTGCCGAGTATCTCAGCGGTAAATGATCGTTTAAGGCAAGCGCACGTTGGCTGGTGAGTCCAGCCAACGATCGGTCAGACCAGCGCCCACCCACATGCCCAGCAAAGTGACCCACGCGGTCAATGCAAAGATGGCGCCGCCCGTCACCCCAGCGCCAATGGCGCAACCGCCGGCAAGCATCGAGCCAAAGCCCATGAGCACCGCTCCCACGATGTAGCGGCGCATGCTGTAACCATCCTTGAAACCTTCCAGCTTGAATTCTTTGCCTGCCATGGCGCCCAAAAAAGACCCCAAGAAAACACCTGGCAACAAGCCAAATTCAAAGCCAATTTTGGGTGCAGGCGATTGCAACACGCGCATTAACCACTCAGCGGAAGGCCCACTGAAGGTCAAACCCTGAATTTGAATGGGTTCAAACGAGTTGCTGGCCACCCATTGCGTGAATCCCCATGCCGCAGCCACAGACAGACCGGTGCCAAGGCCGCCCACCCACACCGTTGCGGGCTTGCTGGCGCTGCGACTGACAAAATAAATGGCCACGGCCAAACTCAACACACCGATTGACAATCCTGTCACATGGCCTGTGCCAGCCATGGCCAAAAGATCGCGGCCTGGCCCGCCGTCCAGCGTTGACCATTCACTGATGGCAATACGGGCAGGCATCAATGCGCCTGACAAACTCGACTGCGCCACCACAGCAAAAATCAGCCCAGAGAGCAAGGCGCGCAAGTTGCCGTTGGCAGAAAGAATGAGCAAGCGACTGGCACAGCCGCGCGTCAGAATCATGCCGACGCCAAACAGCAAGCCACCGACAATGGCACCCGACAAACTGCCACGTGCAGCGATTTGCCGAGCCCCACTGCTGTCCAATCCGCCCCATAAAACCAAGGCCTGTGTGCCAATGACTGCCGCAGAAAAAGCCAGCAACCAAATAGAAAGTTTGTCTTTGAAATGCCCGTGCCAAAAATCGATGACAGCCGCACGCAAACAAAACTTAGAACGCTGGGCGAAGAAACCAAAACACACACCGATGATGGCGCCACCGAAGGCCAGGAGGGCGCCTTCCCCATATATTTCAACAAGTTCATTCAGTTCAACACTCACGGGCAGGCCTCTTCATATCAGCATGGACTGATATGAATGCTACCAGCAGTCAACGCCAACAACTTGACCTGCGTCAACACCAGGGCGCTGACCCCTGCCCCCATTTCAGGTGGGGGCGCCGATGGACTTCAAGAATTTATAGGTCATCGCAGCGCCGGCAATGATCGACAAAAGGGTGAGCCAAGCCGTGTTTGAAAACACAATGCCGCCCGACATACCGGCACCCACCGTGCAGCCGCCCGCCAACACAGCACCAAAGCCCATCAAAATAGCGCCGCTGAGGTAATGCCCCAATTTGTTCTCGGTTTGAAAACCTTCAAATTTGAAATCACCAAATAAAATGGCTGCTAAGAATGAGCCGACAAAGACGCCTGGCAATAAGCCGGCATCAAACCCAAACTTGGGTGCAGTGTCGGTATAAAGGACACGGTTCAGCCATTCTGCAGATGGGCTGCTAAACGACAGACCTTGTACGGGCACAGGCTCAAAAGAAGCGCTGGCAATCCATTGCGTGAAATACCAACCTAAGGCAAGGGCCGCACCCACAAAAACATTGCCCCATATAAGCGGTTTGGAGCCGCCCGCTGTGACTCTAAAGCGCCAAATGGCAATGCCCAAGAACACCAGGCCCAGCGCCAAGCCCATCCATGAAGCTGTGCCTGTGAGGGTCAAGAGGTTGCGTTGTGGTCCGCCGTCCACCAGCCACCAAGACGCCATGGTTTGACGCACGGGTGCCAACGCACCAGAAAGCGTTGCCTGGACTGTGACGGCAAAAACCAAGCCGGAGATCCAGGCCCGCAAATTGCCGTTGGCAGACAGAATGATCAATCGGCTGGCGCATCCACGCGACATGATCATGCCAACCCCAAACATCAAGCCACCCAAGATCGCGCCAGAGATGCTGCCTTGTGAACCCAAATGACGCGAATTGGCAGGATTGAGAAAGCCCAGCGCTATGGCCGCTTGGACCATCAGCATGGCTGTTGCGAAAGCCAGCATCCAGCCGGCAAATCGTTGACGCCATTCACCCTCGCAACTCTCGATGACCGCTGCGCGTGCACAAAATTTAGAACGCTGCCCACTGAAGCCAAACAGCAGGCCAATGAGGCCGCCCCCAAAGGCAAGGACCCAATGGTCACCATAAGTTTCAAGCAGACTTGCGAGATTCACAAAGTTCCCCAATAATTCATTCAATACTGATATATCTCCCCCAAGCCTAGGCGGACAATTTGCGTCCTCTGGGTTTTGACGGTGCGAATCCTTTGATTGTCCCTTTTTTTTCCTAAACTTTGCCATGCATCCCAAGTCCCTCACACCGCAGACGGTCATCAACCGCCGAACATGGCTCACAGGCCTGGCCGGAACGGTCGCCAGTGGCTTCACATGGCTGCCGCAATCAGCGTCAGCCGCACCCGCACAACTCCCTGCTGCGGTGTCATTGCCCAACGAACTGAAGATGGCCATGCGAAGCCAAGATCCCTTGATCGTCATGGTCAGCTTAGCGGGTTGCCCCTTTTGCAAAATGGCCAGAGAAAGTTACCTCAGCCCCATGCAAAAACAAGGATTTCCCATTGTGCAAGTCGACATGCGCAGTGATCGCCAAGTGATCGGACTGCAGGGCCAGCCTCAAACGCATGACCAGCTGGTCAAGCAATGGCGCGTCAGCATTGCCCCCACACTGATCTTTTTTGGCCCCAAAGGCCAAGAGGTGGCTGAGCGCATGGAAGGTGGTTATTTACCCGATTTTTATGGCGCTTACTTGGAAGAGCGCATCGCTCTGGCCCGCAAAGCTTTGCGCGCTTGAATTGTGCAAGCGCCGTCACAGCCCAAGGCCCTCGGGAAACTACCGATCACAACTTCTCTGTCTTGGCCTGAAAAACAAACTTGACTTCAGTTAAATTAGCCTTTGGTTATATATTTAATTGACAGAGGTTTTATGAACATCAAGACAATCACCTTGGCAGTCGCATGCGCTGCCGCAATGCCAGCTTGGGCCAACCTCGATTTGGCCAAGAAAAATGCATGCATGGCGTGTCATACCGTCGACAAGAAGCTCGTGGGTCCCGCCTATCAAGATGTGGCCAAAAAATATGCAGGCCAAAAAGATGCCGCAGCCAACCTGGCCAAAAGCATCAAGGCTGGTGGCTCTGGCAAATGGGGCCCTGTTCCAATGCCCGCACAGGCCGCCTTGAGCGATGCCGATGCCAACACTTTGGCCTCCTGGATTTTGGCTGGCGCCAAATGATGTCACGTCATTTTTCGGCGCTTTGGGGGGCAAGCAGTCTTCTAATTGGACTTCTGTTGAGCAGCCCTGTGCTTGCCCAGCCGGCCTTGTTCAAAGATGCTGACTTGAAACTGGGTGCCCAACTCATTGCGCAAAACAACTGTGCAACATGCCATCAAAAACGCGTGGGCGGCGATGGCAGTGCCATGTACAAGCCGCAGGGTCGCATCAACACCCCAGGCTTTCTCAGGGGCATGGTTGAGCAGTGCAACACCGAACTCAATTTGGGATTTTTCCCTGAAGAAGTCACGGCTGTTGCCGCCGTTTTAAATCGCGACCACTACAAGTTCAAGTAAAGGCTGACGCACAGCTTACCTTACCCTCTAGGGTATCTTCTGATACCCCCACGGGTTTTCTTCCGGCATGATTCAAGATTCACTGGAGACCTGCGAATGCACGCAAGTCTTGACAGTAAGACGAGATCAAACAGGAGAAACCCCATGCGATTTGGATTGAAACAAGCGACCTTGGCTGCCGCCGTCACAGCAACACTGATGCTGACCGGTTGCGGCACCATCAGCACCATGACGAAACTTGAAAGCGGTGCCGGCGCTGAAGCCAGTCGCATGTGGGATCGTTGGGTTGAGGCAGAGGGCGACATTGCTGTGGCCACCACTTGGGAGCGCAAAGTGGCCAAGGGCGTCACGGCCAACGACATTGAGCAAGTCCTGAAACAAGTTGCCACGGAGCGCAACATGAAGGATGTGGGCACTTTGCCATTGTCCAAAGAACTCGAAGCACGCACAGGCCAGAAACAAAAACTGTTGACGGTTTATTCCTTCTGCACCCCCACCACAGCACGTCGCATGGTCGACTTCAGCCCACACATGGCCGCTTACCTGCCCTGTCGTGTCACGGTGGTTGAAAAGGAAGACGGCCTGTGGCTGTACACACTCAACATGGACATGATGGTCAAGATGGGCCGCAAGTTGCCTTCGCCATTGAAAGAAGAGGCCAATGCGGTCAGAGACACCATTTGGGAAATGATGGAACGTGCCTCTAAAGGCGAAATTTAAAACTCAAGAGGAGACACCATGCACATTCAATTCAACAAACAAGCCATTGCCATTGCGGCAGCCATTTTGACATCGGGCACATCTGCCTGGGCCACCAACGGCATGATCTTGGAAGGCTACGGCCCAGTGGCCTTGGCCATGGGCGGCGCAGCAACCGCCATCGAAAACGGCACAGCCGCCATGATGAACAACCCGGCCACTTTGCAAATGGGACCTGACGGCACGCGTTTTGACTTGGCCTTGGGCGTCTTGGGCCCCAAGGTCAGCACGTCGGTCCCTGGCTTTCCCAGCGCAAACTCAAGCGGCACCTCGTATGTCATGCCCGCCTTTGGTTGGGTCCGCAAAGCGGGCACCTTGACTTACGGCGTGGGCATGTTTGGTCAAGGCGGCATGGGCACAGATTACGCAGCCAACTCCGCGCTGGCCATGGGCTCCGGCGCCGATGTCCGCTCTGAACTCAGCGTAGGCCGTGTGTTGTTCCCCGTCGCAATGAAAGTCAACGACAAATTGAATGTGGGCGCCACATTGGACTTTGCTTGGTCAAACTTGGACATGAAAATGGCCGCGACTGGCGCCCAATTGGGCGGCATGGTCAATGGCATGCCTTCTGGCAACCTTGGCATGGCTTTGCCCCAATTGGCACAAGCACCTTGGGCTCGCATCGATTTCTCCAACAGCAGCGACTACAGCGGCGCTGCAAAAGCAACAGGTTGGACTGGCAAGCTGGGCATGACTTACCAAGCGACGCCCGACATGACCTTGGGTGCAAGCTACCACCTCAAAACAGCGCAAGGCGACATGAAAACCACCGCCACGGGTGCCAGCATGAGTGCCCCTGGTGGTTTTGCCGATGTCGGCCAGCTCAAGGTGTTGGACTTCCAAATGCCCGCCACACTGGCTTTAGGCATGGCCTTCAAATCCAGCCCCGCCCTCACCTTGGCAGCCGATGTCAAACGCGTCGAGTGGTCTAAAGTAATGAAGCAATTTTCCATGAGCTACACCAGTGCTGGCATGGGCGGTAGCGTCAGTTTTGCCATGCCACAAAACTGGGCCGACCAAACGGTGGTGTCATTGGGCGCAGCTTACCGTGTGAACGACCTGCTCACACTGCGCGGCGGCATCAACAAGGCCAGCAATCCCATTCCCAAAGAATTGACCAATCCTTTGTTCCCAGCCATTGTTGAAGAGCACATCACATTGGGTGTCGGCTACCAAATCAACAAGCAGTTGCAATTGGACATGGCCATGTCGCATGCCGGCAAAGTCACAGTCGCCACGCCAGGAGCCAGCATTTCACACAGCCAAAACAACTGGCAGGTACTGGCCAGCTATCGCTATTGATCAAAGATACCGAAATGTCATCGGGATTGATTTAAATCAATTCTGATGGCATCGGGTCTTTCACAATCGCAGGCTTGATTTTGTAATTTTGAGTTCAGCCGCACAGCCGACAATCTCGCTTATAAATAAGCATTGACTTATATAATTGGCGGCTAACGCGCGCTTGCACACGCGCAACAAGGAGATATGGTGAAAGAGCAATTTAATTCGTCAGGACGGGTCATCAAAGCCCCTGAAAACTTTCTGACACCCACCGATGTCAAAACGGTTTTTGCCGAAGGAAAGCAAGGTCGCCGCGACTTCATTCGACGCGCGTTTGCAGCCGCATCCACGGCCACAGCAGCGGGTGTTGCTGCCGTTTCAGCGCCCACCGCTTGGGCCCAAGGCAACCCCCTCCCCACCGAAGGCGGTGACCCCAACATCCTCAAACTTCCCGAGCACGCAACAGGCTTGGGTCAAGGCGTTGCCACAGAAGGTTATGGCAAGCCCTCCAAATACGAGGCCAATTTACAACGTCGTCAAAGCCCAGGTTTAACTCAAACCACGCAAGCGTCTGTGTCCTTTGCACCTCTGCAATCTTTGTTTGGCATCGTCACGCCAAGTGGCCTGCACTTTGAGCGTCATCACCAAGGCTGGTGGGACATCGACCCCTCCAAACACCGTTTCATGATCAACGGCATGGTGAAAAATCCCAAAGTTTTCACCATGGACGAGATCATGCGTTTGCCATCGGTCTCGCGCTTTCACTTCATTGAATGCGGCGCCAACACGGCCGTCGATTGGGGCAACGTTGCAGTGCCCACCGTGCAATACACACACGGCATGCTGTCTTGCAGTGAGTTCACGGGTGTCCCTTTGATCACCTTGCTTGAGTTGGCTGGTGCAGATCTGAAAAATGGCAAGTTTGTGTTGGCAGAAGGCGGTGACGGCTCCTCCATGACGCGCACCATCCCCATGAGTCTCATCACGTCGGGCGAAGTATTGGTGGCCTACGGTCAAAACGGTGAAATGCTGCGCCCCGAAAATGGCTACCCTTTGCGCTTGGTCGTTCCGGGTGTTCAAGGCGTGAGCTGGGTCAAGTATTTGCGCCGCGTCGAAGTGGGCGATCAGCCCTACGCAGCCAAAGACGAAGCCATTCACTACATCGATTTGCAACCGGGCGGTTTGCACCGACAGTACACCAACATTCAAGAGTGCAAGAGCGTTGTCACGACGCCTTCAGGTGGTCAAGTGCTGTTGGACAAAGGTTTCTACAACATCACCGGATTGGCATGGTCGGGCAAAGGCAAGATCAAGCGTGTCGACGTGTCGACCGATGGCGGCCGCAACTGGCGTCAAGCACGTCTTGAAACTCCCGTGCTCTCCAAAGCACTGACACGCTTCAACTTGGATTGGGTGTGGGATGGCAAACCGGCCATCATTCAAAGCCGTGCACAAGATGAAACAGGCTACGTTCAGCCCATGTACAAGCAATTGCGCGATGTGCGCGGCACACGCTCTATCTATCACAACAACGCCATTCAGTCATGGTTGGTTCAAGAAAATGGCGAGGTGAAAAATGTTCAAGTTTCCTAAAATTGCGTTGGCCATCGCCATCTGTTTGACAGGGGCAACAGCGTTTGCACAAAGCACCAAATATCCTGGTGTTGGACGCGATGCAACTGCCAAAGAAGTGGCCGCATGGGACATCGATGTTCGCCCTGACTTTAAAGGTTTGCCTGCTGGTTCGGGATCTGTGGCCAAAGGCCAAGATGTGTGGGAAGCCAAGTGCGCTCATTGCCACGGCATTTTTGGTGAGTCCAATGAAGTGTTCAGCCCCCTGATTGGCGGCACCACCGCCGAGGACATCAAAACAGGCCGCGTTGCCAATCTCACACGCACAGACTTTCCGGGTCGCACCACCATCATGAAGGTGGCCACCGTGTCTACTTTGTGGGACTACATCAACCGTGCCATGCCTTGGACCAACCCCAAGACTTTGACCACAGAAGAGGTTTACGCAGTCACTGGTTTCTTGTTGAACTTGGCTGGCGTGGTGCCTGACAACTTTGTCTTGTCAGACAAAAACATCGCAGACGTGCAAAAACGCATGCCGAACCGCAACGGCATGACCACGGCGCATGCCATGTGGCCAGGCAAAGAGTTTGGCGGCACCTACAAGCCCGACACCCGCAACGTCATTTGCATGAAAGACTGCGTGGCAGAGCCCAAAGTGGCGTCATTCCTGCCAGACTTTGCACGCAACGCGCACGGCAACTTGAGCGAACAAAACCGCATGGTCGGACAGCAAAAAGGGGCCGACACCACCAAGCCTGAAGGCAGCAGTGGCAAAACAAGTGCAACACCAGCCACCCCCAGCACCAGTGCTGCAGCACCCGCCAAAGCCACCGACGGCAAAGCTGACACCAAGGCTGTCATGGCACTGCTCAGCAAAAATACATGCACAGCCTGCCACGGCATCGACAAGAAAATTGTGGGCCCTGGTTTCAATGAAATTGCCAAAAAATACCCTGGCAAAGTGGACTATTTGGCAGGCAAAATCAAATCAGGCGGCGCGGGTGTTTGGGGACCAATTCCCATGCCAGCGCAAACCATTGGCGAGGCGGATGCAAAAATCATTGCCAACTGGATCGCTGCTGGCGCCACCAAATAAAAGAAAAGTCAAAGCTCAACTGAATTGACTTTGACTCAGATTTCATTAGCATCAACTTATTCACAAGGAGAATTCAGATGCAAACTCGTCGCGAGACAATCAAACAGAGCATGGTGGTTGCAGGCCTGCTGGCAACGGCTGGTTTCCCCCAGTTCGCACATGCTGCTTTTAACAAAGTTGGTTTTGATGCCAAGTCTGTTCAAGACGCGGTCAAGGCCTACGGCGGCGGTGCCATTGCGGAAAGCAAAGACGTCACCATCACAGGTCCAGACATCGCCGAAAACGGTGCCGTGGTGCCTTTGGGTGCCAGCACGACATTGCCTGGCGTCAAACAAATTTTGGTTTTGGTAGAAAAGAACCCAGCCGCACTGGTCGCCATGTTCCATGTCAGCGATGCCGTAGAAGCCAACTTCTCTACTCGCGCCAAAATGGGCCAATCGTCTGATGTTTATGCGGTGGCCATCATGGCAGACGGCAAGGCCTTGTTTGCCAAAAAAGAAGTCAAAGTCACTTTGGGCGGTTGCGGCGGTTAATCCCCCTGCCCTATTGTTTCATTTACACAAATTCAGGAGAAAAAAATGGCAGATCCAATGCGCATTCGCGCCCAAGCCTCTGGTGACAAAGCAACTGTTCGTGTTCTGATGAGCCACGAAATGGAATCGGGTCAGCGCAAAGACGCGGCTGGCAAAACCGTACCAGCGTGGTACATCCAAGAAGTCACAGCCACACACAACGGCAAGCCTGTGTTGTCCGCTGAATGGGGCCCCGCTGTCTCCAAAAATCCATTTTTGCAATTTGCAGTCAAGGGCGCTAAAGCCGGCGACAAAATTGCAGTGACATGGAAAGACAGCAAAGGCGATACACGCACTGACGAAGCCACGGTGTCCTAAACCACACATTGGCACAACAAGGGTGAAGCGCAATCTTCACCCTTTTTCAGTTTAAGAAGTAGACACATTGAGGTGACCATGAAACATTCGATTTCCATCTTGTTGGCTGCAGGTTTGATGAGCATCAGCCTTAGTAGCTTGGCTCAAAAAACAGCCAGCCAAGGCATTGATGAATACCGCGCCATGTTGCAAGACGGCAATCCTGCCGATTTGTTCGAGGCCAAGGGTGAAAGTCTTTGGAAACAAAAACGTGGTCCCAAAAATGCATCGCTTGAGCAATGCGATTTAGGCAAAGGGCCCGGCGTTTACAAAGGCGTCTTTGTAGAACTGCCCAAGTATTTTGCCGACACAGGACGTGTGCAAGACATGGAGTCTCGTTTACTCACTTGCATGGAAACCTTGCAAGGCTTCAATGCCGCCGAGATTGCCAAAACAGCTTTTGGCAAAGGTGAGCAAGTCAACATGACTGCTTTGGCCACTTGGCTGGCCGCCGAGTCCAAGGGCATGAAGTTCAAATTATCTCAAGCCCATCAGGCAGAAAAAACTTTCTACGAAGTGGGCAAACGTTTGTTCTTCCAACGGGGTGGCCCGCACGACTTTGCTTGCGCCTCTTGCCATGCAGAAGATGGCAAACGCATTCGCTTGCAAGACTTGCCCAATCTCACCAAGAACCCAGGCGATGGCGTGGGTTTTGCGGCTTGGCCCGCCTACCGCGTCTCCAACGGACAAATGTGGGGCATGCAACAACGCCTCAACGACTGCTATCGCCAGCAACGCTTTCCCTACCCTGGCTTTGCCAGTGATGCCACCATCGCATTGGGCGTGTATCTGGGCGTGAACTCGCAAGGCTCTGCGTCCATCGCACCCGCCATCAAACGATAAATCGGAGTCAAAGCTATGTCCAAAATCAATTCAAAAGTTCGCACTGGCTTGGCGCTAGCCTCTGTTGCTTTGCTGGCTGTGGGGTGTGCTTCTGCACCTTCCGTGGCCGACCTGAATGCCCTCACGCAACAAATTGTGAAGGCCTCTTTCCGCGATCAAGGCATCGTGAAGGCCAGCATCTTGAACACTGACGAGACCAATCAAGCTTGCAGTGAAGCCGACGCATCTGGCAAACCGCTTGATGAGAAAACCGCCAAACACATTGAAGAGATCAACTTGAAAGCCATCAAGTGGCCTGCCGATGGCAAGTTTTTGGGTGACTGGAAAGAGGGCGAAAAAATTGCGCAGAACGGACGCGGCCTCACGTTCACAGACACAGCCTCTACCGTCAATGGCGGCAATTGCTACAACTGCCACCAAATCGATCAAAAAGAAATCTCTTACGGCACCATTGGTCCTAGCCTTTACAACTACGGCAAAATTCGTGGCATTACAGATCCCAACAGCGCAGCAGCCAAACCCATTGTGGAATACACCTGGGGCAAGATTTGGAATGCCAAAGCCTACAACGCTTGCTCCAACATGCCGCGTGCAGGTCACAGCGGCATCTTGACTGAAGCCCAAGTTCGACATGTGGTCGGCTTGCTATTGGATCCTCAATCCCCCGTTAACAAATAACGCAGCAAGCGCAACCCGGTTCGTCCGGGTTTTTTTGCTCACCATATATTAGCGAAGACAAAAGTATGAACCTCTCGAAACGTGAATTTATGCAGGTCATGGGTGCAGGCACCATGGCTGGTTTGGGCATGGGCACCTACGCCAATGCAGATGCAGCCACTGCTGCCAATGGACTGTATGACATTCCCAAATTTGGCAATGTGTCCTTTTTGCACATGACCGACTGTCACGCCCAACTGAAACCCATTTACTTCCGCGAACCCAACATCAATTTGGGCTTGGGCAGCATGAAAGGCAACTTGCCACACTTGGTGGGCGAACATTTGCTCAAATTTGCAAAGATCCGGCCCGGCACGTCCGAGGCGCACGCGCTCACTTATTTGAATTACGAGAAAGCCGCAGCTCGGTATGGCAAGGTGGGCGGTTTTGCGCATTTGGCAACCTTGGTCAAACGCATGAAGGCCAGCCGTCCCGGTGCGTTGCTACTCGACGGTGGCGATACGTGGCAGGGCTCTGGCACCTGTTTGTGGACCAACGGTCAAGACATGGTTGACGCCTGCAAATTGCTGGGTGTGGATGTCATGACCGGCCACTGGGAATTCACATTGGGCATGGAGCGTGTGAAGGAAATTGTCGAAAAGGACTTTGCCGGCAAAGTTGACTTTGTGGCGCAAAACGTCAAGACCCAAGACTTTGGCGACCAAGTCTTCAAGCCTTACGTCATCAAAGAAATCAATGGCGTGCCTTGCGCCATCATTGGCCAAGCGTTTCCCTACACCCCCATCGCCAACCCGCGCTACATGGTGGCCGATTGGGCCTTTGGCATTCAAGACGAGAACATGCAAGCCATGGTCAATGAAGCCCGCGGCAAAGGTGCGCAGGTGGTGGTGGTCATCAGCCACAACGGCATGGACGTTGACCTCAAAATGGCCAGTCGCGTGTCCGGCATTGACGCCATCATGGGTGGCCACACGCATGACGGCATGCCCGTGGCCACATTGGTCAGCAACAAGGGCGGCAAAACCATCGTCACCAACGCCGGCTCCAACGGTAAATTTTTAGGCGTGCTGGATTTTGAAGTCAAAGAAAAACGCGTCACCGATTTCCGTTACAAGTTGCTGCCTGTGTTCTCCAACATGTTGCCAGCCGACAAAGAAATGGATGCACTCATCACCAAAATTCGTGCGCCTTACGAAAGCAAGCTGAACGAAAAACTGGGCATCTCAGAAGGTCTGTTGTATCGACGCGGCAACTTCAATGGCACGGGCGACCAACTCTTGGTCGATGCGTTGATGGATGTGCAGGGTGCCGAAATTGCCTTCTCGCCTGGCTTCCGTTGGGGCACCACCCTTTTGCCAGGTCAAGCCATCACGCGGGAATGGTTGTTGGACATGACGGCCACCACTTACTCTTACGCCACGGTCACAGAGATGACCGGCGAGACCATCAAAACGGTTCTGGAAGACGTTTGCGACAACTTGTTCAACCCAGACCCCTATTACCAACAAGGTGGCGACATGGTGCGTGTGGGCGGCTTGCAGTACCAATGCAATCCAACAGCAGGCATGGGCAAGCGCATCGAAGAAATGCGTTTGAATGGCAAGCTGATTGAATCAGGCAAAAAATACAAAGTGGCTGGCTGGGCGCCCGTCGCTGAAGAAGCCAGAACACAAGGCAACAAGCAAGTGTGGGAAGTGGTGGAGCAATGGCTCAAGACCCAACCCAATGGCCGTATCAAACCACGTCAGTTGAATGCCCCCAAAATCACGGGTGGCTTGCCCAACCCTGGCTACGTCGCCTAACAGGAGTCAACACAATGGCCCATGCTTTCACAACAACACGGTCCCCTGCTGCACTCAAACGCCGCTCATTTTTAGGCGCAGCAGCCGTGGGCATGGGAGCGGTTGGCATGTGGCCAGAATTGCAAACTTTTGCAGCAGACGTTCAAGACTTTTTGGTCGGCCCCCCCGTCAAAGACATTCCCCCACAGCAAGTCTCCAAACATGTTTGGATGATCTACGCACCCGATGGATTTCCAACCCCAGAAAACAGGGGCATGATGTCCAACGTGAGCTTTGTGGTCACCTCCGCGGGGGTGGTCATTCTGGATTCCGGCAGCTCTCTGCAAATTGGTCAAATGGCCATTCGCATGATCAAAAAAGTCACGCCATTGCCGGTGATCGCTGTTTTCAACAGCCACTTCCATGGCGATCATTGGTTGGGCAACCATGCGTTTGTCGAGGAATACGGCACACAACTGCCTATCTACGCCTTGGCCAAAACCATTGAGACCATCAAAGGCATTGAAGGCAACACTTGGCGCCTCTTGATGGAACGGTGGACCAACCAATCCAGCGCTGGCACCAAAAGTGTAGCCCCCACGCACGTTGTCACACACGGTCAAACATTCAAGTTCGGCGATGTCGACCTTGTACTGCACCACTACGGACGTGCACACACAGATGCCGACTTGTGCGTTGAGGTTGTGCAAGACAAAGTCACCAGCATTGGCGACATTGCCATGACCAATCGAATTGCCAACATCGATGATGGCTCTTACATGGGCACGTTCAAATACTACCAAGCGATCAAAGCGGCAGCAGGCGCACAACTGTGGCTACCAGGCCACGGTCAACCTGCCAAGGATTTACTGGACAGTTACGGTCAATTCATGGCGGGCATCTGGGAGCCCTGCTTGCAAGCCGTCAAAGATGGCAAGTCTGAGGCCGAAGCAAAAGCCTTGGTCCTGAAAGACCCACGCGTTCAAAAACGTGCCAAAGACATGCAAGGCTTTGACAGCAACATTGGCAAATACACCAGCTTGGCATACTTAGAAGCTGAAAAAGAAGCTTTTTAAGCGCTCGACCAAATCTACCCCGTCCAAGCACTTGATGAAGTGTGTGGCGCCCGTGTGGCTTTGCACCGCGCGCAATTACAAGGATTTGCATGACCCCTTTGTTCAACTTGAAGTTGCCTGCTGAGGATTCGTTGCGGACCGCATTGCACAACGAAATTCACACGCGCCCATCGGCCAGTATTGAGCTGCCTGCTGTGATTTTTTATGTCGCGGTACTCAACGTGAATGTCACCGTCCAAGACGAGCTCGATCATCTGCGAAAACTGCCCGGCCAATCAGACTTAGCACTGGCCCAGCTCAAAGCCAATTTTCTACAAATTCAAAGTGACCCATTCACTTTGATTTGGGAGCGGCACACCGAGTTCACGCGATATACGCTGATCCAAACCTTGCCTCGCAGCCTTGCCTGGGATCAGGTATGTCCTGATTTGACCCAAACCGTGGCAACGGGAACCCCCTGGATTGAGTTCATTCCAGGCAGAACCATCACAGCCATTCAATTGGTCATGTTGAACCACGGCATGGACGATCCAGATGCACTGAGCCATGCCAGACAGTGGCTTGGCGAAAATACATTGATTGGGGCCAAGATGGGCAGAACCACCCATGGCCACTCGCACTCGCACCTGTTGTCGACCCTGCGCATTGATGCCTCTGGCTTCGAGCGAATTTTGGTACTCGCATCCCCTGACACCTCGCCCAGTCGTGCGGGCCGTATCGCCCAGCGCATCTTGGAACTCGAAACCTACAGAATGATGGCCTTGCTCAGCCTACCGGTTGCAAAAAGCTTGGGCAACAAACTGACGCAAACCGAAGTTCAATTGGTCAACATCACCAACCGCTTAGAGAAAAAAATTGACACCGATGAAGTCTTGTTGAACGATTTGGCCAGCTTGGCTGTGCAGGTTGAAAGTGCCACGGCTGAGCACAGTTACCGATTTTCTGCGGCACGTGCCTACAACGCCATTGTTTTAGAACGCATCTCTGAAATGCGCGAGAGTCCACTGTCTGGCATCCAAACGGTCGGTGAGTTCATGCAGCGTCGACTGGCGCCCGCCATGGCCACAGTCAATGCCACGTCCGAGCGATTGGCCAACCTGGCAGAGCGTGTGGCACGGGCCAGCGCCCTGCTTAGAACGCGCGTCGAAATTGCTGCGGAACAACACAACCAACAATTGCTTGAAAAATTAACCCGCGGACAAGCACTCCAACTGCGATTGCAATCTACCGTGGAAGGTTTGTCGATAGCGGCCATTACCTACTACGTGGTCAGCCTGGCGCTGTATGTTGGCAAAGCCATCAAGGCTTTGGGTGTGAACCTCAATCCGGAAGTGTTTGCGGGCCTGATGATTCCATTTGTTCTGTTTTTTGCTCGAAAAACCATTCAGAAAATTCACCAACAAATCCACAATTAGTATTTCAACGAAAGCAAACAATGCAACAGTTTTTCAAAGAGTATTGGCCCTTGATGGCCTTGGCCGTGTGGTTCGCTTACAAATGGTGGCGAGCCAAACAAGTCGTGGCCATACTGCCAGCACTCAAGGCTGAAGGTGCAACCCTGATTGACGTGCGCTCAGTCGGTGAATTTGCCAACGCCAGTGCGCCAGGTACATTGAACATTCCACTGTCTGAACTCAGCAGTCGCTTGCACCAAATCCCCAAAGACAAACCGGTGGTGGTGTGCTGCGCCAGCGGTTCGCGCAGTGGCATGGCCAAACTCTTGCTGCTCAAAAATGGCTATCGCAACGTTCACAACATTGGCAACTGGGGCAATTTGGCATGACGCAATTCAACAACCCATTGGCACGCTGGAATGAACGCTTCTCGAGCGACAACTATTTGTTCGGTGAAAAGCCCAACCAGTATTTGGCAGACAATACACCGCTGCTACAAAAAGGCAAAGCCCTGTGCATCGCAGATGGTGAAGGCCGGAACAGCGTGTGGCTGGCATCGCAAGGTTTTGAGGTGGATGCCTTTGACTTCTCACCCGTTGCGGTTGCCAAGGCCCAAAAATTGGCGCACAAGCACCAATTGGAAGTGAACTTCCAATGCAGCGACTGGCAAAACTTTGATTGGCAGCCCCAGCACTACGACACCATTGCGGGCATCTTTTTTCAATTCGCCGATCCTTCTGCACGCACCGAAATTTTTGCCAAATTAAACATGGCACTGAAACCCGGTGGTACCTTGATCATTCAGGGCTACAGCAAAGCGCAAATGCAATACAACTCGGGGGGCCCCGGCGTTTTAGAAAATTTGTACGACGAACCGATGCTGATCCAGGCGTTTCCAAATTACACCCAGATTGAGCTGAAAACTTACACACAAGAAGTCAACGAAGGTCCTGGCCACAGCGGCATGTCATCACTGCTTGGCTTCATTGGCAAAAAACATGAACAGTGAGCAACAAAAAGAATTTCTTCAAGCAAGCGCTTGGCTTCGGCCTCTGACGAAATGGTCAGCCGGGTTTGCCTTTCAAACGCAGGGCTTTTTGCCCATGTGGATTCGCAAATTGCCTCTGAAAGTTATTCAGAAAATTCTCAATGCTTATTTGAAAAAATACCAATCCACTGGCTGCAAGTCACCTTAAGTGCCGCATGGTTCCTCATGGTGCCGCATGACTCTGTGAGGACTTTAAACTTTGGGCGCTGCTTTGATTTGCTTTTGTACAAAAGCATGCATCCCCCAGGCAACAGCCAGGCTGACCAGGGAGACAGCCAGGACCACCCAGCCATCCGCGGTAAAGAATAAGTCGTGAATCATTTTCATGATCAGGCCAAAGCATCCCAAGCTTTGAGAGCCTCTGCAGCGTACATCAGGGCCGGACCACCCCCCATGTAAACGCACACGGCCAGCATTTCTTCCAACTCAGCTCGCGTACAACCCAGTTTCAGCAATGCCTTGACATGAAAGCCGATGCAGCCAGAGCAATGCTGCGTGATGCCAATGGCCAGCGCAATCAATTCTTTGTGCTTGGTGCTGACGGCACCTTCGGCCATTGCGCTTCGTGCCAACTGCCCAAACCCTTGCATGGCATCAGGCTGTGATTTGCGAAAGGGTGTGAGGCATTCGTTGATGTTTTGAATCAACTCTGCATGTTCAAAAGTACTCATTTGATCAATCTTTCTAACTTAAGTGAATCACACATTATTCAAACGAAGGTGCGGCGGGCTTCTCCACATGGAAACCTGCTGCTTGCCAGGCATCAAAGCCGCCAGCAATTGAGTGCACATTGACATACCCCATTTCCTTGAGGGACTGCGCGCACAGTGCAGCCCTGCCACTGGTTTTGCAATACAAAGTCAACTTCAGGTCACGCGATTGATATTGGGGGTTGGCGGCAAGTTTGAACTCCAACATGCCACGTGACATGTGAATGGCGCCCGGAAGATGTCCGGCTTGAAACTCATCGGCCTCACGGACATCAATCAGCACGTCACTTTGAGCAATCAAAGCCGGCGCATGTTCAATGGCAACCTCTTGGGTCATTTGTTTGGCGGCAAATACCAATTCGTGTGGTGTTTTCATCTTGAAAGGTCTCCAATCAGGTTAATCCCTGGGTGAACTATACCCCAAGGGGTATGTAGCCGTCTAGACTTAAGTCAAATCGTTTGGCAAAAACATCAGGGCCAGAATCGTCACCTTAAGCTCAGGCATTGCCGCTCATTCCGCCGTTCAATTTCTTAACTTATGTCAAAGCAATTCGTCATCGAGAAGCGCAAGATGTTGATCAAGGTGTGACAACACCTGCAACTCACTGAAGGAAAAAAGATGAAATTGTTCCACGACTTGTTTTTCACAGACTACGGCTTGATGAGCTTCATTGGCATCATGTTCATGATTGGCATGGGCGTGTTTTTTCTCCGATTGTTTTTATCGGGGTCATCCACAAAGCCCTGAACTCAAGGCAACTCAAGCGGACGTTAATGCTTTTTCGTCTTGAATGCGATAAAGCCGTCCGGCTTTGTCGAGTGGCTCTATCACTTGCTCGCGCACCAAGCCACTGACTTCTCGGCTCACCGTCTCTAGCTTGAGGTCCATCATGGCACCCATGTCTTCGCGTGAAAACATGCTGCTTTGATCTGGGTGCACTTCATGGCGCATTTTGAGAATGAAGCGGGCGACTCGTTGTCGCGCCGTACCAAAATTCAAATCGGCCAGCCAATCGTCCGCACCCTTCAAGGCCTGTTGCCATTTTTGCATCAATCGGTTGTGCAATCTGGGGGATTGGGTGCTGAGGTTGTGCATCACGCCCAATGGAATTCGGCACACTTTGACTTCGTTCAAGGCCACAGCCTCTGAATCGTAGTGGCCGGTGGCCAAGGCTTCGATGCCCACCACATCGCCAGCCCGCAACACCCGAATGATCCGCTCTCTGCCATCGGCTGTCGACCGAACCAGCTTGACCATGCCTTGCCGCAAAGTAAACACCCCTAAGGCTTTGTCTCCCTCGGAGTACATCAAGCCCCCGACCGGATAGGTCATGTCATCGATGGGGGCATGAATGAGTCCGAAATCGTCCTCGTTCAAATCGGCAAACAAAACCAAATCGCGAATGCCACAAGCACGGCAGTCTGACGTACCTTGCCAAGCAGATTCAATGTGAATGGGGATCATCTGATTTTCTCAATTCGCAAAATATGAATACAAGCCGCGCGCAGACCTGGCACACAACACCAAGCCACTCAAGCCTAAGAAGCCATAAATGAAGGGCCTGAGAACCGCTGCAGCCATGCGCTGTGCCAACTTGTGCCCCAGCCAAACGCCCGTCAAGGCCATGGGCAACAACCAAGCCACACTCGTCCAGAGGGCTGGTTGTACCAAGCCACCCGAAGCGCCGACCATCAACAGTGCAATGGAAGACAAGCCGATGATACTCATGGGCATGGTGGCGCGAATTAAAAAAGGGTCTTGTAACCGCTGCGACAACCAAGACATGACCACGGGGCCTGCTGTGCCAAACATGGTTTCTACCAAGCCCATGGCAAAGCCAGATACGTGCATGGCATGCGCCTGCGGCCGGATGACTGTTGGCAATGCCTTCCAACCGCGCCAAGCAACGTCAATCACGTACAGGCCCAAGAGCAACAACAAGAATTCAGCTTGCGTCCAATGAATCAATCCAATACCCAACAGCGCTCCCAACAGGACCGATGGCAGCAAGGGCGGCAACTCGCGCCACATCACCTGCCTGAAATTCAAACCCGTGTGTAAAACGGCAGCTGGCACGTCAATCAGCAAGACCAAGGGCACCACGAACGCCAGAGGCCAGTCCCAAGCCAGCAACGGCACAATGATCAAGGCAGAGCCAAAACCTGCAGTGCCCAAAACGAAGTAGCCCACCAGAACCACCGCCATTGGATAAAAGCCGATGTCTGTCACAGTGATTCAAATCCGGTCAAGCCAGCTTATGGACATTGGCGGCTGTGCAAAACAGCATGCGCAATGACACAGGCGGCATCGATGGTCATGCTTTTTGAAGCAATGGCCTGCACCACCTGCTGCGGGGACAACAAACTGAATTCAGCCACCTCTCCATCCTGGTTCACAGGCTGAACATCGGCGGGGATCCACAAGTTGTAGACCCATAAGGTTTCGTGGTGCCAGCCACGCTTGACGGTGCGACTGGTGGTCACTTGGCCGTTGGGCACGGCTGTCAGGGCAAGCGATTCGGTCAAGCCAGCCTCCTCTGCCATTTCACGCACACCACAACTTTGCAAAGACTCGCCCACGGGCAAGCCGCCTGCAGCGATGTTGTCCAGCATCCCTGGATCGGTGGGCTTGGTCAGGGCGCGGCGGCCACACCACAAAAACCCATCGGCAGTGAAGCCATTGACATGGACGGCGTGGCTGCGCAAACCAAAAAATCGATAGGCGGCACGCTCCATGTCAAACGCAGCCGTCAATTGACTTGATGGCTCACGGCACAAGCCATTCACCAGTATTTCCGAGTCTGGCCAGTAACTGAACTTCTCATTGCGCCAGCCTGTGACATGTCCCAAGTCACGCAATTGAGCTGCCAAATCGGCCAAGGCAACACTGCGCGACGCAGGGCTGCGCTCGGGTGTATCCCAGACCAAAGCATGCGGCAAACGCAGCCAATCTTTGCGCAGACTGAGAATGATCTTGGCATGTGTGGGGGTGAGATAGCCGGTTGGTGAATTCGCATCCCCCAGATACCATGGCATGGCGTCTTCAGGCAGTGGCTGCGTGGCTTGCTGCAAGCATTGCTGTAGCACTTGCAGCTCGGCGGCACCCAGGCTATCGTGAAATTTTTGGATGCACGTTTTCATCAATGCGCTTGATCCCAATTCAAGCCCACGCCCACTTCTGCCAACAAAGGCACTTTGAGCGAAGCCACGTCGGCCATCCATTGGGGTACCGCTACTTTCAGCCAATCCACCTCATCTTCTGGCACCTCAAACACCAACTCATCGTGCACTTGCATGATCACTTTGGTTTTGCGTTGCTCACGGTCAATCCCAGCTTGCACGGCGATCATTGACAGCTTGATCAAGTCGGCCGCTGTGCCTTGCATGGGCGCATTGATGGCGGCACGTTCTGCGCCCGCGCGTCTGGGGCCATTGGGTGAATTGATTTCTGGCAGGTACAAGCGACGCCCAAACACGGTTTCGACATAGCCTTGCGATTTGGCTTGCTCGCGCGTTTCGTCCATGTAACGTTTCACGCCTGCAAAGCGCTGGAAGTAACGTTCGATGTAATTTTTGGCAGCGCCGTTGTCAATGCCCAATGCTTTGGCCAAACCAAAAGCGCTCATGCCGTAGATCAAACCGAAGTTGATGGTTTTGGCATAGCGTCGTTGCTCGCTCGACACTTGATCTGGTGTAGAACCAAACACCTCGGCAGCTGTGGCTTTGTGCACATCCAAACCTTGATGGAACGCACGCAGCAAAGCCTCATCGCCGCTGAGGTGCGCCATGATGCGCAATTCAATTTGCGAGTAATCGGCACTGGCAATCAAACTACCGACAGGTGCCACAAAGGCTTCGCGTACTTTTCGCCCTTCAGCGGTGCGAATGGGAATGTTTTGTAAATTGGGATCGTTACTGGACAAACGTCCTGTGACTGCCACAGCTTGCGCATAGTGTGTGTGCACCCTGCCCGTTCTGGGCAAAGCCATCTGCGCCAACTTGTCGGTGTAGGTGCCCTTGAGTTTGGACAAGCTTCGGTGTTCCAGAATGCGCGCAGGCAAGGGATAGTCTTCGGCCAGCTTCTCCAGAACTTCTTCATCGGTACTGCGGGCACCTGTGGCCGTTTTCTTGATAACGGGCAAACCCAGCTTGTCAAAAAAGATTTCGCCCAATTGCTTGGGACTGCTCAAATTGAACGGCTGTCCTGCAATTTCATAGGCCTCTGTTTCCAATTGCACAATGCGTTGTCCCAAGGCTTGGCTTTGCGCGGCCAGTGTGGGGCCATCAATCAACACCCCATTGCGTTCAATGCGGTACAAGGCTTCGCTGGTGGCAATTTCAATGTCGTAAATGGCGCGCAACTTGGCATCGGCTTGAATACGCGGCCACAACACACCATGCACATCCAAACATTGGTCGGCGTCTTCACATGAATACTCGGCGGCTTTTTCAACATCGACTTGTGCAAACGAAATTTGGTGTGCACCCTTGCCGCACAAATCTTCGTAGGTGATGCCTGTGCGACCCACGTGGCGCAAAGCCAAACTGGTGAGGCTGTGGGGCTTGTGCACTTCTAGCACGTAGCTTTGCAGCATGGTGTCGTGCGCATAGCCATGCACTTCAATGCCCACGTTGGCAAACACATGACGGTCGTATTTGATGTGCTGACCCACCTTGAGTTTGAGCGGGTTTTCCAGCCATGGCCTGAGCTTGGCCAATACCTCATTCATGGGCAATTGAACCGGTGCATCGGGCCCATCATGGCGCAGGGGCAAGTAGGCAGCTTCACCAGGCTTGACACTCCAGCTGATGCCCACCAAGTCAGCGCGCATGGCATCGAGAGAGGTGGTTTCGGTGTCGATGGCCACGCACTCAGCGGCTTCCAACTGGGGCAGCCATGCATCGAACTGCGCCCAGGTCAAAATGGTTTCGTACTGTTTATCGCCCGTCACTGTCACCACAGGTTCGGGTTCAGCAAACATATCGTCCATCGGCACAAATGCAGGCTTGGCTGACTTGCCAGAAGACTTGCTTGAACCAGAGGCTTCCACTGCACCTGCACCACGGCTTCTGACCAGGCCCTTGAAGCCGTATTTTTCGTAGAAGTCCAACAAGTCAGACTCATGGGGCTGACCCAAACGAATGGTTTCAAGCGAAGGCAGCTCGGGCACGTAAGCGTTCAAATCGCAATCAGTGCGAATTTTCAAAAGCTGTCGCCCCGTGGGCAACCAATCGACAGCCCCTCGCAGATTCTCACCCACGACACCTTTGATTTGCTCGGCATTGGCCATCAAGTTGTCTAAGGAGCCATATTCCAACAACAACTTAGCGGCTGTTTTAGGCCCCACCTTCTGCACACCGGGGACGTTGTCCACGGTATCACCCACCAAAATTTGATAATCAAGCATCAAGCTAGCGGGCACACCAAACTCTTCTTGGACACCGGCCAAATCGCGGCGTTTGCCGTTCATGGTGTCAATGATGGTGATGTGTTGGTTGACCAACTGCGCCAAGTCTTTGTCGCCACTGGACACGATCACTTCAATGCCGTGCGATGCGCCCACCGCGGCCAACGTGCCAATCACATCATCGGCTTCAACGCCTGGTACATCGAGCACTTTCCAGCCCATCAAACGCACCAACGTGTGAATGGGCTCTATTTGCGAGCGCAAATCATCGGGCATTGGGCTGCGATTTTGCTTGTACGCAGGGTAAATCTCATCACGGAAAGTAGGACCCTTTGCATCAAACACGCAGACCGCATATTCGGCGGGAATGTCTTTGCGCAAACGTTCCATCATGTTGATCATGCCGCGAATCGCACCCGTGGCAGGGCTGGCAGGATCGCCAGGCACAGCCCTCAAATCGGGCATGGCATGGAAGGCACGGTACAGATAGCTGGAGCCATCGACCAACAGCAGGGTTTTCTTGTCGCTCATGCCCCAATTGTGCCTGTCCTAGGCGGGTTTTACCGAGCCGAAGCAGGGCAAATTTGGGGGCAACAGCCCCTACAATCTGGCCATGCATTTCGCATTGCCTCCGGGCGCCTTTTACACACTTTTGACCCACTCATAAGCCATGGCTGTTTTTACGCCCGTTACTGAAGAACAAGCCGCCGAGCTCATGTCCCAACTTGGCTTGGGCACATTGACCGAGTTAAGAGGCATTGAGGGTGGCATTGAAAACACCAATTACTTTGCCTCTACCGACCTGGGTGATTACGTTCTGACGCTGTTTGAACGCCTCAACCACGAACAGTTGCCCTTCTATTTGTTTCTCATGAAGCATTTGGCCGAAAAAGGCATCCCCGTGCCCAATCCTGCGGCCAACCGCGATGGCGATATTTTGCACACCGTCTGTGACAAGCCGGCCGCCGTGGTCAATCGACTGGAAGGCAAAAGCCAACTAACGCCAGAAGCCGTCCATTGTGCAGCTGTAGGCGACATGTTGGCCCGCATGCATTTGGCTGGTGAAGACTACAACCGCAGCCAACCCAACCTGCGCGGGCTGCCATGGTGGAACGACACCGTGCCTGTGGTCTTGCCCTATTTGGACGAAGCCCAGTCTGGTTTGCTGCAAGGCGAGTTGGCCTATCAAAACCACATTGCACAGGGTGCCGCATACCAAGCGTTGCCCAAAGGCCCCGTGCACGCCGACCTGTTCCGTGACAACGTCATGTTTGACGGCAACAAACTCACTGGATTTTTTGATTTCTACTTTGCGGGCGTCGACACCTGGTTGTTTGACTTGTCCGTGTGCTTGAACGATTGGTGCATCGACTTGCCCACAGGCGAGCACCACGCCGAACGCGCCCAAGCCATGCTCGAGGCTTACCAAGCGGTGCGGCCCTTGCGCGCGGCCGAGCGTCAATTGCTGCCAGCGATGTTGCGTGCGGGTGCATTGCGCTTTTGGATTTCCAGACTCTGGGACTTTTACCTCCCCCGCGATGCTGCCATGCTCAAGCCGCATGATCCCACCCATTTTGAACGGGTATTGCGGTCTCGCCTGGCTTCCCCGCTTAAGCTCTCAACATGAAGCTTCACATCGTTCCTGCCAAACAAGGCTTGGTTTGGGTTCAACAGGGTATCCGTACTTTTTGGCGACAGCCTTTGGCCTTCACGGGCTTGTTCTTTTTGTTCATGGCTTGGGTGTCCGTGCTGTCCATGATTCCCCTCATTGGCGCTGCCGTTGCGTTGCTCGTTCTGCCCGCCGCGTCTTTGGGCCTGATGGTGGCCACAGAGCAAGCTGCGGCAGGCAAATTTCCCATGCCAACGGTGTTGATGGTCGCTTTTCGAGCCGGTCAACAGCGTCTCAAAGCCATGCTCACCTTGGGCTTGTTGTATGCGGGTAGTTTCTTGGCCGTCATGCTGATTTCGGCCATGGTCGATGGCGGTGGATTTGCCAAAGTTTATTTGGCCAATGCACCCATCACCCCGGAGGTGGTCAACGACTCTGATTTCCAATTTGCCATGTGGCTGGCCACCGGGCTTTACATTCCCTTGTCCATGATGTTCTGGCATGCACCTGCTTTGGTGCATTGGCACGGGGTGCCACCGCTCAAAAGCATGTTCTTCAGTGCGGTCGCCTGCTGGCGCAATCTGGGGGCGTTTGCGGTTTACTTGCTGGCTTGGACAGGCGTGTTTGTGGTGGGCGCAACCGTCATTTTGATGGTTAGCAGCGCTTTGGGGGGCAATGACCTCACCGGCGCCGTCCTCATGCCTGGCGCCTTGCTCATGGCGGCCATGTTTTTCACCTCGGTTTATTTCAGCGTCAAAGATTGCTTTGACTTGCCCTCACCCGGCAGCGAAACACAAGCGTAAAAAAAGCCTGCATCTGCAGGCTTTTTGTTAAAGAGACACGCTCAATGGTGGTGACCATGTGCACCATGCACATGGCGATGCTCAATCTCTTCTTGAATGGCCGCACGCACGTCAACCACATTCAATTGGAAACGCAAAGTTTGTCCTGCCCATGGATGATTGCCATCTAGCATCACGGTATCGCCCTTGATTTTGACCACATTGAAAATGGCTTCACGGCCATCGGGTGTGCGACCCCGCAACTGCCCGCCTACTTTCACGCCAGGTGGAAAGTCTTTCTTGGGCATGGTTTGGACCAAGCTCTCGTCGCGTTCGCCAAATGAATCGGCCGCAGACAAGACCAGGGTGGTTTCGTAGCCTTTGTCTTGGCCATCCAAAGCTTCTTCAATTTTAGGCAAGGTGTTTTCGTAGCCCCCATGCAAATACGCCATGGGCTCTTCAGCAGCTTCCAACAATTTACCCTGTGCATCGGACACTTTGTATTTCAAGGTGACGACGGTGTCTTTTTCAATTTTCATAAGGCTTCTTCCTCAAACTTTCTTTCTGAATATTTTTTCAAATTTCAACTCACTCAACCGGCGTCAACTTGGCCACTGACAAGGCCAACCACTTCACGCCATGCCGTGGGAAATTGACTTGGGCCCGTGCATCAGCGCCAGCCCCCTCCACAGCCAAAACCTTGCCTTCACCAAACTTGGTGTGAAACACTTTCATACCGGCTTTGATGCCATGCGAAGGCTCCGATTTTTGCACAGGCACGGGCGGACTCTTGTAGGTCTCGGCTGAACCCAAACTGCTTCGCCCCCAAGCGGGCTTGGCCTGAAAGGCTTGCGCTGGCGAGGTCCAGCCGCCGCCCAAGCCTGTGGCAAAGCCAGGGTTTTTGGGGGTGATCCACTTCAAGCACGCTTCTGGCAGTTCGTCCAAGAAGCGACTTTTGAGGTTGTAGCGTGTTTGACCGTGAAGCATGCGCGTTTGCGAATGGCTGAGGTACAAACGTTTGCGCGCACGCGTAATGGCCACGTACATCAGGCGGCGTTCTTCCTCCAAGCCGTCGTAATCGTTCATGGAATTTTCGTGAGGGAACAAGCCCTCTTCCAAGCCGCTGATGAACACGGCATCAAATTCCAAACCTTTGCTGGCATGCACCGTCATCAACTGAATGGCATCTTCGCCCGCTTGCGCTTGGTTGTCACCGGCCTCCAGCGCAGCATGCGTTAGGAAGGCCGCCAAAGGCGACATCACTTCGCCGTCTTCGGCAATGGGGGCCATCTCTTGGGCTGTAGCTTCCGCATCACGCCCAAAGCCTTCTTGCGTGACAAAACTTTCGGCAGCGTTGACCAATTCTTCCAAGTTTTCGACGCGATCAGCGCCTTCTTTTTCTGTTTTGTAGTGCTCGATCAAGCCTGTTTTTTCGAGCACCAATTCGATGATCTCGCGCAAAGTCATGCCTGGCGTTTGCTCTCGCATCACATCGATCATGGCCACAAAACCCGCCAGCTTGGCACCTGCTTTTCCTGCTGTTGTACTGACAGCGTCGTGCAAGGAGCACCCCAAACCTTTGGCCGCATCTTGCAATTGCTCCACACTGCGTGCACCAATGCCGCGCGGCGGAAAATTCACAATGCGCAAGAAACTGGTGTCGTCGTTGGGGTTTTCCAAGATGCGCAAGTAGGCCAAGGCGTGTTTGATTTCAGCGCGCTCAAAGAAGCGCAGTCCGCCATAGACTTTGTAAGGCACACCCGCATTGAACAATGCAGTTTCCATCACACGACTTTGTGCATTGCTGCGGTACAACACAGCCACTTCTTTGCGGGTGAAGCCATCGCCTTTGACCAGTTGCCTGATCTCATCGACCAACCACTGCGCCTCGGCAAAGTCGCTGGTGGACTCGTACACACGCACAGGCTCGCCGGCACCCTGGTCGGTACGCAGGTTTTTGCCCAAGCGATTTTTGTTGTTGCCAATGAGCGCATTGGCCGAATCCAAAATATTGCTGTAACTGCGGTAGTTTTGCTCTAACTTAATTTGGTGCTGCACTCCAAACTCGCGCACAAAATCGGCCATGTTGCCCACACGTGCACCGCGGAAGGCGTAGATGCTTTGATCGTCATCACCCACCGCCAACACGGCACTGCCGTGCTCTGCAGGCAAGCCTGCAATCATTTTGATCCAGGCGTATTGCAGTTTGTTGGTGTCTTGAAACTCGTCAATCAGCACGTGTTTAAAACGCGCGCGGTAATGCAAACGAATGGCATCGTTGTCGCGCAGCAATTCAAAAGAGCGCAGCATCAACTCGCCAAAGTCCACCACGCCTTCCCGCTGGCATTGGTCTTCGTAGAGTTGGTACACCTCCACTTTGCGGCGGGTTTCGTCGTCGCGCACATCCACATCTTTGGGCCGCAGGCCATCTTCTTTGCAACCCGCAATGAACCATTGCAATTGCTTGGGCGGAAAGCGTTCGTCGTCCACACCATGTTGTTTGCACAAGCGCTTGATGGCCGACAACTGGTCCTGCGTGTCCAAAATTTGGAAGGTTTGGGGCAGATTGGCCATTTTGTAATGCGCCCGCAAAAACCGGTTGCACAGGCCGTGGAAGGTGCCAATCCACATGCCGCGCACATTGACGGGCAGCATGGCCTGCAGCCTGAGCATCATCTCTTTGGCGGCCTTGTTGGTAAAGGTCACCGCCAAAATGCCGCCCGACCCCACCTGGGAGGTCTGCAATAACCAAGCAATTCGGGTGGTCAATACCCGGGTTTTGCCCGACCCGGCCCCCGCCAGAATCAGGGCCGACTCAGAGGGCAGCGTCACGGCCCGCAATTGCTCGGGGTTCAGGTTGTTCAACAGGGGCGTTTGGTCATACATCCCCCAATTGTAGAAACTCCTGACCCCTTGTTGGCAAAAAGCAAAACAAAACGAGTAGAATCAGACACCGGGCCCAAGATTCTTGCGCCCGGTTTTTTTTGTCCAAAAACAGGACAGACCAAACCGGCCAAGCCAAGCGCTCACTCGTTCTTTCAACGATCCTTTTGGAGCTTGGTTAAATGGAAATTTTTGATTACGACAATATCTTGTTGCTTCCCCGCAAATGCCGCGTGGAAAGCCGTTCCGAGTGCGACGCCGGCGTAGAGCTGGGTGGCCGCAAATTCCGTCTGCCGGTGGTACCGGCCAACATGAAGACGGTGGTGAACGAAGAGATCTGTGCCTGGATGGCACACAACGGTTACTTCTACGTCATGCATCGTTTCGACTTGGACAATGTCAAATTTGTCCGTGACATGCATGCCAAAGGGCTTTACGCGTCCATTTCTTTGGGCGTGAAAGCCCCTGACTACGACACCGTGAACCAATTGGTTGCCGAGGGCCTCACCCCCGAGTACATCACCATTGACATTGCACACGGCCATGCCGACAGCGTGCAAAAGATGATTCACACGCTCAAAGAAAAGCTGCCCAAGTCTTTCATCATTGCTGGCAACGTGGGCACGCCCGAAGCCATCATCGATTTGGAAAACTGGGGCGCCGACGCCACCAAAGTGGGCATTGGCCCCGGCAAGGTGTGCATCACCAAGCTCAAAACAGGTTTTGGTACCGGCGGCTGGCAGTTGTCTGCCCTCAAATGGTGTGCTCGCGTGGCCACCAAGCCCATCATTGCCGACGGCGGCATCCGTGAGCACGGTGACATTGCCAAGAGCATTCGCTTTGGCGCCACCATGATCATGATTGGCTCGATGTTGGCAGGCCACGAAGAGTCGCCTGGCGCTACCGTTGAAGTAGACGGCAAGCTGTACAAAGAGTACTACGGCTCTGCGTCAGACTTCAACAAGGGCGAGTACAAGCACGTGGAAGGCAAGCGCATTTTGGAGCCCATCAAGGGCAAGCTGGCCAACACCCTGATAGAAATGGAACAAGACACCCAAAGTTCCATCAGCTACTCAGGCGGCACCAAGCTCATGGACATTCGCAAAGTGAACTACGTGATTTTGGGCGGCGACAACGCAGGCGAACACCTGTTGATGTAATCGCAACGTGCTATGCAGCCCGTTTGAACTGCACTTCGCAGTTCAAACCGCTGCTGGCCCCGGGCATCGGCTCGTTGGTGAGCCTAATTTCACCGTGCAAGGATTGCACAATGCCCAAGCAAATAGACAGCCCCAAGCCACTGCCATGGCGCGTATCCCCCGCCGAGAAGGGTTGAAACAAGCGCGCTTGCATGTCGGCAGTCAAACCGGGGCCTTCGTCTCGTAAATTAAAAATCACGCAATCATCTAGACTGGCAATGCTCAGTTTCAAACGGCCTTGGAACGGGCTGTGACGGATGGCGTTGTCTAGGAGGTTGCGGGTCAGTTCTCGCAGCATCCAATCGGGCGCCAACACATGACTTGGCGAAGTGCTCATTTCAAAGTCTAAATTGCGCGCAGCCATTAAGGGCGCCAACTCGAGGGCGACCTGGCGTGCAACCTCTGAGAAATCACTGACGACGGCTTGAGATGCCACTGACAGCTGCTCCACTTTGGCCAAGGCCAACATTTGGTTCACCAACTGTGTGGCGCGGTCAATGGTCAAACCAATGTCATGCAGTGCTTGATCGCTGGTCAAATCACCTCGCTGCGCCGATTGCACTTGCAGTTTTAAAACAGTGAGTGGCGTTCTAAGCTGATGCGCGGCATCTCGCACAAAACCTTTTTGCTGCGCCAACAAGGACTGCAGTTTTTGCATCACGTGATTGGTCGCCTGAATGAGCGGTTGGATTTCCTGCGGCGCATCCGCAAATGAAAGAGGTGCCAGATCGTGCTCAGATCGATTTTCCAAATGTTCTGAAAGTTCACGAACGGGTTGCGTCGCCCGCTGCACCACACCGACCACCACCAGCGCGATGATGCCCAGAAGCAGGACCTGGCGCCACAAGGTGCCGACCAAGAGTTCACGTGCCAGCGCTTGCCTTAATTCCAAAGTCTCTGCCACTTGAATAACGGCCATAGCGCGTCCGGTTTCACTCACCACGGGTTGGAGCAAAGTCGCCACACGAACTTCCTCGTTGAGGTAACGGTCGTTGTAAAAATCGACCAAGGCAGCGTAGGCGGGTTTGGCTGGAATTTGACCTTTCCAAACAGGCATGTCGGCAAAACCAGAAACCACCCTGCCATTCAGGTGAGAGACCTTGTAGTACAAGCGGCTTTGGTTGTCGGCTTCAAACGCTTCCGTGGCCGCATAGGGCACCAAGGCTCTGATCTGGGCCAAATCGTCGTAGCCGTCTACATCCAGTTGCTCACTGATGGTTTTGGCGGAGGCCAGCAGACTGCGGTCGTAAGCGACATCAGAGGCGTTGAGCGCTTCTTCGTAAAGACTCCAAGCATTCAATCCCACCAGCAAAAGAACGGGCATCAAAATGCCCAGCAACAGCTGACGTCGCATGGAAATTTTGGAGGATGACAACACGTTCAAGTTCCGACTTTCAACAAATAACCCAAGCCACGCAGTGTGACCAAACTGATGCCTGTGTCGGCCAATTTTTTACGCAAACGATAGGCCACCACCTCGATGGCTTCAAATTGCACATCCAACTCATCTGGAAACACCGCACTGAACAATCGCTCTTTGGAAACAGCCTGCCCTGCCTGCGCCATCAAGGCTTGAAGCATGGCCACTTCACGCGGGGTCAACTCCATGGCTTGTTGATGCAAGTAGGCCACGCCATTGAGTGTGTCCAGCGAGATAGCCCCCATTTGTAGCGTTGGGAGACCCAAGCGCCCATGGTTGGGATCTGCTTCCAGGGCCATGGCTTGCTGCGCGCTTTTGGTTCGACGGTAGAGCGCGTTCAGTCTGGCTTCCAGTTCATCCAGGTCAAAGGGCTTGGCCAAATAATCGTCCGCACCAGAGTTCAAACCCAGCACACGGTCGCCCACTGTGGTGCGAGCTGTCAGCACCAGCACAGGAGTGGTCATGCCCAATTGGCGAATTTGTGAGACCACGTTCAAACCGTCGCCATCGGGCAAAGTCAAGTCCAACAGCACCACATCGGGACGCAAGGACTGCCACATTGACAATGCCGTTGCTGCCGTCGAGGCGGCCGTCACTTGCAAACCACGCCGCGACAAACTGCGAACCAGGTTTTCTTGCAAATAAGGGTCGTCTTCGACCAGGAGCAAACGCATGAATCAGTACTTTCCCTAGGAGTTTGGACAGCCAATTGACAGTTTAGAAGCCCATCATTGGCCATCAATTTTGCACTCAAAAGGAGACACCATGCGTCGCGATCAATTTATCAAATCAGTTTTAGCGTTGGCAGCAGGCTCTGGCTTGTCTTTGCCTTCATTGGCAGCCGCCAACATCAAAATGATGATTCCCGCCAATCCAGGTGGTGGCTGGGACACCACAGGCCGCGCTTTGGGCAAAGCCCTGCAAGACGCAGGCGTGGCCAGCTCTGTCACCTATGAAAACAAAGGCGGTGCAGCCGGCATCATTGGCTTGGCGCAATATGCCAATGCCACCAAAGGCGATGGCAACTCCCTCATGGTCATGGGCGCTGTCATGTTGGGCGGCATTATCACTGGCAAGCCACCGGTTAGCTTGGACAAAGTCACCCCCATTGCGCGTTTGACCAGCGAGTACAACGTGTTTGTGGTGCCCGCCAATTCACCCCTCAAAACCATGAAAGATGTGGTCGAGCAAATGAAGAAAGACCCCGGTAGCGTCAAGTGGGGCGGCGGTTCACGTGGCTCCACAGAGCACATTGCCGCGGCAATGTTGGCGCGCGAAGTGGGCGTCGACGCAGCCAAGATCAACTACGTGCCTTTCCGCGGCGGCGGCGAAGCGGTTGCTGCCATTTTGGGCGGCAATGTCACTGTAGGCGGCAGCGGCTACAGCGAGTTCCAACAGTACATCGAGTCTGGCAAGATGCGCCCGATTGCGGTCACGTCACCCAAGCGCCTGAAAGGCATCAACATTCCGACCATGCTGGAGCAAGGTTACAACATTGACATCGGCAACTGGCGTGGTGTGTATGCGCCTGCTGGCATCACTGCTGCGCAGCGCAAAGCTTTGACGGACATGGTCTTGAAAGCCACCAAATCAAAATCTTGGGCTGAGTCACTCGAGAAAAACAACTGGACACCCGCATGGTTGGCCAATCCCGAGTTTGATGACTTTGTGGACCGTGAATTTGCCAGCTTGCGCGCCACCATGGTTAAGTCAGGCATGATCTAAACCAGCACATGCTGTGATGGGTGGCACTTCAACCAATGAATGTGCCACCTCAATCTGGGTCCCACGGGACCCAGACTTTTTTGAAAGCCCCAACGCCATGTCCGAACATTCCGCCTCTAAAACTTCTTCTCAAACCTCCACTCAAATTGGCATTGCACTTTTGGGCTTGGTCCTGTCCTTCCTCATGATGTGGGGTGCCACCGGTATTTCCTCCGAGGCAGGTTACGCAGGCGTTGGCCCCAACTTTTTGCCGTGGGTGGTGGCCATGTTTTTAGCCGCCTGTTCTGCTTGGCTACTTTGGGAATCACTCACCGGCGGTTATCGCCACATGCCTGAAGCATCAGGTGCAGAAAGCGCCGATTGGCATGCATTTGCATGGGTTTCGGCAGGCGTCTTGGCCAATGCGGCTTTGATCAATGTGGCCGGCTTTGTCCTCAGTTGTGCGCTGTGTTTTGTTCTAGCAGTTCGCGGTCTGCGTGTTTCACAAGGCGATGCAGCAGGCAATCTGTCGCAAACCCTCAAAGACTGTGTCTTGGGTTTCCTCATTGCAGCGCCCGTGTTTTGGCTCTTCACCATGTTCTTGTCCATCAACTTGCCCAATTTAACGGGCACGCCTTGGCTCTAAACCCAGAAAGCACATCATGTTAGACACTTGGAATCATTTGCTCTCGGGGTTTGCCACAGCGGGTACCCCCATCAACTTAATGTGGGCCTTTGTGGGATGCGCCCTGGGCACGGCCATTGGCGTCTTGCCAGGCCTTGGTCCAGCGGTGACCGTGGCCATGCTGTTGCCCATCACGGCACAAGTTGAGCCCACCGCCTCCATGATTTTCTTCGCCGGCATTTATTACGGTGCCATGTACGGCGGCTCCACCACCTCCATCTTGCTCAACACCCCCGGCGAAACTGGCACCATGGTGACGGCGCTAGAAGGTTTCAAAATGGCCAAAAACGGCCGTGCTGGATCGGCCTTGGCCACAGCGGCCATTGGTTCATTTGTGGCGGGCACATTGGCCACCATTTTGGTCACCTTGTTTGCGCCTGTGGTGGCGGAATTTGCCGTCAAACTAGGTCCTCCTGAATATTTCTGCATGATGTTGCTGGCCTTCATCACCGTCAGTGCTGTGTTGGGACAAAGCACCGTTCGCGGACTCACCGCCTTGTTCATCGGTTTGGCCCTGGGCCTCATTGGCATGGACCAAATTTCTGGTCAAGTGCGTTACACCGCTGGCATTCCTGAATTCATGGATGGCATTGAAACCGTTTTGATTGCGGTGGGTTTGTTTGCGGTGTCTGAAGTTTTGTACAACGCCCTGTACGAGGGCAAAAGCAGCGCCGACATGAACCGACTGACACGCGCGCAAATGACGCCCACGGAATGGCGCAGATCGTGGCCTGCCTGGTTGCGTGGCACGGCCATTGGTTTTCCGTTCGGCACCATTCCCGCCGGCGGTTCAGAAATTCCGACTTTCTTGAGCTATGCCACCGAAAAGAAGTTGTCCAAACACAAAGAAGAATTTGGCACCACAGGCGCCATTGAAGGTGTGGCCGGCCCCGAAGCCGCCAACAACGCAGCCGTGACAGCCACCTTGGTGCCCCTGCTGACTTTGGGCATCCCAACTTCAGTGACCGCTGCCATTTTGCTGTCTGCGCTTCAAAACTATGGCATTCAAGCAGGCCCTCAACTGTTCCAAACATCGTCGGGTTTGGTCTGGGCTTTGATTGCGTCCCTCTACATTGGCAACGTGATGCTGTTGGTCTTGAACTTGCCGCTGGTGGGGCTGTGGGTCAAACTGCTGAAGATTCCCAAACCGCAGTTGTATGCCGGCATTTTGATCTTTGCCACCGTTGGTGTGTATGGCATGCGTCAAAGCAGTTTTGACTTGTTCATCATGTACGGCTTTGGGCTGTTGGGCACGCTGATGCGACGCTACGACTTTCCGGTTGCACCGGTCATTGTGGGCATGATTTTGGGCCCTCTGGCCGAAGCGCAAATGCGCAACGCACTCTCCATTGGTGAGGGACATTGGTCAGTTTTCTGGGACCGGCCCATGTCGTTCTCACTGCTGGCTGTGGTGGTGATCTGCCTGGTCTTGCCACCCGTGTGGACCGCCATTCAGAAAAGACGCAACGCGACTTAAGACAGCGTCAAAACTGTTTTAAGCCAGCTGAATCAGCTGCTTCATCAAGGCACTCAATCGAGTGCCTTTTTTTGTGAGATCGGTGACGATGCTAAAGTGATTGAGGCCCGACAAGTCTTCGCACACGGGCACCGTTTTAGGACCCCAGGTTTGATGAATCAAGCGGTTGTGACGCAAGAACTCGGCGCTCTCATCTCCACCGGCCACGGTGTACAGCACACCTTTTTTAGGACGAGGCCACAAGGCGGGACTGGCCATGCGGGCATGCTTGGCGGTGAGCTTTAAAGAATCTTGCAAAAATGGTGTTTTGCGAAGCGGCGTCAGATCATACAAACCTGAAACAGACAATGCTTTTTGAATCCAATGTGCAGGAATGCTTTTGTCCACCTGCTTCCAATTGCAAGCTAGCAACATGGCCGCCAAATGGCCACCGGCCGAGTGGCCCGCCACCGTGACGTTTTTGGGATCGCCGCCATGCTGCGCAATGTGATGCCAAGTCCAAGCCAACGCCTTCACCATTTGCTGCGCAATGTCTGGAATGGTGACAGGTGCTTCCGGCGTGCCCGGGCACAATGCATAGTTGAGCACCACCACACAAGCGCCCATCTCGTGCAAGGCTGGGGCTACAAATGAGTGATCCGATTTGTCCAAACTTCGCCAGTAGCCCCCATGAATGAACACCACCACAGGCGCATTGGCTTGCTTGGCGGGAAAGATGTCCAAGGTTTCATTGGGGCCATCACCATAGGCGATGTCTAGCGTGCACTTGAGGCTGGCGCGCGCATCGGCAGAAGTCTGCGCCCATTGCGCAAAATGCGCCGCATGGTCGGGCACCAACGCACGGTTGTTGTACATGCTGTCAAACCAAGCTGAAGTTTTTGCACTCATGACATTCCTTGATTAAATTTTCATTTCCAAACGCACCTGCACATTTTGCCAATTGCGCGTGTTGGTGTTGACCGTTTCAGAGAAACCATTGCCCATGTAAACGGTGCCTGTGAGGTAATCACGCGGCACCAGGTTGCTGACTGTGACGCGCATGGCGGTTGCAGGGTTGAACTTCCACAACCCATAGACATCGACAACGCGTTTAGAGCCTTGATAAACCCACTGCTCTTCGGTTCTGCGGGTCGTGTAGTCTGGATTGAAATTGACGTTGCCGCCCAAGGTCAAGGGAATGGACCGAATGCGATAGTCACCGCCCAAATTGGCCGTCATCTTGGGCTGTTGGTCCAAGCGATTGTTGGGCCCCATGACATCCAAAACACGTGAGTTGAAGAAACTCAAATTGCTGCGAACATCGATGGCAGGTACCGTGGACCAAACTTGGTCTAAGCGAAACTTGGCTTCCAACTCAAGGCCTTGTGTGATGGCCTCGCCCACGTTTTGTGGGCTGGAAACAAAGCGCCTTTGTCCGGGCGCCCACACGGTGTCGTAGCGCTCTGTGGTGACATAGCGAATCAGGTCGCTGATGTTGCGCCGAAAAATGTTGGCGCTGAGCACGCCACCGTCTGACAGGTAGCGCTCCACGGCAATGTCAATTCCCGTGGCCAATTCGGGTTTCAAGCCAGGGTTGCCAATGCGATCGGGGCGTGTGGGGCTATTGGCCTCACGCGACAGTGCGGTGCGCGCCACCAAGTTGAACAAGGTGGGCGTTTTGTAACTTCGCGTCAGGCTCATTCGGACTTGATCGCGGCTTTGCGGCACAGGTTTCCAGACCGCATGCAACAAGGGTGTGAGCACGCCACTTTGGTTGCGTTTTTCACCCTCGTCGTTGCGACCTTCTGTCAGAATATTTTCGTAGCGCAGACCTGCATGTGCACTCCAATTGGGATTGATGGCCCATTCATCTTGTGTGTAAATGGCCCATCGACGGGTGCTAGCGCGCAGGTTGCCTGCGTCATCTGACACCTCGGCCACGGCGTCCTCGCTTCGGCGAACACCCTCCAACTCTAGGCCACTGACCAGTTGATGGCCATTGCGCAGGACTTGGGTGAATTTACCGTTCCAAGTTTGCGACAGGTCTTTGTAGCTTTGAGATTCGGTCAGGGTGTTCAGCAAGCTGCCACTGCCCAAGGCCAATTGATTGAAATTGGACTGGAAGTGCGACTCACCGAAACCAAATTTAAATTCGAAGCGCGTATCGGCAGACAAGCGTTGACTCCATTGGCCGTTCAAACGGGTCAGGACAAAGCGGTTGTCATTGCTCGTCTGCGCACTGTCAGTGCTCATGGGCTGCGAGATACCGCCAATGGATTTGATTTCTGTGATGTCCGTGCGACCTCTGCTGCTGAATTCTGAGTAAACCATGAAGGGCATCAACACCAGCGAGGTGCCCTGCTCGCCTCGCCACATCATTCGCGCGTTGGCATTCAAGCCTTGCCGATGCCCCAAATTCACGGTGTGCCGTTCACGTTGTGAGGACCATTCAGGGAGTCTGCCTATGGCATCTACCTCGGTGTCAGTCAAGGCGCTGTTGTCTTCGGGGCGCCATTGGTTCATGGCCGACACTGTGAAGGTGCCCGTCATTGGTTCCGAATTGATGTTGTGAATCCAGTTCAGCCCCTCAGAGCGATGACCATGTTCAAAACTGCTACCCACTTTCAAATCGTCGGGGTTGGCTTTTTGCCCCTCACGCAACACGATGTTGATGGTGCCCGCAATGGCGCGCGCACCAGTTTCTGCGGTAGGCGCACGCATGATCTCGATTTTTTCGATCATCTCGGGTGTGAGAGAGTCAATTGAAAATCCGGGAGGCACCCGCTGTCCATCCATCAAGATTTGGGTGTAACCACCACCCAAACCACGCATGCGGATGGCGCCGCCTCGTCCGGGAGCGCCCTGAATGGTGACACCTGGCAAGCGTTTCAGCACCTCGCCAAGGGTGCCGTCGCCTTGTTTGTCCAACTCCTCGCGCCCAATGACGATTTTGGCGGCCGTCGATTGGCGCCGCTCCTCTGTGGCATTGTCGCGATTGCTTTTGATCTCAACCCGGCCCATGTCTTGGACAGGGGCGTTAGGCAGGGGTGTAGTTTGAGCCCAGCTCCATGAGGAGGTCAACGAGACAAGGGCCAGCGTGACAGTTTTTTTGTAAATCATTCCCTGATTTTGACAGGGGAATGTAAAGGTTTTGTTTCGGGAAAACCTCCCCCGACAAAAAGTCGGGCGAAGCCTCCTTATTCGGCAGACTTGAACAGTGCAGCCACTTTGCGCTTGGGCTTGATGTTGGCAGACAGTCCAGGCCTTGACGCCGTTGCTTTGGGGCTGGCCTCCCAAGAGGCTGTGCCGGCTTGCGCCAGCGCAGGATCTTGCGCTTCATAAGGCTTCTCGAAGAAGGGGTCGCGTGATACTTGCGCCGGTCTGAAGCTGCTACGGCGATCACCCTCTTCTTCGCGGCGACGCTCGAAGCCGCGCTCGGGTCGGCGCTCCTCGCGACGGTCTTCTCGGCGCTCGGGTCGGCGCTCGTCGCGACGGCCTTCACCAAAATTGTTGCTTGAGCGCGCGTCTTCCAAGGGGAAGGTTTCTACTTCCAGTTTATTTTTGATCAACTTCTCGATGTCTGCCACCAAGCGCATATCGGACGGCGACACCAAGGTCACGGCCAATCCAGAGGCACCAGCGCGACCCGTTCGGCCAATACGGTGCACATAGTCTTCAGCGTTAAAAGGCACATCGAAATTGAACACAGCAGGCACATCTTTGATGTCCAAACCACGTGCGGCCACATCGGTACAGACCAATAAATCAACTTCGCCTTTTTTAAAGGCTTCGAGGGCCTTCAAGCGTTCGTCTTGCGATTTGTCGCCATGCAAGGCTGCGGTTTTTAAACCTTCGCGTTCGAGTGATCGAGCCAAGCGGCCGCAACCCAACTTGCTGTTCACAAAAATGAAGGCTTGCTTGATGCCGCGCTGGTTGAGAACGGCCTTGACGACACGGCGCTTGTCATCGTCTTGTGCGGCATAAAAGCGTTGCTCAACAGTGGACGCTGTTTCGTTAGGACGGGCCACCTCAATGGTGATCGGATCTTGTAAGTAGCTACCCGCAAGACGTTTGATTTCGGGCGAAAAGGTGGCCGAGAACAGGAGCGTGGTGCGTTGCTTGGGCAAAAAACTCAAGATGCGCTGCAGATCTGGCAAGAAGCCAATGTCCAGCATGCGGTCGGCTTCGTCGAGCACCACATATTCCACTTGATTCAGCACCGCGTTTTTGGCTTCGATGTGATCGAGCAAGCGACCGGGTGTGGCCACCAAAATCTCAACGCCCTTTTTGAGCTCAAGGGTTTGGGGCTTCATGTCCATGCCGCCAAACACCACAGCGCTGCGCATCTGGGTGTACTTGGCGTACATCTTGATTTGCTGCGCCACCTGGTCGGCCAGCTCGCGGGTAGGCAAAAGCACCAAGGCCCGCACCGGATGGCGTGCAGGGGACGTGGACGTGTTTTCGTGCTTGAGCAGACGTTGAAGTAGCGGCAGCGAGAAGGCAGCGGTTTTACCCGTGCCCGTTTGCGCCGCGCCCATCACGTCTTTGCCCGTCAAAACCACAGGGATGGCCTGGGCTTGAATGGGGGTCATGGATTCGTAGCCCATTTCGGCTACGGCACGTGCCAGCGGTTCAGCCAGCGATAGATTTGAAAAAGAGGCGGTCATTAACCGGCTATTGTCGCACTTTAAGTCTTGGGCAGCGTCACGCCCACTTGACCTTGGTATTTTCCGCCCCGATCTTTGTAGCTGGTCTCGCAAACCTCGTCGCTTTCAAAGAACAAAACCTGGGCACAACCCTCGCCAGAGTAGATCTAGGAGGTCACCGTATAATTAAAAAAAAACTAAAGGGTGACGTAGCCCTCCCACTCGGGCTCGAAGGGCGTGACGTTCACAATGATGCCGCAGCGGGCATAGGTACTTTTGCCCAAGCAAATGGTCAGCACATTGCGAGGAATACGAAAGTATTCCATTGTGCGTGCCAGTGCGAAACTATTGGGCGGGATGACACACACGTCAGACTGAATGTCGACAAAGCTTTTCTCGTCGAAATTCTTCGGGTCGACCACGGTGCTGTAGATGTTGGTAAAGACCTTGAACTCTGGTGCACAGCGAATGTCGTAGCCATAACTGCTGGTGCCGTAGCTCACAATTTTCTCGCCGGCCGCGTTTTTTCGAACTTGCCCAGGCTCAAAGGGCTCGATCATGCCGTGCTCTTCTGCCATGCGGCGGATCCATTTGTCGCTTTTGATGCTCATCGCTCAATCTTTCCAACGGTCTTTGAAGTCAAGCCTGCATTGTAAAGTGCGCCAGCCCTCCAGTGCAGAAGATCTGGATTGTGAGAAGAATTCAAGGTCTTTGTGCCTCTTCAGGGGGCAAGCTAGCGGGGGCTAAGCTAAACTTTCTTCAATCATCCGCTTATAAAGAGACACCTATGAAAAGACGCACCCTCCTTCAAGCCAGCCCGTTGTTGTTGGGTTTGCCTGCAGTCAGTCAAGCGCAGACGGCCTACCCTCACAAGCCCATTCGTTACATCGTGCCAGTGGCCGCTGGCGGCGGCTCAGACATGGTTGGCCGCGCCCTGTGCGAGCGCTTGGCCAAAGCGCTGGGACAATCGGTGGTGGTCGACAACATTGGCGGCGGCGGCGGCGTGATTGCGTCTCAAAACACGGCGCGTGCTGCAGCCGACGGCTACACCTTGATGCAGGGTTATGTGGCCACCCACGGCACCTCCCCTGCCACACGCAAATTGCCCTACGACGCCGAAAAGGATTTCACCCCCATCGGCATGATTGGGTCTACGCCCAACGTTTTGTGCATCAACAACAATTTACCGCCACAAAACATCAAAGCGTTCATTGAGTACGTCAAACAAAATCCGGGTCGGCTGTCCTATGGCTCAGCAGGTGCAGGGTCTTTGACTCACTTGGCCGCAGAACTTTTCAAGCTGCAAACCAACAGCTTCATGGTACACATTCCTTACCGCGGCATTGCCCCGGCCATCACCGACCTGATTGGCGGACAAACCCAAATGATGTTCCCAGGCTTGGCTGCAGCCTTGCCACACATTCGAAGCGGCCGCATTCGAGCGCTTGCTGTCACGGGGACCAAGCGGCACCCTCAAGTCAAGGACATCCCAACACTTGAGGAAGCGGGTCTTAAGGGATTCGACGCGCAGCAGTGGTACGGTGTGGTTGGGCCCGCCAACATGCCCGCGCCCATTGTGAAAGTGCTGAACGATGCCATGCTGAGCGTTTTGTCGCAACCAGACTTCAAAGACAAACTCAGTTCAGAGGCGGTTGAACTGATGCCCATGAAGCCTGCCGAGTTTGCGGCCTACATGAAAGCTGATTTAGCCCGTTGGACTCAATTGGCCAAGGCGCGCAACATCCAACTCGACAGCTAAGCTCAGGGACTGACTTTGCCCACCACACCAGCCACCAAATAGTTCATGTTGAGAATTTGCGCCTCGCTCAATTGTTGACCCGCAGGCAAGACAAGCTTGCCCTCGTTGTCAACAATGGGGCCTTGGAACAGTTGGCGTGCGCCTTGAACAATTTCTTTTTGAATTTGTTGAATTTCACTGCGCACCTTGGCTGGCAACTTGGGGCCAAAGTCACCGACACGGATCATGCCCTCCTTCAGTCCGCCGCGAGTGCTCCCTGTTCGCCACTGCCCTTTTTGGACGTCTGTCACGCGCTGCGTGTAATAAGCGCCCCATTCATGGGTCACGGCCATCAGTTGCGCATCAGGCGCCACTTTGCGCATGTCTGAGTGGTAAGCAATGGCCATTTTGCCGCGCTCCTGTGCCGCCACCATCACAGCATTCGTTGCCGTGTGAAAGGTGATCACATCTACCGATTGATTGAACAAGGTCATCGCAGCATCACGCTCTTTGGCCGGATCAAACCAAGCATTTAACCAAACCACCTTCACCTGGGCTTTGGGGTTGACTGAACGCATGCCCAGCGCAAAGGCATTCAGGCCCTGCAGCACTTCGGGGATGGGAAATCCTGCAACATAACCAGCCACATTGCTTTGCGTCATTCGGCCGGCCGCAACGCCTGCCAAATAACGACCTTCGTAATAACGTGCGTTGGCCACGGCAACATTGGCATCGGTTTTGTAACCGGTGATGGACTCAAACTTCACATGCGGGAATTCTTTGGCCACTTTGAGCGTGGGCTCCATGTAACCAAAGCTGGTGGTGAAAATAATGTCATGGCCTTGTTGCGCCAAGTCCCGAACAACGCGCTCCGAATCGGCGCCTTCAGCAACATTGGCCACCACGGTGGTTTTAACGGCTTGACCCAAAGACTTCTCGACGGATTTGCGGCCTTCGTCATGCTGATGGGTCCACCCCGCTTCAAACACTGGCGTGACATACACAAACGCAGCTTTGACCGGCTTGCTGCCCGGCGCGCTGACGGGCTGGGTGGCACGAATTGAAAAAGGGGATAAAAAGCAGGCGGCCGTGATCACGGCAGCGAGGTTTTTGTACATGGTAGTCCTCTACATGGCTTCGGGTGAACAACATCAAGGCCCGCCGAAGCACAGACTTTGAAAAATAAAAACATTTGCAAGGGTTGGCAAACGCAGGGCTATTCTAATGCAGGTGTATAAAGTTCACTTTCTCATTGCAAAGTTTCAGCCTGCCATGCAACTCCGCCTGATCTCTCTCGCCCTTGTCTCGGCCAGTCTTTTGACGCCTGCCGGCATCCTTGCGCAAACGCCTAGCAACGCCGCTGGTGCAGCTGGTGCAAGTTTCACCACGCTCAAAGCCACGGCGCAAGTTGAAGGCATTTCAGAGTATCGCTTGCCCAATGGTCTGCGCGTATTACTGGCACCCGATGCCTCCAAACCCACCACCACCGTCAACATCACTTACCTGGTGGGCAGCCGTCACGAAAATTATGGAGAGACGGGCATGGCGCACCTGCTTGAGCATTTGGTGTTCAAGGGCACGCCTGCGCGGGGCAACATCATGCAAGAGCTGGGCAAGCGCGGCATGGACTTCAATGGCACCACCTTTTACGACCGCACCAACTATTTCGAAACCTTTCCCGCCAATCCCGAGAATTTAAAATGGGCACTGGAAATGGAAGCCGATCGCATGGTCAACAGCTTTATTGCGCGCAAAGATTTAGACACGGAGTTTTCGGTCGTGCGAAACGAAATGGAAAGCGGCGAGAACAACCCCCACATGACGCTTTGGCAACGCATGGCGTCCACTGCCTTTGATTGGCACAACTACGGCAAAAGCACCATTGGCGCGCGCACCGATGTCGAAAATGTGAAGATTGAAAACCTGCAAAACTTTTACCGCAATTACTACCAACCAGACAATGCCGTGCTGCTGGTTGCTGGCAAGTTCGAGGCAAACACCACCCTCGAAAACATCCACCGTATTTTTGGTGCCATCCCCAAACCTGCACGCGTACGCCACCCCACTTACACACAAGATCCTGTTCAAGACGGCGAGCGAGAAGTGATTGTGCGGCGCACAGGCGACATCCAACTCTCGGCCGTGCTTTACCACACAGCTTCGGGCAGCCACAAAGATGCAGCCGCCATGGCCGCACTCAGCGACGTGCTGGCAGGCACGCCCAACGGACGCCTCCACAAAAGCTTGATTGAAAAAAAGCTGGCCGTCAACGTCAACCCCTGGAACTTCGACTTGGCAGAACGAGGCTATGTGGTGTTCATGGCCGAGCTCAGCAAAACACAAAACTTGAATGACGCCCGAAAAGCATTGCTTGACGAGCTTGAAGGTCTTGCACAAAAGCCTGTCACCGAAGACGAACTCAAGCGTGCCAAAGCCAGCCTGCTCAGCGAGATCGACAAAACCATCAACGACCCGCAAAAATTGGCCGTGCAATTGTCCGAGTCCATTGCCAATGGCGATTGGCGCCTGTTTTTCTTGCATCGCGATCGGATTGAAAACTTAACAGTGGCCGATCTTCAAGCCGTGGGCCTGAACTACTTCAAAGCCAGCAACCGCACCTTGGGTCAATTCGTTCCCACCGTGACGCCAGATCGCATTCAAATGCCACCGCAGGTCGATGTGCCCAAACTGGTGGCAGAGTACAAAGGCAAGGCAGCCACAGCCGAAGGCGAGGTCTTTGACATTTCGCCCGCCAACATCGAAAAACGCACTCAGCGCTTGGTTTTGGCCAACGGCATGAAGTTGATTTTGACGCCCAAGAGAACGCGTGGCGAAACCGTCAATGGCTATCTCACTTTGCGTTTTGGCGACGAAAAATCTTTGTACAACCAGGCAACCACCGCCAGCCTCACAGCCAATTTGCTGTTGCGCGGTGCGGGACAACTGCAGCGTGCCGAAATTTCCGCCAAATTAAACGAGCTCAAAACACAAATTGAAGTCACTGGTGGCGGGCAAATTGTCACCGTTCGATTTGACACATTGCGCAAAAACCTGCCTGAAGTACTGCGCTTGGTGCGCGACGTGCTTCGCAAACCCACCTTCCCTTCTCAAGAATTTGACTTGTTGGTGGCAGAGAGTACCGCGGGCTTAGAAAGCCAACGCAGCGAACCCAGCGCCATGAGCTCGCAAGCCATGTCTTTGGCCCTCGATGTCTACCCCAAAGGCGATGTTCGGGCTGCCCGCAACTTAGATGAATCCATTGCAGCCCTCAAGTCAGCCACACTGGCGCAAGTTCAACAGTTTCACAGCCAATACTACGGCGCCAGCAACAGCGAATTTGCATTGGTGGGCGACTTTGACAGCGAAGCCGTCCAGGCCCAGGTCCGCCAGTTCTTTGGCGACTGGCAAAGCCCTCAACCCTATGCGCGATTGAAAGCCGAACCCAAAGCACCCAAAGCACAAGTGATTCAACTTGAGGCGCCCGACAAAGCCAATGCCTTCTTCTTGGCCGGCTTGCCATTGAGCCTGCAAGACACCCACCCAGAATTTGTGCCACTTCAATTGGCCAACCGGGTCTTGGGTGGTGGCGTCAAATCGCGTTTGCTTGACCGACTTCGTCAGAAAGACGGCCTCAGTTATGGTGCAGGCAGCCAACTGAGCGTCAGTGCCTTTGAGCCGTCTGGCATGTGGGTTTTGTATGCCATCTATGCACCTCAAAATTTAGCCAAATTGAAAGCTGGCGTTCAAGAAGAATTGTCCAAGTTTGTGAAAGACGGCGTCACGGCTGAAGAGCTGGTCGATGCCAAAAAAGGCTGGCAAGAGGAGCGCAAAATTGGCCGCGCCCAAGACCGTGCGTTGGCGGCAAGTCATGTGGCGCAAACTGCAGCCAATCGCACCATGCGCTTTGTCGAAAAACTAGACGCACAAATTGAATCAACAACATTGGACGAGGTCAACGCGGCCATTCGCAAACACCTCGAGTTCCATAAGTTCTTGAACATTTACGCGGGTGATTTTGCCAAGCATGGCGGCAAATAAAACAACATTATTTCAAGCAAAAAAAACCGCTGCCACAGCAGCGGTTTTTACAAAGATTGGCTTAATTACAAAACCAAATCTGTCAGGCTGAGCTGGGTCACGCCAACCAACTCAATTTGAAATTCAGCAGCCGTGTCACGGTCGTTGCTGCCGTACAAAATACCATTTTCAAACCAGAGTGCGCCGTTGGCGTTGGCAGATGTCACATTGGACGCAGCGCCCACATAGTTAAACGCGTCGTTGCTCCAATTGCCAGAACGCGCATCGATGCCTGACAAATCGAGTTTGTCGCCAGTCGAAAAGTCATGAATGCTGTCGCGTGTGTTGGTGGTCAAACCAGTTTCAAGCACATGGCTGTACTTGAACGTATCGTTGCCCGAGCCACCATACAAATCGTCTGACCCTGCGCCGCCCGACAACACATCGTTGCCAATGCCGCCATACAAATCGTCCGAACCGACATCACCATTCAAACGATCATCGCCGTCTTCCCCATGCAGGTCATCGTTGCCATACCCACCGTTCAAGTTGTCATTGCCATGGCCTGCATCGTAGTGGTCGTCTGAGCTGTTTCCTCGCCAGAGATCATCTGCATCAGAGCCTGCAAGCACGTTGTTGGCGGGTGTTTGTGACAAGTTGGCGGCAGCATATGACTTGGACATTTTGGCAAAAATGCCATCGCCATCGATGTCACTGTAGACCGTGGTTTCAACGCGGCCGTGTTCCACTTCTGTTTTGACGATGTTGGCGCCATCGACGGTCCAAGTTTCGTCACGGTCCATTTTTTCAAATTTAACCCGACCGTTTTTAATCTCGTAAACGGCTGACACAACGCCGTTCAAGACTGTAAATTGATAACCCTTGTTTGCATCGTTGCTCATGTTGTTCCCTTTGATTGCAATGAAATTGCTTTGCTGAGAACTAGAATTTAAGAAGCTTAGATGAAGCGAATCTTAAGACGGCCAAGGCAAACAGGGCCCTGCACAAACCTCAACGGGCGCTTGAAGGCACCGAAGCGCTTTCGCGGGGCCACACCAAGACAACTTTGAGCCCGCCCAACGCGGGGCTGGCGCTCAGTTGAATGCTGATGCGGTTCAATTGCGCAATTCTGCGCACGATGGACCAGCCCAAGCCACAGCCGGAAGCGTCATTGCCCAAAACTCGGAAAAAGCGGTCACCTAAGCGAGCGCGGTCGGCCGCTGACATGCCTGGACCACTGTCTTCAACAGTCAGTGTTGGCTGAGGACCACTTTGCCACGTCACTTGCAAACGAGAGCCTATTGGGCTGTAACGGCTGGCGTTGTCAATCAAGTTACGGACCACAATGGACAGCCACTCGGGTTTGATGGGCAGTGACAGCGATTCGGGTGCTTCAAAATTCAATGTTTGGTTTTTGGCGACCCATGCGTGTCCCGATTCGGCCAATTGCTGTCGCGTCAGGCCAATCACATCAACGTGGGCTAAACCAGATGCATCGTCGTGACGCTCGGCTGCATCCAGTCTGGACAATTCCAGCAATTGGGCAATCAGTCGCGTTGCGCGATCACACCCGTCTAACAAGGCTTGCATGGCCTGGCCTTTAGCGACGGATTCTGAAGCGCCCATGGCCACTTGCGCCTGCATTCGAATGGCCGCAATGGGGGTGCGCAATTCATGGGCGGCATCGGACGTGAACTGTCGCTCATTCGCAATTTGAACTTCAACCCGCTTGAACAGCTGATTCAGGGCTTGCACCAAAGGCTGAACTTCTTGCACGGCCGAATTTTCTTCAAGCGGTTGCAAGGAGGATGCCTTGCGCAAACCAATTTCTTGACCCAAATGGCGCAAAGGGCCAAGCGAAACCCGAATAGACCACCAAATGAACAATGCCAAAAGTGGAAACACCAAGAGCAGCGGCAGGATGGCGCTTTCAAGGCCCGCATACAAAATATCCTGCCGGTATTTGCCCAATTCGGCGACATGAATCCAAACATCTTTGTCTTTGCCTTGGGTACTGAAAATTCGCCACACTTGACCGCCAACATCTCTGTCGGTCAGCCCGCCTTGGCCATCCTGTCTGAAGGGCGTTGTGGGGGCCTTTTCTGAACGAACAACCAACTCACCTTCATGCCATATTTGATAAGCCACACGCGGTTGGTACTTGTGCAAAGTGGGGCTTGAGGTGAAGTCACTGTGATCGTCATGACCATCACCCGATTGAAACACCAAAAAAGAAGCAGTTTGCGCCAGATGTGCGTCTAACAACTCATTGAGTTCATGGTCTGTTTCGTACCAAGTTAGGCCCAAAACCAATAGCCATGCCACGGCTGTGACGGCCATCATCGAGGTGAGCAGACGTGATTGGAGAGAAGCTCGTTTGGGTTCTGGACGCATGATTTGAGATGGTATGGCTTATTTTGGCATGACGTAGCCTACGCCGCGAATGGTTTGAATCACATCATTGCCTAGTTTTCGCCGCAAGTGGTAAACGTGCACTTCCACCGTGTTGCTGCTGACCTCTGTGCCCCAACTGTAAAGGTGCTTTTCCAATTGATCGCGCGTGAGCACGTGACCTGCATGCATCATGAATGTGAGCAGCAAATCAAACTCGCGCGCAGACAAATCAATCGCCACATTTTTCAATGTCACCACCCGGGTTGTCGTGTTCAATTTCACGTCTTTGACACTCATGGTGCTTTGAATTTCGCCATGTGAGCGCCGCACCAAAGCGCGCAAGCGAGCTGCCAACTCCAAGAGATCAACAGGTTTGACCAAGTAGTCGTCTGCGCCCGCGTCCAAGCCTTCAATGCGATACGTGACTGCATCTTGCGCAGTCAAAATCAACACGGGTGTTTTGATTTTTTTCTGGCGAATCTTTTGCAAGCAGACCAGACCGTCTTGGCGCGGCAAGCCCATGTCCAAAATAACCACCTCATGCAACTGCGTCAGCATTTCACGCTCAGCAGCCACACCGTCTCTGACCCAGTCCACCTGGAAACCATGCTGAGCCAAACCGGCTCTCAGGCCAGATCCCAAAGTTTCATCGTCTTCTGCCAACAGCACACGCATGGTATTTCAATGCCTCAAGTCAGTTGAAAAAACAAGAAGCTTGCCACAGCCAAACTGAGCAATGCTGCCATCCACACATGGTTGCCTTTGGCGACATCTGGCCCGGCACCTGGCCGACGACCAGACCACATTGGCCGCAAACCTTGTGATTTTTTAGCCACGACCAACAACACAATGACCGCAATGTGCAAGAGGACGGCCATCAACAAAAAGTTGCCAAATAACTCATGGATTTCGGCCATCCAGTCCCCTGCGATCTCATTGTAGACCGCATAGCCCGACAAGCTGATGAAGATTGACACCAACAGGGTACTGAAAGCAGCCATCGTTAAAACAAGCGTGGCCCATTTGCGCAATGTTTGTGCGTTCCATCGCATGATCGATTCTGGAAAATTCTGAAAATCTGCTTTCAACTCTTTGATTGCATCCAGTTTGCGCCACGCAACACTGAGTCGAGACTGTCGCGGCCCCCACATGCCCCAGAGTAACCGGAAGACAACCAAGCCAAACAAGGTGTACCCCAGGCTCACATGCAGCAATCTGAAGCGTTCACTTTCCGCCGTGATGTAGGCGCCCACAAATGAAATGGCCATGAAGGTGTGGAACAGGCGCATTGGTAACTCGACAATGCGTCGGCTGGGTGCGCGCTCTTGAATGGAAGCAGTCATGTGATGGAGAATGTTGTGTGTCATGGTGTATGCCTTCCTCTACAGCTGGCGCTTAAAGCGGGATGCGAACGCGGTCGTCTTCAAAGTCACCGATGTCTGCGCCTTGATGGCAGGCTTGACATTGGGCTTTGCCGTTGATCGATTTGCGCGTCCAAACGGTTTTTTCAATCTTGCGGTGTTTCTTCTCAAACCATTGGGTGGTGGTTAACCTGTCCGCAGGCGAAGAGGGCTCTACCCGCTTGTAGGTGCCGCCATGGGCTTGTAGCCATGTGCCAATTTGACGTTCAGTGGCAGCATCCAAGGATGCATCGGCGCCATAGTGTTTGTCCAAACTGCCCATGATGCGTTGCCACGATGGTTTAGACAACATGGCAGGTGGATAGGCCATGTGACAAGAGGCACATTCGGTTTTGTATGCGGGCAGCACATTGGCGGGCATGAGCAGCTTGTCCGCCATGGCTGACGATCCAGCGCCTGCCCACAAGACCACGGCCATGCAAGCTTGAATCAGACTGCTTTGAACATTCATTTCAGATCCTTCAGGTAAACCAAGACATCCGCCTTTTCTAAAGGGGTGCACTCCCGACTCAAGACATCTTTGCAGTTTCTGCGAAACCATTTTTCGACTTTGGCTGAATCGGAAAATCGATCGGGATTGACCAAAGGCGCCAACGGCGCAATGGTTTTGCCCGTACTGGCATGCTTGCCGGCTTGCACCGGAGACGCGCCGTGGCAAGAAGCGCAGCTCAAATCATTGGCTGCACTGGCATTGAAGAATTTTTGGCCACGCGCGCGATCGGCTTTTTGGCCAGCTGCCTGCTGGTATTGCGTTAAAAGCGCATCTGGGTTGGTGTCGCCTGCGTTCGCAGCGCTGATCACGCACCATGCGCCCAGAACCGGCCAGAGGCTGCGCACTGAAAAGTAGGTGTGTTTTGAGTTCATGGGCTGATGTTGCCCCCGTCACCTGAAGCAATTCTTAAGAGACCCTCAGAATTGCGTCCCTTCGCGCTAAAAAAAAGCCGCACTTCTTGCGAAGTGCGGCTTGTCGAGCTTGCTATGAAGCTTGATCAGTTAGGCACTTTGCCTTCCACGCCTTTGACGTAGAACTTGATGCCGCCCAAGAACTTGTCGTCAGCGACAGCGTCTTTGGCCAACACTTCTTTGCCGTCTTGGCCCACGACAGGACCCTTCCAAATCACAAAGCTGCCATCTTTCAGACCAGCTTTGATCTCTTCCACTTTCTTCTTGGCATCTTCTGGCACGTCAGCAGCCACAGAGACCATGTCGATGGCGCCCTCTTTCACACCCCACCAGCTTTGGCCTGTAGACCATTTGCCTTCGAGCGCTTCACCCACAGCCTTGATGTAGTAAGGTCCCCAGTTGATGACGGCAGAACCCAAGTGAGCCTTAGGGCCGTAAGCGGTCATGTCGGAGTCCCAACCAAAGGCGCGCTTGCCCATTTTTTCGGCAGTTTGCAACACAGCGGGTGAATCGGTGTTTTGCATCAACACGTCAGCGCCGCCGTTGATCAAAGCGGTGGCTGCTTCTGTTTCTTTTGGTGGATTGAACCAGTCGTTGACCCAGACCACTTTGGTCTTCACTTTAGGATTGACCGACTGTGCACCCATGGTGAAGGAGTTGATGTTGCGAATAACTTCAGGAATTGGGATAGACGCCACGACGCCCAAAGTATTGGACTTGGTCATCTTGCCTGCAATCACGCCAGCCATGTACGCACCTTCGTAGGTACGGCTGTCGTATGTGCGCATGTTCTCGGCTGTTTTGTAGCCGGTGGCATGTTCAAATTTGATGTCCTTGCTGTCAGCTGCCACTTTCAACATGGGTTCCATGTAACCGAAAGTGGTACCGAAGATGAGCTTGTTGCCTTGGCCGGCCAAGTCGCGGAACACGCGCTCAGCGTCGGCGCTTTCTGGCACTTTTTCAACAAAACTGGTGACGATTTTGTCGCCAAACTGTTTTTCAACAGCCTTGCGCGCGTTGTCGTGTGCAAATGTCCAGCCACCGTCGCCCACTGGGCCAACGTAGGCAAATGCCACTTTCAATGGCTCAGCCTTGGCTGCAGGTGCTGCTGGTGCAGCTTCTTCTTTTTTACCGCAAGCGGCCAAAACGGCAGCAGCAGCCAAAGAAATCGCGGCGATTTTGAGAACCGATCGCTTGTTCAGAACTGTCATGAAATTTCCTTTATGGATGAACAGGGTTGCACGAAAAAAAACATTATGAACCGGGATGGAAGGGTTTGCCTAGTGATGCAGGCATGTTGATCCGAATCCAAGCTGGATTTCGTGAGATCAGCGCCAGCACCACAATGGTGGCAAGGTAAGGCAATGCGGTGAGCCACTGGCTGGGCACTTGAACGCCCAGGCCTTGCAAATGAAACTGCAACATGGTGACACCGCCAAACAAATAAGCGCCCCACAAAATTCGCGCGGGTCGCCATGTGGCAAAGGTGGTCAGGGCCAAGGCAATCCAGCCTTTGCCAGCCACCATGCCCTCCACCCACAGCGGCGTGTAGGCGATGGAGATGTACGCGCCAGACAATCCACACAAGGCGCCGCCGGCGATCACCGCATACAAGCGAATGCGTCGTACCGGATACCCCAGTGCATGGGCCGAGGCGGGCGACTCACCCACGGAGCGAAGGACCAAGCCTGTGCGTGTTTTGTAAAAGAACCACATCAGCCCAAAAACCAATGCAATGACGCCATAAACCAATGGGTGTTGCTTGAAAAATGCCGAACCCAACAATGGAATATCGGCTAAAAATGGGATTTCAAAGCTGGGACGTTGAGGCAACTTTTCTTGCACATAGCCAATGCCCACAAAAGCCGAGAAGCCCACACCAAACAAGCTGAGCGCCAAGCCTGTGGCGTATTGGTTGGTGCTCAGGTAGATCACCAGCACACCAAAAATAGCCGCCAACACAGCCCCTGCGGCCATGCCTGCTAAAAACCCCATGGCATCGCTGCCTGTGTGCACCACGGCCGCAAAACCTGCAATGGCCGCACACAACATAAGGCCCTCAGCACCCAAGTTCACCACACCGGCTTTTTCGTTGATCAACAAACCCAAGGCTGCGATGGCCAACACGGTACCGGCATTCAAAGTGGCCGCAATCAGCAATGCATAAGACTCCATCAACCCCTCCTACTTTGCCAACGCAGTCGATAAGCCACCAAGGTGTCGCATGCCAACAAGCAGAACAACAACAAGCCTTGGAACACACCTGTGATGGATTTGGGCAAGCCCATGCGCGACTGCGCCAATTCACCGCCGATGTAAAACATGCTCATGAGAACAGCAGAAAACACCATGCCCACAGGGTGCAAACGGCCCACGTAGGCCACGATGATGGCGGCAAAACCATAACCCGCTGGCACATACGGCGTGAGCTGGCCCAAGGGCCCAGCCACTTCGAGCGCCCCCGCCAAACCAGCGGCCCCACCAGAGACCAGCAGCGCAGTCCACAAAGCTTTGCGTGAAGAAAATCCTGCATACCGTGCAGCTGCAGGTGCCAGACCACCTACTTGCTGTGCAAATCCTGCGCGTGTACGAAACAAAAACAACCACACAGCCACCACCCCCAACAGTGCCAAGATCAGGCCCACACTGACGCGAGACCCTGACATGAGCCGTGGAATTTGCGTGACGGCTTCAAAGGTTTTGGTTTGTGGGAAGTTGTATCCCGCCGGATCTTTCCACGGGCCATACACCAAATAGCCCAGCACCATGTCGGCCACATAGACCAGCATCAGGCTGACCAAAATTTCGTTGGCGTGAAACTTGTCTTTCAGCCAGGCCGTGATGGACGCCCAAAACATGCCGCCGGCGACGCCGGCCAAAACCACCAGCAACACAATCCATCGCCCAGTTTCCTTGTCTGCCAACATGGCCACACCGCCCGCCGCCACGGCCCCCATGACAAACTGGCCTTCTGCACCAATGTTCCATACGTTAGAGCGATAACACACGGCCAAGCCCAGCGCGATCACCAAAAGAGGCGTGGCTTTAACCATCAGCTCGCCCAAGGCATACGCCGATTTGAGGGGCTCCCAGAAAAACATCTGCAAGCCTCGCACGGGATCTTTACCCAACAGTACAAACAGCCCGATGCCCAAGGCTACCGTGACAAGCAAGGCCAACACAGGCGATGCATAGCGCCAAAAAGACGAGTCCTGGGGACGCAATTCAAGCTTGAGCATGGTTCTCCCACAAGCCACTCATCCACTCGCCAATTTGGGCAACGCTGGCTTCTTTGCGATCGATGGAGGGCGACAACTTGCCATTGGCCATGACGTACAGGCGATCACAAATTTCAAACAACTCGTCCAGTTCTTCGCTGACCACCAAGACCGCGCAGCCCGCATCACGCAGGGCCAACAACTCACCCCGAATTTGTGCCGCTGCACCGACATCAACGCCCCAAGTAGGTTGCGATACCAAGAGCACATTGGGTTTGGCATCAATCTCGCGGCCCACGATGAATTTTTGCAAATTGCCACCTGACAAAGACTGCGCCGACGCATTCGTGCCATTGGCCTTGACCTTGAATTGTTCAATGATTTTTTGCGCTTGCTTGTGCAGCACTTGCGTGCGAATCAGACCACTTGATGCCACTGCCTCAGAGCGCGTGAGCAACATGTTTTGGGCCAAGCTGAGCGATGGCACGGCGCCTCGACCCAAGCGCTCCTCCGGTACAAAATGAAGACCCGCTAAGCGGCGTTGGTTTGGCCCCAATTGCCCGACCGCCTGGCTGTCAATGTGTACCGCATTGGCAGGTGCACGCGTGTCCTCGCCAGACATGGCATACAACAACTCCCTTTGGCCATTGCCAGAGACCCCAGCAATACCGACAACCTCACCTGCGCGAACTTGCAAGTTCACCTGAGACAAATCGACACCGAATTGATCTTCTTTGTGCAATGACAAATTGTTGATCGCAAACAAGACCGCTCCGGCTTGGCGATCTTGGTGCGTCAAGGCAGGCGGCTCTGCACCAATCATCAAACGACTGAGCGACGCATTGGATTCTTCACGCGGATCGCACACCCCGGTCACCTGGCCTGCACGCAACACGGTACATGCTGTGCACAGTTCGCGAATTTCATGCAATTTATGGCTGATGTAAAGCAAACTGCAACCTTGGCTGACCAGTTTTTTGAGCACCACAAAGAGCTTGTCCACAGCTTGCGGGGTGAGCACCGAAGTCGGCTCATCCAATATCAATAGCTTGGGTTCGGTGAGCAAAGCGCGAATGATTTCGACCCGCTGCATTTCGCCCACACTCAGGGTGTGAACGGGACGGAAAGGGTCAATGTCCAGACCGTATTCGGCGGCCTTGAGGTGAATTCGCGCTGTGACGTCGGGCAGGGTCAGCGATTTGTCCAAACCCAACCAAACATTTTCAGCCACGCTGAGGGTTTCAAACAAACTGAAGTGTTGAAACACCATGCTGATGCCCAAAGCACGCGCTTGCTGGGGGTTGCGAATTTGGACGGGCTGGCCGTTGTAATGCATCGCGCCCTCATCTGGCTTCACAGAACCATAGATGATCTTCATGAGGGTGGACTTGCCAGCGCCGTTTTCACCTAAAACCGCATGCGCTTCGCCGGGCCTGACAGACAGGGACACCGCGCGATTGGCCACCACACCGGGGTACCGCTTGGTAATGTTCGAGAGTGAAAGACGCGCAGGCTCAGGGGGATGCATGGAATTCTCAAAGTTCGGCAAATTCTATCGAGCTTTGAGTCGCCAAGCCTCTCAAGGAGGCGTTTCTTTTCAAATACCAGCCAAAGATTGCAGACCTGACGGGTCGAGCAAATTCAAAACACGGCCACCGCCACTGATGAGTTGACGGTCACGCAAGTGCTTCAGTACCCTAGAGAAGGTTTCGGGGGCAATGCCCAATTGCGCGGCAATGAGGCGTTTGCGATCTTTCAAAATAACGGCCAAGCTGCCTTGGGCATCGGCTGGCTCGGCATGCCGAAGAAGCCATTCGGCAAACCGGGCATCGGCATCTTTGGCCAAGCGGCTGACGGCCACTTCAATTTGCTGTCTTTGGGCCTTGGCCAAATCGAGCACAAGGGTGCGGACGGGCTCTGGCAGACTTTTCAAGTGACTTTTAAATTGTCCTGCGGGCATGGCTTGAATGGTGACTGCACTCTCCGCCAATGCATCTACCGCATGGGGCAGCCCCAACATGGCTGCGGCAGCCTCTAGCCAAAAGGGCCCCTCCACCACACCCAGTTGATGCACCATGACCCCATGCTCAATGACGCCAAAGGCCACACGACCACTCAACAGGTGCACAGCCTTGGAGGCGGCCTGACCCCGGCGCAACAAGATCGTGCCGACAGGCAAATCTTCCGCCGGAGAGGGGATGCTGGTTAGAACTCGATTCAACATGGGGCCAAATTTGCCAGAGGCGTGGCAGGCCCGCGTTGACGCACATCAATAATTGATCACAACACCAAAATGGCGCGAAAGTCGTTCACATTGGTGTGGGTGGGTCCGGAAAACACCAAATCGTTCAGGGCTTGGAAATAAGCATAGGCATCGTTGTTTGCCAGATGCGCGTCCAAATCGACCCCCACTTGCACCCCCCGAGCCAGCGTATCGGGTGTGACCATGGCGCCCGCGTTGTCTTCCACGCCATCAATGCCATCGGTGTCTGCGGCCAAGGCCCAAACCCCCGGCTGCCCTTGCAGCCCAAGGGCCAAGCCCATGCAAAACTCGCCAGCCCGTCCCCCTCGGCCTTCGCGTGGCTTGCCACCCAGTTTGTTGGCGTTGCTTCGAACTGTGACCGTGGTTTCGCCACCGCTCAAGATGACACAAGGCTTGACAAATGGACTTTTGCCGTGGGCACTGGCACGGGCCAGTGCCGCATGTACTTTGCCCACTTCCCTGGATTCGCCTTCAATCTCATCACTCAGGACATAGGCGCGCAAGCCTTTGGACTCTGCCAAAGCAGCCGCAGCCATCAAGGACTGATGCGGTGTTGCAATCAGGTGCACCGCTGTGTTTGCAAAGGCGGCATCGCTCAACTTGGGGGATTCCCAAGCTGCGCTTTCTAAAGCACGTTGAATGTCTGGGCTGATCTCGATGTTGTAGCGTTGCAAAATTTGCAGTGCGTCTTGGCAAGTGGTGCTATCGGGCACTGTGGGACCACTGGCAATGACAGAAGGGTCATCGCCCGGCACATCGCTGATGGCCAGGGTTAGCACTTTGGCGGGTGCACAGGCTGCAGCCAAGCGGCCACCTTTGATGCGCGACAAATGCTTGCGCACGCAGTTCATTTCACCAATGTTGGCGCCACTTTTTAAAAGTGCTTGGTTGATGGTTTGTTTTTCGGCCAAGCTCAAGCCAACAGCAGGCAATGTCAACAGTGCGGAGCCACCGCCCGAGATCAAGCACAAGACCAAATCGTCTTGCGTCAAACCCTGCGTCAGGGCCAAAATTTCTTCTGCTGCGGCCAAACCCGCAGCGTCGGGCACGGGGTGCGATGCTTCCACCACCTTCAAGCGCGCAAGAACGCCCTGGGGCCGCGCCGGCGTATGACCATAACGCGTGACCACCATGCCAGACAATGGCGCACCTTGCGGCCACAGCGCCTCAACCGCGTGGGCCATGGCACCTGCCGCCTTGCCTGCGCCCAACACCAGCGTTCGGCCTTTGGGTACCTTGGGCAAAAACGCTGGCGTATTTTCCAACGGCAAGGCTCGCGTAACCGCAGCATCAAACAATTGACGCAAGAAGGTTCTTGGGCTGGCAGAGATTTCGGGGTGCAAAGATTTGGTAGCGCTCATGCTGGGAAGTGTAGTGTCTGACTCGAATCGAATCAATTTCTTCGTGCAAAATCATCGACATGACCACCTTGCTCATCCACAACGCTCACACCATCGCCACCTTGAACGACGCAGGCGAGGAACTTCGCAATGCGTCCATCTTTGTCAAGGACCATTGCATCGAAGCCATCGGCGCAGCAGACAGCCTGCCGCAAACAGCGGACCACGTGATCAACGCGCAGCACCATGTGGTCATTCCAGGCATGGTCAACACCCACCACCACATGTGCCAAAGTTTGACGCGCGCCATTCCCGCCGTACAAAATGCCGAGTTGTTCAGCTGGCTCACAGGCCTTTACCCCATTTGGGCAGGCCTTCAACCCGAGATGATTTACGCCAGCACGCAAACCGCCATGGCTGAATTGTTGTTGTCGGGTTGCACCACCAGCAGCGACCATTTGTACATCTACCCCAACGGCGTAAAGCTGGACGACTGCATTGCCGCTGCGCAAGAAATTGGCATGCGCTTTGTGGCAACGCGAGGCAGCATGAGTGTGGGACAGTCCAAAGGGGGCCTGCCACCCGATCGGGTCGTGGAGCAAGAAGACGCCATTTTGAAAGACACACAGCGTTTGATTGAAACCTATCACGATGCCTCGCACGGCGCCATGACACAAGTGGCCGTCGCACCTTGTTCACCGTTCAGCGTCAGTCAAGACCTGATGCGTTTGTCTGCTGAAATGGCACGGCACTATGGCGTGCGATTGCACACGCACTTGGCGGAGAACGACCACGACATTGCCTACAGCTTGGCAAAATTCAAGCGCACGCCCACGCAATACGCCGAAGATTTGGGTTGGTTGGGCGACGACGTTTGGCATGCCCACTGCGTCAAACTCGATGACGAAGGCATTTCTTTGTTTGCCGCCACACGCACAGGCATTGCCCACTGCCCTTGCAGCAACATGCGCTTGGCCAGTGGCATCGCACCCATTCGAAAAATGTTAGATGCGGGTGTGCCTGTGGGCCTGGGTGTCGACGGCAGCGCCAGCAACGATGCGGCGCACATGGTCAACGAAGCACGCCAAGCGATGCTGTTGGCGCGTCTGCGCAAATCTTTAGAAGCACCGCAGGTGAATGCCGAGGGCAACACCATTTTTGGCTGCGACACCGCTCCCATGGAAATGACAGCCCGCGATGCGTTGCGTTTGGCGACGCGAGGCGGCGCTGAAGTTTTGGGCCGCAAAGACATTGGCCAATTGAGTGTGGGTTACTGCGCCGACATGGCCTTGTTTGATTTGCGCAGCCTCAGTTTTGCAGGGGGTGCGGTACACGATGCCATTGGCAGTTTGATGCTGTGTGCAAGCGCGCCAGCGGCTTATACGGTTGTAAACGGCAGAGTGGTGGTTAGCGAAGGTCAACTGACACGTGTCGACCTTGGCCGCGTGATTGAACGGCACAACCACTTTGCAATTCAATTGGCTGCAGGCCATTGACCTGCAGCACTTGAGCGCACCAAAACATCAATCGAATTTAGCGCCTGCCAAATACCAACTGGCCACCGCTTGCCGCTCTTCCGGTGTGATGCCCGTGGCATTGTTCATGGGCATTTGCTGCGTCACGCTCACCTGCTGGTAAATATTTTGAGCGTTCAGTTTCATGTGCGACACTGAATCAAGGCGGATGTTTTTCATCTGCACTTGTTCGCCATGACAAGACAGGCAGCGTTGCGCAACAATGGCTTGCACTTGTGCATAGGGAACCACTTGCGTGGGCGCGGCGCCCGCTGTGGCTTTACTGCCGGACGAACCCCAAGGTGCCATGGCCACAATGACGGCCACAATGAGCGCCACCCCCACGGCCGCAAAAGGCCAAGGGTTTTTGGCACGGCCCAAATGGAAGCCATGTCGTTGCACAAAAAATTGACGAATCAAAGCGCCAGCAAACATCAACACAAACAACAGCAACCATCGCTGGGGATGCGTGTACAAAAAGCTGTAATGATTGCTGAGCATGGCAAAAATAACGGGCAGTGTGAAATAGGTGTTGTGCACACTGCGCTGCTTGCCGCGTTTGCCGTGGATGGCCAATGACATGGCGTCGTATTTCTCACCGGAAGTCATGGCGGCCACCACTTTGCGTTGGCCAGGAATGATCCACACAAACACATTGGCACTCATGGCCGTGGCAATCATGGCGCCCACCAGAAGAAACGCAGCGCGACCTGCAAACAATTGACAGGCCAACCATGATGCAAAAGCCACGACGCACAGCATCAAGCCCGCAACAATCAACTCACCATTCTTTTTAAAACCGAACAAGCGGCAAACGGTGTCATACACAAACCAAAATGCCACTAAAAACGCCAGCGCGGCAGAGATGGCCATGGCAGGCGACCAGTCCATCAATGATTTATCAATGAGATAGGTGCTGGCGTTCCACAAATACAAGACGGTGAACAACGCGAAACCCGTGAGCCAAGATGAATAGCTTTCCCAATAAAACCAGTGCAATTTGGTGTGAATCTTTTTGGGCGCCACCATGTATTTTTGGGGGTTGTAAAAACCACCCCCGTGCACGGCCCACATGGCGCCGTCCACCCCCTTTTCTAGCAAATCAGGCGAGTTGGGCTTGAGCAAGTTGTTGTCTAGAAAGACAAAGTAAAACGACGAGCCAATCCAGGCAATCACGGTGATCACGTGGACCCAACGCAACAGCAGATTAAGCCAATCTAGTAAATAGGCGTCCATGGTCAATTTCCAAATTGTTTACCGAAGTGTATACAATTTTTCAGGATTGCAACAGCTGTGCAGCCACAGCCACTGCAATCACTTCCGGTTCTTTGCCAGTGATGCCTGGCACACCAATGGGGCACGTCACCTGCTGACACTCGGCTTCTGTAAAGCCGCGCTCCGCCAATCGACGCTTGAAAGTGGCCCACTTGGTGGCGCTGCCAATGAGGCCAATGAAGGCCAAATCTTTTTGATGGCGCTGTCGCATTAAGCAAGCAGCCACCACATCCAAGTCTTCGGCATGGCTGAAACTCATGATCAACACCCTGCTGTGAGGCATCAAATCGGGCACCGCGGCCTGGACGGGGTCAGAATGCTCGCACACCACTTGCGGGGCAACATGGCTGGGAAAAATTTCGTCGCGGCTGTCGATCCAGCGCACATGAAATGGCAACGGGGCCAACACTTGTACCAAAGCTTTGCCCACATGGCCACCGCCAAACAAGGCCAAGGGTTGAAAGCGCTGCGCAGCCTGAAGCTGCAAAATGGTCTGCAAGCGCGGAATGTCTTTGTCTGAGACCCACTCAAATTTGAGCACCAAGGCGCCGCCACAGCACTGCCCCAAACTGGGGCCCAATGCAAAGCGTTTCTCCAGGGGCAGGCTGGCCTGCCCGCTGACAGATTGCAAGTTGCGACGGGCCTCTGCGATGGCCTCAAACTCCAAATGCCCACCACCAATGGTGCCCAAGAAATCGTCTGCAAACACGGCCATGACCGTGCCAGTGCCTCGCGGCACAGAGCCTTGTGCTTGCAAGACGGTGATCCAGATGGCGGGGGCTTGCGCTAATTTTTCAAGCAGAGCAGGAATCCAATGCACGGGGCGTGACTTTCAATCAGGGGCTGTTCAAACCACACTGTACAGTGACAAAATGGACCATTGGGGTCTAGGGGACAAATTTCAAATGACATTTCTTGACACGGCAACTGCATTTCGATTGCGTCTGGGGCTCTGCCTCACCTGCATGGCCTTGTGGTTGGCAGGTTGCAGCACACCACCGCCACCGCCCCCTGTCGCAGCGCCTCGACCTGCGCCTGTCGTGGTCAAACCCATAGCGTGGCCCCAACCCTCACTGCCAACGTCCAATGCCCGCAACCCCGGGGAATACCGCGTGGACGCGGCCAAGCACCTGTACAAGTTGAATGGTTCTCGCATCTTCAAAGGCCGACTGCCGCCCATGCTGTATGCGGTGGGTGTCTTGGACGTGGAAGTTGACAAGCAAGGTCAAGTGACACGCACTTATTGGGTTCGGGCCCCAGGCCATGCCCCTGAAGTGATGAAAGAAATTGAAAAGACAGTGCGACAGGCCGCACCCTACCCTGTCCCTGCGCACATGAACAAGGTGGTGTACTCAGACGTTTGGCTGTGGCACAAGAGCGGTCGGTTTCAGCTTGACACCCTGACAGAGGGTCAAGACTGAAACATGTCACACGGCCGCTTTGGCCTTCTCGCAGCTCATCAAAATCTTCTCTGGTGTGGCTGGCGCACTCATGTGAACCACGGTTTTGTGGTCGGCACTGGCACTGACCGCGTCCCGCAAGGCAAAGAAAGTTGACAAAGCCAACATGAAAGGCGGCTCGCCCACTGCCTTTGAATTGAAAGGTGTTGGCTTGAGGTTGCTGCCATCAAACAGCGTCACCTTGAAGTGTTCTGGCACATCACCGGCCACTGGAATTTTGTAGGTGCTGGGGCCATGTGTCAGGAACTTGCCCTTCTTGTCCCAAATGCACTCTTCCATGGTGAGCCAGCCCATGCCTTGAACATAAGCGCCTTCAATCTGGCCTTTGTCGATGGCGGGGTTGATGCTCTTGCCAGCGTCATGAACAATGTCCACCGCCTTCAGCCACCATTCGCCGGTGCGGGTGTCAATTTCTACTTCACTGACAGACGCGCCATAGCAGTAATAATAGAACGCATGGCCAGTGAGGGTGGCAAAGTCGTACTTGATCTCAGGTGTCATGTAGAAACCCGTGACCGACAAGCCCACACGGTCCATCCATGCTTGCTTGGCCAAGGCCGCCCACGCGACTGACTTTCCACCGCCGTGCGCTTGGTTGTTGGCAAAGCTCACATCGGTCTCTTTGCAACCCAGCATGTTGGCCGCCACAGGTGCCAAACGCGCACGCATTTGCGCTGTGGCGTTCATGATGGCTGCGCCATTGATGTCGGCGCCGCTGGATGCCGACGTTGCTGAAGCGTTTGGCACTTTCTGTGTGTCGGTGCCAGTCACACGAACGTATTGAATGTCAATGCCCAAACCATCGGCACACACCTGCGCCATCTTGGTGTTGAGGCCTTGGCCCATTTCGGTGCCACCATGGTTGACGCTGACTGAGCCATCCATGTAAATGTTGAGCAAAGCGCCGCCTTGGTTCAACATGGTGGCCGTAAAGCTGATGCCAAATTTCAAAGGGACCAAAGCCAGACCACGCTTGCGACGTTTGTTGACTTTGTTGAACGCATTCACGCTATCGCGGCGTTCGCGGTACTTCGCCTCTGAGGCCACTTGGTCAATGACCTTGTCGCCCACCCAGTCTGCAATGGTTTGTCCATATTGCGTGACCATGGTGGCGGGGTTGCCAGAGACCGCGGGGTCTTTGTAGATGTTGAGAAGGCGCACATCCAAAGGATCTTTGCCAATGTCATTGGCGATTTGCTCAATGACCGTCTCAATGCCAAACATGCCTTGCGGGCCGCCAAAACCGCGGTAAGCAGTAGCGCTTTGGGTATTGGTTTTGCAGCGGTGGCTGATCAACTTTAAGTTGGGGATGTAGTAGCAATTGTCGATGTGCAAGCAGGCACGATCGTTCACTGGACCTGAATAGTCGGTGCTGTAACCGCAGCGCGACATGAGCGTGATGTCGGCGCCCAAAATGCGGCCTTCATCGTCATAACCCACTTCGTAATCGATGCGGAAGTCGTGGCGCTTGCCAGTGATCATCATGTCGTCGTCGCGGTTCACGCGCAACTTAACCGGGCGCTGCAATTTGAATGCGGCCAAAGCGGCACTTTGGCTGAAGATGCTGGCATTGCCTTCCTTACCGCCAAAGCCACCGCCCATGCGACGGCAAATCACTTCCACATCGTTGGTACTCAAATTCAATGCCGCTGCAGCTTCTCGTTGGTTGCCATCGGGGTGCTGCGTTGACGAATACAAAGTGAGCTGACCATCTTCACGGGGCACTGCGTACGTGATTTGGCCTTCCATGTAAAACTGCTCTTGCTGACCCGTGTCGGTGCTGCCCTTCACCTTGCGGGGTGCTTTGGCAATGGCTTCGGCGGCATTGCCGCGTGTGATGCCCTTGGGCGGCATGATGAAGCTTTGCGCTGCCATGGCCTCTTCAATGGTGAGGATTGGCTTGAGCTCTTTGACCAACACTTTGGCTTTTTGAGCGGCTTCACGGGCGTACAACATTTCTCGCGCCACCACCACGGCCACAACCTGGCCGATGAACTCCACTTTGCCAACGGCCAAGAATGGATCGTCGTGCACGATGGGGCCGCAATTGTTTTCGCCAGGAATGTCTTTGGCGGTGTACACAGCCACCACGCCATGCGCCTTGAGAATGGCGTCGCGGTCAATGCCATCGCCAATCAGTTCGCCGTGCGCCACGGGGGACAAGATGAGGGCGGCATACAAGGTGCCGGCCAACTCGGGCATGTCATCGGTGAAGGTGGCCGTGCCTGTGACGTGCAAATGGGCCGACTCGTGAACAACGTCAGTACCTTGTTGCAAACCCGAAGCGGGCAATAAATTGTGCAAAGAAATAGGCGCGTTCATTTAGGCCACCTCAGTCGTTTGTTGTTCAATGAAATCAAGCACCAAGTTGCGTGCCACCAAAGAGCGATACCCCCATGTTGCACGCAAGCCATCGCGAGCGACAAAGCTGGCCGCAATGGCTGCATCCAAATCGGCTTCTTTCACATCGGTCGGTGCTTTGCCCTCCAATACCGCTTCCAATTTGGGGGCACGGCAAGGTGAAGGTGCCAAACCGTTGTAGGCCAGTTTCACGTTGCTCAACTTGCCAGCCTTTAAGGTGTAAGTGATGGCAGCACATGTGGCAGAAATATCTTGCTCAAAACGTTTGCTGACCTTGTGCGCACGGAACACTTGACCGGCTTGGGGCTTGGGCAACACAACGGCTTCAATGAACTCGCCAGCTTGCAACACAGTTTGTTTTTGGCCTGTGTAAAACTGGTCCAATGACACGGTGCGTGTTGTGTCGCCACGGCGCAATGTGAGCGTGGTGCCCAATGCCATCAGACATGGCATGGAGTCGCCAATGGGCGAGCCATTGGCAATGTTGCCAGCCAAAGTGGCTGTGGAACGAATGGGAGGTGAACCAAAACGGCGGATCACTTCTGCAAAGTCAGGGTAAGCCTTGGCCACCAAAGCTTCCACTTCTGTGAGCGACACCACGGCACCAATGTGCCAGGCTTGCGATGTGTCTTTGACTTGTTTGAGTTCGCTCACATTGCCCAAATACACAATGTGATCGGGACGTGAAAATTGTTTGTTCACTTGCAAGCCCACTTCCGTGCTGCCGGCCAGCAAAGTAGAAGTGGGGTGCTTGACCAAATAATCGGCCACTTCGGCAATGGTGGCAGGCGACACAAATTCATTGCCTTTGCGAGTGCGCACCACGGGCTGAACAATGATGTCGCCTTCCAAGCTGAGGGTGGGGGTAGACGCGCGTTGAATTGCTTGAAGCAAGGGCACATCGGCCGCATCGTCCAATTTCAGGGCAGCCTTGTTGCCGCAAGCCTTTGAGGCAGCATCCAAAATTGGCGCATAGCCTGTGCAGCGGCACAGATTGCCACTGAGGGCATCACTCACCTCTTGACGTTTGGGGGCAGGATTGACTTGCACCAAATTGACCAAGCTCATCACAATGCCTGGTGTGCAAAAACCGCACTGTGAGCCGTGGCAGTCGACCATGGCTTGTTGCACAGGGTGCAAGCTGCCATCGGATTTTTTCAAACTCTCTACGGTTTTGACCGATTTGCCATCCAAGGTGGGCAGCAGTTGAATGCAACTGTTGACCGGGACGTAATCAACGCCTTTGCCCGATGCATTCAAAGAACCCACCATGACCACGCAGGCGCCGCAATCGCCTTCGGCACAACCCTCCTTGGTGCCCGTGCGGTGCAGTTGCTCGCGCAGGTAATCTAAAACGGTGGTGGTGCGGCGCTCGCCCTGGGCTTCGACGATGTTGCCGTCAAGCACAAAACGCACAGTGTTGGTCACTTGGCTCATGATGGGAGTAGTTTGGGGTTAGTTCAAAGCAAAGCTCGATTTTATTGATTTCGCCTGGTTCACGGTCGCTCTTGACCAGAAATAATTGCGATTTAAGAGCCGCGGTAGGTCGAGTAACTCCAAGGACTCACCAAAAGAGGGACATGGTAGTGCTCGGACACGTTGGCCACTCCAAAATCAAGCGCGACCAGGTTCAAAAATGAGGGCTCAGGCAGTTCAACGCCGCGTTCCTTGAAATAGGACGCCACATCAAACACCAAGCGGTAGGTGCCTTTTTGCAAACTGGCGTTGTCATACAGCGGCCCCTCTGGATTGCGGCCATCGGCGTTCAGGTGAAAGGACTTGACCAAGGTGGCCGATTGACCTTGCGTGGTGTAGAGGCTGACGTGCATGCCTGCTGCGGGGCAGCCGTGCATGGTGTCTAAAACGTGTGTACTCAAACCCATGATGTGTCTTTCCTAAAAACTTGTCGACTGAAAGTGTATACACTTTTGTCTTTTGAAGCTATCATGCCTCGCATGGAAACCTCATCGACCCACGCCATTGTCAGCGCATTGACCAAAGCCATTGTCGAGCATCGCCTGATGCCTGGCTCCAAATTGGCCGAGCAAAAACTCGCCACCCATTTTGGTGTGTCTCGTACTTTGGTCCGTCAAGCCTTGTTCCAGCTGTCGCAAAACCGCCTGATTCGCATGGAACCCGCCCGTGGCGCCTTTGTGGCCGCGCCTTCTGCCGATGAAGCCAAGCAGGTGTTTGCGGTGCGCCGAATGTTGGAAATTCAAATGACGCGAGAGTTTGTGCGCGACATCACTCCCGCCAAAATTCGCGCGCTCAAAGCCCACACCAAACAAGAAAAAGAAGCGGTGTCCCAAGAAGATGTGCATGGCCGAACCGAATTGTTGGGTGACTTTCATGTGCGCATGGCAGAACTCATGGGCAACCATGTATTGGCGCAAATTTTGGGGGAGTTAATTTCTCGGTGCGCCTTGATCACACTGATGTACCAGTCGCGCAATGCCGCCCAGCACTCGGCTCACGAACACGAAGAAATCGTGGAAGCCATGGCCAAAAAAGATGCGGACCTGGCCGCTAGGCTCATGGAAGAACACCTGATCTTTGTAGAAAACAGCCTCAGCTTCGACAAAAAAATCCCCACCCACGACATTTCATTGGCCTTGTCATGACCTACTCCGCTTACGACACCACAGCGCCCTACCCCCGCGACCTCCAAGGTTACGGCCGTACACCGCCCCACGCTCAATGGCCCGGACAAGCGCGCATCGCCGTTCAGTTTGTCCTGAACTACGAAGAAGGCGGCGAAAACTCTGTGCTACACGGCGACGCAGGCTCAGAACAATTTTTATCCGAAATGTTCAACCCTGCCAGCTACCCCGAACGTCACATCAGCATGGAGGGCATTTACGAATACGGTTCACGTGCAGGCGTTTGGCGTTTACTGCGCGAATTCGAAAAACGCAAATTGCCCTTGACTGTTTTCGGCGTGGCCACGGCCTTGCAAAAACATCCCGACGTGCTGGCCGCATGTCAAGAATTGGGCTACGACATTGCGTGTCATGGTTTGAAATGGATTCACTATCAAAACATTGACGAAGCCACAGAGCGTGCGCACATGCTAGAGGCCATGGACATTTTGCAAAAGCTCAGCGGCGAGCGCCCTCTGGGTTGGTACACCGGCCGGGACAGCCCCCGCACGCGACGTTTGGTGGCCGACTACGGCGGCTTTGAATACGACAGCGATTACTACGGCGACGATCTGCCTTTTTGGATGACGGTCGAAAAAAGTGACGGCCAGATTGCACCGCAATTGATCGTGCCCTACACCTTGGATTGCAACGACATGCGCTTTGCCCTGCCGCAAGGGTTTTCGCACGCAGACCCCTTCTTTCAATACATGAAAGACACCTTTGATGCGCTTTACAAAGAAGGCGATCCTCAAGGCCTGAACCGGCCCAAAATGATGAGCATTGGCATGCATTGCAGGCTGCTGGGCAGGCCTGGCCGCATCACCGCGTTGCAACGCTTTTTAGACCACATCCAAGCCCACGATCAGGTGTGGGTTTGCCGACGCCTTGACCTTGCCCGCCATTGGAAAACCACTCACCCCTACACACCATGAGCCTTCGTTTAGACCAACTCAACACCGCCTCGCCTGCCGAGGCTTTGCAACTGCTAGACGGCTTGTATGAGCACTCGCCTTGGATTGCGGAGGGCGCACTCAAGTTGCGTCCGTTTGCCTCGTGGGCGCATTTGAAACACTGCATGGCCACAGTGTTGGCGGATGCCGGCCGCGACGCCCAATTGGGATTGATTCGCGCCCACCCGGAATTGGCAGGCAAAGCCATGGTGCGCAAAGAACTGACGGCCGAGTCCACCAACGAACAAACCAAAGCAGGCTTGACGGATTGCACCGCAGAAGAGTTTGAAAAAATTCACGCGCTGAATGCAGCCTACAAGGAAAAATTTGGTTGGCCCTTCATACTGGCTGTTCGCGGCCCACGGGGGCTGGGTTTGAACAAACACCAAATCATGGCAAGCTTTGAGCGTCGACTACACGGCCATCCCGATTTTGAATTGGCAGAGTGTTTGCGCAACATTCACCGCATCGTTGAAATTCGTTTGAATGACAAAACGGGCTGCCACCCCACACAAGGCGATGAGGTGTGGGACTGGCATGAAGATTTGGCGCAGCACAGCGACCCAGGCTTTAAAGAAAACGGCCAACTCACGGTGACCTATCTCACACCAGCGCATTTGGCCTGCAGCGCCAGCATTCAGAACACCATGAAATTGGCTGGCTTTGACGAGGTGTTTGTCGACGCTGTAGGCAATGTAGTGGGCCGCTATCACCCAGCCATGCAGGGTTCAAAATACTTGCTCACGGGGAGTCATTACGACACCGTGCGCAACGGTGGCAAATACGATGGCCGATTGGGCATTTATGTTCCCATTGCCTGCGTTAAAAAATTAGCGACACAACACCAACGCTTGCCGTTTGGCATTGAAGTGGTGGCATTTGCAGAAGAAGAAGGACAACGCTACAAAGCCACCTTCTTAGGTTCTGGCGCTTTGGTGGGCCAGTTCAACCCTGCGTGGCTAGACCAAGTCGATGCCGAGGGTGTGCCCATGCGCGAGGCCATGAAACAGGCAGGTCTGAATGCAGATGACATTTCCAAAATTCAACGCATTCCAGCCGACTACTTGGGTTTCATTGAAGTGCACATTGAGCAAGGCCCTGTGCTGAATGAATTGAACTTGCCTTTGGGTGTGGTCAGCTCCATCAATGGCAGCGTGCGGTATTTGTGCGAGATGATCGGCACCGCCAGCCATGCCGGCACCACCCCCATGGACCGCCGCCGCGATGCCGCTTGCGCTGTGGCCGAACTGGCACTGTTCATGGAAAAACGCGCCGCAGCCGACGGGGACTCTGTGGCCACCATCGGTCAACTCCAAGTTCCAAACGGCTCCATCAATGTGGTGCCAGGTCGCTGCCTGTTTTCTTTAGACATGCGTGCGCCCACCGATCCACAGCGCGACGCCTTAGAGCGCGATGTCATGCAAGCCTTGGATGAGATTTGTGAACGCCGCGGTTTGGTCTGCAAACGCGAAGCCACCTTGCGTGCGCCAGCAGCACCCAGTTCGCCAGCTTGGCAACAACGCTGGGAGCGTGCCCTGAAAAATTTGGGCGTGCCTTTGTACGTGATGCCCAGCGGCGCTGGCCACGATGCCATGAAATTGCACGAAGTCATGCCACAAGCCATGTTGTTTGTGCGCGGCGAAAACAGCGGCATCAGCCACAACCCTTTGGAATCCACCAGCAACGACGACATTCAACTGTGCGTGGATGCCTTTGCCCATGTCTTGAACCAACTTGCCTAACTTTGTAAATCACATGACCGCCACACAGCAACACTACGCACAACTCGACCAATGGATTGATGCACACTTCGATGAACAAGTGCAATTTCTGCAAGCACTGGTTCAAGTGCCGACTGACACGCCACCCGGCAACAATGCACCGCATGCAGTCAAAACCACCGAGTTATTGAACAACTTGGGTTATGTGGCCGAACAATTTCCAGTTCCCGAAGAAGAAGTCAAAGCCTACGGCCTGACTTCCCTCACCAACCTGATCGTGCGCAGGCCCTTCAACGCAGGCGGCAAAACCATTGCATTGAATGCGCACGGCGATGTCGTGCCACCCGGTGAAGGCTGGACCCACGCACCCTACGGCGCCGAGATTGAAAACGGCCACATGTACGGCCGCGCAACCGCCGTCAGCAAATGCGATTTTTCAACCTTCACGTACGCGCTGCGCGCCGTTGAAGCATTGCGAGACCAGCAACAGTTGGCGCTCAAAGGCAATGTGGAATTGCACTTCACGTACGACGAAGAATTTGGCGGCGAAAAAGGACCCGGCTGGTTGTTGGACAAAGGTTTCACCAAGCCCGACCTCATGATTGCGGCGGGCTTTAGCTACCAAGTGGTGACAGCCCACAACGGTTGCCTGCAAATGGAAGTGACAGTCCACGGCAAAATGGCGCACGCCGCAATCCCAGAGACTGGCGTGGATGCGTTGCAAGCTGCCGTGCAGATCTTGAACCACCTGTATGCGCAAAACAAACGCTACCAACAAATCACCTCCCAAGTGGAAGGCATCAACCACCCCTACTTGAACGTGGGCCGCATTGAGGGCGGCACCAACACAAACGTGGTGCCTGGCACGGTCAGTTTCAAATTAGACCGCCGCATGATTCCGGAAGAAAATCCACAAGAGGTGGAAGCCAACATTCGAGACGTGATTGCACAAGCGGTCGCTGAGTTCAACCTTGGTCGTGCGCCAGATGCCCAGGTTAGCATTGACATCAAACGCTTGCTCATGGCACACGCCATGAAACCTTTGGCGGGCAATGCACCCTTGGTTCATGCCATTCAGCAACATGGCAGTGAGGTATTTGGCGAACCCATTCCGGCCATGGGCACACCGCTTTACACCGATGTGCGCTTGTACGTCGAAAAAGGCATTCCAGGCGTGATATACGGTGCCGGGCCCAGAACGGTGCTGGAATCTCACGCCAAACGCGCAGACGAGCGTTTGAATTTGGACGATTTGCGCAAAGCCACCAAGGTGATTTCACGCACCCTTTTGGACCTTCTGCAAGGCTAAGGCACCAAAACAGGGCGCCAAGGGTTTCAATTGATGTGCCATTGGCATTAACTGTATACAGTTTGGCACACAAACACCCTCCTCGGCCCCTTCATAATGGCACCGATTTTGCTTGTCATTTTTAAATCTTTTGCCATCCCAAATTGGAGTCACCATGAAAAAACGTTTCTTGCTTAAAACCACTGCAGCCTTGGTTGCGGCCTGCACCCTGGGCCTGGCCCAAGCCCAATCTACCCCCATTAAATTTCAATTGGACTGGCGCTTTGAAGGTCCATCTGCATTGTTCCTGACCCCTGTGGCCAAAGGTTATTTCAAAGAAGCCAAGCTGGATGTCACAGTAGACGCAGGCAACGGCTCTGGCGGTGCGGTCACTCGTGTGGCTTCTGGCAGCTACGACATTGGGTTTGCCGACTTGGCCGCCTTGATGGAATTCCACGCCAACAACCCCGACGTGCCCAACAAACCAGTAGCCATCATGATGGTCTACAACAACACACCGGCCTCAGTGATGGCCTTGAAAAAATCGGGCATCAAAACACCCGCCGACTTGGCTGGCAAAAAATTAGGGGCACCCGTCTTTGACGCAGGTCGCCGCGCTTTCCCCATCTTCCAAAAAGCCAACAACATCGGCAACGTGGCTTGGACTGCGATGGACCCACCGCTGCGTGAAACCATGCTGGTTCGTGGCGATGTGGACGCCATTACGGGCTTCACCTTCACATCATTGCTGAACATTGAAGCGCGTGGCGTTAAAGCAGACGATGTGGTCGTCATGCAATACCCTGACTTTGGCGTCAAGCTCTATGGCAACGCCATCATTGCATCACCCAAAATCATCAAAGAAAATCCAGCCGCCGTTAAAGCGTTCTTGGCCGCGTTCACCAAAGGTGCCAAAGACGTGATCGCCAATCCAGCCGCGGCCATCGCCGATGTCAAGGCACGTGACGGCATCATCAACGTTGCTTTGGAAACCCGTCGTTTGCAATTGGCCATCGACACGGTCATCAACAGCGCCTCTGCACGCGAAGAAGGTTTCGGTCAAATCAAAGGCCCTCGTTTGTCTTTGATGGCCTCCCAGGTGTCAGATGCGTTCAATACCAAAACACGCGTCAAAGCGGACGACATCTGGAATGGTTCTTTCTTGCCCACCAGCAAAGAACTCGACATCTTGCCTAAACCCAAGAAGTAATTCCTGATTTCCTGACTGAACAAGGCGGCCTGTTTTGAGCACTCCCAATTTCGTTGAATTTCAAAATGTTTGGTTGGCCTACAACGACGAGTTGTTGGCCCAAAACCACTTTGCGGTTGAAGACATCAACCTGCAAGTCAAGCAAGGCGAGTTCATTGCCATTGTGGGTCCCTCAGGCTGCGGCAAGTCCACCTTCATGAAGCTCACCACGGGTTTGAAAAGACCCAGCAAGGGCCAGATTTTGGTGGACGGCCAAGCCGTCACAGGGCCATTGAAAATCAGTGGCATGGCGTTTCAGGCCCCCTCCTTGTTGCCATGGCGCACCACCCTCGACAACGTCTTGTTGCCTTTGGAAATTGTCGAGCCTTATCGCTCTCAGTTCAAACAGCGCAAAGCAGAATTTGTAGAGCGTGCGCGCAAGCTGCTTCAGACGGTTGGCTTAGGGGGCTATGAAGACAAGTACCCTTGGCAACTTTCGGGCGGCATGCAACAGCGTGCCAGTATTTGCCGCGCCCTCATTCACGAGCCCAAAATGCTGCTCTTAGACGAGCCTTTTGGTGCCCTAGATGCCTTCACTCGCGAAGAGTTGTGGTGCATTTTGCGAGACCTTTGGACAGAACAAAAATTCAATGTCATTTTGGTCACGCACGATTTACGTGAGTCGGTTTTCTTGGCCGACACCGTTTACGTCATGAGTAAAAGTCCAGGACGTTTCGTGGTCAAGCGAGAAATCGATTTGCCACGTCCTCGCGATTTAGAAGTGACCTACACACCCGAATTCACCAACATCGTGCACGACTTGCGAGGCCACATTGGTGCCATTCGCCAAGCTGGCGCCGTCATCAACCAATAAGCAGGTGCTTTGTGAACAAAAAAACGCTTGAAACATCTGCACCTTGGATTTTGTTGGTGCTCACCTTGCTCATATGGCAAGGCCTTTGCAGCTTATTCAATGTATCGGAATTCATTTTCCCAAGCCCCTACCGCATTGCACAGCAAACCATTGAGTTTGCCGATGTGATTGCGGCGCATGCCTGGCGCACTTACTGGGTCACCATGGCTGGCTTTGGCATTGCCATTGTGGTTGGCGTCTTGCTCGGATTTGTAATCGGTAGTTCGCGCTTGGCCTACGCCGCGGTGTACCCACTCATGACCGCCTTCAACGCATTGCCCAAAGCGGCCTTCGTGCCTATTTTGGTGGTGTGGTTTGGCATTGGCATCGGCCCCGCCATCCTCACCGCTTTCTTGATCAGTTTTTTCCCCATCATGGTCAACATTGCCACAGGCTTGGCAACCCTCGAACCTGAACTGGAAGACGTGCTGCGCGTTTTGGGCGCCAAGCGCTGGGATGTGCTGGTTAAAGTTGGCCTGCCCCGCTCCATGCCTTACTTTTACGGCTCCCTTAAAGTAGCCATCACCTTGGCATTTGTAGGCACCACCGTGTCTGAAATGACGGCTGCCAACGAAGGCATCGGTTACCTCCTCATCTCCGCAGGCTCCGCCATGCAAATGGGCTTGGCTTTCTCAGGACTGGTGGTGGTCGGTGCCATGGCCATGGTGATGTACGAACTCTTCAGCTACATTGAAAAGCACACCACTGGCTGGGCTCACCGAGGCTCACACAACGAATAAAACCAAGATTTTTGGTTTTATTTGTTGACTGGCCCTAAAGGCTTGACCTTTCGAGCCGATTCCCTACGATGCACCCGTGTATTGACATGCCATATCGGCATGGCGTACGCGGACCAGGCCCACGGGAGTCACCGACATGTCAGAAAACACCCCTGTCCCATCCTCGCTGGGGTCAGCGCCCAATTCATCGGGAAACCCCAACTTTTTCGACATCTTGTTCCTCATGTTCTTGGGCTGCATGTTGGGCCTGGTGGCGTGGGTCGGCTTACTGTCCCACGAAGAAGGCTATAAAAACGAGGTCACCAAACACAACGGTGAAGCCTGGGTGAAATGGCTCAAAGAGAACAGCGAACCTCGTGCCAAAGAAGACTATGCCATTGAAAATTGTGCGGCAAGTGTCATGGAAAGAAAACGCTGGGGCGATTGTTTTGCAGAGTTGACAGAAAGCGTGCCAACTTTGAAAAAAATGACCAACCCCTTTACCAAGGAACCGGTGCATTTTGTGGCCAAATGCGATCCCAAAGACCGAAGCACCATTGGCGGCATTTTTCTGGAGAAGATTGTGCCCACACCACCCGGCTCAGCGGTGGCCGTGGTGGCCTCTCAATTGGTCGACATGGACCCCATCGACACCAAGCTAAGTTTGAAATTAACGGTTTGCGACAAAGGTGGGTACCCCATCAAAGTTGACGAGTTTGAATTCTAAGGACACCCATCATGCTCACCAATGACTTAGAAGCCCAACTCATCACAGACAAAGAAGCCCACATTTCTGGGGACTTGCCATTTCGCGAGTGGATGTATGCCTGGTTGCTGAACCCGCACATCGAAGGCAATTATCAAAAAACCATTGACCGATGGATTGGCATTTTGATTGTGGCCAATCTATTTGCCTTGATGTTTGAGCAAATTCCTGCCATTTTTGAAGTGTATGAACGTTGGTTTCATTATTTCGATTTGGTGTCGGTGGTGATCTTCACCATCGAGTATCTGGTTCGGTTTTATCTGGCACCCGAGGATGAGGAGTTCAAAAAACACAGGTTTGCGCGAGCGCGGTATGTTGGCAGCCCTTTCGCCATCATTGATTTAGTGGCCATCCTGCCCTTCTTTCTGCAAGCCTTCATTTCCATTGATTTGCGCTACTTGCGGTTCCTGCGACTGCTGCGAATTTTGAAACTCTTTCGCGTGTTGATTCCGGCTTACAAAGAGTTTGTCATTGCCAACCAGGGCAGAACATTTCGTCAACGCGTGCACGCCTTGGTCTTCCCAAGTGCCTACGGCGGTACTTTGCACACCCTCTACGACTCTTTCATTGTGGTCTGGGTCATTGTGTCGGTGTTGGCTGTTATTTTGGAATCTGTGCAAAGCATTCATTACTTGCTGAGCATGGAATTCCTCATCTTGGATGCGATTGCGGTGTCCATTTTCACAGTCGAATATTGTTTGCGCTTGTATTGCTGTGTAGAAGAACCTGGGTATCAAAAAGCCATAGGGGGTCGCATTAAATTGGCGAAATCGACTTCGGCCATCATTGATCTGTTGGCCATTGCCCCATTTTTTCTCGAAGTCTTTTTGCATCACTTGTTTGATTTGCGATTCATGCGAGTCTTTCGACTCTTGCGCTTGCTCAAATTGACACGCTACACAGGCGCAACTCAATCGCTGTCTAAGGTGGTGGCGCGCGAATGGCCCATCATGGCGGCATCCGCGTTCATCATGCTGTTGTTGGTGGTGATGACGGCCAGTCTGGGCTATTTGTTTGAACATGAAGCACAGCCCGAGAAATTTGAAAATATCCCGCAGTCGATTTACTGGGCCGTGATCACCTTGGCATCCGTTGGCTACGGCGACATTTCACCCATCACACCGGCTGGTCGCGCCATGACCATTGTGCTGGCTTTGATCGGCATCGGTATTTTTGCAATTCCTGCCGCACTGTTGTCGTCGGCCTTCAGTGACCAATTGAAAATGGACCGTGAAGCCTTGGTGAACAAACTTTACGAAATGCTGGCCGATGGCAACATTGACCACAAAGAGGCCGAGTACATCAAAACCGAATCCAAACGATTGCACTTGAGTGACGATGAGGTCAAGATATTGATTGAACGTGCCAAACGCGAAAGAGAATTGATGGACGATGTGTCCACCCTGCCTTTGCATAAAATAGCAGCCAACCCCGAACATGCCATAGAGCATTACAAATATCTCTTGGGACAAATTCGGCAGCTGCAGTTGCTCACTGATACCGAGCAATTGCAGCACACCATGGCCAAGCCCGACCGCTTGACCGACACCGACAAACAACTGTGGCGCTTGATCAACCGACAAGAAGCGCCGCCGGTTTAAAGAAACGACCTATGGCATGGCGCGCTGAACTCAAACTCGATTACACCTCTGAGTCCCAGCGCACCGTGGCCAGGTACGCGCATCAGGGGCCCTTGCGCATTTTAAAAAGCCTCTACCCAGAAGGCGACCAGATCTGCCACAACGTGCTGGTACACCCGCCTGGCGGTTTGGTGGGTGGCGACACCTTGGACATACAAGTGTCGGTCTCGCCGGGTGCGCATGGTTTGGTCAGCACGCCGGGGGCAACGCGTTTTTACAAATCAGGCGGACACCCGGCATTGCAACAAGTGATTGCGCATGTGGCAGATCATGCCCGACTTGAATGGTTGCCCCTTGAAGCCATTGCTTACAACGACTGCGAGGCCACCAACCGCGCCATCTTTCACCTGGCACCGGGTGCTGAATTGATCACCTGGGATGTCACGGCACTGGGCTTGCCAAGCTCAGACCAAGCATTCAAGCAAGGTTACTTTGAACAACACTTGGAAATTCCAGGCATTTGGTTGGAACGCGGCAAGGTCGAGGGCGCAGACGAGCGCTGGCTCAACAGCCCCTTGGGATTGGCAGGTCACAAGTGTTTGGCCAGTTTGGTCTTTGCCTGTGGTTCGGCCATTGCACCTGCCCGTGCAGAAAGCGCTTTGGAGGCTGCCAGGCTGATCATAGAATCCAGCCCCTTGAAACTGCAAGCCGGCATCAGTTGCGCCCACCCGCAAGTCATTGTGATGCGAGTTCTGTCACCACTGGTAGAGCCCACCATGGACTTGCTCAAGCAAGTGTGGGCGGCTTGGCGACACACCCTGTGGCAATTGCCCAGCGAGCCCCCCAGAATCTGGCAGGTTTAAATCGCAACCAGCTGGCGAATGCCTTTGGCCTGCATTTCATGACCAGGGCCTTTGGCGATCACTTCACCACGTTCCATGACCATGTAGGCATCGGCCAGTTCTTCGGCAAAGTCGTAGTACTGCTCACAAAGCAATACCGCCATGCGCTGGCCCTGCATTCCAACATCGGCCAAGCGCCGAATCACTCGCCCAATGTCCTTGATGATGCTGGGCTGTATGCCTTCAGTGGGCTCATCCAAAATGAGCAACTTGGGTTTGGCGGCCAAAGCACGGGCAATGGCCAATTGCTGCTGCTGCCCTCCTGACAAATCACCGCCTCGGCGATGCAACATTTGTTTGAGCACAGGAAAAAGCTCAAACAATTCAGTGGGAATGGACGTTCCACCTGGCTGCGTGGCCAAGCCCATGAGCAAATTTTCTTCGACGGTTAACCGCGCAAAAATTTCTCGCCCTTGAGGTACATAGCCCACCCCAGCCCGCGCACGTTCATAGGGTGCTGCACGTGACAGTTCTTGTTCACCCAAGACGACTGTGCCACTTTTAATGGGAACGACACCCATCAAAGATTTGAGGAGTGTGGTTTTACCCACACCATTGCGACCGAGTAAAACCGTCACTTCGCCCTGTTTGGCTTCTAAACTGACATCACGCAAAATGTGTGAGCCACCGTAATATTGCTGTATGTTGTTGACCGTTAAATTCATATCGCTTTGCCTCAACGGCCCAAATAAACTTCGATCACACGTTCGTCGGACTGCACCTGGTCTAACGTGCCTTGTGCCAGCACGGAACCATCGCACAGCACGGTAACGATGTCGGAAATCGTTTTGATAAAGCCCATGTCGTGCTCCACCACCATCAAGGAATGCTTGCCCTTCAGAGTCAGGAACAACTCTGCGGTTCTTTCGGTTTCGTGATCTGTCATGCCCGCCACAGGCTCGTCAAGCAACAAGAGTTTGGGGTCTTGCATCAGCAGCATGCCAATTTCAAGCCATTGTTTTTGACCATGGCTGAGCTTGCCTGCTTGCGTCAAAACACTGTCTGCCAAATGAATGGTGTGCAAGACTTCCGCCAAGCGATCTGATTGAACCGAATCCAACTTGAAGAACATCGAAGCCTTCACACCCTTGGGCGTTTTCAGTGCCAGCTCCAAATTTTCAAACACAGTGAGTTGTTCAAAGACCGTGGGCTTTTGAAACTTTCGGCCAATGCCCAGTTGCGCAATTTCGGGTTCATTGTGTCGCAACAAATCAATGGTGCTACCAAAGAAGACCTGCCCTTCGTCGGGTCTGGTTTTACCTGTGATGATGTCCATCATGGTGGTTTTGCCGGCACCGTTGGGTCCAATGATGCAGCGCAACTCACCCGGAGCGATGTCCAAGGACAACTTGTTGATGGCCTTGAAGCCGTCAAAGCTGACGCTGACATCTTCCAAATACAAGATGCGGCCGTGAGAGACGTCCACTTCACCTGGCGTGTGGATTCGGCCATAGCTGGCATCACGACCACCCGATTCGGTGGGCGTGGATTGGTAAACCGCTGGGTCGTGCGCAGCTGCACGCTGTGCGCCCTGTTTCAGGAGGTCGGGGGTCATGCGCGACCTCCTTTCAAGCGCTGCACGAGGCCCACCACACCTTGCGGCAAGAACAAAGTGACGGCAATGAACAAGGCACCCAGGAAGTACAACCAAAACTCTGGCGCACTGACCGTGAGCCAACTTTTGGCACCATTGACCAAAAATGCACCCACCACCGGGCCGATCAAACTGCCTCGCCCCCCCACTGCTGCCCAGACAGCAATCTCAATCGAATTGGCAGGACTCATTTCGCCAGGGTTGATGATGCCCACTTGCGGCACATACAACGCACCTGCAACACCGCACATCACGGCAGAGATGACCCAAATGCTGAGCTTGTAAGGCAGTGGCGAATAGCCAGAGAACATGACACGCGATTCAGCATCGCGAATGGCCTGAAGCACACGTCCAAATTTGCTGCGAATCAGCCAACGCGCCATCAATAAGAATCCCAACAAAGTGGTGCCAGTGAGGACAAACAACACCATGCGCATGTTGGGTGTGGCCAATGGCAAGTCCAAGATACGCTTGAAATCGGTGAAACCATTGTTGCCACCAAAGCCTGTTTCATTGCGGAAAAAAAGCAGCATGGCGGCAAAGGTCATGGCCTGGGTAATGATTGAAAAGTACACCCCCTTGATGCGAGAGCGAAAGGCAAAATAACCAAACACACCCGCAACCACTGCAGGCACCAACACGATCAAAAACAAGGTGGCCACAAAACTGTCTGACAGCGTCCAATGCCATGGCAGCTCTTTCCAATCCAAAAAGACCATGAAATCGGGCAGGTTGCTTTTGTAGTTGCCGTCGGCGCCAATTTGACGCATGAGGTACATGCCCATGACGTAACCGCCAATGGCAAAAAACAAACCATGTCCTAAAGACAAAATGCCCGTGTAACCCCAAATCAAATCCATGGCCAACGCACAAATGGCGTAGCACATGATTTTGCCCACAAGGCTGACGGCGTAATCACTGAAATGAAGCCAGTGACCTTGTGGCACCACCAAATTCATCAGCGGCACGCACAGGCAAACAAAGACCAGGGCCAACAGAAACGCACTCCACGCTTTGCGTGTGAACAAAGGTTCACGACCGGGCAATTCAATTTTTGCAATGTTCATAGTTGTCATCTCAAGCCTCCGCGCTCCGCCCCTTCATGGCAAAAATACCTTGAGGGCGTTTTTGGATGAAGACAATGATGAACACGAGAACACAAATTTTGGCCAACACAGCACCGGTGATGCCTTCCAACAGCTTGTTCACCAATCCCAAGCCCAAGGCCGCATAGACCGTACCGGCAAGTTGACCTACACCCCCCAAGACCACCACCATGAAGGCATCCACAATGTAGTTTTGGCCTAAGTCTGGTCCCACATTGCCCACTTGACTCAGTGCACAACCGGCCAAGCCAGCAATGCCAGAGCCCAATGCAAATGCGTACGTGTCAATGCGTGACGTGTTGACACCGAGGCAAGAGGCCATAGGACGGTTTTGGGTCACGCCGCGCACAAACAGCCCCAATCGGGTTTTGCCAATGACCAAGAACATGGCCAGCAGAACAGCCGCTGCAAAGGCAATGATCACCAAACGGTTGTAAGGCAGGGTTAAATTAGAGAGCACCTGAAAGCCACCACTCATCCATGCGGGATTTTCAACGCCCACGTTTTGAGCACCAAACAAGGATCGAACCGCCTGCATCAAGATCAAACTGATGCCCCATGTGGCGAGTAAAGACTCTAAAGGACGGCCATACAAATGACGCAGCACGGTCCGCTCTAAGAAGGCTCCGACCAAGGCTGAGGCCAAGAAAGACAAGGGAACCGCCAGCAACAAGTACGCGTCAAAGTAACCTGGCAAGTATTGCCGAAACAGCACCTGCACCACATAGGTGGCATAAGCGCCAATCATCATGAGCTCACCGTGAGCCATGTTGATAACGCCCATCAAGCCGTAGGTAATGGCCAATCCCAAGGCCACCAGCAACAAAATAGAACCCAAGCTTGCACCCGTAAACAACGCACCCAAGCGTTCACCTGTTTTCAATGCGCCCTCAATGGCCGTCAGCGACTTTCTGAGTTGCGCCTTCACTTGCGGGTCTGTTTCCTCAGCCAATCGCTGATTCAGTAAGAGCTGTGTTTCGGGGGTTTGGCTCTCAGCCAATCGGATTGCCGATTCCAAACGCACACCGGCGTCTGGGTCGCCCAACTGCGCAGCTGCTTTGGCCAACGCCAATGAATTCTTCAGCCCAGTGTCTTGCTCTTGAGCCAAGGCTTTGACAAGCAAAGGCAACTTGCTGGCATCAGGTTCTTTGAGCAGGGCTTTCACAGCCTGCTGACGCATGAGCACGTCGCTGCTGAACAATTTCAAAGCCGCCAATGCGGTTTCAATTTCACCGCGAAAACGGTTGTTACTGACAACGTCTTGCGCATCAGCAGGCAATTCTTGTATTTGGCCAGTGAGAGGATCGAGTGCTTTGCCAGCACCAAAGCTGTCGCGCACAATCCAAATTTTGTCTGCGGCAACTTTAACCGCATCATCGGCCAAGGCTTGCAAAAACACCAAGGTGTTTTCATCGCCCTGCGCCACCACTTTGTTCAGGGTTTCAATTCTTTGATCGGTTTCGCCATCTACCAATCCCTTCATCTCGGACAAGCTCATGGCCTGTGCAGGGCTGACCATGAAGGCCATTGCCAGCGATGAAACCAGCACAAAAATAACGGGCCAAGTTCTAAATCGAATCATGTTTCGTCTTTGCGAAATTCAAGAAAAAAGAGGAAGGACGACACCGTCCTTCCTCTAGGACGGGCTGCAAAAAATTACTTCTTGGCAGGTTCGTCAGGCTTCACATCGTTGCCAGGAATGTAAGGACTCCAAGGCTTGGCTTTGACAGGGCCGGGTGTTTTCCAAACCACATTGAACTGGCCGTCGGCTTTGATTTCGCCAATGAACACAGACTTGTGCAAATGGTGGTTTTTCTCATCCATTTTGGAAGTGATGCCACTGGGTGCTTTGAATGTTTGACCCGCCATGGCAGCGATCACTTTATCGACATCGGTGGTTTTAGCCTTCTCAACCGCTTGCTTCCACATGTTGATACCAATGTAAGTAGCTTCCATCGGGTCGTTTGTCAAAGGCTTGTCTTTGTGACCTGCAATATTTTTGGCTTTGGCGTATGTCGCCCACTTTTTAGTGAACTCGTCGTTGGCGGGGTTCTTGATGCTCATGAAGTAGTTCCATGCAGCCAAGTGACCGACCAATGGCTTGGTGTCAACGCCGCGCAGTTCTTCTTCACCCACCGAGAAGGCCACCACGGGCACGTCTTTGGCTTTCAAGCCCGCATTGCCCAATTCTTTGTAGAAGGGCACATTGGAGTCACCATTGATGGTCGACACCACGGCTGTTTTGCCGCCAGCAGAAAACTTCTTGATGTCAGCCACGATGGTTTGATAGTCGGAGTGGCCGAAGGGTGTGTATTTTTCGTCGATGTCTGTGTCTTTCACGCCCTTGCTCTTCAAGTAAGCGCGCAAAATTTTGTTCGTTGTACGGGGGTACACATAGTCGGTGCCCAGCAAGACCCAACGCTTGGCAGAACCACCGTCTTTGCTCATCAAATAATCAACGGCAGGAATGGCTTGTTGGTTGGGTGCAGCGCCTGTGTAGAACACGTTTTTGGACAGCTCTTCACCTTCGTACTGCACGGGGTAGAACAGCAAGCCGTTCATTTCTTCAACCACGGGCAACACAGATTTACGTGACACAGAAGTCCAGCAACCGAAGATCACGGACACTTTGTCTTGACCCAAGAGTTGTTTTGTTTTTTCTGCAAACAAAGGCCAGTTGGAAGCGGGGTCAACTACCACGGGTTCCAATTTTTTACCCAAGACACCGCCCTTGGCGTTGATTTCATCGATGGCCATCAACACGGTGTCTTTCAACACGGTTTCAGAAATGGCCATGGTGCCAGACAAGCTGTGCAAGATACCAACTTTGATGGTGTCAGCAGCAAGTGCCTGAACAGAGAAAGACAAGCCACCTGCAACAACAGCAGATGCGAGGGCCAAGGCTTTGAGATTGCCACGACGATTCAACATAAGAGCACTCCAATCAAAAAAGGAAGGTTGGTAAACAAGCGAAGAACTGCAACGCTGCCCTCTCCTCTGCAAGGGCTGTGCCAACCCATTGGTTAACCCTTGGCTACAGAGTGAAAACAGCCAGATTGATGCGCATCAAGTCAGCCAAGTTTCCAAACACATGAAAAGTTACATGCACGGGACACGCGCCAGAACGAACCAAATTTGTGCGCCGTCTTGAAATTGGCACCAAAAAGATCTGCACGCTTGCGGTGCACCGCTCAATTCTTTGAATTTTTTGGGGCATGCATGTTGCTTGAGTTAAGCTCAGAATCCAACCCACACATCACGAGTGCACCATGGAACTCACACCCCGCGAAAAAGACAAATTGTTGATATTCACCGCTGGTCTTTTGGCTGAACGCCGAAAAGCACGCGGCCTCAAACTCAATTACCCCGAAGCAGTTGCCTACATCAGTGCCGCCGTGATGGAGGGTGCGCGCGATGGCAAAACAGTGGCCCAACTCATGAGTGAAGGCCGAAGCTTGCTCACGCGCGCGGATGTGATGGATGGCATTGCCGACATGATTCCCGACATTCAAGTTGAAGCCACCTTTCCCGACGGCACCAAACTGGTGACCGTGCACCAACCCATTGTTTAAGGATCTCGACATGATTCCCGGTGAACTCATCACAGACGACGGCGTGCACACGCTCAACCCAGGTCGCAGAACCACCACCCTGGTGGTGCAAAACGGTGGTGACCGTCCTATTCAAGTGGGCTCGCACTACCACTTTGCAGAAACCAACGGCGCATTGCTGTTTGATCGCATTGCTGCACAAGGCATGCGCTTGAACATTGCCGCAGGCACAGCCGTCAGATTTGAACCCGGCCAACAACGCACCGTTGAATTGGTGGACTACAGCGGCAAACGCGAAATCTATGGCTTCAGAGCCTTGGTGAATGGCGCACTCCCAGAAGCAAAAGGAATCTGATCATGGCAACCATTGGCAAACGCGCCTACGCAGAAATGTTTGGTCCCACCGTGGGTGACCGTGTTCGGTTGGCCGACACCGAATTGCTGATAGAAGTTGAAAAAGACTTCACCCTGTTAGCTGGTGGCTACGGCGAAGAAGCCAAATTTGGCGGTGGCAAAACCATTCGCGATGGCATGTCGCAATCGCAGCGCACACGCGATGGCACAGGCTCAGGGCCGCAAGCCGGTGGCGCGGTAGACACCGTCATGACCAACGCCCTGATCATTGATCACTGGGGCATTGTGAAGGCCGACATAGGCCTCAAAGGGGGTCGCATTGTGGCCATTGGCAAAGCAGGCAACCCCGACACCCAACCCGGCATTGACATCATCATTGGCCCTGGCACCGAGGTCATCAGTTGCGAAGGCAACATCGTGACTGCAGGCGGCATCGACACGCACATTCACTTCATTGCGCCCCAGCAAATTGAGGAAGCTTTGGCCAGCGGCATCACCACCATGATTGGCGGCGGCACAGGCCCAGCCACTGGCACCTTTGCCACCACCTGTACACCTGGCGCTTGGAACATTGAACGCATGATGCAAGCCGCCGACGCCTTCCCCATGAACTTGGGTTTCCTGGGCAAAGGCAACGCCGCCTTGCCTGACTCGCTGCACGAGCAAATCAATGCAGGTGCCATTGGCCTCAAACTGCACGAAGACTGGGGGACCACCCCTGCCGCCATCGACAACTGCCTGAACGTGGCTGAAGAGACCGACGTGCAAGTGGCCATCCACTCGGACACCTTGAACGAGTCTGGCTTTGTGGAAGACACTGTGGCCGCGTTCAAAGGCCGCACCATTCACACCTTCCACACCGAAGGCGCAGGCGGCGGTCATGCCCCCGACATTTTAAAAGTGGTAGGCGAAGCCAATGTGCTGCCCTCTTCGACCAACCCCACACGCCCTTACACCATCAACACTTTGGACGAACACGTCGACATGCTGATGGTGTGCCACCACTTGGATCCCTCTATTCCAGAAGACTTGGCATTTGCCGAAAGCCGCATTCGCAAAGAAACCATTGCCGCGGAAGACATCTTGCATGACTTGGGAGCCATCAGCATGTTCAGCTCAGACAGCCAAGCCATGGGCCGCGTAGGCGAGGTGATTTTGCGCTGCTGGCAAACCGCCCACAAAATGAAAATGCAGCGCGGCAAGTTGCCGGGCGACACAGATCGCAACGACAACGCGCGCGTCAAGCGCTACATCGCCAAGCTGTGCATCAACCCCGCCATTGCACACGGCATCAGTCACGAAGTGGGCAGCATTGAAGTGGGCAAGTGGGCCGATTTGGTGGTTTGGAAACCAGCGTTCTTTGGCGTCAAACCAGCACTCATTCTCAAGGGCGGTTTCATTGCCATGGCCGCCATGGGCGACCCCAACGCCTCTATCCCCACGCCGCAGCCTGTGCACTACCGACCCATGTTTGGCAGCTACGGTGGCGCGCTGGCACGCGGATCACTCACGTTTGTCTCGCAAGCAGGATTGGCAGCGGGCATTGGGCAAAAGTATGGGTTGCAAAAAACTTTGTCGGCTGTCAAAGGGATTCGCGGAGTTGGCAAGCGGCACATGGTCCACAACGACTACGCGCCCAAAATGGAGGTCGATGCACAAACCTATGCAGTGCGTGCGGATGGCTTGCTGTTGACGTGCGAACCCGCCGTGAGTTTGCCCATGACACAGCGTTACTTTTTGTTCTGATGTTCTCGATTGACTGAATGCTCACTTGCTCTAAATTAATCCCAGGCGGCCAAGGATTGGCTTCTGCTTTGATCAAGCGCGCGCCCACAGTGTCTTTGGATTGGGACGTGCGTCAAAAAAGTCGCTTCCAAACACAAGACTCCAAAGGGCGCGTGTTGTCTGTTTTTTTGCAACGCGGTCAAGTGGTCCGCGGCGGCGATGTGCTTCTTGCCGAAGATGGCAGCCTGGTGCGCGTAGAAGCCGCCCCGCAAACTTTGCTGCGCGTTACCACATGCTCGCAACATGGCACCCCCTTTGACCTTACCCGCGCCGCTTACCATTTAGGCAACCGCCATGTCCCCATCGAGCTCCAACCCGATCATCTGAAAATTGAGCCAGATTCAGTGTTGGCCGACATGCTTCGGGCCCTGCACTTAACCGTGAAAACCGTCGAAGAAGCGTTCGAGCCTGAAGGTGGTGCTTATGGCACACACCATGGTGGCGCAGGCCACTCACATGGTGACGCCCAAGGTCACGATCACGATCATGCACCAGAGCAGCCTCATGTCCACGGGCCTCATTGCCAGCATGAGCACTGAACTGATTCAACTCATCTGGTTGGCCTCTCCTGCACTGCCTGTGGGTGGCTTCTCCTACTCCGAAGCATTGGAATCGGCCATCGACCACGAACACGTACACGACGAAGCCTCATGTGCAGACTGGCTGGCCGATCAATTGCATTTGTCTCAAGCGCGTGGTGACATGGCCTTGATGGCGCAAGCCATTCCCGCATGGCAAGCCCTGAACACAGAACGCCTGCAGGCCTTGAGCGCATGGGTGCATGCCACGCGTGAAACACACGAAATGCGTTTGCAAACCGAACAAATGGGCCGGTCCTTGCTAGACTGGCTGCGCATTCAAAACAAAGCCAGTGCGCCAGCACTTTCACTGTGCAGTGATTTGCGCCCCACCTATCCCATGGCCATGTCGCTGGCCTTGTCTTTGGCGCAAGCTCCGTTGGAACAAGCCCTGCAAGCCTACGCATTTGGCTGGGCCGAGAACATGACGCAAGCGGCGCTCAAGGCAGTGCCCTTGGGTCAAGTCTCTGGCCAAAAAATCTTAGCCCGACTGGCCCATGAAATTCCTGGGGCAGTGCAATACGCCATCGCTCTAAACGATGACAATCGACAAGCTTTTTGCCCCATGTTGGCGGTGCTGTCAGCCCGTCACGAAACCCAATACTCTCGACTTTTCAGATCATGACTGCTTTGCACCACATTCCCCATCGCACCAAAAAACTACCGCCCCTTCGCGTGGGCATTGGCGGCCCTGTGGGTTCAGGCAAAACCACCCTCTTGGAAATGCTCTGCAAAAGCATGCGCCAGAAATGGGACCTGGTGGCCATCACCAACGACATCTACACCAAGGAAGACCAACGCTTGCTCACCGTCAGTGGCGCACTGGAAGCCGACCGCATCATGGGCGTTGAAACAGGTGGCTGCCCTCACACCGCCATCCGTGAAGACGCTTCCATCAACTTGGAAGCCATCGACCGCATGCTAGAAAAATTTCCCAACGCCGATGTGGTGTTTGTCGAAAGCGGCGGCGACAACCTGGCCGCCACCTTCAGCCCCGAACTGTCCGACCTCACCATCTACGTGATCGATGTCGCCGCCGGTGAAAAAATTCCCCGCAAAGGCGGTCCTGGCATCACCAAAAGCGACCTCTTCGTCATCAACAAAACCGACCTGGCCCCCTACGTCGGGGCCGACCTGACGGTGATGCACGCCGACACCACCCGCATGCGCACCACCGCCAAAGGCCTCAAACCCTTCGTCATGACCAACCTCAAAACCCAAACCGGCCTGGCCGACGTCATCGCCTTCATCGAAACCCAAGGCATGCTCGTTTAATTGGGGTCAGATCAACATTAATTTTCAAAGTCCGGCGCCATCGGCTCTGTTTTGGCCTTAGAACGAGGTTACAATTCCACCCGCAGGAAGTGTGGCAGAGTGGTCGATTGCACCGGTCTTGAAAACCGGCGGCTCGAAAGGGTCCGTGAGTTCGAATCTCACCGCTTCCGCCAAATGCCCAAAAGCCGTTGATTTTTCAACGGCTTTTTTTTATGCTCAAAGCAATCAACGGAGACCCGCATGACATTAGCTTTCAATGGCAAACTTTTACTGAGCATCCTCTTGGGTATCAGCACTCAAGTGACACTGGCACAGACCAGCGCCGCTTGGCCTTCCAAACCCTTGAAATTGATCGTCCCCTATGCCGCTGGTGGGCCAGCCGATCTGGTCGCACGTGAGTTGGCCTTGGTCATGACGGCCGACTTAAAACAAACCGTCACAGTCGAAAATCTCGGCGGCGGCATGGGCGTGCCAGCTCTGGGGGTTGTTGTACGGGCAGAACCCGATGGTCATACATTGCTCTTGGCAGCCTTTGGCAACATGGTGCTCCAGCCCATGCTCAGCAAAAAAGGCGGTGCCGACTTGGTCGCCAAATTGAAACCGGTTTCCACCATCTCGACAGGACCCCACGTGCTGGTTGTGTCTGCCAAGCTACCCGTGAAGAGCATTCCAGAATTGATTGACTACGCACGCGCAAACCCCGGCAAAGTCAGTTTTGCTTCAGCTGGTACGGGGGGTACAGCGCATTTGGGCATGGAGATGTTCAAAGCCCTTTCCAAAACCGATGTGATTCACGTGCCTTACAAAGGCAGTGCAGCGGCTGTCAATGATCTAATTTCTGGCGAAGTCAGTGCCATGTTCAGCAGCTTGCCTTCCCTGCAAGGCTTGGCCGACAAAGGACTGGTCAAAGTACTTGCCGCAACTGCGGCCAGCAAATCCAACGCCACCAAATCATTGCCCTTAATTGGCACGGCTCTGCCAGGTTTTGATTACACCACCTGGTATGCCATGTACGCACCACAGGCCACCCCCAAACCGGTGGTGGACGCCATCAATGCAGCACTTTCCAAGGCCTTGAAGTCACCTGCCTTAGTGGCCAAAATTGAAGCCGCTGGCACCGAACTGCAAGCGGGTACACCCGAAGAAGTGATGGCTTGGACCCAACGTGACACCGAAAAATGGGCCCGCGTGATTCGCGATGCCAAAATTGCTGTGGAGTAAGCGCTAGTGTTTCGGGTGCCACAGAAAATCCATGCGCATTTATCCGCAAGTGCCAAGATGTCCGCAACTGGTGCAGTACTCACAACCATCTTTTTTAATCAGCGCGTGTGCGCCGCACTCTGGACATTTTTTACCCGCCATCATCCCTTGAAGCACATCATTTTGATGTGATGTTGCTGGATGCACATGCGCAGCGGTGGCGGCTTCGGTCACCTCATTGACCTCAGATGCACTGCTGCGTCTCTCCAAAATTTGTGCAATGGCATAGCCCACGGCGGCCACTTCGGAGTCGTGCCACATCGGCACTTCCACCCCACTGTCTTTGCGCAAAGTACCTAGGCGCACTGGGCCGCGGTCCCATGCCACTTTGCGCATGTCCTGCAAGGCTCTGGCCAAAAAACCACCCCGCGCTGCCAAGGACAACAATCGCATGCTGGACGTGATCCACTGCTGCGACTCACCGTTTTGCCCCACCGGCATGAAGAACTCAATGGCACGCTCCACCTGGCGAGTCTCGCCCTTAACCACGCCCGTCACAGGCATGAACGAGATGATGAGGTAAAGGGTCTTCAAGCCATCCTGCGTCCAGTAGTTGATTTTTTCGGCCACAGCGGGCAGCTCACCGTGAGGCCGGCGGTCAATGACACAACGGAATGGGTCCACGTCAGCCGTCACGTCCGAGCGCACACGCTTGGCCGCGACGCCCTCACCGGGTGTTGGTTGCACTTGAAGTACCGAGCCCAAAATTGCGTTGGGTCGGTAGGTGGCCAACCCTTTCAAGTGCGCAGCCCAAGCTTGCATGTACAAATGTGCAAAGTCTTCAAACGGACAGTCGGCAGGCACATTGACCGTTTTGGAAATAGCCGTATCCACAAATGGTTGAACAGCCGCCATCATGGCAATGTGATCTTGCGCAGACATCTCGAGCGCAGTGACAAACGCAGGCGGCAAATGATCGACATCGCCCCCCAGTTCACTGTAAACGCGCCAAGCATGGTCTTGCACGACGTACTCGCGGGTGCTGCCATCTACTTCACGTTTTTTGCGTGTGTAGGTCCAAGAGAATGCAGGCTCAATGCCATTTGAAGCATTGTCGGCAAAGGCCAAACTGACAGTACCTGTTGGCGCGATGGACAGTAAATGGCTATTGCGAATACCGTGCAGGGCAATGCCTTGACGAATGCCTTCTGGCAATCGACTGGCAAATCCTTCCCCACCCAAATAGGCTTCGGCATCAAACAGTGGAAAGCAGCCCCGTTCTTTGGCCAATTCGATCGAAGCCGCATAAGCTGTGTCGCGCATCACACGGGCAATGTCCGCTGCAAACAAACGTCCTACATCACTGTTGTAGGGCAAATTGAGCATGACCAATGCATCGCCTAAGCCCGTAAACCCCACCCCGATGCGACGCTTTGCCTCCGCTTCCATGGCCTGCTCTGGTAAGGGCCAGTGTGTGAGATCGAGCACGTTGTCCAGCACACGTACTTGCGTAAAGACCGCTTGCATGAACGCTTCAAAATCAAAACTAGGGGCAGTGCCATCCAAACCAAATGGATGACGCACAAACTTGGGCAAGATCACAGGACCCAAATCGCAACACCCATAAGGCGGCAATGGCTGTTCTCCACAGGGATTGGTCGCCTCTAAAGTCTCGCAATATGCCAGGTTGTTGTCACGGTTGATGTTGTCTAAAAACAAAATGCCAGGTTCTGCAAAATCGTACGCTGACTGCATCACGGTCTGCCAGATCGCACGGGCAGGCATCTCTGCATAAATCCATTGACCATCTGGGCGCTGCGTCAATTTTTGCGCCATCAACACATCACCTGGCTGCGCCTTGTGAACCAACTGCCAAGGCAAATCATGTTGAACGGCATGCATGAAGGCGTCACTCACAGCCACAGACACGTTGAAATTATTCCATCGGCCGGGCGTGCGTTTGGCTGTGATGAACTCCAGCACGTCCGGATGGTCAATGCGGAGTACGCCCATTTGCGCACCACGGCGCGCCCCTGCACTTTCAACCGTTGAACACGATTGGTCAAACACATTGATGTAGCTGCAAGGCCCAGAAGCCAAAGAGGCTGTGCCCTTGACGCGCGCACCGCGCGGACGAACACGCGAAAAGTCATACCCCACGCCACCGCCTCGACGCATGGTTTCGGCCGCCTGCTTCAGGGCTTCGTAAATGCCAGGAAAACCATCGTCGTCTACACCTTGAATGCAGTCACCCACAGGTTGCACAAAGCAATTGATCAAGGTCGATTGGATATCGGTCCCCGCAGCACTCATGATGCGGCCCGCGCCAATGGCACCCGCATGCATATTGGCCAGAAACACTTGCTCAAAATGCGAACGCAGTTCAGGCTGCTCCACAGAGGCCAGGCCTTTGGCCACACGGGCATAAACATCGTCGATCGATTGCTCACCCTCTTTGGCGTACTTTTCCAGAAGGATGTCGACAGAAATTTCTTGAGGAAAAATGACAAGTGCGCTAGCAGCAAGCGCTTGCGGAGGAACAGTCTCGAAGGTCATGGGGGTCTCAAATTTCCAGTTAAACACTGGATTTGAGACTACGCCCTTCAGGGTTCCAAACTCTTGCTTTGAATCAAGGAACTTGATCCTTGATTTCCAAATTCAAGCCTTTGGCCCCCACCTTGACAGGCCCCAAGGCGCCCAACAAATCGCCTGACTGCGGCATGGCATTGCCCGACTTGGAGACGCGAACTTTGATGAACACCTCCCCCGCACCCGACAACTTGCGCTCGGGGCTCATGGCCGTGCTGTCGTCGAGTGTGAAGTTCAAGGGCAATTGCGCCACCGTCGATTTGAAAATGGCCAATGGCATGCGTTCACCATTGGCTGGCGTGGCATACACAAACACCACATCTGTGGGGTTTGCCTTGGATTTCAGAGCAGCAGACAAGCTCACCTGACCCGACACAGCGAGAGGCGAGATTTTGGGCTTGATGCCCAATTTGTCTTGCGCAGAAGCAATGGCATTTTCAAGCCCCGGAATGTCTGGATTCTGTGGCTCTAAAGTCTTGCGGGCAGCCTGCCAATATTGCAGTGCCTCAACATACTTTTCGTGAGCATAGGAAGCACTGCCCGCCATCAACAAAGCACCATAGTGTTGCGGGTCGCGTTGCAGAATCTCACGAATGACACGCCATGGTTCACCCTCAAAATTTCCTTGCGAGCGCATGGCCATCACTTCTACACGCTCAAGCCTCAGATCGTCGTCAGCCAACATCGTCAGTGCGCGGTCATAAGCTTGAATGGACGCATCAAATTGTTCTAAAGACCGGTAGCTGCGTCCCAGCATGACCCAAGCCTCTAAATTGTCGGGCTTGTCTTTGAGTTTTTGCGCCAAGTTCTCGACCATCTTCTGCAAATCGACTGGACTGTTTTTGTCGAGTGCTTTGGCCGCCATGGGATCGAGCGCATCCGGTGTGCCCAACCATGTGTAAAGGCCCATGGCAGACAAAGGCATCAAGACAGCCACCAGCATGGCCGTCCACTTGGCTGGCTTTTGTGCTTTGGCTTCAGGATCGTCTTGCGCAGCGGTGTCCTCCAGCAAACGTAAACTGAGCTCGTCCCTCGACTGCTGCCATTCCGCATCACTGATGTGGCCACTGTCGTGCTCACGGTCCAGGTCTAAAATTTGATCGCGATACACCTTGGCATTGGCCTTGGCTTGACTGGCATGTGTGACCACGGGGCCTTGCCTTAACAAGACCCAAAGCAAAACAGCTGCGACACACAGCACCAGCCCAAAGGCCATCAAGTTGAACAATGTGCCGGCATTCATGCTGCATCTCCCGACTTCAAAATTTCCTGAACCTTGCGGCGGTCTTCATCGCTCAGGCTGGCACTTTGTGCTTGTGCTGTTTGGCGTTGCCGCAAATACACGCTCATGCCCCAAACACCCAGCACCAACAACAAAAAGGGACCAAACCACAAGACCCACGTCAATGGTTTAACTTCTGGACGGTAAAGCACAAAATCACCATAGCGGGTGACAAGGTACTCTTTGATTTGCGTGTCACTCTTGTCTTGACGAATCAACTTGCGCACTTCTTCTCGCAAATCATTGGCCAACTCGGCCCTGGACGAAGCCAAGGATTCATTTTGACAAACCAAGCATCTCAACTCTTCCGAGATGTGGATCAGGCGCTTCTCAATGACGGGGTCTTCGGCCATTGGCGCAGCATCTTTGGCGTGAACCGATGTGAAGGCAGTCAACAGTGCAATGGCCACAATGACCCAACACGTCGACCAAGGTGAGTTCAATTTCATGGAATCTTTCGCAGCGCCTTAAGAGGCATTCAATTTCTGCACCAAGGGCAAGATGGTGGATTGCAGCAAGTCCGGTGTGACAACACCAACACGTTTGTAGCGAATGATGCCCGCCTTATCAATGACATACGTTTCGGGCACGCCATACACACCGTAGTCAATGCCCACTCGGCCATCCAAGTCCATCACCGACAAGGTGTAAGGGTTGCCATGTCGCTTGAGCCACATCTCGCTTCGCTCACGGGCCAATTGAAGTTTTTCAGCGGGCGTGAATTTGCGGCCAGCAGGCTCATCTTGTGGTTGCACCTCTTTGTAACTCAAGCCCACAATGGGCAATTGTTGTGTGCGCGCAAACGCGACCAACACGGGGTGCTCCTCTCGGCAGGCCACACACCAAGTGGCCCACACGTTCAACATCCACACTTTGCCCATCATGTCCTGCGGGCCAAACTTGGGCGCATTGGCATCCAAGGTGTCAAGGGAAAATGCCGGCGCAGGTTTGCCCACCAAGGGCGACGGAATTTCGTGCGGATTGCGATTCAGGCCCACCGCCAGAAAAACCAAGAGTCCCAGAAACAACGCCAGTGGAATTAAAAATTTCTTCACAAGATTTCTCCGAAGGACTTAGCCCAGACTGGCTGCAGATTTGCGATAGCGTCTGTCACTGACTGCCAACAAACCACCCAAGACCATCAAAATTGCGCCATACCAAAGCCACGAAACAAACGGCTTGTAAAACACCCGAACGCTCCACTGAGGCTTGTCGCCTTCAATGGCCTCGCCCAGCGACACATACAAATCACGGAACAAGCCAGAATCAATGGCGGCTTCTGTCATGGGCATGGCCGATGAAAAATATTTGCGCTTCTCTGGATGCAATGTTTCTAAAAATTGGCCTTTTTGCATGACCTTCACTTCTGCACGCAAGGCTTTGTAGTTGGGGCCATCGACATCTGACACGCCCATCAATTCAAAGGTGTATTCCCCAATGCTGACCGTGTCTTGAAGGCCCATGCGCACATCGCGCTCTACCTCATAGCCCTTGACAAAGGTGATGCCCACCACCACCACGGCAATGCCCAAATGGGCCAAGTGCATGCCCCAAAATGAGGGTGGAATGCGGCCAGGCTTTTTCATGCGCGCCACAATTTGCATCAGCAAACCGACCACCACCCAAACAGCCAAGCCCAAGCCCATGGCCACCAGCCATGTGCCGCGTTCAGACAAGATCCAAATGCCAAGTGCCGACAACACGGCCACCAGCGCTGGAATTTGAAGTTCACGACCCAAGGATTTCCAACGCGCTTCGCGCCAGTGTGCAATTCCGCCTGGCACCATCAAAAACACCACGGGCACCATCAAGGGCACAAACACCGCGTTGAAATATGGCGCACCAACAGACAACTTGCCCAAGTTCAATGCATCGACAATGAGCGGGTACACCGTGCCCAACAACACAGCGCCTGTGGCCACCACCAGCAACACGCTGTTGACCAACAGCATGGACTCGCGGGACACCAAACCAATTTTGCCGCCCAAAGTGGCCTTGGGTGCACGCCATGCAAACAGTGTCAATGACACGCCCACCACCACGGCCAAGAAAATCAAAATGAAGACACCACGCTTGGGATCAGCGGCGAAGGCGTGCACTGACGTTAGGACGCCAGATCGAACCAAGAAGGTGCCCAGCAAGGACAAGGAAAAAGCGCCAATGGCCAGCAACACAGACCACGCCTTAAAGCCGCCCCGCTTGTCAGTCACCATCAAGGCATGGATGAGCGCGGTACCAAACAACCATGGCATGAGCGATGCATTTTCAACAGGATCCCAAAACCACCAGCCGCCCCATCCCAATTCGTAATAAGCCCACCATGAGCCCAAGGCAATGCCTGCAGTCATGAAAATCCAGGCGACCACAGTCCACGGCCGTGACCAGCGCGCCCAGGCCGCATCCATGCGACCGGACAACAAAGCAGACACTGAAAATGCAAACGCCACAGAAAATCCGACGTAGCCCATGTAGAGCATGGGCGGATGAATCACCAACCCAGGATCTTGTAACAAGGGGTTCAAATCGCGGCCGTCCGCTGGCGCTGGCAACAAGCGCTCAAAAGGGCTGGAGGTGGTCAAGATGAACATCAAGAAGCCGGTTGAGACCAAGCCCAAAATGCCAATGACGCGGGCCACCATGGCCAATGGCAAAGTGCGAGAGAAGAGTGCCACCGCCACCGTCCAACCCGACAACATGAGAACCCACAAGAGCAAAGAGCCCTCATGCCCCCCCCAAACAGAAGCCAACTTGTACTGCGATGGCAGCAAAGAATTGGAGTGCGCCGCGATGTACTTGACGGAAAAATCATCGGTCAGGGCTGCATGGGCCAATACGACAAACGACAAAGCAATCAAGGCAAATTGCAAGAGTGCCGTGGGTTTGGCCAGCGCTTGCCAGCGTTGGTTCTGATTCACGGTACCTGCCAGTGGTAAAACACCTTGCAGCAAAGCCACACAAGCGGCCAGGATCAAGGCAAAGTGGCCAATTTCAACAATCATTCCAGACTCTTTTCTATAGGTGCCATCAAGGCTTCGCAGATTGGGCGGCTTTTGCGGCCTCAGCTTGGTCTAAGGCATGTTTTGCCTCTGGTGGCATGTAGTTTTCATCGTGTTTGGCCAATACTTCCGAAGCGGAGAATTGCTTGTCAGCCGACAGTTTGCCTTGGGCCACAACGCCTTTACCTTCTTTGAACAAATCGGGCAGCATGCCTTTGTAAGACACAGGTACATCGTGCGCAAAGTCAGTCACCACAAATTGAACGTTCTCGCCATCCTTTTGCAAGCTCCCCTCTTTGACCATGCCACCCACCCTGAATGCGCGGCCCTGGGGTGCTTCACCTTTGGACACTTGCGTGGGCGTAAAAAAGAAAACCAGATTGCTTTGAAAAGCGTTCAAAACAAACATGCCCGCAATGGCCAGTACGGCCACGCCAGCAGTGATCAGTAAAAATCGTTGGTGTCTAGGCTTCATGCGCGCCAATCCTTTTCCTGCGTTTCTGCAACAGCCAACGCGCTTGACACCTGGGTTAAAGCAAGTTGACGTGCACGTTTGAGCCAAAAAATTTCCAAGGCCATCAGCCCAGCAGTCACGCCAAAACTGCCCCATACATAAAGACCATAGCCACCCATGGCCCAAAAATCGGTCCAATTGTTCCAAATCATGACGGCTCCTTCAAAGCGTGCGCTTTCACTTCCGGCAAATCAGCCACCCATTGCGCATGCCGCTCTCTGACCAGAATGATGTTTCGCACGCGGTACAAGGCGATCGCAATGGCATGCATCCAAAATGCAACCCCCATGATCAGCATGGCTTCCAGCATGGTTTTGGCCATGCTCGAGCCCTGCGTCATGGAAACAGATGCGCCTTGGTGAAGCGTATTCCACCACTTCACAGAAAAATAGATCACCGGCACGTTAAGAGCCCCTACCAAAGCCAAGATTCCGCCAGCCTTGTCTGAACGCCGGGAATCGTCAATGGCACTGGTCAATGCGATGTAGCCCAAATACAAGAAAAACAAAATAAGCTCGGAGGTGAGTCGGGCATCCCAAACCCACCAGGCACCCCACATGGGCTTGCCCCATAAAGCACCTGTCCAGAGTGACAAGAAAGCAAAAATAGCACCGGTAGGCGCCAGCGCGCGGGTCATCATGCCCGACAAGCGCGTGTTGAAAGTCAGCCCCAAAAGAGCCCAGAATGCCATGGCCAAATAAATGACCATGGACATCCATGATGCGGGCACATGCACAAAGATGATGCGATAGCCCTCGCCTTGCTGAAAATCTGCAGGCGCTACAAACAAGCCCAACCACAAGCCCCAAACCGTCAAAGCGGTGGCCAATGCGGCAAACACGGGCCACAACTTGCCAGCCAGTGGATAGAAATTTTGGGGGGAAGCGTAATGAAAGAGTTTTTGCATCATTGGGTTAACCCACTTTTAGGATTCAAGTGCAATTCGAAGGGATGCCGCGCTGGCCCATGGACTGAACACGGCGGCCACCAAGGCCATGGCAGCCAAAATGGACAAATGCGCAGAAGCGCCCAACCCACTGATTTCGGCTTGTACGGCACCAGCGCCAAACACCAAGGCTGGCACATACAAAGGCAGTACCAGCAAAGAAAGCAACACATCGCCGCCTCGCACACCCAAGGTCAGGGCTGCGCCAACAGCGCCAATCAAGGACAAAATAGGCGTCCCCAACAACAAGCTCAGGGTCAAGGTCCAAAGCGCACTGGCAGACAAGTCAAATTGCAATCCCAAGACGGGGGCAAGCAACACCAACGGTAAACCTGACAACAGCCAATGCGCCAAAATTTTGGCCGCCACCAAAAGCGACAAACTGCTGGGTGACAACGCCATTTGTTCTAGGGTGCCATCGGCGTGGTCCGCCGCAAACATACGCCCCAAAGACAACATGCTGGCAAGCAAAGCGCCGACCCACAAAATACCCGGCGCCACCAAGCGCAAAGTGTTCATTTCGGGGCCAATGCCCAGGGGAAACAAGGCCGCCACCACGACAAAGAAAAAGACCGCCGTGATGACTTCGTTTTTGCGTCGCATGGCCAATACCAAATCGCGCTGAACGATGGCAAAGAAAGCACTCATGCGGTTAACCTGTAAGTCAATCCCTGTCCACCCAGCTTAACGGCTTGGTGACTGGTCAGCAAAACCAGGCCTTGTTGGGACAAATGTTCGTTGATGACCATGGCCAGTGCGTTTTGCGCAGTGGCGTCCAGGGCGACGAAAGGTTCGTCCAAGACCCACAGCTTGGCCCTGCTCAGTTGTAAACGTGCCAAGGCTGTGCGCCGTTTTTGGCCTTGCGACAAAACACGAACAGGCAAATGCTCACGACCGCGCAAGCCCAGTTGTGCCAACGCGGCCATCGCTTGTGGTGCCGATAAATGAACGCCGGAAACGGCGGCATCGACACGCAGGTTTTCGAGCGGTGTTAAATCGTCTTTCAGGGCCAGTTGGTGCCCCAGGTAGGCCAAATCTGCCCGAAATTCATCAGCGCATTGATGCACTGGCTGACCTTGCCAGGTAATTTGCCCTTCGTCCAGTTCGCTCAGGCCACAAATCAGGCGCAAAAGGCTGGTCTTGCCGACGCCGTTGTCACCCTCAAGGTGCAGCCATTGGCCAGGCTGAAGGCTGAAAGAAACGCCAGAAAAAAGACGTCGATCACCTCGAGAGCAAGAAAGATTGGATACGCAGAGCATGGGGCTGAATCATCGCAGAACATGCCCATTCAGAATTGATTCAGGTCAAAAATAAAGGGCCAATTGAGGAAGCCTGCTGATTTTAGCTTTGGGAAGCGTCTGAGGCTTCTTTTGCCAGTTCTCGGGCTTGTTTGTCGGCCTCGGCTTTTCGGTACAAGGCCAGAACATTGGGCAAACGGTCCAGCATCTCAACCCACTCATGCTCAAAGGGCAGTCCAATCCAATCGCCATTGGCTTTCAATCCCGCAATGCTGGCCTTGATTTTGTGTCGCGCCACATCAAAAGTCTGCAACTCTGGCTCAGTCAAGAATTCTCGTTGACTCTTTGAGATTTCAGCTTCCAACAAAACCAAAACATCGTACTGCACGGCCAATTCATGTTTCAGACTTTCAGACGACCGAACACCTGTGTGTGGATGCTGAATTTCATTCAACTTGTCTGCCAAGTCTTTGAAATTTTGCTGTGTTTGAAAGTAAAAAATGAGAAATCCTGCCAACAGGAGGAACAAAACGCTGATCACCAGCAAATAAAAATTGTCCATCAAGGACCTCTCTTTTTGAAATATGCCTGATCCTACTCAAGTGTCTCCCCTGCAGCAACTCGTAAGCCGCAAATGCACGTTGCAGTCACATTCAAGCGCCTACAAAGTTACACTGCGCAGCAAGGAGAACCCGTCAGTGAACACCCCTCAAGTTAAACCCTCGCCTGTTGACGCACAAGACCTGGCCCGTTTTGGCAGCGGCCAATCTGTCAAACGACTGGAAGATCAGCAACTTTTAAAGGGGACTGGCATCTATGCCAATGACGTCAGCCTGCCAGGCCAGTCACATTTGGTATTTTTACGCTCACCTTACCCTCATGCGAAGCTCTTGCGCATAGAGACACAGGCCGCCAAAGCAATGCCGGGTGTTTTGGCCATTTTCAGTGGCAATGATTTGCTGGCAGCCGGTGTCAAACCCATGGCTCGCCCCTTGAATTTCAAGCGCGCAGATGGCACCCCCTTGTCGGCCACCACGCGACACATTTTGGCCACCGACACCGTGCGCTTTGTAGGCGAACCTATTGCAGCAGTGGTTGCAAGCTCTGAAGAGCAGGCCCGAAATGCCATTGAAGCCATTGAGGTTGAATTTGAAGCATTGCCCAGCGCCACCACCCTGACCGATTCGCTGGCGCCCAACGCCCCCCAATTTACCGAAGCGCCCGACAACCGTGTGGCTGAAACACGCTACGGCGATGTCCAGGCCACACAGGCCGCATTTGCACAGGCTGCGCACGTGGTGCAGCTGGACATTGTGAATCAACGTGTGGCCGCATTGTCCATCGAGCCACGCAGCGTGTTGGCCTATCCCGATCAAGGACGATTGCACATCCGCATGAGCAGCCAAATGCCCACTGGCGTTCGTGCCACGGTGTCCGATTTGCTGGGCCTAGACAAAGACAACATTCGCGTCATTGTGGGCGATGTGGGCGGTGGTTTTGGCATGAAAACCGGCGCCTACGCAGAGGATGTGGTGACCGCCTATTGCGCCCACACTTTGCAACGCCCCGTCAAATGGATTGCCGACCGCAGTGAAGAATTTTTGAGCAGCTCACACGGTCGTGACATTCAAACCCAAGCCTCTTTGGCCCTGGCCTCAGACGGTAAGATTTTGGGCTTGCGCATCGAAACATTGGCCAACGTGGGCGCCTACCCCACCATGACGGGCCTGGCCATTCAAATGCTGATTGGCCCATGGGTACAAAGCAGCGTTTACGACATTCAAACCATTGACTACCACTTTACTGGCGTCATGACCCACACGGCCAGCACCGGCGCATACCGTGGTGCCGGTCGGCCTGAAGCCATTTACAACATGGAACGCCTGATGGACGAGGCGGCTCGGGTCAGCGGCATTGACCGCGTGCAATTGCGCCGTCGCAACTTCATTCAGCCCACTCAAATGCCCTACAAAAACCCGATGGGACAGGTCTATGACACGGGCGCATTTGAAATGATCATGGACCAAGCATTGGCAAAAGCCGACTGGCATGGCTTTGCGCAGCGTGAAGCGGCCTCCAAAGCCAGCGGCCTGTGGCGTGGTTTGGGCATTGCCACCTTCTTGGAATGGACTGGTGGCAACGCCCTTGAAGAAAACGTACACGTCCAAATTTTGGCGGACGGCACCATTGAAGTGGCTTCTGCCGTGAATGCCATGGGTCAAGGCATTGCAACGTCATTGGCGCAGCTGGTGGTCGATGTGTTTGGCGTTGACATCGCCCAAGTTCGGGTGATCTTGGGCGACACCGACCGCGCCAATGGCTTTGGCAGTGCGGGATCGCGCTCTCTTTTTACGGGCGGTTCAGCCATGCGTGTTGGCGCTGAAAAAACTTTGCACAAGGCCCGCGAATTGGCTGGGCAAGCCTTGGAGGCATCGCCCACTGATTTAACCTATGAATGCGGCAGTTTCAGTGTCAAAGGTACCGATTTGAAAATCAGTTTGGCCGATCTGGCTCAACGCCAACCCGAGGCCAAAATTGAAATGCAATCGAGCACCACTGCCAGCGGACCGACATGGCCCAATGGCTGCCACATTTGCGAGGTTGAAATCGATCCTTCAACTGGCGAAACCCGCGTGGTGTCCTACACGTCCATGAACGATGTGGGCCGCATTGTGAATCCTATGATTGTGGAAGGCCAGTTAGATGGTGGCGCTGTGCAAGGCATGGGACAGGCCTTGCTGGAAGCCTTGGTTTACGACCAAGAAAGCGGCCAATTGGTCACCGGCAGTTTGATGGACTACGCCGCACCTCGCGCAGACATCATGCCTCAAATGTTCCATACATTTACCAACCAATCGGTCCCCAGCACCAACAATGTGTTGGGTGTGAAAGGTGTGGGGGAATTGGGCACCATTGGCGCGACCCCTTGCGTCATCAATGCCATGGCCGACGCCTTGGCAAGAAATGGCAACGGCCACAAATCACATTTGCTACAGATGCCCTTAACGCCATTTAGATTGTGGGAATTACTTAACGTTGCGTGAACTAAATTCACAAACAATGGATACTTTGCTACTATTTATTTACATGGCGCATTAGAATCAAAGCATGACAACAAAAAGCAACTCACCTGCGGCCAATGCTTACCTGCGTTTTTTGCAGTTGGCCAGGGGCGTTCAGCAATTGCCCGACGCGCCGCTGTTAGACGCCAACGAAAAAGCGTTGCTGGAAGAAGTTGCGCTGCGTTGGTTTGAAAATCGCACGATGACTGTACGCGAAGCCATTGGCCTGACCCAACTTGGATCTCCCGCCACTTTGCACAAACGCATCACACGCTTGCGTCACAAAGACCTGCTCATGACCTTCAGCCAACCTGAAGACAAGCGCGCCAAGTACCTCATCCCTACCGAAAAAACCATCGACATGTTTGGCGACTTCGGCAAAAAAATGAACACTGTGGTCGCAGCTGCTTAACAGCGCACAACTTCGCTTCGGGCGTCTACTGATCGCTTAAAAACAAAGCCTGCAAGTCGCTTAAAAAATCAAAGCCCCGTTCTGTGGGCCACACTCGGTTGAGATCTCTCGCAATCAATTGTTTGACTTCCGCATTGGCCAAACCTTTTTGAATGGACGTCATGGCCAACCCTGTTCGCGCCATGTAATCTGTCAAGCTAAAGCCTTCTTTCAAGCGCAAGGCATTCAACATGTATTCAAACGGCAAGTCTTCACGCGACACTTCTTCGTACTGCGTCACGGGCTCGCCCTTCAGTGCTTGTGCAAGGTACAACTGCGGTTCTCTGTAACGCACTTGACGCGTGATGCGGTGCGCAAAACTCAGCTTGCTGTGCGCGCCCGCTCCAATGCCAAGATAGTCGCCAAACTGCCAATAGTTGAGGTTGTGCCAGCACCGGTGACCAGGCTTGGCATAGGCTGACACTTCATAGCGCTGCAAGCCTTCAGCCCCAGTCATTTCTGTGATCAAGTCCATCATGGCGTAGGCATCATCCTCCTCGGGCAACACCGGCGGGTGCTTGGCAAACATCGTATTGGGCTCGATGGTGAGGTGGTAGATGGAAATGTGAGGCGGCTTGAAACTCAGGGCCGTTTGTATGTCTTGTGCCAGATCGGTCAAGGTTTGACTTGGCAAGGCATACATCACATCCAAGTTGAATGTGTCAAACGCACTTTGTGCTTCTTCGACAGCCGCCATGGCTTGCTCACTGCTGTGCACGCGGCCCAGTGCTTTCAAATGCCTGTCGTTGAAACTTTGTACACCGATCGACAAGCGCGTCACACCCGCTGCACGAAAAGCTTTAAAACGATCTTTTTCAAAGGTACCAGGATTGGCCTCCATGGTTATTTCTGCTTCAGCCTCCAAAGGCAAGCGTGCGCGAATGCCACTGATCAAGCGATCGATGCTGGCAGGCTCAAACAAACTGGGCGTACCGCCGCCAATGAAAACACTGTGCACTGGTCGCCCCCAAATCAAGGGCAAGCTGGCTTCTAAGTCGGCCAGCAGCGCATCGATGTAGCGCTGCTCTGGCATGCCTTGCGAGTTGTCACGCCATTCATGGGAATTGAAATCGCAGTAAGGACATTTTTGAATGCACCACGGCAAATGAACATACAGCGACAGCGGTGGCAATGATTGCAATTGCAACAAGCCAGGACGCATGGCATGAACGACATCAAAAGGATTGCCCATGCTTCAAAGGCCCCAACGCTCGCGCATCAAAGAGACCATGGCTTGCGAGGATCGGCCGCGATGGCTGTTGGCATTTTTCACTTCTTCAGGCAGTTGTGCAAAGGTCTTGCCAAACGCTGGCAACCACAAAATTGGGTCAAAGCCAAAGCCGTTGTCGCCGATGGGTTCACGTGCAATTTCAACCACCACACGACCCACGGCAATCAGTGGTTCGGGATCGTCTGCACTGCGAAGTGCCACCAAGGTACTGACCATGGCCGCACGACGGTTGTCGTGCTTTGCCATTTGCTCAAGCACCGCGCGCACATTGTTGGCGTCAGATTTTTCATAACCAAATTGTGTGCAGTAGTAAGCGGTGTCAACACCGGGTAAGCCACCAAACGCATCGATGCACAGACCTGCATCGTCTGCCACGGCGGGCAAACCACTTTGCGCAGATGCATGGCGAGCTTTGGTCAATGCATTTTCTACGAAGGTTTTGTAGGGTTCTGGCGCTTCTGAAATGTTCAGTTCAGATTGCTTGATCAAATGCACATTCAGCACGCTGAACATGCTTTGCAACTCGGCCAACTTGCCTGCATTGTTGGAAGCCAACACCACTTTCATGACATCAAGCGCCAGCGTGCACGTGCGTTTGACGTGATTGAGTTTGCAGCTGGACCAACTCGGCAATGCCTTTTTCAGCCAATGCCAACAAGCTGTCCATTTCTTTGCGCGTAAAGGCCACGCCTTCGGCGGTGCCCTGCACTTCCACAAAATTGCCCGCGCCGGTCATCACCACATTCATGTCGGTGTCGCACGACGAGTCTTCGGTGTAGTCCAAGTCGAGTAAAGCGTTTCCATTTTGAAGACCCACTGAAATGGCCGCCACGGAATCGATGATGGGCGATGCCGTCAGCTTACCTTGGTGCATAAGCCAATCCACGGCATCTTGTGCAGCCACAAAAGCACCGGTGATGCTGGCTGTGCGTGTACCGCCATCGGCTTGCAACACATCGCAGTCGAGGTGAATGGTGCGCTCGCCCAGCTTTTTCAAATCAAACACCGCACGCATGGAACGGCCAATGAGGCGTTGAATTTCTTGGGTGCGGCCGCTTTGCTTGCCACGCGCTGCCTCGCGGTCGCCGCGCGTATGGGTTGCCCGGGGCAGCATGCCGTATTCGGCTGTCACCCAGCCTTCGCCACTGCCCTTTTTATGACCTGGCACTTTCTCCTCCACAGAAGCCGTGCACAACACACGCGTGTCGCCAAATTCAATCAAGACAGAACCCTCAGCGTGGACGGTGTACCCGCGGGTAATGCGAACACTGCGTAACTGGTTTTGTTGGCGGCCGTGTGCACGGTCAAGGGGGCCCTGATGAGATGTGGTCATGTGACGTTCTTGATAAGTGGTTTGATGAATGAACGCGTTGGAGCGGGATAAATCTAAATCAAGATTAGTTTGAGATAATTCGGGGTGGGCTTCAGGCATTTGCAAAGCCCCCGACCCAATCGCAGCCCATTGCCTGCCGCATCCTAGAAAGAATACATGCCAGTTTACAGTATGACCGGGTACGCCAGCGTGCAGTCCAACACCCCTGCCGCCGAGGGCAACGCCGACACATCGGCTACGCCCGCACTGCGTTTTGGCCTTGAAATTCGATCCGTCAACAGCCGCTTTCTAGACCTCAGTTTCCGCTTGCCAGACGAGCTACGCCATACCGAGCCCGCCCTGCGAGAGCACATCACGCAGCACATCAAGCGCGGCAAGGTTGAAGTACGCGCGGTCTACCACAGCGCCCAAGACAACGACTTGGCCGATCCATCCATTGGCACCCTTCAAAAACTGGTGGGGCTTCAAAACAAAATTCAATGCTGGCTGCCTCAAGCACGGGACTTGAGTGTTTCCGATGTCATCAAATTGGCCAGCCACGAAAAGTCGGGCGCCGGCTTGCAAGATGCCGATCTAATGCCTTTGGCCACCCAAGCTGTCAAAGCCCTGAAAGATGCCCGAGCCCGTGAAGGTGCACGTTTGGCCGAGATGCTGCAAGACCGAATCGGACAACTGCGCACCTTGGCGGAACAAGCAGCCCCTTTGCTGCCCCAATTGGTCGAGCAACAGCGCCAGCGCTTCATTGACCGCTGGAATGAAGCCATGGCTTTGTCAGACGGCAACGTGTCGTCCGATGTGGCCAAAGACCGTGCGCTGACAGAGGCCACCGCCTTTGCCATCCGCATTGACGTGGCCGAGGAACTGACCCGCTTGGCGTCGCATTTAGACGAAATCAGCCGCCTGGTCAAAAAAGGCGGCGACATCGGCAAACGCCTTGACTTCCTCATTCAAGAACTGCACCGCGAAGCCAACACCTTGGGCTCTAAATCTGCAGCTCTAGAGCTGACCAAGATATCGGTCGACATGAAGGTCTTGATTGAGCAAATGCGCGAGCAGGTACAAAACATCGAATAAGCGGCACTTGGCCCGCACATCCCACCCCAGACAGCCCTTACACTCTTTGCCATGGAATATCCTGGAAATCTCTACGTTGTAGCCGCCCCCAGTGGTGCGGGCAAATCCAGCTTGGTCAAGGCCCTGATGGAACTGGACACCCGCGTTTTGCCATCGGTGTCCCACACCACCCGGGCCCCCCGCGGCCAAGAAAAGCATGGCCGTGAGTACTTTTTTGTGTCACAGCAAGAGTTTGACGCCATGGTCACCGCCGATGCCTTCGTGGAATGGGCCAATGTGCACAGCCACCGCTACGGTACCTCCAAACGCATGCTGGAAGAGCGCATGGCGCAAGGCTCCGACGTCATTTTGGAAATTGACTACCAAGGTGCCATCCAAATTCAACGGATGTACGCCAACGCCATCCTCATCTTCATTTTGCCCCCCAGCTGGGAAGAGTTGCGCAGCCGCCTAGAGCGCCGGGGTGAGGACAGCACCGAAACCATCGAATTGCGGCTGCAAAATGCGGCCATCGAGCTGGCCCAAGTCAAAGAATTTGACTTCGTTATAATCAACGAAGTTTTCGATCGCGCCCTGTTTGACCTCAAGGCCATCGTGCACGCTCAGCGCCTCAAGTACATTGCCCAGCGCCGAGACCGTGCCGAAACTTTCGAATCCCTCCACATCACCTGAATTTTTTACCGGAGACCGTCATGGCCCGCATCACTGTTGAAGATTGCTTGGAACAGATCCCTAACCGTTTCCAATTGGTATTGGCGGCCACTTACCGTGCCCGCATGCTGAGCCAAGGCCACACACCCCGTGTCGAAAGCAAAAACAAGCCCGGCGTCACCGCCCTGCGTGAAATTGCAGCCGGCAAAGTGGGCTTGGAAATGCTCAAAAAAGTAAACTAATCTCTACACACGGCCAAGTACTTTTGTACTGGGCACCCTCAGCCCCAAAGTGTTCAAACTTGGGGCTTTTTCACGTCTGAAAGTCGCAATTTTCAGGGGTCTTGTTCAGAAGCTTTCTGAAGTCCTTGCTCTGGCGTTACATTTGAGCCATGCGCGCAGCTTTTTCTTCTATTTTTCACAAATCCGGTAGTACTTCAATACCCGGAAAGCGCGACAACGCACACAACATCCAAGCAGGCACGCCCTCCACCAGTGCGGCCAATGCAGCTGCGGCCAGTTTTGCAGCTTTGGTGGCGCAGTTGGACTACCTGTCGCCCGCCGACATTGAATTGGTGCGCAAAGCCTATCGATTTGCAGATGAAGGCCATTTAGGCCAATTGCGCAAAAATGGCGAACCTTACATCACGCACCCTATTGCGGTTGCCACCCAATGCACCGAATGGAAGTTGGATGCGCAAGCCCTGATGGCAGCCTTGATGCACGACGTCATGGAAGACTGCGGCGTGACCAAGTCAGACCTGATCGAAAAGTTTGGCTCGTCCGTGGCAGATTTGGTCGATGGCCTGACCAAACTCGACAAGCTCGAATTCAACACCCGCGAAGAAAACCAAGCAGAGTCTTTTCGAAAAATGCTGCTGGCCATGGCACGCGATGTTCGCGTCATTTTGATCAAGCTGGCAGACCGCACGCACAACATGCGCACCATGTCCGACATGCCGCGCGAAAAATGGGGCCGCATTTCTTCTGAAACACTCGAAATTTATGCCCCCATCGCGCACCGCTTGGGCCTGAACCAAACCTACCGCGAACTACAAGATTTGTCGTTTCGCTATTCCATGCCATGGCGATACAACGTTTTGGCCAAAGCGGTTGCAAAAGCCCGCAACCGAAGACGTGATTTGATTCAAAAGGTTCAAGGTGAACTGGAATCGACATTTTCAAAAGCGGGCATGAATGTTCAAATATCGGGCCGTGAGAAAGCGCTCTATTCCATTTACAAAAAAATGGACGGCAAACATTTAAGTTTTGCCCAAGTCACCGACATCTATGGCTTCCGTCTAATCGTGCCATCGGTCATCGACTGCTACACCGCCTTGGGCATCTTGCACCAGATGTACAAGCCTGTACCGGGCCGATTCAAAGATCACATTGCCATTGGCAAGGTCAACGGTTATCAGTCTTTGCACACCACCTTGGTTGGACCTTCTGGTGTCAACGTCGAGTTTCAAATGCGCACCGAGGCCATGAACGTGGTGGCCGAGTCAGGTGTAGCGGCACACTGGCTTTACAAAGACAAAGGCTCGCACGACGTGTCCTCCGAAAGGCTGGGCACGCAATGGCTGCAGTCCTTGTTGGACATTCAAAAAGAAACACGCGATGCGTCCGAGTTTTGGGACCATGTCAAAGTCGATCTGTTCCCAGATGCCGTGTACGTGTTCACACCCAAGAGCCAAATCATGTCCTTGCCGCGGGGTGCTACCGTGGTCGATTTTGCATACATGATTCACAGCAACATTGGCGATCATTTGGTCGCGGCCAAAATCAACAACCAGCAGGTGCCATTGCGCACTGAGTTAAAAAATGGCGATGTTGTCGAAGTCATGACTGCACCCGTCTCGTCCCCCAATCCTTCTTGGTTGGGTTTTGTTCGAACAGGCCGTGCACGCTCCAGAATCAGGCACCACCTCAAGACCATGGCCAACAACGAGTCAATGGACTTGGGCTTGAAATTGCTCACACAAGCCTTGCGTGCTGAAGGCATTGAGAAAATGCCCGATGACCCTTCCCGCTATCAAGCACTGTGGGAAAAGTTGTTGCGCTTTACTGGCAACAAAAACCGCAGCGATTTGTTGGTTGACGTGGGCTTGGGCAAGCGCATTGCCAGCATTGTGGCCAAGCGCATGTCCGCCTTGTTGTCGGAAATGGGCGAAAAACCAGATCCATTGCTCATGACACGCGAGCGCTTTATGGCACACGAAAGTGTGTCGCAAGGCGCCATCATGCTAGACGGTACAGAGAACGCATCCGTGGTTTATTCTCGCTGCTGCCATCCACTGCCAGGCGACAAAATCATTGGTTATTTGGGTCGCGGCGAAGGCTTGGCCGTGCACACAGCAGATTGCAGCGTGGGTCTGAAACTTCAGCAAAAAGACAGCGAACGCTTCATTGGCGTTGAGTGGTCAGATGAACCACTGCGCAGTTTTGAAACCAGCATCAGCGTCACGGTGGTCAACACCAAAGGTGTGTTGGCCCGAGTGGCAGGCACCTTGGCCAACTCCGAGGTCGACATCATTCACGTGGAAATGGGGCAAGCCAGTGCGCAAGATGCAGCAGAAAACACATTTGTCATTTCAGTTCGTGATCTGAACCATCTTGAAACAGTGCTGAAGAATTTGAAACGTACACCTGCTGTTTTGAACGCCGAGCGCATCACGCATCGCGTCAGAGGCCAAAGCACGTCGTCAGAATAACCCGTCAGTGAGGCTTGGGGTACGTCACAGCCAGTACCTCAATCTCACGCCAGCCTTGAGGCGTGACCAGCTTCAAAACATCACCCGTGCTTGACTTCAACAAGGTGCGCGCAATGGGTGAGACCCAACTCACCTCGCCCTTAAGGCTGTCTGCTTCGTCTATGCCGCGAATGGTGATGGTGCGTTCGTCACCATTTTCTTCAACATAGGTGACGGTTGCGCCAAAAAAGACTTGTTCTTTGCCATGGTGGGCGCTGGGGTCGGTTACTTCAGCAATTTCCAAACGCTTGGTGAGGAATCGGATACGGCGGTCTATTTCACGCAGACGCTTTTTGCCATACAAGTAATCGCCATTTTCAGACCGGTCACCATTGCTGGCGGCCCAATGCACAATTTCCACAATTTTGGGACGCTCGTCGTCCATCAATGCGAACAGTTCGGCACGCAGAGCGGCGTATCCCTGAGGGGTCATGTAGTTGCGGGTGCCAGCCGGCAAGGGCGGCAGACTGGGGTCATCACCATCGTCTGGTTCCGCATCGGTTTCGCGCGTGAATGCTTTGCTCATGACTTACCCAATAGATTGCACAAAGAAAAACAGCCTAGAGGCGTAAGCCTCTAAGCTGTGTTCTAGAATTGCAAAATTTTTTCGAAATTCTGGTGCGGCTGGCAGGAATCGAACCCACGACCCCTTGGTTCGTAGCCAAGTACTCTATCCAGCTGAGCTACAGCCGCGAAGCTGTGGATTGTAGCACGGGATTTTGGGCTGTTGCAATGGTTCTGAAAAAATCTGTCAGAAGCCCAAAAAAGTGCAACGGCAAGGGCCCCGAATTCATCTGCTTACAGATGGTGCGCCCTTGACCCAAAAGTGGGAGTACATTGGCCTGCGAGTGCGGCACAGGTCTTGCAAACACCTTCATCAAGATTTACTTCAATGGAGCTGTTTCATGCAATTCAACATTTTGGCCAAACGCCGTCTCACACTTGCTTTGTTGGCTGGCTTGGCCCTGACGGGTACGGCCGTACAGGCTCAAACCGCCTTGGACGATGTCCTCAAAGCCAAGGTGATCAAAATTGCCATCCCAACAGACTACCCACCTTATGGTTTCGTTGGGATTGATCTCAAACCTCAAGGCTTGGACATCGACATGGCCAATTACATTGGTCAAAAATTGGGGGTCAAAGTGGAGTTGATTCCAGTCATCAGCGCCAATCGCATCCCTTACTTGCAAACGCGCAAAGCCGACTTGGTCATCTCTACCTTGGGTAAAAACCCAGACCGTGAGAAAGTCATCGACTTCACGGCGGCATACTCGCCGTTCTTTCAAGCCGTATTTGCGTCTAAAAGCTTGAGCATCAAGAGCTTCAATGATTTGGTGGGCAAATCAGTTGGCGTGACACGTGGCGCCATGGAAGATCAAGAGTTGGCCAAAGTGGTCCCTGCTGGTGTCGATGTGAAACGCTTCGAAGACAACAACGCCACCATCTCTTCATTCATCTCCGGCCAAGTTCAAGTCATTGCCACTGGCGCCTCCGTTGCAGGCACCATCATGACCAAGAATCCGGGTTTGAACACCGAATACAAATTGCTGCTCAAAGACTCACCCAACTTCATTGGCGTTGGCAAAGGAGAAGACAAGCTGCGCTTGAAAGTTAACGAAATCATTGCGCAAGCGCGCAAAGCGGGTGACATCGACAAGATGTCACAAAAGTGGTTGGGCCGCTCTGCAGGTGAACTGCCACTTTGATCGACCATGCGCATTGAACTTGATTTCCTCAGCGTCCTGACTGAATGGCCGCTGTTGGTAAAAGGCGTCGCCTGGACCGTGGGCCTGACCAGTGTGTCCACGGTGCTGGGCTTGTTCCTCGGTGTGGTGTTGGCGTGGTCGCGCGTGCATGGCAATTTGCCGCTGCGCGCGTTGGCTGGCAGTTATGTTGAAACCATCCGCAACACGCCTTTCATTGTTCAGCTATTTTTCATCTACTTCGGCTTGCCCGCCATGGGCTTGCGTCTGGCGCCAGAAACGGCGTCCATCATTGCCATGGTGGTCAACCTCAGTGCTTACGCCACCGAAATTATTCGGGCGGGTATAGAAGCCACACCCAAGGGGCAAATTGAGGCTGGCAAGAGCCTGGCATTGTCATCAGGACAAATTTTTACGCATGTGGTGCTGCCGCCAGCACTCAGAAAAGTCTGGCCTGCCTTGGTGAGTCAAATCATCATCGTGATGCTGGGCTCTGCGGTCTGCGGACAAATTTCTACAGAAGAGCTCAGCCATGCAGCCAACCTGATTCAAAGCCGAAACTTCAGGGCCTTTGAAGCCTTCATCATCGCCACCCTCACCTACCTCTCGCTGTCCATGGCGCTTCGGCGTCTGCTCAACTGGATAGGCCCTCGGTTTTTGTTTGGTCGATAAAACGGAATCCCACATGGTCGACTTTTCTCTTTGGGATATTTTTAGAAACCTGTTGCTGGCATTGCGCTGGACGGTGGCCTTGTCTCTCATCGCATTCATCGGTGGCGGCCTCATGGGCTTGCTGCTCTTAATCGCGCGGCTGTCGCATTCCAAGCTGCTGCGGTTGGCGGTGAATGCGTATGTCCAAGTATTTCAAGGCACCCCTTTGCTGATGCAACTTTTCTTGGCTTACTTTGGCATGGCCTTGATTGGCATTGAAACCTCACCTTGGCTTGCCGCAGGTGTCGCCTTAACGCTTTATAGCAGCGCCTTCTTGACAGAAATTTGGCGAGGCTGCGTGGAGGCCATTCCCAAAGGACAGTGGGAAGCAAGCCAGAGCTTGGCTTTGAGCTTCATTGAACAACTTCGCTACGTGATCTTGCCGCAGGCTTTCAAAATTTCTATTCCTCCCACCGTTGGGTTCTTGGTGCAAGTGATCAAGGGCACGGCACTGGCGTCGGTCATTGGCTTTGTTGAACTGACCAAGGCCGGCACCATGATCACCAATGCCACCTTCAAACCTTTTTTGGTTTACAGCTGCGTGGCCATCTTGTATTTTGCGCTGTGCTTTCCTGTCTCATATTTTGCAAAACAACTTGAAAGAAAGGTCCAACGTGGACATGCATGAACCTCTGCTCGCCATTCAAGGACTGCGAAAAAGCTTTGGTGACAACGAAGTCCTCAAAGGCATTGACTTGCAGGTTCAAACCGGCGAAGTGATCGCCATCATTGGCAAAAGCGGCTCTGGCAAAAGCACCCTGTTGCGCTGCATCAATGGTTTGGAAACATTTCAAACTGGCACGCTCACAGTAGATGATCAAGCGCTCTTGCACCACGATGCCAAGGCCATGCGGGCATTGCGCCAAAAAGTGGGCATGATCTTTCAAAGCTTTAATCTATTCCCGCACTTGCGGGTGGGCGAGAACATCATGCTGGCACCGAACCTGGTGAAGCAAAGAGACAAAGCAATTTCAAAGATAGAAGCGCAAAACCTGCTGACGCGCGTAGGCCTGGCAGAAAAATTTGACGCCTGGCCAGACCAACTGTCCGGCGGCCAACAGCAACGCGTGGCCATTGCACGTGCGCTGGCCATGTCGCCCCAAATTTTGCTGTGTGATGAAATCACTTCAGCACTGGATCCCGAGTTGGTCGGGGAAGTATTGCGTGTGGTTGAACATTTGGCAGACGAAGGCATGACGCTCCTCATGGTGACCCATGAAATGAACTTCGCGCGCAAAGTGGCTGATCGCGTGATATTCATGCACCAAGGTCGCGTGCATGAAAGTGGCAAACCCGAAGACCTGTTTGGCAATCCCCAGACAGCAGAGTTGGTCCAATTCCTTTCAGCCTTGCGCTAATTGAGTATTCAACAACGGTCTGCTGAGGCCCATGCAGGCGCTGGTGCAAGAAGTTGGCACGCCACATGCATAGCCCGTGCACATCTTACGGAAGTGTGACATGAAGCAATACCCCACCGAAATTCAACTGACCGACACAGATGCCACTTATTTGCGAGATGCCATTCGCATGTCGGGGGTCGCCAAGGCCAAAGGCAATCGACCCTTTGGCGCGGTGGTCATTTCCAAGCAAGGCGAGTTGCTGGCTGAGGCCTATTGCAACACCACTGAAACGGGCGACTGCACCGGCCATGCCGAAACAACAGCTGTTCGCATGCTCAGCCCCCAATATGCGCGATCTGTGCTGGCCGACGCGACGCTCTATTCATCCGCCGAGCCCTGCGTGATGTGTGCAGGCGCAATTTTTTGGTCGGGCATCCAACGCGTTATTTTTGGCATTGATGCCAAACGTTTGCGCGTTTTCAGGGGCGAATTGCTTGAGCAAAAGGATGCAGCATTGTCGTGTCGAGATGTGTTTTCTGCATCCTCCCACACCATTGAATGCGTAGGACCGGCACTGGTTGACGAAGCCAGCCAAGTACACGAAGGCTTTTGGCAAGCCTGAAGTGTGCACCGATGCACCAAAGGCGTACCGGGTTGCAGCAATTTCGCGCCAGAGTTGTGCCCCAGCGCCGATTCGTTCGCCTCAGTATGCGCTCAGGGCCTGCACATCGGCATTCAACATGGCACGCCACTTGCAAAGTCATTTCCGTGATCGCATCCGAATATTCTGATGCCTAACCCTTCTCTAGAGGTTCTTTCAAGCATGCGTGTACTGGTTATTTATTGCCACCCGGTGGCGTCTAGTTACAACGCAGCCCTTCATTCAGAAGTGGTTGCACAACTTAAACAAGCGGGGCACGAGGTAGACGATTGCGATTTGTATGCGGAGGGCTTTAACCCTGTCATGAGTCGCGAAGAACGACTGGGTTACCACGAAGTACCCGACAACGAAAAACCCGTCCAAAATTACGTCGACCGTTTGCGCAATGCAGAGGCCCTGGTTTTCTGCTTTCCCACATGGTGCTTTGGCTTGCCAGCCATGCTTAAAGGCTATTTTGACCGGGTGCTGATGCCAGGCGTGGCCTTTGACCTCAGCGATCCACAAAACGTCAGGCCATCGTTGACGCACATCAAACGCATTTCTGCGGTCGTCACTTACGGACGTCCGCGCTGGACCGCTTGGTACATGGGCGATCCGCCCCGCAAAATCATCACCCGCTATTTGAAACTTCTGACCGGAGGCGACAGTCGCGTCGACTACCACGCGCAGTACCACATGAACGTGGCCACCCCCGCCAGTTTGTCTCAATTCAAAGCCAAGGTGGGCCAAGCCATGGCGAAATTCGCATGACACCGCATCCAGCAAGCGCCTCCTTTTTACTCAAAGGTGCACGACTGCCACAATGGCTTTGCACGGCAGTCTCGGCATCCGATGGTGTCGACATCACCGTCGTAGATGGCAAGATTCAACAGATCGAAACATCTTCCGCCAATGCGGCCGGATTGCCCGTCTGGAACGCAGCGGGTGCGCTCACCATGCCACTGATGGTGGATGCACACACGCACCTGGACAAAACACTGACCCGCAATCGGATGGGCAACATCACACCCGGCTTGTTGGGTGCCATCCAAGCCATGATGCTAGACCGAGCGCATTGGACGGTTGAAGACGTGTATCAGCGAGCCAACCAAGGCCTGAACTGGTCTTATGCCGCAGGCGTTCAACATTTGCGCACCCATTGCGATTGGTGGGAACCCAACGCACAACCTATTGCGTGGCAAGTCCTCCAAGACTTGTCTTTTGCTTGGAAAAGCAAAATCCAAATTGAACGCGTCAGTCTGATCCCGCTGCATTTGTATGCAGACATTGCGCAAGCGCATCGTTTGGCAAAACAAGTGGCTGCCAATGGGCCGGGCGCTTTGCTGGGTGGCTTTGTGCACACCAGCAATTGGGATTTGCAAGCCTTGAAAAATTTATTCACGGCAGCCCAAGCAGAAGGCCTCAACGTTGACTTGCACATGGACGAAGAACTCAATCCTGCGGCCCAGGGCTTGCTGCGCACCACTGAGATCATGCAGGAGATTGCATTTGAAGGGCATGTGGTGTGCGGCCACACCTGTGCGTTGTCAGCACAAGATCGCACACTGGCCTTGCACACACTGGACCAAGTGGCCAAAGTCAACATGAGCCTGGTGACATTGCCTCTGACCAACCTGCTGCTGCAAGATGCCATTACAGGCAAAACACCGACACAACGCGGTCTGACGCTGATTCAAGAAGCCCGTGCGCGCAACATTCCCGTCATGGTGGCCAGTGACAACGTGCAAGACCCCTTCTGCACATTTGGCAGCTACGATCCCTTAGAAGCCTTGAGCACTGGCGCATTGGCAGCCCAATTGCCTCAGGTATTTGACGATGCCACGCAGAGTATTTGCCGCACAGATTGGCTTACGGGTGATCCGAAAGATTTGCCGTTTCGAGTGGGCAATGCAGCCAACTTCATCGTATTTGAGCAAGCCAATCTTTGGGGCTTCCCCTCACAAACACATGCACGGCAGGTGATTCGCAACGGCCTGCCAGTTTCAAACCCTGAATGAACGCGCCATGAAAACCATTGCACAACCTTTGGCACGTTATGCCGCCTGGCGACGCGCAGGTGATTACGTCTTTCTGTCTGGTGTGATTGCGGTCGATCCGCTGGCCGGAAAAATAGTCACGGGCTACAAGGACATTCCAACCGAGGCTGCACAGCAAATCGGTCAGACCGGCGAGTTTTCGACTGACTACAAAGAAGGTCCCATCTTGGCGCAAAGCTGGTACGTCTTGAACAGCATTCAGTGCACCGTCGAAAGCGCGGGCGCACAGATGTCCGATGTTTTTAAGCTGGTGCAGTACTTTAAAAACCTAGAGCATTTTCCACTTTACAGCCGCGTGCGAAAACAGTTTTTTCCAGGCGATCCACCCGTTTCAACGGTGGTTGAAGTCAGTGGCATGTTGCCATCGGCGGACATTTTGATCGAAGTGGAAGCCACGCTGTGGTTGCCGCTGCGTTAAACCCCTCTCACGACAACTCAAGCGCACAGGAATTCGTTCACCATGCTTCACGCTTACAACCCACCCCGTCGCTATTTACCGTACTTAAGCTGGACAGAAATTGTGGCTTTGCCAGACAAGGCCAACACGGTCATTGTGTTGCCAACCGGTGCCACCGAGCAGCACGGCCCTCACCTGCCTTGCTCGGTCGATACCACCATCAGTGCAGGCGTGGTGGGCCATGCCTTGGCGCGATTGCCAGATCACATTCCGGCCTACGCCATGGCGCCTATCACGTATGGCAAGTCGGAAGAGCATTTGCACTTTCCAGGCACCATGACACTGACAGGTGAAACTTTGCTGGCCACCATGAACGAAATTGGTGAATCGGTGTATCGCGCTGGATTTAGAAAATTGTTGATCGTGAACGGCCATGGCGGGCAGCCTCAGGTGATGGAAATTTCTGCGCGTGAAATGCGATTGCGCCATGGCGACTTCATTGTGGTGCCAAGTTTCACATGGCGTGTGCCGCACAGTGCTGGCAAATACTTGTCTGACAAGGAAAAAAAGTTGGCCATGCACGCTGGGCATGCAGAAACTGCACTGATGTTGGCACTGGCCCCCGAAACGGTGCACATGGACCGAGCGGTGACCAACTACCCGGCTGAGTTTCCCTCTAAATTGCTGTCGCCCGATGGTCGGCCCGCCTGTGCGTGGAGTGCGCGTGACTTTGGCCCCAGCGGCATCATTGGTGATCCATTGCCAGCCACGCGCGAGCAGGGTTTGGACATCTTGGATTCATTGGCCAACAGCTGGGCACAAGCCATTACCGAACTGCATGAACTCACTTGGGCACCTCGCGCAGAAGCCACATGGGGGCGCTCACAACATCAAGGGCACATTCAAACTTGATTGGCATGAAAGATGCAATCCAAACAATGAATGAATTTTTGAAATCAGTCCATTCACTGTCTATTTGTTTTTCCTAAATTGAGGAGTTCATCTTGAAACTGTTCCGCTTCAAATCCACGACAACTGCCGCCATGCGCTCAGGCTTGTGCATTGGACTCATGGGCTTGGCTGGCCTTCAAAGCGCCCACGCTGACGAAAAATTCACCTACATGACCAACTGGTACGCGCAAGCAGAACACGGCGGGTTTTACCAGGCTGTCGCCACTGGCATTTATAAAAAATACGGTCTAGATGTCACCGTCAAAATGGGCGGCCCTCAGGTCAACATCGTGCAGCTGATGGCTGCAGACCAAGCTGACTGTGTCATGGGCTCCAGCGATTTACAAATGGTCCAAGTTCGCGAAGGTGGCGTGCCAGTGACCACGGTTGCGGCCGTTTTTCAGAAAGATCCACAGGTATTGATTGCCCACGACGATGTCAAGAAATTTGAAGACCTGAAAGGAAAAACCATTCTGATTGCGTCCTCTGCACACCGCGGCTACTGGCCTTGGTTAAAAGCCAAGTTTGGTTTTAGCGATGCCCAAACCCGTCCTTACACTTTCAACATCCAACCCTTTGTGGCTGACAAGAATGTGGCACAGCAAGGCTATCTCACGTCCGAGCCCTACGCCATCCAAAAAGCGGGCGTCAAAGCCAATACGCTGATGTTCAGTGACCATGGCTATCCTGCTTACGCCACCACCATCTCTTGCATGGACAAAACCATCCAAACGCGCAGCAAAGCTTTGTCGTCGTTTGTCAAAGCTTCGATGGAAGGTTGGAAGAGCTACTTGTCTGATCCAGCGCCTGGCAATGCTTTGATCAAAAAGGACAATCCGAACATGACCGACGATCAACTGGCTTACAGCGTCAACAAACTGAAAGAAATGGGCATGGTGACAGGCGGTGATGCCGCCAAGATGGGCATTGGTACCATGACCGATGCACGCGCCAAAGCCAGCTTCGACTTCTTGGTTTCTGCCAAACTCATTGATCCTGCCAAAGTAGACATGGGCAAAGCTTACAACCTGAGCTTCATCAAAGATACAAAGGTGTTGCCTTGAATTACGCGCCTGCCCCAGCGCTTGAGGTTTTGTCTGCCAACAAAACCTACAACAATGGAACACAAGCCTTGCTGCCTGTGGACCTGCGCATTGAAGAAGGTGAATTTGTCACGCTGCTGGGTCCTTCCGGCTGTGGCAAAAGCACCTTGCTCAAAATGGTGGCAGGTTTGCTAGAGCCCACCGATGGCCGATTGCTGCTCTGGCGAAAGCCAGTGCAGCAGCTGGCTGAGACGGGTAAAAAAATGTCCTTCGTTTTTCAGTCACCCACACTCATGCCTTGGGCTACTGTTGAAAAAAATGTCCGCTTGCCTCTGGAATTGGCTGGCATCGACAAGAACACGGCAGACAACAAAGTCAAAGAAGTACTGGCTTTGGTAGGCCTGTCCAAGTTTGCAAAAGCCTTGCCACGCGCATTGTCTGGTGGAATGCAAATGCGCGTCTCCATCGCACGCGGCTTGGTCACCGACCCAGATCTGCTGCTGATGGACGAGCCCTTTGGGGCATTGGATGAAATCACAAGGCACCGCTTAGATGCCGAGTTGTTAGAACTTTGGCAAAAGAAAAAACTCACTGTCATTTTTGTCACCCATTCCATTCACGAAGCTGTCTTTCTATCGAACCGCGTGGTGATGATGGCTGCCAGACCGGGTCGAATTGTGGAAGAGTTTGAAATCAAAGACGCCTATCCACGCACATCCGATTTCATGGTTTCAACAGCATTTAGTCAACACGCCAAGCTGTTGCAAGACAGTCTGATGAGGGCCAGCGCTGGCCAGGAAGCTCACTTCTCATGAATGCGCCTCAAGTAACACAATTGATTCGGCCTTGGGCACACAATCCCAAAGTCCAAAAAGTCGTTTACCCCATTTTGGTGGGCTTGGTGTTGATCCTTGTTTGGCAAGGTTTGGTGACGGGCTTGAACCTGCCGCCCTACTTGGTGCCATCGCCTGTTTTGATGATGAAGACTTTGGTCACCGATTGGGCCATGTTGGGGTTGGCACTGTGGGTTACCGTCAAAATCACCTTGTTCGCATTTGCTGTTGCAACCGCCTTAGGGGTGCTGATTTCCTTTCTGTTTGTACAAAGCAAAAGCATTGAAGCGGCCTTCTTTCCCTATGCTGTTTTACTGCAAGTGACACCCATCGTTGCAATTGCCCCCCTCATCATCATTTGGGTCAAAGATCCCACCATGTCGATGGTGATTTGCGCCTCATTGGTGGCCTTATTTCCCATCATCAGCAACACCACGCTGGGATTGCGCAGCGTCGAGCCAGACTTGCACAGCTA